>ENA-UOJB01000012-UOJB01000012.1-human-gut-metagenome-genome-assembly--contig:-C48-NODE-12-length-260089-cov-22.528466_pt1 | contig 260089 bp, 220 predicted proteins | sample MGYA00242338_ERZ723885 | MGnify/ENA metagenome assembly ERZ723885
CGGTAAGGCACAGGATTTTGATTCCTGCATTCGTTGGTTCGAATCCAACTAGCCCAGCTTGCTTAAAAATTAAATTATGGGATACTAGCTCAGTTGGTAGAGCACTTGACTTTTAATCAAGTTGTCGGGGGTTCGAATCCCCCGTGTCTCACTAAGAACTTTTTATTATATGTTTTAATATAAATAAAAAGTAAGGACTTCCAGGAATGGAAGTCCTTTTTCGTTGTATCTCATTTTTTCTGCAGCAACCGGAACCAGGAAAAGAAATTGTAATACACTTCAAAATGTATCTCACAAATCAAAGCCGGTTTTCCTGATCAGCGCCGCAGCCATTTAATATTGAGATACATTACACATGAATCAAAGAAGCGCGAAGAGAACAATTGACCTTATAAAAAAGATTTGCTTCAAATTCTGACTTTGACCAGAAGTAGCAAAAACCATCCACAGGATCAACGACTACATATTCATCCAACGTTATAGTAAATTCTTTTATATCCATAATTCCTCCTTAATACCCAGCCTGAAAAAATACTGAATCTAATCTGTATATATCGCTGTGCAACATCTTAGCTTGTTGGGCGAGATGTAAATACATTTTAGTTGTTGCATAATCACTATGTCCCAACATCATGCGCAAAAATTCCAAATTGCCACCGCCAATAATAAAAGACGTTGCAAATGTGTGTCGGAGCAGGTGCGGATGCAGCCGATCTATACTGGCTCTCTTTTTTAATCTGGCAAAAACCATTTTCACAGACGTTTCTGTTATCGGTTCAGCTGTTCCAACCTGAGCAAACACCGGAAAATCATCTTCCGGTGTGTAAGCCCGATATTTGATCAAATAATGGTAAAGCATCCGTTTCAACTTCGGACACAGGAACACTGTCCGGAATTTATCCCCTTTACCTTTAATCGTCAGGTAATTGAGTTTGAAATTGATTCCCTTAAATGTCAGAGACACCACATCACCGAGACGGAAACCAGCATCCAGCATTAAATGGATAATGCAAAGGTTACGAAGTCCGGATTCTGTTTTATCATTATAACAACCGTCAATTTCATCAACTTCCCATTGCGTAAGAGGTAGCACCGGAGCATTGTCTTTTTTCAGAAATTTTACTTTCCGGAGTACATCAGCAGAACAATACCCTTCATCAATGCAATAGTTTAAAAACACCTTTGCTGCTCTGAAATAAGTATTGATAGAAGTATTTTTACATCCTGTCCCCCGGAGCTGGGAAAGATATGCAAGCACCAACTCCCGAGAAATTACATCACACTCGATCAGATCGGATGCTGATCCAATCCGATCTGACAGAAAATCAACAAATTTCTGCACATTAAACCGATAATATACAATAGACTGTTCAGAGCAGTAGGACTCATGATCGACCAAAAACAAATTAAAAGCCATTTGAACATTCATAAAAACCCTCCTTATCTGGAGATAAAACACAACCTTGCAACATTCACCTTTACATTTCGGTTTTTCCATGTTATAACAAGATTAGGAGAAAATTATATCTCCGGTATCTTTATCAATAAACATCAAATTGCTGGAACGCTTAACCGCGTTTTCCATCGTATCCGCTAATTCATCGGAATTGAATTGGCGGATTTTTTTCTCTTTAAAACGAATTGCATCTTGCACATCATTATCATTCATCATACAGAGAGCTTCAAAGCAATCTCGCAAAGGTGATTCTTCATTGATTCCGCGTGTGTAAATTCCGTATGTAATAGCAGCCTTTACAGCCCGAGCTTTTACAACTTCACTATTCATTTTTCTGGTATATGTCCGCACAAGCGCTTGATCTTCCGGCGGCACAAACGAATCTGTAATTTTACAATTACGAAGAGCTTTCCAAAATGCGCAATAATCGCGGCGCGATTTTACTTTATTATTTTTTCCGGGTTCATATAATTCTACCAGACGAAAAACTTTACTGGTCAAATAATCACAGATCAATTTCCGGTTATCTAAAAAATCATAAATCCTGCGACTGGTCAAGTCGTTCGAATAATCAAAAAAAGGAATCAGCTCATATGTTTTTGTATGCCTGCGCATCGTCTGAAACTCAACATTCATAATCAAATTCACAGGCGGAGTAAGAAGATCAGCAAGTTTGTGCAAATCGTCTGTAGATATATCCTCTTCATTTGCCAAAATCCGGCGGCATTTCTCAACATAGTGTTTCTGTCTACCAAATTTCGCGTAATACTGCAAGCGACCATAATCTAAAGCTTTCCAACTATGTTTTAAGAAAGCATATTCATAGCAGTACAGATCATAACGATTAATCAAACCATTAAACAACCACACTTTAAAAAACCAAGGCTTGTAACCTTTTTCAACCACTTCCTTAGATTTCAAGTAGATTCTAATAAAAACCTTTTGAGAACGTTTTCCAAGTGCTAAGTAGTCTATTTCATAATCCTCAGACCCCTTTTTACTGGTGTGCAGGAGAGCATCACGAAAACGATCAACCCGCATCTTGTAGAAGTTTTCCGGAGTAAAGAACTTTTCCGGATTTTTTAAGTAATTGGAATGCCAACAATAATCAATTCGATTCTCCTGAGTGAATTGGATATCCAATCCAAAATAATCCGCTATAGCCTGTACATATTCAAAAGAGCGTTCATAAGCAAGTTTTACACCATACATCCAAAGCATATATGACCGGATCTGAACAACACATTCACAGGTTACGGACTCACCGTTATCCTGTGACCGCGGAACTTTTGGAGCTAAAAAGATATCAAACAGCTCAGGACACTCAAGCATCACATTGTAAAATCCAGCGTACCGAAAAGGTTTATAATTTAGTGTACCGGGTAAACCATCGAAGTAAAATGACACACCTGACGAGTAATCATTTAAACGTTCCCATTCCATACCCAGTAATTCAAACCGCTTGCGAAAGTGCTTTACCTTAAGATCTTTCGATCCTGCGGTAAAATCTTGTTTAAATTTGACGGAGTAATAAAATGTATCAATGTTATGCAGAAACTTTTTCTTCTTAAAATCAAACCAGTACGCGTTTTCAACTTCGTCAAACTCTTGAAAAACAAAAGTATCTTTCAAAAAACGAGTATCAAGCAAAATATCCCTCCTAACGTAAAAATATTTTTTCCCCAAAAAGCCATTTGGGGAAATGAAAAAATCAGTCTCAAATCCAGTACCGCAACGGGTTCTAGGATTTTCGATGAGTGTTTTTCAGACCACGTATTACAGCCCCGTGGTCACACCCCGGGCAAGCCGCGCCGCGGGTCCCCCTCGATCCCCCGCGTCACAGCTTACCCGGGGCGTGCCGGTCCTCATATGTATCTCAAAAAATTTTCCTGGTGCCGGAAACTGCCGGAAAAATGAGATACACAAAATAAATCAAGACAACTGTTTCTGATCCGGCGCGGAGAAAAGAGCATAAGTGTCATAGATTCCGCTATAACGCTTTTTGAACATGAAAAACTCTGACCCAACTTTCTGTTTCATGGGATACCAGACCTTAACAGCAACAAAGAGCTTCCCACCAAAGAGCAGGGAAAAGATCTTCCCAGCAATTCCGAAGTTAGAAACCTTCCTGTGAATCCATTCATACTCGATCAGGGAGCGGATCTGACGGTCAAGCATCCGGTCAAACTGCGCGACAAGGATAACTTCATAACCCAATTTCCGGTGCTGGGTGAAAAATGCACACCAAGCAGCGCGGTTTTTCTGTCCCCAATCCCGGGCATTAAACATAATCTGGCATTCATCTATAACCAGCAGGATTTCTCCTTCTTTCACCCTGCGCCCGACATACTCGGAATAGTTTTTTGAAAAGTTAATAAGCCGATCAACCGTCAAATCGGAGTTATCTATGTACAGATAATGACCTTTCGGGTTCTGAATACAGCTAAAATCCGTTTGAAAATTTCCAATAATCGGAGCATTTTTATATTTCATCCAATTTAAAAGGCGGGACGCAAGGTGCAGGGACTTGCCAGCACCCGGAGTCCCAGAATATAAAGAAATCATGTTTTCCCCTTTCTGTATCTCAAATCTTTCTGCAGCAATAAAGCCAGGAAAAGAAATTGAGATACAATCTATTTAAGTGAATGGAATCCACTCACCAAGAATCTTCACACCGGAAATAGCAAACTGCGACACTACCCAAGGAACCACAGCAAGAAGCCATGCGCTGCCAATTGTCACAAAAGCGTCAACAGGCACGAAATAATTAATAGCTGCCAGATAGTCATTGACTTCCTCCGCCTGAATGAAAGCAAGGAAAGGACTCTCCGGAAGGATGCCGCAAAGAAAACCAACTAGAACGATCACAACAACACCTACTACAGATATGAAAAAAGGTCTAAGCATAGATACAGACATAAAAACACCCCCTAACCACCCATGCGTTGAACAAATGTTGTAAATTTAACAGTTAAGAAAAATAAGCCGATGATAAAAAAAATAGTCATTCCCCAACGAAATATTTTAATATACTTCCAGTAATCGGACATATCGACTCTAACGACCCAGGTATAATTGACAGCTTTAAAAGTATACTTAAACTCAAACACAGGAGCTTTTTTATCCGCTTGCATGGACTTAATCAGCTCCATCATGTCCCAAGGAATGCAGAACGGAAAGAGACGCTTCCAATTTCCGGCTTTACCTGCAGTAGATGGAATATCCGGTTCAATCAGCTCTCCGGTGTCCGGGTCAATCAGCTTACCAGTATCGGGATCAATATCATATCCGGTATCTGGATCAATATAATGCCCGGTGTCAGGGTTAATCATTGGATTTTTAGATGGATCAGGATCTTTCCCCGGAACATCAGATTCGGTACCTTTTTCAGTGTCTTTCTCCGTATCTTTCTCCGTAGAATCCGGCTTTTTAAATGGAATAATAGGAATTGCAACAGGTAATTTGTCTTTTTCGTTATCTTTTTTCTTTTTTTCCTTATCGTCCTTGTTATCATTGTCAAAGTTATAACGGGAATTCCACGCTTCTTCCTCTGCGTCTGTTGTCACTCTGTCGTTAAGTATGTCTTTCAATATATCCCAGTTGGTTTTATAGCCAACACCGGGAACATAGACGGTATTATCATCAACTTTTTTTACTTTTGCATAATCATTTATAGATGTACCGTCAGACGCAACATAATTTCCCTCTTTAACAATCCACACAGGTTCTGTTGCACGAATTGAAGCCCCCACACCAACTTGTTTGGAGGATGGAGAAGAATAAATACGTGAAACGTCAATTTCTCTACGACTATTACCCTTATAACCGTAACATTTAAAAACCGGATAAGAATATGATGTATCTTGCACATATTGCAAACTATAAGCAGGATCCGATACAAACAAAAAATACCCATTTACATCTTTGACAACATTTAATTTATATCCCTGTCCTAAATAATAGTTAAAGTTATTCAAGGCAGTAGATACGCTTGACAAGATACAATAATCAGAAGCCGCATGCAAAAAAGACAATAAACTATTTTGAGTCAGACTAGAAAAGGAAGAATCTGTTTCAAACGTTGGCAAAACCTTAGCCAACAGTTCCGACAGCTTTTCCGACATTTTTGCTCCGGCACTCGTAACCGTGTTAGGAAGATTCTTCAACTCATCAAAAACAGTTTTATTGACTACCTCAACCGGAAGCGCGGCCACTTTCGCTTTTTGCTCCACCCATGTACAGAAATTATCCCATACCTGTTTACCAGATACACGGTCAGACTTTGTATAATAATCATCTTTCAAACCAAAATCCATTCCAGTTTCCGCAAAGAGTCCGCTCATAAGATCAAAATATGTATAGTAAAAATATTCCTCAAGCCCGGTAGCGTAAGCGTTCTGGTAGCTGGTAAAAATAACAGATATCATAATACCAACCGCAACCAGTACAGGAAGGCTATGCATGCGACAGAACTTCCGGACACGCTGGAAGCGGTTTATGAACTTACGAAAATCAATTTTTTCACTTTTTCTGAATCTAGTCATGGATGTTTCCTTTCTTTGTATCTCAAGTCTTTCTGCAGATCATCCGGATCAGCGCCGCAGCCATTCAACATTGAGATACAAAAAAGGGCAAGGGCTCGAACCCTTACCCTCTCATGAGTGATACTATTTTAATTTGCAAACCAAAAAACACCGAGACCGAAAGGCTAAGCCTGAGCGGTCAGCTTCTTAAAGACCTTAATACCGATCGTAACAGCAAGAACTGTTCCGATGATAACCAGCGCATAAGGAACGGCTGCGGTTACCATATCAGTCGCACCGGTCTGAACCTGTTTAAAGGCTGACGCCATGCTAGTCTGGATACCAGAAAGATCCATTGTTGGTGCTGTTGCCAATATTGTTGTCATAAGACACTCCTTTCTGATGGTCTATGCCATCTTAAAAAATTTAGTAAACGCGAAAATCGCGTAGCCAATCGCCCATGCGATAAAGCCCAATGTAAAACCAAGTGCTATTCCAACCAAGAGAGAACCTACATAACTGCCAAAAAGATAATCTGAAAAAATCATACACACCTCTCAATCCCACTTCCGGGAAAGAATCGAAAAAAACAAAAGTCCTGCGATTATCCCGAGAGCAAATAACACTACAAAACTATATGTCATATCCTGCGACTGTTCCGGCTGGGTATCGTCTACCACCTGTGTAGATTCTTCTACTTCCGGAGTATCTTCCGGGGCATCATCCGGAAAATGATCTTCCGGAAGTGCTGCTTCAGTCGAATCAACAGTTGCAAGGATATATTCAAACCCGTTATGACGGGCTATAACTAACATTACTTACCACCTTTCGGGTTTCCTGCATCCGGGGAATCCTTCATGGATATAAGAGCCGGGGCGACAAAATCAACGTCCGTCAGTTTAAGCACCGGCTTTCCGTCAGATCCAACCGTCATTTCAAAAGTTCCGTCATAGATCCCTGGCACGTAAGACACCTTATGCACCTTGTCGGCTTTCAAGAAAGACTTACCGCGTCTGGTACCAGATATACCGTCAGCAGATACCACAGGCTCGACCTGTTCGCCGTGTTCACCATAGAAAAGAAACTCCATGGAAACACCTTCCACTGCGTCATGACCTTCACGCGCCTTAATATCAACAAGTCCACTGTAAAATAAGAAAATTCTAAATTTATTCATCGTTCATTCTCCTTTATGTCTTTTTCTACTTCCTCAATTTTCTGCAACGAAAGCCCCGCATCCTTGAGATGTCCTCTCAATTCCTGCAAAGACTTTTGAGCAGCTTCAAACGAGTTTAAGAAGTAATCAAAATTTGTTAGTTGTGAAAATACTAAATTCTGTTTACGTTGCTGTCTTCGAATCTTTTCGTCAAGTCGCGCAAGTTCTTTCTTCCGGTCTGATTCTCCGCGTTTCGCCTCGAGGATGATATTTTCAAATTTTTCGTTAAATCCGTTTCCCGGCGCGCTGTCGATATAATCAAAAACCTCTTGTGTCAAGCGGACTGACTTTGCAATATTCTTTTTTGTCAATGTTCCTCCTTTTCGCTAGTGCCATAGCATTCAAACCCCATGACCCCCTGATCGGCCGCGTCGCGTCTGATCTGCTCGAGAATGGCAGCTTGATGATCGTCAACGTTGATCCGGAGCTTTCCGTTACTGTTGAGGTACCAAGCCGCCTGCAATATGTCGGACAGGCGGCGGCTCTCGTAGCCCGGCGCCCAGAGCGCGCGCAGGCTATGACCGCGACCAATAACCTTATCTATCGCTACCAATCTATACCGATTGGGGAAAACTTTCTCGTAGCTCCACACGCTGTCCATAACCACCACACTCCCTTCCAATCGCTGTGCATAAGTGCAAAAGCCGCAATTCCGCCTATGCATATCCTGTTGAAATGCTGTGCACAGTCCGGGATAACGCCCCAGCGGATTCCCCGGGCGGAAAATCCGCTGTGTGCTGTGCGCGTTACCCCGGACTGCACACAAGCATTACAACAAGGATACGCACAAGGCTGCATGGGACTGCGGCTTTTACACTTACACACAAGCGACGACGGAGTATGCGGATATGTACCTTTGTTGTCCCCCCTCGTCAAACAATCGGTATAGATTTGTTTGGAAAAGACGCGGCTAAGGGTCTACAAAGGAGACGCGCGCGCTCTGGGCGCCGGGCTACGAGAGCCGCCGCTTTTGAAAAAATCATCCCAAGCAGGGGATTGGCAAGGAAACACACTGTCGTAAATGTCCGGAACAAAGAAACACCGTCCATCCACACAGGACGGGCAAAGTTTACATTTTGCAGACATCGCCGGAGAATCTTCCGGAGCAACAACTGGATCAGCTGCAGGGGAATCTTCCGGAGCGACAACTGAATCAGCTGCAGGGGAATCTTCCGGAGCAACAACTGGATCAACTGCAGGGGAATCTTCCGGAGCGACAACTGGATCAGCTGCAGGGGAATCTTCCGGAACGACAACTGGAGCAGTCAAAGTTTCTTCGGATGCAGCCAATGCAATTAAATCATCTAAAGTTTCAGCCAGCGGTTCATCTGAAAAAACCAGCTGATCCGCATAACGCGAAAGCATAAAAGCCAACTTATCAGCAACATCAAACTGATGCTTTTTGGCGTCCTCAAATTTAGCGTTTAAAACGTCAAAATTATCTAAATCATTAGGAGCGCAAGCACAAAAATCATTTAATGCTTTTTTAGCCTCAGCAACACGAAACTCATATTCCTGTAATAACTGTAAAACTGCTTTCCTTATAATCTGACCTGTTTTCATGTTCAGCACCTCCATGAAAAAACCTAATGTAAAAATTTTTTAGTTATGATATACTAAAGGTAAAAATAAAATGTATCTCAAAATGTCTACCTCATAATTACATTATAGACATTTCGAGATACACTGTCAAGAAAAAAGACAAAAAAGTCTAACTTTTTTTAGAAAGGGAACAAATGTTTTATGAAAATTTAGAAAAGATTCTAAAACAAAAGAATCTAACGCTAAACAAATTAGCAAAAGGCACAGGGCTTGCCCAATCTCCAACAAGCCGTTGGAAAAATGGAACTATACCAAATGGCGAAACAATAATAAAAATATGCAAATACTTAGAGATATCCAGTGACTACCTGTTAGATCTTAATCCAGAAGCACCGCCAACCCTAACCGATCAGGAACAAGAACTTCTGGAACACTTCCGACAATGCAGCCCAGGAGAGCAGGACAGCATTTTACTACTGGCAAATGCCGGAGCGGCAAAAGCCGAACAAGAAAAAGAATCATCAAATTCAAAAAACGTAGGGTAAAAGATATCTAAATTGAAATAACATAGATTAGTAGAAATTTTTGAACTTAAAATCGAAAACAATAACATATAACACAAAAGATTCTTTTATTATGGTGAAAAAGACAAAGATAACTTTTAATCAAGTTGTCGGGGGTTCGAATCCCCCGTGTCTCACTGAAAGATCTATAGTGGTTTGCTATAGGTCTTTTTTTGTGCTAAGAAGTATACGAACTGTTTATTTTTATGGCATTTGGTATTGCAGCACCACTTCCATATGAGGCTATAGGACATGGGCTGTTGTTTGTGGATATTGCGATTGCAATGTATGATCTGGACAAGTTTAAGCGTATTAATGATATGTATGGACATTCGGCTGGAGATGAAGCATTAGTTGCGGTATCGGAAGCTGTGAGGTCCAGATTATGCGAGGACGAGATTCTGGTCCGCTGGGGAGGGGAAGAGTTTATCGTCATCATGAAACAGAATGAGCGGAGATTTGAGGAACATGCGCAGGAAATCCGCGAGGCTGTGGAACAGTTACAACTGGAAACCGTGTAGTGATGTACTGCAGCGAAATGGACTCCGCAGATAACGGTTATTGTGGATAAATCAGATGATAAAAGAATCCAAAAGGTATCATCAATCATACCTTTTGACCGGAACAACTTATGAGATAAAATAAAAAGGGAGCGGTGACGCTCCCTTTTTCCGATATGGAAGAATAGTTATTTGATGCAGTTCATGGTGGCATTTTCTGCGTTTAGCTGTTTTTTGACACGATGTTTCCAAATCATATACGTAACAATCAGTAAAATACCGGTGGTCAGCCAGGCAGCAGCATCGGCACTGCATACACCCACGTATCCAAAAGGCTTTGTGGCGATCAGGATAACCGCATAACGGCTGAACAGTTCAAGTACACCGCTGAGCATGGGAACCAGACCACGGTCTAAGCCCTGCAGACCATTACGGTATACAAAGATCCATGCCAGAGGCAGCATAAAAATACTTGCAATGTGCAGATACTGCATTGCTGCGTGCAGTGTCTGTTCAGATGGGTTGTGGATGAACCATCCGACCATCGTAGGTCCGGCAAGGCAGCAGAGCAGTGCGGCGGCTCCGGCTGCAAAGAAACATAAATAAAATGCATCTTTCATACCGCGGAAAATGCGGTCATGTTTTCCAGCACCGAGATTCTGTCCGCAGTAGGTGGCCATGGCTGTACCGAGTGTCGGCATGGTCTGGGTGGCGATGTTGCTGACTTTGGAAGCAGCAGTAAAAGCAGCTACCACGCTGGAACCAAACACGTTGACGGCACTTTGCAGGATCATGGTTCCGATTGCTGTGATGGAATAGTTTAAAGCCATCGGAATTCCCACAGACAGCATCCGGCGGATCTCATGAAAATCACAGTAATAATCTTCGCGTGTGGTCCGCAGGATGTCATATTTGCGGAACATGACAATGAAACATAAAACTGCGGAAACCGCCTGCGAGATAACGGTGGCATAAGCGGCACCGGCAGTGCCGAGTTTTACCACAACAATAAGGAAGATGTCCAGAAAAATATTGAGACCGCTGGACAGGATCAAAAAATAAAGTGGTGTCCGGCTGTCACCGATCCCACGTAAAATACCGGATGCTACGTTATATGCCATGGTAGCAAAGATACCGGCAAAGATGACCCGGATGTACCGGTTTGCCAGTGTGAGGATATTTTCCGGAGTATTCAGCCACAGAAGCAGCTGGCGGGAAAACGCAACCGTAGGAACGGTCAGAATCATGGAAATTACAACCGTTAAAAGCAGTGAAAGTGCTACGCAATGACGGAGAAGTTTCATGTCTTTGGCACCGAATGCATGGGATACCATGACACCGAATCCCTGAGCAATTCCGTTGGCGAAACCGAGAACCAGAAACATCAAGCAGCCCGTAGAACCAACGGCGGCCAGTGCATCCTCCCCAAGATACTGGCCTACGATCACGGTGTCTACCATGTTGTAGAACTGCTGGAACAGATTTCCAAGCAGAACCGGAAGGGAAAAAAGAAGAATGATCTTCATTGGATTTCCGATCGTCATGTCTTTTCTCATAGTAAAATCTCCTTTACCTCTTATTCATTTGTAATTGTAGTCAAAGAAAGAGACTAACAGTAAGGATAGTCTCTTTTCGTGCGGGCAACAGGACTTGAACCTGCACGGTCTCCCACTAGAACCTAAATCTAGCGCGTCTGCCAATTCCGCCATGCCCGCAAGTTTATGTAGTTTTTGTATCTTTTATTATAGAAGATACTTTACTAACTATAACGACATTGTGTGCAGATGTCAATTACTTTTTGCTTAAAAAAATGACAAAATTATGGGAAAACTACTTGACGAATAGAAAAAAATATTGTATCGTATATTACGTGTTTTGCACAAGGGCTTATAGCTCAGCCGGTTAGAGCGCACGCCTGATAAGCGTGAGGTCGGTGGTTCGAGTCCACTTAAGCCCATATCCTACAGGATGTCCGGTATGACCGGACATCTTTTTTGTTTTATTGACAAGAAGACAGTATTATAAATAGGGGTTACAGTTCACAGATTGCCCTGCAAACCGTAACAAATAAGGTACAAAGCATACAATACCCATTTTTTGTATATTGACAAAATATTTTATGAAGGTATAATACAAATTATCATTTGTATGATCCATTGAGGTAAATTGGTACGCAAATAATGTCAAAGGGGGCATGTTTACGTGCTTTTTTTTTGGAACACTTTAACGTGCTACAGAGCTAATGAGGCAATGAGATAATACGATGAAATTACTAAATACTCAATAAGAGGTAGGAGAGAAGAACATGAGTAAATATCTAGTAAAACGTGTATTGTTAGCGATATTATCAATACTCATTGTAAGTGCCATTACGTTTTTCGTAATGAACCTGATTCCTGGTGGACCGTTTAATAAGGAGAAAGCGACCAGCAAGGAAGCACAGCAGGTATTGGAGGAAAGGTACAATCTGGACAAGCCGGTTCCGGAACAGTATGTATTGTATATGAACAATCTGCTGCATGGCGACTGGGGAGTTTCACTTCACAGTGGAAGAAATATCGGAACAGAGATTTCCAGAAAGTTTGCAGTATCTGCAAAATTAGGTGGAGTTGCGGCAATTGTTGCCATTATCATCGGTGTGATATTGGGCAGTATCGCAGCACTTACAAGAAATAAACTGCCGGATCGTCTGATCGTATTTTTCACGACACTGGGTACGGCAATGCCGTCTTTTGTACTGGCAACGCTGCTTTTGCTTGTATTTTGCTTAAAACTTGGATGGATTCCGGTATGGTCTTCGAGCAATCCGAATTATTTGCTCCCAATCATTGCACTGGCGGCATATCCGATGGCATATATTACGCGTCTGACAAAGACAAGTATGCTGGATGCGCTAAATCAGGATTATATCCGTACTGCAAGGGCAAAGGGCGTGCACCGGCTCAAAGTTATTTTTAAGCATGCGCTGAAAAATGCCCTGATTCCGGTTGTAACATATGTTGGTCCTATGGTTGCCTATATTCTGACAGGTTCCATGGTTGTGGAGAACATATTTACCATTGGTGGTCTTGGAACCGAATTCGTAACAAGCATTGTCAACCGTGATTACACTATGATTATGGCAATCACGATTTTCCTTGCGGTTCTGATGGTAGTTGCAAATCTTCTTACAGATATTGCATATAAACTGATTGATCCAAGAATCACATTTGAATAATGATGGAGGAAGGAACTTAGAATAATGCAGGGAAATGAAGAATTAAAAAAGCGGCAGATACTGTCCGCACAGATTGATTTAAGTAAATTTAATAAGGGCGATTTTATAAAGGCAACGGAAGAAGAGAAGAAGCAGCAGGATGTCATGGGCGAGTCAACGACATTTTTTAAAGATGGCATGAAACGTCTGAAAAAGAATCCGCTGGCAATGGGAAGTATTGTGATTCTGGTTCTGATTCTGGCACTGATCATTATTGCACCGTTTTTTGTACCATACAGCTATTCGGATATCATTACAGTGGACGGCAAGCGTGACAAGACCGCAGCCAATATGGCACCGTTTGAGTACTCGAAATTAGAGCAGCAGTACATGGATCGTACCGGTGAGAAACTGTTTCCGCATATTTTTGGAACCGATAACTTAAGCCGTGATTACTTTATCCGTGTGATTTACGGTACGAGAGTCAGCCTTTCGGTTGGTGTGATCGCTGCAATCATGGTACTTATCATTGGACTGGTTTATGGTTCGGTTGCGGGATATTTTGGTGGAAAAGTGGATCTGATCATGATGCGTATCGTGGATATTGTGTATTCCTTGCCGGATATGCTCATTATCATTCTGCTTTCGGTTGTGTTTCAGGAACGGTTAAAGCCATTGATTGAGGGAACCATGTTTGAAAAACTCGGAACCAATATGATCTCCATGTTTATTGTGTTTGGATTGCTTTACTGGGTAAGTATGGCGCGTCTGATCCGTGGACAGATTCTTACAATTAAAAATAATGAATATGTACTGGCAGCACGCTGTATCGGTACCAGAAACAGCCGCATCCTGACCCGTCATATTCTGCCAAACTGTTTATCTGTTATCATTATCACGACCGCATTGCAGGTGCCGAGTGCCATCTTTACCGAGAGCTACTTAAGTTTCCTTGGCCTTGGGGTAAGTGCACCGCTGACTTCCCTGGGAAGTCTGGCAAACGATGCGCGTTCAGCAATGCAGTCGTATCCGTACCGTCTGGTAATTCCGGCAGTGCTGATCTGTCTGATCGTACTTGCGCTGAACCTTCTGGGCGATGGATTGAGAGATGCATTTGATTCAAAACTGAATTAAGGAGATAAGCAAATGAGTGAAGAAAATAAATATATATTACAGGTAAAAGATCTTCATACCAGCTTTGCTACGGATGCTGGGGAAGTTCGTGCGGTAAATGGTGTCTCCTTTAATCTGGAACCGGGAAAGACACTGGGAATTGTAGGAGAGTCCGGTTCCGGTAAATCCGTTACTTCTTATTCGATCATGCAGATTCTTGCGGAAACCGGAAAAATTACCGGAGGAGAGGTACTTTATCACGGCGAGGATATTTCCAAGTGGAACGAAAAGCAGATGCAGAAGTTCCGAGGGGAAAAGTGCTCGATCATTTTCCAGGATCCGATGACAAGCCTGAATCCGGTATTTACGATTGGAAATCAGTTGATGGAGGCAATTCTGCTCCACACAGACAAGGATAAAAAACAGGCGCGTGAGCGCGCCATTGAAATGTTAACACTGGTTGGCGTCAATGAGCCGGAAAGCCGTCTGAAACAGTATCCGCATGAGTTATCCGGTGGTATGCGCCAGCGTGTGATGATTGCCATGGCACTGGTCTGTGAACCGGATATTCTGATCGCAGATGAGCCGACTACGGCACTTGATGTGACCATTCAGGCACAGATCCTTGAACTGATGCAGGATCTGCAGAAGAAGCTCGGTATGGCGATCATCATGGTAACCCATGATCTGGGTGTTATTGCAAGTATGTGTGATGAGATTATTGTCATGTACGGTGGCCGTGTCTGTGAGCGGGGCACAGCGGATGCCATTTTCTATCATCCGGCGCATGAGTACACCAAAGGACTGCTCCGCTCCATCCCAAAGGCAGACAATATGAACGAAAAACTCATCCCAATCGGCGGAACTCCGATCAACCTGCTCCAGATGCCGGAGGGCTGTGCGTTTTGTCCGCGTTGTGAGTCGGCAATGAAGATCTGTTTAAAACAGCAGCCGGCGGAGTTTCGTGTGGGCGAAGACCATCTGGCGAGCTGCTGGATGAATGTAAAAGAAATCTATGAAGCACAGGAGGGCGGCAGCAATGAGCAGTGAAAAGAAAAACAATGATTATCTGCTGGAAGTAGAACATTTGAAGCAGTATTTTCCGGTGCATCAGGGTTTTAGCACCATTCCGCTGAAAGCAGTGGACGATATTTCCTTTGCCATCCGCCCGGGAGAAACACTTGGTCTGGTTGGCGAGTCCGGCTGTGGAAAGACAACAGTAGGCCGTACACTGCTTCGCCTGTATCAGCCGACGGCAGGTAAGATTACGTTTGACGGAAACGTTCTCTTTGACAGTGGAGAACAGTATGACGAAAACGGAAAAATGATCGTTGATGCAAACGGAAAGCCGGTTATGGGCAAAAAAGTAGATGTCAATATGATGCCGTATCGCAAGGAAATGCAGATGGTATTCCAAGACCCGTATTCATCATTAAATCCACGTATGACGGTGGAAGATATTATCGGGGAACCTTTAGATGTGCATAAACTCTACAGAAATAGAAAAGAGCGTCGTGAAAAGATTCTCGATCTGATGGAGCTGGTCGGTCTGAATGCAGAGCATGCCATGCGTTATGCGCATGAGTTTTCCGGTGGACAGCGCCAGCGTATCGGAATTGCCCGTGCACTTGCGGTAAATCCGAAATTTATTGTCTGTGATGAGGCGGTATCTGCACTGGATGTTTCCATTCAGGCGCAGGTTGTCAATATGTTTGAGGAATTACAGGAAAAACTTGGAGTTGCCTATCTGTTTATCGCACATGATCTGCTGGTTGTACATCATATTTCCGACCGGATTGCAGTTATGTATCTGGGAAAGATGATGGAAATTGCGGATGCAGATGAGTTAAATGCAAATCCGATACATCCATATACACTGAGTCTGCTGTCCGCAGTTCCGATTCCGGATCCGGAGACAGCAAGAAAAAGTCATAGAATCGTGCTGGAGGGGGATGTTCCGAGTCCGCTGAAAATGCCAACCGGATGTCCATTCCGTACAAGATGTAAGTATGCAACGGAAAAATGCGGTCAGGAGATGCCGCAGCTGACCGACAGGGGGAATGGTCATATGGTTGCATGCTGGAATAAATAAGGTTTTTTCCCGCAAGGGTGAAACATATAAATAATTTTCAGGAGGAACAATTATGAAGAAGAAACTTGTATCAATCATGCTGGTTGCTGCAATGGCTCTTAGCGTAGTTGCATGTGGTTCATCAAAAGGAAACTCTGCAAAGACGGACGGAACCGAAGCAATGGCTTCCAGTGTAAGTAAAACACCGGACAACCAGATAAGCATTAACCTTGCTTCCGAGCCACAATCCATCGATCCGGCACTGAACTCTGCCGTAGATGGTGGATGTATGATCGTGAATTCTTTCGCGGGTCTTTATACCTACGACAAGGACGGCAAGCTGATTCCGCAGCTGGCATCTGATATGCCGGAAGTATCCGATGATGAAACTGTTTATACGGTAAAGATGATAAAATCCCAGTGGAGCAACGGGGAAGAGGTAACAGCAAACGACTTCGTATACAGCTGGAACCGTGCTGCGGATGAAAAAACAGCAGCTGATTATGCGTATCTGTTTGATATTATTGCAAGAAATGATGACGGCTCACTTGCTGTAGAGGCAACTGATGATTATACGTTAAAAATTACACTGACCAATCCATGCCCGTATTTCAATGACCTGATGGCATTTCCTACTTATTTCCCGGTATACCAGAAGGATGTGGAAAAAGCGGATCCTGATGGAAAGAATCCGGGTAAGTGGTGTCAGGAGGCTGGCTTTGTATCAAACGGTGCTTATACATTAAAATCATGGAAGCACAACGAGAGCATGGTTTATGTAAAGAATCCGAAGTATTACGATGCAGACAATGTAACTATGGATGAGATCCACATCATGCTGAGTGCAGATGATACTGCAACCTATGCAGCATACAATAGTGGAGACCTTGACTTTGTAGATACCGTTCCAAACGATGAGATTTCAACATTAAATGGAAAGAACTCTGATTTCCATATCATTCCAAACCTTGGAACTTATTATGTTGGTTTTAACGTAAACGACCCGATTTTTGACGGAAAGACCGTAGAGCAGGCAGCATCTATGCGTAAAGCAATGAACCTGCTGATTGATCGTGAGTTTATCGTGGAGAATGTAGGACAGACCGGACAGATTGCTGCAGATTCTTTTGTACCGGCAGGTATGTCAGACGGTAACGGCGGAGTATTCAAGACCGATGATACAAGCTACTATGATGCAGACAAGACAGGTACAGACCAGGTAGAGGAAGCAAAGAAGCTGCTGGAAAGTGCCGGTTATACATTTACGGATAACGGAGATGGTTCATACAAGTGTGATCCGGCAATTTCCATGACGTTCCTGACCAACGATGACAGTACGCATATTGCAGTCGGGGAGTCCCTGCAGCAGGATTTCGCACTGCTGGGGATCAATATGGAGATTAAGTCGGAAGACTGGAATGTATTTATTGAAGACCGTAAGTCCGGCAACTTTACCATCGCCCGTGAGGGATGGCTGGCAGATTACAACGACCCGATCAATATGTTAGAACTCTTTACAACGGATTCTGGTAACAATGATATGCAGCTTGGAAAGGGTGACAAGCCTTCCGATTCTGCACCGGACTGGACGGATTATAACAAGCTGATCAAAGAGATCCGTACAACTGCTGATTTCTCCAAGCGTGTGGATCTGATGCATCAGGCAGAGGATATGCTGATGGATACCGGTGCCGTAATGCCGATTTACTACTACAATGATATTTATATGTTAAAGTCAAATATCAAGGGCATTTACTCTACCATCTATGGTATGAAGTACTTTATGTATGCAACAAAAGACAAATAAAATCATCCGGATACAACCGCGATGAGAAACATGAAAACTCCGGGAAAGGCTCCCGGAGTTTTTGTGTTTTGTTAATACAGATTTTTTTTCTCGTGTGACCATTTTTCCGGATGATCCTCATACTGTGCGTTAATCCAGTCAACGACCTGCTGCTTGCCTTCGTTTGTAAAGGGCGCAGTAAAATCCGTTTTGAGGGAATCATCCGTCAGGGAAAAGATAAGAGGACCGGGCCAGACCCATGCATGAAAAAAGGCGTCCCCTTCCTCGGGGGCTTCCCGTCTGATCAGAAAACGCATGCCGTTGATCCAGCCGGTATAGCTCGTTTTTTTGTAATAATTTAAGTTTAATACTTCGTCAGAGGTTAACATAGTATCTCCCAGTTTCATTATTTTGTAATAATTGTAACACATTTCCATTAATTTTGGTATAATGTCTGTTAGAGTGTTTGAACGAAGGTGAAAAAATATGTTTGGGAGAAATGATTTTGTTGAAAATGTAAAATCTGCACTGGCAGCAGTGGATTGTGATATGGGGGCATTTCGCAGCTGGCAGAAAATGTATGACAAGCTGAAAAAGAAAAAAAGTGAGCAGGAGGACCGCTACCGGCGATGCAGAGAGCAGACAAAGCGTGTGCAGGAAGATGCACAGCTGATGGAACATATGCTTACCACTGCGCAATCGGTAGATGGAAAGGAATTCGGCAGACTTTTAAAAGATCTTCGTCAGATGCAGAACAGTTTTGATCATGAATTTCTGGTCAGCAAAGAAGATCAGGAGTTTCATTCCACGTACGATACGATTCTGCGGCTGGGAACGAAAGCGTTGAATGCCCCGGATCAGAAACTTCTGCTGCAGAGTGAAATTGAAAATCTGCTCGCGCTTCTTAAGGAAAATCTGGAAAAAGAGGAACCGGAGATTGCGGCACTTACATTTTATTATCAGTTTGGATCGGATCAGGAACTCGCGCAGCTGCCGCCGGCGGAGAAGCTGTCGAAGATTACATATTTATATGAATGTGAGTTCCGGCGACCGATTCTGCGGCTTTTGGAATCTGGTATTTCTAGTGCCAGGCAGCAGAAACGTACATATGAAACTGCAACAGACCGTGGCAGCAGGAAAAAATATGAAACGCTGCAGGTCTTTTTGGACGGGCAGCCCGAACATATTTTAGAACAAATGATGGAAGAATAAAAAGACAGGAGGATACTATGGAACGCAGACCGTTGCCGGGAGAAAAATACCGGCATTTTAAAAATAAACTGTATCAGGTGATTACCATTGCAAAACATTCCGAAACGGGAGAGGAACTGGTGATTTATCAGGCGTTATATGGAAGTTTTGGCGTGTATGCAAGACCGCTTTCCATGTTTGTGAGTGAAGTGGATCATGTCAGGTATCCGGATGTACATCAGAAATACCGGTTTGAGCGTGTGGATGAGTCGATGGAAGAAACCGGGAAAAACGCAGAACCAAAGGCAGAGACGGCGCAGCCTGTTATGCAGAAAGCAACAGCGGAAAATGCCGTGACGCCGGACCAGACACAACCGGAGGTGGAACCGAAACTCATAGAGTTTCTGGAGGCAGACAGTTTTGATGAAAAATATAATATTCTGACGTCCATGAGGGATGTTATTACAGACAGTATGATCGATACGATGGCGGTTGTGATGGATACGGTGATTCCGGAGGGAGATCTGGATAAGAGATATGATGATTTAAGGTATGTGATCCGGACCAGACAACAGTATGAATTTGCCAACCGGCTGCGTTGATTAACGCAGTCCGTGCCGGCTTAAATAGCTGTTGTGATATTTTCCGGAATTTGTCACGTCTTCTCCAAACCAGTCCGGGGCGGTGAACTTATCAGCTTCTTCGACCGAATCAAATTCCACTTCCACCAGAGTCAGCGGAGCGAGGTCTTTTTCAAAGATATCGAGTTCTGCGGTCAGATGCTCGTTTAAAGGAATCAGATAGCGGGTTTTGGCAATTAAAAGCCCGTCAATTTTCGGAAGCAGATGCCCGTAGGACTCTTTGGTGAGAGGAAGATTGTATTCTTCCCGCACCATAAGCCCATCGCCCTTGTAGGTGAGATAATAATCGTCGTTGGAGCGGCGGATGCGTACGACCGGTTCAGTGCACAGGTAACCCTGTGCTATTTTTTTACTTTCATACTGATCCAGATGATCCGGTAATGTTTTTACAAGATATTTTCGTTCGATTTCCATATGATTTTCCTTTATTTAAAATAAGTCAGCAGTTTCTGTACGGCAATGCTCTGCGGTTTTCCACTGTCTTCCACAATGGTGATCTGGCGCTCCGGAATTTCTTCTTCGAGTTCGATCTCGAAAACCTCTTTGTGCTCAATGGCCGGTCTTGCAATGCCTTCCGGACAGAATCCGATGCCAAGATTACAGCGGACCATCGGAAGAATCTGGTCTGTGGTAGCAACTTCCATATCCGGAGAAAACCGAAGGTGGTTTTCGTAGAAAAACCGGACATACAGATCATTGGTTCCGGTGCCGGCAGAAAGGGAAACAAAGGAAAAATCCGCAAGTTCCTTTAAACTGCGTTTGCGGCTTGCAGTTGTTTTATAGGCACTTCCTCCGATCAGAATGTCGTGATAGCTGCGAAGTGCGGTTTTTCGCAGAGGCTTTCGGATTTCCAAAGGAGAGGTGACCATGGCGATATCAACAAGTCCTTTTTCTAAGGCATCAATGGCCTGCGGGGTGGAATGATTGGAAATTTTCAGACGGACATGTGGATAATCTTTATGAAATTCCTGCAGTTTGTCTAAAAGGTACAGACGCATGGCGGTTTCGCTGATGCCGATATTGATCTGCCCGCTTTCGAGGCTCTTGTTTTTGATAATTTCTTTTTCTCCATAGGTGAGCTGTTCAATTGCAATGGCAACGTGGCGGAACAGGTGCTCGCCCTCGGTTGTCAGCTGAATCCCTTTGTGAGAACGGATCAGCAGTTTGCAGTCAAGCTCATTTTCCAGAATATTCATACAGCGGGTGATGTTGGGCTGGTTACTTCCGAGCATTTCTGCCGCGTTGGAAAAGCTTTTATAACGGGCAACATAATAGAAAATGCGGTAATAATCTAAAGTCATGATATTCCCTCCTCATAAACTATCGAAAGTATAATACAAAAATGGCAGGTGAGTCAAATGGAAATCCTCCGATTGTGTGCTTGTCGTTTTTGTAAGAAATTGCTACAATAGATCATAGCAATTACCGAAAAGGAGAATGATAAATATGAGCAGAATTGGAATTTTTATTGCAGACGGATGTGAAGAAGTAGAAGCACTGACGGTTGTGGATATTGTGCGCCGTGCAAAACTTGAAATTGACATGATTTCCATCAACGGAACAAAGCAGGTGACCAGTTCCCGCAATGTGACATTTATGACAGATACGATAAAAGAGGAGGCTGACTTTTCCGCTTATGACGGGATCATTCTGCCGGGTGGTATGCCGGGAACGGTTCATCTGGGAGAAGATGATACGGTCAGTCAGGTGATCCGTGAGTTTGCAAAAGAAGGAAAACTTGTTGCGGCAATCTGCGCAGCACCGAGTGTGCTGGGACAGGCCGGAATTTTAAATGGGAAGAAAGCTGCGTGTCATCCGGGATTTGAAGAAAAACTGACCGGAGCAGAAGTATTCTTTTCCCCGGTAGTATGTGATGGAAATGTGATTACAAGCCGCGGCATGGGAACTGCCGTACCGTTTGGTCTTGCAGTTGCCCGTTATTTTACCGATGATGCAACCATAGAACATGTAAAAGCCGGACTTGTATACGCATAAACAGGTTCCAGAAATTGTCAGCTTTTTGTTCTCATAATTCCTCTGGTTCTGGTCACACTATACTCAGGCACATGAGAACAGCAAGTTGACCCCAAAAGCCGACCTGCCTTCTTGTGTGCAGGCCGGCTTTTTTTATGCAGGCATATAAAATACAGGAGGTGAAGAACTATGGCAGGTAACAACAATTCATCAAGCGGTACAAACCGTATGGCAGTACCGGAGGCAAAGGACGCAATGAAGCGTTTTAAGGAAGAGGTTGCAAGCGAGCTTGGAGTACCTTTAAAAGATGGATACAATGGGGATCTGACTTCCAAACAGGCAGGTTCTATTGGTGGAGAAATGGTCAAGAAGATGATCATGAAGCAGGAAGAACAGATGAAATAAGGACTTTCTGCCGGAAAACAAAACAGCGTATGGCTTTTTACAGGCCATACGCTGTTTTTATTATAGGAAAAAAAAAAACACTTGGCAAATATGTATTTCGTATGCTATAATGCTTAAATGACTGTGGTGGTCGTAGTATGCCTGTTTGTACCATCACGGAAAAATAGATCGTACATGGAATTGATATATATAAGGAGGAAACAATTAAGATGAGTGTACAGGTTGAAAATTTAGAGAAGAATATGGCGAAACTTACCATCGAGGTTTCAGCAGAGGATCTGGAGAAAGCACTTGAGTCAGCTTACCAGAAGCAGAAAAAGCAGATCAGTGTTCCGGGATTCCGTAAAGGAAAAGTTCCGAGAGCCATGATCGAGAAGATGTATGGAGTTGACGTATTCTATGAGGATGCAGCAAACGCTCTGATGCAGCAGAATTATGCAGCAGCTGTTGACGAAAGCGGAATTGATATTGTGTCACGTCCGACCGTTGACGTTGTACAGATTGAAAAGGGCAAGCCTTTTATTTTCACGGCAGAAGTTGCTGTAAAGCCTGAAGTTACACTTGGCAAATACATGGGAGTGACCGTTACAAAGATCGATACTTCTGTATCCGATGAAGAAGTAGACGAAGCTCTGGAAAAAGAACGCAATAACAATGCAAGAACCATCAATGTAACAGACAGACCGGTTGCACAGGGAGATACCGCTGTGATCGATTTTGAAGGATTTGTAGACGGTGTTGCATTTGAGGGCGGTAAGGGAGAAAATCATTCATTAGAGATCGGTTCCCACACCTTTATTGATACATTTGAGGATCAGCTGGTTGGAAAGAATGTTGGCGATGAAGTAGATGTAAATGTTACTTTCCCAGAGCAGTATCAGGCTGCTGATCTGGCTGGAAAGCCGGCTACATTCAAGGTTAAGATCAACGAGATCAAAGCAAAGGAACTTCCGGAGCTTGATGATGAGTTCGCAAAGGATGTATCTGAGTTTGATACATTAGCTGAGTACAAGGAAAGCTTAAAGAAAGACTTGGAGAAGAAGAAACAGGATGAAGCAAAGCGTACAAAAGAAGACGAAGCCATCCAGAAGATCATTGACAAGTCAAAGATGGAGATTCCGGAGGCAATGATCGATACACAGTGTGAGACAATGATCGAGGAATTCGCTCAGAGAATCGCACAGAGCGGTCTTTCCATGGATCAGTACTTACAGTTCTCCGGTCTTACCGTAGACGGATTAAAGGAGCAGGTTCGTCCGGAAGCTCTTACCCGTATCCAGAGCAGTCTCGTATTAGAGCAGATCGCTAAGGAAGAAAACATCGAAGTATCTGATGCAGATGTAGATGCAGAGATCGAGAAGATGGCAAAGAATTACGGTATGGAAGCTGATAAGCTCAAAGAGTACATGGGCGAAGGTGAGAAAGAATCCATGAAGAGAGAACTTGCCATCACAAAGGCAGTTGAACTGATCATGGACAACATCAAAGAAAGAGCAAAGGCTAAGACAAAGAAAGAAAAAGAAGCTGAGGCAGAAGCAGAGGCTTAATATTGAAAACTACGACAGAGAAGGACTGGTCTGGGAGAATACCAGACCGGTCTTTTGTTCATTGAGGTGCATCGCAGGATGCATGTAATAAATACAGGAGGCGATTTTTCTATGAGTTTAGTACCTTATGTCATTGAACAGACCAGCAGGGGCGAGAGAAATTATGATATTTATTCCCGTCTGTTAAAAGACAGAATTATCTTTTTAGGGGAAGAAGTAAATGAGACAACCGCAAGTCTTGTTGTTGCACAGCTTCTGTTTCTGGAATCGGAAGATCCGAACAAGGATATTCAGTTATATATCAATTCTCCGGGTGGAATGGTTACTGCCGGTATGGCAATTTATGACACCATGCAGTATATCAAATGTGATGTATCAACCATCTGTATCGGACTGGCAGCCAGCATGGGTGCGTTTCTTCTGGCTGGTGGTACAAAGGGAAAACGTTTTGCACTCCCTAATTCAGAAATCATGATTCATCAGCCTTCCGGTGGTGCAAAAGGACAGGCAACAGAGATTCAGATTGCGGCAGAGAATATTTTAAAGACAAAGAAACGTTTGAATGAAATTCTTGCTGCAAACACCGGTAAGCCATATGAGACAATTGCAGCAGATACGGAACGTGACAATTATATGTCCGCGCAGGAAGCTGCAGATTACGGCTTGATCGATGGAGTGATCACGAATAGATAGTTATGTGGAAACCTCCGGTCATTGCCGGAGGTATTTTTCATTTATAGGAGTAAATAAATTATGGCAGGAAAGAATGATGGCAAAATCCGCTGCTCTTTTTGCGGAAAAACACAGGATCAGGTCGGAAGAATGATTTCAGGTCCAAATGGTGCATTTATCTGTGATGAGTGTGTAGATATCTGCGCAGAGATCATCGAGGAAGAGAATCTGGAAGAAAAAGCTCCGGCTTCTGCAAAGGAAGAAATCAATCTGATTAAACCGGAAGAAATGAAAGCGTTTCTGGACGATTATGTAATCGGGCAGGATCAGGCAAAAAAGGTACTTTCGGTTGCGGTATACAATCATTATAAGAGAGTGCTTGCAGATCAGGAAAATGATGTGGAACTTCAGAAAAGCAATATTCTGATGCTGGGACCGACCGGTTCCGGAAAGACGCTTCTGGCGCAGACACTTGCCCGTGTACTTAATGTACCGTTTGCAATTGCAGATGCCACGACACTGACAGAGGCCGGTTATGTGGGAGAGGATGTAGAGAACATTCTTTTGAAGCTGATTCAGGCGGCAGATTATGATGTGGAGCGTGCACAGCACGGCATTATCTATATTGATGAGATTGATAAGATCACAAAGAAATCGGAGAATGTATCCATCACGAGAGACGTATCCGGAGAGGGTGTTCAGCAGGCATTACTTAAGATTCTGGAAGGAACGGTTGCATCGGTTCCGCCACAGGGAGGACGTAAACATCCGCAGCAGGAACTGATTCCGATTGATACGACAAATATTCTGTTTATTTGCGGCGGAGCATTTGATGGTCTGGAGAAAATTGTAGAGGCACGTATGGACGCTTCTGCGATCGGATTTAATGCAGAGGTGAAGTCAAAGTCTGACATCAATGTGGGGGATGCATTTAAGCGTGCACTGCCACAGGATTTTGTGAAGTTTGGACTGATTCCGGAGTTTATCGGACGTGTGCCGATTACCGTATCTTTAGATTCGCTGGATCGCGACGCATTGATCCGTATTTTAAAAGAGCCAAAGAATTCTCTGATCAAACAGTATACCAGACTTCTGGAACTGGATGGGGTAGGACTGGAATTTGAGGACAGCGCAATCGAAGCAATTGCAGATAAGGCATTAGAGCGCAAAACCGGAGCGCGTGGACTGCGTGCCATCATGGAAGCGGTAATGCTGGATCTGATGTATCGTGTCCCATCGGATGATTCCATCAGCAAGTGTGTGGTAGATAAAAAGATGGTGGAAAACAATCTTGCTTTAGATGGAGAAGAGATTCTTGGAATTGAGCAGGACCCGAAGAAAGAAGTAAAAGAAGAACTTGCTTCATAAAAAGACCGGATGCGTCTGGAAATATAGGAGCAGATACAAGTGGAAGATAAAATATTGACAATTCCGGCAGTGGCACTGCGGGGAATGACGATTTTGCCGGGCATGGTGGCTCATTTTGATATCAGCAGGGACAAATCCCTGCGTGCTGTCGAGGAAGCCATGAAAGGAGACCAGAAGCTTTTTATCGTCACACAAAAAGATACAGAGAAAGAAGATCCTCAGGGAGAAGATCTGTATGAAGTGGGGCTTCTGGCTGTGGTTCGTCAGGTCGTAAAATTACAGAAAAATATTATGCGTGTACTGATCGAAGGAATCGGGCGCGCAGAGATATATGAATATACACAGACAGCCGATTATATGCAAGCGCGTGTGATCGTGTATGATCAGGAAGACGATGAACAGCTTCCGGAGCAGGCAAAGTCTGCAATGCTTTTGAGTGTGCAGGAAACGTTTGCAAAATATGCAAGAGTACATGGCAAAATCGGGCAGGATGTGATGCGCCAGGTTCAGGAAGAGACGGATCTTTTAAAACTTCTTGATTATGTGGGAAACAGCCTTGTAATCAGTTATAAAAAGAAACAGAAACTGTTAGAGGCTGTCACGCTGACAGCACGTTATGAGGCGGTGCTTTCTTCTTTGCTGCAGGAGACAGAGATTCTGGCTTTAAAGCGTGATTTCCAGAAAAAAGTGCAGGAACATGTGGATAAAAACCAGAAAGATTACCTGCTTCGGGAGCAGATGCAGGTAATCCGGGAAGAGCTGGGAGAATCCAATACAGAAACTGATGCACAGGAGTATGAAAAGAAACTGCAGGAACTTCAGGCTTCCGGGGAAGTGAAAGCAAGAATTCATAAGGAGATTGAGCGTTTTCAGGGAATTTCAGGAAATTCATCCGAGAGTACGGTAAGCCGTGGTTATATCGAAACCTTACTGGAACTTCCGTGGGATGCAGTATCGGAGGATAACAAAGACTTAAAGCATGCGCAGAAGATTCTGGATGAGGATCATTACGGTCTCGAAAAGGTAAAGGAACGTATTCTGGAATTTCTTGCAGTCCGTAATCTGACCGGAAAGGGAGAGAGCCCGATTATTTGTCTGGTGGGGCCTCCGGGAACCGGAAAAACCAGCATTGCGCGTTCGATTGCCCGTGCGCTGGATAAAAAATATGTTCGTATTTCACTCGGAGGTGTGCGGGATGAAGCGGAGATCCGCGGACACCGCAGAACCTATGTGGGAGCAATGCCGGGAAGAATCGTCAATGGACTGCGGATGGCGGGAGTCAAAAATCCACTGATGCTGCTGGATGAAATTGACAAGATGAGCAGCGATTATAAGGGAGATACAGCTTCTGCCATGCTGGAAGTGCTTGACTCGGAACAGAATCATAAATTCCGGGATCACTATGTAGAGCTTCCGGTGGATCTGTCCGAGGTACTGTTTATTGCAAGTGCCAATTCCATGCAGGATATTCCGGGCCCGCTTCTGGATCGTATGGAAATTATAGAAGTCAGCAGTTATACGGAAAACGAAAAGTTCCATATTGCAAAGGATCATCTGCTGGCGAAACAGTTTGAAAAAAACGGAGTTGCAGATGGCAAACTAAAGATTACGGACAAAGCGCTGCGAATGGTGATTTCTTCTTATACCAGAGAAGCAGGTGTACGTTCTCTCGAACGGCAGATCGGAGAAATCTGCCGCAAAGCAGCCCGCAGAATCTACGAGGGCGATGAGAAAATGATTCGTGTAACCGGCACAAATCTGGAAGATTTTCTCGGAAAACTGAAATATCGTCCGGAGAAGAAAAACAAAAAGAATGAAGTAGGCATTGTGCGCGGTCTGGCATGGACCAGTGTGGGTGGTGTAACTTTAGAGATTGAGGTGAATCTGATGCCGGGCAAGGGCAGTGTGGTGTTGACGGGAAAACTCGGAGACGTCATGAAAGAGTCTGCACAGACCGGAATCAGTTATATTCGGTCCATCAGTGAAGATTACCATATTGATCCGGAATTTTTCCAGAAACATGACATCCATATCCATGTTCCGGAAGGTGCGGTTCCAAAAGACGGACCGTCTGCCGGAATTACCATGGCAACCGCAATTCTTTCTGCGGTCACCGGGAAGCCGGTACGGGCAGATGTTGCCATGACAGGGGAAATTACACTGCGCGGACGTGTACTTCCGATTGGCGGATTAAAAGAGAAATTGCTTGCGGCAAAGAATGCCGGAATGAAGACGGTCTGTATTCCAAAAGAGAATGAACAGGATCTTGCCGAAATTTCGGAAGAGATCGTTGGAGATATGGAGATCATACCGGTAGAACATATGGATCAGGTAATTAAGGCTGCATTTGTATAATGCAGCCCAAATTCTTTTTGCAGGAGAATAAATATGATTATCAAAAATGTGAATTTGGAGACAGTTTGTGGAATTACAAGTGCGATTCCGGACAACCTATTGGATGAAGTGGCTTTTGCCGGAAAATCCAATGTGGGAAAGTCATCGCTGATCAATGCGCTGATGAACCGGAAATCGCTTGCGCGTACTTCTTCCCAGCCGGGAAAAACGCAGACCATAAATTTTTATAATGTCAATGAGGCAATGTATCTGGTGGACTTGCCGGGATACGGATACGCAAATGCAAATATTGAGATTAAGGCGAAATGGGGACAGATGATCGAAAATTATCTGCATACATCCAAACGGCTGAAAGCAGTTTTTCTTCTGATTGATATTCGTCATGAACCGTCGGAAAATGATCAGATGATGTATGAGTGGATGGTTCATCAGGGATTTGCGCCAATCATCATTGCAACAAAATCGGACAAATTAAAAAAGATGCAAATCCTGCAACATGTGCAAATGATAAAGGATATCCTGCAAGTAGAGCCGGGAACGATCGTTATTCCGTTTTCTGCGGAGTCAAAACAGGGCAGGGAAGAAATCTGGCAGATTGTAGAATCCGTTATTGAACTTCCGCAAGGGTACATCGAGGCGGAAAATGCCAAAAGAGAGGCAAAACAAAAGCAGCCGGCACCGCAGGAACCGAAGAAAAAAGAGCGCTGGAAAAAGACAGACCGCCCGGTAGCCAAAAAGACACTTCGAAAAGAACAGAAAAAGAAAGTGAAAAAAAAGTAGAATGAAGAAAAAGTATTTGTATACGGCAATCATGCTTTTTGCCATTCTGGTGGCAGGAATGGGACTGACCGGATGGTACGTCAGCCAGACACAGGAACAGACGGATGGACAGGAACTGACGGTTGTGACTTCCTTTTATCCAATGTATATTGCGGCTGAGAATGTAATCGGGGATGCAGACGGAGTGCGTCTGGAAAATTTGAGTGAGCCGCAGACCGGCTGCCTGCATGATTTCCAGCTGACACCGGAAGATATGAAGTTACTCAGTACGGCGGATGTGTTTATCATCAATGGTGGTGGAATTGAAAGCTTTATGAAGGAAGTTGCAGAGGCTTACCCGAATCTGAAAATTATAGAAGCCTGTGAGAATATTTCTTTGCTCTCCGGGGAGGAGGACGATACACATCATCATGAGGGGGAAACAGAAGAAGAACATGCCCATGGGGATGTCAATGCCCACGCATGGATGAGCGTTTCTGCTTATGAGACACAGGTACAGACGATTGCCGATGGATTATCTGGAGCAGATCCGGAAAGAAGCAGTGCCTATCAGAATGGGGCAAAGGCATATCTGGAAAAACTGGACGGACTGAAAAAACGTCAGGAGAAATTAAAACAGGAAATTTCCGGTCAGTCGGTGATTCTGTTTCATGAAGCATATGCCTATGTCGCTGAGGACTATGGACTGCAGGTAAACTATCTGCTGGATCTCGATGAGGAACGGCAGGTCAGCGCAGGAGAAGTATCAGATGTGCTTTCTGCTGTCCGCAAGGGGCATGTAAAATACATTCTTGCAGAAGAACTGTATGGAAAGAGTATGGGAGATACGATCCGGAAAGAGTCCGATGCAAAGGTATTATATCTGGACCCGCTGAATCGCGGAACTTACGAAAAAGACAGTTATATTAACGGTATGAAAAAAAACATGGAGATACTTGAGGAGGCATTTTATGCGAAAGATCATTAGTCCGTGTGGATTTCACTGCATCAAGGTGAACCATCTGGGGGTGTGGTTCAGTGAGCAGGAAATCTTAAAAGATGTGAATCTTCATATGCACTGTGGATCGCTGAATGCGATTATCGGAAAAAACGGTGCCGGAAAATCGACATTGATCCGTGCCATGCTGGGGGACATCCCGCATACGGGAGATATTGAGTTTCGGGATACCAAAGACGGACGGATGCAGAATTTAAAAATCGGATATGTCCCGCAATCGATTAACATCGAAAAAAATACACCGGTCAGTGTCTATGACCTGCTGGCAAGCTATGAGTCGAGATATCCGGTGTTTCTGCCGAAAAACCGGAAATTATATGAAAAGATCAAAGCGCATCTGCGCATTTTTGAGGCAGAAGAACTGATCGACAAACAGGTTTGTAATCTGTCCGGAGGACAGCTGCAGAGAGTGCTTCTTGCACTGGCGGTGATGGATGAGCCGAATCTGCTGCTTTTGGATGAGCCGGTATCCGGAATTGACCAGAATGGCATGGAACTTTTTTTTAAAACGATGGATTATCTGAAAAAACATTATGATCTTGCGATTATTCTGATCTCACATGATCTGGATTACGTGGCAAGATATGCGGATCATGTAGTGCTTCTGGACAAGACGGTCCTCAGGCAGGGAACGGTAAAAGAAGTATACGAAAGTTCCGAATTTGAACGGATTTTTTCTGCGGGAAAAGAAGAAACATGGATAAAGGAGGATGAGACAAATGATTGATTGGACCTCCTGGATGGATTATGGTTTTATGAAGATGGCATTGGCCGCAATACTGATCATTACACCACTGTTTGGGCTGATGGGAACCATGATTGTCAATAAAAAAATGGCATATTTTTCGGATGCCCTGGGGCATTCCGCACTGACGGGAATTGCTGTAGGAGTGGTATGCGGAATTCCGGATACGAATATTTCCATGGTGATTTTTGCAGTTGTATTCGCGCTGCTGTTAAACAAAATCGGAAGCAGAAGTACCGTATCAACCGATACGATTATTTCGGTTTTTTCCTCCTGTTCGGTTGCGATTGGTCTGGCAATCCTGTCAAAAGGCGGAAATTTCAGTAAATATTCGAGTCTTTTAGTCGGGGATGTTCTGAGCATTACCAAAAAGGAAATCGGGTATCTTGTTATTATTTTTATCGTTACGATTTTGTTCTGGATCACCTGTTTTAACTGGCTGAATGCCATCTGTATTCACCGGGCACTGGCAAAGAGCAAGCGGATTCCGGTACAACTGATGGATTATGTTTTTGCGGTACTTGTAGCACTGATTGTCATGCTTTCCATCAAGTGGGTAGGTATTCTGATCATCAATGCATTGCTGATCCTTCCGGCGGCATCGAGCAGAAATCTGTCGGTAAATATGCGGGAATACCATGTCTTTTCGATAATTTTTTCCGTTTTCTCGGGCGTCATGGGGCTGATTTTGTCTTATTATACAAACGTTGCAACCGGCCCAATGATTGTAATTATCGCATCTGTGATCTATTTTGTGACTTATTTTTTCGGAAGAAAGTGGAAAGAATAACAGGGAGAATAGAATTTGACCGATTGTATTTTTTGTAGTACAATCGGTGTATACAAAATACTGAGGAAATACAAATGGATGAAATAACACTCAAAGCACTTGCAAAAATAAATCTGGGACTGGATGTGGTCCGGCGCAGGGAAGATGGATATCATGAAGTGCGCATGATCATGCAGACTATTCATCTGTACGATCTTCTGGAGATTCAAAAGATCCGGGAGCCGGAGATACAGATTGTTTCCAACCTCTCTTTTTTGCCGGTAAATGAAAATAATCTGGTCTATAAAGCGGCACGGCTGTTACAGGAAGAGTTTGCGCTTACAGATGGAATTTCCGTAAAACTGACAAAGAGAATTCCGGTAGCGGCGGGGATGGCAGGAGGAAGCACGGATGCTGCCGCCATGCTGTATGCGATGAATCAGTTGTATGATCTGGGATTGTCCCGCAGGGAACTGATGAAGAGAGGGGTACAGATCGGGGCAGATGTTCCTTACTGTCTTATGCGTGGAACGGCACTGGCAGAAGGAATCGGGGAAAAACTGACGCAGCTTCCGCCGATGATCAAATGTCCGGTGCTGATTGCAAAACCATCCATTTCTGTATCGACCAAATTTGTATATCAGAACCTGAAGCTGGATGAACAGACGAACCATCCGGATATTGATGCACTGATGAAAGATATCCGGGAGAAAGATTTTGACGGTGTCTGTGCACATATGGGAAATGTACTGGAATCGGTTACGATACCAAACTATCCGGTAATTGCAGAGATCAAACAGCAGATGATGCGTTCGGGTGCAAAAGCTTCCATGATGAGCGGAAGCGGTCCTACCGTATTCGGTCTTTTTGAAGATGGAGAAACGGCAAAGCGTGCGCTGCGGGAAATGAAACGCTCCGGTCTTGCAAAACAGGTATATCTGACCACGATCTACAACAACAGGAGAAAGTAATAATTCACACAAACAGAAATGGAGACGATAACATGACAGATGATCTGACGCTCAATATGGACGCATATCTGCCACTGAGAGATGTTGTATTTAATACGTTAAGAGAGGCAATTTTAAAAGGAGATCTCAAACCGGGAGAGCGGCTTATGGAGTTACAGCTGGCAGCAAAGCTTGGGGTGAGCCGTACACCGATCCGTGAAGCCATCCGTATGCTCGAGCAGGAGGGACTTGCTGTAACCATGCCACGCAAAGGGGCAGAGGTTGCAAAGATGACACTCAAGGATATGGAAGATGTTCTGGAAATCCGGGAGGCGCTGGATGAACTTGCCGTAAAGATTGCATGTGATAAGATTTCGGAGAAAGAGCTGCAAAAACTTTTAGAAGTCAAAGATCAGTTTGAAAACAGTACAAAGACCGGAGATGTGAAAATGATTGCCGAGATGGATGTGAAATTCCACGATGTTATTTTTGAATCTACGGGAAATCCGAAACTTGTGACGTTACTGAATAACCTGCGGGAGCAGATCTACCGGTACCGTGTGGAATATATCAAAAATCCGGACAATTATCCGATCCTGATTGCGGAACATAATGCAATTGCGGAGGGACTCAAAAACCGGGATAAAGAAGCCGCAACGCTTGCTATGCACAAACATGTAAAAAACCAGGCAGTGGCAGTAAAAAGTGTAATCCAGTGTCAGGATGAAACAGAAAATGAATAGTTTATGTAACAGATGGAAATAGTAAGGACAGATACCTTTTGGTGTCTGTCTTTTTTTAGGTATACAGGCACCTTATGGGATGAAAAGAGATAGGAATGTAAAAATGGAGCATACAAAAATTTCGACCGATATTGAGCAGAATATAAAACAGTTTCAACAGCTGTTTGCAGACAGTGCAGATATTAAAATGAAGGAAATGCGTCTGGGAAAAGGAAAAAGAAGACGCTGTTTTCTGGCATATATTGAGGTGGCAGTCAGCAATATGCTGCTGGAAACGACGGCTTTGGGGAGACTGCTGGCGGCATTATCGGAGCTGCCGGACAGAGACTTAAATCAGGTACTCAATGAGAATGCGATGGGGATTTCAGATGTGACACCGTACGATACCATAGAGGATGCAGCACAGGGGATGCTCACAGGGGATGCCATCCTTTTTGTGGATGGATACGGACATGCGTTAAAGATTGCCGACAAAGGATATCCCGGTATGGGGGTGCAGGAGCCGGATTCGGAAAAAGTAATCCGCGGTTCGAAGGAGGGATTTACCGATTCCATCAAAACCAACACGGCTCTTATCCGTAAGCGTGTGCGATCAACACGGGTTAAAGTAGAAGAAGTACAGGAGGGGGTGCGTTCGCACACGGCAATTGACCTGGTGTATATGGCAGATCTGAAATATGAATCCGTGCTGCGGCAGATCCGGGAAAAAATTACAGAATATGAGATTGATGGGGTCATGGACAGTGGAACTTTGGAACAGTTGGCGGAAAAGAAATGGTATTCACCGTTTCCACAGTTTCAGACGACGCAGAGGCCGGACCGGGCAGCACTTGCAGTGCTGGAGGGGAGAATCGTATTGTTATGCGACAATTCTCCGGTCGCTCTCATTCTGCCGACAGATCTGAACTCCTTTCTGAAGACGAGTGATGACTATTATAATCGCTTTGGTGTGGCAACGTTTGCACGGATTTTGCGTTACATGGCAGCCTTTTTTGCCATGACGCTTCCCGGACTGTATCTGGCGGTGACAAATTTTCACACACAGATTCTGCCGACACCGCTTTTGTTATCCTTCTGGGAGGCACGGATCGGTGTGCCTTTTCCGGCGGCACTGGAGGTCATTCTCATGGAGATTTCTTTTGAACTGTTGCGGGAGGCGGGGGTCCGGCTGCCGGGGGCAATGGGAAATACGATCGGAATTGTCGGAGGTCTGATTATCGGGCAGGCAGCTGTGGATGCCAACCTTGTCAGTCCGATTGTGGTGATCGTGGTTGCGTTTACCGCGCTTTGTTCCTTTTCCATTCCGAATGAAGAATTTGCTTTTTCATTCCGGATATTGAAATTTTATGTGATTGTCCTGTCCGCATGGCTTGGATTTTTCGGATTTTTGATTGCACTGCTTACGGTGTTCATCCATCTGTCGCGGCTGGAAAGCTTTGGGATTCCGTATCTCATGCCGTTTGTGGGGGCAGATGTCAATGATTATCATGATGAACGCGACAGTATCTGGCGTGCACCACTGAAAAAAATGGTGCGAAGACCCATCTATGCAAAACGTGGGGAGCGGATACGTCTGCGGAAAAAATAGGCTGAGTAAACAGTAACGGAGGAACGATATGTTTTCAAATAATAACCGGATATCAACGCGGCAGGTGTTCCGGCTGTTTGTGTTCGATTTTGTAGGGGAAAGTACGCTGATTCTGCCCTCACAGCTGGCGGCATTTGCGGGAAATGACGGTCTGGCATCCATTGTGCTGGGCGGCATTATGGGAAGCCTGTATCTGTGGTATCTTGCATATGTTTTAAAAAAGATGGAAACGGATCTGGTCACTTATATGGAACGGATTCTGCCGGCATGGATGAAAAAAATTTTTCTGGTGTTACTGCTGGTCTATTTTACCGGGATGGCAGGATACGGGGCATATATCTTTTCGGACGTGATACAAAAGGGGCTGATTGCAGGGGAGTCGTTTCCCCTGATTCTGATTCTGGTATTGCTGACGGCAGGGTATGCCGTGTGTGGCGGGATTGAAAGCCGTGCACGGGTGTATGAGATTTTGTTTGTCGTTTTGTTTGTACTTCTTGCAGGAATGCTTTTGATTGCGGCGGGGGATCTGGAGATGGAATATCTGTATGGCTTTTTTCAGGCAGATACCGGGTCGGTGATGAAAGGAAGTCTGGCAGTCTTTTTTTGTCTGATGCCATTGTTTCTGCTTGCATTTTTTCCCTCCTATGTGCAGAAAGCAAAATGGGGGAAGCTGGTGCATGCCGTGCATGCGGCAATGTGGTTTGCCATAGGTGTTCTTGCGGTTTTGTATGTGATCCTGCTGGGCAGTTTTGGAAGCCGTTCCCTAACGACCATGAAATATCCGGCCATTACGCTGATGAGCAGTATCCATCTGAGGGGAAGTTTTTTGAAGCGGCTGGATGCCTTTATGATCGCCATCTGGTTTTTTACGCTGTTTGCACTTGTGACTGTGTTTTTGTTTTATGCACAGGAACTGGTACAGAAACTGCGGAAAAAAGATACGCATAAAAAATGGTATCTCTGTGGGGTGATGGCTGCCGTTTTCGGGGTGGCAGAAATGCTCCACCAAAGCAGCCATGGGGAATGGTTCCGGGATTATCTGTTGTATATCGGAATCCCGTTGTTTTTGTTCCTGCCATTGTTTGTACTTTTGTGGGGAAAGGGGAAAAAACGGCATGAAGGGTAAAATAAAAAAATATGTTGCACTGGTATTGTCTGTGCAGCAGCTGCTTTGCGGATGCAGTGCCACAGAACTCGAAGACCGCTGTTTTCCAATGATGGCGGTTGTGGACGAAAAGGATGGACAGATTTCTTTTGGTTATGGATTTCCCAAGCTGAGCCAGAAGGATAATACGGATCTGGAAGAGGCGCGTGTGAATATCGCGCCTGTCACGGGAAAGACGATGGAAAGCTGTGTGCAGACCTATGATAGCCGGCTGGAAAAACTGGCAGACTGCAATCATATGAAAGTGCTTGTCTTCGGGGAAAATCTGATGGAGGATACCGGACGGTATGCGGATGTTCTTTCTTATCTGAAACAAACCGGACTTTTCCCAAGAAACATCTATGTATGTGTGGCGGAAGATCCATTGGCATTGTTTGAGACAGAAGAAGATCTGCCACAGGATCTGGGAAGTTATCTGGAACAGTATCTGCAGAATCAGGAATCAGCGGGATCAGGAAAACTGTTTAAGCTTGGCAGGCTGCTGGACGAGAAGGAAAACCATATCCTGCAGATTATGCTGCCATATTTGGAAACAGAAGACCATATCATTTTCTGGAAAACCATGTACCGCGTACCGGATGACAGGTTTTTGTATAAACAGGAAAAATAATGGAAATGCTCTTACTATCAGAGGAAAGAGAGTGTGGGAAAATGAAAAAGAAAAAAATCATGTTTATCATTTTATGTATGTTAACGGTTCTTGCTGCGGGAACTGCGCACGCAACAGAAAAGGAAAGGGTGGACCCACTGCAGCCGGCAATTGCAGAAAAAATACTGCGGTTTCATGTACTGGCAAACAGTGATGCCAAGGACGACCAGAATGTGAAACTAAAGGTCCGGGATGCGGTGGGGCATATGCTTGGGCAAAAACTAAAAAAGGTAACAGACCGGGCGCAAACCGAAAAAATTGTGCAGGACCACATGGACGAAATTATAGAAACAGCGGAAAAAACGCTGCACAAAAACGGCTATACATACGGTGCCAGCGCAAGGCTTGCCAATGTGGATTTCCCTGTGAAAACGTATGGGGATTATACGTTTCCTGCAGGCAAATACCGTGCATTGCAGATTACACTGGGAAAAGGAGAAGGACATAACTGGTGGTGTGTGCTGTATCCGAATATGTGTTTTCAGGGATCGGTATATGAGGTTATGGATGAATCTTCCGGTGAGGAGCTGCGTGAAGTTTTGACACAGGAAGAATATGCAGATGTGTTTGATTCTGGAAAAATGCAGATCCGGTGGAAATTCCTTGATTATTTCCGTTAAACTGGTTATGATAATGAAGCACGCCAATGTGCGTTAAGATATCAAGGAAAAGAAGGAACTGGCTATGACAAAAGACGTATTATTGTCCATCAAGGGATTGCAGATCGGGGAAAACGAACAGAATGACACGATAGAAGTGATCTCCCCGGGAGATTATTATTTTCGGAATGGCAAGCATTTTTTTATGTACGAGGAGGTCATGGAAGGTCAGAAAGAATCGACCAGGAACATGATTAAAGTGCGTGATAATTATATGGAACTGACGAAAAAGGGTGCTGTCAACGTTCATATGATTTTTGAAAAAAATAAAAAAAATATTACATATTATAATACCCCATACGGCAGCCTGCTGGTGGGAATTGATGCCTACCGTGTGGATGTGAGGGAGAAAGAAAATGAGATTACGGTTGAGGTTGAATATGCACTGGAGATAAACAATGAGCATCTGGCGGACTGCCATATCCGGATTCTGGCAAATCCGAAACAGAACCCGGCATTTAAACTTGTCAAATAAACAGATAATGGTAATTAAAACAGAAAAAATAAACGAAAATATACGAAAAAACTGTGGAATATTGTGAAAAATGCCGATTTGTGGTAAAATACAAAAAATGATAACAGAGGAGGAATCATTATGAATACGGAACACAGGCAGCAGAAAATTTCTTTCTGGCATTCTATGAAAACGCAGTTTATTGCGGTAGTGATTCTTGTGGCGGCAGTGATTGTAATATTGTATACACTCATGATTATGCCTGGGGTAAAAAGCAATATCCGTAGTATCTATTCCGACTATCTGCTGGATCTTTCCATTTCGTATGGACGGGAGATGGAAAGTGCCATGCAGGTAAATATTGAGCTTTTAGATAATCCGGAAGCTGCACAGGACATTTTACAGCAGCTAGATATCGCAGGAGCCAAGACAGCTTATGCCTATCTGGTCGGATTTGACGGAACGATGCTGTATCATCCTACCGCTGAGAAAATCGGGCAGCCGGTAGAAAACGATGCTGTCAAAAAGATGCTCAAAGAGATACAGGGGGGAAGTATCCCAAAACCGGAGACTGTGCAGTATGTATTTCAGGGGGAGAAAAAATTTGCCGCATGTTATACCAGCAAAAAACAGTTTATCCTTGTAGTCACGGCGGATGATGCAGATCTTCTTGCACCGGCATTAATGCTGGAGCAAAGGGGAATCCTGATTTCAGGTGTGCTGCTGTTGCTCGGGGCTTTGGCAGCGTTTGTTTTTGCAACACGGATTACACGTCCGTTATCAAAGATTACAGATTCCGTGAACCGGATTGCACAGCTGGATCTGCGAAACGATCAGGTACTGGAACAATGTGCCGCACATCGTGGGGAAGTCGGAAGCATTGCAAATGCCGTGCTTCGGATGAAAGAGGCTCTGACGGAAATTGTACAGAAGATACGGCAGCAGAGTGGACAGTTGTTTGATGCGTCGGAAACGTTAAACAATAACGCGGTAAAGACAGCAGGAAACGTAAATAATGTGGAGACCGCAGTAAATGAGATCGCAACCAGTGCAACCAGTCAGGCACAGGAGACACAGGGGGCAACCGAGTCCATTATTTCCATGGGTACGATGATTGAGGATTCTACAAGCCAGGTAAAATCCATGAACGAGACGGCAGATGTGATGAATGAGTCCGGACAGATAGCCAAAAAGGCACTGGAAGAACTGGGAGAAATCAATGAGAGGGCAACCGAGTCCATCAATGTGATTTATGAACAGACCAATACAACGAATGATTCTGCCTTGAAGATCAAGGATGCAACATCGCTGATTGCTTCCATTGCAGATGAAACCAATCTGCTGTCACTCAATGCTTCCATTGAGGCTGCCAGGGCAGGAGAGGCAGGAAAAGGTTTTGCGGTGGTGGCAGCACAGATCCAGAAGCTGGCAGAACAGTCCAACGAATCTGCCAAGCGGATTGAGGATATTATCCGTGAACTGCTGAAAGATTCCGAAACTGCAGTACATACGATGGAAGATGTGAAGAAAATCATGCAGGAGCAGAACGAAAAAGTGAAAAAGACGGCAGAAGTTTTTGAACAAATGCATGAAGGTGTCAATTTGTCCATCCATGGAATGGTATCCATAGAAGAACAGACACAAAAGATTGAGGATGCAAGAAATAAGATCGTAGATACGGTACAGAGTCTGTCGGCAATCGCAGAGGAAAATGCGGCAAGCACACAGGAGACCTCAGCTTCCATGATGGAAATTGGTTCGGTTATCAATGATATCAGTCAGAATGCAGAGAACCTTAAAAATATTGCAGAGGTTCTGGAAAGGAATATGCAGCTGTTTCAGATGGAAGAATCATGATTTGTGGAACAACGGTATAGAATCTGCATGAAAAGAAAAGGCTTATCTTCCCGGTGGGGAAGATAAGCCTTTTCCTGTTTTTTCCTGTAAACACATTATTTCTTTTTGCTGCTGGAACCGGATTTGGATTCTTTCAACTTGGCATTGGCTTCATTGTACTTTTCCTGAAGCTTTGCACGGAATCCTTTTTTCTTTTTGACCGGTTTTTCCAGCGGTCCACGGAGTCCGCGTACGCCTGTGATATAAAGACCACTGACGGTTGCCTTGACTTCTTTCTTGACCGGAATCTCATCGTAGATCTGCTCGTCTGCGATCAGTGTCATGACTCTTGGTCCGACTTTGGCTTTTACGATTGGAAGTTTGGCGCGCTGCATGAGTTTGTTTGCCTGTTCCATTACCTGTGAAGGAAGGCCGGCATCTTTCATTTTCATTCGTTTTTTGTCGATGATCAGCATCGTCACTGTCTGCGCAGCGGCTTTCATCTGCTCATCCTGTTCTTCTTTTTTCTTCTGTGCTTTCTTTCCGAGAAAGTACAGGACAATCATAGCGGCTACCAGAATAATGGCAATCACTAATAATACGATTCCTATTGGTTTCATCGTGGATTTCCTCCTCTATATACTAAAATTTATTGTAGCAAAGATTTCTGTAAAAATCAACGTTTACTGTTTGTATTTTCTATGGATTTATGGTATGTTTAATTAGTTGTAAAAGGAAAGAAAGAAGGATTTGGGACATTATGAAGAAAAGAGTGGTTATACTTTTTTTGTGCATGACGATGGTATTATCCATGGGGGCATGTGGTACAGACAGTGATAAAAAAGCAAGTACCCAGCAGGGAACACAGGAGACGGCAAGTGAAGTGTTTGACGGACCGCACAGCGCACAGATGAAGCTGGATCTGTCAAAACTTGTGACGAAACTTGCAGATTATAAAGGGATTGATGTTACAATCTCCGGAAATTATGATGTGACAGATGATCAGGTGGAGCAGAATCTGATGTCACTGCTTTCATATTACGGAATCACTGGAGTTGAGGTAAAAGACCGTGATACGGTTCAAAAGAATGATTATGTCAAGGTGGATTATACCGGATATCTCGACGGGGATGCATTTGATGGCGGTTCTGCGACAGACACAATGATTGATGTGGCGAACAACTGTGATGCCACACAGAAGACAAATTACATTGATGGATTCAGTGATGAGCTTGTCGGCGCAAAAGTCGGGGATGAAGTAAGTTCGGATGTGACATTCCCGGAGAATTACCAGTCTTCGGATCTGGCGGGAAAGAAAACAACGTTTAAATTCAAAATCAAGGGAATTTATAAGCCGGTTACCATGGACACGCTGACCGATGACATGGTAGCAGATGCATTTACCGAGCAGAAGATCACCACGAAAAAGGATCTGGTTGCATATGTACGGCAGGTACTCGAAAAGCAGGCCGCAAATTCCAAGTCTCAGGCAAGTATCAGCGCAGTTGAAGATGATCTGCTGGATAAATGTAAAGTGACAATTCCGGATGAGTATCTGGATGCGCGTTTGCAGGAATATCAGCATGAATTTGAAGCAGACAACTGCAATGATACACAGACTCTGGAACAGTATGCAAAGAATAACAATACCACCGTGGATGATATGAAAAAACAGTGGAAAGAACTGATGATCAAGCAGATCAAAATTGAATTTATCTTTGGACGGATTGCGGAAAAAGAAAATATTACAATCAGTGATGATGATTTTAAGTCATTTGTAGATTATCTGGTAAGTTCAGGCAACAGCCAGATGGCAGATGAAAATGCGGTATATAAATATTATGGTGGTGGAAATAAAGAGGATGGAAAGAAAACACTTCGTCAGCTGTATGTGGTCAATCAGGCGATTTCGTATGTTGTGGAGAAAGCCAATATTACCGTAGAACCGGATACACAGACAACAGAGTCATCGGAAAACTAAAGGGTTCAATAAAAACAACTAAGGGATAGATTAGATTTTTAACGGAGGGACAGTATGGAATTAGTAAATGTCAGAGAGATTTTCAAAAATACGATCAGATATGAAAATCAGCAGGTAACGATCGGCGGATGGGTAAGAAGTAACCGTAATTCCAAAAATTTTGGATTCATTGTAGTGAATGACGGTACCTTTTTTGAGCCGATTCAGGTTGTATATGGAGATGGTCTGGAGAATTATGAGGAAGTCTGCAAGATTAATGTCGGAGCAGCAGTCATTGTAAAAGGACAGCTGGTGCCTACGCCGGAAGCAAAACAGCCGTTTGAGATCCAGGCAGCAGAGGTAACCGTGGAAGGTGCTTCCACACCGGATTATCCGTTGCAGAAGAAGCGTCACACGTTTGAATATCTGCGTACCATTTCACATCTGCGTCCGAGAACCAATACGTTTGAGGCGGTGTTCCGTGTACGTTCCCTGTGTGCATATGCGATTCACAAATTTTTCCAGGAGCGCGATTTCGTTTATGTGCATACTCCGCTCATCACAGGAAGTGACTGCGAGGGTGCCGGGGAAATGTTCCAGGTAACAACGCTTGATTTAAAAGATGTGCCGAAAAAACAGGATAAAACCGTGGATTATACTAAGGATTTCTTTGGAAAACCTACCAATCTTACCGTATCCGGTCAGTTAAATGGAGAAACCTATGCGATGGCATTTAAAAATATTTATACGTTTGGACCGACTTTCCGTGCGGAAAATTCAAACACAACCAGACATGCGGCTGAGTTCTGGATGATTGAGCCGGAGATCGCATTCGCAGATCTCGAAGATGATATGATGCTTGCGGAAAGTATGTTAAAGTATGTGATCAATTATGTGATTGAACATGCACCGGAAGAAATGGCATTTTTCAATAATTTTGTGGACAAAGGTCTGCTGGATCGTCTGGAGAACGTAGTAAACAATGATTTTGCACGGGTGACCTACACAGAAGCAATTAAGATATTGTCAAAACACAATGACAAGTTTGATTATAAGGTATCCTGGGGCTGTGATCTGCAGACCGAGCATGAGCGTTACCTGACCGAACAGATTTATAAGAGACCGGTATTTGTAACCGATTATCCGAAGGAAATCAAGGCATTTTACATGAAACTCAATGAAGACGGAAAGACAGTTGCAGCAGTAGACTGCCTTGTTCCGGGAATCGGAGAGATCATCGGCGGAAGCCAGAGAGAGGACGATTATGATAAACTTCTGGCACGTATTCAGGACATGGGGCTGAAAGAGGAAGATTACAAGTTTTATCTGGATCTGCGCAAATACGGATCAGCCAGACATGCCGGATTCGGTCTTGGATTTGAGCGCTGCGTGATGTATCTGACGGGTATGGCAAATATCCGCGATGTCATTCCGTTCCCTAGAACCGTAAATAACTGCGAACTGTAAAATGGAATAAAAGAGCCGTATTTCCCATAAACTCTAAGGAGGACAATTTCCGGAGAAGTATGTGTGGAGAATGGGCAGGAACAAATAAATAATAAAACAGGAAGAAACGTCGCAAAGTTTGCAGGCTGCTTTATAGGCACATGTCTGCTCTCCGCGGCGCTTTTTCTGTTATGGTGCGGGATTTCCTATTCCATGAGATTGTCGGTGGAACTGATCCGGGTGGGAATTACGGCATGGTATGCGCTTTCCGGTCTCATCGGTGGAAAAATCCTGCGCGCATGTAAATGTGGTGCCATACCTTTTTGCGCAGTTATGCTGGGAGGCTTTTTTTTCGGGATTCTGTATGTCTGTTCCTGCATACGGGAACAGCACTGGATTGCGCTGGAGGGAGAAAACCTGACGATTCTGATTTTATGTATGGCAGGGGCACTGCTGGGAAGCGTGCAGTGGAAAAAGAGGTAAGGGTTGTGTGACTGTAAAAAAAGACTTTCCTTATGGTGACCACTGTGCTATAATAATACAGATAGACGGGAAATCCGAAAAAACAGACAAAGGAGAGATTCTCATGAAGCATGTAAAGACATTAAATACAAGAAAGTTACAGAACACAATCAAGACAGGTGGATGTGGCGAGTGCCAGACATCATGCCAGTCTGCATGTAAGACATCCTGTACAGTAGGAAACCAGACCTGCGAGAAGTGTAAGTAATCACAGAGTGATTACTTACGCAGCCCGAAGCTAAGGTAAGAAAAATAAGGCATAATAAAGCCGCGTGCGTAGCGCGCGGTTTTATTATGTTTAGGAAAGAGAGGAAATATTATAGTGGTTCATCAGTTTAAGAACAATGGCTATGATATTGTATTAGACGTAAACTCCGGTGCCATTCATGTGGTGGATGATGTGACTTATGATGTGATCGCATTATTTGAAGATCACTCCAGGGAAGAGATCATTGCCCAGTTACAATCCCGGTATCCGGAACAGGAGATTGCAGAAGCAATCGAAGAAACAGAGCAGTTAAAGGAGCAGGGAGACCTGTTTACGGAAGATGCTTACGAACAGAAGATTTTTGATTTTAAGAAGCGCCCGACGGTAGTAAAGGCATTGTGTTTACATATTGCACATGACTGCAATCTGGCATGCCGCTATTGCTTTGCGGAAGAGGGCGAATATCATGGAAGAAGAGCCCTGATGTCTTATGAGACAGGAAAACAGGCACTTGATTTTCTGATTGCAAACTCCGGAAACCGGAAAAATCTTGAAGTGGATTTCTTCGGAGGAGAGCCACTCATGAATTTTGATGTGGTAAAACAGTTGGTTGCCTATGGACGGGAACAGGAAAAGCTGCATGACAAGCATTTCCGTTTTACGCTGACAACGAACGGGGTGTTGTTAAACGACGATATCATGGAATTTGCAAATAAGGAAATGGACAATGTCGTTTTAAGTATCGATGGAAGAAAAGAAGTGAATGACCGTATGCGTCCGTTCCGGAAAGGGGCGGGAAGTTATGATCTGATCGTTCCAAAGTTCCAGAAACTTGCAGAAAGCCGGAATCAGGAGCGTTATTATGTTCGCGGTACCTATACCCATTTCAACACCGATTTTTCCAAGGATGTACTGCATCTGGCCGATCTGGGATTCAAGCAGATTTCTGTGGAGCCGGTTGTCGCACAGCCGACCGATGAATATGCACTGCAGGAAGAGGATCTTCCGGTTCTCTTTGAAGAATATGATAAACTGGCAGCGGAGATGGTCCGCCGTAACAGAGAAGGAAATTCTTTCAACTTCTTCCATTTCATGATTGATCTGGAAGGTGGACCTTGTGTGTACAAGCGTCTGTCCGGATGTGGTTCCGGAACGGAATACCTTGCGGTCACACCGTGGGGAGATCTGTATCCGTGCCACCAGTTCGTCGGAAATGAAGATTTTCTGATGGGAAATGTCTGGGATGGCGTGAAAAACACGAATCTGCAGGACGAGTTTAAATGCTGCAATGTCTATGCAAAAGAAAAGTGCCGTAAATGCTTTGCCAGATTTTACTGTAGTGGGGGATGTGCTGCAAATTCGTACAATTTCCACGGAACCATCACAGATGCTTATGATCTGGGATGTGAACTCCAGAAGAAACGTATTGAATGCGCAATCATGATAAAAGCTGCGGAAGCGGAAAATTAAAGGAATAGGAAGGAAGCAAACATGAAAAAAAGCAAGGGCGTCGCTATAATCGCGATTATCCTGGCCTGTCTGATCGGACTGGGATATTACACGAGCACGATTATGTCTGCGACAAGCACAAGTCAGAAAAAAACTGACAACAAGACGGAAGCCGAAGGTATTAAACTTGGTCTTGATCTTTCCGGTGGTGTGTCCATTACTTACCGGATCAAGGATAAGAATCCATCCAAGAAAGATATCAATGATACGGTAGCAAAGCTTGAAGAGCGTGCCGAGAGTTACAGTACCGAGTATGCGGTATATCCGGTCGGCGATGACCGTATTACGGTAGAAATTCCTGGTGTCTATGATGCAAATGCCGTACTTGAGGATCTGGGAAGCCCGGGATCGCTGTATTTTATCGTACAGAAAGATTCGGACGGTAATGAAAACTACAGTTATGACAGTTCCACAGGGGAATACAAACTGAATTATGACATTCAGAATCTGGTTGACAATGGTTCTGTAATCATGGACGGTAATGATGTAAAGTCTGCCAATGCAGCGTATAACCAGACTTCCTCTACCAGTACCAAGGAGCCGGTTGTTCAGCTGACATTAAAGAAAAAAGCAGCAGATGTGTTTGGAGAGGCAACCACAAAGGCAGCTTCTTCCGGAGAATCTATCGGTATTTACTATGATGATCATTTCATCAGTGTACCGAAAGTAGAGAGCGCAATCAAAGACGGAAGCTGTGTCATCAACGGTATGTCTGATTATGATGAAGCGGAACAGCTTGCAACATTTATCCGTGTAGGTGCGATCAACTTAAAGCTCGAAGAGATGGAATCTTCCGTAGCAGGGGCACAGCTGGGTGGAAAAGCACTTTCTTCCAGTGTCAAGGCAGCCATCATCGGTCTGATCCTTGTGATGCTTTTCATGATCTTAAATTACAGCTTATCTGGTGTGGTTGCATCCATTGGTCTTGCCATTTATACAACCGTAACGGTAGCTCTGATTTATCTGTTTGAAATTACGCTGACACTTCCGGGTATCGCGGGTGTTATCCTCGGTATCGGTATGGCGGTGGATGCGAACGTTATTATTATCTCACGTATCCGTGAAGAGATTGCAGCAGGAAAGTCCGTACTGACATCCATCAAAACAGGTTACAAAAAGGCCATGTCTGCCATCATTGACGGTAACGTGACCACCTTTATTGCGGCACTGGTGCTGATGTGGCTTGGTTCCGGAACCGTTAAGGGATTTGCATATACACTGATTATCTCCCTGATTGTTTCCATGTTCACTGCACTTGTCATTTCAAGACTGTTAAATCTGGCATTTTATGCGGTTGGATGCAGAAACGAGAAATTATACGGACGTGCAAAAGAACATAAGACCATCGATTTTATGAAGCATCGCTGGGTATGTTTTATCCTTTCCCTCGTTGTGATCGTAGCCGGATTTGTTGGAATGATCGGTTACGGAGCAGCTGGAAAGGGATCTTTGAATTTCAGTCTGGAATTTAAGGGTGGTACATCCATCTCCGCAGATTTTGGTAAGGATTATACCGTTGAACAGGTAGAGGACAAGATTGTACCGGAAGTCGCAAAGGTTATTAATGATAATGCGATCCAGGCAAGTACCGTATCCGGCAGCAATGTTGTGACAATCAAGACAAAGACACTGAGCCTGAGCGAACGTGAAGAAGTAAATCAGATGCTTGTGGACAAGTTTGGTGTGGATGAATCCACAATCGAGAGCCAGAGTATTGGTTCTACCATCAGTAATGAGATGCGTTCCAATGCGGTCAAGGCACTGATCGTTGCATGTATTTTCATGCTGTTTTATATCTGGTTCCGTTTCAAGGACATCCGTTTCGCCGGAAGTGCGATTATTGCACTGGTACACGATGTACTTGTTATGTTAACCGGTTATGCATTGATCCGTATTTCTGTAGGTAATACATTTATTGCCTGCATACTTACAATTGTCGGATATTCCATCAATGATACCATTGTTATCTTTGACCGTATCCGTGAGAACATGCAGGGAATGAAGAAACAGACACCGGAAACACTGGCAGAGGTGGCAAACCGGTCTCTGACACAGACACTTTCCCGTTCACTGAATACCTCCATTACAACCATCATCATGGTATTGCTGCTGTTTATCCTCGGAGTATCTTCCATCCGTGAGTTTGCATTACCGCTTATGATTGGACTGATCAGTGGTACGTATTCTTCCATCTTTATTGCAGCTGCATTATGGTATGTCATGAAACTGCATCTTGGCAAGGACAAATTGTTAAAACCAGCAGTAGCAAAGACAAAAAAGAAATAAATATTAAAAAACAGGGGAGCTGCACGGCAGCTCCCGTTTGTTTTCTAAGGAGTGGAATGGTTGCATTGCACCGAAGAATTCGGTATAATGGGGAAAAAGAGTTGAAAAGGAGAATATTATGTACACACTGGAAGATATACAGGCAGTAGATCCTGAAATTGCAGCAGCGATCACTGCAGAGTTTGACAGACAAAACAGCCACATTGAGCTGATCGCATCGGAAAACTGGGTGAGCCCGGCGGTTATGTCTGCAATGGGAAGTATTCTGACCAACAAATATGCAGAAGGTTATCCGGGAAAGCGTTATTACGGTGGATGTGAGTGCGTGGATGTAGTTGAGGAACTGGCAAGAGAACGCGCAAAGAAACTGTTTGGCTGTGAGTACGTCAATGTACAGCCGCATTCCGGTGCACAGGCAAACATGGCAGTACAGTTTGCTATTTTAAAGCCGGGTGATACCATTATGGGAATGAATCTCGATCACGGCGGACATCTGACACACGGTTCACCGGTGAATTTTTCCGGTACGTATTTCCATGTAGTACCTTATGGAGTCAACGATGAGGGATTTATTGACTATGATAAAGTAAGAGAGATTGCACTTGAGTGTAAGCCAAAGATGATCATTGCAGGTGCATCTGCATATGCACGTACTATTGACTTTAAGAAATTCCGTGAGATCGCAGACGAAGTGAATGCGGTGCTTATGGTAGATATGGCGCACATCGCAGGACTGGTAGCCGCAGGGCTGCATCCAAGCCCGATTCCATACGCAGATGTGGTAACCACTACAACACACAAGACACTGCGCGGACCTCGTGGAGGAATGATCCTCTGCAGTGATGAGGTAAACAAAAAGTATAATTTCAATAAAGCTATCTTCCCGGGAACACAGGGAGGACCGCTGATGCATGTGATTGCTGCAAAAGCAGTCTGCTTTGAGGAGGCATTAAAGCCGGAATTTAAGACGTATCAGGAGCAGATTATAAAGAATGCACAGGCACTTTGCAAAGGATTACAGAAGCGTGATGTCAAGATTGTATCCGGAGGAACAGATAACCATCTGATGCTGGTTGACCTGACTCCATATGAGCTGACCGGAAAAGTTGTGGAGAAACTTCTTGACAGTGCGCATATCACTGCCAATAAGAATACGATTCCAAACGATCCGCAGAAACCATTTGTTACAAGCGGAATCCGTCTTGGAACACCGGCGGCTACATCCAGAGGATTAAAAGAGGACGATTTTGATCAGGTAGCTGAGGCAATTGCCATGATCATCAAAGAGGGTGAGCCGGCTGTTGAGAAGGCAAAAGCCATCATTAAAACACTGACCGATAAATATCCGCTGCAGCCGATGCATTAATTAGGAGGAACCATGATAGATTTAAAATTTTTAAGAGAAAATCCGGATGTTGTAAAAGAAAACATCAAAAAGAAATTTCAGGATCATAAGCTTCCACTTGTGGATGAGGTAATAGAACTGGATGCAAAGGCCCGGGCTGCGCAGTCCGAGGCAGATGAGCTGCGTGCCAGCCGTAATAAACTTTCCAAGCAGATTGGTGCCTTAATGGGACAGGGAAAGAAAGATGAAGCAGAAGAAGTCAAAGCACAGGTAGCTGCAAATGCTGCCCGTTTGTCTGAGTTAGAGGCACAGGAGAAGGAACTTTCCGAAAAAGTGACAAAGATCATGATGACGATTCCAAATATCATTGATCCATCCGTACCGATTGGAAAGGATGACAGCTGCAACGTGGAGATCGAAAAATTCGGTGATCCATATGTTCCGGATTTCGAAATCCCATATCATACGGATATTATGGAACGTTTTGACGGAATTGATCTCGATGCTGCCGGAAAGGTTGCCGGAAACGGATTTTATTACCTGATGGGGGATATCGCAAGAATTCATTCTTCGGTAATCGCTTATGCAAGGGATTTCATGATCAACCGCGGATTTACTTACTGTGTTCCGCCATTTATGATCCGTTCCAACGTTGTGACCGGTGTTATGAGTTTTGATGAGATGGATGCCATGATGTACAAGATCGAGGGGGAGGATCTCTATCTGATCGGTACATCCGAACATTCCATGATCGGTAAATTCATTGATACCATCAACGATGAGGAGAAGCTTCCATATACACTGACCAGCTATTCCCCATGTTTCCGTAAGGAAAAGGGAGCACATGGTATTGAGGAGCGTGGTGTTTACCGTATCCACCAGTTCGAAAAGCAGGAGATGATTGTGGTATGTAAGCCGGAAGAATCCAAAGCATGGTATGACAAGCTCTGGAAGAATACGGTGGATCTGTTCCGCAGTCTGGATATTCCGGTTCGTACCCTGGAGTGCTGTTCCGGTGATCTGGCAGATCTGAAAGTGAAATCCTGTGATGTCGAGGCATGGTCTCCGCGTCAGAAGAAATATTTTGAGGTAGGAAGCTGCTCCAATCTGGGAGATGCTCAGGCAAGACGTCTGAAGATCCGCATAAAGGGAAAAGATGGCAGGAAGTATTTTGCACATACCTTAAACAATACCGTTGTTGCTCCGCCGCGTATGCTGATCGCATTTCTGGAGAATAATCTGAACGAAGACGGAAGCGTAAACATTCCGAAAGCATTACAGCCATATATGGGAGGAATTGAGAAAATCGTTCCAAAACATGAATAGGAGGCAGTCCTATGGGAGATATAAATAAGATGGAAGAAGAATGTACCCATAATTGCATGACCTGTGGGCATGGCTGTGCAGAAGGCAGTGATGGTGTGGGAAAATTCGAAAAAGCCCTGAATAAACTTAGTGATATTGATGCCGGGGAGCTGTTGAAAGGATTACAGTCGCTGGGAGAATCAGACAATCAATAATTGAAAACGATAAAAAAAAGCACCGTATGAAATTACCTAAAAAGTCTTTTCATACGGTGCTTTTTTGTTGAAATTGTACATTTTCGTTGCTTTTCGTCAGAAAGTGAGCGATAATAAAGGAAAAAACAAGAAGAATCAATTTGGGTAGGAGAGGGTATGAAAGAAGTATTAAAAAGAGGAATGCTGAAATTTGAGAACAGCTTTTTTTCCCATGTCGTCCGATGTGCATTGGGAATGATAATCCCACTTGTTTTGACAGGGGGGATTGCCTGTGCTGTCCGTGATTTTCCGGTCGCCCCATACCAGATGTTTCTGACGCAGGGGGGTGGGAGATGGTTTTATGATTTCCTTACAATGGTTTATGAGGGAACATACGGTATTTTTTCTGTAGCATTGGTGATTACCATTGCGTACAGTTATGCAATGGAGAAAAATGAATCGCTGGAAAATGTCGTTATGTATGTGGTTGTGGCACTTGCCGCATTCAGCGCACAGCTGAATCTGGGAACAGAAGATTTTGATGTGGCAGGACTGGGAACGACTGGATGCTTTGCGGCAATGTTTATCGGTTATTTGTCCTGCATGGCATTTTCAAAGCTGCGCAGATGCCATAAACTGATGCTGGAACAGTATACCGCGGGGATGGGGGGAGGCTGTGTCTCGGCAATCCGTACACTGATTCCACTCGGTATTGTTGCAGCTGGTTCGGGAGGCTTGAATCTGCTTATTGGCAGAATTACCGGAATCTATGGATGTTATCAGTGGTTTAACCATATTTTCTATGCAGCATTTCAGAATATTGCAGATTACAGTAATTTCCTTTCCGGACTGCTCTATACGTTTGCGGTAAATCTGATGTGGTTTTTCGGTTTGCATGGAAGCCACATTCTGGAGGCAGTGGCAGTCCATAATTTTGGTGTCACAGGAAATGTTGTTTTTTCAAAGGCATTTTACGATGTGTATGTGGCAATGGGAGGCTGTGGCACAACGGTCAGTGTCCTGATCGCATTGCTTTTGTTCTTCCGCAAAGAACGTGCCGGAAAGCTGGCAGGGCTGGCATCATTTACGGTAGTCTTTAATTTAAATGAAATGCTTACATTTGGTATTCCGATCATATTAAATCCGATTCTGCTGGTTCCGTTTGTCCTGACACCGGTGGTGTGCTATTGCCTGGCATATGCAGCAACGGTATGCGGTTTCCTGCCGGTTCTTACCCATGAGGTAGTATGGTCGACACCGGTTGGTATCGGTGGCTATCTTGCCAGCGGTTCCTGGAAGGGAATTGCCGTGCAGGCAGTGGGAATTCTGGCAGGGATATTGTTTTACCTTCCGTTCCTGAAAATAAATCAGAGGATGGAGGTATATAAAGCCAAGCGTCATGTTCAGGTTCTGATACACGAATTACAGGAAAAGGAAGAACAGATTGACCAGCCGGTGTTTTTGACGCGCGGAGACCATATCGGAATGATTTCCCGTATGCTCCTGCTTGATTTAAAGCATGCGATCAAGAATAAAGAACTGTATATGCTTTATCAGCCACAGGTATACAGCGATGGTATCTGTATTGGTGCTGAGGCACTGCTGCGCTGGAACCATCCAGTATATGGTATGATATATCCACCACTTATTATTTATCTTGCAGAGGCGGGAAAGGTATTGCCGGAACTGGAACGGTTTATCATTGATGAGGTTACGGATGGGATTGTGCAGACGCGTGCACAATATGATTCGGATTTTAAAATTTCCGTAAACATTACCGCACACTCCCTGTTGTGGGACATTGAGGGATATATCCGGCAGACAATGGAACAAAAAGAGATAGATGCCCATATGCTCTGGATTGAAATTACAGAACAGGATATCCTTCTGCAGACGGATGTGGTTGTCCGGAAACTTGAAGAACTCAAAAAGCAGGGACATAAGCTTTTGATTGATGATTTCGGCATGGGACATACTTCCCTGCTGTACCTGCAGTCAGAGTATTTTGATGTGGTCAAGCTGGACGGTTCACTGACCCGCCCACTTTTAAAAAGCCATACGAATCAGAAAATTGTGCGTTCGATTATTGAACTGGGACAGGAACTTGGGGTAAATGTAATTGCAGAGTTTGTGGAAAACAGGGAGCAGAGAGATCTACTGGATACGCTGGGCTGTCATTGCTATCAGGGATATCTGTATGCAAAACCACTGGAACTGGAGGAGTTTATTACTTATATGAAACAGATGAACGAGAAGTAGCGGGCTGTTTTTTCAAAAATATCCAATGATATTTACAAAAATTTCTCTTGTTTTTTTGAAGCTCTGGATATATGATGATGACAGGGAAATTGTTACAGCACAAAAGCCATTTCAGAAAGGATGGGCGGAAAACATGAGAAAGAAGTCACATATTTCACTGGCACGTTATATTGTAGCAAATACAGAGGACGAAGGGCTGAAAAAACACTGGCTGTCGTTTTATATTGGAAGCGTCCTGCCGGATTGTAAGCCATCTTTTATCTATAAACGGCATGAGATTACCGGTACATTTCCAAAACTCAGGAAGGATATAGATGCATTGATCCATGGAAAAGAGAACCGTTTTCCAAAACGGAAGCGGATGTATTACATGAACCTGGGGGAGATCACGCATTATGTAGCAGATTATTTTACCTTTCCGCACAATAAGATATACCCGGGAGGATTTAAAGAACACTGTGCTTATGAAGAACATCTCAAACATGAACTCCGCGCCTTTTTAAAGACGGAGGCACCGAAGGCACTGAATGAATGTGGGCATCGGCAGTTTGCCAGCCAGGAGGCACTGTTTGATTATATTCAGAAAATGCATGATAAGTATTTAAGCAGTAAGATTGATACTGCAAAAGACATTGAGAATATTGTGCTGGTCAACAAACAGGTGGTGGATGGCATCGATTATCTGTTTTTAAAGAATCATATGCAGCATAGGGTTGCATAGAAGGAAAGCAGTCGGAAACCCGGCTGTTTTTCTGCGTTTACGGACACTTATAGGATTGACAAATTTTTGACAAAGTGTTACGATTATCCCATATGAAACTGTCGATGATTCGTGACAATCAGGTACATATACCGTTACGAAAGACATTTAGGATTAGGAGGATTTATACAATGAGTGAGTTCAAGAATTTAACTCTGGAAGTAGCTGACGGAATCGCTGTATTAGCAATCTCCAGACCAGCAGCATTAAATGCATTAAACAGTGAGACTCTGGATGAGTTAAACGTATGCTTAAGCGAGATCGAAGCAAACGATGATATTAAAGCTGTCATCTTAACCGGCGGTCCGGACAAGAAGGGCAACGAGTTCAAGTCATTTGTAGCTGGTGCAGACATTGCCGAGATGGTAAACTTTACAGCTCCGGAAGCACGTGCATTCGGAATCAAGGCTTCTGAGCCATTTTTCAAACTGATGAATATGCGTCAGGTTACGATCGCTGCAGTCAACGGATTTGCATTAGGCGGAGGATGTGAGATCTCTATGGCATGTGATATCCGTATCGCAAGTGAGAATGCCATCTTCGGACAGCCAGAGTGTGGTCTTGGAATCATTCCTGGATTCGGTGGTACACAGAGACTTGCCCGTCTGGTAGGTATGGGACGTGCAAAAGAAATGATCTTTACCTGTGACAATGTAGATGCAAACGAAGCATACCGTATCGGCCTGGTAAATAAAGTAGTTGCCAAGGAAGAACTTATGCCAACTGCAAAGGCTATGGCAGCAAAGATTATTTCTAAGGGAAGCTATGCCGTATCTGTTGCAAAGGCTGCAATCAACAATGGTTATGACATGGATATCAAGAACGCTGTTGAGATGGAAGCTAACCTGTTTGGCGTTGTCAATGATACACATGACAAGAAAGAAGGCATGGGAGCTTTCTTAGAGAAGAGAGCTGCTACATTAACTGATTTCTAAAATTCTGTAATGGATGATAAGGGGCGATATGAGAAATCATATCGTCCTTTTTGTTGCGTAAATATTTTTTATCCCTTATAATGGATACATATTGAGTCTGGGGAAAAGGGGGCAGAAAAATGGAACAAATGCGTGAAGCCAGGTTAAGTGAAGCAATTGCACTGCAGATTGCAGAATTGATTTTGTCCGGAGAAATAAAAAGCGAAACAAAACTGCGTCAGGAAGAACTGGCAGAAATATTACAGGTATCCCGGATTCCGGTGCGGGAGGCATTACAGCTTTTAGAGACGCAGGGGCTGGTGAAGCGGCTTGCTACCCGCCATATTGTGACAGCAAATCTGGAGGAATCCCATATCCGTGAAGTGTATGGACTGATTGCAGAGATTGAGAGACAGGCAGTAGAATCCATACTTGGTACGGGAAAAGAGGCGGAAGCGAATTTGGTGGCAGAAGGAGGAAATCTGGCTGTACATACAGGGATCGCTGAGAAGACACAAAATACATATGTGCAGACACTTTTGACGAATGCCATCCGTTATTATGTGTCTTATGCGGAGAAGCTGCCGCAGAAGGATGGTGCTGTTTCTCTGGAAGAAATCTTCAGGAAGGGAGCTTTTCAGACACAGGGAAGTCCGTTGTTAATACAGCATTTTCAGGATTTGGCAGATGCAGTGGTTGCAGAAAGGAGAAAGCAAAATGACAGGACTTAAACCGATTGTGATGCCTTCGGCAAAACAGAAGGTGGCGGCAGAGCTGCGTAAAGCAATTCTTTCCCGGAAAATGAAAGAGGGAGAGGTACTTTCTCTGGAAAGTATTGCAAAACAGCTGAATGTGTCGATCACGCCTGTGCGGGAGGCTTTTCAGATCCTGAACAGAGATGGACTGATTAAGCTGCGGCAGAATAAAGGTGCGATTGTACTGGGGGTGACCGATAAGTACATTCGGGATCACTATCAGCTCCGTGCAATTTTGGAATCATCCTGTGCCAGGCTGGCCTGCGAGAATGAAGCTGATTTAGCAGATCTGCGGGCAATTCAGGAGGACGCACAGCGGATCATAGAGGGAAAAACATATTATCAGTATGCCGATAATAATCGTGCATTTCACAGTGAAATCTGGCATATGAGCGGCAATGAGAAGATGGAACATATGGTCAGTGAGCTTTGGAATGGATTGTCTATGGGAAATATGGTAACGGAGGAGGATTATGCGCGCATCTCTCATAAAGAGCATGCAGCAATTTTATCAGCCATGGAAGCACGGGATGAGGATGAAGCATATGCTGCGATGTACGCACATATTATGCGAAGCAGGGATGATATGCTGACGTATTATAATTAAAAATCGTCGATTTGCACATAAAATTACAATAAATATATTCGAATTTTACAAAAACGATAAAAGCTGTTGACAAAGTCAGCAGCTTTTATTATACTACAAGCATGAATTGGATACATTATCACATATCAAATGTATTTGAGAAGAAAAAATTGGAGGTGGTTGAATGAGTGCAACAACTATTACGTTATTGTTTCTGTTGTTTGCGATCATCATGTTTGTATGGGAGAAAATTCCGTTGGGGCTTACATCAATGATCGTCTGTGTGGGACTGGTGGTCACGGGTGTGCTTGACTGGAAAACTGCATTTTCCGGATTTATCGACAGCAATGTGATTCTGTTTGTTTCCATGTTTATTGTCGGAGGGGCTCTGTTTGAGACCGGCATGGCCAACCGGATTGGCGGAATTGTCACACATTTTGCGAAGTCTGAGCGACAGCTCATTGTGGCAATTATGGTAATTGTCGGTGTCATGAGCGGATTTCTTTCCAACACAGGAACCGCGGCAATTCTTATCCCGGTTGTGATCGGAATTGCTGCAAAGTCCGGATATTCCCGGTCAAGACTTCTGATGCCGCTTGTATTTGCGGCAGCGATGGGCGGAAATCTTTCCCTGATCGGTGCGCCGGGCAATATGATTGCACAGTCTTCCATGGAGAAGATGGGAAAGTCGTTTGGCTTTTTTGAATATGCAAAAGTCGGAATGCCGATTCTTATTGCCGGAATTATCTTTTTTGCACTGTTTGGCTATAAGCTTTTGCCGGATACCCATCCAACGGACAATGCAGGATTTGATGAGACAAAAGATTTTTCACATGTCCCGAAATGGAAACAGTGGTTATCATTGATTATTCTGGTGCTGACACTGCTTGGCATGATCTTTGAAGATGTGATCGGGATTAAGCTGTGTATCGCAGGAGCAATCGGAGCAATCGCACTGATCTTAACCGGTGTCATTTCAGAAAAACAGGCTCTTGCATCCATTGATTTAAAAACCATTTTTCTGTTTGGTGGAACACTTTCCCTTGCATCTGCGCTCGATGAGTCCGGAGCAGGAGAGATGATTGCAAATAAAGTTGTGGGGCTTTTGGGAGACAACCCATCCCCGTATCTGTTTACATTTGTTGTGTTTATGCTTTGCTGTGTGCTCACCAATTTCATGAGCAATACTGCAACAACCGCGCTGATGGCTCCGATCTGTGTGTCCATCGCAAACGGAATGGGAGCAGATCCGAGTGCTGTTCTTATGGCCTGTGTGATCGGAGGTTCCTGCGCATATGCAACACCAATCGGTATGCCGGCCAACACCATGGTTCTTACGGCAGGCGGCTATACCTTTAAGGATTACGCGAAAGCGGGAATTCCACTGATCGTGGTTTCCACGGTTGTAAGTATGATTCTTCTGCCAATCATGTATCCGTTTTATCCGTGATGCATCAGGCTGGAAAGATATAGGAAAATATGCCAGTGTACATCCATTCGGTTAATGGCATATGCAAGAATGAAAACAAAAATTTGAAATTTAATTTGCAAAAAGGAGGCGTCGATATGACGAAGGAAGAACAGGTAAAGAAACTTACAGATTACATGGCAAAATTTATTGCATACACAGCAAAGAAACTGCCGGATGATGTAATCGCAAAATTACAGGAGCTACGTGAAAAAGAAGATAGTCCGCTCTCTAAAACCATTTACAACACGATGTTTGAAAACCAGAAACTTGCGGTAGAGTTAAACCGTCCGAGCTGTCAGGATACCGGAGTGTTACAGTTCTGGGTAAAATGCGGAACAAAATTCCCACTGATCGGGGAACTTGAAGCACTCTTAAAGGAAGCTGTTGTGCAGGCAACGTTTGAGGCGCCGCTCCGCCACAACAGTGTTGAGACCTTTGATGAATACAATACCGGAAAGAATGTCGGAAAAGGAACACCGACCGTATTTTGGGACATCGTTCCGGACAGTGACGAGTGCGAGATCTACACCTACATGGCCGGTGGCGGATGCACCCTGCCGGGAAAAGCGATGGTACTGATGCCTGGCGAAGGTTATGAAGGAGTAACCAAATTTGTTCTGGATGTTATGACAAGCTATGGCTTAAATGCCTGCCCGCCACTTCTTGTCGGAGTTGGCGTTGCCACATCGGTAGAGACTGCAGCATTACTGTCAAAGAAAGCACTGATGCGTCCGATCGGTTCCCACAATGAGAACGAGCGCGCTGCAAAGATGGAAAAGCTGCTTGAGGATGGAATCAATGAGATCGGCCTTGGACCGCAGGGAATGGGTGGAAAGTATTCTGTTATGGGTGTCAATATTGAAAATACTGCCCGTCATCCATCGACCATCGGTGTAGCGGTAAATGTCGGCTGCTGGAGCCACAGACGCGGACATATCGTATTTGATAAAGATTTAAACTACAAGATTACAACTCATTCGGAGGTGACTTTATAATGGTAGAAATGAGAAATGGAAAAAAGGTACTGATCACACCGGTATCCACAGAAGATTTAAAAGACATTAAAGTCGGAGATATCGTATATCTCGATGGAAGCATGACAACCTGCCGTGACGTGGCACACCGCCGTCTGGTAGAAGAGGGAAGAGAACTTCCGGTCGATGTAAGAAACAATGCCATCTTCCATGCAGGACCAATCATCCGTCCTCTGGAAAATGACAAGTTTGAGATGGTTTCCGTAGGTCCGACCACCAGTATGCGTATGGAAAAATTCGAGTATGAATTTGTAAAACAGACAGGAGTCAAAGTGATCATCGGAAAAGGCGGAATGAAGGAAAATACCGAGCGTGCCTGCAAGGAGTTCAGTGCGATCCACTGTGTATTTCCGGCAGGAAACGCCGTTGTTGCGGCAACGGAAGTGGAAGAGATCGTGCGTGCGGAATGGAGAGATCTGGGAATGCCGGAGACACTCTGGAACTGCCGTGTGAAAGAATTCGGACCACTCATTGTATCCATTGATACTGAAGGAAATAATATGTTTGAGAAAAACAAAGTGACCTTCAATAAGCGCAAGGATGCAGTTTATGAAAAAATCAGCAAGCAGGTTGGATTTATTAAATAAGGATCACAGACTTCGAAAAATCCTGTTACTGTCACTGAAAATCGGAGTGGGAAGCAGTCTGGCCATATATCTGGCTCGGCGGATGGCTCTGGACTATGCAGTCTCTGCGGGAACCATCATGTTGCTGACAGTTATGACATCCAAGTGGGAATCCCTTCGCCTGGCGTGGCTTCGTCTGTCAACCTTTCTGCTGACAGTGGTTTTAGCGTGGGCATGCTTTACCTGGATCGAAAATCCGTGGATTGCATATGGGGTACTGTTGGCAGCGATTGTCTGTATTACGGAATGTTCCGGTTGGAGATCAACCATATCCGTAAATGCAGTAATTGCGGCACATTTATTTTCCAGTAAGAATCTCGACCATGCGGTCTGGAACGAATTTTGGCTTGTTTTGATTGGTACTGCCATTGCCATTTTGATAAACCTCTATCATGCCAATTCCAGCAGCAAAAAGCATTTGATTGCAAATATGCGTTTTGTAGAGCAGCGTCTGCAGGAGATTCTTCTCGTACTGGCGGATTATCTGGAAAGCACGCCGCAGGAGGGAAGCGTCTGGGATGAGATTTGCACATTAGAACAGCAAATACAGGGGGTTATACAGGAAGCGTATGAGTATCAGAACAATACGTTTCCGTTACATCCACTGTACTATGTTTCTTATTTTCAGATGCGGCTCGATCAGTGTCAGGTGCTTCATAATCTGCATTACGAGATGAAAAAAATCCGTTCGATGCCGAAAGAAGCCGCAGTGGTTTCGGGATATGTCCGTTATCTTGTACCCTATGTTGTGGAATTTAACCAGCCGCAGGAACAGACAAGGAAACTGAAACAGATTTGTGAAAAATTTAAAAAGCAGGGGTCTCTGGAAAGCGGAGAGGCATTTGAAAGCTATGCCATGCTCTATCATATTCTGATGGATCTGGAAGAGTTTCTGGTATATAAGATGCGTTTTATCCGTGACCTGGATGAAGAACAAAAAAGGAAGTACTGGCATTAAATGTTGCCGGTACTTCCTTTTTTAGAAATGGGGCTTCTATATCTGAAATGATTTTTGCTATATCAATTCCTTTTTGGTTTAACCAAAAGATAACAGAAAATGGGGGGATTATATTAGACAATCTGGTGAAATTAGGTTATTATAAATAATAAGGTAGTTACCCTAAAACAGGAGTGTTATAGAAATTATTATTAAATGGAGGTTTAACGTCTTCATGGATAAACTTTATATGATCTTATTATGCCTGATGATAGTACCAATTCTTATTTGTATCAAATATTCCAGAAAAATAAAAAGTGATGTGGCATCTTCCATTGTGAAATGCCTCATTTTTACAATTGTTACTATCCTTAGCAATGGTCTGTCTGCTTTTTCAGGAAATGAAACATTTTCTTATATAATGGAAGCACTTTATCGGTTTTCCTTTGATCTGATGCTGATATATGTATTGCAGTATTCACAGCAGTATACGCGTGTTTTTCACGAGGTTTCACCGTTTAAAAAGGGGTGTTTCATAATTGCATATCTGGATGGAATTTTACTGTTTTTAAATATAATTTTTCATAACGTATTTACGATAGAAACCGTGCGATTCCCGAATTTTGATATGTATCATGTAGCCGACAAATCCATTATTTTTTACTTTCACTATGTGTTTGCATATGGTCTGGTATTTTGTATTATTGCATCGTTTATAATCAAAATTATACAGATACCGGATTTTTACCGTAAGAAATATTTGCCGATACTTGTGTTAATGTGTGTGATCACGGTTTCAAAATTTATATGTGGAATTTTAGAATTTCCGATTGATGTGTCACTTCCTTTTTTTGTATGCGCAGCAATACTGATCTGTTACCTGACACTGTACCGTTCTCCGCGTGAACTTGTAGATAAAACACTGTCCATCGTTGTAACCGAAATGAATAACGCTGTGATATGTTTTGATATAAATAACGAATGTGTGTATGCCAATGAGCGTGCATTGAAAATATTTAACAGTTCACTGGATTCCATTTCCGGGATCTCGGAGGATGTACAGGGCTGGATAAAAGAACATGATATCAACAATTCGGCTTCCCTTGAATGGAGTGGTCAAACCATTATTGACAACAAAACGTATTATTTCGATATCGAATACAGAAGACTGTTTGACAAAAAGAATGAATACATAGGTTTTTTCCTGAATCTGATTGATAATACGGAGAAACATATTGCGTTTGAAAAAGAAAAATACCTTGCAACACATGATACGCTTACCGGATTGTATAATAAGAATTATTTTGCCCAGAAAACATCGGAAATTTTAAATGAAAATCCGGATAAAGAGTGGCTGCTGATCTGTTCCAATATCAAAGATTTTAAACTGGTCAACGATCTCTTTGGCCTTGAAAAAGGAAACGAAGTCCTTAAAATGGAAGCAGATCTTCTTAAAGCACAATGTGGGGAAGGGAGCGTCTATGGACGCACCGGTGGTGACAAATTTGCAATATGCATCCCAAAAGAAGAATTTAGAGAGCAGGATTTTATGGATGCGATACAGACCATGGGGCATGCATTTAACAATGACCTGTATCATTTTCATATTTATGTCGGTGTTTATGAAATCACAGACCGGAATGAAGAAGTATCCATTATGTGTGATAAAGCCAATCTTGCAATAAAGGCACTGGGTGAAAATTATGATAAATCAATTGCATACTATAACGACACGATATTTCATGATACCGTTGCCGAAAAGCAGCTGGTGGGTGATTTTGATAAAGCACTTGCCGAAAAACAGTTCTGCATGTATTTACAGCCACAGGTGACATCGGAAGGAAAATTACTGGGGGCAGAGGCTCTTGTCCGATGGCAGCATCCGAAACGCGGTCTGATTTTTCCGGGTGATTTTATTGAAGTTTTTGAAAAAACAGGTCTGATTTACCGGCTTGACCGGTTTGTGTGGGAACTTGCCGTACAAAAACTTGCACAATGGCAGAAAGCCGGGCGGGACGATCTGTATATATCCGTAAATATTTCGACCAAGGACTTTTACTATATGGATGTATATGAAACAATTACCAGTCTTGTTGAAACCTATAAAATCATTCCTTCCACACTGAAACTGGAAATTACGGAAACCGCAATTATGACCGGAACCGCAGGGGAACTTGAAATGATTGAACGGTTCAGGAAATCCGGCTTTCAGGTGGAAATAGATGATTTCGGAAGCGGCTATTCTTCATTTAATACGCTAAAGGATATGGATGTGGATGTGCTGAAAATAGATATGGGATTTTTAAGGACAACCCGGCCGGAACGCATAGAGAGAAGTATGTCCATTATAAATACGATCATTTCACTCACCAAAACACTTGGTCTTTCCGTTATCACGGAGGGCGTTGAAACAAAGGAACAAATTGATAAGCTTACCCAGATGGGATGCGGAATTTATCAGGGGTATTATTTTTCAAAGCCGATTCCGGTAGACCAGTTTGAAGATACCTATTTGTAAAGCAGTAAAATATTAAAAAATTTGTCTTTTATATATGGTCTGGTAAGAATCATATCAAAGGAGGAAGCGTGCCATGGAGATTAAGAGCATATTGATTAAAGATACAACAAGAGAAGAAAGAATCCGTATCGTACAGGAAGGCTTAAACCAGTGTGGCGGAGCCTGTGATTTTTGCAATGGCTGTGATAATCTCGGTGGAGGTTCTGTGGATGCTTTTTATGAGCCCTACATTAACGGCGAGAAAGAACTGCGCGAGATCAACGAGGAGTACCGAAGTAACTCTGGACTGGTAAAGTAGGTGAGTGTATGAGACCACCGGAGATTAAAACATCAACAGAAGAGGAAAGACGGCAGTATATTAAAGATACATTTCCCTGTATCGCGGACTGCGATATGTGCGGACTCTGTACGGTTTTTCGCGGAAAAGATCCGGAACATGCCTATGCGGATTATATCAGCGGGAAGCGGAGTTATCTGGAGGTGTCCGGGGATTACCGGTAACAAATAACGCCGGAACTAAGAGGTTTAGGCGTTGTTTTTTGGCAGTGATAATGGTGCACACAAATTAATCTTGAGGTGTAAAATAAAGTTCGACTATAAGGCCGGAGCGCTCTTTATTGCTAAATCGGATACTGATGGAATGAGCCTTTGCAATCTGCTTTACCAACCGCAGGCCAAGTCCATGTTCAGCTTCAAGACTTCCGAAATCAGAAAACGGCAGTTCCTCTGATGAATTTAGTTTTTCGATAAAATCTTCAGCCAGCCCGCATCCGTTATCTGTTATAGTAACCTTAAACTGGTTGTATTTATTACGTATCAGATCCAAAGTTATATTACAGCCGTCTGCATTATGCAGTATGGAGTTTTGGATGATATTCTCAAACATTCTTGTCAACAGGGATTCGTCCCCGCAAAATGTAGCAGAATAACAATTCTCATCAATGTTTATCCCAAAAGTGTATTTTGAATCAGGGAATTCATTATAATAGAAACCGACAATTACACGCAGCAGCTCAGCAAGATTTATATTTGTCTGTTTGACAGGCTGTAGGGAATACTCCAGCTTGGAAGAGACATTCAGGTCTGCAATCAGGTTCCTTAAACGGATGCAGTGGCGGCTGATGATATCTGCACGTTTTCTTGCGTTTGCAGGAAGGGTCGGATCGTCAGCAAGGCTTTTTGCGTACCCCAGCATGACGGATAAAGGAGTCCTGGTATCATGGGATATACCGCTGATCCATTCTGCCCTTACCAGTTCCTTTTGGTTGACCTGCTGATTCACTCTATTTAAGCTTTTACAGATTTCTGCAAACTCTCCTTCTTCCGGAAGCACATAGTCTTCGTTTTTCCCTATTGCGCTGATAGATGAGAGGATTGGTGTAACGGATTTTTTAATCTTGAGTGTATTCCGCCAGAAAAGCAACACCATGATAAAAGAGTTTATAAGGAAAATAAGTACACACCCTGAAAGGAAGGAAGTAAAGTAGTCTTTGTCCAGGGAAAGGTTGTATTTTACGATAGAATCTTTTGCATAGCCAATTACCAGCAACCCTAAAGGGTGTTCATAAGTAGACACAGGATAGTCGTCCAAAAACCACTTACTAAAATCGGAAATTTGTTTGAGAGTATATGAATCAGGTAGTTCACGGGGCTTATCAATATCCCATATTATTTTTCCACTGTTATCTATTATCATTGCAAAGGCATTAGCGCGGTGAAGTTCTTCTATTACTGAAGGCAGAGCTACGATATGTTCATTATCTCCGGTGATTCCGTCACTGATCTTTTCTATCTGCAAATCTGTGTCATCACGATGGAAACCTGGTAAGAGGATAATCATGGAAAAAAGAATAAGATTGACAGAAAAGAAAAGCACCACAATGATAATGGAACTTACAATAAATTTCCTAAAAAACGTATCATAATTTTTCATAATTATAATCAACCTTTCTGCGAAAGGCATTAATGGGGGCATGAAATCCGGCAAGGTCTTTCGCTCTTTTAAATTTGCTGTCCATCTGATATTATCTTTTTTATAAGACTGACACACTACAGAACACGTGGAGGTGAGTGGCAGGGCTGGATAGCGGCGACCTCGCATAATTCTATGTTGTCGGTCATCCGTTAAGACATCAATGAATGGTGCATAACAGTAGCCCGTAAGTCTTCCAGATCTATCACATAATATATTCTTGAACATTTGGGAGATTTGTTTGCTTTTATTCTTGTGAATAAACTCAACTTTTTTGTTTCAAACTTAAGTTTCCTCAATAATCAATTTGTACCCAAGCCCTCGTATCAGTATAAGTGACTGAGGGGAGGATGGGTCTTCTTCAATTTTTTCTCTGATATGTCGGATATGAGCCATCAGGGAGTTTTCATATCCTTCCCAGATCTCACCACACGCAGCACGGCATAGGGAGCCAATAGTCACGACACATCCGGGGGTTTCGGCCAATTTACTGAGAATATTAAATTCTTTAGCTGTCAAAGGCAGTATGCTCCCATTTTTATAGACCTGTGCCTTTGCCAGATCCACTTCGGAGGCATGGAGCCTCAATGTCTTTTTATCATGTGGATATACACGTCTGAGGACGGCCTGTATCCGTAATATTAATTCTTTTGGTAGGAAGGGTTTGATTATATAGTCATCTGCGCCGAGTTCAAACCCATTAAAACGGTCATTCGCCTCACCCTTAGCAGTTAACATAATCACTGGAACCACACTACTGTTTCTAATTTTTTTTAGTAATGAGAAACCATTCATATCGGGCAGCATCACATCTAATAATATCAAATCAGGATTTTCACTACAAAATAAGGACAAAGCTTCATCTCCTGAGATGGCAGTCAGCACATTTGTAAATCCTTCTGTATTTAAGGTTGTTTCTATCATCTGAAGCAGATCCACTTCATCATCTACTACTAAGATTTTTCTTTCACACATCATGCTACATCCTCCCGTAGTTGAATTTCGGCTATTCATTGACAATCACATTATGCATAACGGGGCAAAATTACTTTTTACAGACCTCATTATACTATAAAAACAACAGAATTGCGTAACGACTTAAAAATTTAAGGTTGGCACAAGGTAGCTACAAGGTTCACACAAGATAGCTATGCTAAGATACAGACAAATAAATACAGGAGCAAATATTGCATGAAAGAGTTCATAATTGAAACACAACACTTGACAAAACAGTACGGACAACAGAAAAGTGTATCGGACCTTAATATTCATGTAAGACCGGGGCACATTTATGGTTTGTTGGGTAGAAATGGTGCAGGTAAGACAACAACAATGAAAATGCTGCTTGGGCTGACGAAAGCCACATCGGGGAATATTAAGGTTATGGGAAGGGATATCGAAAAGTATAGATTGGAAATATTACCCCAAATAGGTTCTTTGATTGAATCCCCAGGATTTTACCCGAATCTGACAGGAACAGAAAATCTTGAGATATTCGCCAGGCTTAGGAGGATAGAGGATAAAAAACGTGCGATACAGAGCGCTTTAGAGTTGGTAAATCTTCCCTATAAAGATAAAAAATTATTTTCACAGTATTCATTGGGAATGAAGCAGAGGCTGGCAATTGCTCTTTCCGTCATGCATGATCCACAAATATTGATCCTCGATGAACCAATCAACGGCTTAGATCCTATAGGGATTGCGGAAGTGCGAGGCTTTATTAGGGGACTATGCGATGTAAGGAACAAAACAATCCTTATTTCAAGCCATATTTTATCAGAAATATCGTTACTTGCGGATGATATCGGAATTATTGACCATGGAGAACTTCTGGAGGAAGAAAGCCTGGATGAACTGAAAAAGAAAAACACAAAATATATCCATCTCACCGTTAATGATGCAAAAGGTGCTCAAGGGATTCTTACAAAGTTCATAAAAGAATCCGAATTCAAACCCATAGACGGATATAATATCCAGATCTTTAACATGGATATCCCGGTGGCCAAATTAGTCCGGGAACTGGTAGAGGGCGGATATGATGTGTCCAGGGTACAGAAATGTGAGGATACCCTGGAGGATTATTTTAAGAAAGTTACCGGAGGTGAAGGGATTGCTTAATCTGATTCTATGTGAATGTAAGAAGTTTAAGCGTCGGCAGATATTTATCCTTGCCACATTAGCTGCGTTTATCTTTCCAATTATTATAACTGCATTGTTCTGGAACACACCTGACCCTGATTTTGAGAATCTTTTCGCAGGGATAGTAGATTATGGTGATTTCCTTTTGCTCCTGCCAATATTGGTGATAGTGGCTTCTTCCATGTTTTTTACGGAGCAGGACAACGGTACACTAAAAAATATAGAGATGGTTCCTGTCTCAAGAAACCAGATTGTCATATCAAAGCTGTCTGTAATGCTGATTTTGGCGGTTGTTTATACAGTGGGTGGTTATCTGGCAAGCGCGGTATGCGCAAAAATTCTGGGAATGATCCTGACAGGTTTTCTGACGAAACTGATCCTCAGCATTGCTCTTGGCATTATGACTTATATCGCGGCCCTGCCTTGTATCCTACTGGTGGTCTGGTTTAACAAAAACGATATTATCTCTGTCGTCATTACACTTTTTTATACCATCCTGAACTATGTAGTCCATTATACAGACGCGGGGATGCTGGTACCTACGGGGTTCAATATTGGTACCATCCTTCCAATCCCGTTGATATACAGATGGATTTATTCGTTTTTTTCTCCAGGGCAGGGGGCATCCCTTGAGTTCTATCAGAAGATGGAGCCATACTTTGTGGCAACGCCAATCTGTATCGGGATACTTCTCGTCATAGGAGCTGTCTCTGTCATAGTAATTTTTAAAGTATATAAACGAAGAGAAGGGTAGGTGGGAGTATGAACTTCACAATATCAGAATTTGAAAAAATGAAACGGTGCAGTATGTTGTTGATCGGTTTCATAGGGGTGACGTTTTCCCCTATCATATCTATTATCCAGAATAGTATGATGACGGTGCAGGCAGGCTCTGTAGAAAACTATACTTTCAGGGAGCTGCTGAACAATACCATATGGAATAATATGGCCATCTTTTTCCCGATGATTCTGGCACTGGTGGGAGGGCATTTTATCGACCGGGAATATGTAGATGATACGCTGAAAAATATCCTTTGCATACCAATATCGATGCGTCGGATGGTGGCAGGCAAACTATGTACCCTTGGGGTAATTACAATCCTGCTGAGTCTGTATAATTTTATAGTGACACTGGTTGTAGGGCTCTTATTCTGCCGGGAGACTATGGCTTTTAAAGAATGTCTATATGGCGGACTTCAGATCATCGGCATGGGAATATGCCTTTTTATAGCAGAAATGCCTGTTATTGCATGGTGTGCGAGAAAGCAGGATGCGTTTAAGGCGGGGGCTGTTCTGTCATTTGTTTTAGGCTATCTGAGTATATTCCTGAAAAGTTCGGTGATAAGGAATATATACCCTTATTCAGCGGGGCTTAGTGTCATACAATTTGATACTACGGGATTTGTATCGGATATCACAAGTGGAAACGGCATGAATACTTTCCTGGGTATTGGGACGATGATGCTTTTGATAATCATTACATGTTTTATTGTGCTTACCCTACCAAAACATATGGAGGAAAATACTAAGAAGGTTAAAAAGAAAAAGGTTGGTGAGAGGAAAATGTGTAAAAAATTTTAATGTTTGCACTGTGCGTATCTGTACTTGCAACGATGTCAGGATGATGCGATAAGGATCTGGATTTAGAAGATTAGTGTGTCAGTCTTATAAGAGAATAATATCGGAAGGAAAATAGATTAGAAAGAGGAAAGCAGATGAAGAGGTTCATACCCCCATCGGTGCCTTTCACAGAAAAGTGGAGTATAGAAATGAAAAAAGTATTAAGTGTGGTAAGTTTGATTATGGGAATTGTACCGTTTTCCCTGTTATTTATCTGGAAACAGGAGTTTATGAGACAATCTCCGGTAAATTATATTGTTATTGGAGGCGTTGTTATTGTGATTGGCGCAGGTTTTGTAATAGCCCTCTATCAATTTAAAAGCAGACATTTCCGAGATCTGGTTACAAAGATGGCACTGATATTGAATTCCCTGTTTTTGGCAACGGTAGTAATAGTAGGGGTTCCTAATATTATTTTCAGGATAATGGATTTGCTTCGGTGATAGGGGAGAACAGCAAGGGGAAGGGGGTGCTGTATACTCAATAACCTGTAAATTTTGAAAGTGTTTTGCGTACTATAATTTACATAAAACTGATATCGAAGTTTAGAATTGGTGGCTACGCTATTCTGTTACGAAAGGAGATACATACTATGAAAGATTTAAGAAATCCATTAACCAGAACGGAAAACTTTGAACATCCATCAGGAAATATCATGAAAGAGCTCACAGAGGCAGAATTGAATAGCGTTGCCGCTGGAGCAGGTGTGGCGAGAAATTCAGGCGGAATTGCTTGTACCCTTACAGGTGAGTGTAACATTGGAACTCACATCAAATTCTGCTGCTATGACTAAACCAGTTGAGCAATAAGTAGTAAGCGGATAAACGATAACTATGAGTTTTGCGCATTGATTCAGAATAGTGTAGCCACTAATTGTAAACTGCGATACTAGAAAGGAATAACATTATGCATAAGACAAAGAACACATATCTGTTTGAAAGAGAATACGATAAGGAAAATTCAGGTGTTGTAGATGAAGCACTAAAAAGATATTGGACAAACATTCTCGGGGCTGAAGTAATATCTGATTTGAAAAATTTATATGGTATAGATATAGATAGTACTTTAATCGGAACAAATACATACACAACAAATCAAAAAAATTTGGATGAGATACAAGAACTTTCCAATAATTTTTTCTCAAAGAATTGGAGTGGAGACAAGATTACTTATAATGGAAAGGACGTCGTTTTTGGAAGTTTTTTCTCTCAACTTGTAGAGTTTTCTACTGAACTGCTTCCTGAAAATACAGAAAATAGTATTGTGGAAAGTTTTACGGACAGTGTCCTGACGCAATTATGTAAAATATGCATTAGCACATTAATGTTTGAAATGTATATTTTAAAAAAAGAAAAAAAATTGCGGGGAAAAGATGCAGTAGCGGAGTATGTTTTTTTTAATAAAAAATACTTAAGAAGTAAAGAATATGTCAAATGTATTTTTGAAATATACCCTTGTCTTGAGCGACTTATATTTGAATGCATAAGAAATGCATTGGACAACTATAAAATTTTTGTGGATCGTTTGGCACAGGATCATGATCTAATTGTTGAAAAATTGTGCGAAGGGAAAAACTTTTCACATATTTTGAAAATAAAAGGAGGAATATCGGATTCCCATAAAAAGGGGAGTTCAGTTTTTATCGTAAGTTTAGATAATGGCTATCAAATAGTTTATAAACCTCATTCACTGGAATGTGAGGAAAAATACCAGACTTTTTTGGATTTTGTATCTAAAGGGTGCAAATATACAATAGGTAAATATACAATATTAAATTGTGGTAAATATGGATGGGAAGAGTATGTTCAACAAGCCGATTGTCATACAGAGGCAGAAGTCAAAAGATATTTTTATAGATTTGGAATGCTTATATTTGCTAATTACATATTAAATACAAATGATTTACATGTTGAAAATTTAATTGCCGTTGGAGAAACGCCTATTATTATAGACACAGAAACAATTCTGGGAAATTACAGGGTGGATTATGCGGAAACAGCTAGAGATAGAATTCATTTAATAATACAGGATTCGGTCTTGTATTCAGGTTTATTGCCATGTTATAAATATGCACAAGCCGGACATGGTATAAATATGGGGGCAATAAATGGCTCTGCTGGGGATGAATATCCTATAACTATTCCTAGAATTAAGGATAATTTTACATCGAATATGCATTTTGAATATGTGCATCCAGTAACGGAAGAAAATAGTAATCAGGTTATTCTAAAGGGGAGATCCGTTGATCCCACAAAATATAAGCAGGAAGTAAATGAGGGGTTTTGCGATGCGTACTTGAATTTATTGAAAAGAAAGAAAAAGGCACTGGAAGCTGTAAAAGTATTTTGTAATATAAATATTCGATATTTGGTGCAGGATACGCAAAGATATTCAATGATCCTTCATACATCTTATCATCCTGATTTTTTACAAAATGCTATGTTTAGAGAACTGATGCTTTGCAGTCTGCTTAAAGATTATAAAAAGGTACAGGGAAATATCGAAATTGTAAGAAGCGAAATTATGGATATGTTAGAAATGGATATTCCTTATTTTTACATGAATTCATCAGATACTGATTTGTTCGATTCTCGAGGGAAAGCGATTCATAAATATTTTAGAGAATCGAGCTTTCATTATGTAGAAAAGAAAATCAAAAAATTATCACGAAAGGATATGACTACGCAAAGCATTTACCTTCAGATTGCATTGACCAAACTAAATGAGCTGGATTTTGAACAGAGAGTTATGCGACAGGTAAAATCGGAGCACAAAGCAGTTGATAAGTCGACTATAACGAAGTCTATTATGCTAATCACTAAATGTTTAATGGATAAGGCAATATTTAGTGACGATAAAAGTGATGTTAATTGGATTGGAGTATTTGCAGGAGGAGAATCGGAAAATGCAACTTGGCAAGTAAGACCACTGGACAACTATTTATATGAAGGTTTGCCAGGAGTGGCAATTTTTTTCGCTGCTTTAAACAAAATCTTTTCAGATGATAAATATAATCAGATTTTAGAAGGAATAAGTAAAGCATTATTTACCTATACTGACGAAATGTATTTGCGCCAACGAGGGAGTGAGAATGAAAGCAGTGGTGTTTTTTGTGGAGAAGCTTCCTTGTTATACACATACGAAATTCTATATCAATTAACAAGTGAAGAAAAATATATTACCTATTCAAAGAAACAGATAGAAGTTGTCTCAAAAATAGTTAATAGTGATCAATATTTTGACATTATATATGGAAATGCAGGAGCTCTTTTGGCAATATTAAATATGTACAAGGTTTTCCCGGAGAAAAAGTACCTTGAGATGGCCATATCCATCGGAGACAGTTTGATTGAAAAACAAGAGAAAAACGGTGGTTGGAAAGGGAAAACGAGTGCAAATGAATTGGCGGGTTTCTCGCATGGAGCCTCTGGGATTTCCTATGCACTTTACAGATTATGGCATTTAACAAAAGAAAAAAAATATTGTGTATCGGCTAAAAGGGGTTTTTTATTTGAGAATTCCTTATATGATGCTCAAGAAGGAAACTGGAAAGATAAAAGATGTTTTAAAGATATCCAGTTCGGTGATAACAAGAAATTTATGACCTCATGGTGTCATGGGGCTGCTGGCATACTACTTTCCAGAGTTAAATGTTATGACGAAATGTACTTGGAAGAATTTCTCACGAAGGATATTGAAAATGCTATAAAGGCAATAATAAGACACGGAATGTTTGATAATAATTGCCTGTGTCATGGTAATCTTGGAAATTCAGAAATACTAAGCGAATGTGCGAAGAACACAGGTAACTTGGAAGCTAAAAAGATGAGCAATATTTTACTAAATTATGCTGTAAATAATATTTTAAGTGGAAATTTTGATTGTGGAAGGGCGTACTTATTTGGTCACAAAATTCCTGGTTTTATGACGGGGCTTGCAGGAATGGGGTATTCTTTGCTCAGACATATTGATGAAACACTTCCTTGTATTCTTGCAATAGAACTTTAGACAATAAAGTATAACGTAAAATTTTCAGATATCGTTTATTGTTAAATTATTTGTAAGGATTATATGAGTACCCTAAAGTTATGTGATACACTCTATGTTTTTTGTCAGAGGGGAATATGCTTTGGAATGTACTTTTATATGTTAGGGGGTGAGATTTATTTTGAAAAGAACGAAAATACCTTTTGTAGCCCAACTTGGAAGTATGGATTGTGGTGCGGCATGTTTAGCAATGCTTTTTAATTATTACGGATGCAAAGTAGATATTGTTGATATAAGCACATATATACATATTGGCAGAGATGGTATGTCTCTTTCAATAATGAAAGAAACTGCTGAAAAATACGGGTTTAGGTTTTCCGCTTATCAATATTCCTATGAGCAAAAGAACTTGGACAGTATGCTTCCGGTCATTCTATGCAACGACAGTCATTACATTGTGGTTGAAAGAATCAGGCGGAATGGAAAATACACCATCATTGATCCAGCAAAAGGGCGAAGCTTGGTGGATTTCTCTGAACTTAAGAATTTATATAGGGATATTTTAGTATCCATTACCCCGGGACCCAAGGTTAAAAAGATTCCCAGAAGCAAAGTTGAAATCGAGATAAAGGCTCCCCAGTTATTGCTTGCTACGGCTTTTATGCTGTTGGCGCAACTGATAACCCTGTGTGTTCCTGCGATTGTACAGGAGGTAATTGACGGGCTTTCTAAAGATGTACAGTTGAATACTTATAAAATTTTACTGATAATTTTTCTTGTGATATGTTCGTACTTCTGTTTAAGTTGGCTACGGCAGGCTATTTTGCTACACGTCAACATGGATATGTTTAAAAGGATGATTGCCAATATGGTACATAAGATCTTCTGCTTGGATTTTAGTTTTTTTGAATGGCACACGGTCGGTGATATCGGGAACAGATTCAATAGCATTAACCAACTGAATGATATTATCATAAATGGACTCTCCAATATCCTGATACAAGGTATTACGTCCTTGGTATGCCTGTTTGCAATGCTTTACACCTCCCCCAGCTTGACTGCTTTTACGGTCTTTATTGCGGTACTGCAGATTGTGATAATGGTAATTTTAAATAAAAGGAATCTCCTCAAAACAAGAGAATATTTGTATACACAAAGCATGTTGCAGGGGGAGTTGGTTGACACTCTTGGAAATATTATAGAAATCAAGTGCATGGGAATGGATCAGCCGGTCGGCGCGAACCTTCAGGAGAGTTATACCGGATTGATCACGAAGTTTGATCAGAAAACGCGGATAAGCAACCTGATGAGCTGCTTTACTTCAACAGTCAGCCTGACATTTCCAGTGGTCATTTACTTGATTGGCAGTTTTGGAATCTATGAAGGAAACATGACCATCGGACAGCTTATTGCTTATGTGACGCTGGTAGGGTATTTTACAGCGCCTTTTATGACGATTGTTATGATGCTTCCAAGCATTAACAGCGTAAAAGAGGTTATGTTAAGATATAAAGAACTTATGAATTTCCGGGAAAATCTCCGGGATGGGGCTGTTATGGATGGGGAGTTTATAAGGCTGGAAATGGATTCTGTATCCTACTGCTATAGTGATGGACAGAACAATGCCTTAAATGGAGTATCTCTGAATATTGGACGTGGAGAAAGGATTGCAATTGTGGGATTATCTGGAAGTGGAAAATCAACCTTGATAAAAGCACTGTTAGGTGCTGTAGAGATTACCCAAGGGAATATCTACATCAACGATTATGATATAAAGGATATTTCAAGGGAACAGATTTATAAATGGTTTTCCATTGTTACTCAGAACCCAATGTGCTTAAATGCAAGCATTCGGAAGAATGTGGATATCACAGGCAGATTTTCAGATGAGGAAATCTGGAGAGCGTTGGAAACAGCAGAATTGAAAGATGAAATTAAGAATATGCCGTTGGGTCTTGATACGATTGCGGGCGAGGGGGGACAGAATATCTCAGGCGGACAGCGTCAGCGTCTTGCAATTGCACGTGCCTTGATTAGTAAAACAGAAGTTATTATTTTTGACGAAGCAACCAGTAATCTGGATCAGATTACGGAAAAGAAAATCTATGACAATTTAAGGGCAACGAATAAAACACAGATTATCATCACCCATAGACTTGCATCAATCCGCAGCGCAGACCGCATTTATGTTTTGAATAGGGGAAAACTCATAGAATATGGTACTCATGAAGATTTATTGAAGATGAAGGGCTGGTATTACGAAAGTTTGCAATAGTCAGAAAACAGATGGTAGCAGCATGGTTTGATAGATAGGAAAGGAGAAGCTAATTTTATACTCAGATAAAGAACAGATTTAAGAAGGAGAAATTGATTATGAACAAAAAGAAAGAAGTATTCATCATAATTATTGCGACAGTCTTGACTTTTGGAGTTCCTATACAGACTTGGGCAGATTCAAATGATTCCTTGGTAAGTAATGACGTGGTTTTCTTTGATGAGAGAGATTTTGAAGGGATCGTTGAGCAGATTCTGAACATCAAGTCAGAACATCCAGAGTGGATGGAACAGCAAGTAGAGGATGCGATGGATGTAAATGCGCCGGGGAAATCCGCAATGCGAAGTGGTATTATTGATATCTGGAATTCACTTACGGATTCCGAGAAGAAATTAGTCATCCGTTATCCGTTTGATGCACTTAAGGTAAATCAGGCTAAGAACATTGCGACTACTCAGACGGAAACTAAATTCGGCGTAAACGGATTAGGAAATAAAAGTGATGCGTTCCGGCATGGTATTTGGAACGCAGAAATGACGTATCTGATTGGGAAAACCAAGGCAGAACTGTTTGCAACAGCCCATGAAGACAAAGATGTCTCTGGTAAGGAAAGCGATGGCTTCCTTAAAACAGAGCACAAGAATATGGATCTGCACAATAACGAAGTTGGACGTATTCTTGCAATGCAGAACCCAGGACTTACAGAGGATGCAGTGGCGAATTTAATTTATAGCGAGGTAAACAAGGAGAAATCTTCCTTTATTTGGCTTCATGAGTAAAGTAGGAAAAGGTGTGAAGTAAACGATGAAATAATGATAATGATAATGTTACAGTGATTTAAACATTTCATGACATAAAAAGTTCATTTCATGACATATCATATTAAGTCATCCCATCATATTTCCGAAGAACATACAAAGAAGCTTAATACAGGCAAATTATATATTGGATAAGCCATGTAGTAAGAAGCAGATGTTACACGGTCGACATATTCGGAAACACACAATCAGGGAGGCAGTATATGAATATCACACTTAATTTTAAAGACAGCAGACTTGCAATGACCAGAAATCCGCAGGGACTTAAAAGCACGCAGGAAAAGCAGCAGCGTCAGGCAGAACGGGACCAAAAAGTCGCATTTTTCGAGGCTCAAAAAGAGAAGCTTAAAAATGTAAAGGCTGATACCCTCGAGGAAATTTCAAAAAAGCTGGATATGTTCCACAACTATGAGGACGAGATAGCGGCAGCAAAAGAGGATTATAACAGCTCGCAGATGTTTCATGCCATGGATGAAGCGCAGGAGCGCGGTGAGAAAATCGCTGAGCAGACTAAGAAGAATAAGCCAAAGACAGAGGAAGAAAGAAAAGAAGAGCAAAAAGACGAGATACTCGGAACAGATAACGATAAGAGCAAGCTGACAGATAGCATTGAAGAAGTATCTGACATGATAGATAAGACGGCAAGTGATGATTTAAAGACCGAAACCGATGATTTAGAGAAAATGGCGGATGACCTACAGGCGCAGCAGACCGCTGAAAACGAAACATTATCAGATGCACCAAGCATAGTATCTGATGTTTCAGATATACAGCAAACAGCAGATGATAACACAGCGTCTGTATCTGCAATACCGAAAACACCGCAGAACAAATATGTTCCTATAGATGTGAGAGTTTAAACGTATCATCAAAGCCATAATATGAATATTGAAAATAAGTCAGATGGGACTTGTTGAGGCATGGGGAAGCGGAATAAAAAGAATCCTCAATGCTGCAGAAGAGCATGGACTACCGAAGCCGAGATTTCAGGAATTTGATAATATGTTTCGTGTAGAGTTGTTCCGGACCAATCAAGTTGCTGACCAAGCTAACCAAGTCACTGACCAAGCTAACCCAAATCCGAAAAATTAGAACAAGATGCTGAGACGAATGTACTGAGTGAGAAAGAGAAATTTTGAACCTTGTGCGAATACAACCGTCAATTACACAGAAAGAGATGGCGAGTATTTTAGGTTGGAATCTTGCCAGTGTGAAGTATTATATAACTAAATTGAAAGATAAGAAATATTTGACGAGGCAGGGAAGTAGTCAAAAAGGAAAGTGGATAATACTGAAAAAATTCAATTGACACTGGTAAAACGGGTGAGTGTATGAGACCACCTCAGATTGAAACATCAACAGAAAAGATCCGGAACTTGCCTATGCGGATTATATCAGCGTGAAGCGGAGTTATCTGGATGTGTCCGGGGATTACCGGTAATAGTTGTCATTGCCTCAAAGGTTTATTTCAATCCTGGCAGATTGTCTGCCGGGGCAATTCACAGAGAAATTGATGGAACATTAAAACGTCTGGGAACCGATTATCTGGACTTGTATATCATTCACCGGTTTGATTATGAGACTTCGATCGAGGAGACGATGGAAGCCTTAAACGATCTGGTAAAGGCAGGAAAGGTGCGGGCACTCGGTGCTTCTGCGATGTACGGTTATCAGTTTTATAATATGCAGCTTATGGCAAAAGAGCACGGCTGCCTGGGTTCTTCCGGTGGGAATACAACTATATTGCGTGTGAGTAAAACGGTATGGGGTATCGGGACTCGGCAATATAATTGTTTTTTTAAGCGTAATCCGTTATACTAGATGCATAGTATAGCGGATTATTTTTTGGAGGTACTTATGGGAAGATTTTTGAATCCAGATAACGGGGCTTTTTCAGAGGCAGTCAATTCAGAAATTTATATTGATAAAACCCGTTTGCTGGAATACATCAACCGGGTGATAAATACCACATCAAAATTTATTTGTAACAGCCGTCCGAGACGTTTTGGAAAGTCCATGACTGCAGACATGCTTTCCGCTTATTACAGCAGGGGATGTGATTCCAAAGAGCTCTTTAAAAATTATGAGATAAGTACAGTTTCATCATATGAAAAGAATCTTAATAAATATGATGTGATCCATTTTGATGTACAGTGGTGCATGATGGATGCCGAAGATACAGATCATGTTGTAGATTATATCAACGAGGGAATTTTACAGGAACTGAGGGAAGCATACGGACAGATCATTCCGGATGCGGTCAGGACTGCTTATGGGGCAATGTCCTATATCAAAGCGGCTACGGGCAATAAATTTGTTGTCATCATTGATGAGTGGGATGTTTTGATTCGAGATGAGGCACAGAATCATACATTGCAGGAGGCATATATTGATTTTCTCAGAGGGATGTTTAAAGGCACAGAACCTTCCAGATACATTGCGTTAGCATATTTGACGGGAATTTTACCGATTAAGAAATTAAAAACGCAGTCAGCGCTCAACAATTTTGAAGAGTTTACCATGCTCGATGCAGGACGGATGGCTCCTTACGTCGGGTTTACAGAAGAAGAAGTCCACGGACTGTGTGAACAATACGGATGCAGTTATGAACAGGTGAAATCCTGGTATGATGGCTATTTATTAGAGGATTATCAGGTATATAATCCGAAGGCCGTTGTCAGTGTTATGTTAAATGGAAAGTATAAAAGTTATTGGTCAAATACCGGAAGCTATGAGGCAATTGTGCCACTGATCAACATGGATTTTGATGGCTTGAAATCTGCAATTATCGAGATGTTGTCGGGCGCATCCGTAGAAGTGGATGTGACATCCTTTCAGAATGATACGGTAAGTTTTGCAAATCGGGATGATGTGCTTACGTACCTGATTCATTTGGGATATCTGGCTTATGATCAGGACAGCCGGCATGTTTTTATTCCGAATGAAGAAATCCGGCACGAGTTAAATCATGCAGTGAAACGTACCAGGTGGAATGAGATGGTGACATTTCAAAAAGAATCGTCAGCGTTATTAGATGCAACGCTGGAAAAAGATGGAATGGAGGTTGCAAAGGGGATTGAGAAAATTCATACCGGGTATTCTTCAACGATTATGTACCATGATGAAAATTCGCTCAGCAGTGTACTTACGATCGCATACTTAAGTTCCATGCAGTATTATTTTAAACCCATCCGGGAATTGCCGACCGGCCGTGGTTTTGCGGATTTTGTTTATATTCCAAAACCGGAATATAAAGCTGATTATCCGGCACTGGTTGTGGAACTGAAATGGAATAAAACTGCGGATACCGCCTTACAACAGATAAAAGACAGAAAGTATCCGCAATCGTTAGAGCCATATACAGGAAATATTCTGCTCGTAGGAATCAATTATGATAAGAAGACGAAAGAACATTCCTGTGTGATTGAAAATGATAAAAAGCAATAAGCGTTAAGCTCCGTCTTTTTGCAGGATTGAAACAAATCCCGCAACAAAACTAAACAGAACAGGAAGAAACCAATGGAAGAAAAAATCATGCATCTTCTGATCACGGAAGACGATATGGCACTCGCACAGGGACTGCAGCGCGCATTACAGGAGAAAAACCGGCAGGTGCTATGCTGTAAAAATATACAGGAGACCAGACAGCATCTGCATCAGAACCAGACAGATCTGCTGATTCTCGATGTAAATCTGCCGGATGGAAGCGGTTTTGATCTGCTGCAGGAGGTTCGCAGAACCTCGGATCTTCCGGTGATCTTACTTACGGCAAACGATCTGGAAATGGATATTGTAAGCGGACTGGAGCAGGGAGCAAATGATTACATCACAAAGCCGTTCAGTCTGGCGGTACTCCGGGCGCGGGTAAACACCCAGCTTCGGAACCGGACGGTGCAGATGCAGAAAGAAAGCGCAAAAAACACACAGATCTGGGAGGGCAGTATCTGGAAGTTTGATTTTACAAATATGCGTTTTACCGTAAGCGGACAGGAAGTGGAGTTAAGTAAAACCGAGCAGAAACTTCTGGCACTTCTTGTGCAGCATGCGGGGATGACCGTGCCGCGGGAAACTTTGATGGATCGCATCTGGACCGATGGCGCGGTGTACGTGGATGAAAACGCGCTTTCGGTTGCCATCAAGCGGCTGCGGGATAAATTACAGGCAAAGGAGCAGATCCGGACCGTGTATGGGATCGGATATGTATGGGAAGTATGATCGGATATTTTGTAATTATATTGCTTGCGGCAGGGAGTGTGCTTGCAGCAGCATTTTTCTTCAGACACCGGCAGAAACAGGTGATGGATGGACTTTCCGATATGCTTGAGGCGGCGATAAACGGCACCTTTTCCGAGACCACATTTGATGAGTCGCGGCAGTCGTCGCTGGAAAACCGTCTGGCGCAGTATCTGGCGGCATCGGAACTTTCGGTGCGAAGCATAGATGCGGAGCGGGAAAAAATCAAGGAACTGATTGCAGATATTTCCCATCAGACGCGGACGCCGCTTTCAAATATTTTATTGTATACGGAACTGCTGGAGGAAGAACCGCTGGGGGAAGCAGCGCAGGATTCCGTAAAAAAGCTGCGGCAGCAGAGTGAAAAATTACAGTTTTTAATGGATGCGCTTGTCAAACTTTCAAGGCTTGAGACAGGCGTTTTTGTGTTGCATCCAATCCGGCAGCCGCTGACAGAATTGGTGGTAGACGGTATGGAAAGTTACCGGGAAAAAGCAGCCGCCAAAGGACTTGCGATTGCGTTTTCCGGGACGAAAAAAGCAGAGGAAGACGCACCGGTTTATGCGTACTTTGATAAGAAATGGTCCATGGAAGCACTGGGAAATATTCTCGATAATGCGATCAAATATACGAACACAGGAGGGATTACCATAAAACTCTGTTCCTATGAACTGTTTGCCTGCGTGGAAGTGACGGATACGGGAATCGGCATCGGTGAGGAGGAGCATGCGGCGGTATTTGGGCGTTTTTACAGGGGAAACGCGGTTGCCGAAAAGAGCGGTGTGGGGATCGGGCTGTATCTGGCACGTTTTATCATGCAGCAGCAGGGCGGATATATCCGGCTTTCGTCCACGCAGGGGGAAGGCTCAACGTTTGGGCTGTATTTTCCAACGGCAATTGTGTCAAAACTGTAAGAATCTTTTGTTTCCGGGACAGATTCTCGAAAGAATTCTGTGCGACAATCTTAAAAGAAGGCAGGAAATGCCAAATCAGGAGCAAAAGGAGATTACAGGATGGTCATTTTGGAAACCAGAGATTTGAAAAAACAGTATGGCACGGGGGAGACCGCCGTGCACGCGCTGGCGGGGGTAAACCTGTCGGTGGAAAACGGAGAATTTGTCGCGGTGGTAGGAACCTCCGGATCGGGAAAATCGACGCTTTTACATATGCTTGGCGGACTCGACCGGGCAACATCCGGCAAAGTCTATGTGGACGGCAAAGACATCTTTGCATTAAAGGATGAAGAACTGACGATTTTCCGCAGAAGAAAAATCGGATTTGTCTTTCAGTCCTTTAATTTAGTTCCGGTGCTGTCTGTCTATGAAAACATTGTGCTGCCGCTGCAGCTTGACGGAAAAACCGTGGACAATGCATTTATCGGGGACATCGCAGAGGCACTCGGACTGAAAGAAAAATTAAATGTGCTGCCAAACCAGCTTTCGGGAGGACAGCAGCAGCGCGTGGCGATCGCGCGGGCACTCGCAGCCAAACCGGCGATTCTATTAGCAGATGAACCGACCGGAAATCTCGACAGCCGTACCTCACAGGATGTGATGGGGCTGCTCAAAACGACCAGCACCAAATTTTCGCAGACCATTGTGATGATCACACACAACGAGGAGATTGCACAGCTTGCAGACCGGATCATCCATATCGAGGATGGACGGATTGTGACAGGGAAAGCAGGTGAGGCATTATGATACAGGTAAAAAACCGTGCCTGTGTGCGCACCGTTGCCGTGCGCAGTCTGTGGGCTTCTAAAATGAGAAACCTGATTGCCGTGATTGCAATTATGCTGACCACGATGCTGTTTACCGCGCTGTTTACGATTGCAATTTCCATCAACGATTCGTTCCAGCAGTCCAACTTTCTTATGGTCGGAGGCGATGCGCACGGGTCTTTTAAGAAACTGACGGAAGAACAGATGGAAACCTTAAAAAAAGATCCGCTCATTCGGGAGACAGGTGCGCGGTTGTTTTTAGGAATGGGAACCGGGGATGCGTTTCGCAAGACACAGGTGGAAGTCAGCTATATGGATGCGCATGAAGTAAAACATTATTTTTGCACACCAACGCACGGACACCGTCCCAAAGAGGGAAGCAATGAGGCGATGACAGATACCCGGGTGTTAAAACTGTTAGGAGTACAGCCAAAAATCGGCACCAAATTTACCGTGACGTATCAGATCGGAGGAGGTCAGTCAGAACCGAAAACGGTGACGCAGGAGTTTGTTCTCTCCGGCTGGTGGGATTACAACGGAGTTTCCCAGGCAAGCAATGTGATCGTGCCGGAAAGTTATGTGAAAAAGACATTGCAGCATGTGGATATCGGGGAGGATGAAGAGAGTGGAAAATGGTCACTTGACGTTATGTTTGGGAATGCACTTCATATCGAAAAAGATATGCGGCAGGTGATCAGAGACTGTGGATTTCAGTCAGAAGATGCTTCCAGACCGGGCTATATTGCATTTGGTGTAAACTGGGGCTATACCGGTGCGCAGTCGAGCAGCAATCTGAATCCGGAAAGCATTGCAGCCATTGTGGCATTGCTTGTGCTTATTGTATTTACCGGATACCTGGTCATTTACAATGTGTTTCAGATTTCCGTTGCCAACGATATCCGTTTCTACGGACTGTTAAAAACGATCGGCATGACCGGGCGGCAGCTCAAGCGGATCATCCGGCTGCAGGCAGTCCTTTTATCAGGCATTGGAATCCCGGCGGGACTTCTTCTGGGATTTGGAATCGGCGTGGGACTGACACCGGCTGTCATGGCACAGACGAGTTACACGACAGCGGTTATAAAATTGCATGCGTGGGTATTTGTGGGAGCAGCACTTTTTTCACTGGTCACCGTATTTTTATCCTGCAATAAGCCGGGGCGGATCGCTGCAAAGGTATCCCCGGTCGAAGCGGTGCGCTATACGGAGGCAGACTGTGGCCGAAAAAAAGCAAAAGCGGCAAAAAAGCCGGCGTCTTTGGGGCGTATGGCATGGGCAAATGTGGGACGAAACCGGAAGAAAACGGTTCTTGTTGTCATTTCCCTCTCCCTTGCGGTTGTTCTTTTAAATCTGACCGTTATGTTTGCAAACGGATTTGATATGGATCTGTATTTGAAACACTTCTGTGTGAGCGATTTTGTGTTTGCCAATGCGGATTATTTTAACGTGCAGAAAGGATTTCATTCTTCCGATGAAGCGGTGGAAGATTCTGCAATGCAGACCGTGCTCGCGCAAAATGGGGTTAAAGAGAGTGGATGTGTCTACGGACAGACAACCCGGGTTTTGGAAAAAATAAAGAAAAAAGATATGCTGGCGTATTTTACATCCATGGGACATACCATGACAAAAGAGCAGGAAAAGGGTTATTTCAATTGGAATGAACAGGCAGATGATGGCAGTTATTATGACGATATTCAGTTGTATGGAATGGATGCATTCCCGCTTCAGAAAGTAAAGGTGCTCAAAGGCGATGTCGCGTCACTGGATCAGGAGAATGCCATTGCAGCAGTCTATAAGCAGGATGATTATAACAAAAAAGTTGATCACAGTAACTGGGCCGGGGTGGGCGATCAGGTGACACTCAGGTACGTAAACAGTTGGAAATACTTTGACGCAAAGAGTGGAAAAGAGATCCTGGAGGATGAGGTTGACGATTATGAAGATGCCTATGTCATGAAAGCAGATGATTATACACAAAAAACCTATACGGTGGTGGCAGAGATTCTGGTGCCTTCTGCGATGAGCTGCCGGTATTATGGATCGCCGCAGTTTGTGCTTGGAAGCGATACGTTTATCAAAGATACCGGGACAAAAGATGTCATGCATATGATGTTTGATATGAAAAACAATCAGCGTGCAAGAGCAATGGAACATTTTTTGAAAAATTATACGGAACAGGTCGAGCCGCTGTACAGCTATGAATCGAAGTTTTCCTACGAAAAAGAGTTTGATTCGTTCCGTGGGATGTTTCTGCTGCTTGGAGGTGTTCTCTCCGGTGTGATCGCCGTGGTCGGAACATTAAATTTCCTGAATGCCATCCTCACGGGGATGATTGCAAGACGCAGGGAGTTTGCTGTGCTGCAGTCGGTTGGCATGACCAGACGCCAGTTGAAGCGGATGCTTGTGTATGAGGGACTGTTGTATACGCTTGCGGCGATTGTCATTTCGCTTATTCTTGTTGTGGCATCTGAGCCGTTTATGGGAAAGATGATTGAAAAAATGTTCTGGTTTTTCCGGTTTCAGTATACCATCGGTCCGGTCGTGCTTGCGGCACTGATCTTTACCGTGATCGGCGCGGGGGTTCCGCTTGTGGTCTATCGTGTGGTTGGAAAGCAGACAATTGTGGAGCGGTTGAGGGAGACGGAGTAAAAAGAATAACTGATAATCCAACAATATTATCACATAAGCCATCTGGACTAACCATCCGGATGGCTATTTTTGAGTTGAAAAAGTTTAGTTTAAAGTTTGGTTTTGGCAAGGAATAAGTTTGCTTGAACAAGCCCGGATGTTATAATAAAATTTAATTATGAAAAGGTGCATTGATCAGGGGTGGAAACATGGCAGGAAAGACAAAATCGATTTATCCGAGGACAAGAAAAGACATGCTGCGGATCATAAAGGCAGCAGAAAAAGAGGGACACCTGACGGAAACGCTCATAGAGGAGTTCTTAGGACATGCATTTGCGATGCCGGTGTTGTGGGACTGCCGTAGCTGGTTTTATAAACTGGACAGCCAGACGATAGAGGCTCATCCTATGCTGGTATGTCACCTTGCACTTTTATCGGCACTGGCGGGCAGGCTGGATGAGGCAAAAGCGTATGTTGATATCTTGGGAGAGACACCAATACACTTTAAGGCAGAAAACCTTGGAGACAGGGACTTTTACCGCATGACGACGGAGTTGGTTATGCCATATGTGGATGATACGATGTTCCTTAGAATCGTATATTCCCTCGTAAAAGTGGGAGCAGTACCGGTGCGGAGCCTTGTGTTGTCTGCGTGCCGCCCGAGCCTGCTAAATGGCTTTCGGGATTTTACGAGATTCGGACCATATCTTTCCAGATACAAGGACACGATTTCCGAAACCGTTCATAAGCTGTATGGAAGCGGTGGAAATGGTGTATATGAGATTGCCCTTGCCGAGTGGCAGTACCAGAATAACGAATGTTTTCAGGCACTGATCCTTGTAACAGGCACGATCCCTCTCATGGAGCAGGAAGAAGATATGCGATGTCTTTTCGTGGCACTTGCGCTTCAAATGCGGATACTTCTGGTAAACGGTTAGACGAAGGCTGCGAAGCCGCTTGCGGAAAAGATCAGGGAAAGAATCGCAAAAACAGGCTGGGAGGAGCTGACGAGCAGTTTAGATGCTTTGGAATGTCTTGCCGCATGTTATGACGGCAGGATGGATGAGGTTGTGGATTGGCTTGAAAAGACGGCACCGGATGAGAACAAAGATATTTATATGATGGATATGTATGCGTACCTCATCAAGGTACGCTGCTATATACAGACAGGAAAATACATGGCGGCACATGTGCTGGTAAAGCAGCTTATTACATTGTTAATACCGGGAAAGCGCCATATGGATCTGTGCGAGTGTTATATGCTTTCAGCCATCGTTTATCACAAGGCAAAGGATGAAAAACACTCATTGGAGGAGATGAAAAAAGCTCTCGGGCTGGCGAAAAAGTATAAATACATCCGCCTGCTGGCAGATGAGGGAAACTGCATAGTACAGATTTTAAAGATTTATCAAAAGGAAAATGGAACTGATGACTTTACAGAACAGGTAATGCAACTGGCTGCAGAGGTCGGAGGTCATTTCCCGGATTATCTGAAATCACCGGAAGATTATTATGAGCATCTGACAAATATGGAACAAAAAGTATTGTGTCTTATGGCACAGGGACTCAGCAATGATGAGATTGCAGACAGGCTTGGAAAAAAGACAGGAACAGTGAAGTTTCATTCAAACAATATTTTCCGAAAGCTTGAAGTGCAAAACAGGCATCAGGCAGTCAGCCGGGGAAGGGAGGTTGGTCTGTTATCTTCTGATTATAGGGGGAAAACATAAAGGTAATAAAAATAGCTTTAGATAGATGATAGTTGATCAAGGAAAGGAGAAGTTTATGAAAGAAACCAGAATTAAGAGGAAAATTGCATTGGCTCTTGCTGCATTGATGCTTATATCAACTGTTGCTGTGCCGGAGGCAGAAGTCGTAAAAGCAGAGGAAACCAGCGGAAATACGGAAAACAGTGGAAGTACGGAAACAACTGTAACAGAAAGCATGCCTCAAACGCTGACCGTTACGGAGAGCAGTGGTGACGATAAAGCAATCATCACAGAGGGTAAGTTACAGGATGATGGAATTGACAATAACGAAGCTGCAATATATCAAGGTGAAAACTGGTATTATGACAGTATAACAAATCAGCTTGTAATGAACAATGCATCCATTAAGAAGATTAAGAGTGAGAATGGTGATCTTACAGTTTTGCTATATGGTGAAAATACAATAAGCGAAAACTTTTATTTTTACATAGATGCAGAAAAGGAAAATACACTGAAAATAATGGGCTGCGATAATAAGGGAAGTCTGACAGTTACCGGTGATATTAGGGATGGAAGTGATCGTGCGGGTATATATCCGGGAATAGCGAACCTGAATATTACAGATGCAAAGATGAAGTTTTCCAGGATTCTTTTTGAAGGCAGTTTAGTCATAGAGAACAGTGAAGTTATCGGAATTAGTGATGACGACACAATTAATGTCGAGGGGGTGACTATAACAAACAGTTATATTGAGGCAATATCTAATTCTTTTATTCCATTTGGCAGTTCGGAAATGGTATGTGCATCAGGTAGTCAGATTGTGATGGAAAGCGGAAAAGATTATTATGATTATAGCATTTTATATAATAATAAAACTTATAACTCTATTATCACACTGAAATGGAAAGAATCAGGTGCTACAGTTTCGAAAACAAATGTATATGGCATAGCATCATTAAAGAAAGATTTTACACTGGAAAGCACATACAGTATCAATTTTTATGATGAGAATGCAAGAATTGACAATATGGAGATGCTCAGTGTCAAAGATGGAGCTGGTGTTTTTGTACATGATTCAGAGCATAAGCATAATACCGATGGCGGCATCAGATATACATGGAAAAATGACAGTGAACATACGAAAGGATTAGTATGCAGAAACTGTCCGATTGCTTACGTTGCAGAAGTAACAGAAGCACATAGTCCTGATGAGAGTGGTATCTGTGTATGCAGCAAAGCATATCAGCCGGCAGTGCTTACAACAGACAAGTATGATATGGATAATGATGGTGTATATGATAAAGTTTATGAAATCAGCAATGCAGCTCAGCTATACTGGTTTGCGGATAAGATAAATAATGAGAATTATACATCCGGCAACATAAATGCTGTCCTTACAGCGGACATTGTTGTGAATGACAATGTTCTGAAGTCTGATGGAACATTGAATGATGGATCATTTACGGATTGGACACCGATTGGAATGTGGGCTGGTGATGATAAGTATTATTCTTACTCGGGCATCTTTGATGGACAAAACCATACGATCAGTGGATTGTATTTGAATCAAATGAGAATGGTAGGTTGTGTAGGATTATTTGGTCATGTAGGAAGTGGGGGTAAGGTTTCCAATGTAAGAGTGCTGGATTCTTATTTTAGTGTAAATGGTGGTGTTGGAGGTGTATGCGGAAATAATGATGGAACAATAACAAACTGTTATAATGCAGGTATGATCAATAAATTAACAGATGATTATACGTATGACTTCGGAGGTGTGTGCGGATATAATACCGGAACAATCATAGACTGCTATAATACAGGCAATGTAAGTGGTGTTAATTATAATGGAGGTGTATGCGGAGATAATGATGGAACAATCATAAACTGTTATAATACAGGTGGTGTTAGTGGCGATTATCATGTTGGTGATATATGTGGAGATAATTATGGTGCTACAGTAACAAACTGTTACTACCTGTCTGATACCGAAATTGATCATAAGGATGGAACAGTTGGAAAAACAAAGGAACAGTTTGCAAATGGCGAAGTTGCTTATCTCTTACAGGCTGACCGGACAGAAGAGGTCTGGGGACAGAACATCGGAACAGACCGCTATCCGACATTAGGCGGGAAGAAAGTATATCAGAACAAGGAATATGATAGTTGTGACGAAAACGGAAATGTTCTGACGATAACTTATGCAAATGAACAGGAAAATAAGTTTACGCATACTGTGGATAAAGTGGATGCTGTTGGATATTGTACAAAAGAAGGAACAGATATCTATTGGAAATGCAGTAAATGTGGCAAAATGTTCCGTGACGAAAATGCCAAGAACGAAATCAAGGATGTTCCGGTACTGGCTCCGTTAGGTCATGACCACGGACTTAGTGTAGAGACATCAGAAGATAAAACAAAGAGTTCTTTGGTATTCACTTGTAAAAGAAAAGGATGCGCAGAAAATGAGAGCGGTCATCAGGAGAAAATCACGATTACGGCTCCAGGTGACGCAGTATTAACTTATGATGGAAACAGTAAGGAAGCATCGGTTTCACAGACTTTTTCAGATGGAACAGGCACGCTTCCGGAAGTTTCTTATTCCGGCAGCAATCTTGTCGGTGGCAAACCGGTGAAAGCCGGAACCTATACTGCATCAATTACGGCAGGAGAGGGGAATGATAAAGTTACTGCAACCGTAAAGTATACAATCGCGCAGGCACAACTTACCGTAACCAAAGCGACAGTCGAAAATCGGAGATATGACGGTACTTCCAAAGTGAATGTGACCGGAGTAACATTAGCCGGAATTATAGGTAACGATACGGTATCGGTTGATACAACCGGATTACAGGGCACACTTAAAAGTGCCAATGCAGGAAGTTACAAGGAAATCACATTGCCACAGCTTATGCTTACAGGAAGTGATGCAGCTAACTATAAGCTTGTTCAGCCGGATTCGGCGGTCGCACTTACCAGTGATGTTGTAATCAGTAAGGCTGCCGTTGCACCAAATATGCCGGGCGATACGATCAGCGCTGCAAACAGTAAGGAAAAAGTCAAAGATGTAACGTTACCGGAGAACTGGAACTGGAAAGAATCGGATCTTGAAAAAGAACTGGCAGTAGGTGTTGCTGTTACGGCAACCGCAGAGTATAACGGTGCAGACAAAGGCAATTATGAGACCGAATCCATCGACATAGTGATTACGCGTTCCACCTGTGAACATAAAGCCGGAGAAATCCTGTATAGCGGAGAAGGGGAAAAAGCACCAACCTGTACAGAGGATGGATTGGGACACCGCGAGTGTACAATCTGCCATGAGGTAATCGAGTCGGGAATCAAGGTAGCAGCAGCGCACCGTTTCAGCAGCGAATGGACGATCGATAAGTCGGCAACAACGACCGAAGAAGGCAGCAAGAGTCATCACTGTACAGTTTGTGATGCAAGAACGGATATTACTGCAATTCCAAAACTGAGTAGTGGCGGATCGGCATCTGGCGGTGGAACTTCTTCCGGTGGAGGAGCTTCCTCTGGCAGCGATGTTTCTTCTGGCACAACAGATTCCAAGCAGGATGACACGACAACCGGCGATAACACAGACGCACAAAATCCGGCAGATGACAACAAGCCATCCGATAACAATAAGCCATCCGAAAATAAACCGGAAGCCGTAGGCACGAAGCTGACGAAATCCGGCATAACCTACAAAGTAACTTCCGTAAAAGGAAAGACACCGACGGTTACCTATATGAAGGCTTCCAAGAATGCGAAGGGAACGGTCACCATCCCGAAAACGGTTACGATCGACGGTGTGAAGTATCAGGTGACTGCGATCGCGGACAAGGCTTTTGCCGGTAATAAGAAAGTGACAAAGATTGTGATCCCGGATACGATCAAAAAGATCGGAAAGAAAGCTTTTTCTGATTGTAAGAATCTGAAAGTAATCGTGATCAAATCGACGAAGCTGACAAGCAAAAATACCGATGCGAAAGCATTTGCGGGAATCAAAAAAGATGTTGTGATTCAGGTTCCGAAGAAGAAACTTGCGGCATACAGAAAGCTTTTCGCTAAGAAGGGGCTACATAAGAAAGTAAAAGTAATTAAAATAAAGTAAAATCATGCGGCATGGGGAAACCTGTGCCGCAATTATATTATGAGTATTTTCTTGTATCGCATAGGAAAGTATGGTATTCTTTATCTGCACATTTCAAATTTATCGCAGACAGGTTAAAGCGGTAAATTCGTTGGATGTTTCATCCAATTTTTCACGTGTAATCAAAATGAAACAGGCGGGAATCATCTGTAAGGTCAGGGTAATTGTTTGTTTACTGTTCGCAGGGAACAGTTTCAATAAGTGTGGTGTGATATTGAAAACAGGGGGAATATCATGCTACAATAAAAGCAAAAGAAATTTTATTGACTGGACAGATTTCTCCCGAAACAAAGGAGAAGTGTATGGCAAAAAAATTTGAAGAACTTACGATTAGTGACGATTTTATGTTTTGCGTGGTGATGCAGAATTCAAGATTTTGTAAAAAGTTTCTGGAAACAATACTTGGTGTGAAAATCGCGAGAATTGAATATCCGGATGCACAAAAGACGATTAATATTACTCCGGATGCAAAGAGTGTCAGGCTGGATGTGTATCTTGAGGATGATCAGGATACAGTGTATGATATTGAAATGCAGAATGCCCCAAAGCCGAATCTGCCAAAGCGCATGAGGTATTATCAGGGAATGATGGATTTAAATCTGCTCAATAAAGGCGAGGACTATACAGAACTGAAAAAGAGTTATGTTATATTTGTCTGTACATTTGATCCGTTTATGCAGGGGAGACATATATATACATTTGAAAATCTCTGTAAAGAGGATACAAATCTGGCACTTGGAGATGATACAAAGAAAGTTATATTAAACACAAAGGGAATTTTTAACGATGTAAGTCCGGAGTTGAAACGATTGTTGGATTTTATTGATGGAAAAGAACCGCAGGATGACTTTACAAAAGAATTATCTTCGGAAGTAGATGTTGTAAAGCAAAATGAGAAATGGAGGCGGGATTACATGACATTGCAAATGGAGTATAACGAGAAATACCGACAAGGACTGGAAAAGGGAATTGAGCAGGGCGAAACATCTGCAAAAGAAGCAGCGGCGAGGCGGATGCTTGCGGATGGAACGTTATCAATGGAACAGATCGCAGATTTTACAGGATTGAATTTAAAACAGGTTGAAGAATTAAAAAGCAGATCATTATAAAAGCCGCCTAAACCGGTAAAAATATGGAAATAAAAAGAAAAGAGGACAGCAAATGTGTACAGCAGCCGGTCAATACGTTTTGTGAGCAGCTTCCGCTGGAGCAGTACAGCCGCGGTATGGGGGCGTTGGGACTGCCGGGAGATCTTTCTTCCACATCGCGTTTTGCTCGCGTGGCGTTTACCAGACTGCATGCTATGTCCGGAGAGTCCGAGGAGGAAAGTGTCAGTCAGTTTTTCCACATTTTAGGTTCGGTTGACCAGCAGCGCGGATGTTGTGAGGTGGCAGATGGCAAATATGAAATTACGTTGTATACTTCCTGCTGCAATGCAACAAAAGGAATCTATTACTACACGACGTATGAAAATCATCAGATCACGGCGGTGGATATGCACAGGGAAAATCTTGACGGGGAGACGCTTGTGCATTATCCGGTTGTGACAGGGGAACATATTTTGTGGCAGAATTAAAAGTGTGGGAACATATGCTAAACTTCCTGAAACTTCAGCTAAAAAGCGCGGTTGGAAGAAAAAAAGCAAAGTATTAAACTTGATCTGCAGACTGGATAATTACAAGGAGTCAGTCTGCCTGTTTTTAAAGAATCTCTGTGTACCCCTTGATAACAATCAGGTGGAACGTGATCTGAGAATGGTAAAAGTAAAAACCAAGGTTTCTGGATGCTTCCGGAGGAAAAAAGGTGCACAGGAATATCTTACAATCATGAGCTATATCGGATCAGCCCGTAAGCATGGGATAAATGCTTTCACAGCTATCCGCGAAGCACTGAACGGAACCCCGGATATCATTTTCAACTAACGAGGGTTCTGAACAGATATAATATTTCTTTAATTTTGAGACCATACTATTTACATAAAGGAAACCGTAAGGTAATCTTAAAAAAATGTAAAGTATGCGGATCATAAGAAAGAGGTTTATGGATGAGGAAGAAACGGATCACAGTTATAATTGGCAGGATGTTTTGTGGCGGAGCGTTTAATCTATGGAACAGGCAGAATAAAACCAAAACGGCAATGAAATTATCAGCTGTTGTTATGCTCTTGTGCCTGATGCTGGGGGCATGTGCACAGAAACAGAAGATACCGGCTGCAACTTATATGGGAGGAAACCATACCATTACAGAAATTTGCAAAGAACTGGATACCGCGGGAGCTTCCCATGTAGATACATTCCGGGAATGGGTAACTGATTTTGCGGATTCGGCCGGGAAGAATGCAAAGCTTGAGGATGTCTGGTCTGATCCGGAAAACATGAAAGCAGATATCGGCAAATGTATGGATGGCTGGGAACAGAATCATGATTACTCCGACACGGACTGTAGAATGACAGCCTTTCTCTTACTGGATGGCCTGCTTCACGCAGAATCAACGGAAGACAATTATGAAGGTACTTATCTAATGTTTGATACAGAAGCAATAGATAATGTGGAAAGGTATGAAACCATAAAAGAGAACCGGGATATGTTTACCACACTCTATGGAGAAAAGAGTGTTGCGGATAAAAAACATCCGGAAACAGCATTTTCGGATAGTTGGGAACATTATGGATTTCAAATAGACAGTGACAGGATATCGCTCCTTAGTATCGTGATATATGACCCGTATTCGGATGTTACTTTCGTGGGTCATACAGGTATCCTGATAAAGGACAGGGACGATTACTTATTTGTAGAAAAGATTGCATTTGAACAACCATATCAGGCAACAAAGGTGAAGACGGTGGATGAATTGCTCAGTATCCTGTCATTGAGACCGGAATATTTCGGAGAAGAGGGAGAAGCCGGACCGTTTGTTTATAATAATGGGGAATATATTGGAACATTAAAGGCGAAGGCATATTAGCAAAAACATTTGACATACCGGAAACATTCCTTTATAATCGTTCTAAAAAGAACGATTATAGGAGGAAGAGAAGATGTACTTCTGGGATAAGCATAAAACAATTACAAGTTATTATGAATTGCTTTCCGGAGAGGTATGTGACCGGTATGGGCTGACACAGATGGAATACGATATACTTATGTTCCTTCATAATAATCCGCATCACAATACCGCAGCAGAAATAGTAAAGGTTAGAAAATCAACGAAATCCCATGTTTCAACTTCGTTGAAAAAATTGGAAAATAAAGGACTGGTTGAAAGAATACAAAGTAAGGATAATAAAAAGCATATAGAGATTATTCTGCTGGATCGGGCGGAACTTATAGTGGCGGCAGGAATTAACGCACAGAAACAGTTTGCAGGAAATGTTTTAAGCGGATTGACAGAAGAAGAAAAGCACATGTGTATCCAGATATTTGACCGGATCTGCAATAATGCGGAAGAACATTTAAGGGAATACAAGGAAAAAACGAATGAAAACGAATCCCTGGATATGAAGAGTACCGGGAATCATTTGTTTTACAGTCAATTGATGGAAAAGGAGCAGGATTAAAAGGATGGAAGAGAACAATTACAAACCACAGATTCCGGATGTGATGGAAGCAATCTTTGATGCTGCGTATCTGATTTTCGATTTAGTTGCCGCAATTTTATTTTTTACATTTTCAAAGGGAAATATCTTATTTGTACTTTATGGAATATTAACATTGACACTTTGCGGAGGGGATGCTTTTCATCTGGTGCCAAGAATTATAAGGGCAGTGCGTGGAAGCGATGAGAAGATAAAGAGGCAGCTGGGAATTGGATTGCAGGTATCGTCTGTTACAATGACGGTGTTTTATATTATTTTAATGTATGTCTGGAAATTTACATTTCCGGAAATGATAATACCGACAATAGTGGAAGCGGTCGTGTGGATATCAGCGGTTGTCAGAATTGTGATATGCATGTTTCCACAGAACAATTGGTGTACAGATGAAGGAAATATGAAATTATCAATTGCCAGAAATGGTGTCTTTGCGGTGACGGGGATCGGAGTGATTATTCTGTATATCATTTCCGGGAATGCAAATGGGTATGGTATGACAAGAATGGTTGCGGCGATCATTCTTTCTTTTGGCTGTTATCTGCCGGTTACTTTATTCAGTAAAACGAAACCAAAGGTGGGATTATTAATGATTCCAAAAACCTGTGCATATATGTGGATGATTGCAATGGGACTACAACTGTTATTTTAAAAACAAAAAAATTATAGAGGCAGGGTATTATAATGAAAATGGAAAAATTTGTAAAGCTTATGACGGGACATTTTGATAACAGAGAACAATTTACAGAAATGAAATCTGCAGGAAAATTATTTCCGTATGCCAGACATGTGAATACAGTCTGTAATGATAAGATAAATAATATTCCGGAAAATTTTACCGGAATATTTATGGTAGAAGAAAGTTATTATGAGACGGATGGAAAATGCCATGCATCACCGCATTTATTTCTTATTACGGATTGTGACGGTGGAATTATGCTTTCTTCCTACGAAATTCCGGCAGGAGAAAACAAAAATACGTTTTCTTATGCTTCCATGAAGAACGTAGAATATAGTGACCTGAAAAGATCTGAGAAGTTTACCCCGGCATTGTATCAGGAAAAGGATGGTGTCTGGGAAGGGGGAAGTGTGAGTCAGTTTACCCCTGTGATGACATTCCGGTTATGGGAGAGATTCTCGGAGACATGTCTGGAGGTGTCCGAAAGTATGGAAGTGAATGGAAAGAAAACTTTCGGATATGATGTGCCGGTCATTTATAAAAGAATATGATTGTGAACCGGCTGTGGGAGACGGAGTAAAAAGAATAACTGATATAAAAGCCGCCTAAACCGGTAAAAATATGGAAATAAAAAGAAAAGAGGACAGCAAATGTGCACAGCAGCAACTTATAAGACAGCAGATTTTTATTTTGGACGTACCCTGGATTATGAATTTTCCTATGGGGATGAAGTGGCAGTCCTGCCACGGAATTATGCACTTGCCTTCCGGCATATGGGTACATTAAAAGCCCATTATGCCATAATCGGAATGGCATATGTGGTGGGGGATTATCCCCTGTATTATGATGGCATCAACGAAAAAGGACTGGGCATGGCAGGACTTAATTTTGTAGGAAATGCCGTGTATCAGGAAGTCGGCGAAGGAAGAGAAAATATCGCGCAGTTTGAATTTATTCCATGGATTCTGGCACAGTGTGCATCGGTTGAGGAGGCAAGGGAAAAACTTGACAAAATGAATCTTGTGGGGACGCAGTTTGGCGAGCAGCTTCCGGCGGCGCAGCTGCACTGGATCATTGCGGATGAAAAGGAGTGTATCGTCGTGGAATGTATGGTGGACGGGCTGCATGTGTATGACAATCCGGTGGGGGTGCTGACCAACAATCCGCCATTTCCGCAGCAGATGTTTTTATTGAATCAGTATATGCATCTTTCCCCGAAGCAGCCGGTCAATACGTTTTGCGAGCAGCTTCCATTGGAGCAGTACAGCCGCGGTATGGGAGCGTTGGGACTGCCGGGAGATCTTTCTTCCACATCGCGTTTTGCCCGCGTGGCGTTTACCAGACTGCATGCTATGTCCGGAGAGTCCGAGGCGGAAAGTGTCAGTCAGTTTTTCCACATTTTAGGTTCGGTTGACCAGCAGCGCGGATGTTGTGAGGTGGCAGATGGCAAATATGAAATTACGTTGTATACTTCCTGCTGCAATGCAACAAAAGGAATCTATTACTACACGACGTATGAAAATCATCAGATCACGGCGGTGGATATGCACAGGGAAAATCTTGACGGGGAGACACTTGTGCATTACCCGGTTGTGAAAGGGGAACATATTTTGTGGCAGAATTAAAAGTGTGGGACATATGGAAAAAAGTTATGGATTAAGTCCCGGAGAAATATGGTAATGGGACATATGGTAAAAAAGTTATGAATTAAGTCCCGGAGAAATATGGCGGTGGGACATATAGAAAATTTCTTTGCGTTTATGTCCTGTTTAATAGAACAAATGGGACATAAGAAGGAAGTTTTATGCCATATGTCCCAGAGCCAAAGGAAAGGAGGACATAAAAGGGATGTTTTATGCCATATGTTCCAGAGCCAAAGAGAAGAGGGACATAAGAAGAAAGTTTTACGCCATATGTCCCGGAGTCAAAAGAAAGAGGGACATGAGAAGGAAGATTTAAGTTATATGTCCTGAAGTCAAAGAGAAGAGGGACATAAGAATGGAGCTTTAAACTATATGTCCCAGAGCCAAAGAGAAGAGGGACATAACACAATATGTCCACACAAAAGAGGAGAAGGAAATTTTAAAATGAAATATATTCCATTAATCATCGTGTTACTTCTGATTCTGGCAATTCTGGTTTTGGTCTTTTACGGAGTGTCCCGTGTGAAACGATTTTCCAGACAATTGTTCGGTACAGATGATATTTTACAGGGAGTGAAAAAAGCACAGGAGGATGCCGCGTCAACACCGCGTTCGGTTTCTGCGATGACAAGGATTGCCCTGCCTCAGATCGTTTCCGATTTCCCGGATTTTCAATACGATGAGATGAAGCAGCGCGCAGAAAATGCCCTGACACAGTATCTGCAGGCGGTGACGGCACAGAATGTGGAAATTCTGAGGGAGGGAAATGAGGACTTAAAAGAGCAGCTTTGTTCACAGATCAGCGCGTCTGTTTCCGAGGGCAGGAGGGAACATTTTACACAGGTAAAGATCCATCAGACGGAGATTGCCCGATACCGCAAGGAGGCAGGACGGTGCATCGTGACATTTCAGTCTGCAGTGGAAAGTTTCCACTATGTGACAGATGAGGCGAATGTTGTAGTTCGGGGATCGGATCATACTTTAGAGCAGAGCCGCTATAATACAGATCTTGTTTATATTCAAAACCGTGCGCTTGCAAAAGATGCCGCAGACAATGCAATTGGGATTACCTGTCCAAACTGTGGGGCACCTGTCACAAATCTCGGAGCAAAGTTCTGTGAGTATTGCGGAGCCGGAATTATAGAATTAAATGTACATGCATGGTCATTTGAAAATATTGAGGAAGCGTAAGTTTTTTATGAAGCAAAAATTTGATCTTATTATCTTGCGTTTCCTGTGATATTGTGTTAAAGTACATATTGTTCTGAATATGAGAACCACAGAGTGATGACAGAGGTCACACGAAGGGGTACACCACCGCGGGTGTAGCTTTCTTCGTGTGGCCTTTTTTGATTTCAGAAAATTTTCTACAACCGTATAAAAGGAGGTCTTACATGGTACATATCAACGGAAAAGACATGGATGTGGCAGGGCAGTCCCTGATGGCATACCTGGAAGCAAATGATTATGAGAAGGGAACCTTTGTTGTGGAATGCAACGAGGAGATCATCCATAAAGAGGATTACAAAACGTACATCCTAAAAGACGGAGACATTATAGAAATCGTCCAGTTTATGGGAGGTGGCTGCGGTACATCTCAGATGTATCGCTAAAGAGTACAGTGTCGGTCCATTTGCAAAGTAAATTTTTCCTGGGGAGATGTTCCCGTTGGTACATCTCAGATGTATCGCTAAAGAATACAGCACCGGTTCATTTGCGAAGCAAATATATCACACAGTCCAATTAATCATAAAACAGCTTGCAAAAGTGGGAATGAACAAAACCACAGCAGAAAAATATCGCAGAAAATACAAAGGTAGTGTAAAACGAATTATGAAAAAATCGCCCCTCTTTTTCCTTGGCGTTGACCAATTATAGGTTACTTACAGAAAATCCCGTCAAGGCTGAATTTAACGGTCTAACGGTCTTTCAGTCCGGTCTTACCCAGTTTTCCAACGTAAAATTAAGGTCATTTCAGTCAAAGAAAGGGAGAGTAAATGCCTATATAGCCCAGAATCGTTGATTTTACTGGAGTTGAATCGTTTGTGGAAGTATGAAGTTGACACTACCAATACAAGAAAGAAGGAAGAAAAATGAAGAATGACACATTTACATTAGGAGGGAAAGAATTCTCCTCGCGTTTTATTTTAGGATCAGGAAAATATTCCATGGAGCTGATCAAGGCTGCCGTTGAAAACGCCGGAGCACAGATTATTACATTAGCAGTGCGCCGCACCAACACAAAGAAAAAAGAAAACATTCTGGACTTTATCCCGGATAACGTAACATTGCTTCCAAACACTTCAGGTGCAAGAGATGCAAAAGAAGCAGTCCGCATTGCGCGCATGGCAAGAGAACTTGGATGCGGAGATTTCGTAAAGGTTGAGATTATGAAAGACAGTAAATATCTGCTGCCGGATAATGTGGAGACCGTAAAGGCAACCGAAATGCTGGCAAAAGAAGGATTTGTGGTGCTTCCATACATGTATCCGGATCTGTATACCGCACGTGATCTGGTCAATGCCGGAGCCGCAGCTGTTATGCCATTGGCGTCTCCGATCGGTTCTAATAAAGGTCTGGCAACGAAAGAATTTATCCAGATTCTGATTGATGAGATTGATCTGCCGGTAATTGTGGATGCCGGAATCGGAAGACCTTCCCAGGCATGCGAGGCAATGGAGATGGGAGCTGCCGCAGTTATGGCAAATACCGCAATTGCAACAGCCGGAGATGTCCCGGCCATGGCGGGTGCATTCAAGGCAGCCATTGAAGCTGGAAGAAGTGCATATCTGTCGGGACTGGGCCGTGTACTTGAGCGTGGCGCTTCCGCAAGTGATCCACTGACCGGATTTTTGAGAGACTAGGGGGCGAAATCATGGCTGAAAATCAATTTTTTATTGACTCCGATAAGTTAAGCGAAGCTGCACTGGAGCGCAAACATAAACTGGAAACCGATCCGTCGAGCAGAACGAACCATATGGAATATATGCCGGGGATGGAACAGATCGATCCAACCATAAGAAATAAAGTCCTTTCCGAGATGGACAGTTACGATTACAACAAATATACGGCAAGAGATGTGCAGAATGCATTAGAGCATGAAACCTGCAGCGTTGAGGATTTTAAAGCATTGCTTTCGCCAGCCGCAGAACCGTTTTTGGAGCGCATGGCACAGCGTGCAAAGATCGAGACAGGCAAGCATTTCGGAAATACGGTGTATCTGTTCACACCGCTTTACATTGCAAACTACTGCGAGAATTACTGTGTGTACTGCGGATTTAACTGCTACAACGACATTCATCGTAAGAAACTGACTTTTGAGGAAATCGAGCATGAGATGAAAGTCATTGCAGACTCCGGCATTGAGGAAATCCTGATGCTGACCGGAGAAAGCCGTGCGCAGAGTGATGTCGAGTATATCGGGGAAGCCTGCAGGCTGGCAAAAAAATATTTCCGCAATATCGGTCTGGAAATTTATCCGGTCAACAGCGATGAATACCGGTATCTGCACGAATGCGGCGCTGATTACGTGACGGTATTCCAGGAAACCTATGACAATGTCAAATACGAAACCCTGCATCTGATGGGGCATAAGCGTGTATTCCCATACCGTTTTGAGGCACAGGAGCGTGCGCTGATGGGCGGCATGCGCGGTGTCGGATTTTCCGCATTGCTTGGACTTTCCGATTTCCACAAAGATGCACTGGCTTCTGCACTGCACATTTATTATCTGCAGCGCAAGTATCCATATGCGGAGTATTCCCTGTCCTGTCCGCGTCTGCGCCCGATCATCAACAACGACAAGATCAATCCACTTGACGTGCACGAAAAGCAGTTGTGCCAGATTCTGTGTGCGTACCGTATTTTCCTGCCGTATGTCGGTATCACCGTTTCTTCCCGCGAGCAGAAACATTTCCGTGACGGCATCGTAAAGATTGCAGCGACAAAGGTATCTGCGGGAGTGTCTACCGGAATCGGAGATCATGAGAGCAAGTATACCGGAAAGGATACCGGAGAATCCGGAGATGAGCAGTTTGAAATCTCCGATGGAAGAAGCTTTGACCAGATGTATAACGATATGGAAAGCGAAGGTCTGCAGCCGGTATTAAATGACTATGTCTATGTATAGAAAAATCTGCGTGACCAACCGTGCGCTGGCAGAGCATCCTTTTTTAGAACAGTTAGCGTGCGTGCTTGCCACAAAACCGTATGCGATGATCCTGCGGGAAAAAGATCTCACGGAAGAGGCATACGAAGAACTTGCGGGAAAAGTAAAAAAGTTGTGTGAAAACACGGACACCAGGCTGATTCTGCACAGCTTCCCGGATGCTGCAATGCATCTGGGGGGTACGGCCATTCATATGCCGCTGCATCGGTTTACAGAGATGCCGGAAGAACAAAAGCAAAAATTTCTGGTGCGCGGTGTCTCCGTACATTCGGTGGAGGATGCGCGTCTGGCAGAACAATGTGGGGCAACCTATCTGACGGCAGGGCATGTGTTTGTGACCGATTGTAAAAAGGGACTGGCACCGAGAGGACTTGATTTTTTGCATGAGGTGTGCAGCTCTGTGAAAATTCCGGTATACGCAATTGGCGGGATTCATGAAGAAAATATGGAAAGCTGCATCCAGTCAGGTGCAGCAGGTGTGTGCATGATGTCGGAATATATGAAAATCTGATTTTGGATATTCATTTTTTATTACTAAAAAAGTGTAAAATTTTCGATGAAAAAACCATTGTAAGGTGTTATACTGGCAGAAGCATGAGGATAAATGTCAGGAAACATGAAAGAAGAGGTTACCAGTCAATAAAAATGAGTAACATACTGGAAAAACAGTTTTTAAAACAAAGAAATGATTTTGAAAAATCCTGTGTGGAGAGAGATAAAAAATACCACTTTCCGCAAGGAGTGATTTTTGAAACAGATATCGCATATGCAAAGGATAAAAACAAAGCGCACCGCCTGGATAGATATCGTCCAAAGGGGAAAGAAGCGCAGATACTTCCGGTGATTATCAATGTCCATGGGGGAGGGCTGCTTCTCGGAAATAAGGAATTTAACAAGTATTTTTGTGCGCTGCTCAGTAAGAAGGGATTTCTGGTGTACAGCATGGAGTACCGGCTCATCCCGGACTGTACATTTTTTGATCAGCTGCGTGACATCTTTCTGGCAATGGATTTTGTAAAGGAACATGCTGCAGCAGACGGAGGAGATCTGTCGCATGTCTATCTTGTCGGGGACAGTGGCGGGGCCTGTCTGGCCACTTATGCAAATGCAATACAGAACAGCAAAAAAATTGCAAAGGCAGCGGGCGTAAAACCGTCTGAGCTTAAGGTGCACGCACTTGGTCTCATCAGCGGGATGTTTTATACGACAAAGTTTGATAAGATTGGTCTGTTTCTTTCGAAATATCTGTATGGAAAACAGTACAAAAAAGCACCATTTGCGGCTTATGTAAATCCGGAAAATCCGGAGCTGCTTTATGCGCTTGCACCGGCATGGCTGGTGACAAGCCATAACGATCATCTGAGAAATTACACGATCCGTTTTGAGAAGGCTCTGACAGCAGCAAAGAAAGAGCATGAGATTGTTGATTTTCCAAAAAACAAAAAACTGACGCATGCATTTTCTGTGTTTGAACCGTTTCTTCCGGAGAGTCATGCCGTTATTGATATGCTTACGGAATATCTCAGAAAATTTTGACATTGGAGTGGAAAAAAACAGAATCAGATTTAGATAACAGAACAGGGAGATTGCAGCGAATGCTGCATTCTCCCTGTTTTTAGCTGATCATATCCAAAAACATCTGATGGATCTTCCGGTCGCTGTCGAGTTCCGGATGGAAAGCAATTGCGATCTGATTTCCATAGCGTACACCTACGATATGGTCATCGACCACTGAGAGAACCTCCACACCGTCCGATACGCTCTCTACATAAGGGGCGCGGATAAACGACATTGGAACTAGTCCGAGATCTTTAAATTCTGCCTCAGTATGGAAACTGCCGAGCTGGCGGCCGTAGGCATTTCTTTTTACCTGCATCGGGATTGTGCCAAAATGTTCCGGGGAGCCTAAAAGGATCAACCCGGCGCAGGTGCCAAGCACCGGCATTCCATCAGCGATCTGTTTTTTCAGGGGATCAAACATTTTAAGTTCCCGGAGAAGTTTTCCCTGTACAGTGCTTTCCCCGCCCGGCAGGATCAGTCCGTCATACGGCTGGTCTAAGTCTGCCGCCTGACGCAGTTCCACGGTCTTTACCCCAAGTTCTTCCAATACATGTTCATGTTCGATAAATGCACCCTGCAGGGCAAGTACTGCAACAGTCATGTTTATTTCCCTCTTTCTGCCATCAGTAAGGCGATTTCCTGTTCGTTGATTCCGACCATGGCTTCTCCAAGCCCGGCAGATAATTCTGCGATCAGTTTTGCATCGGTATAGTTTGTGACGGCTTTTACGATAGCAGCTGCACGCTTGGCAGGATTGCCGGATTTAAAGATTCCGGAACCGACAAAGACACCTTCTGCTCCGAGCTGCATCATTAAAGCAGCATCTGCAGGGGTAGCGACACCGCCGGCAGCAAAGTTAACCACCGGAAGTTTTCCGTTATTATGGACATAGACAACCAGATCATACGGTACCTGTAATTCCTTTGCTGCTTCGAAAAGTTCATCTTCCCGCAGGCTGACAACTTTTGCAATCTGGCTGTTGATCTTTCGCATGTGGCGGACGGCCTGTACGACATCACCGGTACCTGGTTCCCCTTTGGTACGGATCATGGATGCACCTTCACTGATACGACGGAGTGCTTCACCGAGATCTTTGGCACCGCAGACAAACGGAACCTTGAACTGGTGCTTATCGATATGGTAGACGTCATCGGCAGGAGAGAGCACTTCACTCTCGTCGATATAGTCGATCTCGATAGCCTCTAAAAGCTGTGCCTCTACAAAATGACCGATCCGGCACTTGGCCATAACCGGGATGGATACGGCTTCCTGAATGCCGCGGATCATCTGAGGATCGCTCATGCGGGAAACGCCGCCGGCTGCACGGATGTCGGCAGGAATCCGTTCGAGTGCCATGACGGCACATGCGCCAGCTTCTTCTGCAATTTTTGCCTGTTCTGGTGTGGTGACGTCCATAATTACGCCACCTTTTAACATCTGTGCAAGGTTTTTATTTAATTCATACTGTTCTGCTGTGCTCATCGGTATTCTTCTCCTTTTTTGTTAAAATTTGTTTTATGCCGGTCATTATAGAACTTGATTGGATATATGAAAATAACCAAAATAAATATTTATTATAAGACCAGAACGACAAAACAACGTTTAATGATATAAAATCACATGATGTAGTAATAAAAACCACATAATATAGTAGACATGCGATGACAAATGGTGTAATATGATGTGTGACATAAAAGGAGTAGAAAACGGAGGCGGGATGAAGCTGAAACAGCGCACGATTTATTATCAGGATGAACTGCATGACGAGTTTGCCGGAGATCATATTAAAGCAAAACATATTGGACAGGATTACCGGTATATCCGGGTGCGTCCGTTGGAACGTATGCTGCACGGATTCTGGTATGGCATAGTTGCAATTCCGCTTGCACGTCTTTACATGAAACTGCATTTTTCACATAAAATAATAAACAAAGAAGTGTTAAAGCAGGCCGGAAACAGTGGATTTTATCTGTATGGGAATCATACACATTTTCTGGCGGATGCGCTGATACCAACGCTGGTAAATCATCCGCGGGAAACGGCGGTGATCGTGCATCCGAACAATGTTTCCATGCCGGTGCTGGGGCGGATTACACCATATCTTGGGGCACTTCCGCTGCCGGATGACAGAGGTGCCATGAAACATTTTCTGGAGGCATTGACCTGGCATATCGATTGTGGAGATTGTATTATGATCTATCCGGAAGCACATATCTGGCCGTTTTATACCGGAATACGGCCGTTTCCTGATACATCATTCCGCTATCCGGTGCAGCAGAAACTTCCGGTTTTCTGTCTGACCAATACTTATCAGCGCAGGGGAAAGTCTCACATTCCGCAGATCGTAACGTATCTGGATGGGCCATTTTATCCGGATGCAGAATTGCCTGCAAAACTGCAAAAAACGCAGCTGAGGGATCAGGTGTATGAAGCCATGGGAAAACGGGCGCAAAACAGCAATATGGAAATGATCCGTTATATAAAAAAAGACACTGACAGGGAGAAATCATTCATATGAGAAATATTCTTTTTTGTGGAAACAGTAAAGTATTTGATGGTGTGCTTACATGCATGTTGTCTGTTTTAAAAAGAACACATGCAACAGATCCGTTCTGTTTTTATATTTTCACAATGGACATGACGCGGATCAGACCGGAATATACGCCGATCAGCGAAGATATGACAAATTTTCTGGAGCGCGTTGCAAAAAAATTTCATCCGCAGAACCGGGTGATTTCGGTGGATGTAACAGTATTATATGAGCGTTATTTCGGAGGATGTCCGAATGAAAGTGCTTATTGTTCGCCATATACACTTTTGCGCCTGCTGGCAGATCTGGTGCCGGGAATGCCGGATAAACTGTTGTATCTGGATGCGGATATTCTGTTTCAGAGAGATATCCGCCTGCTGTATGACAAGGATGTGTCACACGTGGAATATGCCGCGGCAAGGGATCATTATGGCAAGTATCTGATCTCCCCGGATTATATTAATGCGGGGGTATTGCTGCTTAATATGAAAAATATCAGAAGAACCGGTCTGTTTATGAAAGCACGAAAGCTGCTTCAGACCAAAAAACTCATTTTTGCGGACCAAAGCGCGATTATTCGCAGTACGCGTGCGAAAATGCTGCTCCCGCAGAAATTTAATGATCAGAAATTTTTACATAAACATACCGTTGTGAGACATTTTTCCAGGCGGCTGTTTTATCTGCCGTATCCGCATACGGACAACATCAAACAATGGGAGGTAGAACGGGTGCATACGGTATTTCATTACCATGCATTTGATGACATTTTAAAAGAGTATCTGTATTTAAAACATATTTACGAAAAAAGGAAACACATATAAATTGCTGCACCCGGATGAAGCGGATGCAGGGGAGGAGAAGGATCATGAAAGAGAAAATGAATAAAATACCGGTGTTTTACGCATGTGATGATAATTTTGTGAAATACACGATGGTTTCACTGCAGTCGATGATGGATCATGCATCCAAAGAGGTACAGTATGAAATTCATGTACTTCATACCAATATTTCGGAAGAAATGCAAAAGAAGATGTATGCTATGGAGAATGCAAATTTTTCTGTGCAGTTTGATCATGTGACGGAATATTTACATTCCGTACAGGAGAAACTTCCGCTTCGGGATTATTATTCCAAAACAACATATTTTCGCCTGTTTATCGCGGAAATGTTTCCAGAAATAGACAAAGCCATTTATATCGACAGCGATACGGTTGTGCTGGGGGATATTGCACAACTGTATGCTTATGATCTTGGAGATGCTTATGTGGGAGCGTGCAGGGAGCAGGTGATGATCCAGGAAGATGTATATGGCACTTATGTGGAGAAGGTGCTTGGGGTGGAACGCGACAATTATTTCAATGCGGGGATGCTGGTCATCAATTGTGAACAGTTTCGTAAAAATCACGTGTTAGAGCAGTTTATGGAACTTCTCCCGATGTACAATTTTGTGGTCACTCAGGATGAAGATTATCTGAATCTGATCTGTCACAACAAGGTGTGCTGGCTGCCCCAGAAGTGGAATGTGGAAGTGTTCGGCCAGATCCCGTGCAGGGAAGAAGAAATCTGTGTGCTGCATTATATTATGGTCTCGAAGCCGTGGCATTACAGTGACTGCCGCCTGCAGGAATATTTCTGGAAGAGCGCACAAAAGACCAGTGTGTATGCCGAGATCCGTCAGGTGCTTGAGAGTTATACGGATGAAGAAAGAAAGCGGGATGCCGTATCCTGTGACCGTCTGATGCAGATGGCAAAGGATGAGATCGCAAAGGAAAATAATTACCTGAATCTGGTGAAAGCAGGAAAATTAAAATCCAAAGACCGTCTGGAAGTTCTGGAAAAAATTGCTTTGTACGAAAGAGAAGGCCGTTTTGGGGAAGATGTGGAGGAAGATCCACCGACGCGGCAGCTTCAGCCGTCAGAGATTGATTATCTGCGTAAAAAATTAAAGAGCCGTATCAAGACAAGATTGACTTACAAAGTAGCGCGGACATTTTTAAACAAGATCATTGAAAATAAACAGCTGATCATCAAGGATGTCATTGGAACGGAACATATGGATGCACTGACTTCCGGGGCGGTGATCACCTGTAATCATTTTAATGCATTTGACAGCTTTGCCATGCAGATTGCCTATGAAAAATCAAAACAGTGCAAAAAACGCCGGCTTTACCGTGTGATCCGGGAAGGAAATTATACGAATTTTCCGGGCTTTTACGGAATGCTCATGCGAAACTGTTACACGTTTCCACTGAGTTCCAACCGCGATACGATGAAGAAATTTTTAAGTTCCATGGATACTGTGCTGCAGCACGGAGATTTCATGCTGGTCTACCCGGAGCAGAGTATGTGGTGGAATTACCGCAAGCCAAAACCGTTAAAGAAAGGCGCCTATACATTTGCCGCAAAAAACCATGTGCCGGTGCTTCCTTGCTTTATCACCATGGAAGACAGCGACATCCTCGGGGATGATGGCTTTTATGTGCAGGAATACACGATACACATTACAGAGCCGATTTATCCGGACCCACAGAAAACACAGGCAGAAAATGTGGATGCGATGCGCAGAAAAAATGCTGCTGTATGGAAACAGATTTACGAAGAGTTTTACGGAATTCCTTTAGTATACGATACTGCGGAAGCAGTGCAGTATGTGGGAAAACCGACCAATATCGCATAAGAACAGATACCAGACCGCCGGAGGATGCCTCCGGCGGTTTTTTCATAATGGGATTGACAGAAAAGCAGTGTGAGAGTACTATACTACTTAGCAATGCTAAATAGCACCGCTAAATAAAAAGAAAAGGGATGGGTATGGAAGAAAAGTATATACAGCAGTTTAAAAAGGGCGCATACGAAATGATCCTGCTTTCGCTGATCGCCCAAAAAGAAACATACGGTTATGAGATTCTGACGGAAATACAAAAACAGGGTGGTGAAATCTTTGCATTTGCCAAAGAGGGAACCATTTATCCGATCTTGTACCGTCTGACAAAGGCAGGACTTATCCAGTACCGCCTGGTGCCGGCGAAAGCAAACGGGGGCGAAAAAAAATATTATTCGCTTACCGGAGAGGGAAAAGATATGCTCGAAAAAATGAAAAATTTCTGGGAAAACTACAAGGATTGTGTGGATGGATTTATGAAAGGGGATGCGTAATATGAACAGAGAAACCTATATACGGAAAGTAAAAAAACAACTGGACTGTTCCGTGAAAGAAAAAGAGGAGATCGTGCGGGATCTTCAGGAGATTTTTGATTCTGGAAAAGAGCATGGAAAAAGCGAAAGCCAGATCATAAAACAGCTCGGAAAACCGCAGGCGTATGCACAGGCGCTCGGCTGTGGCAGACAGACCATGCCGCTGTCCGGAAAACGAAAAGTTGCTGTAGTGTTTTTGGCGGTGGGTGGACTGTTCTGTCTGTATGCACTGGGCGAAAGTCTGCGGTTTCGGATGCCGAAAAATGCCATTGGCGGTGGGGATGCGATGACGATGATCGTGCTGCAAAACTCGTCACCGGTAAACAGCAGCGAGATTTTTGGGGGATTGGCGGTCATTTGTATGGTTGCACTGGTTTTCCTTTTACGAAAGAAGAAAAAATAAGGAGAGGAATATTAAGAAATAATGGAACACATAAAGAAAAAACTAGCAGTAATTGTTGTGTTTTTCGCTGTTTTTATTGGAATTGTTACAATCTGGACAGTCCGAAAACAAAGCCAGCCAAAATTGACAGCGGTCACATGGAAATTGGAGGAAGAAGCGGATTTAGACGGCAACGAGCTTTCATCCTACGCAAAAGATCCTTCCAAAAGCAAGGTCGTTCTGACATTTAAAAAAGATCAGACCTATCGGTGCAAAAATCTTGAAAACAAAAAAATCTGGAAGGGAACATACACACTGTCGCGTACAAAATCGAAAGATACCTACATGCTGCATCTCGTTCCGGATCAGGGAACGGCATCGTACTATGGCGTGTACGGGACACGCGAGTATGAAGATGGTACCGGGCACATGTCGGTCATACTGACCACAAAAGACAAAATTTTATCATTCCTTGCAGAATAAGGAAAAGACAGCAATTCCGGCTGTTCCTTTTACTGTCTGCGGAACTGTGCGGGTGTCATGCCGGTAAGTTTTTTAAACATCACGATAAAATGGCTGGAATCCGTGTAACCGACATCGTGTGCGATCTCCTGAATTTTGCGGTCACGGCGCATAAGCAGCAGTTCTTTTGCCTTGGTGATCCGGTAGTTTGTTAAATATTCGTAGACGGAGCAGCCCAGGTAGCGCACAAACAGGCGGGACAGGTATTGCGGGGATACATAGACCTGCCGGCATAACTTTTCGGCGGTCAGGTCTTCCATATAGTGTGTTTCGATCAGCCGCAATACGGGCTCAACATATTTTTCCCACAGGGGATCGCTGGTATTTGCGTGGAAAAATCCATTGGAAAACGTTAGCAGCAGTGCATAACAGTCGCAGGAAAGCTGGTGTGTATTGACTGGTGCTGTTTTAAAACGTGCTACAGCACGGTCGATTACAGCTTTGATTTCCAGAGCATTTTCCTTTTCTGTAAAAATTATGCGGTTGTTGCCAAGAATCTGCGGCAGATGTGCTTCCATTGTACCGCCAAATGTTGCAAAACACGTAATCCATGCAGAGGTGTCTGCTGCACGGTAAGCATGTGGGACATGCGGTGTGATCAGAATGCCGTGATCTTCAGGCAAAAAATATTCTTTTCCGTCAATTGTGAAGATGCCACAGCCTTCTTCTGTCTGCAAATAGTGATAGATTGGGTAACCTTGTGGACGGCTGAGCGCTTCCTGCAGCCAGTGGTTTCCAACGGAATCAAACTGGAATGGTTCTTTGCTGAGCGTGTTGCTGAAATAGATTGCCATGAGATATCTCCACTTCTTTTTTCTATGGCATCATAGCATATTTCAACAGAAAAAGAAATAGTTTCAAAATGTTATATAAATTGGTTTATCATGTTATACAAATATAAAAGATTGTATCGTATAATAGGGAAAAATCAACGAAAACAAAAAATGAGACATAAATTCAGAATCGAAAAGAAAAGGAGAAAACTATGAGCACGCATTTTAAGAGAATCCTCTACGGAGGAGATTACAACCCGAATCAGTGGCCGAAGGATATCTGGCAGGGAGATATGCGCATTTTTAAGGATGCACACATCAATACCGCGACAATCAATGTATTTTCATGGGCAAAGATCCAGCCATCGGAGCATGAATATAATTTTGATGAGCTTGACGAGATCGTGGATATGCTTTCGAAAGAAAATTACGATATCGTATTTGCCACTTCCACGGCAGCCCTTCCGGGATGGATGGTGCGTAAATATCCGGAAGTGATGTTTACTGATTATGAAGGAAGACAGCACAAATTTGGCGGCCGTCACAATGCCTGCCCGAATTCTTTTGTGTTTAAACATTATGCGCGTGAACTGGCATATAAACTGGCAGAGCGCTATGCAGACAATCCACATGTGACCTGCTGGCATGTCAGCAACGAATATGGAAACGAGTGTTTCTGTGAGAACTGTCAGAAGGCATTCCGTGTGTGGCTGAAAGATAAGTATAAGACAATTGATGCATTAAACAGGGCCTGGAATATGGAATTCTGGGGACATACCGTTTACGACTGGGATGATGTGGTACCGCCAAATGCGTTAAGTGACGGAATCGGAAGTGAAAAGACTGCTTTTGCAGGTATTTCCATTGATTATCGCAGATTTTATTCGGACAGCCAGTTAGCATGCTTCAAGATGGAGCGCGACGCGATCCGGAGTGTCAAGCCGGATGCATTTGTTACCACAAACCTGATGGGAACATTCAAGGGGCTTGATTATTTCAAGTGGGCAAAAGAGATGGATGTTGTATCCTGGGATAATTATCCTTCCTATGATACTCCGTGGAGCAGCATTGCCATGACACACGATCTGATGCGCGGTTTAAAAGATGAGCCGTTTATGCTGATGGAGCAGACGCCAAGCCAGCAGAACTGGCAGAAATACAATTCCCTGAAACGTCCGGGGCAGATGCGGGCACAAAGTTATCAGACACTGGCACATGGGGCAGACACGATCCAGTTTTTCCAGCTTCGCAGAAGTGTGGGCGGATGTGAGAAATTCCATGGCGCTGTGATTGCACATGCAGGAAGTGAAAATACCCGTGTTTTTCGTGAGGTGGCTCAGCTTGGCGCGGAGCTGGAAAGCTTTGGAGACCGTACTTTGGGATCACGCAATGAAGCGGAAGTCGGACTGATTTTCGACTGGGATAATTACTGGGCACTGGAGTACACCAGCGGTCCGTCCGAGGATTTAAAATATGTGGATCAGATTCATCAGTACTATCAGTATTTTTACAAAAAGAATATCGGTGTGGATATGATTCCTGTGGATGCGGATTTTTCAAAATACAAGATTGTTGTGGCACCGGTGCTTTATATGGTAAAGGATGGAATGAAAGAAGCGCTGGAGAATTTTGTGAAAAATGGCGGTATTCTGATTACTACGTTTATGAGCGGAATTGTCGGACAGTCGGATAATGTATATCTGGGCGGTTATCCGGGACCGCTCCGCGAGATGGCGGGGGTATGGGTTGAGGAGATTGATGCCCTTGCACCGGAACAGAAAAATAAGGCAAAGTTTGCAGACGGCAGTACAGCAGCATGCGGTCTTTTGTGCGATCTGATGCATTTAGAGGGTGCGAAAGCACTTGCCTCTTATGAGGAAGATTTCTATGCAGGAATGCCGGCAGCATCGAAGAATACATACGGAAAAGGTACCACATATTATATTGCAACCCAGTTTGAGGAAGAAGGGCTTGCAAAGATTTTGGATCAGGCAGTCCAGGAGGCCGGAGTTTCATCCGTTATCCCGGAAGAAACCGGACTTGAAGTTGTCACACGCGTCAGTGATACCACGCGATTCTATTTTGTCATGAACTTTACGGATGAGAAGCAGATTCTGCCGGAGAGTCTGACCGGAAAGAAAGACATGATCAGCCAAAAGATGACAGAACACGGAATGAAATTGAAAAAATGGGATGTCCTTTTACTGGAAGAACATCTGTAAACAAAAGACAGCGCCGGAATCCGAGAAAGTGGATCCGGCGCTGAAGTTTATGTTGAACATATCGCTCGCGCGAAAGTGTGCGACAAGCGCACACTTTATTTTTTGTGATACGTGGATAAATACATTTTTTCAGGAACGGGCATAGGAAGTGCCCAGAGACAGAATCTGAAGGCGTTTCCTGAAATCTTCGGCATTCTCAAAATGTCCCTGTAAGATGTCTTCTTTTTTCACAATGATGTCCTGTACCGTTTTATCCGTCAGGTGGAAAAAGTTATCAGAAAAAATAACATCTGCATCGTCAAAATCCAAAGCGACAAACGGAGCAAAGCAGTCACTGGAAATGTGCAGGATAAAAGCATCATTCGTTTCTTCTGCTTCCGTGGATATAACCGGGTTTTTAAGATTTAAATATTTATACGGCACAAGTGTTTCCACATCCTTTAACACTTTTTGATCTTTTGTATGTATCACTGCTTCCAAAAATACATCGTCTTTTTGATCTTCCCAGGAACAGATATCGACAACTGCTGTTTCGATAGCGGAAAAGGCCGGGGAGTTCCCTTTGGTTTCGTATGTTTCCAGCACATTCCCTGACAGGTCACGAATGGACAGGGTGAGAGAATACTCTGTGGTTTCGAAGGATTCGTTGGAAAAATATACGTGGCACCTGTGATCTTCCAGCGTCATACTGACCGCGTGTGGGGCATAAAATTTCTGAGCCATGTAATGCAGGGCTTTCCATCTGCCAAAATAATCAATGCTGGACCAGGAAGGTGCCGGCCAGTCATCGTTGATCTGCCAGTAGAGGGTTCCCATACAGCGGCCGCGGTTTCGGCGCCAGTGGTCCACACCGTATTTGATGGCCATACCCTGTAATACCTGACTGGCATACAGGAGATGTGTCAGATCTTTTGGATAGCGCAGATTTTCGGACAGATAGTAGAGCATCTTACCGTTTGCCGCATCATTTTTCTGATGGCTTTCCATGACACGGGAGAAAATATTGCGGTCATCTTCCAAAGTAAAACTGTTGACGGTCTTTGCACATGGGAAAGACTGAAAACCGAATTCGGAGCAGAAACGGAAAAAATATTTGCGGTAGTCGGTAAATGGTTTCTGTCCATGCCAGACATCCCAGTAGTGGGTATCTCCGCGGTTTGCATCATCCGGATTGTCAAAACAGCCGCCGGATGACGGGGAAGAATGCCAGTAAAAGGTTTCACCGTCTGCCTCCTGTACGGCTTTCGGGAGGACTTCTTCAAACAATCTGATATAATCGGCACGAAGATAAGGAGTTTCTTTCTGGAAATCGCCCCAGTGATCCCAGGCAGATTCAATTTCGTTGTTGCCGCACCATAAACCAAGGCTGGCGTGGTGGCGCAGACGGCGCACATTATCATAGGTCTCCTGCCTGCAGTTTTCGGCAAACGCGTCCGTTACATCGTAGACATTGCAGGCATACATCAGATCCTGCCATACGATCAGCCCTTTTTCATCACAGAGATCATAAAAAGCATCGGAAGGGTAGTAACCGCCACCCCATACACGGACGCAGTTAAAGTGTGCCCTGCGGCAGCTTTCCAGAATATAATCCAGCTTCTTTTCGGTAATTCTTGTGTACAGACAGTCATCCGGAATATAGTTTCCCCCGCGGGTAAAAATTTTGACACCATTGACACAGAAGGCGAATTCATTTCCCCATTCGTCTTTTTCCTGGCTGATCGTTAATGTGCGCAGACCGATCCGTCTGGTGATAGATTCCAGGCTTGTTCCGTCCTCATCCAGTAAAGTGGTCCTGACGATATAAAGAGGCTGATCGCCATAGTCATTCGGCCACCAGAGTTTTGGATTTTCGATCACAAAATCCACCGCTGCCACACCGTCTGCATTTGTTTTACACAGTTTCGTCTGCAGCGGTTTGTCTGCACCGTCTTCTGAGAGTTCCACGCAAAGTTTTTGTCCCGGAACGGATTCGGAAAGTGTTATGGATGTCTGGACGGAAACGTTTTTGGCATGCTGCTGATGGATGCGGATGTCTTCGATTCTGGCATGGGAATATCCCTGTAAATAAATGTCCCGGAAAATTCCGGCATCGATGGTCTGTGGACCCCAGTCCCAGCCAAACATGGAGTGTGCTTTGCGCAAAAGCTGGTTTCCTTTCATGGAGCCGCACGGAATATAATTGATTTTTTTATGGGCTTCATAAGGATAATCTTCGATAAAACGCAGCACAGAACGAAAAACAATCTGAATTTCGTTTTTTCCGGGGTGCAGAAGTTTCTTTGCCTGGAATTTCCAGGTACGGTGCATATTATCTGTTTTTGCAAGGAATGTGCCGTTGATGCTGATTTCCGCAAGTGTGTCAAGTCCTTCACACACCAGAACAATATGTTGTTGGGCCAAGAGTTCTTCATCGACATCAAACGTCCGGGTGAAAACATAATCCTTCCAGAACAATGCGCGTGTAGCATCCTCATTGGTACGGTAAAATGGATCTTTTATTTTTCCGGCGGCAAGAAGCCCGGAAAGTACAGTGCCGGGAATCTGCATATCTACAGATTCTAAAGAACGGTGTCCGGCAGAAAGCTGCCAGGTTCCGTTTAAAGTATAGGTTTGCATGTTATATCTCCCCTCTTGGTAATCTTTTCATTATTTTCTTGATTTTATCACAGAACAGTTCATACAACATCTATCTATCTTGCAAATTGTTATGCATTCTTTTGATTTTGCAAAATCCTTAAAGTTTTCTTAACCGGGCATGAACAGTTGAAGGGACAGTGGAAATTTTATTCGGGATTGTGTATACTGAAACTATCCTGACAATTGCAGATTTTCAGAAAAGAGGGAAATACTATGAAGAAAAGATTATACAAGAGCAGTACAGATAAAAAGGTTTGTGGAGTATGTGGCGGAATCGCAAACTATTTTGACGTAGATCCGACCGTGATTCGTCTGATCTGGGTGATCTTTACACTTGTGGGTGGCAGTGGACTGATTGCATACATCATTGCGGCCATTATCATGCCGGATGAAATGTAACATAAAATGATAGAAAACCGAAAGGAGAATTAATAAATATATGTGGGCTTACGAAAGTGTTTTTTATCAGATTTATCCGCTTGGGTTCTGCGGAGCACCATTTGAAAATGACGGTGTGCTGGAACATAGAATTGAAAAAGTAAATGACTGGATTCCTCATATTAAAAAATTAGGGGCCGATGCCATTTATTTTTCTCCGGTATTTGAGTCGGACACACATGGATACAATACCAGGGATTATACAAAGATTGATACCCGCCTGGGTACAAATGAGGATTTCGCAAATGTATGCAACAATCTGCACAAAGAAGGAATCCGCGTGGTACTTGACGGTGTATTCAACCATGTGGGAAGAGGGTTCTGGGCATTTGAGGATGTCTTGAAAAACCGGGAGCAGTCCCCTTATGTGAACTGGTTCGGACGCATTGCCTTTGACGGAAATTCCAACTACAATGACGGCTTATGGTATGAGGGCTGGGAAGGAAACTATGATCTGGTCAAACTGAACCTGCGCAATGAAGAGGTGATCCAGCATATCTTTTCTGCCATCAAAGGATGGGTAGACGAATTTGATATTGACGGACTGCGGCTGGACGTGGCATATTGTCTGGATCATGATTTTGTGCGCAGACTGCGCAGTTTCTGTAATGAATTAAAACCAGACTTTTTCCTTGTCGGAGAGACACTGCATGGGGATTATAACCAGCTGATGAACGATGAAATGCTGCATTCGGTGACGAACTATGAGTGTTACAAGGGATTGTATTCCAGCTTTAACTGCATGAACATGTTTGAGATCAATCATTCCCTGCTTCGTCAGTTCGGACCGGAAAACTGGACGTTATATAAGGGAAAACACCTGTTGTCTTTCGTGGATAATCATGATGTGACCCGTGTGGCCTCCATTCTGACCAATAAAAATCATCTGCCGCTGATTTACGCGCTTGCTTTTGGGATGCCGGGAATCCCATGCGTATATTACGGAAGTGAGTGGGGCGCAGAAGGACGCAAAGAAGATGGAGATCCGGCACTTCGTCCATCGTTTGAGAAACCGGAGTGGAATGATCTGACAGAGTGGATTTCCAAACTGGCAGAGGCAAAGAAACAGTCCAAAGCACTGCAGTATGGAAACTTTATGTCTAAAGTTCTGACCAATGGACAGTGCGTGTTTGAAAGAGAATGGGAAGGGGAACGCGTCTACGTTGCGATCAATGCGGCAGACAGTCCGTTTTATGCAGGATTTGATGCCGGAGCAGTGGAAGCCACCGACCTGATCACCGGAGAAAAAATTGCATTGAATGGTGGATTTGAGATTCCGGGATATCGTGCGTTTTTCCTGCGGGTGTAATATGGTAGCGGATTTTGAATTAAAGAAGCTGGTAAAGCCATTGCAGGACTGGTTTGATGGGCATGCACGCGTACTCCCCTGGAGAGATGATCCGAAGGCATATAAAGTATGGATTTCTGAGATCATGTTACAGCAGACAAGGGTAGAAGCCGTTAAACCTTACTTTGCACGGTTTATGGAGGCACTTCCCGATGTGGAGGCGCTTGCCGCGTGTCCGGAGGATCGTTATCTGAAACTGTGGGAAGGACTTGGTTACTACAACCGTGTCCGGAATCTGCATGCCGCAGCGGAACAGATTATGGAGCAGTATGGCGGGACAATTCCGGATACGGTGGAAGAACTGCTTCGCCTGAAAGGCATCGGAAGCTATACGGCAGGAGCGATCGCTTCGATTGCCTATAACCGGCCGGTTCCGGCGGTGGACGGGAATGTGCTGCGGGTGATTTCCCGTGTGTGCGCAGATGATTCGGATATCATGAAGCAGTCGGTCCGCAGTGCGATGGAGCGCAGCCTGCAGGCGATGATGGAAACGGAAGTAACGAATGGTCTGATTCCGCGCAAATTTAACCAGGCACTGATGGAGTTAGGCGCAATGGTGTGTGTGCCGAATGGGGCACCGCATTGTCCGGAATGTCCATGGTATGGATTCTGTGAGGCACGTCTGCAGGATAAAATTGACACGATTCCGGTGAAAACCAGGGCAAAAGCGCGCAGAATCGAGGAGCGCACGGTGTTTGTCATCCGGGACGGAGAACATGTGGCATTGCGCAAGCGGCCGGCGAAGGGGCTTTTAGCAGGCCTGTATGAACTTTTAAATGTTTCGGGTATCTTAGAGCAGCAGGAGGCTTTGGAATATGTGAAAAACCAGGGGTTTTCACCGATACGGATACAGGCACTTGCACCGGCCAGACACATTTTTTCCCATGTGGAGTGGCATATGCATGCCTATGTGGTTCTCGTAGAAGAAACTACGGCACCAAAAGAAAATATTTTATTTACTGAGGCACAGAAAGCAGTGGAAAACTATGCAGTTCCCAGTGCTTTTTCCGCGTATTGGAATGCCATTAAGATGGAAATCAAAGAGTAAGCAAAAGAGCTGTCCGGACAGGACAGCTCTTTTTATGTGTTATGAGAAAAAATTAATCTCTAAAAAAGGGAGGACCTCGCGCCTTGCGGTGCGAGGATTATGAAAAAGAAAAAGTTTATTTCTTAGGTATGACTAAAGTATAGTTTGCAATTATGACGCCGGTGTGTGGAGTTTATGAGAGATTTGTAAATAAATTATGAACAAAAATAACAATGGAAAAAGATTAAGCAAATGTTAAGATAATATCTCTCGACTGTTTATAAATTCTCATTTATAATAGGTCTATCAATTATTTTTTCAGCAGGTTTGTACGAAGGGAACACATATGAAATTATTAACATTTACAATACCGTGTTACAATTCACAGGATTATATGCGTCACTGCATTGAATCGATTCTTCCGGGAGGGGAAGATGTGGAGATTCTGATTGTGGATGACGGATCAAAGGATGATACCGCTGCGATTGCAGATGAATATGCCGAAAAATATCCAACGATTGTAAAAGCAATTCATCAGGAGAACGGGGGACATGGAGAAGCTGTGAATGCGGGAATCCGCAATGCAACCGGTTTATATTTTAAGGTAGTGGACAGTGATGACTGGGTAGACTGGAACGCTTATCAGGCGATTCTTGCAAAGCTTAGGGAGATTGCAGGGGGAAGTGTGGCACTTGATATGCTTCTGGCAAATTATGTATATGAGAAGGAAGGGGCAAAACACAAGCGGGTCATGCGTCAGACCGGTTTTCCGAAAGATCAGATCTTTACCTGGAGTGATGTGCGGCATTTTTATAAAGGACATTACATACTGATGCATTCCGTGATCTATCGTACAAAACTTCTCCGGGAATGTGGACTTGAACTGCCGAAACATACTTTTTATGTGGATAACATTTATGTATATAAGCCATTGCCGCATGTGCGGACGATGTATTATATGGATGTGGATTTTTACCGTTATTTTATCGGAAGAGAGGATCAGTCCGTCAATGAGAAGGTGATGATCAGCCGGATTGACCAGCAGATCCGTGTGAATAAGATCATGATTGACGATGTGGATCTGAATAAAGTGTCCAATTATAAATGTCGGCATTATATGATAAACTATCTGGAAATTATCACGGTTGTCACAACGGTTATGCTGCTGCGTTCCGGTACAGAAGAAAACCTTGAGAAAAAGCGTGAATTGTGGCGATATATCAAAAACAAGGATATCGGCCTGTTTCACCGCCTGCGCAGAGGCATTATGGGACAGACCATGAATCTGCCGGGAAGAAGCGGAAGAAAAATTTCGGTTGCGGCATATCGTCTGTCGCAAAAAGTGGTTGGATTTAATTAAAAAAGTTTACTGTCTTGTCACCTGTAAAGATATGTGCTATACTGCATGTCAAACACTATTGAAATATACTTACAGAAGGTGGCAAAAATGAAAACAGATATTCTGATCGTGGGAAGTGGATGTTCCGGTTTATACTGTGCATTAAATCTTCCGCGGGAGAAACAGATTACAATTATTACAAAGTCAGATGTTAAGAGCAGTGATTCTTACCTTGCACAGGGAGGAATCTGTATGCTTAAGGATGACAGTGATTATGACAGTTATTTTGAGGATACGATGAAAGCGGGACATTATGAAAATGACCGGGAATCCGTATCGATTATGATCCGTTCGTCACAGGATGTGATTCATGACCTGATCGGATTTGGCGTGGATTTTGCCCATGACGAGAATGGCAATCTTGCATTTACCAGAGAGGGAGCACATTCGGACAAGCGTATCCTTTTTCATGAGGATATTACAGGAGAAGAAATTACAAGCAAACTGCTTGCAGCTGCCCGCAAGTGTCCGAATATTACCATATTGGAAAATACCAGGATGGTAGATATTGTGACGAAGGATAACTGCTGTTACGGAGCCGTAATCCGCAGGGAGGACGGTACAATTGAAACGGTGGAAGCGGAGCATACCGTCTGGGCATGTGGAGGAATCGGAGGATTATATCGTCATTCGACCAATTTCCGTCATCTGACCGGAGATGCCCTTGCACTTTCCATCAAACATGGAATCCGTTTGAAAGATGTGAATTATGTACAGATTCATCCGACCACATTCTATTCGCCGGACGAAGAGGAACGCAGTTTTCTGATTTCGGAATCTGTCCGCGGAGAAGGGGCAAAGCTTTATGACAAGAATATGAAACGGTTTGTCAATGAGCTGCTGCCGCGTGATCTGCTGGCAGAAGAAATTTATAAGCAGATGGCAAAAGATGGAACAGATCATGTATGGGAAGATCTGCGTACCATTCCAAGAGAAGAATTGATGGAACATTTCCCGAATATTGTGGAACATTGCCGTGAAATGGGGTATGATGTAACCAAAGAATGCATTCCTGTGGTACCGGCACAGCATTATTTCATGGGTGGGGTATGGGTAGATCACGAAAGCCATACGTCCATGGAACGTCTGTATGCTGTGGGAGAGACGGCATGTAACGGAGTACACGGAAAAAACCGTCTGGCAAGTAATTCTCTGCTGGAAAGCCTTGTATTTGCAAAACGGGCGGCAAAGCAGATGAGTGAGCAGAAGGAAAAGATTTCCACAGCACCGGAACTGTTTGCGGCAATTGACCGGAGTATCTATGCGGATGCCGCAGCACTGGCGAGCCGGTATCATGAATATGTACGGGAAGCGATTATCGCGGCAGATGCAAAGATGCAGCAGGTACAGGATGCAAGGACAAAAGCAACGGTTGCATTTCGCAAGCAGTGTGCACAGGTCGGATAAAATAAGAAAATCAGGAGAGAGAGATGTACGATCAGGTAACTTTAAAATTAAATGTAGATCCATGGATTATTAGTGCTTTAAAAGAAGATATCACAAGTGAGGATGTCTCCACAAACAGTGTCATGCCTCATCCACAGGCAGGAGAAGTGGATCTTATCTGCAAAGAAGATGGCATTATATGCGGGTTGCAGGTATTCGAGAGAGTGTTTACACTTCTCGATGAAAAGACAACCGTTGAATTTTTGGTGCAGGATGGAGCAGAAGTTTATAAGGGACAGCTTATGGCAAAAGTGCATGGCGATATTCGGACCCTTTTATGCGGAGAGCGTACCGCATTGAATTATCTGCAGCGTATGAGCGGAATTGCAACCTACACACATTCCGTGGCAGAATTATTAAAAGGAACCGGAATCAAACTTCTGGATACCAGAAAGACAACACCAAACAATCGTATTTTTGAAAAATATGCAGTAAGAATCGGTGGTGGAAATAACCACAGATATAATCTTTCCGACGGGGTATTGCTGAAAGATAATCATATCGGAGCTGCAGGCGGAGTAAAAGAAGCGATTGCTGCTGCAAAGGAGTATGCACCGTTTGTCCGTAAGATTGAGGTAGAAGTAGAAAATCTGGATATGGTAAAGGAAGCTGTGGAGGCAGGTGCGGATATTATCATGCTGGATAATATGGACACCGATGCGCTGAAAGAAGCCATCGCCTATATTGACGGACGGGCAGAGATTGAAGTTTCCGGAAATGTGACGAAAGAAAATATTGCAAGACTGACCGGGCTTGGCGTAGATTATGTTTCCAGCGGAGCACTGACACATTCGGCTCCGATTCTGGATATTTCTTTGAAAAATCTGCATCCGGTAGAAAATTAAAGAAGGTGGGATTCCAGAAATGAGCGGGGAAGAAAGGCGTGGAAAAATTATACAGGCACTAAAAAACAGTGACAAAGCAGTTTCTGCCACGACACTGGCAAAAGAATTTGACGTGAGCAGACAGGTCATTGTGCAGGATGTTGCACTTCTTCGGGCAAATGGAAAAAATATATTTTCGACCAACCGGGGGTATCTGATACAGGAAGATGAGGAGACAACCCGTGTATTTAAGGTACAGCATGAAGATGATGAGGTTGAAAAAGAGCTGACAACGATTGTGGATCTCGGAGGAACCGTTGAGGATGTATTTGTATATCATAAGGTATACGGAGTGCTTCGGGCAGAGATGAATATCAAATCCCGTATGGATATCCGCAATTATATGGAGGAGATCCGTTCCGGGAAATCCAGTCTGCTGAAAAATGTTACTTCCGGATATCATTATCATACGGTCCGGGCGGAACGCGTGGAAATTCTGGATATGATTCAGGAGGAATTGCAGAAGAAGGGGCTCCTTGCAAAACTACAGGACTATGAACCTGTTGATTTTTGGGGACAGAATAATTATAATGAGTAAATGACTACTATTGTGATTATTGATAAGAAGTCAGGGAAAGAATAAAAAGGAGAAGGATGGAATGAGCGACGAGTTTACAACAAACGAAAACGGTTCAAAAACACCGGAGGAAACAAACTTTCAGGATTATACGGCACCGGAAAATGAGATCGTACAGAATGAAACATCACAGATGACGCAGGAACAGCCGGAGACTTCTTATGGAGCAACATCGGCAGAGGAAAATCCGCAGCCGGACAATACGGCATATGCGTATGGACAGACTGCGTACCAGCAGGCATATCAGAGTGAACAGTCACAGCCGAATGCATATCAGCAGGCATATTACGGACAGACACAGGCAAAGGGAACAGGAACCGGATTTGGAATTGCCTCACTGGTTCTTGGAATTTTATCTGTTTTTACATTTGCATGCTGCATCAATTATATTCTGGCAGTGCTTGCGATTATTTTCGGTATTGTGCAGATGGTAAAGAACGAGAAAAAGGGGCTGGCGATTGGTGGAATTATTACAGCAGTGATTTCGATTGTTCTTGGGATTGCCGTTTCGCTTTATGCTGTAAATATTGCGGAAAAAATGCAGGATCCGGACAGTCCGTTTTATCAGTATTTTGAAGAGTATGAGCAGAAACTGGAAGAAGGAAAGAGTTCTTTCTAGCCGGTAGTTATAAAAAGGAGAACCTGTTTTACAGGTTCTCCTTTATTCGTATATCGATGTCTGTGTAGTGGAATTCTTCGCAGGAGATGCCCTCAATCAGATAACGGGAGAGCAATTCTACCGGAAGGTATCCCTGCTTGTATGGCTGCTGGCAGATGGTAGCAGTGATAATGCCATCATCGAGCAGTTTTTTTGTGGAAGGAACACAGTCGTAAGTAAAGATACGCATGGCATCGATCCGGCCGCTTTCGACTGCGGCACGGCATCCGCCTGCTACACCGCCGGCTGCAAAATACAGCACATTGATTTCGGGGTGTGAAGCCAGCATTTCTTTGACTTTTTCATAACTTTCATTATCATCATCATGATTTTCTATTGTTTCCACGATATGAATGCGTTCGCCCTTTTCGGAAAGCGTTGAAGTGAAACCCTCGATACGATCGGAGTGACAGAGTACATGTGACGAACCGGTTACAATACCAATATGAATTTCCCCGAATGTCATCAGAGAAACCAGTCCGGCAGCAGTCTGTCCGGACAGGCGGTAATTACTTCCGACATATGCGATCCTGCGGGACAGAATATCGGTGTTTACGGTAATGACCGGAATGTTCATTTCTGTGAGGCGGTCGATTTCCGCGGCAATATATAAAGAATTGAATGGTGCGATAACTAATCCGTTGACGCCTTCCGCAAGCAGTGCTTCCATGGTATTAAACTGTTCGGTCTCATCAAATGGAACCTGACGGATAAGAACGGTGAAATTATAGGCAGATAATTCTTTTGCTTTGGCATTTACGCCTTCAAGGACTTCACTGAAAAAAGGATTGGAATCGGGAAATAAAATAACACCGATTTTCAGATTCTTTTTCTGTGCAGCAAGCATCAGTCCTGCTTTGTTGGGTTTATAGTTTAATTTTTCTGCAATTTCACGTACACGGGCTGCAGTATTGGCATTGACGGAACCGCGGTTGTTCAGTACACGGTCAACCGTACCGCGTGAAACACCTGCCAGTTCAGCAATCTGTTTTATAGTGGCCATGTCGTTCCCCCTTGTTGAATTTTCCTGAATAACTCTTAACAAGGGTAGCATTGATAAGGTAAAATGTCAATTGAAATACAGAAAATGTGTGCGTGCACGACAAGAGCGGGGAAAGTTACTGTACGCTTTCCACAAAATAATCGCAACCGGTTTGGAAGAAATCACGAAAAAGAGAAAAAATTTCGGAAAACAGTTGAAAATATCAGCGCATCGTTGTAGGATATGAGTAGAAACGTGCACGAGCACAAAATTAACATTTCAGAATTGAGGGTTATCATGAATTACATAGGAATTGATCTGGGAACTTCTGCTGTTAAACTTCTTTTGATGGAGGGCAGTGGAAAAATTTTAAAGATCGTCAGTCGTGAATATCCAATCTGTTTTCCAAAACCGGGATGGTCGGAGCAGAATCCGTATGACTGGTTTACACAGTCAATGGATGGACTGAAGGAATTGCTGGATGGTACAGACAGGAGTCTGGTAGCCGGCATCAGCTTTGGCGGACAGATGCATGGACTTGTAGCACTGGACGATAAGGATGAAGTGATTCGTCCGGCAATTCTCTGGAACGACGGAAGGACGACAAAAGAGTGCGATTATTTAAATCAGGTAATTGGGAAGGAACGTCTTTCTGCATACACAGCCAATATTTCATTTACCGGATTTACTGCGCCGAAAGTACTCTGGATGAAAAACAATGAACCGGAGAATTTTGCAAAGATTCATAAAATTATGCTGCCAAAGGATTATCTGGCATTTCGCCTGAGCGGCAATTACAGTACGGATGTATCGGATGCGTCCGGAACGCTGTTCTTTGATGTAAAGAATCGCTGCTGGTCAGAAGAAATGTGTGAGATCTGCAGTATTAAAACAAGCTGGCTTCCAAAAGTATACGAAAGTTATGAGGAAGTTGGAACGCTGCTTCCGGAACTGGCGAAGGAACTCGGCGTATCGGATCAGGTAAAAATTGTAGCCGGAGCCGGAGACAATGCGGCAGCAGCTGTGGGAACCGGAACCGTTGGAGATGGTGCATGTAACATTTCTTTGGGAACGAGCGGAACCGTATTTATTTCTTCCGATAAATTCGGAGTGGACGAAAATAATGCACTGCATTCGTTCGACCATGCGGATGGAAGTTATCATCTGATGGGCTGCATGCTTTCCGCAGCATCCTGTAATAAATGGTGGATGGATGATATTATCGGCACAAAGGATTATGGCGCAGAACAGGAAAATATTACGAAGCTTGGAGAAAACCATGTATTTTTCCTCCCATATCTGATGGGGGAGCGGTCTCCGCACAATGATCCGAATGCAAGAGGTACTTTTATCGGTCTGACCATGGATACTACCAGAGCGGATATGACACAGGCGGTACTCGAAGGTGTGGCATTTGCCTTAAGAGATTCTTTTGAGGTGGCACGTTCACTCGGCATTCATATTGCCCGTACCCGTATTTGCGGTGGAGGAGCAAAGAGTCCGCTGTGGAAAAAGATTGTGGCAAATGTGCTCAATATTCCGGTAGATATTCCGGAAAATGAACAGGGACCGTCAATGGGTGGCGCAATGCTTGCAGCAGTAGCTTGTGGAGAATACCCGACCGTCCGCGATGCAGCAGAGGCAATTGTAAAACTGACCGATACGGTAGAACCGGAACCGGAGCTTGCAGCAAAATATGAAGAGCGTTATCAGAAGTTCCGTAAGATTTATCCGGCATGCAGGGATCTGTTTTTTGAACTTGCAAAATAAAATCATATCATCGTATCTAACAAAAATTTAAAATGATTACATACAACAAGGAGGCAAAATCATGATTAATATTCCAGAAGTAAAAGTAGGTATCGTTGCAGTCAGCCGTGACTGTTTCCCGGAGTCTCTTTCCGTAAACCGCAGAAAGGCGCTGATCAAAGCATATACAGACAAGTATGATGCAAAGGATATTTATGAGTGTCCGGTCTGCATCGTAGAGAGTGAAATTCATATGGAGCAGGCGCTGGCAGATATTAAAGCAGCAGGATGCAATGCGCTGTGTGTATACCTTGGAAACTTCGGACCGGAAATTTCCGAGACCATGCTTGCAAAATATTTTGATGGACCAAAGATGTTTGTTGCAGCAGCAGAGGAGTCCCAGAACAATCTGGTTCAGGGACGTGGAGATGCATACTGCGGTATGTTAAATGCAAGTTACAACTTAAAACTTCGCAATGTCGGTGCTTACATTCCGGAATATCCGGTTGGAGATGCAGAGGATTGCGCAGATATGATTCACGACTTTTTACCGATTGCAAGAGCAGTAGAAGGACTTGCAAACTTAAAAATCATTTCCTTTGGACCAAGACCAACGAATTTCCTTGCATGCAATGCTCCAATCCAGCAGCTTTATAATCTGGGCGTGGAAATTGAGGAAAATTCAGAGCTTGATCTGTTTGAGGCATTCAACAACCACGCAGGAGATCAGCGTATTCCGGAGGTTGTTGCAGATATGAAAGCAGAACTCGGTGAGGGAAACAAAAAGCCGGAGATTTTAGAGAAACTTGCACAGTATGAACTGACACTGCTTGACTGGATTGAGGCGCACAAAGGTTCCCGCAAATATGTTGCAATTGCAGGAAAATGCTGGCCGGCATTCCAGACACAGTTTGGATTTGTTCCGTGCTATGTCAACAGTCGTCTGACCGGAAGAGGCATTCCGGTATCCTGCGAGGTAGATATTTACGGCGCACTGAGTGAGTTTATCGGCACCTGCGTGAGCGAGGATGCTGTCACACTGCTCGACATCAATAACTCCGTTCCGAAGGATATGTACAAAGAGTCGATCGAGGGCAAGTTTGACTATACACATAAAGATACATTTATGGGATTCCATTGTGGCAATACCTGCTCAAAGAAGCTGGCATCCTGTGAGATGAAAAACCAGATGATCATGGCAAGAAGCCTTCCTGTCGAAGTAACAAACGGTACCCTTGAGGGAGATATTGCACCGGGCGATATCACATTCTACCGCCTGCAGTCCACTTCCGACAATAAGCTGCGCGCGTATGTGGCACAGGGAGAAGTCCTTCCGGTTGCAACCCGTTCGTTCGGAAGCATTGGCGTATTTGCCATTCATGAGATGGGACGTTTCTACCGTCACGTTCTGATCGAGAAGAATTATCCGCATCACGGAGCGGTTGCATTCGGACATTACGGAAAGGCTCTGTTTGAGGTATTTAAGTATATTGGGGTTCCGATGGAGGACATCAATTACAACCAGCCGGCATCTCTGCCTTATCCGACGGAGAATCCGTTCGCATAAAGAAAAATAATATGGGAATAAGCACCAGCTTGGGCCTGTAGATGTCTGCAGGTTAAGCTGGTGCTTTTTAAATGGGAGTTTCATCCCAAAGATACCCAGTGAAACAGGAAAACTAAAATCATTTGGCAGGTAATTCATCCGGCAGCAATACAGAAAATGACAACAGTACAAAGTAAAAATTCAGATTTTCAAAAAAAGAAAAAGTATGGTATTATAAAACTGGCATCACGGATGCCGGTTCTATAATAAAAATCTGAGGTGATTGTACAATGAAACAGGAAAATTATATACGTGGCATGATAATGATCATTTTGTCGGCATTCTTTTTTGCGTGTATGAATGTGAGTGTGCGGCTGGCGGGAGATCTGCCGTCCGTACAGAAAAGTTTTTTTCGGAATCTGGTAGCTACATTTTTTGCGGCAATTATTCTTATCAAAAATCATACAGCACCTAAGGTGGAAAAAACACAGTGGGGTTCACTGTTTTTACGCTGTGCATTTGGGACACTTGGAATTCTTTGTAATTTCTACGCGATTGATCACCTGCTGGTGGCAGATGCTTCTATTTTAAATAAATTATCTCCCTTTTTTGCAATTATTTTTTCCTTCCTGTTATTAAAAGAAAAGATAAAACCAGCTCAGGTAATGTGCGTTATACTGGCATTTGTCGGCTGTTTGTTTGTGGTAAAACCGGGGTTTGAAAATGCACATCTGATCCCTGCGCTTATTGGCGTATGCGGAGGACTGGGTGCAGGAATCGCATATACAATGGTGCGGAAGATGGGTACACACGGAGTAAAGGGACCGGTCATTGTGTTTTATTTTTCCTGCTTTTCCTGTATTATTGTGATACCGTGGATCGTATTTCATTATCAGCCGATGTCACTGCGGCAGTTGTTGACGCTGCTTCTTGCGGGACTTTTTGCAGCGGGAGGACAGTTTACGATCACCGCAGCATATACCTATGCACCCGCCGGAAAAATTTCTATTTTTGATTATTCACAGATTATTTTTGCAACATTACTTGGATTTTTTTTATTCGCGGAGATTCCGGATCGATACAGTCTGATAGGATATGGATTGATCATTCTGGCTTCACTGGGAAATTTTCTGTATAACTGGAAACACAAAGATTAAAGGAGTATTCACATGTCGATTATTTCATTTCGGTGTCATACAACCATTCATCTGGCACCATTGGTAAATCAGGAAACCATTCATCAGGATATGGATAGGGGACAGCAGCTTATGTCAAGGATCAATCAGGGAATCCTTAGGGAGATAAAGCCCAAAAACCCACTGGTTGAATGGTATTACTGGAAGGACAAACACACAGTTTCGGATGTCACAGAGCATAGTTTGTTTAAGATGGCGCAGGGGATGCTGTCCCCCGTGGAAAATGATAATTACCGGTTGGAAGAGATCGAAGAATTAAATAATGCATGGGCCGTTTATGATAAAAAACTGAACACATTTTTTGCGTTTGACCCGGCAATTACGACATTGCAAAAAGATGAGAAGCGAAACCGTGTGCTGGTAGTCTGTGAAGACAAGGAACGCGGGCTGATTGATGTTATTGAAGCGGGAGCTCTGCTGCTTGAGTGTCTGCGTGCATTTACAGGGATAGAAGAACTTTGCTTTCTTCCGCTCAACCCGGACTACTATATATGGACAGGAACGGTGACTGGGATTGACGGATTGAAGATGCGCAGTAATGGATATGCCGGTACCTGGCTGCTTCTGCAAAGTGAAAGCCAGGTGAAGAAATTGCGGATGCTTGCAACCATTTACAGTATGGATTATCCGAATCTGGTAGATTCGGATGAACTGGCACGCAGACTGGCAAAGGAGGAAGCCGCAGGGCAGTGCATCCGAAGCAGGCATGGGATCGTGCTGTTTACGGAAGAGGGCCTTGTTGTATATGGATGGAACAAATCCGGACAATGACTGGGAACTGAAGTATCCAATTTATGAGAATGACTGTTATTATGAGATGCTGAGATTTGCTTACCGGAAACAGGTATCCGGGGAACTGGAAAATTACTGTGCATGGAAAGCCTGGCTGAACAGGAATTTTACTTGACATCTGAAAGAATCATTACTATACTTAAAACCAAAGGTGAAAAACGAAGACGAAGACAGTAACTGTGATAGGAAAGTCAAAGAGAGTTGGAACAGGTGAGAGCCAATACGAGTAATATGACAGTGAAAATCACTTCCGAGTTGCGGATCGAAATCCCAGGAGAGTAGAGTTCGACGTATTTCCAGCGTTATGGGAACGAAGTATGCAAATCCTTTTTGAATACGGGATTTAAGTACATGGTAATCAGGTGGTATAACGTGACCCCGCGTCCTAATTACTGGACGTGGGGATTTTTTATTTCAGAATCATAAATGCAGGAGGAAAATATGTACAACAAAGTAGATACCAATATGAACTTTGTCGATCGCGAAAAAGAAACGGAAAAATTCTGGCGCGAAAATGATATCTTCAAAAAATCCATGGAGAACCGTAAGGAAGGCGAGACTTACACATTTTATGACGGACCGCCTACGGCAAACGGAAAACCACATATCGGACATGTAGAGACACGTACCATCAAGGATATGATTCCAAGATTCCAGACCATGAAAGGAAAGTACGTTCCACGGAAAGCCGGATGGGATACTCACGGTCTTCCGGTAGAAATCGAAGTGGAGAAACTTCTTGGACTGGATGGAAAGGATCAGATCGAAGCATATGGTCTTGAGCCATTCATCAAAAAGTGTAAAGAATCCGTCTGGAAATACAAGGGTATGTGGGAAGATTTCTCAAATACGGTAGGTTTCTGGGCTGATATGGACAATCCATACGTTACCTATGATGACAATTTCATTGAATCCGAGTGGTGGGCATTAAAAGAGATCTGGAACAAAGGACTTCTCTACAAGGGATTCAAGATCGTGCCTTACTGTCCTCGGTGTGGGACTCCGCTTTCCGCACAGGAAGTTGCACAGGGATATAAATTAGTAAAAGAAAAATCTGCAGTCGTCCGTTTTAAGGTTGCCGGAGAGGATGCGTATTTTCTGGCATGGACCACAACTCCGTGGACACTGCCAAGTAACGTGGCACTCTGTGTAAACCCGAATGATACTTATATTAAGGTAAAAGCTGTGGACGGCTACACATATTATCTGGCAGAGGCACTGGCAGACAAGGTACTTTCTCCACTGTTATCCAAAGAGGACAAAGAGGCAGGAAAGAAAGCTTACGAAGTGCTGGAAACCTGCAAGGGAAAGGATCTTGAGTACAAAGAATATGAGCCGCTTTATGCCTGTGCAAAGGAACTGGCAGATAAGCAGGGAAAGAAAGGATTCTTTGTCACCTGTGATACTTATGTTACCATGTCCGATGGTACCGGAATCGTTCATATCGCACCGGCATTTGGTGAGGATGATGCCAATGTCGGAAGAAACTATGACCTTCCGTTCGTACAGTTTGTAAACGGAAAAGGAGAGCTGACCGAGGAGACACCGTTTGCCGGTATGTGGGTAAAAGATGCCGATCCGGAAGTATTAAAGGATTTGAGTGCAAGAAAGCAGCTTTTTGATGCACCGAAGTTTGAACATGAGTATCCACACTGCTGGAGATGTGACAAGCCTCTGATCTACTATGCAAGAGAGTCCTGGTACATCAAGGAGACCGCGGTAAAGGATGATCTGATCCGAAATAATAATACGGTCAACTGGATTCCGGAATCTATCGGTTCCGGCCGTTTCGGAAACTGGCTGGAGAACATTCAGGACTGGGCAATTTCCCGTAACCGTTACTGGGGTACCCCACTTAATATCTGGGAGTGCGCGTGCGGACACAGGGAGTGCATCGGCAGCCGTGCCGAACTGGCAGAAAAGGCTGGTGATCCAAAGGCGGCAGAGGTAGAACTTCACAGACCATACATTGACGCCGTTACGATCAAGTGTCCGGAGTGTGGTAAGGATATGCATCGTGTACCGGAAGTATTAGACTGCTGGTTTGATTCCGGAGCGATGCCGTTTGCACAGCATCATTATCCATTTGAAAACAAAGAAGTGTTTGAGCAGCAGTTCCCTGCAAAGTTTATCTCCGAGGCTGTGGATCAGACCAGAGGATGGTTCCATTCCCTGATGGCAGAGTCGACACTGCTTTTCAACAAAGCACCTTATGAGAACGTCATCGTGCTCGGACATGTACAGGATGAAAACGGACAGAAGATGTCCAAGTCCAAGGGAAATGCCGTAGATCCGTTTGATGCCCTGCAGACATACGGCGCAGACGCTATCCGCTGGTATTTCTATACGGCATCCGCACCATGGATTCCAAAGAGATTCTCCGGCAAGCTTGTGCTTGAGGGCCAGCGTAAGTTTATGGGAACGCTCTGGAATACCTATGCGTTCTTCGTACTTTATGCAAATATTGACCAGTTTGACGCTACAAAATACAAGCTGGAGTATGACAAATTATCGGTTATGGATAAGTGGCTGCTTTCTAAGCTCAATTCTGCAGTAGCTGGTGTGGATGAAAGTCTTTCTAATTATAAGATTCCGGAAGCTGCAAAATATCTGCAGGAGTTTGTCGATGATATGAGTAACTGGTATGTCCGCCGCTCCCGTGAGCGTTTCTGGGCAAAAGGCATGGAGCAGGATAAGATCAATGCTTATATGACATTGTATACCGCACTTGTTACAATCAGCAAAGCGGCAGCACCGATGATTCCATTTATGACAGAAGATATTTATCGCAATCTGGTATGCTCCATCGATCCGTCAGCACCGGAAAGTATTCATCTGTGTGACTTCCCGGTTGTGGATGAAAAGCTGATCGACAAAGATCTCGAAACCGCAATGGATGAGGTATTAAAGATTGTTGTTATGGGACGTGCGTGCCGTAACAGTGCCAATATCAAGAACCGTCAGCCGATCGGACAGATGTATATCAAGGCACCGGAAGCACTGGGTGATTTTTATAAAGAGATTATTGCCGATGAGTTGAATGTCAAAAATGTGGCATTTACCGATGATGTTTCTTCTTATACAGATTATCAGTTCAAGCCGCAGCTTCGTACGGTTGGTCCGAAATATGGTAAGTATTTAAAACAGATTCAGGCTGCCCTGTCAGAACTTGACGGAAATGCTGCAATGAAAGAATTAAAAGAGAACGGATGTCTGAAACTTGACAGTGTAAGTTCCGAGGTTGTATTATTGGAGGAGGATCTTCTGATTACCATGACACAGGCCGAAGGCTTTGTGACCGAGGGGGATAACAATGTGACAGTTGTTATGGATACAAGACTGACACCGGAATTGATCGAAGAAGGTTTTGTACGTGAACTGATCAGTAAGATTCAGACCATGCGTAAAGAGGCTGGTTTTGAAGTTATGGATCATATTGCTGTTTCCTATACAGCAGACGAGAAGGTAACTGGTATTTTCAATAAATACGGAGAAAAGATCCAGACAGAGGTACTTGCAAATGCTATCACTGCAGGCACACTTGCCGGATATCAGAAAGAATGGAGCATTAACGGTGAGAAGGTTACGCTGGCAGTGGAAAAACAATAGTGTCACGCAAACCAGGCACAGAGGAGGACTTTTGATGCGAGACAAAGTGTTTAGTAAAAAGGAGTTTATTGCTTCCGTGACAGAAAATGTCAAGACGATGTATCGTAAGACATTGAAAGAAGCGACACAGCAGGAGATTTATCAGGCTGTTTCACTGGCTGTTAAGGATGTTGTCATGGATGAATGGATGGCAACACAGCAGGTCATTGAAAAAGATGACCCTAAGATATTGTATTATATGTCCATGGAGTTTCTGATGGGCAGGGCACTGGGAAATAATCTGATTAATCTGGGGGCTTATGGGGAAGTAAAAGAAGCACTTGAAGAGATTGGACTGGATTTGAGTGTCATTGAAGACCAGGAGCCGGATCCGGCTCTTGGAAATGGCGGACTTGGCCGGCTGGCAGCATGTTTTATGGATTCTCTTGCTACTCTGGGCTATGCCGCATATGGATGTGGAATCCGTTACCGCTACGGTATGTTCAAGCAGCAGATTATTGATGGATTTCAGGTCGAAGTACCGGATAACTGGTTAAAGGATGGATATCCGTTTGAACTTCGCAGACCGGAATACTGCTACGAGATCAAGTTTGGTGGTCATGTGGAAGAAACCGCAGGGGAGGACGGAAATCTGCACTTTGAGCAGGTAGGGTATCAGTCTGTTCTTGCAATTCCTTATGATATGCCGATCGTTGGATACGGCAACCATGTGGTAGATTCCCTGATGATCTGGGATGCACAGCCGAAGGAAGAGTTTTCACTGGATTCCTTTGACCGTGGAGATTACGATCAGGCAGTGGAGCAGGAAAATCTTGCCCGCAATCTGGTAGAGGTGCTGTATCCGAACGACAATCACGTAAAAGGAAAGGAACTGCGCTTAAAACAGCAGTATTTCTTTGTTTCCGCAAGTATCCAGCGTGCGCTGGAGCGTTTTAAGAAACATCACAATGATCTGCATGATCTGCCAAAGAAGGTAACGTTCCAGATGAATGATACCCATCCGACGGTTGCTGTTGCAGAACTGATGCGAATCCTTCTGGATGAGGAAGGCATGTCATGGGATGAGGCATGGGAGATCACAACACACTGTGTAGCTTATACCAACCATACCATCATGGCAGAGGCACTTGAAAAGTGGCCGATCGACATCTTCCAGAGACTGCTTCCGCGTGTATATCAGATCGTGGATGAGATCAACCGCCGTTTTGTAGAAGAGATCCGTGCAAAATATCCAGATAATGAGGAGAAGGTGCGCAAGATGGCAATTCTCTACGACGGACAGGTGAAGATGGCAAATCTTGCGATTGTTGCCGGATATTCTGTCAACGGTGTGGCAAGACTGCATACAGAGATTCTTGAAAAGCAGGAACTTCGTGATTTCTATGAACTGTTTCCGAAGAAATTTAACAATAAAACCAACGGTATCACACAGAGACGTTTCCTTGCACATGGAAATCCACTGCTTGCAGACTGGGTAACAAAGCATGTCGGAAAAGACTGGATTACAAGTCTTGCGAAGGTCGAGGATCTGACAAAATATGCAACCGATCCGAAAGCACAGCAGGAATTTCTGGAGATCAAAAAGCAGAATAAGATCCGTCTGGCAAAATATATCAAGGAGCACAATGGTATCGAAGTCGATCCGGATTCTATCTTTGATGTACAGGTTAAGAGACTGCATGAGTATAAGAGACAGCTTATGAATATCCTGCATGTGATGTATCTGTACAACCAGATCAAGGAAAATCCGGGCATGGATTTCTATCCGAGAACTTTTATCTTCGGAGCAAAGGCTGCAGCCGGATATCGTACGGCAAAGAAGACCATCAAGCTGATTAACACTGTTGCGGATGTAATCAATAATGATCCATCCATCAACGGAAAGATCAAGGTTGTGTTTATTGAGGACTACCGTGTATCCATTGCAGAGTGGATTTTTGCGGCAGCAGATGTCAGCGAACAGATTTCCACAGCAAGTAAAGAGGCATCCGGAACCGGAAACATGAAGTTTATGTTAAATGGTGCGATTACACTTGGAACCATGGACGGAGCGAATGTTGAGATGTACGAGGAAGTCGGTGCAGACAATATCTTTATCTTTGGTATGAGCGCAGATGAGGTTATCGCACATGAGCAGCATCATGATTACAACCCATATGATATCTACAACAATGATGAGGATATCAGGAAAGTTGTCAACCAGCTGGTAGACGGAACATACTCCCACAATGACCGTGAACTGTTCCGTGAACTGTACAACTCACTGTTAAACCCACAGCAGGGACAGGTGGCAGACCGCTACTTTATCCTTGCAGATTTCCGTGCATATGCAAATGCACAGAAGAAGATCGGTGCTTATTACACCAACAAGAGCGCGTGGGCAAAGTCTGCAATTTTAAATATTGCACACAGTGGTAAATTCTCTTCTGACAGAACCATTCAGGAATATGTCGATGATATCTGGAAACTGGATAAGATTGAAGTGAATACGGAAGGCTGTTAATCGCTTGGATGGCAGTAAAAAAGGCGGGAACCTGGTTGCGGTTTCCGCCTTTTTCGCGTAGAAATACTGGTCAAAAATTTCCTTTGTGGTAACATTTTCAGGATCAGTTTGACGTAGATAAAAGAAATGGTAAAATAAAAATGGAGGAGAATATCGATGAAAATTGCAATATGTGATGATGAAAAACATTACTGCAAACAGATACAGGAATGTGTGGAAATATATTTGGACAAGCATCATATATACGGGAAAACAGAAATTTTTATGGATGGAAATGCCTTGTTAGAAAGAGGTATGCTGGCGGAATTTGATGCTTTGTTTCTAGATGTGGAATTTGGTGGAAAAGCGCAGGGAATGAAAATTGCAAGAGAGGTGCATCAGAGAAATGCAATGCTTCCGATTGTATTTGTGTCGGCATTTATTAAATATTCCGTAGAAGGATATCGCGTAAATGCGCTACGTTATCTTTTGAAAAATGCAAAAGATTTGCAGAAAGAAATAGAAGAAAGCATGGATACCGTTCTTTCCGTGTATACGCAGAGACAAAAGAAAAAAACATTTCGTTTTCGGGGGGGAGACCGTAACGCTTTTACTGGATCAGATTATGTATATTGAAAGCAAAGCTCATCAGCTGTTTTTTTATTTGTGCGATGATACCTGTCGATGTATGGGAAAACGGACACTTGATGAAATGCAGAGAGAACTGACGGAGGATGAAGGAAGATTTTTGCGTATCCATAAAAGTTTTTTGGTGAATATGAACGACATCAGTACGCTCAAACGTTATCAGGTTCAGTTATTTTCGGGAAAACAGCTGCCGATTCCGCGAGAGCGTTATGCAGTGGTGGAAATGCAGTATGAGGAGTGGAAAAACAGAAATGATTGATTTTGTGGAAAATCTGTTTTTTATTTTAATTGAGACGATATGTTGCTGTCTGTATTTTCAAACGTTTTCAAAATTTCGGTTTACAAAGAAAATACAAATCTTGCAATTTATTGGGCTGACAGGGTGTATGACAGCGGTAATCTATCTTTTTGCAACAATTCCTTTTTGGAAAATGCCAACAGTCTGGTTTTTATTTGCGGTATCGATGTATGGAATGTTTCAAATGAAATTTTTCGAAGCATTGGGAATGGGAGCTTTGTACTATGCCCTTCTTCTGGTTGTGGATGTATTGGCATATGCCTGTAATGACATTTTGCAATTTCGTATGGGAGGGGAAACAAAAGTGTATGGGTGGAAAGCATGGCTGATTGCATTGCTTGGGAAAATGTTCTTATTTATAATTATTCTTTTGGTAAGACGAATATTCGGGAAATCGGCAGTAGAAACACTCTCGAAGAGAGAATGGATAAAGTTTCTGGTATTTCCGATATTCACCATTTTTATGATCGCATGGATGCTGGTGGTCGTTCAGAGTTCACAGGCGGGATCTGGAAAAATCCCTATAGTGTTGGCATTTTCACTGGTAGGACTCAATGTTTTTATTTATGGATTGCTCTATGATATCCTTCAGAAAGAAGTCAGGACAAGAGAATATATGGTGTCCATGGCGAAAGCAGAGGGAAAAATACAATTATATCAAAAGCAGACGGCTTTTATACATGATTACCAGAATCAGATGCAGTGTGTCAGAACATTGCTGATGAAAAAAAATTACAAGGAGGCAGAGCAGTATTTGGAGCAGATGTGTAATGTGGGTGCGGATGTATGGAATGTTATTGATACGAATCATATGATCGTAAATGCGGTTCTCAACGCAAAATATCAGGAAGCACAGGAAAGTGGAATTGGAGTTACGATAAAGATTAATGATTTATCTGGCTGGAGGATGGCTTACAATGATGTGACGATATTGCTTGCAAATTTGCTTGATAATGCAATTGAAGCCTGCAAATTATGCGAAGACAAAAAGCATATCTGGTTTAAATGTGTTCAGGAATCGGGAAAAATTATTTTATCCGTAAAAAATACATATTGCGAAATGAATAGGAAAAAGAAAGAGGGACTACACGGAATAGGATTAAAAAATGTAGAACATGTGATCACATCTTATGGTGGAAATTACAGTATAAAAAAAATACAGGGAAAATTTATTGTGACTATTTTATTCTGGATGGAAGAATAGAGATTCAAGCAGCTGAAAAGAGAACTTTTACAGATATTATGTAAGGGTTCTCTTTTTTGTTGTGATAAATGGTCGAATTTTGTACCAGTAATGCTGTTTTTTGTTCATAGGCTTGCTTGGAGAAAATTATTCTTATAATGTAAAAATGGAGGTAGAATATAAAGTTTAAATAATAGTTTAGAAAGGAAGTGAAAAATAAAATGTTGAAGCTGTCAGAAAAAACATTAAAAGTGCTTTGGAAAATTGCTACAAGAGAAGTGGATAAGCAGAAATTATCATGGCCGCCACTTTGTGCGGGAATTTATCATCAACCTAAAAGACCAAAGAAAAAATAAAAAGATAAGGAGTAAAGTTTATGAAAATAAAATGGAAACGAACAGTGAGCATTATACTTGTAATGACACTTATGGTAACTTTCGCCCAATGGAAGGTTTACGCGGATGAAGAAAAAGAAACGACAGAGATAGTTGAAAATAATTTGGAAGTTGTATATCAGGAGAAAGAATATAAGATAATCATTAGTTTGAAAGAACATTGGGATAGTGGATATAATGCTAATGTAAAAATTGAAAATATAGGTGAGGAAACAATTGAAAACTGGTATTTGCAGTGGGTGTATGAAGAAGATATTACAAATATCTGGAATGCTGAAGTGAAGTCACATCAAGATGCAAACTATATAATTAAAAATGTTACATGGAATCAGGATATTGAATCAGGAAAATCAATTGAATTTGGTTTTAGTGGAAATAAAAGTTTTACAGGCTTTCCAAAAGAATGTAAACTGGTTGGCGATAGCTCGGAAGTGAAAAAAGATGATTATACAATTCAATATCAGTTGGATAGTGATTGGGGAGATGGCTTTACAGGGAGAGTTTTAATTACAAACAATACAGAGCAGACACTAGAAGATTGGGTATTGGAAATGGATTTTGCGCGTCAAATTACAAATATTTGGGATGGAAAAATCAAATTACATGAAGAAAATCATTATATAATTCAAAATGCTGGATATAATAGTAATATAATGGCGGGGCAAACTATTTCATTTGGATTTAATGGAATAAATGGAAAAAAGGAAATGGAGCCGGAAGCATATCATTTGTATTCATATAATGATGAAGCTGAACAATATAAGACGATTCATTTTGAACTTAATATTGATCCGGATGGAGTTACGAATATACCAGAGGATCAAATTGTGGAAACAGGTAAATATATGCAGGAACCAGAACAAAATCCACAAAAAGATGGATATGTTTTTTTGGGATGGAGTACAGATGTAAATGGAGATGAATATTTTATTCCGGATGAAACACCTATTGTAAAAGATTTAGTGCTTTATGCAGATTGGTTTAATTATATAGATGAAACAGATACAGATAAAGATGGTTTAAGTGATGAGTTAGAGAGAATATTAGAAACAGATCCATTGAAAGAAGATACAGATGGAGATGGAATAAATGATAGAATAGAAATTGATCAGTTGCGAACAGATCCGACAATGTCGGATAGTGATCAAAATGGCATAGAAGATGGGGAAGAGGATAGTGATGAAGATGGTTTAAAAAATAAAGAGGAATTGGAGATTGGAACAGATCCGATGAATGAGGATACCGATGGGGATGGATTGAATGATTTTGAAGAAATAAATACATATGGGACAGATCCAGTGAATGAGGACTCTGATGGGGATGAAGTTTCAGATAAAAAAGAAATTGAAATAGGGACAGATCCACTGAAAAAAGAAGAAAGTTTTCATGTTACAGAACAAGCGGAAGGTGATGGAAAAGTGCAGGCATCTGTTACGATTGATTTAAATGGTGAACAGGTTGAAACACTTACGGTAAAACCAACCGGAACTGAATTCCTTTTTCCAAAAGAAATGCCTGGATACATTGGAAATGCATATGAATTTTCTGTAGATGGAACGTTTGATTCTGCAAAGTTGTCTTTTACATTTGACGAGGAATTATTAAAAGATAAGGATTTTGACCCGATAATTTATTATTATAACGAAAACATAGGAATGGAGGAAATGCCAACATCCATTCATGGAAATACGGCGACAACCGAAACAACACATTTTTCAAAATATATTTTATTAAACAGGAAAGAGTATGAAAAATCATTTACTTGGATTGATAGTTCTCCAATCGATGTGTATAATAATGCTGAAGTTGTTTTTGTTATGGATGATACAGGGAGCATGAAGACAAATGATAAATCTTTTAAACGTCTTTCAGCAGCAAAGAGTATGATAGAAAATCTACCGGATTCCTGTAAGATAGGTATAGTACGATTTAGTAATGAATCTAAGAAACTAACAAAGAAGCTTGTGACAAATAAAACAGAAGCCGAAAAATATCTTACTACCGATTATTTTTCTTCGAGTGGCAGTACAGAAATGTATAAAGCGGTAAAAAATACATTTTCACTATATGAGTCAAGTGATATAAAAACACTTAAGATCATGATAGTGCTTACGGATAGTGCTTCAAAAAATTTAGAAGAGCATGATGTAACCGTACAGCAGGCAAAAGAAAAAGATATCCGAATATATACCATTGGGCTTGGAACTGCAACAAATTATTTTAAAAAATATCTAAAACCATTGGCTGAAGATACAGATGGAGCATTTTATATGGCAACGGATGCTACGAAGATAAAGGATGTATTTGAAAAATGTAATCAAAGAATTGATTTACAGATGGATAGTGATGGAGATGGATTATGTGATTATGCAGAAGATAATTTGACTTTGTTTAACGGGGTAAAAATAACAACGGATAGATACAAAGCTGATAGTGATGAGGATGGATTAAGCGATGGCGAAGAAATACTTGTAACAAGACCACAATATTGCGATAATGGGAAAAAAATGAGGCTTGTATTATTGGGGAAATCAAATCCATGTAGTAGTGATAGTGATGGAGATGGACTGAATGATGGAAGAGTATCGTTTAAAAATGGAAATATTATTGCACCGAAAGATCCAGATCCTAATAATGCAAATGAACCGATGGGATTATGGAATGCGCATATTGACCAACAGAAAGTAAGAGTAAGCAGAAAATATGAATTTGAACATGATTATTCAAAGAAACAGCTGCAAAAATATATAAATAATGGAATGAAGAAAGGAACCACCAAGAAGACGGTACACCAAATTGTCGAATGGGCATTGGATATGAGAAATACCGTAAACCAAAATGAAAAAAAGATTAAGTGCTTTGCAAAGTTTTTAAAAAGATTTACAAGTGGAAAGGAAGCAACGGAGGCGGGGGCAGCTATTTTAAATTTTGTAAAAGATACAGATGATGAGGCATATCATTCCCAGGTAGAAACTTGGCAAAGAAGTTTTGGATATAATGTGTTTTATGATGAAGTATTCCGGATTGGAACAAAGATGAATGAAAAAGATTTTCCATTCAAAGTAGGAAATGAAGAGTATGCGCTTTGGATGTGGAAAGGGAATTACTGGAATTTGCATAGTGGAGCAGAAATAGGGTTGTACAAATATGATAGAACCCATGCTGGAACAAAACATTATGATGCCATTGATTTTGAAGTACCAATGCGTTTGAGTTTGTATCGATATTCTAACAATGGGAAGCAGATCGATACGATATTTAACTGGTATCCATATGGTGGTCAATGGTGGATTACAGGATTTAGTGGAGATAATTCTCAATTCAGAAATACAAATTGTAATAACATGGCAGCTATTGGGTATGTTGATTTATCAAAACATATAGATATATATAAAGGGATTAGGAATGCTGGCAGAAATTATAAAGGGGATAGAAAGACCGCGAATAATAAGTATTTGATTTTTGATGATAAAAATTATTTGATTTGGATATATTGGTACGAAGGAATTAAATAAATAATGCCCAAAAAACATTTATAATAATACTGGTAATGGAACTATGTACTGCTCTGGATAATGGAAGGATGGTAGGAAAATGATGAAAAAAAAAATGATCGTAAATGACATTTTATGTTTATTCAGTTGTTTTTTTTTGATGGGATGTAATGCAATTAAAGAAGATAATACAAAGGTATACGTTGATTCTTATAGCCAAACAGCTCTGCAACAGGCTGACATCATTATGGATGGCATTCAGTCAGAAAATTGCGAAGAAATAGCAGATATTTTTTGCACTTATATCAAAAAAAATCATCCGGAGCTGCAAACAGATATAAAAGCATGGATGAAATATATTGATGGCAATATTATATCTTATGATCCGCCAACAACAGAAAGAGGATCGTTAAATACCGGGGAATCAGGAGTGGAAATGTTGGTTATGGAAGCTGATATTGATAATGTGAAGACGGATACCGGAAAAACTTACTGCATAGGTATGGGGTCATATTCTGTATTTAAAAATCATTCAGATTGCGTAGGAGTGACAGATTTATTAATTCGTGATTTGGATGCAGAAAAAGAAAACAAAGAGGATTCGCAAGTTAGAGTGGAATATGATGATATATGGACGATAGAATATGGAAAATGAAATAAAGCGGTTAGAAAAAAATAGAAGTGTCACGATAGTAGTAATGCTGGTAATCATGCTGGCAATCGTATTGAGTGCATGCACAGTTTCGGCAGGTGGGGAACCGCATGTAAAATCCAAAAGTGAAAAAGCAATTGAGCAGGCAAAAACAATACTACAGGGGATAAAATCCGGTGATGCAGAGAAAATAGCAGATCAGTTTAGTCCGATTGCGAAAGAAAAACATCCGGAATTAGAAAATGATATCAAAAAATGGATGGGTTTTTTAGACGGAGAAATTATATCCTATGGTGAACCTGTTCGTGATTTTGGGGATGCAACATGGGATGAAGATGGATATATTATATGGGGAGGAAGTATAGAAATTGATAATGTAAAAACCGATACAGGGAAAACATATGAGATTGTTTATGGGGTGTATGCTACAGTAAGGGATCATCCAGAATATGAAGGGGTGACAGATTTACTTGTAATTGATACCAAAAAACAAGAAAAGGCAAATATGGAAGATAAAGACATAGATCTTTCTGATGCGCAGAAAAGCGTGGGCTATGATGATGTTTATTGGGAGTGGTAGACAAAGGAACAGTAGGAGAAAAAGTTATGGCGTTTGTGACAATGATTTTTGCATACATGGTAATAGCTGGAGTAATTGCAATGGTGATTGCCGGGACAATCAGCACGATAGGTCTTATTGTCTTGATTATATCGTTGATTCGACGGCACAGGGCTAAAGTCCGGGGAGAAACGCCAAAAAAATTTGGTTTGATTACAGGGTGGATTTTGTTTTTGCTGCCAATATTTGTAGTTATTAGTTTTATAGTCTATTGGTTTGTTTGAATATTGAGTTGGTGGAAGTGGAGATAATGTTAGATCAAATAATTAAAAATTGTCTGGATCAAATGCAGGAAAAAAATCTGATTATGGAAGACAACAGGGAATATTATCAGTATGCTATGGAACTATTGGTAGAAGAAAGTTTGACAGTTGGAACAATACTTGTGGTAATTATATGTATGCAGGAATTTGTGAATGGGGTGATTTTTCTTATTTCATTTTTGGCTTTACGAAGAAGAACTGGTGGTTTTCATATGAAGACGTTTAAAGCATGCTACGTGGCAACCATCGGGACATTTATAGGTGTTTTGCTTGTGAAAAATATTATGTATACATATTCAAAATTGTTGCTTGTTTTTACCTGTATAGCGGCTAGTTATCTTTTGATTGTAGGTACGATGAATCATCCTAATATAGATATGGATAAAATAGAATTGTTGGCAAGTAAAAAATGTGCCAGAATGGTATGTATAATAGAATTGTTAATGATTATAGTTGGAATGCAAATTAGAAATTTTGAAGAAATTTCTATAATGATATCATTGGCAATTATATTATGCTCTGTTTCTATGAAACTTGCGCAGCTTGTGAGACAAAAAATATAACATTGCGGAGAAAATAATGGGAATTGTATTAACTAAGTTAGTGCGATTCCCATTATCTGATAGTTTGTGAAAACTAAGGAATGCCGTGTATGGAATGAGAGAGCAACTAATTAACCGTGGTTAGAGCCGCATACTTGATTTATGGAAGTTTTAAAGCCTTTCTGTGGGAAATGATAGTACATCATCATCAATAATAATTAACGGATACATTAATTGTTGTCTGGTCAAAAATTCCCTTTGTATTTAAAATGATTTTCTGTGTAGCATCGTTAAGCAACAGATTTGTATCTTCCACACAGCGGTTTTCGACAGTATAGACATGTCTGCCGATATGGAACGGATCAAAGGTGCAGACAAAGATTACAAAACTCTGTTTTAACTGTGTGTTCAATGTTGTAAACTGTATTGGAATCGTCCTCAACATAGACATCTAGTCGGATGCTTTTGGCATCGAGAGAAAGATTGATCGTTTTCTGGTCTTGTGGGTACTCAATGCGCGAAATCTTAATATTCAGTATTGTTTCCCAAAACGGTTTGCAGTACTTTGGATTGCGCATGATAATGCCAAACATAAAATCATCACTAATGGTAAGAACTTCGAACTTTTTGCTCATATGCATCTTCTTCTCCTTTGTAGTGGTGGAGAGGAAAAGGTGTCATATAGAGGCTGTTTTTCTATCAGAATTGTTACATGGAAGTCTCCAGCTTTCAATATCTGAATAGTTACAAAACAATAATAAAATAACAACTGAATCTTTGTTCTGCACGAAATTTCTCTCCAATATCTAATTAGTACACATGGAAAAATGGATGAAATATCCAATGAAATGCAGTCAAATATAAAAAGACTGCACATTCGATATGTGTAAAGAAAATATAGTATGTGGAAGGCATATATACAATAGGAAAATAGAACTAAAAACAGATAGCGGATGATAAATATCCGCTATCTGTTTTTTTAGGAAAGAAATGTATGCAGTTCGTTCAGGCGTGCATCAAAGTCGGAAATCCCCAGATCATACAACTCCTGTTCTAACTTTTCATCACGCGCGTAGGTACTCATCTTTAATTCTTTCGAAGGTGCAAAGACAAGCGCTTTTCCAGCGGATTCCTGTTTTTTTACATCGGCAATATTCTGACGGTACATCAGATGCCGGTTGTCAAGTGCTGCAATTGTCTGCGGATATTTACGCAGGGCATGCCGGTAAATGTGCCGGAAGCCTTCCGGTTGCTTTACAAAGCTGCGCGGTTTGCTCAAGATCACGACTACACGGTCGCATCCTTTTGCAAATGCGCGCATAATCGGAACAGAATCGGATAATCCGCCATCAAAATATGTCTGATCTTTAAAAGAAATCGGACGACACATCACAGGCAGGGCACAGCTTGCCATGATGGCACGGTAGTCATCCTGTTTCATATCATCTTTGGTAAAATACACCGGTTTTCCGGTTGCAGCATCGGTTGCAACAAGCTCGAACTCGGCCGGATTTTCCACGATGGCAGGATAATCGATCGGGTCAGCTCCATCGGAGTTGGTCAGTGTCTGATAAATATACTGAAGACCGAAAAACTGTCCGGTGCGTAGCAGATTTTTGACGCCCATATAACCAGGTTCGTTCAGATGGTCTACATAAAAACGAAGATTGCGCCCGCGTTGTCCGGCGAGATAGCTTGCTGTGTTTGCAGATCCGGCCGATACGCCGATGCAGTAATCGAATGTAATGTGTTCATCTAAAAAGCGGTCAAGAATGCCTGCGCTGTAGGCACATTTCATGCCGCCGCCTTCTACTACAAGTCCTGTCTTCATGTCTGGGATACTCCTTTTGCCTGAAATTAGCATTATTGTAGCACTTTTTTTCTTTTTGTCAAATTTTTAACAATATGTGTTTGTTTTTCTGCAACCGTTTAAGTGGTGCCGGGACATTTGAAAAAAAGTGATTGGCTGACAATTCCTTAGAATGGGGACAGCCCGGAAGGCAGAGATATTGGATTTTCTTGATATGAGATATGATTTGACGAATGGGCAGATTGAGGAAGGTATGGGATAATATTTAAAAATGATAATATCCTTTCGTGAAGAAAGTTTCATAAAAGCTAAGAAAGTTTTCAATAAAGTTGTGGAATTTGTTTCTCATGGAAGTTCATCTCCTTTCTGTTTACGCTGTCATTATAAAACACGAAGGGGTATATTACTTGCCAAAATAAAAAAATAATTGGACAAAAATTGCAAAAAGCAGAGATACCGCTTCTCTGCTTTTTGCAATTTTTCTTATATGTTTTTACGATATTCAGAAGGTGACAGTCCTTTTGCCTTTTGAAAAATGCGGCTGAAATACAGTGGATTATCATATCCGACAATTTGTGCGATCTCATTGATATTGTATTGTGTATTTTGAAGCAGTGCTTCGGCATTATATATTCTTTTTTGCAGAATGAATTGCTTTGGCGTGATTCCGGCATATAATCTGAAATTACGGATAAACCAACTGGCACTGACATGATTTTGTTCGGCATAGTCATCAATGCTGATTGGTTCATTGTAATGCTCACTGAAATAAGAAATTGCTTTGTCTATTTCCTCAGCAGCATGGGAGTTCACTGTGTTGACAGAAAATTTAAAGTGGCGTTGTAGTTTTATAAAAATTTGTCTTAAATACATTTCAAGCATTTCAGAATAGCTATCCTGACACATTTGTAATTCTTTTATCATGGCACGGAAAAGATACTGATATTCCGAACCGGAACCACAGTGGAACACCCTTTTATCATTTGTCAATCCATAGGAACGGAGCAGATTGGTGACATTGTTTCCTGTAAAATGAACCCAGTAAACCTCCGTCTGGTCTTTGGCATAGTATTCATATTTCTGGGGTTCTCTTGGGCGGTATAAAACCATATGACCAGCATGAACAATCGTTTCTTCCTCATCGTTGTCAAAATGAAAATGAGCTTTCCCGGCAGCAATAAAGATCAACTGAAAATCAACTCTGCCACGTGGTCTCCAGGTGGGAAGTTTAGGGTGCGTATATAACTTGTAAGTCCCACACATGGTTACGACAAGTGGCTTGGATTTATCTTTTCTGTCAATTGTTGAGTTATTCAGATATGCATTATTGGTATACATTTGAGACCCCCATATGATAATTGAAAATGTTCATGAAATAATAATCTGAAATACATAAATTTATGTTTGGCTCATGATGCAATTTTATCATTTTATGCATGTCTTGTCTATTTAGATTTTAAACGTTTGAAATAATGGTATTTTTTGTATAAATTAACGTGCTGGAAAATGAAAGTCAATAAAAGTACATGTCAAAAATAACAAAAGAAAGGAATAAAGAAAATGGTTTTTGTTAATTATACTGTTTTGTGCATGTTTTGTGTAATTTATGATATGGTTTTTTGACATCGGTTTTTATATACTATCTATAACAAAGTTGTGGGAACAAAAATAAGGATCATCGAAAGGAGCAGTTTCACATGGAAGAAAAGAAATACCTGAAATGGTATAACAAGGTGGGGTATGGAACCGGAGATCTGGCAGGAAATGTCGTGTATGCATTTCTTTCCTCGTTTGTAATGTTGTATCTGACAAATACAGTAGGGTTAAATCCGGGAGTTGTCGGAACATTGATCATGGTATCAAAATTATTCGATGGTGTCAGTGATATGTTTTTTGGTACATTGATTGACAAAACAAAGAGCAGACTTGGAAAAGCAAGACCGTGGATGCTTTATGCATATATTGGCTGTGCAGTAACGCTTGTGGCGAACTTTGCAATACCGGAAAGTCTTGGAAAAACAGCACAGTATGCATGGTTTTTTATTGCATATACTTTGCTGAATGCAGTATTTTTTACTGCAAACAATATTGCCTATGCATCACTGGTTACGTTTTGTACAAAAAATAGCAAAGAACGGGTAGAAATGGGGTCGTTCCGTTTTATTTTTGCGTTTTTAACAAGTCTGATCATTCAATCTATCACCGTTCAGTTTGTAAGAATGGCAGGCGGTGGAGCTGCTGCATGGAGAACCGTAGCAATCATATACGCAGTAATCGGACTGATTGTAAACACAATTTCCGTATTCTCAATCAAAGAACTTCCGGAGGAAGAATTAAAGGCAGGCAGAGAACAGACAGAAGAAAAATATGGTTTGATTGAAGCTGCAAAACTTTTATTTTCCAATAAATATTATCTTATGATTTGTGTTACTTATATTTGTCAGCAGATCTATTCTGCTATGTTAAATATGGGTATTTACTATATGATTTATGTTTTGAAAAATGAAGATTTATATTCGGTCTTTTCCTGGGCAATTAATATCCCTGTCATCATTGCAATGTGTATTACACCTATGCTTGTGGAAAAGATGAAGGGATTATATCGAATGAATCTTGCAGGATACATTCTTGGAACAGCCGGCCGTGTCGGCGTTATTTTTGCAGGCTATATGGGAAGTGTTCCGCTGATGCTTGCTTTTACCGCAATCGCAGCACTTGGAATGGCACCATGGCAGGGAGATATGGGAGCTGTTGTGGCAAGCTGTTCAGAATACACATACCTGACAAAACATAAACACATTGATGGAACCATGTATTCCTGTACATCCTTTGGAACCAAAATCGGGGGTGGAATCGGAGTTGCCCTCTGCGGATGGTTGCTTGATGCAAGCGGATTTGTCAAGGAAGCGGCCGTGCAGCCTGCATCCTGCATGAATATGCTTCACATTATGTATTTATGGATTCCAATGATCCTGTCATTAGTCATTACATTTATTATGTCAGAAATGAATGTGGAAGCAGCGAACCGGCGACTTAGAGAACAGATGGAGGAGTGTTGACGTGGAATATAGTGGAATGAAAGAAATTGTATGGGGTGTATGGAAAGAGAGGGAAAATATGAACGCTGATATGAAATGGCTGGACAATCCGGAAGTGTTTAAGGTAAATCAATTGGAATCACATAGTGATCATTGTTATTATCTGGATTATTCAGACATGAAAAAAGAAAAAAATCCATTATTACAGTCATTAAATGGTCAATGGGAGTTTGCTTACAGCAAAAATGTGATGGAAAGACCTGTTGATTTTTATAAGGAAACATTTGATGCATCAGGATTTGATAAAATTATGGTTCCAGGACATATCGAACTGGCTGGATATGATAAAATCCGTTACATCAACACGATGTATCCGTGGGAAGGAAAAGAGTACCACAGAGGAGCCTATAGCATGGAGGCAACCGGAGCAGAAGAAGGAATGTTTTCAGAGGCACAGTACAATCCGGTAGGCTCTTATATCAAATACTTTGATTTGGACAGGAGTATGTGTGGAAAAAGAATCCATATCTGCTTCGAAGGTGTAGAAGAAGCTATGTATCTGTGGCTGAATGGTCAGTTTATAGGGTATGCCGAAGACAGCTTTACACCTTCTGAGTTTGATCTGACACCATATATTAAGGAAAAAGGAAATGTACTGGCAGTGCAGGTACATAAGATGAGCACAGCGGCATTTTTGGAGGATCAGGACTTCTTCAGATTTTTTGGAATTTTCAGAAATGTTACGTTGAAGGCATTACCGGATGTTCATCTGGAGGATGTATGGTTTAAACCTGTGTTAAATCAGGATAATGTAAGCGGAAGGGTATCGACTAGCATGAAGGTATCTGCACCTGACAGTCAGCATGTAACTGCATGCTTTATTTTAAAAGACAGGGAAGAAAATGTATTAGTAGAGAAATCCATACAGTTAACGAAAGAAAACGGCCATATGGAAGGCACGATTTGTGTTGATTTGGAAAATGTCAAACTGTGGGATAATCATAATCCATATTTATATCATGCTTATGTTGAGCTTAAAGCAGAGGATGGTTCTCTGGCAGAGGTAATTCCTTATGATATCGGTTTCAGAAGAATAGAGATTATAGATAAAGTAATTTATCTGAATGGAAAACGACTTGTTATCACAGGAGTAAACCGTCATGAGTGGAATGCAAAAACAGGAAGATGCATTGGTGTGGAAGATATGAAAGCAGACATATCCTGTATGCTCAGGAACAATATTAATTCTGTTCGTACCTGCCACTATCCTGACCAGATACCATGGTACTATATGTGCGACAATGCAGGTATTTATGTGATGGCAGAAACAAATCTGGAAAGCCATGGTTCATTCCAGAAGCTGGGGGCAATCGAGCCATCGTGTAATGTACCGGGGTCTTTTCCACAGTGGAGAGATGCTGTGCTTGATCGTGCAAAAAACAATTTTGAAACTTTTAAAAATCATACGTCCATCCTTTTCTGGTCATTAGGAAATGAATCCTATGCAGGAGATGACATTGAGGCAATGAATGTTTATTTTGCGGAAAAGCAGGATGGAAGACTGGTTCATTATGAAAGTTCTTATTATAATAGGGCATATGAGGATACTATTTCTGATTTAGAGACAAGAATGTATGCAAAACCGGAGGATGTAGAGGAATACCTGAATAATAGTCCGAAGAAACCATATATTTTATGTGAATTTATGCATGATATGGGAAATTCCATGGGAGGACTTGGTTCTTATATGAAGCTGATTGACAAATATGATAGGTATCATGGCGGATTTATATGGGATTTTATTGATCAGGCAATTATGGTAAAAGATCCGGTGACAGGAAAAGATGTTTTACGCTATGGAGGGGATTTTGATGATAAACCGGCAGACTATGAATTTTCAGCAAATGGAATCGTATTTGCTGACAGGAAAGAAAAACCGGCAATGCAGGAAGTGAGGTATTACTATGGCTTATACAGATAAATTAAGAGTGGTCTATGGTGACTATACACTTGGTGTACATGGGGAGAAATTTGATTATATTTTTTCTTATGCACAGGGTGGACTGGAATCTATCGTTAAAAATGGATATGAGTGGCTGTACCGTTGTCCAAAACCTACTTTCTGGAGAGCATTGACAGATAATGACAGGGGAAGCAGGTTTCACATTAAAAGCGGAAGCTGGCTTTCCGCAGATATGTTCATTGACTGTAAGGGAATAAAGGTCATCATGGATGGCAAGGAGCAGACCCCATATGCCCCTGATAATAATAGCTATGGTGGTGATGTTTATGCGGATGAAATTGTCGTAACATACACATACGAGACCATAACCACTCCGGAGACAACGGTTCTTGTAAGCTATACCGTTGATGTATCTGGAAAGATTCGCGTGGATGTACATTATCATGGGGTACAGGGACTTCCAGAATTACCTGTATTTGGAATGAGATTTATTATGCCAACACTGGCAGACAAATATTTATATAAGGGACTCTCCGGGGAAACATATCCTGACAGAAAAGCGGGGGCAAAAGAAGGAATCTATGAGATTAAAGACCTGAGTCTTACACAATATCTCGTTCCGCAGGAATGTGGTATGAGAATGGATACAGAGTGGCTTGAGATTACAAGACATACGGCTCTTGATAACAGCCGGACAGACAGTTCATCACAGATACTGCGCATTGAAAAGAATGGCGAAAAATTTGCATTTTCCTGTCTGCCTTATACAGCATCTGAGATTGAAAATGCCCTTCACCACGAAGAACTGCCACCGGCAAGAAGAACCGTTTTATGTGTATATGGTGCAGTAAGAGGTGTTGGAGGCATCGACAGCTGGGGAACTGATGTGGAAGAGGAATATCGTATCAGTGCAGAAGATAATATAGATTATTCATTTACCATATGCTGATTGTGGTTATCGTTATGGGAATGTGTGTATCGGTGTTATAGCCGGAGGTGAAGTTGGTGTGATAACGATATTGATGGTGATTTTGCTGGGATCTGCAGTGGATTTGGTCGGACGAATAATGAAAACAGGAAGGGGGATGGAGAAACAGGGAGTATGAATAAAAGGAGTTGCTTGTAAGTGCTATTGGTATATGAAAACAGAAATACAGGAGTATCCGCGGAGTGGAAGAAGCCAGTACATGTGCCGCCGCATCTACATAAGGCAATAGAAGTAGTGTATGTAACGGATGGAGAAATAGAACTTGGAGTGGGACAGGAATTGTTCCATATGGATGAAGGGGATTTTGCAGTTGTGTTTCCAAATGTAATACATCATTATCAGGTGTTTGGGGAAAAAGAAAACAAGGTAATATTCCTGTACCTTGAACCAACACTGTTTCCTTCCTATTACAGGGAATTGCAGATATACAGCCCGAAGAATCCGGTTGTAAAAAAAGAGCAGGTGCATCCGGATGTGGTAAATGCCATAAAATATCTGACCGGAATAACAGAGGGGGATCCCCGGATGATACAGGCATATGCACAGATGATCCTTGCACATGTTTTCACAACAATGCCAATGATGGATAAAAGTGCGGTAGGGAGTGATGACCTGATTTATAATGCGGTAGAATACGTGGCCAAAAATTTTAGGGAAAACATCAGCCTTGAAAAAATGGCATATGAATTGTGTGTAAGTAAATATGTGTTGTCAAGAATGTTTGCAAAAACCTTTCACTGTAATTTTAGTAAATATGTGAATGGAGTCCGGTTAAATTATGCAGTTGCGGCACTGGAAAACACAATGGATTCCATTACAAATATATGTCTTGATTGTGGATTTGAAAGTCAAAGAACTTTTAACCGCGTGTTTAAGGAAAGATATAAAATCACACCTAGAGAATATCGAAAAAGGATAATTATGTAAAGCGATGTAGAAAAAGTTGTGGTGTTTCCTGAGAAAGAGAAAACTTGTCATAACAGCCGAAAATAGATATAATAGTTACACATGTGGGATACCACAATGAACGAAAAAGGCGAGGAAACAATCATGGCATTTGTACATCTGCATACACATACGGAATATTCATTACTCGATGGTTCCAACAAAATAAAAGAATATGTAAGCCGTGTGAAAGAACTGGGGATGAACAGTGCCGCGATCACCGATCATGGCAATATGTATGGTGTGGTGGAATTTTACAAGACGGCAAAGGCAGCAGATATTAATCCGGTGATTGGCTGTGAGATCTATGTGGCGCCGAATTCCCGGTTTGATCGCGAGACCAGCCATGGCGAGGACCGGTATTACCATCTGATCCTGCTTGCGGAAAACAATACCGGTTATGCGAACCTTATGAAGATCGTCTCCATCGGGTTTACGGAAGGGTATTATTACCGGCCGCGTGTGGATTTTGAGACGCTGCAGAAATACCATGAGGGATTGATCTGCCTGTCGGCGTGTCTGGCGGGAGAAGTGCCGCGCTATATTGTGCGTGGATTTTATGAAGAGGCAAAAGGCATTGCAAAAAAATACCAGGACTGTTTTGGAAAAGACAACTATTTCCTGGAATTACAGGATCATGGCATCCCGGATCAGAAGACGGTCAACCAGGGGCTTCTTCGGATCAGTCAGGAACTGGACATTCCCCTTGTCTGCACGAACGATATCCACTATACCTATGAAACGGATGTGGAGGCACACGATGTCCTTCTCTGTATCCAGACCGGTAAAAAGATTACGGATGAAGACCGTATGCGTTACGAGGGCGGACAGTTTTTCGTAAAAAGCGAGGAGCAGATGCGGAGTCTGTTTCCGTATGCAAAAGAAGCCGCAGACAACACGCAGAAAATCGCAGACCGCTGCCATGTCACACTCGAATTTGGCAATTACCAGATTCCAAAATATGCACCGCCGGAAGGCTATGACAGTGCGTGGACATTTCTGGATGCGCTGTGTGAGAAGGGATTTAAGGAAAAATATACGGACAATCCGGCGTACGATGAGACGCAGTGTGCAAAGATCCATGACGATATGGAATACGAGCTTGGCATTATCCAGAAGATGGGATTTGTCGAGTATATCTTAATCGTGTGGGATTACATCAACTGGGCGAAAACACATGACTGCTGGGTCGGACCGGGGCGTGGTTCCGGCGCGGGCAGCCGCGTGTGCTATTGTACCGGCATTACAAACATTGATCCGGTCAAATATAACCTCCTTTTTGAGCGTTTTTTAAATCCGGAGCGTGTGTCCATGCCGGATATTGATGTGGATTTTGAGTATGCGGAGCGTTCCCGCGTGATCGAGTACGTCACAGAAAAATATGGAAAGGATTCTGTGACACAGATTACGACCTTTGGTACGATGGCAGCCCGCGGTGTCATCAAGGCAGTTGGAAAAGCACTCGATTTTCCGTATGCGGAGATGGACCGTGTGGCAAAAATGGTGCCGATGGAACTAAACATTACGATTGACCGTGCCCTGCAGGTCAACCCGGAATTCCGCAGCCTCTATGATGGGGATGCACGTATGCACGAACTGATTGACATGGCAAAGCGTCTCGAAGGGCTGCCGAACCACACATCCGTACATGCGGCAGGGGTTGTGATCTATCCGGGAGAGGCGAGCAATTATGTGCCGCTGGGGCGTGCCAGTGACGGAACACCGACGGCAGAGTACAATATGGTACAGCTTGAGGAACTTGGTCTTTTAAAGATGGATTTCTTAGGACTCCGCACGCTTACCGTATTAAAAGATGCCGTCAAAAATGTAAAGGCATCCCAAGGCATCGACATTGACATCGATCATATCGATTTGAATGATAAAAAGGTGCTTGATTTTATCGGAACCGGGCGCACCGAGGGTGTGTTTCAGCTGGAATCTGCGGGCATGCAGAACTTCATGAAAGAGTTAAAACCACAGAATTTCGAGGATATCGTTGCCGGAATTTCCCTGTACCGTCCGGGACCTATGGATTTTATTCCAAACTACATCAGGGGAAAGAATAATGCAGACACCGTTACTTACGTGACGCCGGAATTGCAGCCGATCCTTGAGCCAACGTATGGATGTATCGTTTATCAGGAGCAGGTGATGCAGATCGTACAGCAGCTTGCGGGGTATACGATGGGACAGGCGGACAACATCCGCCGCGCCATGAGCAAAAAAAAGCAGTATGTCATCGATGCGGAGCGGCAGAGTTTCGTCTACGGAGATTCAGAGCGCGGCATCAGGGGCTGCGTGGCAAACGGCATTGATGAGAAAGCGGCAAACAGTATTTACGATTCCATGGTGGATTTTGCAAAGTATGCGTTTAACAAATCCCATGCGGCAGCCTATGCGGTCATCAGTGTGCAGACCGCGTGGCTGAAGTTTTACTATCCGGTGGAATTTATGGCAGCACTTATGACGTCCGTGATTGACAATTCGGCAAAAGCCGCGGAGTATCTGCTGCATTGTAAGGAACTCGGTATTTCCGTGCTCCCGCCGGATATCAATGTGGGACAGGGAGAATTCACGGCAGAGGGAAATGCCGTGCGCTATGGTCTGTATGCCATTAAATCCCTGGGACGTCCGGTGATTGACAGCATCATCGGGGAACGCAAAAAAGGTGGTTCATACCGCACCCTGCAGGATTTCATTGAACGTACGGTGCAGCGGGACATCAACAAACGTGCGATCGAGAATCTGATCAAGGCAGGTGCCTGTGACGGGCTTGACGGTAACCGGCATCAGATGTCCATTGTCTATACGTCCATTGTAGATGATGTCGTGCGACGGAAAAAGACCGGGCTGGAAGGACAGATGAGCCTGTTTGATTTTGTCGGGGAGGAAGATAAAAAGGACTACGAAGTCCATTATCCGAATGTGGAGGAGTTCCCGAAGGAAGTGCTGCTTGGCTTTGAAAAAGAAGTGCTTGGGATTTATTTAAGCGGGCATCCGTTGGAAGATTACCTTGGTAAAATGAAGAAAAATGTCACGGCAAATGCAGCGGATTTTGTCAGGGAAGAGGAAAGCGGCACAATTCGTGTGACAGATAATATGCATGTGGTTGTGGGTGGCATGATTGCAGCAAAAACCGTTAAATATACAAGGAATAATCAGGCAATGGCATTTCTGACAGTGGAGGATCTGACCGGTTCTGTGGAAATTATTGTATTCCCAAAAGATTATGAGAGATACAACCGCTTTTTGAATGATGAGGAGAAGATTTTCGTAGTCGGACACGCAACGGTGGAGGAGGAACAGGACGGAAAAGTGATCTGCGAGCGGATCGTTCCGTTTGACGATACCAGAAAGGAACTCTGGCTGCAGTTTCCGACAAAGAGTGATTTTTCTGAGAAAGAACAGCAGGTGTATGATATTCTCCGGGATTCGGACGGAAATGATGAAGTGGTAATTTATATATCGGATGTCAAAGCATTTAAAAGATTGCCAAGAAACCGTGCGGTTGGTACAAATTCTGTGCTCTTGGCACGTTTGACGGAATTTCTGGGCGAAAAAAATGTAAAAGTTGTGGAAAAAGGCATTGAAAATCGCGCGTAATAAGTATAGAATAAAACAGATTAAAGAATTTCATTTTAATTTTAATAAATGGAGGATTTCACAATGGCGAAAGAGATTAACACAATTGGTGTACTGACCAGTGGAGGAGATGCCCCGGGAATGAACGCTGCAATCCGTGCAGTTGTCCGTCAGGCTTTATCCAAGGGAAAGAAAGTGAAAGGAATCAAGCGTGGATACGCTGGATTATTGAACGAAGAAATTATTGACATGAACGGACAGAGCGTTTCCGATACAATTTCCCGTGGTGGTACTATTTTACAGACTGCCCGTTGTATGGAGTTTACCACACCGGAAGGACAGCAGAAAGGTGCGGAGATCTGTAAGAAGCATGGAATTGATGCAATCGTTGTTATCGGTGGAGATGGTTCTTTCAAGGGTGCACAGAAGCTTGCTGCACTGGGAATCAATACCATTGGGCTTCCTGGAACCATTGATCTGGATATTGCATGTACCGATTATACCATTGGCTTTGACACTGCTTGTAATACAGCCATGGAAGCGATTGACAAGGTTCGTGATACTTCTACTTCCCATGAGAGATGCTCAATTATCGAGGTTATGGGTCGTGGAGCCGGACATATCGCATTGTGGTGCGGTCTTGCAAACGGTGCTGAGGAGATTCTCCTTCCGGAAAAATATGATTACGATGAGCAGCGTCTGATTGATCAGGTAGTCAACGCAAGAAAGAACGGAAAGCAGCACTATATTATTGTAAATGCTGAGGGTATCGGTCATTCACAGAGCATGGCAAAGCGTATCGAGGAAGCGACAGGTGTTGAGACACGCGCAACGATTCTCGGACATATGCAGCGTGGTGGAAGCCCGACATGTAAGGACCGTGTCTATGCAACCACAATGGGTGCAATGGCAGTTGACCTTCTCTGCGAAGGAAAGAGCAACCGTGTCATTGGACATAAGGGTGGCAAGTTTGTAGATTTCGACATTGATGAAGCTCTGGCTATGAAGAAAGATGTCGATGAGTACATGTACGAAATCTCAAAGACACTGGTATAGTTATTCCTTTTATTGGAGAACATAGTGCGGCAGGGAATTCTCTCTGCCGCATTTTTAGGTTTGAAATCAATGGGATTTTCAAGGAGACGGGCAATGGACAACACCAAGGAAATTCTCACACTGGCAGTAGAAATCGGGGACGCGATGCTGCGGTGCGGAGCAGAAATTTACCGGGTGGAAGATTCTGTGATACGCATATTGGAAGCTTTTGGTCTGGATGATTTTGATGCTTATGTTTTATCCAACGGAATTTTTGCAAGTGCAAATGAGAGCAGGGAGGATGCCTGCAGTGTGGTAAGGTATGTTCCGCTTTCGGCAACCCATCTGGGGAAACTCGCTGCATTAAATCAGCTGACCCGAGATATCTGTAATCATAAATGTTCGATTTCGGAGGCATCGGAGCGGCTTGAACAGTGCAAAAACATTCCGGTTTATGCGAATGCGGTACAGTTACTGGCATGTGGAATCGGTTGTGCAGCGTTTACCTTCATGTTTGGAGGGCATCTGTCGGAAGCACTGTATGCATTTTTTGTAGGGCTGATAGAGCAGCTGGCATTGTTTGTGTGCCGGAAGCGTAAAGTTTCCAGATTTTTAACGAATGTATATGTCAGTCTGCTGATCTCTTTGCTTAGTCTGCCAGCGGCCGCGGGTGTAATACCTGTTTTGCATGACAAAGTGGTGATCGGGGCAATTATGCCGTTAGTACCTGGAATTGCACTGACAACATCCATTCGTGATTTTTATAATGGCGATTATTTGTCCGGAACGATCCATCTGATTGATGCACTTCTTACGGCACTTTGCATTGCAGTGGGCATTGCACTGCCGATTCTGTTGTTGCGATATGGAGGAAATTTACCGGTATGAGTTATGTGCTTCAGTTTTTTATTGCAGCGGTTGCCACGGTTACTTTTGCCATTTTGTTTGCGGCACCGAAAAAGGAACTGGTTTTCTGTGGCGTATCAGGCGGGCTTGCCTGGCTGGTTTATTTTATTTTGTACAGGCAGTCGGGGAATGTGGTTTTGGGCAGTCTGGTGGCAACCTTTGTTTTGACAATTTTAAGTCGTATTCTGGCAGTAGCAAGATGCAATCCTGCCACGATTTATCTGGTATCCGGGATTTTCCCACTGGTTCCGGGAGCCGGTATCTATTATACGGCATATTATCTGATATCCGGAATGCCGGCAAAATGCTCGGCAAAAGGGCTGGAAACTTTTGAGATTGCCCTGGCCATTGTATTTGGGATTATTTTTGGCTTCTCGATTCCGGAAACACTGTTTCATAAAAGGAAACAGTAAGTAATGGGAAAGGATTGTACGGATGATATGATTACAAGCAGTGCAAATCAGCAGATGAAACATCTGTCACAGCTGATGAAAAGGGCGAAAGAACGAAAAAAAGAACAGGTCTTTGTTGTGGAAGGAATAAAGATGTTTCAGGAAGCACCGGCGGATACGGTGGTGTCTGTCTACGTGTCGGAAAGTTTTCTGGAAAAACCGGAACATGAAAAATGCCTGCAGGGATACCGGTATGAGGTCGTGAGTGATGCGGTATTCCGGGAAATTTCGGATACACAGACTCCGCAGGGAATCCTTGCGATTGTCCGCATGCCGAAGTATGATCTGTCCGATCTTTTGCAGGGGGATCACACGCATCTTTTAATTCTTGAGAGCGTGCAGGATCCGGGAAATCTTGGAACGATGGTGCGCACCGGAGAGGGTGCCGGCATCACGGGAATTATAATGAATAAAACGACGGTGGATCTGTTTAACCCGAAAACCATACGCTCGACGATGGGAAGTATCTACCGTGTTCCGTACCTGATCACGGAGCATCTGCCGGATCTGCTTGATGAGCTGCATAAGGAGAATATCAGATTGTATGCGGCACATTTAAAAGGAGATACATATTATGATGCCTTTGATTTTACCGGGGCATGTGGCTTCCTGATTGGAAATGAGGGGAACGGTCTGTCTGATGAAATTGCAGAGTGTGCGGATTGCTATCTGAAGATTCCCATGGAGGGAAAGGTGGAGTCGCTGAATGCAGCCGTTTCTGCAGCACTTTTGATGTATGAATGTAAGAGACAGCGGGGAGAGCACAATGAAAATATGGTTTAAAATCTGGGAAAACACACACTTATTAAAATCGGAAACCATAGAAGATGATACGGAGGATACACGTACACATAAGATTTTTCATGCGCTTGAAGAAGTCTGTCTGAAGTGGGATCTTGGAAAACCGATCTGGTTTGATGCGAATATAGCGGAATTTCAAAGGCATGCGCGAACGAGGTTTGGCAAGGACAATTTTGTGGAGGAAACAGAATTTGATTATCTGGAGATACAGGTGATAGACGAAGATTAAAAAAATATTAAATTTGTTGCTTTCTGCGTACAGAACGTGTTTCTTGTGATATGATAATACCATATGGGAAAGCACGTTAATACATGTGTGAGGTCTGCTTTCGCATTTATGAAAGGAATGTCTGCCATTGTGGCAGGAAAGAGGAGGAATGACATGGGAACATCGCAGATGCTGGGGGAAGATATTGATAGTTGGGAAACTATGATGTTTTTATATAATTCTGCACTAAAAGAGGTGGGAACAAAACTTGAGATTTTAAATGACGAGTTTGTTCATATACATAAGTACAATCCGATTGAATATATTAAGTCGAGGATTAAAACACCGGAAAGTATTGTAAAAAAATTAAAGCGTGACGGATATGAGAGTACGATCGAGAATATGAGAAATTATATTAACGATATTGCAGGAATCCGTATTGTCTGCTCGTTTACTTCGGATATTTACCGTCTTGCAGAGATGATCGGAAAACAGAATGACCTGACCGTGATCTGTGTAAAAGACTATATCAAAAATCCGAAAGTCAGCGGTTACAAGAGTTTTCATATGCACGTGACGGTTCCTATCTTTTTATCGGACCGTGTGGTTGAGACAAAGGTGGAAATCCAGATCCGCACCATTGCAATGGATTTCTGGGCAAGTCTGGAGCACAAGATTTATTATAAATTTGAGGGGCATGCCCCGGAATATATCAGCCGGGATCTGCGTGCCTGTGCAGAAATTGTTTCAAACCTCGATGCAAAGATGCTGCAGCTGAATGAAGCAATTTTAGAAGAAAAGGAAAAAGAGGAACAGAAGAAAAAGGAAGAATAGTTACGAAGAATAAAACTATTACGGAACAGTCGGAAAGAAGGGAATGCTATGGTACCTTCCATTGCACGTCAGAGTGTGATTTTAAAATGTAATATGCAAAAATCCGTGATGCTTGGAAACTACGAATTTTTCTATGCTGCGGGATTGATGAGAAAATTATACAACATAGAGATCCGGACAGATATGGAACCGGAACAGATTCTGGAAGCGATTCTGCAGATGCAGGATAATCTGGCTCCGCAGAGTGAACAGGAAAAATATCTGATACAGATCATAAAGAATTATGAGCCGTCAGCGGATCATGATGCACAGATGGATGAGCTGTTTGCCTGGGGAGAACAGGAACCTGACATGTGGCAGGTCACGACATCGTTCCATCCGGTTATAAGGTAACTATGAGCGATAGTTACCTTATATTTTTGCAATTTTCGTACATACTACAAGTAATTTTAAAAGAAAGATGAGGATGTATGAAATGAGTAAGATGACTCTGGAACAGGAAGAAGTGCGCAATCAGGAGTATAATGAGTATGTCGAACAGATGACACCGAAACATAATCTGTGGGCAAATATGGGAAAAGCCTTTTTGCTGGGGGGAGGTATCTGCCTGTTGGGACAGATTATTTTACAGATTGCAGCCGGGGTATTCGGACTTAAGGCAGAGGATGCCGCTCTTTGGTGCAGTTTACTTCTTGTTCTTCTTTCGGTGATCCTGACGAGCTGTAATGTATATGGGATTCTTGCCAACTGGGGAGGCGCAGGGGCATTGGTTCCGATTACCGGATTTGCAAATGGCGTGTGTGCTTCTGCGGTGGAATTCCAGAAAGAGGGACAGGTATTTGGTATCGGATGCCAGATTTTTAAGATTGCCGGTCCGGTGATTTTGTATGGAATTTTTTCAAGCTGGGTGCTGGGATTGATTTACTGGCTATTTTAAATTCGGTGGTATCTATGTCGATAAAATCCATGTAAAAGATACCAGTGAGGTATCTATATACTGAAAATTTAATGTTCAGATACCGTGTTTTATCATCAAGTGATTTAACAGGATGCTTTTCAATTATATTTTTTCCGCGTACTTTTCCTGAATTTGCACATACTACCATAGAGAATAAGTAATCAAAGAGGTGCAGAATGAAAGAAAAACGGGAAATAGTTTATCTGAAGGCAGACCGCAACAGTGTCTGCCATGATCCAAAAATAAAGATACAGGATGTGATGTCTGTACAGTGTGCAGATCCTGCAATCTGTGCCGGAATAAAAAATAAAACACTGTATACATTTAAGAAAAACGATGGCCAGAAAAAAGAAGGAAAAAAGAAAAAACGAATGGAAGTATTTTCGATGCTAAATGTGATCGAACGGATACAGACGGATTACCCGGATGTGGAAATTGTTAGTATCGGGGAACAGGATTTTGTGGTGCAATTGTTAGATGCACCGATGGCACCGAAATGGCTGGAGACGCTTAAAGTTGTTGTGATGGTTGTAGTAATCTTTCTTGGAGCGGCATTTACGATTATGGCATTTAACAATGACGTGTCCGTGGGGGAAGTGTTCGACCGGTTTTATCAGCAGGTGATGGGAAAAGAAAAACCGAAAGTATCAGAAATCGAAATTTTTTACTGTCTGGGACTGGCAGTGGGAATTTTGGTATTTTTTAACCATATCGGAAAGAAAAAAATCACTTCAGATCCGACACCGATTCAGGTTGAGATGCGAAAGTATGAACAGGATGTAGATATGGCGTTTATAGAGAACGCGGGAAGAAAGGGGCATGAACACGATGTTTCTTAGACACATTTTTATGGCGGGCCTTGCGACAGCCTGCGGCATTGCGGTTTCTGCCGGAACGTTTGCTTTTCTTCTGGTGATCGGGGTCATTCCGCGCATGATCAAACGCTGCAATTTTGGAGAACGGATACTGATGGTCGAAAATACGGTTATACTGGGGGTATTGACCGGTGCCGTATTTTCTGTGGTGGAGTGGAAGGCACAGCTGCCGTATCCGTGGCTGGCGCATGTCATTTTGGGCGCTTATGGAACTGCAGCGGGAATTTTTGTGGGATGTATTGCGGTGGCACTGGCAGAAATATTAAATACTTTTCCGATCCTGTTCCGGCGTCTGTATATCAACCGTGGACTCAGTGGTGTTATGATTGCCATGGCACTGGGGAAAATGGCTGGTTCTTTTTATTATTTCTTTTTTGGTTACGGGCTTCCGAAATATTGGTAAATCCATATTTTCTAATTGCAATCTTCTTTGTGACTGGCGTATAATAAAAGGTATGATTAGTTTCAGGAGGATTTTAAATGGGCAGATATGCATTGGATATGGAAAAATATGCAGATTTGGCAAGGACTGCATCTGCTGAGGGATGCGTGTTATTGAAAAATGACAACAGTACCCTGCCACTTAAAAAAGGAGATAAAGTTGCTGTATTTGGGCGCATGGCGTTTCATTATTACAAGAGCGGACTTGGCTCGGGCGGACTGGTAAATACACGCTATGTGGTTGGAATCCTTGATGCGCTGCGCGCCTGCAAAGATATTGCGCTGGATGAAGAACTGATTGGGATCTACGAAAAATGGATCAAAGACCATCCATATGACGAAGGTGAGGGATGGGGGCTGGTTCCGTGGTCACAGGAAGAAATGCCCGTGACGGAAGAGATGCTTCAAACCGCATCCGGGGATGATGTGGCACTGGTGATTCTTGGACGTACGGCGGGGGAAGACCAGGACAATACGGACAAGCCGGGCAGTTATAAGTTGACACGGACAGAAGAAGACCTGATCCGTAAAGTGAGCAGTCAATTTTCACGCACGGCCGTTATTTTAAATGTGGGAAATATCATTGATATGAAATGGGTCAGAGAATTTGATCCGGCAGCGGTACTCTATGCATGGCAGGGAGGTCAGGAAGGTGGAAACGGTGTCTGTGATGTACTTATGGGGCGTGTGAATCCGTGCGGAAAACTGACCGATACGATTGCAGAGGATATCAGTGACTATCCATCCACGTCAAATTTCGGGGATTTACAGAAAAACTATTATAAAGAAGATATCTATGTGGGATATCGGTATTTTGAGACATTTGCCAAAGATAAAGTTTTGTATCCGTTTGGATTTGGATTGTCGTATACTTCTTTTTCCGTGCAAGCGTCTGCAGAAGAAAAGGACGAGCATACGGTCTGTGTAAAGGCAACAGTGAAAAATACCGGAACAAAACCGGGGAAAGAAGTGCTTGAAGTATATGCCAAAGCCCCACAGGGGGTACTGGATACACCGGTGCGTGTTCTTTGTGGATTTGCAAAGACAAAGGAACTGGCAGCAGGGGAAGAAGAGCATATTACTCTGGAGATTCCGAAAAATACATTTGCCTCCTATGATGACAGTGGTGTAACCGGACACAGGGACTGTTTTGTGCTGCTGGAGGGTACTTATACCATTTATGTGGGAACCGATGTGCGGACGGCACAAAAGGCAGGCAGTTATCCGCAGACGTTTACAGTACTTGAACAGCTTGAGGAAGTCTGTGCACCGCAGAAACCGTTTGCCCGTATGACAAGAAAGCCGGGTGATGTGATCGGATATTCCGATACACCGGAACGGATCTATGGTCCGTATGACCGAGTGGAAAAACCGGCAGAGATTTCACAGACTGGTGATAAAGGCTATCGTCTGGAAGATGTATATGACAAAAAGATTTCCATGGAGACATTTGTGGCACAATTGTCGGACGAGGATCTGATTATGCTGTTCCGCGGAGAAGGCATGTGCAGTCCGAAGGTGACTCCGGGTACTGCAGCGGCATTTGCAGGACTGACTTCGTCTTTGAGGAAGTTTAGAATTCCGGCAGAATGTGCATCGGACGGACCATCCGGAATACGTATGGACTGCGGAACAAAGGCATTTTCCCTTCCGAACGGAACGCTGCTCGGATGTACATTTAACTGTGAACTGGTGCGTCAATTATATGAAATGACAGGGCTTGAACTACGGTTAAACCGTGTAGATACATTGCTCGGACCGGGATTGAATATTCACAGAAATCCGTTGAACGGACGAAACTTTGAGTATATTTCCGAAGATCCGTTTTTAACCGGAAAAATGGGAGCCGCACAGCTGCAGGGACTTAATATTGCAGGTTCCACAGGAACCATCAAACATTTTGCGGCAAACAATCAGGAAACGAAACGACATGAGGCAGATTCGATTATTTCCGTGCGGGCACTGCGGGAAATTTATCTGAAGGGATTTGAAATTGCGGTAAAAGAAGGACCGGCCCGCTCTGTTATGACTACATATGGCCCGGTCAACGGGGTGTGGACTGCAGGAAGTTATGATCTCAATACCATTGTATTGCGCAAAGACTGGGGATTTTCCGGCATCGTTATGACTGACTGGTGGGCAAAGGCAAACCATGAGGGACAGCCATCGGATCCGCGTATACATGCGGTCATGGCAGCGGCACAGAATGATGTATATATGGTGACTGCAGACGCGCAGGATATGCAGCAGGATGATATGCTCGAAGAATTCCAGAAGGGAAATCTTACGAGAGGACAGCTGCAGAGAAATGCCATCAATATATTGCAGTTTGTACTAAAATCCCCGGCGATGCTTTATGAGATGGATAGGATTTCTCCGGAAGAACTTAAAGACCGGAAGAATGCTGCAAAAGATGATCCGGATGTCTCAAAGATGATGAAATTTGTGACAGATGAGCAGGGAAATATCCGCATTTCCGGTGGCGGCTGGGATACACATCAGGGAAAAGAAATACTTGCGGATCTGGATATGAAAGCCGGAAGTTATGAACTGCAGATGAAAGTGAAATCAAATCTGGATGATCTGGCACAGCTTCCGGTAACAGTATATCTGGATAATATCATCAAAGGAACACTGTCATTTAGGGGATCGAAAGGGCAGTGGGTGACACAGCAGATCCGGTTTGATACATTCGAGGGACATCATTATATGAAATTATATTTTGGGGCAACCGGACTTACGGTAGATCATATAGCGTTTCAGCTGTCCGGGGGCGCAGACAAGGAGCAGTAAGACATGAATGTTTTAAAGGTAAAAAAGGGAGAAACGCTTGCCAGAAAACAGGACAAGGTGATGGAATGGTATCTGATTCAGGAGGGATCGGTGATCCGGCAGTTTGCATTTGCAGAGATCATTATGCACCGGAATGCAATTGTGGGTATTCTCGAGAACGAATGGTTTGCCTGCGATTATGTGGCAAATGAAGATACGACATTGATTGTGATTCCATGTAAAAATGCACAGGATCTGCGGAAGATTTTGTCCGAACATGAGAATTTCCGCCCGATTTTTTTGCGTACGGCAGTGGAACAGCGGCATCAGGCACTGTGTCTGTATGCCAGTCTGCAGAAAAAATGCATGCTTTTACATAATGCTGCGGAAACGTTGTACAGCGAATACAAAAATCTGTGCAGCGAGAAGCTTCTTGATGAACAGGATTTTCCGCGTATGGAACAGTTTGCAGCTTTAAAAATGCAGCACCGTGCGGAAAACTGGGAGATTGCAAACAGTAACAGTCTGGTCCGGAGTTATCTGAAAGAATATATGCAGCTGATGATCAAAGATGACAGTCTGTGTGTGGGAGCAATCATGGAGGCGGCGGCACAGATGCGTCGTGTGACACAGGGAATCGGCGAGATGGTAAATTATCTGCAGTACAACAGGGATATTTTATTTTCAGATTCCAGAGATGATATTTTTCGTCTGTTTTTTACAATGGCAGTCCAGCAGTCGCAGAAAAAGCAGGACATTTCCGAGATCAAAAAGCGTCTGTTAAATATGGTGGATGTCATGACAAAGCTTGATGTGTACGATAAAAAACAGATGGCGGAGGCACATGAACTCTGCGAAAATTACGACTTTACCAAGGAGTCCGAAGGACGTATCAATATTATGCGTGAGGATTGTATTGCACATATTATGGAGTATGCAGGATATGGCAGCGATATGATCAGGGATTTCCACAGCATTGTGCAGCAGTACCGGGAGCTGCCGGATATGATGTCTACAGACAATGAGGCGAGACAGCTGCGCAGGGAAATCACAAAGGTCTTTTACGATATTTATACCAAGGCGTTTATGAGATCAGTTGAGGAACTGGTCAAGCCGTCACCGATCATGATGATGTTTTTCAATTTTGGGTTTATGGATGCGGAGGTGCTGGGGGAAACTAACACAAATGCACTGTATAATCTGACGGATTCGCTTGGATTGTTTCATTCTGCAAATGTCTATACGGTTTATGACTGGCTGGTACAGATTTATCAGGGAAAGAAAGAACCGTCCCGCAATGAATTTGACCAGGATTTCAATGCATTTCTGCTGGAAGAAAAGAGAACTGGGAATATTACGGAAGCGCAGATGCAACAGTATAAAAATGACAGCAGGCAGAAAGTACAGTTTGAGATCCGCAATATGTTTACCTCCGGAAACCGTGTGACCTATGGCCGTGTGACTACATTCTGTCCGGTTCTGATGGAAGAGGATTTCATCAACACCGTGGAAAAGATGGCAGTTACCGCAGAAAAAATTGCCGATGCCATCAATAAGGTGCGCTGTGTGGATTATTCTGCACTCTATCATGATGTCATGTTTTCCGATCCGGATCGCGGAATCAATCAGGAATGGATCAAAAAGGAGATTCTGCCGGATGTGATTCTGATGCCAAATGCCGGAACCCGTACCCTGATGTGGCAGGAGACATCCGGTGCCAAGATTGATACACCGGCGCGTTTTCTGTTTCCGATCTTTTCCGCAGTGGATCTCGATGATCAGATGGTGGAATGTATCGGCCGATACCGCTGGGAGATCTGCAGACGTGTGCAGGGTGTATACTGGAACGATATCCGGGAGAAATCGCTTACGGCGGAGTACTGTGATTTTATTCAGTATTATCGCAAAAATTCAGATCTTTCCGCAGATGCAAAGGAAAAGATCAAGACTGCACTGTCCCGTGCGCGCAACAGTTACCGTGAGGTATTTGTCAAGGACTATCAGGCATGGATGAAGTATGAGTCACAGGGAAGTTTCCGACTGAATAAAGTGGCAAGAGATATTCTGGTAAGGTATTGTCCGTTTGCAAAGGATATCCGCCAGGGACTGGCCACCAATCCACAGTATCAGAATGCATTTCACAGACTTGATGCGGAAAACAGAAAGAAACTGCAGCGGTTCCGTTCTGTTTACGATAAATATGAGGCTGCCGGCGGAGAGATCACACCGGAACTGAAAGAAAATCTGCGGTTTTATCAGATGTAGGAACGGATATGGAATATATAGCTTATGTAGAGACCCCGTATAAAGAAAAATTTGGAATTCCCAGACAGAGTGGGCTGGCGGAGAGCACCTGTGGGGAAATTATTTTCACACCGAAATTCCGGAATCCGGATGCAGTGCGTGGAATCGAAGAGTTTTCCCACCTGTGGCTTCTCTGGGAGTTTTCCAGGGCAAAGCAGGATATTTTTCATGCAACCGTAGCGCCCCCACGCCTGGGAGGAAAAGAAAAACGGGGCGTGTTTGCCACACGTTCCCCCTTTCGCCCGAATTCGATAGGACTTTCATGCGTGAAACTTGAAAAGGTACGCATCGATCAGAAGCTTGGACCGGTTCTTACGGTTTCCGGGCTGGATCTGCTCGATCACACGCCGCTTTTCGATATCAAACCGTATCTGCCGTACGTGGATGCCCATCCGGAGGCAAAAAACGGTTTTGCGGAAGAATTCCGGGAGTTTCAGATACCGGTAGTATTTCCGGAGGAATTGCAGGCACAGATTCCGGAACATCTGCGGGGACCGCTTCTTGAGGTTCTTGCACAGGATCCCAGGGCGGCATACAACAAAAAGCCGGATTATATCTACGGGATGGCATTTGCTGATTATGACATCCGGTTTATGGTGGCAGAGGGAATTCTGATGGTAAAAGAGGTCACAAGGCGCACGCAGGAATGGAAAAAAGTCAAGTGAGAGTTGCGCTTGCACGGGGAAAGCCTTATAATAGAAACGTCAAAAGTCAAAAACGCGAAGAAATTCGTGTAGTAGTGAGGTAAGAGGATGAAAGAGTTAAAAGAGTACATTCGCAGTATCCCGGATTTCCCGGAGAAGGGAATTATTTTCCGTGATGTCACAAGTGTACTGCAGGATGCAGATGCACTGAAGCTTTCCATTGATGAACTGGCGAAACGCTTGGAGGGCGTTGATTTTGATGTGATCGCCGGAGCAGAATCCAGAGGCTTTATCTTTGGAGCACCACTTGCTTATGTCATGCATAAGCCGTTTGTACCGATTCGTAAAAAGGGAAAACTGCCATGTGAGACGGTTGAAAAAACATATGATCTGGAGTACGGTACGGCAACGATTGAGATTCATAAAGATGCCATTCAAAAAGGAGAAAAGGTTGTACTTTTGGATGATCTGATTGCAACCGGCGGAACCATGAAAGCTGCTGCGGAACTGGTAGAGGAACTTGGCGGTGAAGTGGTAAAGATGTTGTTTCTCATAGAGTTGAGCGATCTTAACGGACGGGAAGTTTTAAAGGACTATGACGTGGAATCTGTCGTACAGTTCGAAGGCAAATAATCGAATAAAAAAAATTTTTCTGCACATACTGTATCAAAAACAAAGTAAGGAGAGATAGTATGGATCAGCAGGTTGGATCAGGGAGTCTTTGCTTTGCAAAGGCTCCTTTTATTATTGGAACAGCATCTGTGGTTGGAACCAAAGAGGGGGAAGGTCCCCTGGCAGATGCATTTGACTGTATCGGACCGGATGATAAATTTGGTCAGCAGACATGGGAGGCCGCAGAGAGCAGTCTGCAGAAAGAAGCATTGACGCTTGCCCTCGGGAAAGCAGATCAAAAGCCGGAAGATATGAGGTACCTGTTTGCCGGAGATCTGCTTGGACAGCTGATTGCCTCATCATTTGGATTAAAAACGTTTGAAATTCCACTGTTTGGACTGTACGGGGCATGTTCCACATGTGGAGAAGCGCTGGCACTTTCTGCAATGACGGTAGCGGCCGGATATGCGGATCGCGTGGCGGCAGTCACTTCAAGCCATTTTGCCAGCGCGGAAAAACAGTTCCGTTTTCCGCTGGAATACGCAAACCAGCGTCCGGTAAGTGCCACATGGACAGTGACCGGAGGCGGTGCATTTATTCTGTCAAAAGAGGCGAAGCAGCCGCTGGCAAAGGTGGCGGGGGTCACAACCGGAAAGATTGTAGATTACGGAATCAAAGATTCCATGAATATGGGAGCCGTGATGGCACCGGCAGCCGCCGAGCTGATTGCACAGAATCTTACGGATTTTAAACGAAAACCGGAAGATTATGACCGGATTATCACGGGAGACCTGGGAGAAGTCGGTCAGCAGATTCTGTTTGATCTGCTGCTGAAAAAAGGCATGGATATCCGCGAGCAGCATGAGGACTGTGGCATGTTAATTTTTGATTCACAGACACAGGGAACCGGTTCCGGAGGATCGGGATGCGGATGTGCAGCCTCGGTGCTGAGTGCACATTTCCTGCCAAAGCTGGCAAGTGGGGAATTGAAAAGAATACTTTTTGTGCCGACAGGCGCGCTGCTTTCTACGGTCAGTTTCAATGAAGGACAGACAATACCGGGGATTGCACACGGTATTGTGCTGGAAAGCTGTGTTTCATCCGCAAAAAAGGAGGGATAAGGATATGCAGTATGTAATTGCATTTGTAACAGGGGGAATGATCTGTGCACTGTCACAGATCCTGATGGAAAAAACAAAAATGCTTCCGGGACGTATCATGGTTCTTTTGGTCTGCCTTGGGGCCATCCTTGGATTTGCGGGGATCTATGAGCCGTTTTCCAAATGGGCGCAGGCGGGCGCGAATGTGCCGCTTCTGGGATTTGGAAACAATCTCTGGAAGGGTGTCAAAGAGATGGTGGACAAGAAAGGATTTATCGGTATTTTTCTGGGCGGCTTTAAAAACTGTGCGGCTGGGCTTTCCGCAGCACTCGTTTTTTCTTATATTGCCTCCCTGCTCTGCCAGCCAAAGATGAAAAAGCACTAGCAAATCGGGAAAATTCTGTTGTATAATAAATGGGAATTTTGCACACACTAGCTCTGTAGATCAAATAAAAGGAGATATGTGTGATGAAAAAATTAAAAGTTCTGATGATGGGCGGAATGCTTGCAGCAGGGATCTGTCTGTTTGCGGCCTGTGGTACAGCAAATGATGACGGAACGAACAATGGTGTAAACGATACTTCCAATACACAGGTTACTACACAGGAAAACATTCCGGGAACGGACAATACGACTGGAAATGGTACAACAGACAATAATACGGATGCCGGAAATTCCAAAAACGATGGCAATGTCGGAAAAGATATCGGGGATGTGGGAAAAGATGTCGTGGATGGTGTGAAAGATGCCGGTGATGCTGTGGCAGATGGCGTGGATGATGCAATTGACGCGGTAGATCCGGATGCAGACACAAACAATGGCGGTAAGACCAATACCGGACGTTAGACAGGATTACCTATGAAAAAAGAAACTTACGTTAAAATGACCCAGCCGTTTCGGGATGACCCGAAACGTGCGCGGGCGTTACATAGAGCAAATAAAATATTGACGGTTGTGATTTTTGTGGCATATCCATGCCTGCTTCTGTGGCTGCTGTGGCAGAAGGATATGCGGCTATATAAAGCCATCTGTGTGCCACTTGACGGATTTATTATTGTGACGGTTGTGCGGACCTGGATCAACCGGAAACGGCCGTATGAAATATTTGAACTGCCATCTGTGATTCCAAAAGATACGAAAGGACATTCCTGGCCGAGCCGGCATGTGTTTTCCGCGGCAGTGATTGCGTTTACGTTCTGGTTTGTGTGCCCGGCTGTGGGGATTGTATTTTTGTTTATGACAGTTGCTATTGCATGGATCCGGGTAGTTTCCGGAGTGCACTTTATCAGTGATGTAGTGGCGGGATTTCTTTTTGCTGCGTTTTTTTCTTTGTTTTTTTAGGATAAAAAGCGGGAATCCTCGGTAATTCAATTGCCGCAGATGAAAGCGCGTAACCACAGGTTACATTGGAGACTTTAACGTCTCCTCTTTTTTGAACTTTAAACAGAACACTTGTTCTTTTCTTGGAGATGTGGTATACTATGTGTATGAAGGAAAATTTAATTCATTCACGCACTTGCGTGTACAACATTAATTACCATGTGGTTTGGTCGGTAAAGTACAGGCGAAAGATTCTGAATGCGGAAGTTGAAAAGTATTTGAAAGAACATACGGCGTTATATTGAACATCAGAGTAAATCTTATTAAGGAGGAAAAGAACATGCTGCTGTCACATAAGACAGATATTCAACTGAATACAACAGAGTCTAATATCGTAGGCCATATGTGCTATGCGGCATCTAAACTCTGGAACGTGTGCAACTATGAACGCCGCAATTTCAAGGAGCTTGGAATGGCCCATTACCCTGACTGGTATGATCAGAAAGCACGGTTAAAAGGAAATATGTGGTTCAAATCCCTGCCCTCGCAGACGGCGCAGGAAGTGTGCAAGCTGGTGGATAAATCATGGAAGTCATTTTACGCACTGATAAAAAGTAAAGGCATCCAGAATCCAAAGCCGCCAAGATTTAAACAAAGCGGTATGACAATTACCTATATGCAGAATGCAATTGTACATGTATCTGGAAGCAAAAGGGTACGACTATCACTTCCGAAGCAGCTAAAGGAGTATCTGAAGCATACATATGACATCGGTGACAACTATCTGTATCTGGAAAATAAGATTTTCCAAAACACGGATGTCATCAAACAGATTAAGATATATCCACCGGATCGGAAAAACGTGTGTCAGGTTATCGTGATTTATGACGTAAAAGATGTGGAAAAAATGCAGGATAACGGACACTATTTATCAATTGATCTGGGTCTCCACAATCTGATAACCTGTTATGATTCTGCGGGCACAAGTTTTATCCTTGGAAGAAAATATCTGGAAATCTCCCAGAAATATGATAAAGAAATCGCAAGACTTGGGCATCAATGGAACAGCTGTCAGTCAGCAGGAGGGATTAAGTATCCGAAGCCATCCAAACATATGCTTAAGGTATATAAGAAAAAGCGAAACTGTATTCACGACTATCTTCATAAAGTGACCAGAGCAGTAGTGAATTATTGTAAAGCAAATGATATCCACACGGTTATTATTGGTGATATCACAAATATTCGAAGGAATAAGAATCTGGGAAAAGTGACAAATCAAAAACTTCATGCACTGCCTTATGCGAAAATATATGGAATGCTGGAGTATAAACTTGCAATGCATGGAATTACACTTGCGAAACAGACAGAAGAATATTCAAGCCAGTGTTCCCCACATGCACCACAAGTAACAAAAGAATATGCAAAGAAATGTAACAGAACCAGCAGGGGATTGTATAAGGACCAGTTGTCAGTATATAATGCGGATGCAGTAGGGGCATATAACATTATGAGAAAATATTTTGCCGGATGCGGCAAAGAGAAAAAGATATCCGTTACCGGATTATCTTCTCCCCTGATCATAAAAGTAGCTGTGTAACCCCAAAAAGGTAGCAGTAAAGGTGTCATGGACGCACCCAGAATCTGTATGGCGAAGCCATATATATCTGATGCTCGGTGATTCAATTACCGATGTAGTTCACTGTGGTTTTCACCGGCTATGCCGGAAAAATTACTGGCTTTCTTTCCGGAACTGGCGCGGTGTCATGCTGTATTTTTGTTTGAACACCCGGTTAAAATAGGAAAGATTTTCAAAACCGGATTCCGCCGCAATATCCAGAATGGAGGAGTCGGAAGTTGTCAGCAGACGCGAGGCGATTGTCAGGCGGTAGTCCCGCAGATAGTCCACGAAAGACGTTCCCATAGTTTCTTTGAAATACCGCATAAAATGAGATTCGGAAAAATCAACGGTTGCCGCGATGTCGGCAATCGTTATTTTTTGCATGTAATTATTTTCAATGTATTTTAAAACAATTTTCATTTTATCAAGCGTTTTGCGGTTACTGCCTGTCGTTAAGTTCCGGCAGCGGTTGTCTAAAATAAAGAAAAACTGGTACAACTGACTTTTGATGTACAGTTCATAGCCCTGTGGTTTGGTCTTGCTGATTTCGTCACAGGCATCAATTGGCATGATGACATCTGTGTAATAAGGATAGACAGGGGTGAAGATGGTTGGAACCGTGACTTTTCCGCTCATAAGAGGAAGAAGAAAATCGGTGGCAGTCACATCGTTCTGCCGTGGAATCAGCATACTCGGATTAAAGATGATATTTTCATATTCCATGAAGGCATCTTCCAGCTGGTCAATGGAGTGGAGCTGTCCCGGAAGAATAAGAGCCAGGGTCGGACCTTTTACTTTGTATTCCCGGAAATCTACTGTAATGCGTCCCATCCCCTTTTTGATGTAGATCAGTTCCAGTTCATCGTGCCAGTGCAGCGGTACACGCGGAAAATCCAGTGGGATCGAGCATAGATATGTATTATAAGGGAAGATGATATCCCCATGTGTGATGGTTTCGTGATAATTTTCATATTCAAGTATATTCATATCTTTATTTTAGCAGAATTGTCCTATGACTGTAAAGGACAAAAACGACAGAAAACGCATGAAACAGGCGAAAACACAGGATATGCAGGCACTGTGGAAATGTACCAAGACAGGTGGCACGAAATTGGTGAAATTTAACAGCTGGGGGTTATTTGAATATGAAAAATGATAGAATAGTATCAGTTTTTGCTTGAATACGACAAGAAATCAGCAGGAAAAAATCATATACTAAGTACATCAAAACAACACGAAATCTTGTGGGAGGGAAAACACATGACTTTAGCAAAAGCAGTATCTATGAAATATAACAAGACCATCGAGAAGTGCTCAAACGAGGAAATTTACTATGCACTCCTTGATATGACCAAGCAGATGGCAGAGGACAAGGTCAGCAATGAGGGAAAGAAGAAGCTGTACTACATCTCAGCAGAGTTCTTAATCGGAAAGCTTTTATCCAACAACCTGATCAACCTTGGTATTTATGACAGCGTGAAGTCCGAACTTGAGGCATCTGGAAAGAACATCGGAGAGATCGAGGAAATCGAGCTTGAGCCTTCACTCGGAAATGGTGGGCTTGGACGTCTGGCAGCCTGCTTCGTAGATTCTATTGCAACACTTGGATTAAACGGTGATGGTGTTGGATTAAATTATCACTACGGATTGTTCAAACAGGTATTTGACCACAATTTACAGAAAGAGACTCCAAACCCATGGATTACACCAGATAGCTGGCTGACAAAGACAGATGTCACTTATCCGGTACAGTTCGGTGGATTTACCGTACAGTCCAGATTATATAACATTGATGTCGTTGGTTATAACAACCGTACTACAAAGCTGCGTCTGTTCGATATCGAGACTGTTGATGAGAGCATTGTCGGAGATACGATCGATTTCAACAAAGATGACATTGCAAAGAACCTGACACTGTTCTTATATCCGGATGATTCTGATGACAAGGGACGTCTTCTTCGTGTTTACCAGCAGTATTTTATGGTAAGCAATGCTGCAAGACTGATTCTTGACGAGGCAGTAGAGAAGGGATCAAACTTACATGACCTGGCAGATTATGCAACCGTTCAGATCAATGATACCCATCCATCCATGGTAATTCCGGAGCTGATCCGTCTGTTACAGGAGAGAGGCATCCTGATGGATGAGGCAGTTTCCATCGTATCTAAGGTATGTGCATACACCAACCATACGATTCTTGCAGAGGCACTTGAGAAATGGCCAATCGGTTTCCTGGATAAGGCAGTTCCACAGCTTATGCCAATTATCCGCGAGCTGGACAACCGTGTACGTGCAAAAGTTTCCGATGAGAGCACCTACATCATCAAGGACGGACTGGTACACATGGCACACATGGATATCCATTATGGATACAGTGTCAACGGTGTTGCATACCTGCACACAGAAATCTTAAAGAATAGTGAGTTAAATAACTTCTACAAGCTTTATCCGGAGAAGTTCAACAATAAGACCAACGGTATTACCTTCCGTCGCTGGCTCATGTCCTGCAATCCAGAGCTTTCCGCAATGATCACAGACTTGATCGGTGAGGGCTGGAAGAAGGATGCCAACGAGTTAGAGAAACTTGGCAATTTCGTCAATGATGATGCGGTACTGGATCGTCTCCTTGCAGTAAAGGCTGGCAAGAAAGCAGATCTGAAGAATTATCTGAAGATGAAACAGGGATTTGAGATTGATGAGAATTCCATCTATGATATTCAGGTAAAGAGACTGCATGAGTACAAGAGACAGCAGATGAATGCTCTCTATGTCATCCACAAGTATTTCGAGATTAAGGAAGGCAAGAAGCCTGCAACTCCGATCACCGTATTCTTCGGAGCAAAGGCAGCACCGGCTTACATTATCGCAAAGGATATCATTCATCTGATTCTCTGCTTACAGCAGATCATCAACAATGATCCGGAAGTAAGTCCATACTTAAAGGTATTTATGGTAGAAAACTACAACGTAACCATGGCTGAGAAGATGATTCCTGCATGTGATATCTCCGAGCAGATTTCCCTTGCATCCAAGGAAGCATCCGGAACCGGTAACATGAAGTTTATGTTAAACGGTGCACTGACACTTGGAACCATGGACGGTGCAAACGTAGAGATCGCAGAGCTTGTTGGAAACGAGAACATCTTTACCTTTGGTGAGGATTCCCAGACCGTTATCGACCGTTATGACAGAGGCGATTACAACTCCAGAAGCTACTATGAGAAGGATTCTGAGTTAAAGAAGGCCGTAGATTTCATCGTAAGCGATACCGTAAAGGCCGTTGGATGCAGCGAGAACTTAGAGCGTCTGTACAATGAGCTGTTAAACAAAGACTGGTTTATGACATTCCCGGATTTCGAGGATTACATTGCAACCAGAGAGAAAGCGTATGCAGCATATACCGATCGTAAAGATTGGGCAAAGAAAGCACTGATCAACATCAGCAAGGCTGGATTCTTCTCCTCTGACAGAACCATCGATCAGTACAACAAAGAAATCTGGAAATTATCTTAATTGAATATAGGAATACAAATAAATTGTTATTCTCCTCCTTAGATGGGAACCGGACGGATGGTCCGGTTCCTTTTTTAGCGTTTTTTGGATTGTTAAAATTTGCAAAAACAATACAAATGTATTGAAATAGAAATGATTTAGCGTTATAATAAAGAAAATGAATGGAAGTGGAGGTGCTGAATATGGCTAGTACAATTCAAGTCAGGGTAGAAGATGAGTTAAAGAATAAATCAGATGCATTATTTAAAGATCTGGGTACAGACACAACAACAGCAATCAGAATGTTTTTAACACAGGCTGTTGCTACAAATGGATTTCCTTTTGAAATCAAAAGACAGGCAGAAACAAATCCATATGCACCGATGACTGAGAAAGAGATGCTTGCAAAATTGAAAAAGTCCAGAGAGCAGGGGAAGTTCACAGATGCAGATGATGTGATTTCTGATATGAGGTCAAAGTATGGATTATAAGATTGTTTTATCAAGGGGTGCGGAGGAGGATCTTGACGGATTCGTTGCATATCTTTTGTTTGAAAAGAAAAGTGAACAGGCTGCAAGAAATTTATTAAACGATTTTGAGGCAACAAAGACAAGTTTGTCAAATGTTGCCGGAAGTCTGAAACTCTGTGATAATCCCAAACTAAGAGAGTTAGGATACTACAGAATCAATTTCCTATCGCATCGATATTTTATGTTGTATCGTATTGAAAACGATACAGTTTATGTGGATAATGTTTTTCATGAATTGCAAGATTATGAGAATAAATTAAATTAAATATTTAAAAATTCCTATCTATGGGGTATCTTTTAATTTTGAATATTATTTAGGAGATTACTCAAATAGGTAGGAATTTTTTATGGAAAAGAATCCAATTGCTGAATGTAATAAGATTCAAAAGAAATATTATCCAGAGTTGTTTGCTAAATTTTCTGGGGGTGAATGATCCTCGAAATCAGAGTTATATAGATTATCCAGTCAGGGTCATGCTGGGAACCATGTACTACAAATGCATAGGTGGAATTTCAAAAAGACTGCTTCTGTATCAATGACCGCTATGGAAGAATTTTGTATATGCAGGACTATGCCAGTTATGTAAAAGATGACATGATTTCCGAGCTCTGTGATCTGAGCCGGGATCTGATGTTATCCATTGATATCCTGCCCGTACCAACGGATGAGGCAGTGCGGTTTTTATCATACTGATTTTAATTGTAGTATTATCGGCGGAGCTGCTTTTATGGGGAATTTCCAGAGCGCAGAGCCTCTAAGTGCAGAAGTACTGGCACATACCCCGACGATCCAGAGGTATGTCAGCAAATATGGAATCCCGGAGTATGTTGCGGTGATACAGGCAATCATGATGCAGGAAAGAGGAGGAAGGGGAACAGATCCCATGCAGTCCAGTGAGTGCCCTTATAATACCGAGTATCCCAATAGTCCGGGAGCAATTCAGGATGCAGACTATTCCATCAAGATGGGAATTCAGTATTATGCAGACTGTATCCGGGAGCATCCCAACAGCAGGAAGTATTATCTTTTTTGACTGGGATCATGATGGTGTTAGTGACCATGTGGGAATCGTGGAAAGCTGTGATGGAACGACAGTCTATACGGTAGAAGGAAACTCCGGAGATGCGGTTAAGGAGAATAGTTATACGGTTCATTCAGCATCTATTATGGGATATGGAATTGTTTCAGGGATGTGAGAGTCTATATCGTAGAGGCAAAAGCATATGAGAGAATTAGTTCTTTAGTTTCGGCACATCAGCCACTACTTCATATTTCAGTGTAATACGCTGGTTCATTATTTGCTTACGTGCATATTCTGCCACAGGCAGATTTGCTGTTTGGGCATTTTCTGTGACAATATCATATTCCATATCGTTGAGACGGAGCATGATGTGATGGTTTCGTTTTAGTTCCTTCTGTTTTTGTATTAGTGAAAGGATAGAGTTGAGATAATACTGCTTTAGAAGTAAAATAGATGGTATCCTATAGACAGGATAAAATTTAAAATTATAGGGTTTGTTTTTGAAAATGGTGCAAATAAGCACTTTATAACAGGAGATAGATATTTATGAAATATATTTTATTAGTTGAGGATGACCTGAGTTTAATAAGCGGATTGTCTTTTGCAGTGAAAAAAGCGGGATATGGACTGGATATTGCACACACCAAAAGTGAAGCGGATGAGATATGGGAGGATGGAAAATACGATTTAGTGATTTTGGACGTATCTCTGCCAGATGGTTCTGGATTTGATATATGTAAAAGCATCCGGGAAATATCGAAAGTACCGATTATGTTCTTGACTGCAAGGGATGAAGAAACAGATGTTATCATGGGACTGGACATCGGCGGTGATGATTATATTACGAAGCCGTTCAAACTGGCTGTGTTCATATCGAGAATCAATGCCCTGATCCGTAGAAGTGATAACTTTAATCAGGCAGATGTGGAGTTGAGTTCCGGTGGTATTACTATCCAGCTCTTAAAGCGAGAGGTATATAAGAATAATGAGAAAATCGACTTGACAGCGAATGAATATAAACTTCTGTGCCTGTTGATGGAAAACTCAGGACAGGTGCTTTCTCCGGAACAGATTTTGGGGAAACTCTGGGACTGCAACGAAGATTATGTGGACAGCAATACACTGACGGTCTACATCCGCAGGTTGCGTACCAAAATTGAGGATAATCCGGGAAAACCAGAACGGATTGTGACGGTACGTCGCATGGGTTATAAATGGAATTCGGTGGAGTGAGGTGAAGTGTAAGTGAAGATACTGGTAAACAAGAAAATCAAGAGTTTGTTCTGTAAAATAACGGCTTGTATTATGCTGTTTACTTTGTCGGCTACGCTGCTTACTATTTTTGAGGTAAGACCTACGGTGTTAGTTATCTTCTTGTGCATGATTGGAATGGGAATGGCTATTGTAGTTTTCTGCTATGGTTATTTTAAGGAACAGAACGAGATTATGGAAACAGCGGTGGCACAGATTACAGAATATATTTCTGGAAACCATAGGGCTCGCATTGAATGTGATGAGGAAGGAGAGGTGTATCGTTTTTTCCATGAGGTAAATTCTTTGGCGGCTATTTTAAATGCACATATAGAGCAGGAACGTAGATCAAAACAATTTTTAAAAAATACGATATCTGATATTTCCCATCAGTTAAAGACGCCACTGGCTGCATTAAATATCTACAATGGACTTTTGCAGGATGAGACTGCTGATATGCCAGAAATTCAAGAGTTCGCATTGTTATCAGAGAAAGAACTTGATCGAATAGATACACTGGTGCAGAATCTTTTGAAGATTACAAAGCTGGACGCAGGCTCTATTGTGTTGGAGAAAAAGCCAGAAAATGTGGCAGAGATGATGAAGGATGTAGAACTACATTTTGCGTATCGTGTTGAGCAGGAGCAAAAAGAATTGTTACTATCTGGAAGAGAAGATGTTTTGCTGTGTTGCGACCGTGACTGGATGCTGGAGACGGTGGATAATATTGTAAAAAATGCATTGGATCATACAGAAAACGGAGATACCGTGGAGATCAAGTGGCAGAAGTCTGCTTCGATGGTTCAGATTCAGATAAAAGATAATGGATGTGGTATCCATCCAGAAGATATTCACCACATTTTCAAACGGTTTTACCGGAGTCGTTTTTCTAAGGATAAGCAGGGATTAGGGCTTGGTCTTCCTCTTGCAAAGATGATTATTGAAGCACATAACGGTACGATAGAGGTAACTAGTGAACTTCAAAAAGGAACCACGTTTACACTCAATTTCTTAAATCCTACAAAATTGTAGGCTAAGAGTCATGTTACTGTAGGATTTGGGTGGTATGCTTTCTATAATAATCAAAGAAAGAGGTGCATAGTATATGGATTTATTAGAAGTTCAGTCTATTTCAAAAACTTATGGTAGCGGAGAGGCAGCCGTACACGCTTTGAAAAATGTTAGTTTTTCTGTACCAAAGGGAGAATATGTGGCGATTGTCGGGGAATCCGGTTCCGGCAAGAGTACGCTCCTTAATATGATTGGGGCACTGGATAATCCCACATCAGGCAAAGTATTGATTGAAGGCAAGGATATTTTTGCGATGAAAGAGAGTAAGCGGACTATTTTCCGTAGGCGGAATATAGGATTTATTTTTCAGGCATTTAATTTGATACCAGAATTGACGGTGGAACAGAATATTATTTTCCCGATACTGTTGGACTATCAAAAACCAAATCAAAAGTATCTGGAAGAATTGCTTGAGGTACTGAATTTAAAAGAACGCCGTAACCATTTGCCGGGCCAGTTATCTGGGGGACAGCAGCAGAGAGTAGCAATTGGACGTGCACTAATCACACGCCCTTCGCTGATTCTTGCTGACGAGCCAACAGGAAATTTGGATTCACAGAATAGCAGCGAGGTAATTGCTTTATTAAAAAATGCGTCAAAGAGGTATGCACAGACGATTATTATGATTACCCATAATCGAAGCATTGCACAGTCAGCAGACAGGGTATTGCAGGTATCGGATGGCGTACTGACCGATATGGGGAGGTGCAGTGAATGAAAAGCTATTTAAGCCTCGTGCCTATTTCGTCAAAGGTACATGGACGACAGAGCCGAATGACACGTATTTGTATTATTCTTGCAGTGTTTTTAGTGACTTCAATCTTTTCGATGGCAGAGATGTGGAATGAATCTGAACTGACAGCAATGCGTAGAAATCATGGAGATTGGCATATTGCTCTACAGAATCTTCCGGAGGAAAAAGTACAACAGATTATGAAAAATTCTGACATTGCATTTTCTTCATGGTATGATGAGATTAATGCAGACACGGATCAGGGCTATTATATAGGTGGTAAAAATGTAGTTTTATATGGTATCGAAGAGAGATATGTTACAGACATTATGAATTATCCATCTGAGGGCTCTTATCCGCAGACGGAAAGCGAAGTAGCCCTCAGTATGGACGCAAAAGAACTTTTTGGCAGTAAAATTGGGGATCGGGTTATCTTAAAGACACCTGAGGGCGATTTTGAATATACCATTTCCGGTTTTTATGAGGATGATAAGGAGTTCAATGATATGATTCAGGGATGTTGTGTGTATATGAACAGGACTTCCTTTGATGAAATCTGCAGCACAAATGGGGTGGAGGAGGATTCGCAGTTTTATATTCGGTTTCAAAAAGAAAATGGATTAAAGAAAACGATTGAAAATTTGAAAGTGCAATATCACCTTACAGATGAACAGGTCAGTGAAAATACAGCCGTATTGGGATTTTTGGGAGCCAGTAGCAGTGAAACATTTAATGGGTTTTATCCGCTGGCGGCAGTTTGTCTGGTAATCATATTGGCGGCAGGAGTTTTAATGGTTTCAGGCTGTATGAACAGCAATGTGGCACAGCGGACAAAGTTTTTTGGTATGATGCGTTGCATCGGGGCAAGCCAGCAGCAGATCTTGCGTTTCGTAAGATTTGAAGCTCTAAATTGGTGTAAAACGGCGATACCAATTGGATGTGTGCTTGGAACGGTGATTTGTTGGATGCTTTGTGCGATTCTGCGTTTTTTTGTAAAGGGCGAGTGGGCAGACATGCCGCTTTTTGCAGTTAGTCCGGGAGGTATCCTCTGCGGAGCTATGGTCGGCATAGTCACTGTTCTGATTGCAGCCCATTCCCCTGCAAAGCAGGCGGCGAAAGTTTCTCCAGTGGCGGCAGTATCGGGAAATGCGGGAGAAACAAAAAAGATTGTTCGTGCGGCCAATACGAGGCTTTTTAAGGTGGAAACGTCTCTTGGAGTTTACCATGCGGCAGGGAGAAAAAAGAATTTATTCTTGATGACAGGTTCTTTTGCCCTTACAATCGTGCTGTTCCTGACATTTTCTGCCTGCCTTGATGTGGTAAATAAGCTTCTCCCATCAGCAGTGAGCAAATTTACACCGGATATTACGATTGCAAGTGAGAATGATACAAATTCCATAGACGGGAATCTTTTGAAAGAAATTGAACAAATTGAGGGCGTGGACTGGGCTTTTGGTTTTGGGCTGTATGCATCATATCCTGTAGAGATAAATGGAAATGAGGGTACTATTGATTTGTTTTCCCACGATAAGGCATTGCTTGACAAGTTCAAAAATTCGGTAGTCAGTGGTGATATAGAGAAGGTATATGGAGACGGAAACTATGCGATGGCGGTATATAATCAAAGCAATCGATTAAGTGTCGGGGACAAAATAAAAATCGGAAATCAAGAACTTGAGATTGCCTGCGTCGCATCCGAAGGAATAGGAAGTGTCAGTAACGCACCGACTGTGGTATGCTCAGAGGAGACATTTACCCGTCTGACAGGAGACTGTGGTTTCGTTACAATAGGAGTCGTATTGAAAAAAGATGTATCCGAAACCGCAGTAAAGAAAATCGCTAATCTGGCAAACGGAAATCTATTTTCAGATAATCGGGAAGTGAATAGTGAAAACAGTGGTTCCTATTGGGTGTTCCGAATTGCAGCATATGGTTTCTTAACAATTATTTCCTTGATAACCGTGTTGAATATTATGAACAGTATTTCCATGGGCGTGTCTGCAAGAGTGAAGCAATATGGGGCAATGCGTGCTGCCGGTATGGAAAGCCGCCAGGTCACAAAGATGATAACAGCAGAAGCTGTTACATACGCTGTCTGCGGAATGATTGTAGGAATTGTATTTGGGCTTATGTTACATTATTTGATTTATGCGAAAATTGTCATTACTCATTTTGGCGGTAGTTGGAATATCCCATTTAGCACCATTGGAATTGTATTTTTGTTGGTTACATTTTCATGTATTATTTCGGTTCATGGACCGGCAAAACGTATGAGGAACATGGCAATCACGGATACAATTAATGATTTGTGATTGAAAGGCTGGTTAAAAACTGTGGTACAGCGGACAAGAAAATCTGCTGTACCACAGAATGTTTTGCACATCGAATTTAGAATGGGAGAATGGAGTATTTTGTCTTGGAAAGTATGGTAAAAAAGATAATTACTCAGGAATACATCAAAAGAATTGAAAAGGAATAACAATTTAAGCTGTGCGAAGAAGAGATGCGATTTGAAAAAGATGGCATCTTTTTTTTATATTTATATGTGGATAGAAATAAGCCTCAGTAATCATGATTATAGGAAAAAAGTGGACGTTGCTAAAAGAGAAATGAAGAAGATAAAGGAGTATGCAGAACGAGGATACACTCATGCGGTGGCACTTGATTTGTCGAAATACTTTGATACACTCAACCACGAAAAGCTCCTAAATCTGTTACGTAGAGATATAAAAGATGAAAGAGTGATACAGTGGATTAAGAGATATCTGAAAAGTGGTGTTATGGAGAACGGAGTAGTCATGGAAACAGAAGAAGGTTCGCCACAGGGTGGAAATATCTCGCCATTGTTAGCGAACATCTATCTGAATGAGTTCGACTAGGAGTATGAGAAACGCGGAGTTAAATTTGTCAGATATGCAGATGATATCGTTCTTCTTGCAAAGAGTGACAGAGCCGCAAAACGATTACTTGAAACAAGCACGAAATATCTTGAAGGAACACTGAAATTAAAGGTGAACCAAGAGAAAAGTCGAGTGGTCAGTGTGTTTGCAATCCGAAATTTTAAGTACCTTGGCTTCACATTGGGAAAGAACGGAAAGGGTATCTATATCCGCGTTCATGGGAAGTCATGGAAGAAAATGAAGTCAAAGCTGAAAGAACTTAGTTCCCGAAGGTCTTGCCAGAGTATACGCCCATCACTACAAGAGATAAAAGAGTATATGCGAGGGTGGCTGAATTATTATGGGGTTGCAGATATGAAGAAAATAGATGATTTAAATAAATGGCTATATCACAGAATCCGTATGTGCATCTGGAAACAATGGAAGAAACCGAAGACAAAGATAAGAAATCTGCTAAAGATGGGAGTACCAAAGGACTTGGCATGGCAAGCAGGAAACAGTCGCAGAGGATATTGGTTTGTGACTCATACGATAGCGGTCAATTTAGCAATGACAAAAGAAAGACTGATAAACAGTGGCTTTTATGATTTAGCCACCGCCTATCAGTCTGTGCACGTCAACTATTGAAAGCGCCGTGTACCGAACGGTACGCACGGTGCTGTGAGAGGACGGGAGTTAGTCACTCCCTTCTACTCGATTAAATTACGGCATTGTCGTCTAATCATTCTTCAATGGAACCAAATACTATCTTTGTAACAGAAACGCTCTTGGGTGCTGACATATTTTTTACTGGAAGATAAGAGGAAAATCAGCTATAATAGCAGTAAGAGTCAGGGGAGAAGAAACAACAGGAATATATAATGTGCGAAGGAGGAACGCTATGAAATGGAAAGGGCGAAGACTGCTTGCCATGGCACTTACCGGTATCTTGCTGGCAGGATGCGGGGCAGCCGGACAGGTCGATGATTATGCAACAAATGAGGGAAGTACACAGGAGGCTTCCACCAAAACAACGGGAACTGAAAGCGGAGGAATTTCAAAGGACAAGATCAAGGTAGGGGTTTTGCACTTATCGGATCCGGCAGAAGGCAGTGGATATACCTATACACATGATCTTGGCATTCAGGCAATGCAGCAGAATCTTGGATTATCAGATGAACAGATTGACAGAAAAATAAATGTTGCTGATTCGGATAAAGAGGCAACCGAAAAAGCGATTCAGGAGTGTGTGGATGACGGATGCAATATTATTTTTACCACCAGCTGGGGATATATGGATGCCACGGAGGAGATGGCGGAAAAATATCCGGATATATATTTTGCACATGGAACCGGATATAAGAGCAACGGCAAAAACTTTGTCAATTATTTCGGGCGGATCTATCAGGCGCGGTATTTAAGTGGAATCGTTGCTGGAATGAATACCAAAACCAATAAGCTGGGATATGTGGCAGCGATGGATTCCTCCAATTCCGAAGTGACAGGGGGTATTGATGCCTTTGCACTTGGGGTGTATTCCGTGAATCCGGAAGCAAAAGTCTATGTAAAAGTCACGAACAGCTGGTTTGATCCGGATGCGGAGAAAGCAGCAGCACAAACCCTGTTAAATATGGACTGTGATGTGGTCACGCAGCACTGTGATACAGAATATCCGCAGACGATGGCACAGGAAAAAGGGGTGTATGGCATCGGCTACAATTCCGATATGAGTAAAAATGCGCCGGATGCCTGCCTGTGCAGCGTGATCTGGAACTGGGGTGCTTATTATACAGCAGCGGTGCAGAGCGTGATTGACGGTACCTGGGATGGAAGCAATTATTATGGCGGTATGAATGAAAATCTGGTAGGGATTACGTCACTTGCTGATTTTTGCGCGGATGGAACACAGGAGGCTGTGGATACTGCAAAAGAAGATATTTTATCCGGAAAAAACGGTGTGTTTGACGGTGTGATTGAAACAAATACCGGAGAAACGGTTGGTGAAGAAGGAAAGACGCTGGATGATGCCACAATTACAGGTGGAATCAACTGGTATTTTAAAACCGTTGAAGTGGTAGAATAGGGGGCATATATGAGTATACGAAAGAAAATTCTTGCAATCAGCATAGGGCCGGTGCTGGTATTAGGGGTAATTACCCTGCTTTTTATGCTTACGATGGTTAAAAGCTCCCTGATGGATGAGGTACAGGATGCATTAAAAGGTACCGCGGCAGCCACCCTTGCCGCCTATGACCAGAATACCGGGGATTATCTGGAAAGTACCAATGGGGATATCTGGAAAGGAAGCTATAATATATCAAAGTCGGAGAGCCTTGTGGACCGGATCAAAGAGAATACCGGTATGGATGTAACCTTTTTTTATGGAAACAAAAGGATTATGACATCTGCGCTGGATAAAAAAGGAAACCGTATCCTTGGTTCAGAAGCCGGGGAGCGTGTGGTGAATCAGGTGATCAAAGGGAAAAAACCGTTTTTCAGTACGAATGTTTCACTGGACGGGACGAGAAATTATGGATATTTTATTCCGGTGTATCAGAATGGAACGACAGATCAGGTTATCGGTATGGTGTTTGTCGGAACCAATAAGGCACAAAAAGATGCAATTGTCAATAAAATCCTTGGAAGTATTATGATGGCATTGCTTGTAGTGATGCTTTTGTGCATTGTTACGGCGATGCGCATGGCAGCCTCTATCAGTAAAAATATCAAAAACAGTGTTGCTGTTGTAGGAAAACTTGCAGATGGTGATTTAAATGTGTGGGTAGATGAAAAACTTCTGAAGCGAAAGGATGAGATCGGGGATCTGTCCCGCGGAACCATGACATTAAGGGATGCCATGAAGTCCGTAATCCGGGATATTTCAGAAAATGCAAAGCAGTTGCTTTCAACGTCACAGATTCTGGGTACGGCAGCAGACAACACCAATGGAACAATGTCACAGGTACAGCAGGCGGTCAGCCTTGTAGTGGATAATTCCAGTGAGCAGGCGAAAAATTCGAGAAATACTTCGGATCATATGAAAATTATGGGGGAGAATATCACGGAAACTACAGCAGAGGTACAAAATCTGGATCAAAATGCCACATTTATGCATTCTTCCAGCGAAAATGCTTCCGCAACGCTGGAAAAACTCTGTGGGATCAATGAACAGGTGGAGCAGATGCTGGCACAGGTTCAGCAGCAGACCGACCGGACAAACGATTCTGTACAGAAGATCCAGCAGGCCACAACCATCATTTCTTCTATTGCAGAGGAAACCAATCTGCTGAGCCTGAATGCCTCCATTGAAGCTGCCCGGGCGGGAGAAAGCGGCCGCGGATTCGCTGTGGTGGCAGGTCAGATTAAAAAACTTGCAGAGCAATCGGATCAGTCGAGTCAGGAAATTGAGCAGATAGCGTCAACGCTGATCAGGGATTCTTCCCTTGCTGTGGAAAGTATGCAGAGTATGCAGCAGATTATTACCAGCCAGAGTGAGAGCATGGCAGAAACGCAGAATATTGTAAAAGAAGTGCTGGGCGAAATTAACAGTTCCATGCAGAGCATCAAACAGATCAAAGCAAGTACCAAGCGTCTGGAAGATTCCAGAAATGAAGTCGTTCAGGCAGTTGGGGAATTGTCCGGAATTGCGGAAGAAAATGTGGAAAGCACGAAAAAAACCTACGATGGAACACAGGAAGTTGTGGGAACGTTCCAGCAGGTATATGTAAGTGCCGAGCAGCTGCGTGAGATTTCTGATAAACTGGTAAAAGGAATCGGGTATTTTCATATTTAAAAGAAACACAGAGTGTCGGAAAATTCCGGCACTCTTTTTATGTCATGAATCTGGTATAAATCCTGTGATTCTGATATTCATAAATTTGTAAATCCGTTACAATGGGGTAAAAGGCTTGAAAATTGAAAGGTTGGAGGTTTCACATGAATTTTGGATATTTTGATGATGAGAAAAGAGAGTATGTAATCACACGCCCGGATACACCGGCACCGTGGGCGAATTATCTGGGGTCACCGGAGTATGGTGCGCTGATTTCAAATAATGCAGGAGGATACAGTTTTGCCAGATCTGGTGCAAACGGAAGAATCCTGCGTTATATTTTTAACCAGTTTGATCAGCCGGGACGCTATATTTATCTGCGGGATAATGAGAGCAAAGACTACTGGTCTGCATCCTGGCAGCCGGTAGGAAAAGATCTGGAAAGTTATAAAAGTGAGTGTCATCATGGAACAGCATACACAAAGATGCTTGCAGATTACAGTGGAATCCATTCTGAAGTATGTTATTATGTGCCGTTGAATCAGACATATGAGGTCTGGCATCTGAAAGTGACCAATGCGTCAGCGTGTGAAAGAAACCTGACCATCACCGGTTATGCGGAATTTACCAACAACAATAATTATGAACAGGATCAGGTAAATCTGCAGTATTCCCAGTTCATCACGAGTACGGTATTTGAGACAAACCGTATCCGGCATATTATTCACGGTAATCTGGACTGGGTGAAAGAAGGAGAGGAAGTGGATAACAAGCTTGCAATCTCCCGTTTCTTTGCACTGACCGGTGCACCGGTGGACAGTTACTGTGGAGATAAAGAATCGTTTCTTGGACGCTATCACGGATATCATAATCCGGTGGGGGTGGAAAACGGAAAATTATCCGGGGAAATGTGCTACAACGAAAACGGGTGCGGAGCACTGGCAGCTCAGATGCTTCTGAAACCGGGAGAAACAAAGGAAATTGCATTTCTTGTCGGAATGAAAGAACATGAGGAAGCAGAAGCAATCTGTAACCGCTATGCAGATGTGGCAGCACAGTGTGAGATGGAACTGAAAGAACTGACGGGCTACTGGCATGAAAAACTGGAACATTTTCAGGTACATACACCAAGCAGGGAATTTGATACCATGATCAATACCTGGAACGCATACAACTGTTTTATGACATTCATCTGGTCACGTGCGGCGTCGTTTTTCTACTGTGGTCTGCGAAACGGTTACGGATACCGCGATACCGTGCAGGATATTCAGGGTGTGATTCATCTTGCACCGGAGATGGCACTCGAAAAGATCCGGTTTATGCTTTCGGCACAGGTGGATAACGGAGGAGGACTTCCGCTTGTCAAATTTACACACAATGCCGGACATGAGGATACGCCGGATGATGCTTCCTATGTACAGGAAACCGGGCATCCGGCATATCGTGCGGATGATGCTCTGTGGCTGTTTCCAACGGTATATAAATATATTGCGGAGTCCGGAAATCTGGCATTTATCGATGAAGTGATTCCGTTTGCCAATAAAGATGAAGCCACTGTATACGAGCACTTGAAGAGAGCACTTGCGTTTTCTGTGAATCATCTGGGACCGCACGGACTTCCGGCAGGACTTTATGCGGACTGGAATGACTGTCTGCGTCTGGGCAAAAATGGAGAGTCCTCGTTTGTTGCACTGCAGTTTTATTATGCAATGACGATTTTAAAACAGTTTGCCGCATACAAAGAAGATCAGGCATATATGGATTATCTGGAAGAAGAACAGAAAAAACTTGGAACATTAATTAACAATCTCTGCTGGAATGAGGATCGTTTTATCCGTGGATTTACGGAAGCCGGAGAGGTGATTGGAAAACGCACGGATCCGGAAGCAAATATGTGGCTGAATCCACAGAGCTGGGCTGTGATCAGTGGACTGGCAACAAAGCAGCAGGCAGAACTTTCCATGGAAAATGTAAGAAAGCGGTTAAACACAGAGTATGGAGCGATTCTGATGGATCCACCATATCACCTGCATGCATTTGACGGAGCACTGGCTGTGATTTACAATCCTGGTACAAAAGAAAATGCCGGTATCTTTTCCCAGTCGCAGGGATGGCTGATTCTGGCAGAAGCATTGCTGGGGCGTGGGGATCAGGCATTTACCTATTTTATGGAAAATGCACCGTCTGCACAGAACGATCGTGCTGAGATCCGGAAACTGGAGCCATACTGTTATGGACAGTTTACGGAAGGAAAAGACAGCCCGCATTTTGGTCGTTCCCATGTGCACTGGCTGACCGGAACTGCTTCCACTGTAATGGTAGGATGTGTGGAAGGAATCCTTGGCATGCGTCCGGACTTTGGAGGACTTCGTATTGCACCATCCATTCCGGCGGACTGGGATCAGTTTACCATTGAGAAGGATTTCCGGGGAAAACATCTTCATATTGTGGTAGAAAATCCAGAGCATGTACAGAGTGGATGTAAAGCGTTGTACGTGAATGAGGAAAAGATGGAAGACAACTACATTCCGGTAGAAAAAATGACCGATCAGACGAAGGTACGCCTTGTGATGGCATAGAAGGGAGAAGTTATGAAAAACGATATGCAGTTTACAGGAAAAAACGGAGAATTTCAAATCCGTCATATGGTTGAAAAAACACAGCTCAATTTTCCGGTGGCAAATGAAGAGGGAATCAAAAGCAGCGTGACGCAGACCTTCGGCGGCGATTGTAAGCTGGATCAGAACCATTTTCTGCTGGAACCGGTGAGCATCGAAAATCTGCACAATAACAGAAGTACCCGCAATGTCTGGTGTACAATCAACCGGAAGGAACATGTGTCACTGACCGGAGTTTCGGCGCAGGCAGAATATGCACATTTCCTTGGAAAAGAGGAGGAAGTGACATTCGATGCCGGATTTATGTGGCAGGAGACGAAGCGGGAATTAAAAGAACAGAAAATCGAGGCAGCCGTGCGGATCTTTGCTCCGCTTGGAGTACCGGCAGAACTGATGCAGGTGCGCGTTACCAATAAATCGGATATGGATATGTGTGTGCGCGTGACTTCTGCTATCCCAATTTACGGCAGAAGCGCGGATAATCTGCGCGATCACCGCCATGTAACTTCCCTGCTTCACCGGATCCGTACTACCGGACGCGGCGTGATCTGTAAACCGGTATTGTCATTTGATGAACGCGGACATCAGAAAAATCATATGATTTATTTTGAGATGGGCAGTCAGGGAGATGGAACAAAACCGGAATCGTTCTTCCCAACGGTGGAATCGTTTATCGGAGAAACCGGAACTTTTCTGGCACCGGATGCGCTTAAAAATAAAGAAAAAGGCTGTCCGGCCGGTTGTACCGTGGATGGAAAAGAAGCAATGGGGGCGATGGTATTTCCGGAGATTACCCTTGCAGCAGGAGCACATGTCGATTATATTCTGCTTGGTGGCATGACAGAGGATCTGAAGCTGGCAGAACAGGCAGCAGAAATGTTTTGCACGACCGAACAGGCAGATGCTGCCTTTGAACAGGCAAAAAATTACTGGAATGGGCTGGTCAATATTTCCTTTGAAACCGGAAACCCCAAAGAAGACAGTTATCTGAAATGGATCTGTTTCCAGCCGGTTCTTCGCAGAATCTACGGATGTTCGTTTTTGCCGTACCATGATTATGGCAGAGGCGGCAGGGGCTGGCGTGATCTGTGGCAGGATTGTCTCTCCCTTCTGATTCTCGACCCGAAGGAAGTTCGCTCCATGATTTTAAACAGCTTTGCGGGTGTCCGTTTTGACGGGACCAATGCGACAATTATCGGGGATAAGCCGGGAGAATTTGTTGCAGACCGCAACAATATTACAAGAGTCTGGATGGATCATGCGTACTGGCCGTTTGTTACCACAAAATTGTATCTGAACCAGACGGGAGATCTGGATATTCTGGATCAGAAAGTGGCGTATTTTAAGGACCCACAGGCAAAGCGTGGAACTGCCAGGGACGCAGAGTGGACACCGGCATATGGGATGCGCCAGAAAGATGTAAATGGCAATATTTACGAGGGCACGGTTTTAGAACATCTGCTTTTGCAGAATCTGTGCGCTTTCTACGAGGCGGGAGAACATGGAATGATGCGTCTTCGCGGTGCTGACTGGAATGATGCACTGGATATGGCAGCGGAAAAAGGAGAAAGCGTGGCTTTTACCTGTGCGTATATCGGAAATCTCCGTGATTTGGCAGATACCCTTGAAAAATACGAAGCGGCAAGCGGAAAGAAAGAGATTACACTGGCAAAAGAGATGGAAATTCTGATCAGACAGGACCGCACATCGTATGATTCGGCAGAAAAACGGAATGTTGTTTTAAACAATTATGTGAGTCAGTGTGTGCATAATATTTCTGGAGAACAGATTTCTGTGGATATCAGTACTCTGGTGCAGAATCTGCGGGAGCGTGCTGACTGGTATACCGGATTGATCCGTACGCAGGAATGGGTAACGGATGAAAACGGAAATGGCTGGTTTAACGGATATTATGATAATCACGGCAGACCGGTGGAAGGTAAAAGGGATAATCATGTCCGTATGATGCTGACCGGTCAGGTATTTTCTGTTATGGGAAATGTCGCAGATGATGCACAGACCGCTGCGATTACAAAAAGTGCAGACCTGTATCTGTATAAAAAAGAGGTGGGAGGCTACCGGCTGAACACGGATTTTAAGGAAGAAAAATTTGATCTGGGACGAATGTTTGGATTTGCTTATGGCGAAAAAGAAAATGGTGCGGTTTTTTCCCATATGACGGTGATGTATGCAAATGCATTGTATCAGAGAGGTTTTGTAAAGGAAGGATATAGGGCATTGTACACTCTGCTCGAACAGGCCATGAACACACCGGTGAGCCTGATGTATCCTGGAATTCCGGAATATTTTGATGCGGACGGAAAAGGCAAATATCCGTATCTGACCGGGGCAGCCAGCTGGTATATGATGACAATGGTTACACAGATTTTTGGATTCCGCGGAGAATGGGGAGATCTGGTACTAGAACCCAAAATTCTGTTGCGGCAGTTTGACGAAAGTGGCAATTATTCGGCACAGTTCCCATTCCGTGGACAGACATACGCAGTGGTTTACCAGAATCCACAAAAGAAAGAATATGGGGATTACCGGATCACGGAAGTATGGCTGGATGGTCAGCGGTATGCCGGAGAAACAAATACAGGCATCTGCATTCCGTTTGCCGTACTTGAAGGAAAAGAAAACCATACACTTCGGATTGTCCTGGGATAGCAGAATTTTACCATGTGCTTTTGTACTTGGAACTGCGGTATTGTTTTGGGGTCATACCGACATAGTGCTGGAATGTCTGGATAAAATGACTCTGGGAAGAAAATGATAAATAGTTTGCAATCTGAATGTAGGTAAAATCGGAAAAGCGCAGAAGATTCTGCGCTTTTTCGATTTTTTTTTCGCGGATATAATCACTGATCGACACACCGAGGTTCTGCTTAAACAACCGGGACAGATAGCTGGCAGACAAATTGGTGTAGACCGCAAGATCTTCCACGGTGATTCTTGCACTGATGTGGGCATAGATATAATCAATACACTGTGCAACCGGTTTGGATAATGCGGCATTCTTCTGCAGAAGGCGCATTTTTCCGGTGAAGTCAAGAGCCATCTCATGATGCAGATCTGATATTTCCTGAATGGTGCTGCAGGCATCCATGTGAATAATGTAAAAGTCGCTCAGACGGTAGGCCTGCTCTGTTTCCATGCCGCCGTCAATGCAATACCGTGTGACCAGTGCAACGGTAACAACAAAATGATATTTTAAGTTTGTCAGGGGATTTTTGGAAAGAATTCCCATGCCTTCGGGATTGGTAAACGCTTCTTCCTTTAAATTTTTACTGACTGCTTCGATGTTTCCGTCTTTTACGGCTTCAAAAAAGGAATATTCCTCGGAAAGCGCACGATGATGGATTGCGTATTCGCTGTCTTCGATTTCTTTTTTGCTCCATTGATTTTTCAGCATGACAAGACCTCCTATTTATATCTGTAGATTATGTCATGAATCTGATATATTTGCAAGCATTTTTGTATCAGAACCCATTGGAAAACTCTATAATAAAACCATGCTTAAAGCAGAAAAGAAAAGGAGGAAATTTACTATGAAAAAGAAAGCAGTCAGTGCATTATTATGTGCAGCCATGGTAGCAGGAATGCTTGCAGGTTGCGGAAAAGGAAGTGATTCCGGTACACCGTCAGATACATCCAAGGGGGATGCGTCAAACGCAACAGAAAGTGCTTCATCAAATCTGAAAGATGATGGAAAGGTATTAAATATTTACTGCTGGAACGAGGAGTTCAAGAGCCGTATTACCGCACACTATCCGGATTACAAGGAAGTGGATGCAACACACGGAAAAATCGGAGATGTAGATGTTGTATGGAACATCACACCGAGTGATGACAATGCATATCAGAATAACCTGGATGCAGCACTGTTAAATCAGCAGGATGCTCCGGCAGATGACAAGATTGATATTTTTCTGGTAGAAGCAGACAACGCATTAAAGTATGTAGATACGGATTACACAGCACCGGTAAAAGATCTTGGAATTACCGATGCGGATCTTTCCAAGCAGTACCAGTACACAAAGGATATCGTAACCGATTCCAAGGGAGTGTTAAAAGGAGTTTCATGGCAGGGCTGTCCAGGCGTTCTTTTCTATAACAGAGAGGCTGCAAAGGATGTACTGGGAACCGATGATCCGGATGAAGTACAGAATTATGTATGTGACTGGGATACTTTCAATGATACTGCTGCAAAAATGCAGGCAAAAGGTTACAAGATGATTTCATCTGTAAATGATACATACCGTGTATACTCCAACAATGTCTCAAGCAAGTGGGTAGAAGACGGAAAAGTACAGGTAGATGACAATATCATGAAATGGGTGGACGATTCCAAAAAACTCGTAGATGCAAAAGAGGCAGGAACCTTTGATATGTGGTCCGATGACTGGTCAAAGGGATTTTATCCGGACGGAAAAGTATTCTGCTACTTTGGACCGGCATGGCTTGTAAACTTCTCTATGGCAGCTGATACCGAAGGATCTATCGGTTACAACGGCGGATGGGGTGCAGCCCAGGGACCACAGGGATTCTTCTGGGGCGGTACATGGATCTGCGCAGCACAGGATACAGATAATGCAAGTCTTGTAAAAGACATTATGTTAAAGATGACAACCGATGATGACGTCATGAAAGACATTGTTTTAGATGATGATGATTTCGTAAACAACAATACCGTTATGAACGGACTGGCAGACGGATCGATTAAGGCAAAAGACGGAAAAGAATATAGCAGCAAGATCCTTGGAGGACAGAACCCACTGTCTATGTACTGCGCAGGTGTTGAGACACTGGATCTGAGCAACATTTCCGCATATGACCAGGGCTGCAACGAAGAGTTCCAGAAAGCAATGAAGAATTACTTTGAAGGAAAGGCAACCAAGGACGAAGCATTAGAGTTATTCTACAAAGGTGTTACCGAGAAATATCCAGAGCTTACTTACTAATTTTTGTTACACATAAGGTCTGAAGCCGGAGTCACCTCTCCCATATTATGGCTCCGGCGGGACGACCGCCAATACCGCGGAGGTAGAAATATGAATAAGAGTAAAGGAAAGGTCGTTCGTTACAACAAATGGGGCTACATTTTTCTGATCCCGTTTATTGTTGTATATGTCGTTTTTCAGCTGATACCATTGATCAGCACAATTTATAACAGTTTTTTCGAAAATTATATGTCCGGTCTCAACCAGGTTGGACCGACATTTGTAGGTTTAGATAATTACAGAGAGTTATTCAAAAGTGGAGACGTGTGGATTTATTTTAAAAATACAATGATCCTCTGGATTATGTGTTTTATTCCGCAGATCTTTTTTTCACTCCTGCTGGGCGCATGGTTCTCCGATGTACGCCTGCGATTGAAAGGATCACGTTTTTTTAAGACCGTGATCTACCTGCCAAATCTGATTATGGCATCTGCATTTTCCATGTTGTTTTTTACACTGTTTTCAGATGCAGGTCCGATTAACTCTCTTTTGATGCAGATTGGATTTATCTCAGAACCATATAAATTTTTATCCCATACCGGAAGTGCCAGAGGCCTGATTGCACTGATGAACTGCCTGATGTGGTTCGGAAATACAACCATTCTTCTGATGGCCGGAATGATGGGAATTGATACTTCTTTATTTGAAGCGGCAGAAGTGGATGGAGCAACTTCCACACAGGTATTTTTTAAGATTACACTGCCTCTGCTTCGCCCGATTCTGATTTATGTAGTGATTACTTCACTGATCGGTGGATTACAGCTTTTTGACGTGCCACAGATTCTGACAAACGGAACCGGAAATCCGATGCGTTCTACCATGACACTGATCATGTATCTGAACAAGCATCTGTACAGCAAGAATTATGGTATGGCAGGAGCACTTTCCGTGGTACTGTTTATTATTACAAGTCTTTTGAGTCTGCTTGTATTTAAAGTATCCGGAAACGATAAGAGAAAGGGGTGATTGTGATGGCAAAAAGTAAGAAAGATGTGGAAGGCGGACTTGGTATTCATGCCAGACGTGCCATCGCATATATTGTTTTAATTATAATTTCATTTTTCTGCCTGTTCTGGTTTTATATCATGTTTATCAATGCGACGCGTTCTAAAGGTGAGCTGAAAGCAGGGTTTACGGCATTGCCGAGCGATCATTTGCTGACAAACTGGAACAATCTGGTACATGGAACACTGCCGATCTGGTCGGGCATGTTTAACAGTCTGATCATTGCAGCAGCAACCGCAGTTTTGTGTGTATATTTTTCTACCATGACTGCATATGCCATTCATGCATACGATTTTAAATTAAAGAAATTTATTTATCCGTTTATTCTGATGATTATGATGATTCCGACACAGGTTACGGCACTCGGATTTATCAAACTGATTACAGGCATGGGACTGATGGATTCCTTTATTCCACTGATTGTTCCGGCCATTGCATCTCCGGTTACGTTCTTTTACATGAAACAGTACATGGAGAGTGCGCTTCCGCTTTCGCTGATAGAAGCTGCACGTATTGATGGTTCCGGAGAGTTTCGTACGTTCAACAGCATCGTTCTGCCGTTGATGAAGCCGGCGATCGCCGTACAGGCAATTTTCAGTTTCGTCAGCAGCTGGAACAATTACTTTACACCGGCACTTGTGCTGCATGATGACAAGAAAAAGACACTTCCGATTCTGATCGCGCAGCTGCGTGGTGCAGACTGGCTGAAGTTTGATATGGGGCAGGTATATGTCATGATTACATTCTCGATCCTGCCGGTTATCGTTGTGTATCTGATTCTTTCCAAGCATATTGTACAGGGGGTTGCTCTGGGAAGCGTAAAAGGATAATAGAAAAAGAAAGGGGTTTTTACAGTGAAAAACAAAACATTATGGAAACAGGTGGGAGCGGCAGCAATTGCCGCTGCCATGGTAATGAGTACCGTACCGGCGACACCGGTACAGGCGGCAGGCGGTAAAACGCTTGCCGTTTCTTCTCAAAAGCAGCTGAATCAGGCATTAAAAACCGTAAAAGGGAAGAATGCGGTCATTACCGTAAAAGCAGGGAAAAACGTAAAGATTACGATTCCAAAGGGAACTTATAAAGTGACCATTCGGGTGGTCGGAAAAAAGGCAGCCGTTGTAAATAATGGTACCGTCAAAGAAATTGTTGTAAACAGTAAGGGAACGGTTGCGATCAAGAACAATGGTACCATAAAGAAAGTGACGGTACAGAATGCAAAAAGTGTTTCCTTTTCCGGAAACCATAAAAAGGCAGTGCCGGTTGTTGTAAATGCCGAAGACGTTTCGATGATTCTGGCAGCACCGGCGAAAATAACCGCAAAGAAAGATGTGAACATTGTGCTCAAAAAAGGTGCGGAAAAATCATCCATAACGTGTACAAAAAATGTACAGGCACAGGTGGATAATCAGACAAAGAAAGCAATATCTGTAAAAATTGCGGATGGAACAACGCTGAAAGTGGAATCCGGTGAATCCTGCACCATAACTCCGAAGGGAAAGAAAGAAGACACTTCCGGAGAAGACAAGACGGATGGAAAAGACCAGAAAACAGACGATACCTCGGACGGAAATGCTTCTTCCGGCAGTTCTTCTTCGGGCAATTCTTCTGGTGGAACAACAGTTGAGACACCTTCAAAGCTGACCGAAGCGGATCTCTTAAAACAGGGCTATCAACTGAAGTGGCAGGACAACTTTGACGGAAATTTTTTAAACCGTGCAGACTGGAATGTGGAACTGCATGAAAAAGGCTGGGTCAACAGTGAGTGGCAGGAATATGTGGATTCTGACAAAAATATTCAGGTCAAAGACGGAAAACTGCTGATCAAGCCGGTGGAAACGGTGAATGCAGACGGAACCAGAAGCTACACGTCCGGTCGTATTAATACACAGGGAAAACATGATTTTAAGTATGGATATTTTGAGTGCCGTGCAAAAGTTCCGACCGGAAAAGGTTATCTGCCGGCATTCTGGATGATGCCGACGGACGAAAATCTGTATGGACAGTGGCCAAAATGCGGTGAGATCGACATCATGGAAGTGATGGGGCAGGAAACAAATAAAGCATATGGTACCATTCATTACGGAGAACCGCATGATCAGAGTCAGGGAACCTGTACGGTAGATGCAAAAAATAATTTTGCAGATCAGTATCATACATATGCCTGTGACTGGGAGCCAGGAAAGATTACCTGGTATATTGATGGTGTGAAATTTCATGAAGAGTCCGACTGGTTTTCTGCAAAGAGCGGGCAGGGAGAAGTGGCTTATCCGGCACCGTTTGATCAGCCGTTTTATATGATTTTGAATCTGGCGGTCGGTGGCAGCTGGGTAGGGTATCCGGATGATTCGACCACCTATGCCGATCAGCAGTTTGCAGTGGATTATGTGAAAGTATATCAGAAAGACAGTTATGACGAAAATGTGGAAAAACCGGTAAAGAATGTTATTTTAAGAGAGCCGGATACAACGGGAAATTATATTAACAACGGTGATTTCTCCATAGCAGAGAATTTAAGTGATGACAAAAACTGGAAATTTCTTACCACTTTAGATGGTGATGGAAAAGCAGAAATTAAGAATCATGAGATGGTTATTTCTACAGTAAATATGGGAACCGCAGATTACAGCATTCAGCTGGTACAGCCGGATGTGCCGTTACAAAAAGGCGGAACATATAAAGTAACCTTTGATGCTTATGCGGATGAGGCGCGTACAATGATTGCAGATATTTCCGGACCGGATCATAATTATACGAGGTATTGGAAGGATACAAAAGTGGAACTTGGAACACAGAAAACGACATATACTTATGTGTTTCAGATGACAGGTTCCGATGATGCCAACGGACGTCTGGAATTTAATCTGGGAAATGCTGCTTCCACAGCAGCAGTGCACCTTTCCAATGTGCGCATTGAAAAGACCGGATATGAAGAAATCAAAGAAGACACCACAAAGAAAGTGCTTGCAGACGGAAATTATGTCTACAACGGTTCCTTCCAGGAAGGGAAGAACCGTCTGGGTTACTGGGACATCACGAAACCGGAAAATGCAACCACAGAGGTAACCGGTCTGGAAGATGGACGCCGTCTGAAAGTGGTAAGCCCAAAAGGAACTGTGGTAACAGCAGGACAGCAGGGGCTTGCTCTGAGTGAGGATACAGAATATGTGCTCAGTTTTTCGGCTCAGGCAAACGAAGCAGAAACTATGACAGTACATGTTGCCGGACAGGAATTTCAGGCAGAACTTACCAATGAAAAGAAAAATTACCGTTTTTCCTTTCAGACGGCAGCGGATCTGACAGATAAGAATATTTCCTTTGATCTCGGGCTGGGGACAACCGTATATCTCGACGATGTGCGGATTGATGAGGACAGTCTGATCAAAAACGGAAGTTTTAATGCAGGTATGGCAGGTTTTGAAGTCTATTGCTATACACCATCCAATGTAAAGTATGTTGTTGACTCCTTAAACGAAGACAATGCGGCAGATTTCACAATTGACGATACCGGGGAAGCTGACTGGCATATCCAGTTAAAGCAGACAGGGGTAAAACTCGAACAGGGACAATGGTATCGACTCTCCCTGAAAATGAAATCTTCTATCGACCGTAAAGTGTCTTATGCGTTGCAGAGAGATGGAAGCACCCATAAGGATGCAGATGGAAATGAGGACTGGACTCCATACTGCCAGGAAACCGTAGATCTGACCGGCGAATATCAGACGATCACGAAAGAGTTTCAGATGAAAGAGGATACAGATCTGGAAACGATCTTTAATATTGCCATGGGTGCAGTCGGTGGAAAACAGATCACACAGCAGCACAGAATCTGTATGGATGACATTGTGCTGGAAAAGATAGAGGCACCGGAGATCAAGCCGGAGGAAACCGGAAAGAATCTGCTGACCAATGGAGATTTTTCGGATGGAACGAGTGGATGGGGCATTAATACAAATGCGGATCAGAAGGCAACAACAGTAGTTACTCATGGCGGTATTGTGTTTCATGTGATAAATCCGGGCGTATATGACTGGGATGTTCAGCTTAATCAGCATGGATTTACACTTGAAAAAGGATGTAAATATCGTGTAAAATTCAAAGTCACTTCGACGAAAGCACGAACCATAAAACTCGGCTTAATGGATAACAATTGCCAGAAGTGGTATGGCGGAGAAGATATTTCTCTGGGGGAAGCAGAGGAAAAGGAAGTTAGTTGTGAATTTACGATGCAGCAGGACACAGATAATGATTCAAAAATGTTTATTTCCATGGGAAAAATCAGTGGTGAAAATACACCAGCTTCAGACATTACACTGACGAATTTCTCTCTTGAGAAGATCACAGAGTAGTACCAGAAAGATAGTTTAAAAAGAAAACAGAAAAGACACCATGACAGAATCCATTTTTACGACAGGGGGCGTGTCATGGCGTTTTTCTGCATATTGGGGGAAGAAAAGGGGGGGAAGAGGAGTAATAAAAGGAGGCATTTGAATGAGAAAGAAGAGTTGGAAACAGGTAGCGGCAATTGTCATATGTGCGGCATTATTAAGTGGATGTACGGGAGAAAACGGACAGGAAAAAAATACCGGGCGTAAGGAAGGACAGGTTGTAAATATTTATTGCTGGAATGATGAGTTTAAGGAAATTTATGACAAATATGCATCAGATCTTGCTAAAAAACACGATGTTGAAGTGAACTTTGTCATAATTTCCAGTGATAATAATGCTTATCAGATCAATCTGGATGAAGCATTAAAAGAGCAGAATACATGTATTGATGATGACAAAGTGGATTTGTTTTTAATTGAGGCAGATTACGCATCAAAATATGTAAAGTCAGATAATTCCATTGATGTAAAAAAAACAGTGGGACTGACCGATGAGGATCTGAAGCAGCAATATGATTATACAAAGAAAATTGTATCGGAAAATGGAATACAAAAGGGAGTGACTTGGCAGGCAACGCCGGGGTTGTTTGCGTATCGCAGGTCCATTGCAAAAAAGGTATTGGGTACAGACGATCCGGATCAGGTACAAAAGCAACTGAAGGATTGGGATAAGTTTGATCAGGTTGCACAGAAGATGAATGCCGCCGGATATAAAATGTTATCGGGATATGATGATTCCTATCGGGCATTTTCCAACAATGTCTCACATCCCTGGGTGGTCGGTAACAAGATTGTTATAGATGAAAATATCAAGAAGTGGATTCGTCAGACGAAGGAATATGCTCAAAAAGATTATAACAATCATACCACACTGTGGAGTCCGCAGTGGACGCAGGATCAGGGACCGGATGGGAATGTTTTTGGCTTTTTCTATTCGACCTGGGGCATTAATTTTACTCTGATGGGAAATGCATTGGCAGACAGTAGTAAACCCGCAGAAAAAGGAAATGGAATTTACGGAGATTATGCCGTGTGTGAAGGTCCACAGGCATATTATTGGGGCGGTACATGGATGTGTGCGGCGCAGGGAACCGATAATATTCCTTTTATCAGGGATTTGATGAAGCGTCTGACGTGTGATATCAAAACCATGAAGCAGATTACATTGGATACGCAGGACTATACCAATAATGAGAAAGCAATGGATGAGATTGCAAAAAGTAACTATCAGTCGGATTTCCTTGGTGGACAAAATCATATTGCACTTTTTGCAGAGGCTGCAAAGAAAATTGATATGAGTAATATATCAGATTATGATAAGGACTGCAATGAGCAGATTCAACAGTGTCTGCATCCGTATTTTGAAGGTAAAATTTCACTTGCGCAGGGAATGGACGATTTTTATAAAAAGATGGAGCAATTGCATCCGGAATTATCCCATTAATTTAGGCAGAAAGAGAGGAAATACCTATGAAGTGGTTGAATCAGATCAGTATTAAAGTAAAGGTTATGCTGCCAATTTGTATTTTGGGAATTGTTATTCTTTTGGCAAGTATTTCAAGTCTTGTAAATTCGAAAAGGCTGTTGCAGGCGGGGGTTGTAATTTCGCAGGATTGTTCGAAGAGTATTGAACTATTGATGGATATGTCATCCGAGCTGGAATCCATGGGGAAAAATATGTATGGACACTGTGATGCGGAAAATTCTATTTCCAAAGAAAGCTTTGCAACAACCATCCATGAAAAGCTGGAATCTATGGATAGTTATTTTAAACAGTATAAAAAACAGAAAAAAACAGCGCGGGAAAAAGAATATTTCGGGGCATTACAAAATCGCTTTAAAAAGTATAAAGAAGGAATGGAACAGGTCCTTACCGCAAGTTCAAAAGGCGATGCGGATGGTGCAACGGAGGCAATCAATGTGATACAGAAACCTTCGGAAGATTATCTTGCAAAGAAAATCAGCAGTCTGATTGCTATGCGGAAACAGGCAATGAATCATTCATTACAAGTACAGCAGGCAGAATATGAATTTTCAAGGAATTCTGCTATTGTATTCGTTGCAGTTTCAATGCTTATGATTTTGTTTTCTCTTTGGATTTGTGTGAAAGGGATTGTAGGACCGATGCACTATATCAGTCACACATTGCAGAAAATGGTGGCAGATATTGAAAAAAATCAGGGAGATCTTTCTGTAAGATTAAAGATTTCAGGAAAAGATGAGATTGGTAAAGTTGGAAGGAATGTAAATGCATTTATTGATACGCTTCAAAATGTTATGGGACGGATTACAGACAGTTCTTTGCGTATGAACCAGATTATCCGGGAGGTGGATGACAAGGTACGTAGTTCAAACGAAAATTCGGATGATATTTCCACTGCCATGGAAGAATTATCGGCATCCATGATTTCCGTTGCAGATATGGTTTCCGGGATTACAAAAAATATGAAAGAAGTGGAAGATCGTACGAAAGAACTTTCGGAAAAATCGGATGGTCTTTTATCCTATTCAGATACGATGGATCAGAACGCGGATAAACTCAAAAATGATGCAATTTTAAATAAAAAAAATACGGGAGAAATTGTCACTGATATTATCGGAAAACTGCAGACAACAATTCAGGAAAGTAAAAAAGTAGAAAAAGTCAGTGAACTTACTAATGATATTTTAAATATTGCAGATCAGACCAATCTGCTTGCATTAAATGCATCCATTGAGGCAGCACGTGCAGGGGAAGCAGGACGTGGTTTTGCAGTAGTTGCCTCTGAAATTGGTAAATTATCGGAATCCAGCAGGGACGCAGCGGTTAATATCCAGTCCATCAATAGTACCGTGATTGGAACCGTGCAGGAATTGATAAAAAATGCTAACGCGCTGGTAACTTATATGGAACAGAATATACTTCCGGATTATGACAATTTTGTGTGCGCTGGGGCACAGTATAATGATGATGCAGTCTATATTAATGAAGTGGTTGAGAAGTTTCATCAGATGGCGGCAGATTTAAAACAGCGCACCGAGTCAGTAATGGAATATATTTCACAGATTCAGAGGGCGGTAGAAGAAGGCTCTGAAGGTATTAATCTTGCTGCAAAAAATACAGCCACGCTTTCCGAAGAAATTTCACACATTTCCAGCCAAATCATGCATAATAAAAAAATAGCTGATGTACTCAGTGAAGAAGCAGAACACTTTATTTAATAAAGGACACAGATGGAGAAGGTATGAAACGAAAAATTGCAATTATTGCAGACGGATGGCGCAGACATATTACATATGTCTGGATCCGGGGATGCAGGAATTACATCAAAGAACATGAGCTGGATATAGAAATTTCGGTATTTCACAGTTTCGGAAATTTCAGCAGGGATGAAAAATTCAATGCAGGAGAATACAATATCATCCATCTGCCGGATTTGTCACAGTTTGATGGTATTATTCTGGAAGTTACGAATATGCTGAATCAGAAAAAGAGGCAGCAGATCATACGGATTATTCAGGAGTCCGGGGTACCGGCAGTATCGCTGCTTGAAAAAATTCCGGGATTGTATCATGCAGGACTGGACAATTACGCAACAATGGAACAGATGGTGGAGCATCTGATAGTGGCTCATTCCTGCAAAACATTAAACTATGTGGGAGGACCGGCAGACAGCCAGGAAAATCTTTTGCGTTGGCAGGCTTATGAAGATGTCCTGCAAAGATATGGAATTCCGCTTGAAAATGACAGAATCTGGAATGAAAGCTATGAAGTGGAGAGCGGTGTCCGTGCATTCATACATTTTCAGGAAAAACATCTGCTGCCGGATGCCTTTGTCTGCGCAAATGAGAATATTGCGGTGGGGCTCTGCCATCAGGCACAGCAGGAAGGATTTAAAATTCCGGCTGATTTTTGTGTGACAGGATTTGATAATTTTGATAAAGCATCTTATTACAGACCGCGGATTACGACGGTGTCATACGAGAGAGAAGTCATTGCTGAGGCAGCCATGGATCTTTTGGTACAGATCTGGGGGCAGAATACAACAGCTGACTGTAAAACGGTTCCTGTACAAATGTTGTTTCAGGATAGTTGTGGCTGTAAACCAGAACAGGTAAGAAGCAGGAGTGAATATATTGAAGACCGGATTTTTCAGGAAGTGAGGGAAATTGATCTTCACAATGAGATTATGGAATTAAAGCACAATCTTATCGAGTGTGAAGATTATAAGCAGATGGCACAGTATTTTACAAAATGTGTCTGTGGTCTGCGTTGTAAAGGCGTGCGTATCTGGATGAATCAGGATCTGGTGGAGGAATCATTGAGCGATTCCATGGGTGAGGCTTCTTATATTACAGATGGATATCCGGATACCATGCACGTGATCTGTGAAAAGGGAATGGAGCAGGAATATTCATTGTATGTGTATGCACCACTGCATTTCCGGGAGCGGGAAGTAGGGTATGTTGTTCTGGCAGACTGCGATTATATGCTTGAAAATCAGTTCTTGTTTGAAACAATGAATACGTATCTGGAATCCCTGGAATATCTGTATCGCAAACTCAGGCTTCGAAAAGCAAACGAAAAATTATCCCGGTTGTATGTGCTGGATTCTCTTACAGGGTTGTATAACCGTATGGCATACCAGGAGTTTGCAGAGCCTTTGTATGAAAAATGCAGATTGCAAAAAAAACCGGTGACGGTTATGTTCATTGACGCGGATCATCTGAAATATATCAATGATACGTTTGGGCATGATATGGGGAATCTGGAAATTCGTGGGATAGCAGATGGGATTCGTAAAGTATTTCCGCCGGAAGCCGTTTCCATGCGGTACGGTGGAGATGAGTTTGTTGTACTGCTTCCGGGATGTGAAAAAGCGCAGGCTGAAAGTTTAAAGGCAGCGTTTTTAAAAGCATTGGATGAAATATCAAAAAGTCTTCATGCTGAATTTGATGTGGAAGCGAGTATCGGATATGAGGTAGTTCTCTGCGGGGAAAAAAGTCTCAATGAATGTATCAATAATGCGGATGAAAAAATGTATCAGTTTAAAAAAGCGCGGAAAGCACAGCGCAAATAAGTGCTGTTTCTGGGAACCGGATGTCCGGTTCCCATTTTTTCTGAAATGATTGCAAAAGTACGGAAAATACCGTAAGATATAGGAATGAAGAAGGAGAACGGCATGTATTATTTGATGAATAAAAATGAGAAAATTGCAAAGACGGCATTTGAAGGGGGGCTGCATGGGCGGCATCTGAGCACAACATCCCCGGAGTATGGCACGGATGGTTCATTTGCCAAGTGTTGGATCAGACTTCCCTATGCAGTGGAACCGGACGAATTTACCTACGGTGGTACTTATTACCGGGAGCATGGACCGCGGATCGGTGACAACTGGGTAAATATAGCGGTGGCATGCCTGACTCCGGAGACGAGAAAGACGCTGATTGGACTGCGGGAGTTTGCGTTTGAGAAGCACCCGAAATATAACCTGCCGGACTGGAGGTTAGAGGCACTGACTGCTGAGATGCATGCGATCATAGATGCAATTCTGGAAAAGGATGCTTTAAGAACGAAACAGATTGCGGTAAAATAAAAGTAGTTTTCAGAAAGAGAGAATAGAACATGAAGAAGCGAATCATTTCCGTGCTGCTTGCAACAGTGTTTGCCCTGTCTGTGATTGGATGCGGAACGAAAGATACAAAGGAACAGGATGCCTACCGGCAGTATGGAATTACCTGCATGGAGAGCGGAAAGTATGAAGATGCGGTCAAGGCATTTCAGAATGCGCTTGGAGAGTCGATCGGACATATCGGGGAGAAAGAACTGGATATCTGTTTTTACAAGGCAAAAGCACAGGCACTGGACGGAAAGACAAAAGATGCACTTGCAACGTATGATGCCATTATCAAATACAATAAAGATGCACGCGCATACTATCTGCGCGGAGATCTCTATATGGATATGGGAGAGGAAAAAGAGGGCAGAGCAGATTTTGAGAGTGCTGTGCAGCATGGCAAAAAAAATTATGAAATCTACATTGGAATCTATGAGTCTTTGAGCCGGCATGAGAAAAAGGACGAGGGACAGAAGTATCTGTCTGCTGCGATGGAGATCAAAGGGGATAAACCGGAAGACGAACTGTATAAAGGAAGAATCAGTTATTTGCTCGGTGAAAACAAAGATGCCATCAGTTATCTGGAAAAAGCAAAAGAACATAAGCAGATGCTGGCATCGTATTATCTGGGACTAGCATATGATGCCAATGGGGATTCGGACAAGGCAAAGAAATGTATCGCGGAGTATATAAAGAGTGGAGTGGCTACATCCTATGATTTGTATGAACTTGGCATGCAGGAGATGCAGGATGGAAATTATAAGAATGCACTGACTTATTTTAATTCCGGTCTGGAACTGGAGAAAGTGCCGAATAAGCAGAATCTCATGAAAAGTGCCATTGCGGCATATGAGTACAGTGGCGACTTTGATTCCGCGAAAAAGATGATAAAGGAATATTTAAAGGCTTATCCGGATGATGAGGAAGCAAAACACGAAAATACATTTTTGGAGACTAGATAATGGGTGAACCAATTGTTTTAGAAGATTTTAAAGAGAGAGTTATTCTGGTGGGTGTAAGTGAGCAGGATGGAGACGATGCAGAGGATTCGCTCGCTGAGCTTGCCGAATTGGTAAAGACTGCGGGGGCATCGGTTGCCGGTACGCTGATCCAGAAACGGGAGCTGATCCATCCGGGAACCTATGTGGGAACCGGAAAAGTAGCAGAGATTGCAGAACTTTTAGAGCACACGGGGGCAACGGGAATTGTCTGTGATGATGAATTGTCCCCTGCGCAGTTAAAAAATCTGGAGACGATGTTAAATACCAAGGTGATGGACCGGACGCTTATCATACTGGATATTTTTGCAGCCCGTGCAACAACCAGTGAGGGAAAAATTCAGGTGGAACTTGCTCAGCTGAAGTACCGCCTGAGCAGATTAACCGGACTTGGCAGATCCATGTCCCGTCTGGGTGGTGGAATCGGTACCCGTGGACCGGGAGAAAAAAAGCTTGAGATTGACCGCCGTCTGATCAATGACCGGATTGCACAGCTCAACCGGGAATTAAAAGAAGTGGTCAAACACCGCGAAATTGCCAGAGCAAAAAGAGAGCGCAATGCAGTTCCGGTTGTGGCAATTGTCGGATATACAAATGCCGGAAAATCCACCCTCCTGAATCATCTGACGGACGCAGAGGTTTTAGAGGAGGATAAACTGTTTGCAACGCTGGACCCGACGACACGGATGCTGGAGCTGGAAGGACACCAGCAGGTGCTGCTGACGGATACGGTAGGTTTTATACGGAAACTGCCGCATCATCTGATTGAGGCATTTAAAAGTACACTGGAAGAAGCCAAATATGCGGACTATATTATTCATGTAGTGGATGCTTCCAATCCGCAGCGCGACAAGCAGATGTATATCGTCTATGAGACACTTGATCATCTTGGCGTTAAAAATAAAAAAATTCTGACGCTTTTTAATAAGATCGATATCAGAACCGATGATGACCCACTGCAGGATTTTCGTGCGGATCATGTTCTTCAGATTTCCGCAACGGAAAATGCCGGACTGGATGCAGTAAAAGATGTGCTGCAGGAAATGTTAAGAGAAGATAAAATTTATATTGAACGCGTGATTCCCTATGCGCAGGCAGGTGTATTGCAGCTTGTACGAAATAAGGGAGAACTTGTCTCAGAAGAGTATGTGCCGGAAGGAATTTCCATTCGGGCATATGTCCCTATGGAGGTATACGGAAAACTGTAATCGCTGTGTGTGAAATTTTATAATCCTTTCTTTTGGCTATGGTTTTAATGGAAATAAATGAAAAAATAAGTAAACAACAGGAAATACAAGTCGGAACAGGTAACTTTTTGGAAAATTAATGGGAATAGGAAATTGTGGAATATGGGTGGATTTCCTAAAATATAGGCATCTAATGATAATATGATTTTACAGGAGGACAGTCAGGATGTCAGATGTTGTTGAAAAACAGCCGTTAACCGAAGATTACCTGAAGAAGATGGATGCCTACTGGCGCGCAGCCAATTACCTTGGTGCCGCACAGTTATATCTGCTGGATAATCCACTTCTTCGTGAGCCGCTTACCAGAGATCAGGTAAAGAAAAAGATTGTTGGTCACTGGGGAACCGTACCGGGACAGAACTTTGTCTATGTACATTTAAACCGTGTGATCAAAAAGTATGATCAGGATATGATTTTAATTTCCGGTCCGGGACACGGCGGAAACTTCTTTGTTGCCAATACTTATCTGGAAGGTACCTATAGCGAGGTATATCCAAATATCGGAGAAGATATGGATGGACTGAAGAAACTGTGTAAGCAGTTCTCTTTCCCGGGAGGAATCTCCAGCCATGTAGCTCCGGAAACTCCGGGTTCCATCAACGAAGGTGGTGAGCTGGGATATTCCCTGGCACATTCGTTTGGTGCGGTATTTGATAACCCGGATCTGATTGCTGCCTGTATCGTGGGAGACGGTGAGTCCGAGACCGGACCTCTTGCAACTTCATGGCAGTGTAATAAGTTCTTAAATCCGGAGAGCGATGGAGCGGTTCTTCCAATCCTTCATATGAATGGATATAAGATCAGTAATCCAACCATTCTTGCACGTATTTCTCATGAAGAACTTGAGCATTTCTTTGATGGATGCGGATGGAAACCATATTTTGTAGAGGGCGATGATCCAATGACCATGCACCGCAAGATGGCAGAGACGCTTGATACCGTTATGGACGAAATCAAGGCGATCCAGAAGAATGCAAGAGAAAACCACGATACCACAAGACCAAAGTGGCCAATGATTGTACTTCGTACTCCAAAGGGATGGACAGGACCAAAGGTTGTAGACGGAAAGCAGATCGAGGGATCTTTCCGTGCGCATCAGGTTCCGATCATGATGGACAAACCGGAGCATCTGGAAATGTTAAAAGAGTGGTTACTCAGCTACCATCCGGAAGAATTGTTTGATGAGAATGGAAAACTGATTCCGGAACTGAAAGCACTTGCACCGACCGGAGACCGCAGAATCGGTTCTAACCCACATGCAAACGGTGGTAAGCTCTTACGTGACTTAAGACTTCCAGATTTCCGTGATTATGCACTTGATGTTCCGGCGCCGGGAAGCGTTGAGGCACAGGATATGGTAGAACTTGGCGGATTTGTCCGTGATATCTTCAAACTGAATGAGGATTCCAAGAACTTCCGTATTTTCGGACCGGACGAGACAATGTCAAACCGTCTGATGAAAGTCTTTGAGGAGACAAACCGTGACTGGAACAATGAAAAACTGGATTCCGATGAATTCCTTGCTACAGATGGCCGTGTTATGGATTCTATGTTAAGTGAGCATATGTGTGAGGGATGGTTAGAGGGATATCTTCTGACAGGACGTCATGGATTCTTTGCAAGTTATGAAGCATTTATCCGTGTGGTAGATTCTATGTGTGCACAGCATGCAAAGTGGTTAAAGGTATGTAATCAGCTTCCGTGGAGACAGTCCATTGCTTCCCTGAACCTGATTCTTACATCCAATGTATGGCAGCAGGATCACAATGGATTTACCCATCAGGACCCGGGATTTTTAGATCATATTGCAAATAAGAAGGCAGATGTGGTACGTCTTTATCTGCCACCGGATACCAATTGTCTGCTGTCCTGCTTTGATCACTGCATCAGAAGCCGCGATTATGTGAATGTGCTTGTTACATCCAAGCATCCGAGACAGCAGTGGCTGACTATGGAACAGGCAGTAAAGCATTGTACACAGGGTATCGGCATCTGGGAGTGGGCAAGTAACGACCAGGGACAGGAGCCTGATGTGGTTATGGCATGCTGTGGAGATACTCCGACACTGGAGACATTAGCAGCAGTTACGATTTTAAGAAAGGCAATGCCGGAGATTAAGATTCGCGTGATCAATGTTGTCGATCTGATGAAACTTGAGCCAAGCACCAAGCATCCGCATGGTCTGACAGATGCAGAGTACGATGCACTGTTCACCAAAGATAAGCCAATCATCTTTGCATTCCATGGGTATCATACACTGATCCACGAGCTGACCTATCGTCGTACCAACAGAAATATTCATGTATACGGATATCAGGAGGAAGGAACCATCACAACACCATTCGATATGCGTGTACAGAATGAGATTGACCGTTTCCATCTGGTAAAGAGCGTAATTGAGCATCTTCCACAGTTAGGAAATCGTGGCGCTTATCTGACACAGAAAATGAATGACAAGCTTGTAGAACACAAGCAGTACATTCATGAGTATGGTGTTGATATGCCGGAGATCCGTGACTGGAAATGGGATTTATAAAATAAAATATCAACAGGATTCTTTGCGGAACTGTGCCGGAGTCATCCGGTGCCGTTCCGTAAATATTTTGTAGAAATATCCTTTGTTTTTGTAGCCGACTTCGGCAGCAATCGCATCGATTGTCAGTCTGGTGTGCAGCAACAGTTCTTCGGCTTTCTGCAGACGCAGATGCTGCAGATATTCCGTATAAGTCATTCCGGTCCGGTTTTTCAGTAACCGGTTGAAATAATCTTCCTGAAAATGGAATTCTTCACAGAGCATTCGTATGGAAATGTTTTTCATATGCTGCTTCATATAATCAGAAATTTCTTCATATAAAATCCAGTTCATTTTCTGTCGCAGTTTTTTTGACAGCGAAAATTCATATTGTGTATTTAAAATACGAAAAATGCGCAGGAGAAGTCCCCGACAGATGATCGGAGAAGCCTCATCATGACGCTGTAATTCCAAAAGAAGTGATGTCATGGTTTCATCCATCTGTGAGACTGCCTCCTCTGCCTGAGGGAGAAAATGCAGATATTGCTGGAGCGATTTCTGTTCCATCAGTGCCATCTTCAGGAACGAGCTGATACGCTCTGTTGTAATCTGCCGTTTCATAATGTCCTGAAACATCACATTGGTAATGCCAAGAAACAGAAGTGTGGCAGAAGTTCCTTCCATGATTTCCTGATGCAGACAGTTTTTGTCGATCAGGCAGACTTCACCCCGGTGAAAAGTAAATTCATTGCCCAGAATTTTCTGCCGGTATTCTCCGTCAATGATATAAAACAATTCCAGATATTCGTGTGAGTGCATCTGCGTGCGCATGCCGGGTGTAAACTCTTTTTCATAAAGGAACGAGGGCTGGGAGGGCAGAATCGTTGCAGAAAGCATATGTCCGTCATGAATATCCCACAGCAGGGAAAACAGATGTTCATTTTCCGGAAGCGGATAGGTTTTGACAACGCTTTCATGAGCCGAATATTCCGGATGCAGAATCTGAAACCGGCTGAAGTTATCCGGGATCTGTGTATTTGCACTCTGATAAATCAAATGTTTTGTAAAATTCTTCAAATCCATGGAACGTCTCCTGTAAAAAATTACTCCACCATGGAGGTGGAGTAATTGTAAGTGTATGTTTTTGCCTGTTATTTATTTCATGGCATTTTTCTTGGCGATGGAAGCACGCTTGCGCATCGTAGGATCCAGAATTCTCTTGCGGATACGCAGGCTTTCCGGAGTTACCTCAAGAAGCTCGTCGGTATCAATGAAGTCAAGAGCCTGCTCTAAGCTTAATTTGCGAGGCGGAACCAGAGTCAGTGCCTCATCTGCAGAAGAGGAACGTGTATTGGTCAGATGCTTTTTCTTGCAGACATTTAACTCAATATCTTCGGCTTTGGAACTCTGTCCGATGATCATACCGGAATATACTTTTTCGCCAGGTCCGATAAAGAGCGTACCACGCTCCTGTGCGGAGAACAGACCGTAAGTTACGGATTCACCGGTCTCAAATGCAATCAGGGAACCGGTAGAACGGTAAGCAATCTCACCGCGGAATGGCTCATATCCGTCAAACATGGTATTGATGATACCGTTTCCTTTGGTGTCGGTCATGAACTCCCCACGATATCCGATCAGACCACGGGAAGGAATCTTAAACTCTAAGCGGGTATAACCGCCGGCAATGGAACCCATATTTAAAAGTTCACCCTTCCGCTGCTGCAGTTTGGAGATAACGGCGCCGGTAAATTCATCCGGTACATCCACGTAAGCAAGTTCCATTGGCTCAAGTTTTTTGCCATTCTCATCGTAGTGATAGAGAACCTCGGCTTTGCTGACTGCAAATTCATATCCTTCACGGCGCATATTCTCGATCAGGACGGACAGATGCAGCTCACCACGGCCGGATACTTTTAAGCTGTCCGGGCTGTCGGTTTCTTCGACACGGAGAGAAACATCGGTATTTAACTCACGGAACAGTCTGTCGCGGATATGACGGGAAGTGACATATTTTCCTTCCTGACCGGCGAGAGGACTGTCGTTTACGATGAAATTCATGGAGATAGTCGGCTCGGAAATCTTCTGGAACGGAATAGCTACCGGATTTTCCGGAGAACAGATGGTATCTCCAATGTGAATGTCCGCAATACCGGAGATGGCTACGATGGAACCGATCTTTGCTTCACTGACATCTACTTTATTTAAACCATCGAACTCATACAGTTTGCTGATGCGGACTTTCTCAAGTTTGTCCGGATCGTGATGGTTGACAACGACTGCTTCCTGGTTGACTTTCAGGGAACCGTTGTCGACTTTACCGATACCGATACGGCCAACGTATTCGTTGTAATCGATGGTACTGATTAAAACCTGTGTGTTGGCATCCGGATCTCCGGTCGGGGCCGGGATATAGTTTACGATCGTCTCGAAAAGAGGAGTCATGTCCTTCTTTTCATCGTCGAGATTGTACATAGCGTATCCGTCTCTTGCGGAAGCGTAGATGAACGGGCAGTCAAGCTGCTCATCGGAAGCATCCAGATCCATGAAAAGCTCTAACACCTCATCAATCACTTCTGCAGGGCGCGCTTCCGGACGGTCGATCTTGTTGATGCAGACAATAACCGGGAGATTTAAAGCAAGTGCTTTCATCAGTACGAATTTGGTCTGCGGCATGGTTCCCTCGAATGCGTCTACGACGAGGACTACACCATTTACCATCTTAAGAACACGCTCTACCTCACCACCGAAATCGGCATGGCCAGGCGTATCGATAATGTTGATTTTTGTATCCTTATAAAATACAGCGGTATTTTTGGACAGGATAGTGATACCACGCTCACGCTCGATATCGTTTGAATCCATGACACGTTCCTGTACTTCCTGATTGGCACGGAACACACCGCTTTGTTTTAACAGCTCATCGACCAGTGTGGTTTTACCATGATCGACATGGGCGATGATTGCGATATTACGAATGTCGTCTCTTGTTGTTACCATAAATTTAACCTTCTTTTTAATATTGTTTAACTTTACATAAATAACCTATCCTATTTTATCATAAAAAGCTGATTTCGCAAGCTTTTTTCAACGCACACCGGCGATTTAAGCGTTTTAGATAGTTTTCGCCGGCCTTATCGACAAGGTTTGATGATTTCTACCAACCATTAAATGGTAAAACAGAAGCCTATCAAAAATTTCCACAAAAGGAAGGAGTATTCATGGCAGATAAAATGTGTGAAAACAATCAGGTCACTATTATGGGAGAAATTGTATCGGACTTTTCGTATAGTCACGAGGTATATGGGGAAGGATTTTATATGGTGGAAGTATCTGTCCACCGCCTGTCCAGTTTCGTCGATTATATTCCGGTGATGGTATCGGAGCGTCTGGTCAATGTGCAGGAGAGTGCGGAGGGAAAATGCGTCTATATTACAGGACAGTTCCGTTCATTCAACCGGCATGAGGAGCATAAAAACCGTCTGGTGTTATCGGTTTTTGCGAGGGAGTTTGAACTGGTTGAGCAGTTTGAGGAAGAAAATGCAGCCAACCAGATTTTTCTGGATGGATTTATCTGTAAGGAATCGGTATACCGAAAAACACCTCTGGGAAGGGAGATCGCGGATCTTCTGGTCGCAGTCAACCGGTCATATGGCAAATCGGACTATATTCCCTGCATCTGCTGGGGCAGAAATGCAAGATTTGCATCCGGATTCGAGGTCGGATCACATGTGCAGATCTGGGGAAGAATCCAGAGCCGCGAGTATGTAAAGAAAGTCAGTGAGACACAGGTGGAGCAGAGGGTTGCTTACGAGGTATCCGTCAGCAAGATTGAATTCCTGGAGTAGACTTGATTATTTGACGCTTTTGTGTTATCTTACATAAGATTTCATTTGGTTAAGAGATATCATGGAGGCTGAAATGGACAGAGGAGTGATTCAGGTTTATTATGGAGAGGGACATGGTAAATCGACCGCGGCAATCGGGAATGCAATTCGTATTGCCAGCGAGGGAAAAAGCGTCATTATCATTCAGTTCTTGAAGGGAAAAAATGAAAACGAACTGACATTTTTAAGCCGGCTGGAGCCGGAAATAAAAATATTCCGTTTTGCAAAATCGGATGAGTGTTTTGAGGCACTTTCCGAGGAGGCAAAACAGGAAGAAAGTATGAATCTGCGCAATGGATTCAATTACGGAAAGAAAGTCGTTACGACAGGTGCCTGCGATATGCTAATCTTAGACGAGGTACTTGGAATTGTGGACGAAAAGGTGATAAGCCCTGAAGAAATCTGTGAGCTGTTTGCCGCAAAGCCGGAAGAAATGACTCTGGTCTGCACAGGACGCGTTCTGGATGAAAAAATCCGTGAGGCAGCAGACGAGGTTTATAATATCGCACCGGAGAAATAGATTGACAGACTATGCCGGTGGTGGTAGAATGAAAGAAATACATGGGATAGAGGTCGCGTAATTCATGAGTAGCCTGTTGGATGTGGCAGACACAGTCGAATGCAGGTAAAAGGGGAAAGCGCCGAAAGAACCGGATGACTGCAGTCTGGTTTTTGGGCATGCGGTGAATAATCGTATGACTGTCAGAAGCGTATGAGCGTGGATGGAGAGCTATCAGATCTAAAAAAGGTTAGATTGACCAGCTCGTTTTGAGCTGGTTTTTTTATTTAGAAAGGAGAATAAAACAGTGGCAATTTTTAAGGGAGCCGGAGTCGCAATCGTGACACCAATGAAGAACAATGAGGAAGTTAATTATGATAAACTTGAGGAACTGATCAACCAGCAGATTGACGGTGGTACAGATGCCATCGTAATTGCAGGTACGACAGGAGAAAGCGCAACACTTACGATGGAAGAACACCGTGATGTGATCAAGGCAGCCATCGAGTTTACAAAACATCGTGTTCCGGTTGTGGCAGGTACCGGTTCAAACTGCACACGTACAGCCATCCAGCTTTCACAGGAGGCAGAAGAGGCAGGAGCAGACGGACTTCTGATCGTTACACCATATTATAACAAGGCAACACAGGCAGGCCTGATCAGCCATTATTCACAGATCGCAGACAGCACCAAGTGTCCGATCATTATGTATAATGTGCCGGGACGTACCGGATGTAATCTTCTTCCGGAGACGGTTGCCGAGCTGGTCCGCACCAAGAGTAATCTCGTAGGATTAAAGGAAGCAACCGGAAATCTGGCACAGGCTTCCAAGACGATGGCACTTACCGACGGAAAACTGGATCTGTATTCCGGAGAAGATGGACTTGTCGTACCACTGATGTCCATCGGAGCTGTCGGTGTTATTTCGGTATGGAGCAATGTGGCACCGGGCAAAGTACACGCAATGTGTGAAAGCTTCTTCAAGGGTGATATTAAGACAGCAAGAAAACTGCAGCTGGAGGCGCTTCCACTGGTAGATGCACTGTTTTCCGAAGTAAATCCGATTCCGGTTAAGAAGGCATTAAACCTGATGGGTATGGAAGTAGGACCTCTTCGTTCCCCACTCTGTGAGATGAGCGAGGCTAATGCAAAGAAACTTGCAGAAGTAATGAAAAATTATGGAATTTTAGCATAGATCAGGGAGGCACAAAAGAAAATGACAAGAGCGATCATGAATGGCTGCAACGGGAAGATGGGACAGTGTATCACAGGAATCTGTGCGCAGGATGAGGACATTGAGATTGTTGCAGGAATTGATACTTATGATGGAATCAAAAATGATTATCCGGTATTTGCCAGTCTGAAAGAGTGTACGGTGGATGCGGATGTAATCATTGATTTTTCCAATGCAAAAGCAGTGGATGCGCTGCTTGCATATGGTGTGGAAAAACAGATTCCGATCGTGCTTTGTACGACAGGACTTTCCGAACAGCAGCTTGCCGATGTGGAAAAAGCATACGAAAAAGTTGCAATTTTAAAATCCGCAAATATGTCTCTCGGAATCAATACTCTGATGGAACTGCTCAAAAAAGCTGCGCAGGTATTTGTGCCGGCAGGATTTGATATGGAGATTGTAGAGAAACATCATAACCAGAAGCTGGATGCACCGAGTGGCACGGCACTGGCACTGGCTGATTCCATGAATGAGGCACTGGATGAGGCATATACCTATACCTATGACAGAAGCCAGAAGCGCAAGAAGAGGGATAAATACGAAATTGGACTCTCTTCTGTTCGTGGCGGCAATATTGTCGGAGAGCATGAAGTGATTTTCGCCGGACAGGATGAGGTGATTGAATTCAAGCATACGGCATACTCCAAGGCGGTATTTGCAAAGGGCGCTGTGGAAGCAGCAAAATTTTTAAAAGGAAAGCCTGCAGGACATTATGATATGGCAGATGTCATTGCGGCAAAATAAACGGGAAGAGAGGCACTGATAATCAGTGCCTTTTTTGCGCAAAATGTTTGACAGTGCAGCTGGTTCATATTTATAATGGAAAGAAGAAAACTGACGATAAGAAAGAGGTAGAAAATGAAAAATAAAACCAGAAGGCTTGCAGCATTTTTGCTTTCTGCAGCAGTTGTCATAACTGCTGTTCCGGGAATGCAGGAACGGGTTTATGCCCAGAAAACCGGCGGATACACAGAGTCACCCAAAAGTGAAAATGTTCCGGTGGTACAAGAAACAAAATCCAGGCTGAAAAAGGCAGAAGCAGTGCCGTCCGCCTATATGAACAAGTTGTCGGAACTTACGATCCGCTATCCTGGCGTGCGTGATCAGGGAAAATATGATACGTGCTGGGCATTTTCCGCAATCGGACTTGCGGAGTTTGATCTGATTGCAGACAATCAGACGGCAGACAAAAGTATTGATCTGAGTGAATTGCAGCTTGCCTATTTTACTTATAATAATGTAGAAGACCCGCTGGGTGGAACATTTGGCGACTCTTTAAATATTATGAACCATAAAAATTATCTGACCATGGGCGGAAATCTGGATTTCGCGAGCCGGACGCTTCTGCAGTGGGAAGGGGTGACGGACGAGAACCGTGTACCGTACGCTCTGGCACCGACCACCACGACACTGGCAAAAAGTTACGCTTTTGATCAGGATGTGGCACATCTGCAGAATGTATATATTATTAATATTCACAAAAATGCTACCCAGGTGAAATGTGAGATTATGCAGCACGGATCTGCCGGGCTGGGACTGTATATGGACGGAACGGCCAACTATGTGGGATCTGCAGTCTATGCAGAAACAGGAGAGAATGTGGCAACCTATTACTGCCCGACAAGCAGTGTTGCATCGAACCATGCAGTGAATATTGTTGGCTGGGATGATAATTTTCCGGCATCTTCGTTTAAAAATAAACCGGCAGGAGACGGAGCATGGCTTTGCAGGAACAGCTGGTCGGATAAGACAGAAAACAATATCAACAGTTATTTCTGGCTTTCTTATTATGATAAATCCATCGAGGATGCTGCATGGATTTTTGATTTTGAGTCTGCGGATAATTATGATTATAATTATCAGTATGATGGTGGGGCAGATGTGGGAAAACTGCGTGGAATTTCGACTTCAGCGAATATTTTCAGGGCAAAAAAGGCAGATAATGAACTGGTGAAAGCAGTTTCAATTTCCCTTTCCAAAGATGCGAATGTTCCATATACGATCCGTGTATATACGAATCTGACAAACCTGCATAATCCTAAGAGTGGCATACTTGCAGCAAAGGTGTCCGGTACAACAACGTATGCCGGAACCCATACCATCAGGCTGAATAAAGCGGTATCCGTACCTCAGGGAACTTACTATGCGGTTGTGGTAGAACTGCAGAAAAGCGGTGTCGGACTCGATATGGAATATGCAGTCAGTGACAGCAGTTTAACCAGCCGGGTATATTGTGATTATAATCAGAGTTTCCTCTATCGCGGTGGCAGCTGGGAAGATGTGGCGGATGTAAGCACCAGTTACGGTGGAAGAATCGGAAACATCTGTATCAAGGCATATGCGGATAATGCAGGGACAAGTATCGGTGCGGTAGAGAATATAAAAGCGGTCCGCTGTGCAAAAAATGCAGTGCGTATTTCCTGGGGCAAAACGGCAGGTGCGAAAGGGTATGAAATTTATCAGGCATCCAGCAAGAACGGAACTTATAAAAAGATTGCAGCTACAACGTCCACAAAGTACAAAATTAAGACAACCTCAAAGAAGTCGGTATATTATAAAGTACGCGCTTATAAGACAACGCAGGGCATTCGGATCTGTGGGAATTTTTCGGGATCTGTTGCTGTGAAACGTTAAAAGAAAGGAAAAAGAATGACCATTTTAATCAAAGGGGGACATGTCATCAATCCGGCAACACAGATGGATGAGGTGGCAGATGTCCTGATCGAAGATCAGAAGATAAAAAAGATTGGAAAAGAACTTCCGGAAAAAGAAGCCGAACGTGTGATCAATGCGGACGGATGTTATGTGATGCCGGGATTTATTGATATGCATGTACATTTCCGCGATCCGGGATTTGAACAGAAAGAGGATATTTATACCGGGATGCAGGCCGCTGCGCATGGTGGATATACGACAGTGCTGACCATGCCGAATACAAAGCCGGTAGCAGACAATCCGGATATTGTCAATTATGTGCACAACAAAGCAAAATCCGGGAGCTGTATTCATGTCCTGCAGGTTGGTGCGGTGACAAAGGGACAGCAGGGAAAAGAGCTTGCGGATATTGAAGGAATGGTTAAGGCAGGAAGTCCGGCAATCAGCGAGGACGGAAAATCTGTCATGGATGCCGCTTTGTATCGGGACGGTATGCTTGAGGCAGCGCGTCTGGGCATTCCGGTACTTGCCCATTGCGAAGATATCCATATGGTACGCGGAGGTGTCATGAATGCCGATGCAAAAGCAAAAGAACTGGGACTTCCGGGAATTACCAATTCCGTGGAGGATGTGATTGTTGCAAGAGATATTATTCTGGCAAAAGATACCGGGGCACAGCTTCATCTGTGTCATTGTTCCACAAAGGATTCCGTGCTCATGGTAAAAGTGGCAAAGGAAGAAGGTGTCCGGGTGTCGGCAGAAGTGTGTCCGCATCACTTTACGCTGTCCACGGACGATATGAAAGAAGCGGATACCAATTACAAGATGAATCCGCCACTCCGCACAAAGGAAGATGTGAAAGCACTGCGTGAGGGACTGCGGGATGGCATTATGGAAGTGATTTCCACAGACCATGCGCCACACACATTTGAAGATAAAAACCGTTCGATGCAGGAAGCACCGTTTGGAATTGTCGGACTGGAAACCGCCGCATGTCTTACACATAATGAACTGGTACTCGGTGGATATCTGACGCCGATGCAGATGGCAGCGTGTATGAGTTACCATCCGGCACAGATTGTCGGTATTGATAAGGGAGATATCCAGCCGGGAAAAGCGGCAGATGTCGTGATCTTTGATCCAGAGGAAACCTACCGCATTGACAAAAACACATTTGCTTCCAAGGGAAGAAATACACCGTTTGACGGGAAAGAAGTTACGGGACGTGTAAAGTGCACGATCTGTGACGGCGAAGTTGTATTTAATGAATTAAATAAGTAATAAATTAAGAAGGGAAATCAATCACATGATCAACAAATTAGTAGAAAAAATTAAAAAGACCAACGCACCTATCGTTGTGGGACTCGATCCGATGCTTTCTTATGTGCCGGAGCACATACAAAAAGCAGCGTTCGCTCAGTTCGGTGAGACGTTAGAGGGAGCAGCAGAAGCCATCTGGCAGTACAATAAAGCTATTGTCGATGCAACATACGACCTGATTCCTGCAGTGAAGCCGCAGATCGCGATGTATGAGCAGTTTGGTGTGGCTGGTGTAGCGGCATTCCAGAAGACGGTAGATTACTGCCACGAGAAAGATCTGGTTGTGATCGGAGATGTAAAGCGTGGGGATATCGGTTCCACATCCGCAGCCTATGCGACCGGACATCTCGGAAAAGTACAGATCGCAAGCAAAACATATACCGGTTTTAATGAGGATTTTGCTACAGTAAATCCATATCTGGGAACCGATGGTATCAAGCCGTTTGTGGATGTATGCAAAGAAGAAAAGAAAGGAATCTTTATTCTCGTAAAGACCTCCAATCCATCCAGCGGAGAGTTCCAGGATCGTCTGATCGACGGTCGTCCGCTGTATGAACTGGTTGGTGAAAAGGTAGCAGAGTGGGGAAACGAATGTATGGGAGATTCCTACAGCTATGTTGGAGCAGTTGTCGGAGCAACGTATCCGGAGCAGGGGGAAATTCTTCGTAAAGTGATGCCGAAATCGTTCATTCTGGTACCGGGTTATGGTGCACAGGGAGGACAGGGCAAGGATCTGGTACATTTCTTTAATGAGGATGGATTAGGAGCAATTGTAAACTCTTCCCGTGGTATCATCTGTGCTTACAAACAGGATAAGTATAAAGAGCAGGGAATTACACCGGAGAACTTCGCAGATGCCTCCCGTCTGGCAGTCAAAGATATGATCGCAGACATATCCGGAGCACTTGCACAGAGATAAAAATAAAGTCGTGATTTTACAAAAGGGAGACAGTTGGATTTTATGAGCGAAAAATTTCAGGAAAATGTTACGGTGCTGAAGCAGCAGTACATCGGAAAAGATATCTATGACATGACAATCCAGACGAAGCATATTGCAGGACATGCAAAGGCAGGACAGTTTGTATCATTGTACAGTAATGATGCCAGTAAACTTCTGCCACGCCCGATCAGTCTGTGTGGGATTGATGCAGAGGCAGGAACACTTCGTCTGGTATACCGGGTAACGGGAGAAGGAACCGGAACGGAAGAATTCTCCCGGTTAAAAGCGGGCGATACGATCCGGGTACTGGGACCGCTTGGAAACGGATTTACCGTGGAGCCGGGAAAGAAAGCTTTCCTGATCGGCGGAGGAATCGGAATTCCTCCGATGCTTGAACTTGCAAAGAGCATCAAGGCTGCCGGCACCTGTGAATTTGTCAGTGTGATGGGATACCGGGATGCACAGACGTTTCTTCTGGATGAATTTAAAGAACAGGGAGACTGTTACGTGGCAACGGAAGATGGAAGTGTCGGTGCAAAGGGAAATGTGCTGGATGCCATGAAAGAGTATAAGTTAAATGCAGATGTAATATATGCGTGCGGACCGACACCGATGCTGCGGGCGTTGAAAGCGTATGCAGCAGAGCAGGGCATGACCTGTTATATTTCCATGGAAGAACGGATGGCATGCGGAATCGGTGCATGTCTGGCATGTGTGTGCAATTCCAAAGAAAAAGATGCACATTCCAATGTGAAAAACAAGAGAATCTGTAAAGAAGGGCCGGTATTTCTGGCTGAGGAGGTGGATCTGTAATGAATACAAGTGTGGAATTATGTGGTGTTACCTTAAAAAACCCGGTAATGACGGCATCCGGAACCTTTGGCTCCGGAGCAGAATACAGTGAATTTACAGACTTAAACCGGCTTGGTGCGGTGGTTACCAAAGGTGTGGCAAATGTACCGTGGCCGGGAAATCCGACTCCGCGTGTGGCAGAAGTCTATGGCGGGATGCTCAACGCCGTGGGATTGCAGAATCCGGGAATTGATCTGTTCTGTGAGAGAGATATTCCATTCCTGAAAAAATATGATACTAAAATTATTGTAAACGTATGCGGACACTCGACAGAGGAATATGTGGAAGTGGTAAAACGGCTGGCAGAAGAGCCGGTGGACATGCTGGAAATCAATATTTCCTGCCCGAACGTAAAAGAGGGTGGAATTGCTTTTGGACAGGATCCGAAAGCGGTAGAAGCAATCACAAAGGAAATGAAAAAGTATGCAAAACAGCCGGTGATCATGAAACTGAGTCCGAATGTCACAGACATCACAGAGATGGCGCGTGCAGCGGAAGCAGGTGGTGCGGATGCCCTGTCTTTGATTAACACGATCACGGGAATGAAGATTGATATCAACCGGAGAAAATTTGTTCTTGCAAACAAGACCGGTGGGATGTCCGGTCCGGCAATTCATCCGGTAGCCGTGCGTATGGTTTATCAGACGGCACAGGCAGTAAAGGTTCCGATCATTGGAATGGGAGGAATTATGAATGCTGCAGATGCGATTGAGATGATACTGGCGGGTGCGACAGCTGTATCTGTCGGCACCGCCAATTTCCGGAATCCGGCAGTGACCATGGAAATTGTAGAAGGCATTGAGCGCTACATGGAAAAATATCATGTGAGCGATATCAAAGAACTAATCGGTGCCGTTTCGGAATAAAGATATGGTAACTGCTTACTGTTTTTGAATATATTGTACCAGGGATTTCATTTTGGCAGCAATGTTTTCCAGAATCTGTGTGTTTACGGTCTCTGCATCCATTGTTTCGGATGCATGGGCGGTCAGTTCTTCAGAAACTGCGGAAATTGTCTGTACGGAATCTGAAATTGCCTGATTAGAGTTACGCAGATCTGTGGTATTGCTGGTCAGTTCCTCGATACTGTTCTGAATGGAAACAGAATTTCGCTGGATGACAGAAAAGCTTTCGGCAGTATTCTGCGTACTTTCTTTTTATGATTCGCGCATTGAAAACCCACCGGAAGTATGCTAAAATTTAATAGAAAACTGCGAAATAACAAGGGCAGAATGCCTTTTGATACAGGAGGAAAGTATACAATGGAAAGTTACAAGAGTGAGTTCATTGAGTTTATGGTAGAGAGTGATGTTCTCAAATTTGGCGATTTTACACTGAAGAGTGGAAGAAAATCGCCATTTTTTATGAATGCAGGTGCATACGTGACAGGTTCCCAGTTAAAGAAACTCGGAGAGTATTATGCAAAGGCGATCCACGCCAGTTACGGGGATGATTTTGATGTGTTATTCGGACCGGCATACAAGGGAATTCCACTGGCTGTTGTTACCGCAATTGCATTCAGTGAATTGTACGGAAAAGAGATCCGTTACTGCAGTGACCGCAAGGAAGCCAAGGATCACGGGGCAGACAAAGGCGGATTTTTAGGAAGCAGCTTAAAAGATGGAGACCGCGTGGTGATGATCGAGGATGTGACGACATCCGGCAAGTCCATGGAAGAAACTGTTCCAAAAGTACGTGGGGCTGCAAACGTTGAGATCGTTGGTCTTATGGTCAGCTTAAACCGCATGGAAGTCGGACAGGGCGGCGTAAAGAGCGCACTCGATGAAATTCATGAGAAATATGGTTTTGAAGGAAAAGCAATTGTTACCATGGAAGAAGTGGTAGAACACTTATATAATCGGGAATGTCAGGGCAGAATTGTAATTGATGACACGATCAGGAAAGCAATCGATGCCTATTATGAGCAGTATGGATGCAAATAAGCAAAAAGGTTGTAGGAAAGAGAGACGCATATGAGAAACCGGAGAAGACGTGGCTATAAGTTTACCGAGAAAAAACATTCCAGACAGGGAATACTGGCCACGGTATTAGCACTTGCTCTTCTGGTATGGTATCTTGTGTTCCTGAAGCTTGCTTTTCAGGGAGGCGGTTCGCTGTCTGCTTATTATGGGAGCGCAGGAGTCGTTGCGATGATCGCAACATTTGTTGTTCTTGTCATCGCAGCCAAAAGTCTGCGGGAAGAAGATTCCTTCCAGTTGTTTCCGAGACTGGGACTGGGACTGACCCTTTTGGATATGGTATGCTGGATCGGAACCTATATCTGGGGATTTTTGAGCTAAAAATTATAAGAAGGAAACAAACTATGAGCTTTAGAGAGATCAATCACAAAAATAACGAGGAATACTGGGAACGGCTGGAACTTGTGATGGAGCGCATTGAGGCGGTCAGCGAGGAGGAAGCCTCCAGTGTGGAAGAACTGTACCGGGGATATTTCTTTGAAATGTCGGAACTGTTTCTGGTTTTGTATAAATTAGCAGAAGCGTCCCTGAGTGGAAAACTGGCAGAAATTTCCACGCTGGAAGGGAAAAAGATCAATCGCCGTCTGTATCTGGATGTGCAGGAAGATTATGCGGACAGTTATGCAAACCCGGCATATGCCGTCAGTAAGATGGGCTGGGAATACGGATCGCTGCTCTCGGCATTGGATGCCAGACTGCATGGAATTTATACCAGCTGTATGGAAGGAAATATCCGTTATCTGTGTATTTATGCGGAACTGTTTGTGGAAATTTACAACTGTTTTGAGGATGCACAGAATCTGAATGTGCACGAGATCAGAAAATGCATGTATTCTTTTATGCATGATTACACAGAAATTTTTAATGCGGATGCGATCTGCAGACTGATCGATCCGGAATATGATTATTTCACCCAGATCGTGATGGAAGCGGAGCTGGATCATCCGGCATATCTGTACCGTTATGGTCTGTATATCGGAAAAGATGAGACGGAGTCCGCACATTTTCTGCATTCCTTGACAAAGCAGCAGATGCAGGCAATGGCGGATACATTTACCGAAGGATACCGGATCGGATTTGAAACAACCGGAAAAGATATTTCTAAAAAGTCGGTAGTGGAGATCCGTTATCCGCTGGGATTCGAGCGGATGGTACGCGCCGCCGTACACAATTTTAAAAAGATCGGATTGCAGCCGGTGCTGCGTCCGTACTCTATTTCCCTGAACAAGCAGTTTACTTACGATCACAAAGAGGACCGCGGGCTGTGGCTGGATAAGGCACTCATCGAGCGGGGACTCGAAGTTGACCGTACTGTCTGGGAAAAACACAAAGCGATTGCTCCAAATTACGGAGGACCGGCAGTGATCGAAATTTTCGGGACAAAGCCGTTTTCGCCGGAGCAGAAAGAGGAGCGCGTTACCTATACCGACAAACAGAGGGAAATCGATGTGTATGAGCGCAGCGAGAAGAGCCAGCTGATCAATCATTACATTCACGGGGAGGAACGCAGTTTTACGATTATTGCTTACCCGGTTCCGTCCATCGGAGAAAAATACGAAGAAATCTTTGCGGAAACGGTGCATATCAATACGCTTGATTATATGCTTTACCGCAATATGCAGCAGAAGATCATTGATGTGCTGGATACGGCGGACCGTGTGCACATCAAAGGCTGTAACGGAAACCGCACGGATCTGTATGTAAAGATTCATCCGCTTTCCGATCCTGCCAAAGAGACCGCATTTGAAAACTGTGTGGCAGATGTCAATATTCCGGTCGGGGAAGTGTTCACATCTCCGGTATTGCAGAAAACAGAAGGAAAGCTGCACGTCACACAGGTCTATCTGGGGGAATTTCTTTTCAAGAATCTGGAACTGGATTTTGAAAACGGAAGAATTACAGCTTATTCCTGTACAAATTTTGATTCTGAGGATGAAAACCACAAGTATATAGAGGACAATATTCTGTTCCATCACAAAACACTTCCGATGGGAGAGTTTGCAATCGGAACAAATACCACCGCATACCGGATGGCACGGAAATATCAGATCGCGGATAAGCTTCCGATTCTGATTGCGGAAAAGACAGGTCCGCATTTTGCGGTCGGAGACACCTGTTACACGTACGATGAGGACAACATGACATACAATCCGGATGGAAAAGCGATCATCGCAAGGGACAATGAAATTTCGATCCGGCGCAAAGAAGATATTTCAAAAGCATATTTTAACTGTCATACCGATATTACGATTCCGTATGATGAGTTAGGAGCGATTACAGTAGTACGTGCAGATGGCACGACGACAGATATTATAAGAAACGGGCGGTTTGTCGTTCCGGGAACGGAACCGTTAAATGAGCCGCTGGATGCAATGGAACCATAAATTTTTTCACATATAGGAGGATATTTAAAATGGCACAAGTAGGAATTGTAATGGGCAGTGATTCAGATATGCCGATCATGGCAAAGGCAGCAGACATCTTAGACCAGCTGGGCGTCAGCTATGAGATGACGATCATTTCCGCACACCGCGAGCCGGATGTATTTTTTGAATATGCAAAGAGTGCGGAGGAAAAAGGATTTAAAGTGATTATCGCAGGTGCAGGTATGGCAGCACATCTGCCGGGCATGTGCGCAGCAATCTTCCCGATGCCGGTCATCGGAATCCCGATGCACACCACTTCTCTTGGCGGAAGAGATTCCCTGTACAGTATCGTGCAGATGCCGACCGGTATTCCGGTAGCAACCGTAGCAATCAACGGCGGAGCAAATGCTGGTATTCTTGCAGCAAAGATTCTTGCAACCAGTGATGCGGATTTACTTGCACGCCTGAAAGAGTATTCGAAAAACTTAAAAGAGCAGGTTGAGGCAAAGGATGCCAGATTGCAGGAAGTGGGATATAAGAACTACTAATTAGATTTATTAACATTTATGATTGGTAAAATCGAAAAATACCCGATATACTATAAGTGACAATAATAGATTAAAACACAGATATTAGGAGGAAAAATAAATGGATTACAAGAACGCGGGCGTAGATATCGAAGCAGGATATGAGTCAGTGGAACTGATGAAGAAGTTTGTAAAGGGAACCATGCGTCCGGAGGTATTAGGCGGACTTGGCGGATTTTCCGGTGCTTTTTCGCTGGATGCGATCAAGAATATGGAAGAGCCGGTTCTTTTATCCGGAACCGATGGATGCGGAACCAAGGTAAAACTGGCTTTCCTGATGGACAAGCATGATACGATCGGTATTGATGCCGTTGCAATGTGTGTCAACGATGTAGCCTGTGCCGGTGGTGAACCGTTATTTTTCCTGGATTATATTGCATGTGGAAAAAATTATCCGGAGAAAATTGCAACGATCGTAAGCGGTGTGGCAGAGGGTTGTAAGCAGTCCGGATGTGCACTGATCGGTGGAGAGACTGCAGAGCATCCGGGACTGATGCCGGAGGATGAGTATGATCTGGCCGGATTTACCGTAGGTGTGGTTGACAAGAAGGATATCATTACCGGAGAAGACGTAAAAGCCGGGGATGTGCTGATCGGTATGGCAAGTTCCGGTGTACATTCCAATGGATTTTCTCTCGTGCGCAAGATTTTCCGTATGGACAAAGAAACCTTAAATACATATATTGATGAGCTTGGAACAACGCTTGGCGAGGCTCTTCTTGCTCCGACCCGTATCTATGTAGGCACATTGAAGTCTATCAAGAACGCCGGAGTACGTGTGAAAGCCTGCAGCCATATTACCGGTGGTGGTTTCTATGAGAATATTCCACGTATGCTTCCGGAAGGAAAGCATGCCGTAGTGGAAAAGAACAGCTACCCGGTTCCTCCAATCTTTACCCTTATGGCAAGAGAGGGAAATGTAGATGAGCATATGATGTACAATACTTACAACATGGGACTTGGAATGGTTCTTGCAGTCGATCCGGCAGACGTGGACAAGACGATGGAAGCAATCAAAGCAGCCGGAGATACTCCATATGTGGTTGGTAAGATCACAGACGGAGAGAAGGGTGTAACATTATGCTAAAAATCGCAGTATGTGTATCCGGCGGCGGAACCAATCTGCAGGCCATTATCGATGGAATTGAACAAAAAACAATCACAAATACAGAGATTGCGGTAGTGATCAGCAATAATCCGGGAGCATACGCTTTGAAACGTGCAAAAAAGCACGGAATTGAGGCAGTATGCATCAGCCCGAAGGAGTATGAGAGCCGTGCGGCATTTAATGAAGATTTTCTGCGCAGACTTGATGCGTATGAGGTGGATCTGGTTGTGCTGGCAGGATTCCTTGTCGTCATTCCGGAACAGATGATTGCAAAGTACAGAAACCGCATCATCAATATTCATCCGTCTTTAATTCCGTCTTTCTGTGGAACCGGATATTATGGGCTGAAAGTGCATGAAGGTGCACTTGCCCGCGGAGTCAAAGTCACAGGTGCCACCGTGCATTTTGTGGATGAGGGAACGGATACCGGTCCGATCATTCTGCAGAAAGCGGTAGAAGTGCAGGAGGGCGATACGCCGGAGATCCTGCAGCGCCGTGTCATGGAGCAGGCAGAGTGGAAGATTATGCCACAGGCGATCGACCTGATCGCAAATGGAAAAGTGACGGTGACGGGCAAAACCGTACATATCAGTAAATAGGAAATGCATCACATATAGGAGGATAATCATGAAAGTTCTTGTAATTGGAAGCGGTGGACGTGAGCATGCAATCGTAACAAGTGTTGCCAGAAGTCCGAGAGTTGACAAAATATATTGTGCACCTGGAAATGCAGGAATTGCAGCTTTGGCAGAGTGTGTGCCGATCGGAGCCATGGAGTTTGACAAGCTCGTTGCATTTGCAAAGGAGAAATCCATTGATTTTACCATTGTTGGTATGGATGATCCGCTGGTTGGCGGAATCGTGGATGTCTTTGAGGCAGAGGGCTTAAAGGTATTCGGACCGCGCAAAAATGCAGCGATTCTGGAAGGATCGAAAGCATTCTCCAAGGATCTGATGAAAAAGTATCATATTCCGACGGCTGCTTACGAGAACTTTACCGATCCGGAAGAAGCTTTAAAATATCTTGAGACGGCAAAGATGCCAATCGTGTTAAAGGCAGACGGTCTGGCACTCGGAAAGGGTGTGCTGATCTGTAATACACTCGAAGAGGCAAAAGAAGGCGTGCGTACGATCATGGAAGATAAGAAATTCGGAAATGCCGGAAATACGATGGTAATCGAAGAATTTATGACCGGACGTGAAGTATCGGTTCTGACCTATGTGGACGGAAAGACCATCCGCATCATGTCTTCCGCACAGGATCACAAACGTGCCAAGGATGGAGATCAGGGACTGAATACCGGCGGTATGGGAAATTTCTCTCCAAGTCCGTTCTATACAAAAGAAGTAGATGAATTCTGTAAGAAGTATATTTATCAGCCAACTGTAGATGCTATGGCTGCGGAGGGAAGACCATTTACCGGAGTTATTTTCTTCGGACTGATGCTGACAGGGGAAGGACCAAAGGTTCTTGAGTACAATGCCCGTTTTGGAGATCCGGAGGCACAGGTCGTTCTTCCACGTATGAAAAATGATATCATTGATGTCATGGAAGCATGTGTCGATGGAAAACTTGACACGATTGATCTGCAGTTTGAGGACAATGCAGCTGTCTGTGTTGTACTTGCATCTGACGGATATCCGGTTTCCTATGAGAAAGGATTCCCAATCAGCGGACTTGAAAAGTTCGAGGGCAAGGATGATTACTTCTGTTTCCATGCAGGAACTGCATTCGATAAGGAAGGACGCATCGTAACAAACGGCGGACGTGTCCTTGGCATTACTGCAACCGGAAAAGATTTAAAAGAAGCAAGAAAGAAAGCCTATGAGGCAACCGAATGGGTGGATTTCGCAAATAAGTATATGCGCCATGATATCGGAAAGGCAATTGACGAGGCATAATGAAAAAAGGAATCATATTTGATATGGACGGAACACTCTGGGATTCCGCTGCGGAAGTGGCAGAGTCCTGGAATGAGACCGTAAAAAGAGCCGGCTACGACAGAAAACCGATTACGGTAAAGGACATCCAGTCAGTAATGGGAAAGACGATGGATGTGATCGCACGGATTCTGTTTCCGGATCTGGAAGAAGGCGAACGCCAGAAACTTCTGGCACAGTGTGGGGAAGAAGAAAATGAATATCTCCGGATACACGGAGCAACTCTCTACCCGGATATCCGCAGGACAATGGAACAGTTGAAGAAAAAATATCATCTGTATATTGTAAGCAACTGCCAGTCCGGATATATAGAGGCTTTTCTGGATTATTACAAACTGCACGATCTGATAGAGGATACTGAGTGCTACGGAAATAATGAAAAATCAAAAGGAGAGAATATCGCGTTACTGTACAGGCGGAATGCATTGGATGATGCGGTATATGTAGGTGATATTCAGGGAGATTACGATGCAAGCATGGATGCGGGGGTTAAATTTATTCATGCGGCATACGGGTTTGGTACAATAGAAGACAAGGTTCCTGAAATTCACAAATTCTGTGAATTGGAGAACGTGGCAGATCAGGTTCTGCTGTAGATAAGAGGTTACTATGCGGGAGCAGAAAGAACAGGAAAAGCAAAATGAACTTCTCAGGGTGGTTGCAGAGCAAAACCATGAGAGATTGATAGAATATGATGTAAAAGAAGACCGGGCAGTGGTTTATGCGATAGAAAATGACCGGTTCGAGGTCCTTTTTGATATCGAAGATTATGTAAAGAAGAACCATTATGGATCTGTTTTTATTGATCCGGAAGATAAAAAGGTATTTCGCAGAGCGATGCATGCCTGCCTGCAAAAAGAAGGGACTGTTACGGTCGATGTCCGTTATTGCGAAAAAGAAAATCAACCGGAATGGTACCGTTTTTATCTGGTGAGTATTGCGGAAGAAGATGGAAAAACAGACCGTATGGTGGGGCGTTTTTGCTGTGTGCAGCAGGAGAAAGCCATCACGGAACGCATGCGGCGCCGGGCAGAGATTGATGTACTGACGAATGTGTATAACCATAAGGCATTTGAGGAATACTGCGCAAAAGAGCTTGCGGAATGTACAACAAATGCCTTATTTGTCATGCTTGATATTGATGATTTTAAAATGATCAATGATACGCAGGGACATGCGGTAGGGGATATGGTCTTAAGCCAGACCGGAAGTATTTTAAGTGAAGTGACCGGTGACCGGGGAATTGTCGGCAGGCTTGGGGGAGATGAATTCGCGGTGTTTGCTTCCGGCTTTCAGAATTCTGTTGAAATGGAAGAATTTTGTGTCTCCCTGCGTGAAAATTTGAAAAAGATTATCTTTGATATGGAATATTCCGTATCTATCGGTGCTGCGAAACTGGATGGACGAAGAATCAGTTTTCCGGATTTTTATTATGAGGCAGACCGGGCAGTTTACGCGGCGAAAAGAGGCGGAAAAAACCGGATTGTTTTTTATGATCAGATCAAAGAAAATCAGGAGCCGGAAACGGCAGATCCGGTGGAACCGATTCTCGCACAAGGCAATGAAAAATCCATGTTAAGACAGCTCCGTACCTGTATGGAAGCGCTTGGAAGAGAGGGAATCGGAGATGCCCTTATGCAGACATTTGAAGCGCTGCGCCAGTATTTTGACGCGGACTGTGTTGTGCTTGCCTATGCAAAAGAGGGCGGTATCCGCTATGTGGAAGAGTGTCACAGGGATACGGCACAGATGATGGCAAGACTTGTGACCGAGGAAATTGAGTCAGGAGATGCAGAAGGAGTTATTCAGGAAATAGGACAACTCGGGGACGTGGTGATTCCGGATATCAAGTCGCTGAGAGAAAGTCATCCGGTGATCTATGAATATCTGGCAGAACTACGTGCATGGTCTGCAGCCGGGATTTCTTTGTATACCGGAGATCATCTGCTTGGAATTTTAATGGTTTTAAACCCACACAGACACCTCGAGGAGGCCGATGTTCTTTCCATGCTTGGCACGACACTGGCTGCGCGGATTGAACTTCGCAATCTTCAGGAACAGCAGGAATATGACCGCACACATGACAAACTGACCAATCTCTGGAACCGGGAGGGATTGTCCGTTATGGCACGCACCGGGGAGGACAATATGTTCTGTTCACTTGGCGTGATTACAACCGATGTGATCCATCTGTCGGAGATTAATAAACAGTTTGGCTATATCAGCGGCAACCGCAGACTGATGGAAGTTGCGGATTTATTGAAATCCATGTTTCCCAATTACCGGATTTACCGGTATGATGAGGATGAGATGCTGGTTTTGTGTATCAACATTAAACGGCAGGAAATGGAGCAGCAGGTGGAAAATCTGCAGAAAAGGCTTGCCGGACTTGGCTTTGGCGTGGCGATGGGATACAGCTGGAGTGCACATCCGCAGACACGCAGCCAGATTGCAGAGGCAGAGGTTCTTATGAGCAACGATAAGCTTAAGCTGATGCATGGCACAACCGTGATGAAGCGCATGGAGCAGAGCGTGATAGATGAGATCAACGATCTGATGGAGCGTGGAAGGTATCTGGTATATCTGCAGCCGAAAGTGGATATCCACACAGGGCGCACAGAGGGCGCGGAGGCACTGATCCGGCAGCTGGATGATGAACTGGGCATTGTGGGACCGGGGATGTTTATTCCGGTGCTGGAACATTACAATCTGGTGCATATGATTGACCTGTTTGTTCTGGATGAAGTATTTCGTTATCAGAAGGAACAGATCCGGGAAGGACATCGTACGGTGCCAATATCCGTGAATTTCTCGAAGATGACGATCATGTATCCGGAACTTATTGAAAAAGTAACGCAGATGGTTCAAAAATATGATATTCCGGTGGAACTGATCCATATTGAGGTAACGGAGACGGTGGGAGACATGGATCATGTTCTGATTGAAAATGTTGCAAACAGCCTCAAAGAACTCGGATTCAGACTGTCAATGGATGATTTCGGAAGTCATTATTCCAATCTTGCGGTACTGATCCAGTATGATTTTGATTCTGCAAAGATTGACCGGTCCATGGTAACTGAAATTACCAATAACCGCAAAAGCCGGATTCTCCTCGACTATATGACTTCCATGATCAATGATCTGGGAATCCACTGTATCGTCGAGGGAATCGAGACAAAAGAGCAGGTAGATATTTTAAAGAAAACAAAGGCAGAGATGATCCAGGGATTTTATTTTGGAAAACCTGTGCCAAAAGAAAAATTTTATGAAGCCTTTATCGCAGAGTAGTGGAGCATATCACACAAACGTCAGGCTGCTGCTGACGCAGAGTGCCCCGTAGCCGCTCTGCGGATTGGGGTAGGAAACGGAAAATGGAAGCTGTCTGGCACCTCGGATCAGATATGCTTTCATTTTTTCGCCATATAGAAAGGGATCATTGTTCTGTAGAATGCCCCACTGCATGAGCAGTGCGCAGCTGCCGCTTACAAAAGGAGCAGCCATGGAGGTGCCGCTTCGGGATTCGTAACCGCCCCCGACAGCACAGCTGGTGATGTCGACACCGGGAGCGACCAGATCCGGTTTGACCTGTCCGGTATTCCAGGTATATCCTCTGCCGGAAAAAGGGGCGAGCGTATTGGTGGAAGAATCGTAGGCACCGACGGTAATGACATTTCCGGCGGTGGAAGGTATCGTGAGAGTGGTTTCCGTTGTCGGCGTGAGAAATTGTGTGGCAGTCCCGCGGATAGCGGCCGCCGGCATCCACAGATCAATAATTCCTTCGATGACAGACCGTGCTTCTGCGGTAAAAAACCAGACACCTCCCGAAATATAGTCCCGCCGCGGCAGCAGATCGATGGCAATTTCCTGATACAGACTATAAGGGGAGGGAAGTCCGTAGTACACCAGAATCTGTGTGGTGCCAAAGGAAAAGCGCCAGCTGCCGGGCTGATTGGGAATTTTAAATGAGGTTCCGAGTCCCGGAGGAGTCAGCTGAAAACGAATATCATCCCAATAATTTTTCCAGATCTGAATCGAAAGAGAAGATTCATAATTTCCAACGGCAAATTCAATTCTGGCAGATTCTAAAGAAGCCAGTCGGGCGCTGGCATGCCCGCCGTTGTTTCCCTCATTTCCACTTCCGACAACAATATTAATGCGTCCGAGATTTGAGACATAGTCCAGGTAGGTTTCCAGAAGGGATGTTCCGCTGTGGGAGCCGTAAGTATTTCCAAAACTCAGGTTGATGACAAGAGGCACGGTATGTTCAATGGCATATCTTACGGAAAAATCGACCGCCTGCATCAGTTCGATCGTGTTTGGAAATCCCTTTGGATCGGGCGAGCCGAGTTTGACGGCAAGAAGTGAGGATTCCGGGGCAATTCCGCGGTAGAGTCCGCCGGAGGCACGGCCGTTTCCGGCGGCAATACCAGCGACATGGGTTCCGTGCCCTGTGACATCTGTGCTGGGTACAAGTTCCATGCGCTGCTCAAAAGTGTCTGCCTGAAGTGCCGCATTGATCTGTTCCGGAGAAAAAAGTGTACCCTGTGAATAACCGGCGGGGGCAAAACGTCCAGCAGAAGGATCAGCGAGGATGGTCTGGTCCCAGAGAGCAACCAGCCGTGTGGTTTTGTCCGGATTGCAAAAATCGGGATGCGCATAGTCAATACCGGAGTCTATCACAGAAATCAGAATGCCTTTTCCGGTCAGACCATAGCTGCTGTTTTCCTGAATGGCACTCAGACAGGAAGCCTGCCGGGCAGAAACAATCTCAAAGAAAAGCTGTCTTGGACGTTCGATATATATTACTTGTGGAAAGGCGGCAAGTGATGGAATGTCGTCCTCGGAGATTTTCACTATGGCATAATTTCCAAGGAGAAAGGTAAAGGAAGAGGAAGGAAATTCATTCTGTAACGTCTGTGGAGAACCGGTGTACAGAACAATCAGGTTCCAGAACCCGTCAGAGCTGCTCCCAGTGGACAGATCATCGGAAGCGTTTCGTTCGACGGGAGTTGCCTCAAGCGAAGCGCGCAGAGAAACATCAATTTTCTGATTGAAGTCCATCGTATTCATATTATCCATAAAATCGCACCGTCTGATGTATTTTGATAGATACATCTATAGCTTTTTAATGAAAATTTATGTACAATAAGGACATATTATGCTTAATAGAAACCACGAAAAAACAAAGGAGATTTTATGTACGCTGATGAAAATGTAATCAAGATCAAGCATGCGGTTCTGCGTGAAGTCGCAAAACTGGCATTTGAAGGGACTCTTGATGCTCAGAGAGACCACATCGCGGTTCGTCTGATTCCGGGCCCGACACCACAGTTCCGTTGTTGTATCTACAAAGAAAGAGAAATTATCCGCCAGCGTGTCCGTCTTGCAGAGGGCAAAGCCCCGGGACTGGAGGATAATGGAAACGTGATTCAGGTAATCAGTGCAGCCTGTGAGGACTGCCCGATTTCCAGTTATACCGTTACAGAAAACTGTCAGAACTGTATGGGAAAGGCATGTATCAATGCATGTAAATTCGGCGCCATTGAGGCAGGACGCCATCGTTCCCATATTGATCCACAGAAATGTAAAGAGTGTGGACGCTGCGCAGCTGCATGTCCTTACAATGCAATCGCACATTTGAAGAGACCATGTAAATTTGCATGTCCGGTCAACGCTATTACATACAATGAATACGGTATTTCCGTGATTGATGATTCCAAGTGTATCCGCTGCGGAAAATGTATCCATAGCTGTCCGTTCGGAGCAATCGGATCTAAGACATTTATGGTTGATGTCATCAATGCCTTAAAGTCTGATAAGAAAGTATACGTGATTGCAGCACCTGCTACCGAGGGACAGTTTGGTGCAAACATCACAATGGGAAGCTGGAAGAAAGCTATGCAGGAAGTTGGATTCAACGGATTTATCGAAGCCGGATTAGGTGGAGATATGACCGCTGCTTCCGAAGCCGCAGAGTGGGTAGAGGCATACAAGGCAGGAGAGAAGAAAGTAACTTCTTGCTGTCCGGGATTTGTCAATATGGTGCGTCTGCACTTCCCGGAGATGGCAGATAAGATTTCCACAACCATCTCTCCAATGTGTGCGGTATCCCGTATGATCAAAGCACAGGATCCGGATGCTGTGACCGTATTTGTCGGACCATGTGTAGCAAAGAAATCTGAGGTTGTCGATCAGAAGATTGAGGGCAATGCAGATTATGTGCTGACATACAGTGAGATGCGTGCCATCATGAGTGCCAAGGGCGTAGAACTGCAGCCAAGCGATACCAGCTATCAGGAGTCTTCTGTATACGGCAAGCGTTTCGCAAACTCCGGTGGAGTTACCGCAGCAGTTGTCGAGAGCATGAAAGAGATGGAAGCTGGCATTGAACCGAAAGTATGCAAGGCAAACGGTGCCGCAGAGTGCCGCAAGTTCCTGATGCTTATGAAGGCTGGCAAGCTGCCGGATGACTTCATTGAAGGTATGGCATGTGAAGGAGGCTGCGTCGGTGGACCAAGCTCCTTTAACGATATGCTTGTGACAAAGAAGTTCCGTGACGAACTTCTTCAGAAAGCAGATGATCGTCAGATTCTTGACAATTTGAAGAATTATCATATGGAAACATTCTCCATGCACAGAGAAGAAGAGTAATATTAAGATGGGGCCGTCGCTTGCGATGGCCTCGTTTTTTATTCCACAGTGGTTAAGGACAATAACAGTAGCTGGTGAGCAGATGCAGTCCTTTGTAAATGTACTGGCAGATAATGAGAACGCATGGCTTATTACAAAAAAACAAAGTGGAGCATGCATCGGATATGTTACGATGGATATTCCGTATCCACAGCTTGCAATTGGGGAGATCGGTTATGTGATTGGCGAGAAATACCAGAGGAAGGGCGTGGGCAAATGCGCGAAGAGATATTAAGGAAGCGTTAAGGTTTTTTAAGGAAAAGAAGATGGTTTGCAGCAAATGAATGTGATATCGTAAACACATGGAACATGTTAGTAAGAAAAAGAAAGGGAAATGGTTATGTTAGAAGTTGTACATGTGACGAAACGATACCGTAAGGTGCTTGCAAATGATGATATCAATCTTACCATAGAGGATGGGCGCATCGGAGTACTGCTTGGACCTAACGGTGCAGGAAAAAGCACGATTATAAAATGTATTATGGGATTTCTGAAATATCAGGGACAGATACAGGTAAACAGTCTCGAAAATAAGTCCATCGAGGCGAAAAAGATCATGGGATATATTCCGGAAATTCCATCGTTGTATCCGAACCTGACTGTGGATGAACATATGGAATTTATTGCACGGGCATATAAATTAAAGGATTATAAAGCCTATAAAGATGCATTGCTGGAACGATTTGATCTGACAGATAAGAAGAAAAAATTCGGGGATGAGCTGTCGAAAGGGATGCAGCAGAAACTGTCCATCTGTTGTGGACTTTTGCCGAAACCACGGCTGGTACTGTTTGATGAGCCAATGATCGGACTGGACCCACATGCCATCAAAGAACTGAAAAAGGTGTTTGAGGAATTGCGGGACAGTGGCTGCATGGTACTGGTCAGCACGCACATGATTGACAGTATGGAAGAATTATGGGATACCACGTATATCATGAAACAGGGGCGGGTAGCCGCTGTGGTTGAACGTGAAAATTTAAAGGATAACAATAAAAGTCTGGAAGATATTTTCTTTGAGATTACAGAGGGCGCGGCTCTGGAGAGAGAGGTGTAGGCGATGCGGTTATGGGGTTATTATGCATGGCATACCTTTTGGAACACGATAAAAAAGATGTTTCGAAGTACATTTCTCGTGATCATTCTTGCCATTTTTGGATTTGGAATCATATTTGGACTGATTGGTGGCGTGGTCGGTTCCATGGTAGAAAAGCAACAGTCGCTGGAAACTGTGGAATCGTCTTCGGAGGCGGATCGCGTACAGGAAGAAGCAATGGAAGAGGAAGAAACGCAAAAAACGCCACAGGAGATTGCCGCAATCAAAACCTATGTGGAAGCCGGAGTGATGATTGTTTTTCTAGCGATATTACTTTGGGGAATGTATTCCGGTTCTAAGGACGGTACGGATATTTTCCAGATGGCAGACGTGAATCTGTTGTTTACGGCACCGATGAAACCACAGTCCGTGTTGATGTTTCGACTGAGTTTTCAGATGGTGGCAACAGTTTTCGCGTCCATATATCTGGTTTTTCAGATCCCAAATCTCGTTGTAAATATGGGATTGGGGGCACCGGCAGTTGTAGCCATTTTTGCAGGGTGGATTCTGCTTCTGGTGTTTCAGAGACTTATGATTGTATTAACATATACGGTCTGCACCACACACGAAAAATTAAAACCATATGTGTTTCCTTTGATCGTGGGAATTGTTGTACTGCTTGGAATGATTGCAGGAGGAACATATCTGGCGAATGGGCAGAACCTGCTTGAAGCAGCACATATGACTTTTGCCAGTCACTGGTTGCGGTATCTTCCGGTAATCGGCTGGTACAAAGGCATGATTATGTGTGCAGTGAATGGGGAACTGTTTTCGTTTCTGGTTTATCTGGGATTGTTGCTTGTAAGTGTGGCGGTACTGATTTTTGCCATCTGGCATATGAAAGCGGATTTTTACGAAGATGCGCTGGCTTCCGCGGGAAAACGTGCACAGATGCTTGAGGCAGCAAAAGAAGGACGGGTTATCGCAGGAAAAGCACATGCAAAAAAGCAGCAAAAGGAAGGAAACTTAAAGGGCTGGGGCGCATCCGTGTTTTTTACAAAAGAAATCTATTGCCGTAAACGTACGGCAAAATTTGGAATCATAACCAATACGATGCTGTTTTACCTGCTGGTCAGTGTCGGTATTTCCCTGTTTTGTGTCAGGATCATGGAGGTGTCCGGATTTCTGGTGCCGGGCTGTATTTTGTTTTTTGTACTTTTCTTCCGGAATATGGGAAATCCGATTGCACAGGAGACTGCGCGAAACTGGCTGTTTCTGGTGCCGGAGAATCCATACAAGAAAGTTTTCTTCGGAGTGCTTGCAGGAACATCCCTCTGCGCGATGGATCTGCTTCCGGCACTGGTGGTTTCGGCATTGCTTTTGCATGAAAAACCGGGAATTATGCTTCTGTGGTATCTGACGTATCTGGTGGCGGATTTTATGTTTTCGGAAGTTGGGCTTTTGCTGGAAGCTCTTGTTCCGGCGTCTGCGATGGATACGGTTAAGAGTATGATCCAGATTTTGCTGCGTTGCATTATTTTAGTAATTGTTGCCGTTTTTCTGGCAATTGGATATTTCTTTGGCGCAATTGCAGGGGCTTTAGTGTTTACCTGTGCAGCTTCTGCCGGAATCGGCGGAGCGATTTCACTGATTTATCCATGGATGCTGCATCAGGGCAGATAGGAGACTGCTCGCAGGTGCCTCTGTAAACCGCAATACAAAGAGTACATTACGGTTCAAGGGTTACTCTGCGAACAGTAACTTCGCAGCCCATATAAAATAAAAGAAAAATTGCACTTGCCGAACATTTGTTCTTGTGATATGATGTAAAAAGAACGGATGTTCGGCATTTTTGCGGAGGGATACTGGATATGAGAGAAATTTTGCAGATGGATCGTATCATGGAAAAACTAACCATACTTTCGGCAGCTGCCAGATATGATGTTGCGTGTACTTCCAGCGGGGTGCAGCGTGGAGGAGATGGTACACATACGGGAAACGCATATGCAAGTGGAATCTGTCATGCATTTACCGGGGATGGGCGCTGCATTTCACTGCTTAAGATTTTATATACCAATGATTGTATCTATGACTGCAAATATTGCAGGAACCGTTGCAGCAATGATGTGAAGCGTGTCAGTTTTACACCGGAGGAAATCTGTAAGCTCACGATGGAATTTTACCGCAGAAATTATATCGAAGGATTGTTCTTAAGTTCCGGAATTTTACATTCTCCGGATTATACCATGGGACTTTTATATGAGACCCTTTATTTATTGCGCACAAAATATCATTTTAACGGATATATACATGTAAAAGGAATTCCGGGAGCATCAGCGGATCTGCTGGAATTAACGGGGTATCTTGCAGACCGTATGAGTGTAAATTTAGAACTTCCCACGGCCGATGCGCTGCGGCAGATTGCGCCTAACAAAGTGCGTAAAAACATCCTTTCCCCGATGCGCCAGTTACAGAATGGAATTCGGCAAAGCCGCGAGTTTCACGGGGTATCGAGTATGAAAAGCCGGATGTATCTGGATGAGAAAACCTATTATAACCAGATGGCAGAGATGAAGGAAAGTTATGCCCGTCTGCAGGACTACCACGACGGAATTGCTGCCATCCGGGAGCATAAAGCGCGACAGAGTGCAGTACAAAGCTGGGGAGAAGAAATTGCCGGTGGGGAGAATTCCAGCAGAGTGAGAAACGTGCAAAAGAAGCTTCCGCAGATAACGCGGGGATTGATGCGGCCGGATCATTATTTTGTGCCGGCAGGACAGAGTACACAGATGGTGATCGGGGCATCGGATGAAAGTGATTATCAGATCATTTCGGTTTCAGAAGCTTTGTATCAGAAGTTTGAGATGAAGCGGATATTCTATTCTGCATTTATCAATGTGAATCATGACAGTTCCCTGCCAGATTTGCCCGGACCACCATTGTTACGTGAGCACAGGCTCTATCAGGCAGATTTTCTGTTGCGGTTTTATGGATTCCGCGCAGATGAATTGCTGTCAGAGAAAAATCCGAATTTTAACGAACAGATTGATCCGAAGTGTAATTGGGCAGTGCACCATCTGGAACTGTTTCCGGTGGAAATTAATCGTGCGGATTATTATACGCTGCTTCGTGTGCCGGGGATCGGAACAAAAAGTGCCCGCCGGATTATGGCGGCCCGGCGGTACGCAAAGCTGGATTTTTCAGATTTAAAGAAGATCGGTGTTGTTCTGAAACGTGCAGTGTATTTTATCACCTGTAAAGGAAAGATGATGTATCATACCCGTATGGAGGAAGGATATATTACACGGAATCTGATGTATCAGGAACGTCCGATGCAGATGCTGCTTTCGGATGGAACGGTGCAGACCTATGAGCAGTTATCACTGTTTGATGACAGGGGGAAAATTGTAGTATGAGTGAACAGATTGTGCTTCGATGTGAGGATTCTCTGGAAGGAATTTTTACAGCACTTTTCGATGCGTTTGTGTGTAAAAATAAAATGAAAGCTCCTTATACAGACAGTATTTCCATTGCGGCCGGTGAAGGAGAAATGACTTTGTTTGCCAGGGAGATCGAAGTACAGACAGATGCGCAGAAAGTGCAGAAGACGGTTTACAGTATACAGTCAAGACTGGGGTATCCGGTGTATGATACACTGCTTCATGCATTATGCCATTTTGCAGAGGACCGGGGGACAGCAGTTCTTGGATATCTGGTGCGTGCATTTGCACAGGGACGTGGTATTTCCGATCAGCTTGCCGATCCGTTTGCACTTCGGGTGATGGAGTTGTCCCGCAAGGTAGACAATGAGCTGGATAAGCTGCTGGGATTTGTGAGATTTCAGGATCTGGGAAGTATTCTTGTGGCGCAGCTTGCACCAAAATGCAATATGGTTCCATTGATGATGGATCATTTTTCGGATCGTTTTCCGGATGAAAATTTTATTCTCTACGATGAAAACCGAAACCTTGCTGCCGTCCATGAAGCCGGACACCGCTGTGTTCTGGTGAGTGGAGAGCAGCTTCAGATTCCGCAGGGGCATATGGATTATTTTGCTGTGCTATGGAAACAGTATTTTGCCACCATGGAAATTCGAGAGCGTCACAATGAGCAGTGTCAGAATCATCTTCTGCCAAAATGGTATCGCAAATATATGACGGAGTGGAATTAATAAATAGAAACGAAACTTGAAAACATTTCTTAAAACCAATATAATGAATAGAGTTACAGTTATAAAACTATGGCAGAAAAGAATGATAGCAGCTGGCACATAGGAAAATTGGAGGAATGGAAATGGAACGTTGGGATATCTACGATAAAAATAAAGTGCGGACAGGAAGAACCATGGAGCGGAATCATTTCAATCTGGCAGATGATGAGTATCATCTGACGGTACTTGGCGTGATCAGGCGTCCGGATGGCAGATTTCTGATTACTAAGCGTGTGATGACCAAAGCATGGGCACCTGGATGGTGGGAAGTTTCCGGTGGTGCTGCGCAGGCAGGAGAAGAATCGGAAGAGGCAGTGCGCAGGGAAGTTTTAGAAGAGACCGGACTGGATGTAAAAGAAGCGGAAGGTGGTTATGTATTTACCTATCACAGAGAAAATCCGGGCGAAGGAGATAACTATTTCGTAGATGTTTATCGTTACACGATGGATGTTACAGAACAAGATGTCCATCTGCAGACGGAAGAAACAGACGGATGTCGGTTTGCTACACCAGAAGAGATCAGGGAACTCGCAGATCAGGGAATTTTCCTGCATTATGATAGTATCAAACGGGTATTTGAGGACTAATTACAATGGATAGGAGAATACTTGAAAAGATGTATTCCCATACGCAAAAAAAGGAATGTTGCAGAAATGCAACATTCCTTTTTTTAATCGTTGTATCCAATATCTTATTCTAAAGAAAGAAAAAGGTACATAGAAACTAGATTAGTCGGCAATTATTTCACTACTGTTACGTTAACTGCCTGAGGACCTTTAGCGCCATCAGTGATTTCGAATTCTACTGCTGCACCCTCTTCGAGAGATTTGAAACCCTCCATGTTAAGTCCTGAGTAATGTACGAATACATCGTGGCCGTCTTCAGCGGTGATGAATCCGTAACCCTTCTGGTTGTTAAACCATTTTACTGTACCTTTGTTCATCGAAAGTACCTCCAATATATTTGTGTTGCCTTGCAACTATGCTAAGAATAGCATAACCAATTGGAAATGTAAAGCAAAATCTTCGTTAAATAGCCGGATTTTAAAGCACTTCAAAAGAAATGTCGTGTTGTGAGAGAAATTGTCTGACAAATTTGTCCCATTCCGGTTCTAATGTCTTATCTGTAGAAAAAATGCGATAAGAAATTCCGGTAGTCAGTGTAAGCATCTGATTTTGAAATTTGATGTTCATGGACATGGCGGAAATATCTGCCGGGGTATAGGAACTTCCGATTCGTTCCATGGTGCGTTTTTGATTTTCCGGCGACAGCATCAGGACGAATTTAAAGGAGGATGGAGCCTTTTTTCCTTTGATCAGGTCAAAGATGCGTGGACGGAGCATGGAAAATGGAAGAAAATGAAAAGTTTTAATACCGAGTTCTTCGGCTTCTGTTTCCGTATAGAATCCTTTGGTAATGGTCCCATCGATCACATAGCTTGCAGAAGAAACGACAACGCCCTCCTGAAGCAGAAAATGGTCAAAAATTTCAGTTTTGAGAAATTTATTCATAAAATCTTTTTTGTTTGTTAATGCAAGAGCCAGCATAAAAAACCTCCCCATTGTGAAACCGATAAAACGGCAGCTGATATAGTTTAATTTTAGCATGAGTGACTTCATCTTTTCAATCATAATGTGTTATAATGCCACTGATTGATAGAAAATGCACGGTTACTGCTCACAGGTTCCCCTGCGAACCGTAACGATGCAATCACTTAAGAAAAGAAGGGAAACTATAACTATGAAAGAATCATTTTTGATAGATGTTTTAAAAAAAGGAGTATCACCGTTTCATTGTGTGGAAGCAGCCATGCAGACGTTAGAGGAATCCGGCTTTGAGGAACTGGAGTATGCCAGACCATGGAATCTGAAAAAAGGAAAGGCTTATATGATGAATCATCATGGAACAACGCTCTATGCATTTACAGTTGGAGAAAACTTCCGTGCGGATGCAATGCTGCGCATGGCAGCAGCACATACAGATTATCCATATCTGCGGATCAAACCAAATGCGGATTTTGTGACAGACCGGTATGCGCAGGTGAACGTGGAAGTATATGGCGGACCAATTTTAAATACATGGTTTGATCGTCCACTGGGGATTGCGGGGCGCGTGATCGTTCGAAGCGGGGATGTGTTTGCCCCGAAGACCATGCTGTATCGTTCCGGTCGTCCGGTTCTTATTATTCCAAACCTTGCCATTCACATGAACCGGGAAGTGAATAAGGGAGTGGCAATCAATAATCAGGTAGATTTGATGCCGGTTGCGGATATGCTGCCAGAAGAACAGCAGAGTACCGATTATTTCCTGTCATTTCTTGCGGAAGAGCTGGCAGTAAAAAAAGAGGATATTCTGGATTTTGAACTGAATACATACTGTGTGGAAGAACCGGCATATGTGGGGATAAAAGAGACACTGCTGTCTTCTCCGCGGCTGGATAACCAGACATCCGTTGCGGCATTGCTGGCAGCCATCGTGGAAGGAACACGGACCGATGGTATCAATCTGATCGCACTGTTTGATAATGAAGAAATCGGAAATACCAGCAAACAGGGCGCAGCATCGATCTTATTGCATGATATGGTAAAACGCATCTACCGGTCGCTTGGCTGCAGTGAGGAAGAAACGGATTGTGCGATGTATGCAGGTATGCTGCTTTCCGTGGATGTGGCGCATGCACTGCATCCGAATCATAAGGAGAAAATGGATATTACCAATCATCCGGTGCTTGGGGATGGATTCTGTATCAAAGAGGCATGTTCCCAGTCTTATGCGACGGATGCAAAGGCAATCGGAATTCTGCGGCAACTCTGCGATCAGAATAAAATCGCATACCAGAGGTTTGTCAATCGTTCCGATGTGCGTGGGGGTGGTACACTGGGATCGGTTGCATCCACGCTGTTTCCGGTTCGCACAGTGGATATTGGAATTCCGCTCTTATCGATGCATTCTGCACGGGAACTGATGGGACGAACGGATTTTGATGCTCTGGCATCAGCTGTGACGGCATATTTTTCCTGAAAAATATGAAGAAACTATAAAATATGCATTTTTCCCCTTTTCAAATATCTGAAACCGTGTTATGATATGAACGTAGTAATGGATACTACGTGTGATAGAAAATAAAAACTTTTTATAAAGTAATGATAAACACACGCACTTCATAAAATGATAGACGTATTTTAGAAAAGAGGGATGGATATGAGCCAGTATAAAATTGTAATTGACAGTTGTGGAGAACTTTCCGAGGATTTAAAGGCAGATGGACATTTTTGCACAGTGCCGCTTTTGCTGGATGTGGATGGCTATCAGATCACAGATGATGAAACTTTTAATCAGAGGGATTTCTTACAGAGAGTAAAGGCATGTATTCACAGCCCGAAATCTTCCTGCCCGTCTCCGGAGCGTTATATGAGAGCTTATGAGGGAGAGGCGGAGCATGTATATGTTGTGACGTTGTCCGGAAAATTGAGCGGATCTTACAACAGTGCGGTACTTGCAGCAGATCTTTATCATGAAGAGCATGAGGATTCCAAGCAGATTCATGTATTTAATTCCAAGTCGGCCTCGATTGGGGAAACCCTGATCGGATTAAAGATTCAGGAGCTGGAAGAATCCGGTGCATCTTTTGAAGAAATTGTAACAGAGGTGGAATCTTACATTTCTTCCATGAACACATTTTTTGTCATTGAGACACTTGAAACACTGCGCAAGGCTGGCCGTCTGAGTGGACTGAAAGCATTTGTGGCAAATACTTTAAACATCAAGCCGGTAATGGGATCCACCAAAGAGGGAACGATTCAGCAGCTTGGTCAGGCAAGGGGTATGAAGAAGGCACTTTCCAAGATGGTAGAGGATATGCTCAAAGTAACCAAAAACTGCGAGAACCGTGTGCTTGCCATTTCCCACTGCAATTGTCCGGAACGTGCACAGTTTGTGAAGGACACAATTGAGAAAGTCGCAAAATTCAAAAAGATTGTAATTGTCAATACAGCCGGGGTATCCAGCATGTATGCAAATGAAGGCGGAGTGATCCTTTCGGTATAGGATTTTGCACTTGAAACAACCGTCATATAGAAGTAGAATACGGGGAGAAGCTTTTTATAAGCTTCTCCCTATTTTTTGTGAGTCAGGTACCGGCTGCCGAAAGCGGTTTACAGATACCTGCAGGGAGAATAAAGATGTATTCATATGAAGAAGTATTGGATCAGATAGAAAATGGAAGACGGTTTGGACACCGGCCGGGAGTGGAAATTACCGGAATCATGTTAGAACAGATGGGACAGCCGCAAAACGGGATGCCATTTATTCATGTGGCGGGAACCAACGGAAAAGGATCGGTCTGCGCATTCCTGACATCAGTTTTCCGGGAAGCCGGATTAAAAGTCGGAACATTTATTTCTCCACACCTGATTGATTTTGAAGAGCGTATCATGGTTGATGGCAGACAGATTTCCAGAGAAGATGTGACACGAATCGGCAATGTTCTGCTGGAGCAGGAATTTGGCGTGACACCGACCATGTTTGATTATTGCGTGCTTATGGCGGTACTGTATTTTAAAGAACAAAACTGCGATCTTGTAATTATGGAGACCGGCCTCGGAGGCAGACTTGATTCTACGAATGCACTGGGAAATCCGGTGGTATCAGTGATCACACGGATTGGTTATGATCACATGAACATTCTTGGAAATACCATAGAAGAGATTGCACAGGAAAAAGCGGGAATTATCAAAGCAGGAGTGCCGGTGGTAATTGCACCGCAGGAATCGGAAGCACTTGCGGTGCTGCAAAGGGCGGCCGCAGCAAAGGGAGTACGTGCGCGGTGTGTACAGGAGAAGGACCTGCAGGGGGCAAAGGCACTACAGCCGGGACTTTTGGGTGCTTATCAGAGAGAAAACGCCGCTACAGCCATGTGTGCGGCACAAGTGGCATGGACCAGATGCCGGATAGAAAAAGAGAAGATGAAAACCGTTATTGCCCGTGGAATTCACAGAGCGGTATGGCCGGGGCGTATGGAAATTTTAAGTACAGAACCGTTTCTGATGGTGGATGGTGCACACAACAGTAACGGAATCCATGCATTGCGTACAAGTCTCGAAGAATTGTATCCGGAGGAAAAGTTTCATTTTGTGATGGGTGTGATGGCAGACAAAGATTATGAAAAGATGATCGGGGAACTGTTGCCGATTGCCATGGATTTTGTAACCGTCACACCAGAGAGTGCACGGGCACTGCAAGGGGAAACACTGGCAGAAGATATCAGAAAACAAGGGGTGCCTGCACACGCAATTACAAAGGTTGCAGAGATTCCGGAACTTTTAACACCAAAAGAAAAGACGATTGCGCTGGGGTCTTTGTATTTTATCGGGGAATTAAAAAGCGTATATCAGAATAGGACATAACAGATGCAGGAGTATCCATATGGCATTGCAATATGAAACAACAAAAGAACATACAATTACCGTTACCGGGTATGAAGGAACCATAAGACATCTGGTCATTCCGGATCAGGTGGATGGATGTCCGGTGAAAACGATCGGCAAAAATGCATTTTCCGCAAGGGAAGATTTAGAGAGTGTAAGTATTCCAAAGACGGTGGAAACGCTTGGAAGATATGCATTTTATAACTGTAAAAAACTCAAAAGCATTTCGCTGTACGACAGTGTGGAAGACTATTATGACGGCGTGATCAAACAGTGCCATTGTCTGGAAGAAGTGAAGCTGACGCAGCTTAGAGGAGACTATTCGGTGATGAAAGAACTTCTGGCAGATACCGACCGCAGGCTGCATTTTCGCATAGAGCCATGTGGGCTGCAGCTGACGTTTCCGGCATATGTATACAATTTTGTGGAAGATGTGGAGGCTCGGGTTCTGCATCACAAGATTGAGGGAAGCGGGTATCCGTACCGGGAATGTGTCACAAGAAAAGGCGTAGATTTACTGGCGTATGACCGTCTGTTTGCGCAGGTGGTAAATGATGATTATCGCACGGCAATTGAGATTGCCTGTGACCGGCTGATGCATCCGATTGAGCTGGAGAACCATCTGCGGGAACAGTACGAACAGTATCTCGAACAGAATGCAGAGGTGATCCTTAAGGTGCTGATTCCGGAGAATAAGGTGGAAGAGATTTCCTATCTTTGTGATTCCTGCCTGATTCCGGAAGCGGCACTTGCCGATGCCCTTCCGCTGGCATCGGAGGAAAAGATGAGCCAGATTGTAGCAATACTGATGGAATATCAGCGGAGTAATTTCGGAAAGAAGAAAGCATCCACCATGTCTTTGGACTGGTAGGAAAAGGAGAACGATGAAGACAAGGGAACAACTGGAAGCAACCGGAAATAAAATATTAAACAGTGTCAGGACAGAACTATATCTGTCGATGCGGTTTATGGGACCGGCACTCGGAAGTCTGGGATTTGCCATGGATCTGTCAACGAGAACAGTGGGCACGGATGCGGTATATATCCGGTTCAATCCGACCTATCTGCTGCAGACTTATATTGAACGGCCGGAAATTTTAAATCGGACATATATGCATATGCTCATGCACTGTCTGTTCCGGCATATGTTTTCCGCAAAACAGCACGAGGATGCACAGCTGTGGGATCTCTGTTGTGATATTGCAGTGGAATCGGTGGTGGATTCCATGGATTATCCGACCATTTTGCGTGTGACTTCGGATTTCCGGCAGGAGTGGTATGAAAAACTGGAAAAGGAAGTTTCAGTGCTTACAGCGGAAAAACTGTACCAGTATTTTATGCTGCGCAAACGCGATCCATATCTGGAAGAATCCCTCCGGCAGGAATTTTTGCTCTGTGACCACAGTTTCTGGCAGCGCATGGAGAAAGAACCGTCGCAGGAGCAGAATAAAAACCAGCCCCCGGTGCCGCAGGAGAATCCGCAGATGGACAGTGATCAGCAGGAAAATGCCGGGGAGAAAACGTCTGATGCAACGCCGCTTGGAAAAACCGATCCAAAGGAAGACGAGTGGAAAGAACATGCAAAGCGTATCGAAAGCGATATGGAAACCTATGCAAAAGACGCGGCGGCAGATGCGGGAAAGCTTGCATGGATGTTAAAGCTGAGCAGCCGGGAGCGAAAAAGCTACAAAGAATTTTTAAAGAGGTTTGCAGTTGTGAGAGAAGAGGTTTCCGTGGATATGGATTCGTTTGATTACGGATTTTACATGTATGGACTGCAGCATTACGGAAACATGCCTCTGATCGAGGAAAACGAATTCCGGGAGGCAAAAAAGATCGAAGAACTTGTTATTGCAATCGATACTTCGGCCTCCTGCAAGGAAAAACTTGTGCAGCAGTTTTTGAATGAGACGGGGGCAATTTTAAAGCACCAGGAGAGTTTTTTCCATAAAGTGCATATCCGCATCATCGAATGTGATAACCAGATTCAAAAAGATATTCCAATCACAAATCTGGACGAAATCGGGGAATATACCGAGCAGTTTTCCGTTTCCGGAGGGTATGGAACGGATTTTCGGCCGGTATTTTCCTATGTAGAGAAATTAAGAAACAGCGGGGAACTCAAAAACTTAAAAGGACTGATGTATTTTACGGACGGGTATGGAGAATATCCGAAAAAACCGACAGATTATCAGACGGTATTTGTTTTTTACGGGGATGACACACCGCAGAAAATTTTTTCGGGAGAGCCGATAAAAGTGCCGGACTGGGCAGTGAAATTATATTTGTCAGAGGATACAAAAGGATAGATAAAGGAGAAATTTTATGAACATCAAACAGGCAAAACAGGAAATCATAAATACGGTTCAGGCGTACCTGACAAAAGATGAGACCGGGGAGTATGCGATTCCTGTGGAACGGCAGCGTCCGGTACTTTTGATCGGGCCGCCTGGAATCGGTAAGACCGCAATTATGGAACAGGTGGCGCAGGAGTGCGGGATCAATCTGGTTTCTTATACGATCACGCACCATACGAGACAGAGTGCGATCGGACTGCCGTTTATCTCGAAGAAAACCTATGATGGGGAGGATGTATCGGTCACAGAGTATACAATGAGTGAAATTATCGCCTCGATCTATGATCAGATCGAACAAAGCGGAATTCATGAGGGAATCCTGTTTCTCGATGAAATCAACTGTGTATCCGAGACGCTGGCTCCGACGATGCTGCAGTTCCTGCAGTACAAGACATTTGGAAATCACAGGGTACCGGATGGCTTTGTCATCGTTACGGCGGGAAATCCTCCGGAATACAACAAGTCGGTGCGGGATTTTGATATTGTTACTTATGACCGTGTCAAGCGGATTTATATAGAAGAAGATTTTTCTGTGTGGAAAGAGTATGCGTATAAAGCGCAGATTCATGGAGCAATTCTTTCTTATCTGGAGATTAAAAAGAACAATTTCTATTCGGTTGTGTCGGATCTGGATGGAAAACGGTTTGTGACCGCCCGTGGATGGGAAGATCTCTCACAGGTCATGAAAGTGTATGAACAGCTTGGATTTGCCATAGACTATGACTTTGTTGTGCAGTATCTGCAGGACGAGGAGATTGCCCGCGATTTTGCTGCTTATTATGAACTGTACAATAAGTATAAAAATATTTACCGTATACCGGAAATCTTAGAGGGCAGTATACCGGAAAACAGTATGACGATCAAAAATGCACCGTTTGACGAGAAGCTGAGTCTGCTGGGGCTGCTTTTGGACAGCCTGGGACAGGAATTCATTTCTTATTCCCGGAAAAAAGCTGCACAGGAAGCTTTTTTTGAGCAGCTGGGATTTTTGCGGAGCGATCTGAAAGAAGGACGGGGAAGCGGAAAAGAAATTCTGGAAAGACAGATTTCTTCTTATGACACCATGATCACTCACCGGAAAAAGGCCGGCATGATAGACAGGGAACAGGAAAAAGCCATGTGTGCGGCACTTCAGGCACTGAATGACTGCCTGATGGCACTGGCAGTCGAAGGAACCGGTGATGCAAAAGGAGATTTCTTATGTGTCAAGAAACTGTTTGATGAGAGGGAGCAGATCCGCCAGAAGGAAATTTCAGATGCAGGCCGTCATCTGACGCATGCATTTGAATTTCTTGCACGGGTATTTGGAGAGGGACAGGAAATGGTAATCTTTTTGTCCGAACTTTCGGCCGGTTATTACAGTCTGAAATTTGTCAGTGAATGTGGCAATGATGCCTATTATAAGTACAACAAACTTCTGCTTTTGAAAGAACGCACACAGGAGTTAAAGGACGAAGCAATGGAACTTCTGGGACTTTAGGAAATCAGGTTATGGTTTTTATGAATTTTTTTGATAGAGAAATTTCATAAGATCTATAGACAAATACTTCAGATTGTACTAAAATATGTAAAAATAATAGTACATCCAGTATTCCATAACGAAAAGTTATAGAACACTTGAATTGGAATAGAAAATGGAGGAAATGAAAATGGAGAAAAAAAATCTTGACTGGGGTAACCTGGGATTTGGTTACATGACCACAGACTACCGTTATGTTGCAAATTACAAGGATGGAAAGTGGGACGATGGAGCACTGGTAACAGATCCTACCGTTACATTAAATGAGTGTGCAGGTGTATTCCAGTATTCACAGTCTTGTTTTGAAGGATTAAAAGCATACACAACAGAGGACGGACATATTGTATGTTTCCGCCCGGACTTAAATGCAAGCCGTATGAAAGATTCCTGTGAGAGACTTGAGATGCCGGTATTCCCGGAGGATCGTTTCGTAGATGCCGTAGAGCAGGTAGTAAAGGCAAATGCAGCATGGGTACCTCCATTTGGTTCCGGAGCAACGCTTTATATCCGCCCATATATGATCGCTACAAACGCTGTTATCGGCGTAAAGCCGGCAGATGAGTACCAGTTCCGTATTCTGGTTACACCGGTAGGACCATACTTCAAGGGCGGCGCAAAGCCAATTACAATCCGTGTTTCCGATTTTGACCGTGCAGCACCACACGGAACCGGACATATCAAAGCCGGACTGAATTACGCTATGAGTTTACATGCAATCGTAGATGCACATGCTCAGGGATATGCTGAGAACATGTATCTGGATCCCGCTACAAGAACTTATGTAGAGGAGACCGGTGGAGCAAACTTCATTTTCATTACCAAGGACGGAACATTCGTAACACCAAAGTCAGACAGTATTTTACCTTCCATTACAAGAAGATCTCTGATGGTTGTTGCTGAAAAGTATCTGCATATGCCGGTAGAGCACAGACCGGTTAAATTCTCAGAAGTACCTGATTTTGCAGAGTGTGGACTCTGTGGTACTGCAGCCGTTATTTCTCCAATCGGAAAGGTTGTTGATCACGGCAAAGAAATCTGTTTCCCGAGTGGAATGGAAGAAATGGGACCATACACAAAGAAACTGCGTGAGACACTTACCGGAATCCAGATGGGCGAGATTGAAGGACCGGAAGGCTGGGTTCACAAGATTATGTAAGTCTATGAGGGAACTGTTTTAAATATAAGTGTTTTCTATGTGACGGAAGACGGGGTACATTCTCTTTCTACAGAAAAATTTACAAATCCTGCGGTACATCTTTGATGTATCGCCTTGCGCCGATATTGATTTCAGGTTGGTTTTGTAAAAGTTTTACGTTTACGCTATTAGCGTTATGCGATGGAACTACGGCGCAGTTGTAAATTTATTCTTCCGAAAGAAATGTACCCCGTTTTCCTGTTGGTTGGGAAAATTATAAGTAAAAACGATTCTTACAAATTCTGTAAATGGGATCTATTGATAAAAAATAGTGATTAAGGTGACACATTTCTTTATTTTCAATGCCTAAAATAAAGAAATGTCACCTGTAAGAGAAAAATTGCTTCTTCAGATACCGCTTTTTTGAAAAAATGGTACCTGTAGAAGCAATTTTTATTCCATAGAGACTTTGTGGTATCTAAATGTTAAATTTTAAGTGTATAGATACCATAACGGTATCTTTTATGCAAATTTTCTTTGTATAGATACCAGCACATTTTCCAAATTATCTTTTCTCCAACCAACAGGAAGAAGGCGTATATTTCTTTCGGAAGAATAAATTTGCAACTGCGCCGTAGTTCCATCACATAACGCTAATAGTGTAAATGAAAAACTTTTATAAAACCAACCTGAAATCAATATCGGCGCAAGGCGATACATCAAAGATGTACCGCAGGATTTGTAAACTTTTCTGTAGAAAGAGAATATACGCCTTCTTCCGTCATTTTGAGAAAACTTATATCTAAAACACTCGTACAAATCCATTGCATCGAAAAAACTTATATTTAAAACACTCGTACAAATCCACAGCATCGAAAAAAGCATTGACAGATACGCAATATGTGAGAAGATAGAAATAAGCCCCCACAAAGGGGCAAAAATAATACAGGAGATATGCATTTATGGCTCCAACCTATCGAAAGAGATATAAAAAACGAAGAACAAGAAAAGAACAGCTGCAGATGCGCATTTTAATGATTCTCATTGCCGTAATTTTGCTTGGATCCATTCTGGGAATCATACATAAAGTGAAGCAGGAACGGGCGCAGCAGACGGTGTCTGACAGCAGCTGGGATATTACAGATAAAAAATACGTTGACCAGAGACCGGAATTAGACGTGGAACTGCTTCCGGTCAATGAATATTCCCGTCCGGGGCTTGCACTTAAAAAGGTTCGTGGAATTGTCGTTCATTACACGGCCAATCCGGGAACGACTGCCATTCAGAACCGGAATTATTTCGCAGGGCTGGAACAATCTCACCAGACCAAGGCAAGCAGTCATTTCGTGATCGGGCTGGATGGAGAAATTGTACAGTGCATTCCCTGCAATGAAATCGCATATGCATCCAATAACCGAAACAGTGATACAATCGCAATCGAATGCTGTATTCCGGATGACACCGGAAAATTCAATGACAGTACGTATCAGTCATTGATCCAATTGACAACATGGCTGATCGGAAGATATGATCTTGGAATTGAAGATGTGATCCGGCATTATGATGTGACAGGTAAAAACTGTCCGAAATATTTTGTGGAACATGAGAGTGCATGGGAAAATTTTCATGATGATCTGGCGGCTTACATCGAAAAAAATGGAGTGGACAAAGAATAAAAAATCATCTACAATAAATTAAATATAGGAAGTATTCTGAATAATTAACGGAACAGAGGAGAAATTTTTGATACAACTATTTACGGAATTACAGGAAAAGAAAAATGTAAGGAGTAATCTGAGTGCTCTGCGTGCCAGCCTGAAAGAAGCAACGGAAGAGCAAAAAGCGCAGGCTATAGAATTTGTACGCGGGCATGAAGATCTGGTGTTTGGATTTTTACAGGAAGAGGATGCAAAGACGCGGAAGAATGCAGCACTTCTTCTGGGAGACCTGGCAGTACAGAATGCGTTGCAGCCGCTCTGGAAAGTATATACCCGGGAACAGACACTGTTCGTAAAAAGTGCATATCTGGAAGCCATGAAGGCACTTCATGCAGAAGAAATCCTTTCGCAGCTGAAAGATCGTCTTGCAGAGCTGGAAGGAGAGCCGGTCACCGAAGAAAACCGGAAACACCGGGAAGCAGAACTGCGGGCACTGCGGGCAATCCTGATTCAGTATGAAGGAATCGATACCCATCATTTTGATATAAAACAAAAGAACAATCATGTACTTTTGGTGACAAACCGCAATCATCGCGGAATACTGGAAAATCAGACCGGTGGAAAGGCGCATCCGCTCGGTGTGATTGTACAGACGGATGATCTGTTGCAGCTGTTGCAGATCCGCACATATCGGGACATGTTGTTTTTACTTCCGGTCAAAGGACTTCTGGAGCAGAAACCGGAAAAAGCAGCAGAGACGGTGTGGAAGCCAATGCTTGCAATCTGTGCAAAATACCACCGGGAGGACAAGCCATTCTTTTTCCGGATTGAGTGCAGATCCGCAATGACACTGGAACAGAGAAGTCGGTTTGTCAAAAAGCTTGGATCTGCCATTGAACAGTTGTCGGATGGAAAACTGGTGAATTCTCCGGGGGATTATGAGGTAGAACTTCGACTGATTGCAAATCGTGAGGGAAAGTTTTTCCCGGCACTGAAATTTTATACTATTCCGGATCACCGGTTTGCGTACCGGAAACATGCAATTGCCGCTTCCATGCACCCTTCCCTTGCGGCATTGATTATGGAACTGGCAGCACCATATCTGAAAGAAAATGCGCAGATTATTGATCCGTTCTGCGGCGTGGGCACCATGCTGATCGAGAGGGATATCCGTGTTCCGGCACGTGAAAAATATGGTACGGATATTTTTGGAGAGGCAATTGACGGAGCACGGGAGAATGCGGCTCTGGCAGGAGAACAGATCAATTTCATACACAGGGATTTCTTTGATTTTAAACATGATTATTTGTTTGATGAGATTGTAACCAATATGCCGGTGCGGGGAAAAATGACGCGGGAGCAGCTGGACCGTCTGTATGAGAAATTTTTCCGGAAAGCATTAACCATTCTGGAAAAGGAGGCTGTGATTGTAATGTATACAGGAGAGATTGGATTTGTGAAGAAACAGCTGCGTCTTCACAGGGAATTCTCTCTTTTGGAAGAATATTGTATGCAGAGTAAGGCAGGATGTTATCTGTTAATTATAGGAGTAAAGAGGTAATGGCATGAACGATGATACGAATCTGATAGATATATCAATGTTACAGCAGCTGCAGGATCAGTTTTGCTGTGCAGATCATTTGTATCTGATGTGTGTGGATAAGAATAAAGGTGTTGTGACAAAACCGTTTGGAACAGAAGAACAGGTGGGGTTTTTACGGACACAGGTAGATAAACATGCCTACATGGAACTGGTAGACCAGATGCAGCATGACCGGATGGAAACGGTTGTGGAGCGGGAAACAGCACAGGATTTCATGAAATTGTGTGCTGTTTCCACAAAAGTAGAAGATCAGCTGCAGGTTGTCTGGATTGTTATGGGTATTATAAAGGAGCGGCTGACACCAGAGGTTCATCTGCCGGAGGGAATGCTTATTACGACGGAGGAGCAGTTTTACGCATCGGTAGAATTTCTATCACTGCTTTCCGGACAGTTGTTTGAGAGTCGCAGAAATCAGATGATCGCGCAGAAAGCGGTTGAAAAGAGTTCTGTTTCCGAGCTGGCGATGGAATACCAGCTGCACCGCAGCCGGGCAATGACCGAAATTTTGCAGATGATGGATTCGGATAACAGTTTTGAAAAAGTGGCTGAGGATATTTTGCGGGAGGCCTGTGAAAGTCTGGAAATTTCCGGTGGATGTCTGTTGCGCGAGAATACAGGGGAAAATACGGCAGACATGATCTGCGAGTATACAAAAGAACCAGACAAGTCCATTCTTGCAGAGGGGCAGCATATTCCGATCGGTGCACTGCCGTTTTATAATGGTAAAACTTATATGATCTCATCGGACTCCATCATGCCGGAACCGTTTGCACATTTATTTAAAACCTGTCATATCAGTGCCGGAATTTTTGAACCGATTGAAATACAAAACCGCACGGCGATGTATTTTTGCGTGTATGATAATGAAAAAACAAGAATCTGGGAGAACAGAGATATCAAATTTGTCAGTGATGTGCGAAGAGTTGTGCAGAGCATCATGCTTAAAAGAATTGCAAAGAATTCGCTGGCAAGTTCCTATACATCTTTAGAGGCGATTCTGGAAAATACCGGATGTGGAATATATGTGGTTGATTACCATACCCATGCAATTCTTTATATGAATCACAAATTCAAAGAACTTTTCTCTCGCAGTATCGCGGGAAATCATCTGGAAAAAATGCTGTTTTCCGACCGGGAAACAAAGCGCAGCCAGTATTATGAGGAAATTTATTCGGTTGTTGAGGAACGCTGGCTGGATGTGCATAAGACCGAGATTGACTGGGTGGATGGCAGAAAAGTTGCCATGTGTACACTCTATGATATTACCGAAAAGAAAATTTATCAGAAAGAAATTGAAAATCAGGCGAACAATGATTTCCTGACAGGGTTGTTTAATCGCATGCGCTGCGAACAGGATCTGGGACAGTTTATACGAAAGACCCAGGAAAAAGATGCAACAGGAGCGTTGCTTTATATGGGACTGGATGATTTTAAGCATATCAATGACGGGCTGGGACACCAGTATGGGGATATTCTGTTGAAAGCGATTTCCCATAGCCTGCGCAGGATAGATGGGATTGAGAATACCTGTTACCGCATGGGAGGGGATGAGTTTGTTGTGATTATTCCGGATTCCGTGTATCCGGAGCTGGAACGGATTGTGCGGGATGTGACATCCATATTTAAGAAACCGTGGTTTTTAAAGGGAGAAGATTATTATTGCACCATAAGTATGGGGATTGTATATTTCCCGAAGGACGGAGAAACGGTGGAAGAACTTGTCCGTAAAGCAGATATTGCCCTGTTGTCGGCAAAACGCAGGGGCAAAAACCGCGTGGAATACTATGATGGGATGGACGCATCTTCCTCATACCGCAGACTGGATCTGGAGAAAAATATGCGTACTGCAGCCATGAATGCATGCACGGAATTTGAAGTGTTTTATCAGCCGATCATTGATGTCTGTCAGCCGGGAGAGCCATGCTGTGGTGCAGAAGCATTGATCCGCTGGAATTCAAGTGCACTTGGATTTGTGAATCCGGCAGATTTTATTCCACTTGCGGAATATCTGGGACTGATCAATCCAATCGGGGAGTATGTCATGAGAAATGCGGCATTGCGGTGCAAATACTGGAATGATATGGGGCATCCGGAGTATCATGTCAATGTAAATTTGTCGGTTGTACAGCTGTTGCAGAATGACATTGTAAAGAAGGTTGCAAAGGTTCTGGAAGAAACCCGTATCATACCACAGAATCTGACATTGGAAGTAACGGAAAGCCTGGCGATTAATGATATGGTCCGGATGAAGAAGATATTAAGTGAGATCCGGAATCTTGGTGTACGCGTGGCACTGGATGATTTTGGAACAGGATATTCATCCCTCAATCATATCCGTGAGATGCCTTTGGATGTGATCAAGATTGACCGTTGTTTTATTGAACATCTTGGCGAGGACGACTTTTCCAATGCATTTGTGCGGATGGTATCGGAACTGGCAAATGCCATCAATGTACGCGTATGCGTGGAAGGTGTGGAGACGAAGCAGCAGAGGGATATTGTAAAGCAGATGGGAATCCGTATGATTCAGGGATTTTTTTATGGAAAACCGATGAAGATTGAAGAATTTGAAAAGAAATATCTGATATAAGGTGAATGCTATGTATACAGAAGAACAGGTTTGATTGTTAATGGGAGGAAAAATGCTTAATCTGAAAGGACCGTCTGATAAGAAAAGTAAAAATATAATTGGTATTATACAAAGCTGCCTTATCCTGGTATTGGTAATTCTTATTATTTTTATGATGATACAGATTAGCTGGTTACAAGGGACAGCGCGTGTAATAAATTATGCAGGTCTGGTACGTGGAGCTACACAGCGTGAAGTAAAATTAGAAATTACAGAAAACCGGAATGAAGAATTAATGAAATATTTGGATGATATTCTGAGTGGGTTAAGATATCAGGATGGACATTATGAACTGGTAAAACTCTATGACAAAGAATATCAGGAAAAATTAAAAATTCAGAGTGATTACTGGGAAAAATTGAAAACAGAAATTGAAGCCGTAAGAAGTGTGGGATATGAAAATACAGATATTGTCAATATGAGTGAGATTTATTTTAAGATGGCAGATGAAACTGTATTTGCAGCAGAAAAGTATTCCGAAAAGATTGCCACAAAGATTCGCACCATAGAGATTCTGTCTGCGTTTGATATGCTGTGTCTGGTGATATTGGTTATTGTGCAGACCCTGATGGCAATGAAGATGGCGGTGAAAAATAAGCTGTTAGAACACAGGGCATATACAGATGCCCATACCGGATTGCCAAACAAAAGTGCCTGTAAGGAACTTCTTGGTAATAAAGAAATAATTAGTGAGCCTACCGCATGCATAATGTTTGACCTGAATAATTTAAAGACGGTAAATGATACAATGGGACATTCGGCAGGAGACCAGTTAATATTGAATTTTGCTCGGCTTTTGCGCAATGTGATTCCGGAAAAAGACTTTGTTGGAAGATATGGTGGAGATGAATTTATGGCAGTTATTTATCATACAAGCCAAACAGAGGTTGAGGAAATATTAAAATGTTTATGTCTCGAAAAAGACCGGTTAAACAACAGGGAAGACAAAATGCTGATTGACTATGCATATGGATGGGCATTATCTGCAAAAGACGGTGAATATACAATTCAGACATTGCTCGATAAGGCTGACTCTTATATGTACGAAAACAAACAATTATGTAAGAGATATAGCCTGACATCTGAGGTTGAATCTTTTTAGTCTTATAACAGGGAATCAGCATCTGTCAAATGCTGGTTCCTTTTATTTATTTTATCAGAAAGGAAGAGAAGCCGGCAAAGGTTCGGGAAGAAAACAGGTTTTGAGGGATGTCCTGAATGTGATCCATGAAAAAACCTCTTGCATTTCCGGAGAGGGTGTGTAATATAGTACATGCAGCGGCAGATTGGGGGCACCACCTTCAGTCGCTATATAAAATTAATGCACAAAGGGATACGATAAGGAGGATGTTATGTACACAGCATTAACAATTGCTGGAAGTGATTCCAGTGGAGGCGCCGGCATTCAGGCAGATATTAAGACAATGACAGCAAACCATGTTTACGCAATGAGTGCGATCACGGCTTTGACTGCCCAGAATACGACCGGTGTAACAGATATTATGGAGGTAACCCCGAAGTTTTTGGCAGAGCAGCTGGACAGTATTTTTACGGATATCTATCCGGATGCGATTAAAACCGGAATGGTTGCTTCTGGTGAACTGATTGGGACGATTGCGCAGAAGCTGACAGAGTATCACGCAAAAAATATTGTCGTAGATCCTGTCATGGTGGCAACCAGTGGGGCAAGACTGATCAGTGAGGATGCCATCAGCACATTGAAAAGTAAATTATTACCGCTTGCAACGGTGATTACGCCAAATATTCCGGAAGCGGAAGTGCTTTCCGAAATGCAGATCAAGACCGATGCAGATATGGAAAAAGCAGCAGAAATTATTTGTGACACATTGGGCTGTGCCGTTTTATTAAAAGGTGGTCATCAGTTAAATGATGCCAATGACCTGCTCTACCAGAAGGGTAAAGAGCCGGTATGGTTTGAGGGAAAGAGGATTGACAATCCAAATACACACGGGACAGGCTGTACGCTTTCTTCTGCGATTGCATCAAACCTTGCAAAAGGAAGAGACCTTGAAACGTCCGTGAAGTATGCAAAAAATTATATTTCCGGTGCACTTGCCGCCATGCTTGACCTTGGAAAAGGAAGCGGACCAATGGACCATGCATTTGCAATTGAAGGAGAATATTAGTATCCGGCAAATGTGAGGCCGGGTTTATCATAGGTTAAGAGGAGTGTACAAATGGAAAAAAAAGGAACTTCCGTGTTCAGTAACGGATTAATTTGGTTTGGAGCAGGTGTATCCCTGGCGGAAATATTGACAGGTACTTATTTTGCACCGCTTGGATTTGGAAAAGCCATGGCAGCAATTTTACTGGGACATCTGATCGGCGGACTTATGATGTTTGCAGCAGGAATGATTGGAGCGAAAGAACGAAAAAGTGCCATGGAAACTGTGAAAATGAGTTTTGGCGAGAGAGGAAGCCTTCTGTTTGCTGTCTTAAATGTGTTACAGCTTGTAGGGTGGACCGCAATTATGATTTATGACGGAGCACTTGCGGCAGACGGGGTTTTGCATACCGGAATCTGGGTATGGGCGATCATTATCGGCGCACTGATTGTTGTCTGGATTTTTGTCGGACTTACGAATCTTGGCAAGTTAAATACGGTTGCCATGACCGCACTTTTTATTTTATCTCTGGTTCTTTTTAAAGTGATCTTTTTTGGAACCGGAAGCGCGGCTCCGGTCGTGGATGATGGAAGTCTTACATTTGGTGCGGCTGTGGAACTTGCCGTGGCAATGCCGCTTTCCTGGCTGCCACTGATCAGTGATTATACAAGAGAAGCAGAAAAACCGTTTGCCGCAACACTTGTCAGTGTGGTTGTCTACAGTCTGGTCAGCATTTTTATGTATATGATCGGTATGGGGGCTGCTATTTTTACCGGCGAATATGATATTGCGCAGATTATGTTAAAAACAGGGTTTGGCGTTGTGGGACTTCTCATCATTGTATTTTCCACGGTTACGACGACGTTTCTGGATGCATATTCCGCAGGAGTTTCAAGTGTTTCCATTTCTTCAAAAATTAAGGAGAAATGGGCAGCGATTGTTGTTACCGTGATTGGAACTGTGGCAGCAATTGTTTATCCGATGGATAACATTACAAATTTCCTGTATCTGATTGGTTCTGTATTTGCCCCGATGATTGCAGTGCAGATTGCAGATTATTTCATTTTAAAGAAAGCAGATGCTGGGGAATCCGCATTTCAGTGGAGAAATCTTGTGGTGTGGCTGGTCGGTTTTGTACTGTACCGGGTGCTGATGCATGTGGATACACCGGTTGGAAATACGCTGCCGGATATGGTGATTACCGTAATTGTCTGTGTGATTGTAGAGAAAATTGCAGCAGCAGTAAAAGAAAAATAAGGTGTTATCATCCTACACCTATTAATCATAAGACTTTTTGTTTGACTTTTTAGAAAAAGAGAAATATAATAATTTTCAAACGAGTAGCAAACGAGCGTAAATCCAGTTTTGCTGCCCGTTTTTAATTTTATAATGCCATGAAAAAGTGTGTAGCTTATCAGCGTAAGTCCAGCTTGTGAGATAAGTACATGCTTTTTTTATGTAGAAAAAGGAGGATTCAGGTAAGATGGCAGAAAGAAACAGGATGAAGGAGATGCCGGTCAATAAGCTCATGGTA
>ENA-UOJB01000016-UOJB01000016.1-human-gut-metagenome-genome-assembly--contig:-C48-NODE-16-length-234469-cov-26.731279_pt1 | contig 234469 bp, 215 predicted proteins | sample MGYA00242338_ERZ723885 | MGnify/ENA metagenome assembly ERZ723885
GCACGACCTTGCCAAGGTCGGGGTCGCGAGTTCGAGTCTCGTTTCCCGCTCCAAATTCTTCTCTCAATAAAATATCCACAGCGATGCGATGCGTTATTGCTGGTTTTCGTTGTCTCTGACAAACTCTTGTAAACAGAGTTATCCACAGCCTCAGGCTGTAATCTTAATTTCAAAGAAACTTCGCACGGTGAATAGTATTTTTTTAACCTATTGATAGATAAGTTAAAAATTAAGATTCCGTTTTGTCGAGTCGATCACTTGACGATTTTATTCGTCTTGAATTGCAATGCGTTTTTATTTTTATTCACAAGCTGTGGATGAATCAGGCGTCACGCGGTAACCCTTTTTCAATCACCCGAACCAGACGCTGTTTTTTCGGCAATTGCACTTCGACTATGCACGCATTTCGTCTCTCTATTTGCTGCGCAATCGCCCACGCTATGTGCTCATCGAGAAGTGGGTGCTCACCTTTACGACTTTCCAGCGCTGTCAAAATCGTTTCATCCCAAGGGGCATTGCCTAATGCTACGGCGATATTACGCAGCCAACGCAGGTGACCAATACGACGAATCGCCGATCCTTCCGTGACTTTTAAAAACTTCTCTTCGCTCCAGGCGAATAACTCAATGAGTTCCGGTGCGTGTAGCGGCTTACGCGGGCTGAAATCCTCTTCTGTGGTGAGTTGTGAATAGCGATTCCACGGGCAGATAAGCTGGCAGTCATCGCAACCGTAAATACGGTTTCCCATTAACGGTCGCAACTCTTCCGGGATCGCCCCTTCAAGTTCGATGGTGAGATAAGAGATACAGCGGCGAGCATCGACGGTATATGGCTCGACGATGGCACCGGTCGGGCAAATCGTCATACAGGCCACGCATTTACCGCATCCTTCCTCGACTGGTTGATCCACGGGCAGCGGAATATCGACCAGCAATTCGCCTAAAAAGAAGAAAGAACCGGCCTCGCGATTGAGGATAAGTGAGTGCTTACCTGTCCAGCCGAGCCCAGCTTTTTCAGCTAACGGGCGCTCGAGAATAGGCGCAGAATCGACAAACGGTCTAAAATTCAGCGAAACACAATGTTGCTGAATCATCTCGCCCAGCTTTTTGAGTCGGTTGCGCAGAAGTTTGTGATAGTCACGGCCCAGCGCATAACGGCTAACATAGCCGAGTTTGGGGTTTTTCAGCGTGCTGGCAAATGCGGCGTTAGCAGGAAGGTAATTCATCCGCACGCTGATCACGCGCAGCGTACCGGGCAATAATTCATGGGGGCGAGCGCGCAGCATACCGTGACGTGCCATCCAGTCCATTTCGCCGTGGTATTGTTTGTCCAGCCATGCTTGCAGTTTGGGCTCGGACTCGCTGAGATCGGTATCGGTAATACCTACCTGCTGAAAGCCCAGTTCCAGCCCCCACTGTTTAATTTTTTGCGCTAACTGATTGAGATCGAGGGGCTCTGACATGACGGACCATACAATGAAGAAAAACCCCGTAAGTATACCACACACCGTCTGGCACGCCGACGATATCCGCCGCGGAGAACGTGAGGCGGCAGATGCGCTGGGGCTTACACTCTATGAGCTGATGCTTCGCGCTGGCGAAGCCGCATTCCAGGTGTGTCGTTCGGCGTATCCTGACGCCCGCCATTGGCTGGTGCTGTGCGGTCATGGTAATAACGGCGGCGATGGCTACGTGGTCGCGCGGCTGGCCACAGCGGTCGGCATTGAGGTCACGCTGCTGGCCCAGGAGAGCGACAAACCGTTGCCGGAAGAGGCCGCGCTGGCACGCGAAGCATGGTTAAACGCGGGAGGCGAGATCCATGCTTCGAATATTGTCTGGCCCGAATCGGTAGATCTGATTGTTGATGCGCTGCTCGGTACCGGCTTGCAGCAAGCGCCCCGCGAATCCATTAGCCAGTTAATCGACCACGCTAATTCCCATCCTGCGCCGATTGCGGCGGTTGATATCCCTTCCGGCCTGCTGGCTGAAACCGGCGCTACGCCAGGCGCAGTGATCAACGCCGATCACACCATCACTTTTATTGCGCTGAAACCAGGCTTGCTCACTGGAAAAGCGCGGGATGTTACCGGACAACTGCATTTTGACTCACTGGGGCTGGATAGTTGGCTGGCAGGTCAGGAGACGAAAATTCAGCGGTTTTCGGCAGAACAACTTTCTCACTGGCTAAAACCGCGTCGCCCGACTTCGCATAAAGGCGATCACGGGCGGCTGGTAATTATCGGTGGCGATCACGGCACGGCGGGGGCTATTCGTATGACGGGGGAAGCGGCGCTACGTGCTGGTGCTGGTTTAGTCCGAGTACTGACCCGCAGTGAAAACATTGCGCCGCTGCTGACTGCACGACCGGAATTGATGGTGCATGAACTGACGATGGACTCTCTTACCGAAAGCCTGGAATGGGCCGATGTGGTGGTGATTGGTCCCGGTCTGGGCCAGCAAGAGTGGGGGAAAAAAGCACTGCAAAAAGTTGAGAATTTTCGCAAACCGATGTTGTGGGATGCCGATGCATTGAACCTGCTGGCAATCAATCCCGATAAGCGTCACAATCGCGTGATCACGCCGCATCCTGGCGAGGCCGCACGGTTGTTAGGCTGTTCCGTCGCTGAAATTGAAAGTGACCGCTTACATTGCGCCAAACGTCTGGTACAACGTTATGGCGGCGTAGCGGTGCTGAAAGGTGCCGGAACCGTGGTCGCCGCCCATCCTGACGCTTTAGGCATTATTGATGCCGGAAATGCAGGCATGGCGAGCGGCGGCATGGGCGATGTGCTCTCTGGTATTATTGGCGCATTGCTTGGGCAAAAACTGTCGCCGTATGATGCCGCCTGTGCGGGCTGTGTCGCGCACGGTGCTGCAGCTGACGTACTGGCGGCGCGTTTTGGAACGCGCGGGATGCTGGCAACCGATCTCTTTTCCACGCTACAGCGTATTGTTAACCCGGAAGTGACTGATAAAAACCATGATGAATCGAGTAATTCCGCTCCCTGATGAGCAGGCAACATTAGACCTGGGCGAGCGGGTAGCGAAAGCCTGCGATGGCGCAACCGTAATCTATCTGTATGGCGATTTAGGCGCAGGTAAAACCACCTTTAGCCGGGGCTTTTTACAAGCTCTGGGTCATCAGGGTAATGTCAAAAGCCCCACTTATACGCTGGTCGAACCCTATACGCTCGACAATTTAATGGTTTATCACTTTGATTTGTACCGCCTTGCCGATCCCGAGGAGCTGGAGTTTATGGGGATTCGCGATTATTTTGCCAACGATGCCATCTGCCTGGTGGAGTGGCCACAACAAGGTACTGGTGTTCTTCCTGACCCGGATGTCGAAATACACATTGATTATCAGGCACAAGGCCGTGAGGCGCGCGTGAGTGCGGTTTCCTCTGCGGGTGAATTGTTGCTGGCGCGTTTAGCCGGTTAACCTTTGAAAGGTGGCGGGATGATGTATCGCATCAGAAATTGGTTGGTAGCGACGCTGCTGCTGCTGTGCACGCCGGTGGGTGCCGCGACGCTCTCTGATATTCAGGTTTCTAACGGTAATCAACAGGCGCGGATAACGTTGAGTTTTATTGGCGATCCTGATTATGCGTTTAGCCATCAAAGCAAACGCACCGTGGCGCTCGATATCAAACAAACGGGCGTGATTCAGGGACTGCCGTTGTTGTTCAGCGGCAATAATCTGGTGAAGGCGATTCGCTCTGGAACGCCTAAAGATGCACAAACGCTACGGCTGGTGGTCGATCTTACCGAAAACGGTAAAACCGAAGCGGTGAAGCGGCAGAATGGCAGCAATTACACTGTCGTCTTTACGATTAACGCCGATGCGCCGCCACCTCCTCCTCCGCCGCCCGTGGTTGCGAAACGCGTTGAAACGCCTGCGGTTGTCGCACCGCGCGTCAGCGAACCGGCGCGCAATCCGTTTAAAACGGAAAGTAACCGCACTACGGGTGTTATCAGCAGTAATACGGTAACGCGTCCGGCAGCGCGCGCGACGGCTAACACTGGCGATAAAATTATCATCGCTATTGATGCCGGACACGGCGGTCAGGACCCTGGCGCTATCGGCCCCGGTGGTACGCGGGAGAAAAATGTCACCATCGCCATCGCGCGTAAATTGCGTACTTTGCTCAATGACGATCCGATGTTTAAGGGCGTTTTAACCCGTGACGGGGATTACTTTATCTCGGTGATGGGGCGCAGTGATGTGGCACGTAAGCAAAACGCCAATTTCCTCGTGTCGATTCACGCTGATGCCGCACCGAACCGCAGTGCGACTGGCGCTTCCGTATGGGTGCTCTCTAACCGTCGCGCCAACAGCGAAATGGCCAGCTGGCTGGAGCAGCACGAGAAACAGTCGGAGCTGCTGGGTGGGGCGGGTGATGTGCTGGCGAACAGTCAGTCTGACCCCTATTTAAGCCAGGCGGTGCTGGATTTACAGTTCGGTCATTCCCAACGGGTAGGGTATGATGTAGCGACCAGTATGATCAGTCAGTTGCAACGCATTGGCGAAATACATAAACGCCGACCAGAACACGCGAGTCTCGGCGTTCTGCGTTCGCCGGATATCCCGTCAGTACTGGTCGAAACCGGTTTTATCAGCAACAACAGCGAAGAACGTTTGCTGGCGAGCGACGATTACCAACAACAGCTGGCAGAAGCCATTTACAAAGGCCTGCGCAATTATTTCCTTGCGCATCCGATGCAATCTGCGCCGCAGGGGGCAACGGCACAAACTGCCAGTACGGTGACGACGCCAGATCGCACGCTGCCAAACTAAGGACGATTGATGCCAATTCAGGTCTTACCGCCACAACTGGCGAACCAGATTGCCGCAGGTGAGGTGGTCGAGCGACCTGCGTCGGTAGTCAAAGAACTGGTGGAAAACAGCCTCGATGCAGGTGCGACGCGTATCGATATTGATATCGAACGCGGTGGGGCGAAACTTATCCGCATTCGTGATAACGGCTGCGGTATCAAAAAAGATGAGCTGGCGCTGGCGCTGGCTCGTCATGCCACCAGTAAAATCGCCTCTCTGGACGATCTCGAAGCCATTATCAGCCTGGGCTTTCGCGGTGAGGCGCTGGCGAGTATCAGTTCGGTTTCCCGCCTGACGCTCACTTCACGCACCGCAGAACAGCAGGAAGCCTGGCAGGCCTATGCCGAAGGGCGCGATATGAACGTGACGGTAAAACCGGCGGCGCATCCTGTGGGGACGACGCTGGAGGTGCTGGATCTGTTCTACAACACCCCGGCGCGGCGCAAATTCCTGCGCACCGAGAAAACCGAATTTAACCACATTGATGAGATCATCCGCCGCATTGCGCTGGCGCGTTTCGACGTCACGATCAACCTGTCGCATAACGGTAAAATTGTGCGTCAGTACCGCGCAGTGCCGGAAGGCGGGCAAAAAGAACGGCGCTTAGGCGCGATTTGCGGCACCGCTTTTCTTGAACAAGCGCTGGCGATTGAATGGCAACACGGCGATCTCACGCTACGCGGCTGGGTGGCCGATCCAAATCACACCACGCCCGCACTGGCAGAAATTCAGTATTGCTACGTGAACGGTCGCATGATGCGCGATCGCCTGATCAATCACGCGATCCGCCAGGCCTGCGAAGACAAACTGGGGGCCGATCAGCAACCGGCATTTGTGCTGTATCTGGAGATCGATCCGCATCAGGTGGACGTCAACGTGCACCCCGCCAAACACGAAGTGCGTTTCCATCAGTCGCGTCTGGTGCATGATTTTATCTATCAGGGCGTGCTGAGCGTGCTACAACAGCAACTGGAAACGCCGCTACCGCTGGACGATGAACCCCAACCTGCACCGCGTTCCATTCCGGAAAACCGCGTGGCGGCGGGGCGCAATCACTTTGCAGAACCGGCAGCTCGTGAGCCGGTAGCTCCGCGCTACACTCCTGCGCCAGCATCAGGCAGTCGTCCGGCTGCCCCCTGGCCGAATGCGCAGCCAGGCTACCAGAAACAGCAAGGTGAAGTGTATCGCCAGCTTTTGCAAACGCCCGCGCCGATGCAAAAACCAAAAGCGCCGGAACCGCAGGAACCTGCACTTGCGGCGAACAGTCAGAGTTTTGGTCGGGTACTGACTATCGTCCATTCCGACTGTGCGTTGCTGGAGCGCGATGGCAACATTTCACTTTTATCCTTGCCAGTGGCAGAACGTTGGCTACGTCAGGCACAATTGACGCCGGGTGAAGCGCCCGTTTGCGCCCAGCCGCTGCTGATTCCGTTGCGGCTAAAAGTTTCTGCCGAAGAAAAATCGGCATTAGAAAAAGCGCAGTCTGCCCTGGCGGAATTGGGTATTGATTTCCAGTCAGATGCACAGCATGTGACCATCAGGGCCGTGCCTTTACCCTTACGCCAACAAAATTTACAAATCTTGATTCCTGAACTGATAGGCTACCTGGCGAAGCAGTCCGTATTCGAACCTGGCAATATTGCGCAGTGGATTGCACGAAATCTGATGAGCGAACATGCGCAGTGGTCAATGGCACAGGCCATAACCCTGCTGGCGGACGTGGAACGGTTATGTCCGCAACTTGTGAAAACGCCGCCGGGTGGTCTGTTACAATCTGTTGATTTACATCCGGCGATAAAAGCCCTGAAAGATGAGTGATATCAGTAAGGCGAGCCTGCCTAAGGCGATTTTTTTGATGGGGCCGACGGCCTCCGGTAAAACGGCGTTAGCCATTGAGCTGCGTAAAATTTTACCAGTAGAGTTGATAAGCGTTGATTCTGCCCTTATTTACAAAGGAATGGATATCGGGACGGCGAAGCCGAACGCTGAAGAGTTACTCGCCGCGCCGCACCGATTGCTGGATATTCGCGATCCGTCGCAGGCTTACTCGGCTGCTGATTTTCGCCGCGATGCGCTGGCGGAAATGGCCGATATCACCGCGGCGGGGCGGATCCCACTGTTAGTGGGCGGTACGATGTTGTATTTCAAGGCATTGCTGGAAGGGTTGTCGCCGCTACCGTCGGCAGACCCGGAAGTGCGGGCCAGAATTGAGCAACAGGCGGCAGAGCAAGGTTGGGAGTCATTGCATCGTCAACTTCAGGAGGTAGATCCGGTTGCGGCAGCAAGGATTCATCCAAATGATCCACAAAGGCTTTCCCGGGCACTGGAAGTTTTTTTCATTTCGGGTAAAACTTTAACGGAACTGACGCAAACGTCAGGAGACGCTCTACCGTATCAGGTGCATCAGTTCGCCATCGCCCCGGCGAGCCGTGAACTGCTCCATCAACGCATTGAGCAGCGTTTTCATCAGATGTTGGCTTCAGGTTTTGAAGCAGAAGTCCGGGCGCTTTTTGCCCGAGGAGATTTGCATACGGACTTGCCTTCCATTCGTTGCGTGGGTTATCGCCAGATGTGGTCTTACCTTGAAGGCGAAATCTCATACGATGAAATGGTTTATCGAGGTGTTTGCGCCACGAGACAGTTGGCGAAGCGGCAGATAACCTGGCTGCGTGGTTGGGAAGGGGTTCACTGGCTTGACAGTGAAAAACCAGAACAGGCGCGTGACGAAGTATTACAGGTTGTTGGTGCTATCGCAGGCTGAATGTGTACAATTGAGACGTATCGTGCGCAATTTTTTCAGAATCGAAAGGTTCAAAGTACAAATAAGCATATAAGGAAAAGAGAGAATGGCTAAGGGGCAATCTTTACAAGATCCGTTCCTGAACGCACTGCGTCGGGAACGTGTTCCAGTTTCTATTTATTTGGTGAATGGTATTAAGCTGCAAGGGCAAATCGAGTCTTTTGATCAGTTCGTGATCCTGTTGAAAAACACGGTCAGCCAGATGGTTTACAAGCACGCGATTTCTACTGTTGTCCCGTCTCGCCCGGTTTCTCATCACAGTAACAACGCCGGTGGCGGTACCAGCAGTAACTACCATCATGGTAGCAGCGCGCAGAATACTTCCGCGCAACAGGACAGCGAAGAAACCGAATAAGGTTTCGGGCTGTTTTTTTTACACGGGGAGCCAGCGATCCTGCGTTCCCCGCTGATCTATTTAGAGGGTTATACGCTTGTTTGACCGTTATGATGCTGGTGAGCAGGCGGTACTGGTACACATCTATTTTACGCAAGACAAAGATATGGAAGACCTCCAGGAGTTTGAATCTCTGGTCTCTTCCGCCGGTGTCGAAGCATTGCAGGTGATTACCGGTAGCCGTAAAGCGCCGCACCCAAAGTATTTTGTAGGTGAAGGTAAAGCAGTTGAAATTGCGGAAGCTGTCAAAGCGACGGGTGCTTCGGTCGTTCTTTTTGACCATGCCCTGAGCCCGGCGCAAGAGCGTAACCTGGAGCGTTTGTGCGAGTGTCGTGTTATCGACCGCACCGGCCTTATTTTAGATATTTTCGCCCAACGTGCGCGTACCCATGAGGGTAAGTTGCAGGTTGAGCTGGCGCAGCTGCGCCATCTGGCTACGCGCCTGGTGCGTGGCTGGACCCACCTTGAAAGACAGAAAGGCGGGATAGGTTTGCGTGGTCCGGGTGAAACCCAGCTCGAAACCGACCGTCGTTTGTTGCGTAATCGCATCGTGCAGATACAGTCACGCCTGGAAAGAGTTGAAAAGCAGCGTGAGCAGGGGCGGCAATCGCGTATCAAAGCCGACGTTCCTACTGTTTCGCTGGTGGGATATACCAACGCCGGTAAATCTACCCTTTTCAATCGCATCACCGAAGCGCGGGTCTACGCGGCAGACCAGTTGTTTGCCACCCTCGACCCGACGTTGCGGCGTATTGACGTTGCAGATGTCGGTGAAACCGTACTTGCAGATACCGTAGGGTTTATTCGCCACCTGCCGCACGATCTGGTGGCGGCATTTAAAGCCACGTTACAAGAGACGCGGCAAGCCACATTACTGCTGCACGTCATTGATGCGGCGGATGTGCGTGTACAAGAAAACATCGAAGCGGTGAATACAGTTCTTGAAGAGATCGACGCTCACGAGATCCCAACCCTGCTGGTGATGAACAAGATCGATATGCTGGAAGATTTCGAACCGCGTATTGATCGGGACGAAGAGAACAAACCGATCCGTGTCTGGCTTTCCGCACAGACCGGAGCGGGGATACCACAGCTTTTTCAGGCTTTGACGGAGCGGCTTTCCGGCGAGGTGGCGCAGCATACATTGCGTTTGCCGCCGCAGGAAGGGCGTCTGAGAAGTCGTTTTTATCAGCTTCAGGCAATAGAAAAAGAGTGGATGGAGGAGGACGGCAGCGTAAGTCTGCAAGTTCGTATGCCGATCGTTGACTGGCGTCGCCTCTGTAAACAAGAACCGGCGTTGATCGATTACCTGATCTAACGGCGTAGCGTCTGAAGCGTGGAGTCATATCCTCTGGCGTCGAAAGACAACAGGGATCACCGCATAACAAATATGGAGCACAAACATGGCGTGGAATCAGCCCGGTAATAACGGACAAGACCGCGACCCGTGGGGAAGCAGCAAACCTGGCGGCAACTCTGAGGGAAATGGAAACAAAGGCGGTCGCGATCAAGGGCCACCTGATTTAGATGATATCTTCCGCAAACTGAGCAAAAAGCTCGGTGGTCTGGGCGGCGGTAAAGGCACCGGATCTGGCGGTGGCAGTTCATCGCAAGGCCCGCGCCCGCAGCTTGGCGGTCGTGTCGTTACCATCGCAGCGGCAGCGATTGTCATTATCTGGGCGGCCAGTGGTTTCTATACCATTAAAGAAGCCGAACGCGGCGTGGTAACACGCTTTGGTAAATTCAGCCATCTGGTTGAGCCGGGTCTGAACTGGAAACCGACGTTTATCGACGAAGTCAAACCGGTGAACGTGGAAGCCGTGCGTGAACTGGCCGCTTCTGGTGTGATGCTGACGTCGGACGAGAACGTAGTGCGCGTTGAGATGAACGTGCAGTACCGCGTCACCAATCCGGAAAAATATCTGTATAGCGTGACCAGCCCGGATGACAGCCTGCGTCAGGCTACCGACAGCGCCCTGCGCGGGGTTATCGGTAAATACACCATGGACCGCATTCTGACGGAAGGTCGTACCGTGATTCGTAGCGATACTCAGCGCGAACTGGAAGAGACTATCCGTCCGTATGACATGGGTATCACGCTGCTGGACGTCAACTTCCAGGCTGCTCGTCCGCCGGAAGAAGTAAAAGCGGCGTTTGACGATGCGATTGCCGCGCGTGAAAACGAACAGCAATACATTCGTGAAGCAGAAGCGTATACCAACGAAGTTCAGCCGCGTGCGAACGGTCAGGCGCAACGTATCCTCGAAGAGGCGCGTGCGTACAAGGCCCAGACCATCCTGGAAGCTCAGGGTGAAGTGGCGCGCTTTGCTAAACTTCTGCCGGAATATAAAGCCGCGCCGGAAATTACTCGCGAGCGTCTGTATATCGAGACGATGGAAAAAGTGTTGGGTAACACCCGCAAAGTGCTGGTTAACGATAAAGGTGGCAACCTGATGGTTCTGCCGTTAGACCAGATGCTGAAAGGCGGTAACGCCCCTGCGGCGAAGAGCGATAACGGTACCAGCAATCTGCTGCGTCTGCCGCCAGCCTCTTCCTCCACAACCAGTGGAGCAAGCAACACGTCGTCCACCAGTCAGGGCGATATTATGGACCAACGCCGCGCCAACGCGCAGCGTAACGACTACCAGCGTCAGGGGGAATAACGATGCGTAAGTCAGTTATCGCGATTATCATCATCGTGCTGGTAGTGCTTTACATGTCTGTCTTTGTCGTCAAAGAAGGTGAGCGCGGTATTACGCTGCGTTTTGGTAAGGTACTGCGTGACGATGACAACAAACCTCTGGTTTATGAGCCGGGTCTGCATTTCAAGATACCGTTCATTGAAACGGTGAAAATGCTCGACGCACGTATTCAGACCATGGACAACCAGGCCGACCGCTTTGTGACCAAAGAGAAGAAAGACCTGATCGTCGATTCTTACATCAAATGGCGCATCAGCGATTTCAGCCGTTACTACCTGGCAACGGGTGGTGGCGACATTTCGCAAGCGGAAGTGCTGTTGAAACGTAAGTTCTCTGACCGTCTGCGTTCTGAAATTGGTCGCCTGGACGTGAAAGACATCGTCACCGATTCCCGTGGTCGTCTGACCCTCGAAGTACGTGACGCGCTGAACTCCGGTTCTGCGGGTACAGAAGATGAAGTTACTACCCCGGCAGCGGATAACGCCATTGCCGAAGCGGCAGAGCGCGTAACGGCTGAGACGAAGGGCAAAGTTCCGGTCATCAACCCGAACAGTATGGCGGCGCTGGGTATTGAGGTTGTCGATGTGCGAATTAAGCAGATCAACCTGCCGACAGAAGTGTCTGAAGCGATCTACAACCGTATGCGCGCCGAGCGTGAAGCGGTAGCGCGTCGTCACCGTTCACAAGGTCAGGAAGAAGCGGAAAAACTGCGCGCGACTGCCGACTATGAAGTGACCAGAACGCTGGCAGAAGCTGAGCGTCAGGGCCGCATCATGCGTGGTGAAGGCGATGCCGAAGCAGCCAAACTGTTTGCTGATGCATTCAGTAAAGATCCGGACTTCTACGCATTCATCCGTAGCCTGCGTGCTTATGAGAACAGCTTCTCTGGCAATCAGGACGTGATGGTCATGAGCCCGGATAGCGATTTCTTCCGCTACATGAAGACGCCGACTTCCGCAACGCGTTAATATAACGACTGCGGTACAGGTCATTAAAGCCACCGCATCCTCAGGGATGTCGGTGGTTTTCTTTTTCTATAAGGATAATGAATGAATTCGACAATCTGGCTGGCGCTTGCCCTGGTTTTGGTACTAGAGGGTTTAGGGCCGATGCTTTACCCGAAGGCATGGAAGAAGATGATCTCTGCGATGACCAATTTGCCCGATAATATTTTACGTCGTTTTGGCGGTGGACTTGTGGTTGCGGGCGTTGTGGTCTACTACATGTTGAGGAAAACGATTGGCTGAACAAAAAACAGACTGATCGAGGTCATTTTTGAGTGCAAAAAGTGCTGTAACTCTGAAAAAGCGATGGTAGAATCCATTTTTAAGCAAACGGTGATTTTGAAAAATGGGTAACAACGTCGTCGTACTGGGCACCCAATGGGGTGACGAAGGTAAAGGTAAGATCGTCGATCTTCTGACTGAACGGGCTAAATATGTTGTACGCTACCAGGGCGGTCACAACGCAGGCCATACTCTCGTAATCAATGGTGAAAAAACCGTTCTCCATCTTATTCCATCAGGTATTCTCCGCGAGAATGTAACCAGCATCATCGGTAACGGTGTTGTGCTGTCTCCGGCCGCGCTGATGAAAGAGATGAAAGAACTGGAAGACCGTGGCATCCCCGTTCGTGAGCGTCTGCTGCTGTCTGAAGCATGTCCGCTGATCCTTGATTATCACGTTGCGCTGGATAACGCGCGTGAGAAAGCGCGTGGCGCGAAAGCGATCGGCACCACCGGTCGTGGTATCGGGCCTGCTTATGAAGATAAAGTAGCACGTCGCGGTCTGCGTGTTGGCGACCTTTTCGACAAAGAAACCTTCGCTGAAAAACTGAAAGAAGTGATGGAATATCACAACTTCCAGTTGGTTAACTACTACAAAGCTGAAGCGGTTGATTACCAGAAAGTTCTGGATGATACGATGGCTGTTGCCGACATCCTGACTTCTATGGTGGTTGACGTTTCTGACCTGCTCGACCAGGCGCGTCAGCGTGGCGATTTCGTCATGTTTGAAGGTGCGCAGGGTACGCTGCTGGATATCGACCACGGTACTTATCCGTACGTAACTTCTTCCAACACCACTGCTGGTGGCGTGGCGACCGGTTCCGGCCTGGGCCCACGTTATGTTGATTACGTTCTGGGTATCCTCAAAGCTTACTCCACTCGTGTAGGTGCAGGTCCGTTCCCGACCGAACTGTTTGATGAAACTGGCGAGTTCCTCTGCAAGCAGGGTAACGAATTCGGCGCAACTACGGGGCGTCGTCGTCGTACCGGCTGGCTGGACACCGTTGCCGTTCGTCGTGCGGTACAGCTGAACTCCCTGTCTGGCTTCTGCCTGACTAAACTGGACGTTCTGGATGGCCTGAAAGAGGTGAAACTCTGTGTGGCTTACCGTATGCCGGATGGTCGTGAAGTGACGACCACTCCGCTGGCAGCTGACGACTGGAAAGGTGTAGAGCCGATTTACGAAACCATGCCGGGCTGGTCTGAATCCACCTTCGGCGTGAAAGATCGTAGCGGTCTGCCGCAGGCGGCGCTGAACTACATCAAGCGTATTGAAGAGCTGACTGGTGTGCCGATCGATATCATCTCTACCGGTCCGGATCGTACTGAAACCATGATTCTGCGCGATCCGTTCGACGCGTAATTCTGGTACGCCTGGCAGATATTTTGCCTGCCGGGCTAACAGTGTGATACATTGCTGTGTCGGTTAAGCCATTACGCTATCCGACACAGTGTTAAATCCTCGCTTTTTTCCTTCCCCGAACTGAAATAAATTAGCGACACAGCTTGTGGCTGGTTTATCATCAATATAAATGTATTTTTTCCCGATTTCCCTTTTGAGGTTGATGTGCAGTTAACGAGTTTCACTGATTACGGATTACGTGCGCTGATCTACATGGCGTCATTGCCAGAAGGGCGGATGACCAGTATTTCTGAAGTGACTGACGTCTACGGCGTCTCCCGTAATCATATGGTCAAAATAATCAATCAACTTAGTCGTGCCGGCTACGTGACTGCTGTTCGTGGAAAAAATGGCGGCATTCGCCTGGGTAAACCGGCGAGTGCGATACGTATTGGTGATGTGGTGCGCGAGCTGGAGCCCTTATCGCTGGTGAATTGCAGCAGTGAGTTTTGCCACATTACACCTGCCTGTCGGTTGAAACAGGCGCTTTCTAAGGCCGTGCAAAGTTTTCTTACGGAACTGGATAACTACACGCTTGCCGATTTGGTTGAAGAGAATCAACCGCTTTATAAATTATTGCTGGTGGAGTGACGAAAATCTTCATCAGAGATGACAACGGAGGAACCGAGATGTCACAAGATCCTTTCCAGGAACGCGAAGCTGAAAAATACGCGAATCCCATCCCTAGTCGGGAATTTATCCTCGAACATTTAACCAAACGTGAAAAACCGGCCAGCCGTGATGAGCTGGCGGTAGAACTGCACATTGAAGGCGAAGAGCAGCTTGAAGGCCTGCGTCGCCGCCTGCGCGCGATGGAGCGCGATGGTCAACTGGTCTTCACTCGTCGTCAGTGCTATGCGCTGCCGGAACGCCTCGACCTGGTGAAAGGTACCGTTATTGGCCACCGTGATGGCTACGGCTTTCTGCGGGTTGAAGGGCGTAAAGATGATTTGTATCTCTCCAGCGAGCAGATGAAAACCTGCATTCATGGCGATCAGGTGCTGGCGCAGCCGCTGGGCGCTGACCGTAAAGGTCGTCGTGAAGCGCGTATTGTCCGCGTACTGGTGCCAAAAACCAGCCAGATTGTTGGTCGCTACTTTACTGAAGCGGGCGTCGGCTTTGTGGTTCCTGACGATAGCCGTCTGAGCTTCGATATCTTAATCCCGCCCGATCAGATCATGGGCGCGCGGATGGGCTTTGTGGTCGTAGTCGAACTGACTCAGCGTCCGACTCGCCGCACCAAAGCGGTGGGTAAAATCGTCGAAGTGCTGGGCGACAATATGGGCACCGGCATGGCGGTTGATATCGCTCTGCGTACCCATGAAATTCCGTACATCTGGCCGCAGGCTGTTGAGCAACAGGTTGCCGGGCTGAAAGAAGAAGTGCCGGAAGAAGCAAAAGCGGGCCGTGTTGATCTGCGCGATTTACCGCTGGTCACCATTGATGGCGAAGACGCCCGTGACTTTGACGATGCAGTTTACTGCGAGAAAAAACGCGGCGGCGGCTGGCGTTTATGGGTCGCGATTGCCGACGTCAGCTACTATGTGCGTCCGCCAACGCCGCTGGACAGAGAAGCGCGTAACCGTGGCACGTCGGTGTACTTCCCTTCGCAGGTTATCCCGATGCTGCCGGAAGTGCTCTCTAACGGCCTGTGTTCGCTCAACCCGCAGGTAGACCGCCTGTGTATGGTGTGCGAGATGACGGTTTCGTCGAAAGGCCGCCTGACGGGCTACAAATTCTACGAAGCGGTGATGAGCTCTCACGCGCGTCTGACCTACACCAAAGTCTGGCATATTCTGCAGGGCGATCAGGATCTGCGCGAGCAGTACGCCCCGCTGGTTAAGCATCTCGAAGAGTTGCATAACCTCTATAAAGTGCTGGATAAAGCCCGTGAAGAACGCGGTGGGATCTCATTTGAGAGCGAAGAAGCGAAGTTCATTTTCAACGCTGAACGCCGTATTGAACGTATCGAACAGACCCAGCGTAACGACGCGCACAAATTAATTGAAGAGTGCATGATTCTGGCGAATATCTCGGCGGCGCGTTTCGTTGAGAAAGCGAAAGAACCGGCACTGTTCCGTATTCACGACAAGCCGAGCACCGAAGCGATTACCTCTTTCCGTTCAGTGCTGGCGGAGCTGGGGCTGGAGCTGCCGGGTGGTAACAAGCCGGAACCGCGTGACTACGCGGAACTGCTGGAGTCGGTTGCCGACCGTCCTGATGCAGAAATGCTGCAAACCATGCTGCTACGCTCGATGAAACAGGCGATTTACGATCCAGAAAACCGTGGTCACTTCGGTCTGGCATTGCAGTCCTATGCGCACTTTACTTCGCCGATTCGTCGTTATCCTGACCTGACGCTGCACCGCGCCATTAAATATCTGCTGGCGAAAGAGCAGGGGCATCAGGGCAACACCACTGAAACCGGCGGCTACCATTATTCGATGGAAGAGATGTTGCAACTGGGTCAGCACTGTTCGATGGCGGAACGTCGTGCCGACGAAGCAACGCGCGATGTCGCTGACTGGCTGAAGTGTGACTTCATGCTCGACCAGGTAGGTAACGTCTTTAAAGGCGTAATTTCCAGCGTCACTGGCTTTGGCTTCTTCGTCCGTCTGGACGACTTGTTCATTGATGGTCTGGTCCATGTCTCTTCGCTGGACAATGACTACTATCGCTTTGACCAGGTAGGGCAACGCCTGATGGGGGAATCCAGCGGCCAGACTTATCGCCTGGGCGATCGCGTGGAAGTTCGCGTTGAAGCGGTTAATATGGACGAGCGCAAAATCGACTTTAGTCTGATCTCCAGTGAACGCGCACCGCGCAACGTCGGTAAAACGGCGCGCGAGAAAGCGAAAAAAGGCGATGCAGGCAAAAAAGGCGGCAAGCGTCGTCAGGTCGGTAAAAAGGTAAACTTTGAGCCAGACAGCGCCTTCCGCGGTGAGAAAAAAACGAAGCCGAAAGCGGCGAAGAAAGACGCGAGAAAAGCGAAAAAGCCATCGGCGAAAACGCAGAAAATAGCCGCAGCGACCAAAGCGAAGCGTGCGGCGAAGAAAAAAGTGGCAGAGTGATCAATATCCTCTTTAAAAGAAGAGGGTTAGATTGCTGACAAAATGCGCTTTGTTCATGCCGGATGCGGCGTGAACGCCTTATCCGGCCTACATAATCACGCAAATTCAATATATTGCAGAGATCATGTAGGCCGGATAAACGTAGTGCATCAGGCAAAACGTAAACAACGAGTACATTAATGAGCGAAATGATTTACGGCATCCACGCAGTGCAGGCCCTGCTGGAGCGCGCCCCTGAACGTTTTCAGGAAGTCTTTATTTTAAAAGGCCGTGAAGATAAACGTCTGTTACCGCTGATTCACGCCCTTGAGTCTCAGGGCGTGGTTATCCAGTTGGCAAACCGCCAATATCTCGACGAGAAAAGCGACGGTGCCGTGCATCAGGGCATTATCGCCCGCGTGAAGCCAGGACGTCAGTATCAGGAAAACGATCTGCCGGATCTGATCGCTTCGCTCGATCAACCGTTCCTGCTGATCCTCGACGGTGTAACCGATCCGCACAACCTCGGCGCGTGCCTGCGTAGCGCGGACGCTGCTGGCGTTCACGCGGTGATTGTGCCGAAAGATCGCTCCGCACAGCTCAACGCTACGGCGAAAAAAGTAGCCTGCGGCGCGGCAGAAAGCGTTCCACTGATTCGGGTGACTAACCTTGCGCGCACCATGCGTATGTTGCAGGAAGAGAATATCTGGATCGTCGGTACGGCAGGCGAGGCGGATCATACACTCTATCAGAGCAAAATGACCGGACGCCTGGCGCTGGTGATGGGCGCGGAAGGTGAAGGTATGCGTCGCCTGACCCGTGAACATTGCGATGAGTTGATCAGCATCCCAATGGCAGGAAGTGTTTCTTCCCTGAACGTTTCGGTTGCAACCGGAATTTGCTTATTTGAAGCGGTTCGTCAGCGCAGCTAGTTCGTCTGAATTATGAAAAGCCATCCAGATTTGGATGGTTTTTTTTTTTGTCTATAGCTGGTAAGATAATTACGTACTGCAAATATTCATTTTATTAATATTTAAACTAAATCTATATGGAATAATATATGACATGGAATCCGTTGGCGCTGGCGACGGCGCTGCAAACTGTACCTGAACAAAATATTGATGTGACAAATAGCGAGAGCGCATTAATTATTAAAATGAATGATTATGGCGATTTGCAAATCAATATTCTTTTTACTTCCCGCCAAATGATTATCGAAACCTTTATTTGTCCGGTAAGTAGTATCAGCAATCCAGATGAATTTAATACCTTCTTATTAAGAAATCAGAAGATGATGCCGTTGTCATCGGTAGGAATCTCCAGCGTGCAACAGGAAGAGTATTACATTGTTTTCGGGGCGTTATCGCTTAAATCTTCTCTTGAAGATATCCTGCTTGAGATAACCTCGCTGGTAGATAACGCATTGGATCTGGCTGAAATTACAGAAGAATATTCACACTAATTACAAGGACGGGTATTTATGGGAATTTTAAAAAGTTTATTTACGCTGGGGAAATCGTTTATCTCCCAGGCGGAAGAATCCATTGAAGAAACCCAGGGCGTGCGCATGCTGGAACAGCATATTCGTGACGCTAAAGCTGAACTCGATAAAGCCGGAAAATCTCGCGTTGATCTGCTGGCGCGGGTGAAATTAAGTCACGATAAGCTGAAAGATTTACGTGAGCGCAAAGCCAGTCTGGAAGCCCGTGCGCTGGAAGCGTTAAGCAAGAACGTTAATCCGTCGTTGATTAACGAAGTTGCTGAAGAAATCGCGCGCCTTGAGAATCTCATTACCGCTGAAGAGCAAGTGTTGTCGAATCTGGAAGTCTCCCGTGATGGCGTGGAAAAAGCAGTTACAGCGACAGCGCAGCGTATCGCTCAGTTTGAGCAGCAAATGGAAGTCGTTAAAGCCACTGAAGCCATGCAGCGTGCACAACAGGCTGTAACAACCTCTACCGTTGGCGCATCTTCCAGCGTTTCGACAGCGGCAGAATCCTTAAAACGCCTGCAAACGCGTCAGGCCGAACGTCAGGCTCGCCTGGATGCTGCTGCACAGTTGGAAAAAGTCGCAGACGGTCGCGATCTTGATGAAAAGCTGGCGGAAGCCGGAATTGGCGGTAGCAATAAAAGTAGCGCCCAGGATGTATTAGCAAGACTGCAACGCTAACAGGGCGAGTAATTTTTTTGCCAGCCTCGCTAAAAGGCTGGCAACTATTTTAAGGATAAAATATGTCTGGTTTTTTCCAGCGTCTGTTTGGCAAGGATAATAAGCCTGCTATCGCTCGCGGTCCGCTGGGACTTCATCTCAATAGTGGCTTTACGCTCGACACGTTAGCGTTTCGTTTGCTGGAAGATGAATTGCTGATTGCGCTGCCGGGTGAGGAATTTACGGTAGCCGCTGTCAGCCACATCGATCTGGGCGGCGGTAGTCAGATTTTCCGCTACTACACTTCAGGCGATGAATTTCTGCAAATCAATACCACCGGCGGCGAAGATATTGATGACATTGATGATATCAAGCTCTTTGTCTATGAAGAGAGCTACGGTATCAGTAAAGAGAGTCACTGGCGCGAGGCGATCAACGCCAAAGTGATGGGGGCAATGATCTTAAACTGGCAGGAAAAACGCTGGCAGCGATTTTTTAACAGCGAAGAACCGGGAAATATCGAACCCGTCTACATGCTGGAAAAAGTAGAAAATCAAAACCATGCCAAATGGGAGGTCCATAATTTTACCATGGGCTACCAACGCCAAGTAACCGAAGATACTTACGAATATTTGCTGTTAAATGGTGAGGAATCTTTTAACGATCTCGGCGAGCCAGAGTGGTTATTTTCGCGCGCGTTGGGTGTCGATATCCCGCTGACATCACTTCATATTATTGGTTAATTACAAGGACGTTTACAATGCATATACTGGATTCACTTCTTGCCTTTAGTGCCTATTTTTTTATTGGCGTGGCTATGGTGATTATTTTTCTGTTTATCTACTCCAAAATTACACCGCACAACGAATGGCAATTAATCAAAAACAATAATACCGCGGCGTCACTGGCATTCAGCGGTACATTGTTGGGTTACGTGATCCCCTTATCCAGTGCGGCAATCAATGCGGTGAGTATTCCAGACTATTTCGCCTGGGGCGGGATTGCACTGGTGATTCAGTTACTCGTTTTTGCTGGTGTCAGACTTTATATGCCCGCATTAAGCGAAAAAATTATTAATCACAATACCGCAGCAGGAATGTTTATGGGAACCGCCGCACTGGCTGGTGGTATTTTTAACGCAGCTTGTATGACATGGTAATGGACGATCATGGCCAGAAAACGCAAATCAAGAAATAACAGTAAAATTGGTCACGGAGCGATCAGTCGCATTGGAAGACCGCATAATCCTTTTGAGCCGCGCCGCAATCGCTACGCACAAAAATACTTAACGTTGGTGCTAATGGGCGGTGCCGTTTTTTTAATAGTCAAAGGATGGAGTGAAAGTGGCGATGTCGATAACGACGGCGACGGAACGTTTTATTCGACAGTGCAGGATTGTATTGATGACGGTAATAATGCCGACATTTGCGCGCGTGGCTGGAACAACGCCAAAGCGGCATTTTATGCCGATGTTCCGAAGAATATGACTCAGCAGAATTGTCAGTCTAAGTACGAAAATTGCTACTACGACAATGTTGAACAGAGTTGGATCCCGGTCGTTTCTGGATTTTTGTTAAGCCGAGTTATTCGTAAAGATCGCGATGAGCCGTTCGTCTATAACAGCGGCGGATCCTCATTTGCTTCCCGCCCCGTCTGGCGCAACACTTCCGGTGATTACTCCTGGCGCTCCGGTTCTGGCAAAAAAGAGTCTTACTCTTCAGGCGGCTTTACCACCAAAAAAGCGTCAACCGTTTCGCGCGGCGGCTATGGTCGTTCTTCCAGCGCCCGTGGGCATTGGGGAGGCTAATCATGCTGAGACACAACGTTCCTGTGCGACGGGATCTGGACCAGATCGCCGCTAACAACGGTTTCGACTTTCATATCATCGACAATGAAATCTATTGGGACGAGAGTCGGGCTTACCGTTTTACTCTGCGCCAGATTGAAGAGCAGATCGAAAAACCGACTGCGGAACTGCATCAGATGTGCCTTGAGGTGGTGGATCGCGCGGTTAAAGACGAAGAGATCCTGACGCAACTGGCGATCCCGCCGTTGTACTGGGATGTGATCGCCGAAAGCTGGCGCGCACGCGATCCTTCGCTGTATGGCCGGATGGATTTTGCCTGGTGTGGCAATGCGCCGGTGAAGCTGCTGGAGTACAACGCCGATACGCCGACCTCGTTGTATGAGTCGGCTTATTTCCAGTGGTTGTGGCTGGAGGATGCCCGGCGCAGCGGCATTATTCCGCGTGATGCCGATCAGTACAATGCCATTCAGGAACGCCTGATTTCACGCTTTAGCGAGCTTTATAGCCGGGAGCCGTTTTATTTCTGCTGCTGTCAGGACACCGATGAAGACAGGACTACCGTGCTGTACTTGCAGGACTGCGCCCAGCAGGCAGGGCAGGAGTCGCGGTTTATCTACATTGAAGATCTCGGTTTGGGCGTCGGCGGTGTACTGACCGATCTTGATGATAATGTCATCCAGCGTGCATTTAAGCTGTATCCGCTGGAGTGGATGATGCGTGACGATAACGGTCCGCTGCTGTGCAAGCGTCGCGAGCAATGGGTGGAGCCGTTATGGAAAAGTATCTTGAGTAATAAAGGGCTAATGCCGCTGCTTTGGCGCTTCTTCCCTGGTCATCCTAACCTTCTTGCATCCTGGTTTGAGGGTGAAAAATCGCAGATTGCCGCTGGCGAAAGCTATGTGCGTAAACCGATCTACTCGCGCGAAGGCGGAAACGTCACCATTTTCGACGGTCAGAATAACGTCGTTGACCACGCTGATGGTGATTACGCCGATGAACCGATGATCTACCAGGCGTTTCAACCTCTGCCGCGATTTGGCGATAGCTACACACTCATCGGTAGCTGGATTGTCGATGATGAAGCGTGCGGAATGGGGATCCGTGAAGATAACACACTGATCACCAAAGACACCTCACGTTTCGTTCCGCATTACATTGCTGGATAAGAATGTTTTAGCAATCTCTTTCTGTCATGAATCCATGGCAGTGACCATACTAATGGTGACTGCCATTGATGGAGGGAGACACAGTGCACTGGCAAACTCACACCGTTTTTAATCAACCTATACCATTAAATAACAGCAACTTATACCTGTCTGATGGCGCGCTCTGCGAAGCGGTAACGCGTGAAGGTGCTGGCTGGGATAGCGATTTTCTAGCCAGTATTGGTCAGCAGTTAGGAACGGCTGAATCCCTTGAACTGGGGCGGCTGGCGAATGTGAATCCGCCTGAATTATTGCGCTACGATGCGCAAGGACGCCGTCTGGACGATGTGCGTTTTCACCCCGCCTGGCACCTGCTGATGCAGGCGCTATGTACCAATCGGGTGCACAATCTTGCCTGGGAAGAAGACGCTCGCTCCGGCGCATTTGTGGCGCGCGCGGCGCGTTTTATGTTACATGCGCAGGTTGAGGCGGGGTCGTTATGTCCGATAACCATGACCTTTGCCGCCACGCCATTGTTGTTACAGATATTACCCACGCCGTTTCAGGACTGGACCACGCCGCTGCTGAGCGATCGCTACGATTCTCACTTATTGCCAGGTGGGCAAAAACGCGGTTTGTTGATTGGCATGGGAATGACGGAAAAGCAGGGCGGTTCCGATGTCATGAGCAACACCACCCGCGCAGAGCGCCTGGAAGATGGCTCTTATCGGCTGGTGGGGCATAAATGGTTTTTCTCGGTGCCGCAAAGCGATGCGCATCTGGTGCTGGCGCAGACTACGGGCGGTTTGTCCTGCTTTTTTGTGCCGCGCTTTTTGCCTGACGGGCAACGCAACGCGATTCGCCTCGAGCGGCTGAAAGATAAGCTGGGTAATCGCTCTAACGCCAGCTGCGAAGTGGAGTTTCAGGATGCCATTGGCTGGTTGTTGGGGCAGGAAGGGGAAGGAATTCGTCTGATCCTGAAAATGGGTGGGATGACGCGTTTTGATTGCGCCCTGGGTAGCCATGCCATGATGCGCCGTGCGTTCTCGCTGGCGATTTATCATGCACATCAACGCCATGTTTTTGGTAATCCATTGATCCAACAGCCCCTTATGCGTCATGTCTTAAGTCGCATGGCACTTCAGCTTGAAGGGCAAACGGCGTTGCTGTTTCGTCTTGCGCGAGCGTGGGACCGGCGTGCCGATGCCAAAGAAGCTCTGTGGGCGCGTTTATTTACACCTGCGGCAAAATTTGTGATCTGCAAAAGAGGTATGCCGTTTGTGGCCGAAGCGATGGAGGTGCTGGGCGGCATTGGTTATTGCGAGGAGAGCGAGCTGCCGCGGCTTTACCGGGAGATGCCGGTAAACAGTATTTGGGAAGGTTCCGGCAATATTATGTGCCTGGATGTGCTGCGCGTTCTCAATAAACAAGCGGGCGTATACGACTTATTGTCGGAAGCATTTGTGGAAGTGAAAGGGCAGGATCGCTATTTTGATCGCGCGGTTCGTCGTTTACAGCAGCAGCTGCGTAAGCCAGCTGAAGAACTGGGGCGAGAGATTACTCATCAGCTATTCCTGCTGGGCTGCGGTGCGCAAATGTTGAAATATGCCTCTCCGCCAATGGCGCAGGCGTGGTGTCAGGTGATGTTAGATACGCGCGGCGGCGTACGGTTGTCAGAGCAGATCCAGAATGATTTATTGCTGCGGGCGACGGGGGGAGTGTGTGTGTAAGCGTATACGACTGATGCGACGCTGGTTTCGATTAACTCAATGAAATATGTGAAAATTGTAGGCCGGACAAGGCGCTCGCGCCGCATCCGGCATTGTTCATTTGCTGTAGATGACACTCATGCATACAGGATCGCCTGTACGCGCCAGTTATCAGGCTGCTGGTCTTCGTACATGGTAATAATGCGGTACCATGACGCACCTTGTTCATCGGCCTTTAACGCCACGATACGTTCCACGTCCTGCGGATTCCCTGAAATATTGCTAACTGAGATCTGACCTATTTCATTCAGGCCCGTCACGCAGTCAGCACTGGCGAATTCTGCAGACTGTGCCGTGGCGCTCGCAGGATAAGTCACTAATTGCAGCGAGGGTGAGGCAAGTAATTGTTTCATCGTCAGCTCCATTTTTCGTTTCCCCACATGTTGCAGGGCATTCCATCGCGGTAATAAACGCCCAGGCTTCCAGCCGGTAATTTATTGTGCACAGGTAAACGCATAGGGACGCAAAGCAATGTAAAGCTGACTATGTAAGTTGTCTGATTTATTTACGGTACAAAATGGCTTGTGAATACCACTGTCCTGTCACGATGGTTTCGTCCACCATGACGACAACGTAATAATCAGCTTTTGCAGCGACAGCTTTCGCTCTGATTTCTGCTAAAGCGTCATCCGGAGAACCCCGAACCATCGTGCTTACGCTACCTATTCGCTGTAACCCTTGCGTCTGGTCGCGGCGAATCTCTTGCGGATGGTTCGTTACTGGCGGTGCTGGCTGTGGCGTACCTTGCAGTGCGCTACAGGCACTTAACATCAACACCAATAATAAACTGGCAAACCGGTAAATAACGCTATTACGTTTCCTGCTAACCATAGTGTAGTGCCTTATTAATTTAACTTTGGGGGAATGTTCCCGAATTGTTACCTGGTACGCGATTTTCGAATGAAAACGTGACGAAAGCGTAACCCACATCTCAACATTATGAACTAATACCGCCAGCAGAAACTTGTGCTAAGGATTTCTTCATGTCATACCAGACAAAAAGGAGAGACAGATGATTGAAATAGAATCACGCGAGCTGGCAGATATTCCCGTTCTTCATGCTTATCCTGTCGGGCAAAAAGATACCCCGTTACCGTGCGTAATTTTTTATCACGGCTTTACTTCATCCAGCCTGGTGTATAGCTATTTTGCCGTTGCGCTGGCGCAGGCTGGTTTGCGGGTGATCATGCCGGATGCGCCCGATCACGGTAGCCGTTTTAGTAGCGACGAAGCGCGGCGGTTAAATCAATTCTGGCAAATCTTGCTACAAAGTATGCAGGAATTCACTACTTTACGTGCGGCAATAGCCGAAGAAAACTGGCTGCTTGATGACCGTCTGGCAGTCGGTGGCGCGTCGATGGGCGCGATGACGGCACTGGGAATTACCGCTCGCCACCCCACGGTGAAATGTACCGCCAGCATGATGGGATCGGGCTATTTTACATCGCTCGCCCGTTCACTGTTTCCACCGCTGATACCTGAAACGGCAGCACAGCAGAATGAATTCAATAACATTATCGCGCCGCTGGCAGAGTGGGAAGCGACAAACCACCTGGAACAACTTGGGGACAGACCTCTACTGCTGTGGCATGGCCTCGACGATGACGTTGTGCCTGCCGACGAATCACTACGTTTGCAGCAGGCCTTAAGCGAGACGGGACGGGATAAACTGCTAACCTGTTCATGGCAGCCAGGCGTGCGTCACCGCATTACGCCTGAGGCGTTAGATGCTGCCGTGACATTTTTCCGCCAGCATCTTTAAACACGCAGAATGCTGACCCCTTGCGCTTCCAGTTGTTGCAGGATTTCCGGGTTAGCATTTTTGCCGGTGATCAGCATATCGATTTGATCGGCACGGCTAAAAAGCATTCCCGCGCGTTCGCCAATCTTACTGCTATCAACCAGTACCACCAGTTTCCCTACCACGCTCAGCATCTTCTGCTCTGCCATTGCTGTCAGCATATCGGTTTTATACAACCCTTCTGCGGTCAGCCCTTTTCCGCTGGTAAACATCCAGTGCCCGGCATAGAGACTGTTTTCGCTGCCCTGCGGGCTTAAAGTGATGGACTGACTTTTGTTGTACTGTCCACCCATAATGATCACGCTGTCATGTTCTTGATCGATCAGGTAATTTGCCAGCGGTAGATAATTAGTGATGATTTGCACTGGCTTGCCACACATTTCCCGCCCAAGCAGAAACGCGGTGGAGCCGCAGTTGATGACTACGCTTTCGCCCGGATTAACCAGCTGCGAGGCTGCTTTAGCGATACGTACTTTTTCATCGTGATTCTGCGCCTGATGCAGATTCATCGGCGTCCAGCGCGGGCGCTGCTGGGTAATAGCTTCTGCGCCATTGCGCACCTTTTTCAGTTTGCCGCTTTCGTCAAGTTTATTGATATCGCGTCGCGCAGTGGCAGGCGAAATTCCCAGACGCTCAACGACTTTCTCAACGGTCACAAAGCCCAATTGTGCGAGCATTTCCAGGAGGATTTGATGTCTTTGTGCTTCAGTCATGAGCTATTCCGATAAAATTTGATTTTTTTAGATGATATTTGAAATAGCCAGGAAATACTACGCCGGATAGCGCGAACTTCTCCACGCTATCCGGTATAAACGACAGATTACAGGAATGACTTGAACGGCAGATCCGGTTCAATAGTGAAGCAATCATCGAAACCGCGCGGATAGTGGTACTCGAAGTTGTCTTTATCCAGCGGCCAGGTAAATTTGCCGCCAACCTGCCAGATAAACGGCTTGAAGCCATACTTCAGACGATCTTTTTTCATCTCCCACAGCACGCGGATCTCTTGCGGATCGGCCTGGAAGTTTGACCAGATGTCGTGGTGGAACGGGATAACCACTTTCGCATTCAGGGCTTCACCCATACGCAGCATATCGGCGCTGGTCATTTTGTCGGTAATACCGCGCGGGTTCTCACCATACGATCCTAACGCCACATCGATCTGATGTTCGTTACCGTGCTTCGCATAATAGTTAGAGTAGTGGGAGTCGCCGCTGTGATACAGGGAGCCGCCAGGCGTTTTGAACAGATAGTTCACCGCGCGATCGTCCATGCCGTCCGGCAGTACGCCAGCCGCTTTTTGATCGGCAGGCAGGGTGATCAGTGCAGTACGGTCGAAAGCGTCAAGCGCATGAATTTCAATGTCTTTCACTTTTACAACATCGCCCGGTTTGACCACGATGCAACGCTCTTTCGGTACGCCCCAGCCAATCCACAAATCAACGCAGGTTTTCGGTCCAATGAATGGTACGTCATCAGCACAGTTCTGCATCACGGCAGCAGCGACGTTAACGTCGATATGATCGTTGTGATCGTGAGTCGCCAGTACCGCGTCGATCTGGCGAATCGCAAACGGATCAAGAACAAACGGGGTGGTGCGTAGGTTTGGCTGCAGTTTTTTCACGCCAGCCATGCGCTGCATCTGGTGACCCTGTTTCATTAACGGGTTACCGTGACTTTGTTTGCCAGTGCCGCACCAGAAATCAACGCAAACGTTGGTGCCACCTTCTGATTTCAACCAGATCCCGGTGCAGCCTAGCCACCACATCGCAAATGTGCCAGGGGCGACCTGCTCTTGTTCAATTTCTTCATTCAGCCAGCTACCCCACTCCGGGAAAGTGCTCAGGATCCAGGATTCTCGGGTGATACTTTTCACTTTACTCATCGCCATTTACCTTCATGATAGTTCAATTCGAATCAATATGTGATTGGTTTTGATTAATCCTGACACTATTTTTTCAGGAAGGCAATGACCATTTTTTGACTTTTTGCCAGGGAAGTGGTTGTTGATTTTGAGTGTGGAAAGATTTAATGGAATGTGTAATTCAATTAACTAAATGAATTTAAATGAATAGTTGTTTCGTTGTGTGAATCCCATTCTATCCATGTGGAATTATTTGCGGGTCGCGTCACATTTAATCATAAATAATCTTGTTGTGATTACTTTTGAAAATTAGAGTGAGTGCACAACATTCCGGGTGTGTGGAATACCCGGTTACCTCTTCTTCAGGAGATCGTTATGGAGATCCTCTACAACATCTTTACCGTGTTTTTTAACCAGGTCATGACCAATGCCCCGTTGTTGCTGGGTATTGTGACCTGTCTGGGCTACATCCTACTGCGCAAAAGTGTCAGCGTTATTATTAAAGGCACGATTAAAACCATAATTGGTTTCATGTTGTTGCAGGCAGGGTCCGGCATCCTCACCAGCACCTTCAAACCGGTGGTGGCGAAAATGTCCGAAGTCTACGGCATTAACGGCGCAATTTCCGATACTTACGCGTCGATGATGGCAACCATCGACCGCATGGGCGATGCCTATAGCTGGGTAGGTTACGCGGTGTTGTTAGCGCTGGCGTTGAACATCTGTTACGTGCTGCTGCGTCGCATTACCGGTATTCGTACCATCATGCTGACTGGTCATATCATGTTCCAGCAGGCGGGGCTGATTGCCGTTACGTTGTTTATTTTCGGCTACTCCATGTGGACGACCATTATCTGCACGGCGATTCTGGTTTCGCTCTACTGGGGCATTACCTCCAACATAATGTACAAGCCGACTCAGGAAGTGACGGACGGCTGCGGTTTCTCCATCGGTCACCAGCAACAGTTTGCATCATGGATTGCCTATAAAGTTGCGCCGTTCCTCGGCAAAAAAGAGGAAAGCGTTGAAGACCTCAAACTGCCAGGCTGGCTGAATATTTTCCACGACAACATCGTCTCCACGGCGATTGTGATGACCATCTTCTTTGGTGCCATTCTGCTCTCCTTCGGTATCGACACCGTGCAGGCGATGGCAGGCAAAGTGAACTGGACGGTGTACATCCTGCAAACTGGTTTCTCCTTCGCGGTGGCGATCTTCATCATCACTCAGGGCGTGCGCATGTTTGTGGCGGAACTCTCTGAAGCATTTAACGGTATCTCCCAGCGCCTGATCCCTGGTGCGGTTCTGGCGATTGACTGTGCGGCTATCTATAGCTTCGCGCCCAACGCCGTGGTTTGGGGCTTTATGTGGGGCACCATCGGTCAGCTGATTGCGGTTGGCATCCTGGTCGCCTGCGGTTCCTCGATCCTGATTATTCCAGGCTTTATCCCGATGTTCTTCTCCAACGCCACCATCGGCGTGTTCGCTAACCACTTCGGTGGCTGGCGTGCGGCGCTGAAGATTTGTCTGGTGATGGGGATGATCGAAATCTTTGGTTGCGTCTGGGCGGTGAAACTTACCGGTATGAGTGCCTGGATGGGTATGGCGGACTGGTCGATTCTGGCACCGCCGATGATGCAGGGCTTCTTCTCCATCGGTATCGCCTTTATGGCCGTCATCATTGTAATTGCACTGGCTTATATGTTCTTCGCTGGCCGCGCACTGCGCGCAGAAGAAGATGCAGAAAAACAACTGGCAGAACAGTCTGCTTAATAAGGAGTTTTGATTATGACCGTACGTATTCTGGCTGTGTGTGGCAACGGACAAGGCAGTTCCATGATCATGAAGATGAAAGTGGACCAGTTTTTAACCCAATCAAACATTGACCACACGGTAAACAGCTGCGCGGTTGGCGAATACAAAAGCGAGTTGAGCGGCGCGGATATCATCATCGCTTCTACGCACATTGCGGGCGAAATCACCGTGACCGGCAACAAATACGTGGTTGGTGTGCGCAACATGCTCTCTCCTGCCGACTTTGGCCCGAAACTGCTGGAAGTGATCAAAGAACATTTCCCGCAGGATGTGAAGTAAGGACGCGCCATGAAATTACGTGATTCGCTGGCTGAAAATAAATCCATCCGCCTGCAGGCCGAAGCAAATACCTGGCAGGAAGCGGTGAAAATCGGCGTTGACCTGCTGGTAGCGGCAGATGTGGTAGAGCCGCGTTACTACCAGGCGATTCTGGATGGCGTTGAACAGTTTGGTCCTTATTTCGTTATCGCTCCGGGGCTGGCAATGCCGCACGGGCGTCCGGAAGAGGGCGTTAAGAAAACCGGTTTCTCTCTGGTAACGCTGAAAAAGCCGCTGGAATTTAACCACGACGACAACGATCCGGTGGATATCCTCATCACCATGGCGGCGGTTGATGCCAACACTCACCAGGAAGTGGGCATCATGCAGATCGTCAACCTGTTTGAAGATGAAGAGAATTTCGACCGTTTACGCGCCTGCCGTACCGAGCAGGAAGTACTGGATCTCATTGACCGCACCAACGCGGCAGCTTAAGAAGGAATTGAACATGTCATTACCGATGTTGCAAGTCGCGCTGGACAACCAGACAATGGATAGCGCCTACGAAACCACTCGCCTGATTGCCGAAGAAGTCGACATTATCGAAGTGGGTACCATTCTGTGCGTGGGCGAAGGCGTGCGTGCGGTTCGCGATCTGAAAGCGCTCTACCCGCACAAAATCGTACTGGCTGACGCCAAAATTGCCGATGCAGGCAAAATCCTTTCGCGTATGTGCTTCGAAGCCAACGCTGACTGGGTGACCGTGATTTGTTGTGCGGATATCAACACCGCCAAAGGTGCGCTGGACGTGGCAAAAGAGTTTAACGGCGACGTGCAGATCGAACTGACCGGTTACTGGACCTGGGAACAGGCGCAACAGTGGCGCGATGCAGGTATTCAGCAGGTGGTTTATCACCGCAGCCGTGACGCGCAGGCCGCTGGCGTGGCATGGGGTGAAGCCGATATCACTGCGATCAAACGTCTTTCCGATATGGGCTTCAAAGTCACCGTCACCGGTGGCCTGGCGCTGGAAGATCTGCCGCTGTTCAAAGGCATTCCAATTCATGTGTTTATCGCCGGTCGCAGCATCCGTGATGCCGCTTCTCCGGTTGAAGCCGCGCGTCAGTTCAAACGTTCCATCGCCGAACTGTGGGGCTAAGGAGCGGATATGTTGTCCAAACAAATCCCGCTTGGCATCTATGAAAAAGCGCTCCCCGCCGGGGAGTGCTGGCTGGAACGCCTGCGACTGGCAAAAACGTTGGGCTTCGATTTTGTCGAGATGTCGGTAGATGAAACTGACGAGCGCCTGTCGCGCCTCGACTGGAGCCGCGAGCAGCGTCTGGCGCTGGTGAATGCGATTGTTGAAACCGGCGTGCGTGTGCCGTCCATGTGCCTTTCTGCCCATCGTCGTTTTCCGTTGGGCAGCGAAGATGACGCGGTGCGGGCGCAGGGGCTGGAGATTATGCGTAAAGCCATCCAGTTCGCCCAGGACGTTGGCATTCGCGTGATCCAGCTGGCGGGCTATGACGTTTACTATCAGGAAGCCAATAACGAAACGCGTCGTCGTTTCCGTGACGGCCTGAAAGAGAGCGTTGAGATGGCAAGCCGCGCGCAGGTGACGCTGGCGATGGAGATCATGGATTATCCGTTGATGAACTCCATCAGCAAGGCGCTGGGTTACGCGCACTATCTCAACAACCCGTGGTTCCAGCTCTACCCGGATATCGGCAACCTGTCGGCGTGGGACAACGATGTGCAGATGGAGTTGCAGGCCGGAATCGGGCATATCGTCGCGGTACATGTGAAAGACACCAAACCTGGCGTCTTCAAAAACGTGCCGTTTGGCGAAGGTGTAGTGGATTTCGAACGTTGTTTCGAAACGCTCAAACAGAGTGGCTATTGCGGGCCGTACCTGATTGAGATGTGGAGCGAAACGGCGGAAGACCCGGCGGCAGAAGTGGCGAAAGCGCGTGATTGGGTGAAAGCGCGCATGGCGAAAGCGGGCATGGTGGAGGCGGCATAATGCAAAAGCTAAAACAGCAGGTATTTGAAGCCAACATGGAGCTGCCGCGCTACGGGCTGGTGACCTTTACCTGGGGCAACGTCAGCGCTATCGACCGCGAACGCGGGCTGGTGGTGATCAAGCCCAGCGGCGTTGCCTACGAAACCATGAAAGCGGCCGATATGGTGGTGGTTGATATGAGCGGCAAGGTGGTGGAAGGGGAGTATCGCCCATCTTCCGACACTGCGACGCATCTCGAACTCTACCGTCGTTACCCGTCGCTTGGCGGCATTGTCCATACCCACTCCACTCATGCCACCGCATGGGCGCAGGCGGGGCTGGCAATTCCGGCGCTAGGCACCACGCACGCCGACTACTTCTTTGGCGATATCCCGTGCACGCGCGGATTAAGCGAAGAAGAGGTGCAGGGCGAGTATGAACTGAACACCGGCGAAGTGATTATCGAAACGCTGGGTGACGCCGAGCCGCTGCATACGCCGGGGATTGTGGTGTATCAGCACGGGCCGTTCGCCTGGGGGAAAGATGCTCACGATGCGGTGCATAACGCGGTAGTGATGGAAGAAGTGGCGAAAATGGCGTGGATTGCGCGCAGTATTAACCCACAACTGAATCACATCGACAGCTTCCTCATGAATAAACACTTCATGCGTAAGCACGGTCCTAACGCTTATTACGGGCAGAAGTAAAACACGCGCTGCGGAAATTTCCTTCTTCGGGAGATAACTGGTCTAATTCCGCAGCCGTTTTTCAAAAAAAGCCCCCTGCGAAGGGGGCAAAGCAAACTATGGCAATGTTTCGTTGGTTATACCTGGTGCTAGCGATAAATATCCGCGCTGGCGTGCATATTGCCGTTACTCCCCGGTTCCCGCATCAGAATTACGTGGTAGTACGTTGCGCCCTGCGCATCTGTTTCTTCATTTAATGCCTGACGTGCTTCACTTTCAGTGGCGAAATTATGATTGATATAAATCACGCCTAAGCTTTGCATATCGTCCATATTTCTGGCCTGGTGGTTATTGATTTCAATGGCTGCCCATGTATTTGCACTTAGCAAAAGCACAGCCAGAAGGGCTAAAACTCGACTGAACATAGATACCTCCTCGACGGCTGACTTTGTGTGCTCTCCTCTGTGATGATCTTCTGATTTAATTTTAATCAATGATAAAGAAGTTGATGGTGACCATTTCTGATGCAGTTGTTCAAAAAAACACCATGATGAAGTGTGATGAACTCCAAATCAGCGGTTTAGAGGTTAATTGCGAAAGGGGAGATTTATTTCGGCTCTGCCCTTGAGTTTAGCGGGGCATACAAGTACTATAACGCGTCATTTTTCAGCCGACCTTTAACACGTTCCTTGCCTCCCCGGGATTCGGCTGACCCAGACAGGAGGCTGAATAATCCGTAAGGAGCAATTCGATGCGTCATTACGAAATCGTTTTTATGGTCCATCCTGACCAGAGCGAACAGGTTCCGGGCATGATCGAGCGCTACACTGCTGCCATCACTGGTGCAGAAGGCAAGATCCACCGTCTGGAAGACTGGGGCCGCCGTCAGCTGGCTTACCCGATCAACAAACTGCACAAAGCACACTACGTTCTGATGAACGTTGAAGCTCCGCAGGAAGTGATCGATGAGCTGGAAACTACCTTCCGCTTCAACGATGCCGTTATCCGCAGCATGGTTATGCGTACCAAGCACGCTGTTACCGAAGCATCTCCGATGGTTAAAGCGAAAGACGAGCGCCGTGAGCGTCGCGATGATTTCGCAAACGAAACCGCTGATGATGCTGAAGCTGGGGATTCTGAAGAGTAATTTCTGATGACCAACCGTCTGGTGTTGTCCGGCACCGTGTGCAGGACTCCCCTTCGAAAGGTCAGTCCATCAGGAATTCCTCACTGCCAGTTCGTGCTTGAGCATCGTTCTGTGCAGGAGGAAGCCGGCTTTCACCGGCAGGCATGGTGTCAAATGCCCGTTATTGTTAGCGGACACGAAAACCAGGCCATTACTCACAGTATAACGGTCGGCAGTCGCATAACCGTTCAGGGGTTCATTTCATGCCACAAGGCAAAGAACGGACTGAGCAAAATGGTTTTGCATGCCGAGCAGATTGAATTGATAGATTCTGGAGACTAGCCATATGGCACGTTATTTCCGTCGTCGCAAGTTCTGCCGTTTCACCGCGGAAGGCGTTCAAGAGATCGACTATAAAGATATCGCTACGCTGAAAAACTACATCACCGAAAGCGGTAAGATTGTCCCAAGCCGTATCACCGGTACCCGTGCAAAATACCAGCGTCAGCTGGCTCGCGCTATCAAACGCGCTCGCTACCTGTCCCTGCTGCCGTACACTGATCGCCATCAGTAATCGGTCACGGTCCATTAATACGACTTTGAGAGGATAAGGTAATGCAAGTTATTCTGCTTGATAAAGTAGCAAACCTGGGTAGCCTGGGTGATCAGGTAAACGTTAAAGCGGGCTATGCTCGTAACTTCCTGGTACCGCAGGGTAAAGCTGTTCCAGCTACCAAGAAAAACATTGAATTCTTCGAAGCACGTCGCGCTGAACTGGAAGCTAAACTGGCTGAAGTTCTGGCAGCTGCTAATGCTCGCGCTGAGAAAATCAATGCACTGGAAACTGTTACCATCGCGTCTAAAGCTGGCGACGAAGGTAAACTGTTCGGTTCCATCGGTACTCGCGACATCGCTGACGCTGTAACTGCAGCTGGCGTTGAAGTGGCTAAGAGCGAAGTTCGTCTGCCGAACGGCGTTCTGCGTACCACTGGCGAACACGAAGTGAGCTTCCAGGTTCACAGCGAAGTATTCGCGAAAGTGATCGTAAACGTAGTAGCTGAATAATTCGTTATTCAACGAGACGTAAAAACGCCGACCATTGGTCGGCGTTTTGCTTTTGTAGCGAGCACTTGCAGATATCGATAAGGGCCACAATAAGCAGCCCTACGAAGATAATTACTTAGCTGCCTGAATATCAGCCAGCATTGGGGCAAGGGCTGGGTTGTCCTTAGCGAAGTTTGCGTACATTGGCTGTACTTTCTCGATAAACGGAGCTTTATCTACCTGGTAGACTTTCACGCCCATTTTATCCAGTTTCGCAAATTCTTGTTTCTCTTCCTCGCTCCACAAGTCTTTCATATAGCTCATTGATTCTTTAGCTGCTTTTAATATAACTGCCTGATTTTCCGGGCTAAGTTTATCAAACGCAGCATTGCTCATCAGAACCACATCGGGAACCATAGTGTGTTCGTCAAGGCTGAAGGATTTTGCCACTTCACCGTGACGCATGGTGGTCAGCGCCATCACGCTGTTTTCTGCCATATCGACCACACCCTGCTGTAAGGCTGTATACAACTCGCCGTAATCCAGTGGCGTCGGGTTACCGCCCATGACTTTGATCATTTCAACTGCGCCAGGGCTTGGCTGGACACGGACTTTCATGCCTTTCAGATCGTCTGGTTTCAGTACTGGTTTATTGCCATAGAAACTGCGGGCGCCTCCATCATAAAAAGTCAGCCCGAAATAACCTTTGCTTTTCGTTGAGTCGAGGATTTTTCTCCCGATATCGCCCTGCATGACCTGATAATAATGATCACGATCGCGGAACAAATAAGGCAGGCTAAATAATTTATAGGAATTTTCAAATGCTTCCATTTCTGCCGCATTGGTTTTTACCAGTGGAATAGCGCCAGAACGAATCAGCTCCATTGTTTCTCGTTGAGTACCCAATGTTCCATTTGGATAAATACGAATAGTAATATCACCGTTAGAGTACTCTTTGCTCTTTTTCGCAAAGAACTCCATCGCTTTATGAACAGGATGAGACTTATCCTGATTATGACTCAGTTTTAATGTCACTGCCCAGGACTGGCTTGCGGATAACATAAGAACAGCACCGATAATGCCAGCGGATACTTTTATTTTCATAGATGTTCCTTTTCTAATAAATATGGCGGCAGGTGCCGCTAGTGAATGCGCATCAGTAACCCAGTGCTCTTGGCAATGCCATACTGATTTGCGGAATATAGGTCACCATTGCCAGCACCAATACCATCACGGCATAGAATGGCAGCATAGGTTTGATAATTTTATTAATCGGTAATTTAGATACACTACAACCGACAAATAACACACTGCCTACAGGCGGAGTACAAATACCGATACACATGTTCAGCACCATGACAATACCAAAGTGAATCGGGTCCATGCCCAGTTCGGTGACAACCGGTAAAAATATCGGCGTAAAAATCAGTACCGCCGGTGTCATATCCATAAAAGTGCCGATAATCAACAGGATAATATTGATAATAAGCAGGATTATTATTGGGTTGTCAGAAATAGTGTTAAGCAAATCGAGAATCAGGAAGGGAACGTCAGCGTTTGACATTGCCCATGACATTCCCATCGAAGAACCAATTAATAACAAGACAATTGCAGTGGTAATAACGGATTCCAGAAATATTTTAGGTAAATCTTTAACTGAGATTTCACGATAAAGAACCAGTGCAAGGAAAAGGGTATAAATTACCGCAATTGCGGAGGCTTCGGTTGGAGTAAAAATACCGCTTAGTACGCCACCCATAATTAACACAATCAGGAAAATACTGGGGATAGCCATCCATATCGCAACGCCAGCCTGGCGCAAAGTCGGACGTTCTGGTTTTGGATAACCGCGACGTACAGCGATAATACCGGCTATTACCATCAGTGCCAGACCCAGCAAAATCCCCGGAACATAACCCGCCAGGAACAGTGCGGCAATAGAAGTACCACCACTGACCAGTGAATAGACGATTAACGTATTACTTGGTGGAATAAGCAAACCCGTCGGGGCAGAGGCAACGTTAACCGCAGTACTGAATGCCGGGTCGTAGCCCTCTTTAACCTGTTGCGGATGCATGACGCCGCCCATCGCAGCCGCCGAAGCCACGGCTGAACCAGAAATTGCCCCGAACAGCATATTGGCGAGAATATTACAGTGGGCAAGTGAGCCTGGCAGACGACCGCCGAGAATACGGGCAAAGTTGATTAATCGTCGCGCTATTCCTCCATGATTCATAATGTTGCCAGACAAGATAAAAAATGGGATTGCCAACAACGTAAAACTATCTAACCCGGAGGCTAACTTTTGGGAAACCACACTCAATGCTGAGTTGAAATCGAGTTGTGTGGAAATTGATGCCAGTGTCGATAAACCAATGGCATAAACAATAGGTACACCTAATGCCAACATAAAAAAGAAGGCACCAAATAACACAATAATCGGTAACCAGTAATCCATAATTTCTCCATTCCTACTATGGTTGGTTGTTGTTTGTTATCTTTAGAGTGGTTGTTTAAGTTCGGTTAAAACCATATCTATGGTGTATATAATAATAAGTACACCACTAATCGGGATGCTCATATAGATATATCCCATTTGCCAGCCTAAAGCGGGCGAGGTCTGACCTGAATCGAATGTATCCATCGTTAATAGCCCACCACCATATACCATAATGATGGTTGCGAAGATAATAACGATAATCTGAATACACAAAAATAAATGACGTCGGGCTTTTCCTTTCAGCATCATAGGTAGCAGGTCAATCGCCAGATGCCGGTTTTGCCCTGCGGTGTATGCCCCACCAAAAAGTCCAAGACAAATAAAGAGCAAACGGCTGAGTTCATCTGTAAAAATACTGGGGCTAGTAAATATAAATCGTGCAGCCACCTGCCACGTCACACATGCCACGATGATCGCCAAAATGGTAATGTTCAATGCTGCAAGCAGAGCATTAATAGATCTAATTATATTTCGCATAGTGATTAACCTTTGCAATATCATTCATCCTGTGGCTGGTAAATTGTCCCATTAAGAAAACCAGGCCAGTTTTTTTCAAACCAAATACCTCGGATAATAGGAAACTCACGAACAGGTGTTTCTCTGACGTGAAAGATACCGTTGCAATAATGAATAAGTAGTTTATCTTTTTTATCCTCAGTACGCTCTGAACGAAAGCGCCAGGCATCACAAAAACCATTTCGTGTTTGCGGAATAGAATTTCCATCCCTGTCGAGAATAATACGTGCTCCCCGACTACCACCACCTGCGTCAATATAATGCGTTAATTGCGTTAATACGGCGGCAGAAGTCAGTGCCATATGCCGCCACATAAACAGCTCGGCAACTTCACCCACATGTTTGATAGCCAATCCATGCCGTTGGACAAATTCGCTCAATAGCAGGGCATCGCGAGTGGCGCGTCGGACTTTATCGGCATGGCAAATAAATCCCGCATGGTCAGACATTCGTGCCTGAATTTTTTCTCTCACAACCGACAACGGCATCCCGGTCCCGTTATCGTGCGCCTGAGTAATGATCTCTCTTATAGAAGCCAGTGTAGGAGCTACCAGCTGTGCTATATCTCCATCAATATTCCGCTTTTGCGTGCAACCAATAAAACGTGCCAGACGAACAGCAAAAACCTGCCCGGCATTCAATGCTGCACCACCAGGGCGAGTGACGCCGTGTGTGCCAGCAACTTCCCCCACGGCGAAACAGCCGGGCAGGGAGGTTTGTCCCCAGATATCCACTTCAATGCCGCCATTCATATGCTGATTATTCATGGCAAACTGCAAAGGCTGTGTGGTGAGATCGTAACCGTGCATCTTATACAGCGAGATAGACAGCGGATTCATTCGTTGCAGCCGTTCGATGGGCGATGGTGCCAGAGCGTCGTTATTTTCCAGATACGCGCGAACGTCGTCGTCCAGTCGATCTAATGAGAACGGCAGGTCACCCGGCACCGCTTCAGGATTGCGATTGAAATCCATAAATACCTGACGCCCTGATTGCTGCTCTTGCGCTACTGCCATATCTAACAAGCTGGAGCCAAAATCCATCACCCGCGTGGCGTGGAACGGCCACTGATAGCCTTTACGGAAAATGTTTGAAGCCAGCTCCTGGGTGGTGCGATAGTAATCCGCGAGGAAGTTATACTCGTTACCCTCAGCATCCACGGAATAGATATACGGGATCACCTGTACATAGGTGCCGGATAAATTCCACGGAAACGTGCTACGCGGCGTGCCTATACCAAACTGGCTTTCGGTCAGATTGGTTAGCGTCAGACCTTCCTCCAGCGCCAGCCCCAGCGAGCCGAAGCATTTATGTGGATAAACACTGTCGCGATAAAGCTCGCCAGGCCCTCCTGTTGCCAGTACCACATTGGGCGCAGTCACAATTGCCAGCCCCCATGGGTTATGGGCGCGATGACCGGTCGCGAGGATTGCCCCTGCCACGCGGTCTTCGCCGTTTTCGTCACGCTGATGCAGCAGTTTAATCACTGTTGCACTGGTCAACACTGGAATGGCGAGGCGCTGTACTTCTTCCAACAGCACTTTCACCATTAACCTTGAGGTACGCGGCCCACACGAGGTTGCACGCCCGGCTTCGTCATGGTCGGTTTGATAACGAAGAATCGCGCCATAGCGATCTTCCGGTAATTCCAGACCAAGATATTGCAACCCGCCTAGAGTGTGCAGAGAACCTACCGCTTCGACATAAGCGGTGTCGTGATCCATCGCCCCACCGCTCGCCAGTGCCTCTGCCAGTTTGGTGAAGTTGTCGCCGTTGCCCGCGGTAGCGGCGGTAAATAGTGTCTGTTTATCGGAACCAGAACATGCCGACGTCCCCATATATAACCCGGCGGTAGCGATCAGCACATTTTGCTGGCGGCGTTTAAGTTCAACTGCCGCACGTAATCCTGCTGCACCACTGCCGACTACCAGGGCATCTGTTTGCCAGAGTGGGTAATCAACACCGTCTACCGTGACAACCCATGCGGGCTCTGCCTGTGCAAAACCCTTTGGGAAAGTAACGTGCGTCAGCGCATCAAGGATGGTGTCATCAAGCTGACTCATGCATCCTCCATCGGCGTAAACAGGCTACTTTCCATCAGGCGTGGGTGCTTGATAATTGGACGGAAAGCCATATACGGCAGAATGTCGCGCTCAATCTCCACACCCGGCGCGATTTCAATTAATTCAACGCCTTCTGCCGTTAACTGGAATACTGCGCGTTCAGTGATATACAACACTTCCTGACCACTTTGCTGTGCGTAGGCGGCGCTAAAAGTGATTTTTTCCACCTGGGTAACCAGTTTAGGGATTTGACCTGACTGGGTGATATGCAAGCCATCTGGCGTTACATCAATCTTGCTACCTTTGGCGTCGAACGTGCCGCAGAACACCACTTTACGGGCGTTTTGCGCAATTTCGAGAAAACCGCCGGGACCAATGAGATTGCCATTGAGATGGGATACGTTGACGTTACCGTACTGATCCATCTCTCCCATGCCGAGGAAGGTGATATCGATTCCTCCGCCACTGTAGAACTCAAATTGATCGAGTGATGGAATAATGGCATCGGCGTTGCGGGCGCAGCCGAAAAACGCATCATCCAGCATCATACCGTTATGCACGCCTTGCTCGACGCTCAGCCATAAACTTTGGTAAGGCACGCCTTCGCGCAGCGCTACGCCTGGAATACCCCCAGGAATACCAAAGCCAAAGTTGGTTGAAGCGCCAGCTACCAGTTCGCGTGCCGCCCGACGGGCAATCAGGCGACGTACCGGATGACTAACCAGTTCAATGGCGTCGTTAGAACTCAGACGGCGATGTTGGCCGCTGATGGTCAGGTCGTAACCGCCAAGATAGGTTTGTGGTTGTTCGCGGTGTTCAACGATGCCATCAACCAGAATGCCCGGTAATTTGACCCGGCGTGGTTCAATCGCGCCAGCTTCCAGCACATCGCGTACCTGTACGAACACTTTGCCGCCGCTGTTGTGTGCTGCCAGCGCCATGGAATAGCTATCCATATCAATCGCTTCTTCTTCAAGGCTGACGTTGCCTCGAGGATCGGCATAAGTGCCACGCAAAATCGCGTAATCCACTTTGAAAGGGCGATAACGAAGTTTGGTTTCACCGTCGATTTCAATCAGTTCTACCAGGTCGTCGGTAGTGCATTCATTCGACTTACCGCCGCCATTGCGTGGATCAACAAACGATCCCAGCCCAACGTGGGTAAAAAGCCCCGGACGTCCGGCGCCGATCTCCCGTAGCAGTGCCTGAATCACGCCACCAGGAAAGCAGTAGGCTTCAATCGTGTTATTTTTTACCAGCGCCTGCATTTTGGGCGACCAGGTAAAGTGCCCGGCAATAATGCGTTTGAGCATCTCTGCGTGCGCAAAACGGTTAGTGCCTTTGCAGTCGCGATCGCCAATACCCAGCGAGTGGATTAGCGTCAGGTCGCGAGGGTGTCCGGTTTGCAGGAAACGCGCTTCAATAGCAGCCAGAATATGGTCGGCTTCCACCATGCCGCCGCCGTTACCGCTAATGGCAATGGTTGCGCCGTCCTGAATTTGCGCCGCCAGTGCCTCGGCGGTTGTTATCTTACGCATACAATTTCCTTATTGATTATGGAAGCTCACGCTACTTTTTTCGGCAAAGGCGCGCGTCGCCTGCTGGCAATCCTGAGTGGCGGACATTAATCCGGCCAGTAGCTGGTGCGGGTAATCGGCATGTTTATTTTCCAGTGCCAGAATCAGTTGCTTAATATGCGCCAGTGCCACCGGACCGCATTTTTCCAGCTGCGCTAACTGGTTCGCCATCCAGCTTTCCACCTGTTCTATTTCTACCACTTCATCAATTAAATTCGCCGCCTGGGCTTCCTGCGCCGTCAGGCGTTTACCCAGCATCAGCATCTGGCGACCGACCACCGGACCAACCTGATTAAGCACACGTTCAATGCCCATCCAGCCAGGCACCATGCCGAGCATCACTTCCGGGTTAGAGAATTTCGCGCCGGGGCGGGCAATACGAATATCGCAGCACAAGGCCAGTTCAATACCACCGCCGATGGTATGACCGTTGAGATTCGCAACGGTTAATTGGGGTAAGTTTCGCAGGCGATTAAAAACGTCATTACCGCGTTTAATCCATTTTCTGCCCATATCTAATGGCGAATAGGCCGACCACGATTTAATATCGCCGCCCGCACAAAAGAATTTATCGCCGGTTGCCGTTAATTCGACTAATCGTAATGTGGTGTCGTTTTCAATTTCATTTAAATAATGGTCGAGAGATTCGATCATCTCTTCGTTAATAGCATGACATTTATCTTCACGGTTCAATGTCAGGCGGCAGGAAGCCGCCACTCTGCTGAACAGAACGGGTTGGTCACTCATGATCATTCCTTAACAATAATGCGCGATGCGATCGACGCTAATATCCAGCGTGCTGTTAATATCTTTCTGCCACCAGTAAGGCGAGAATATTTCCAGTTCAATAGCACCATTAAATCCGGCGTTTTCAACCAGCCGACGAATTGACGGAATATTGATGACGCCATCTCCCGGCATACCACGGTCATTGACCAGATCAGTGGTCGGCACTAACCAGTCGGAAACATGAAACGCGAGGATGCGTTTTCCGGCACGCAGGATCTGACTGGCGAGATCCGGGTCCCACCAAACATGGTAGACATCTACCGCCACGCCGAGGCCAAATTCGCCATCGGGATCGAGTTCATCACACCAGTCCAGCGCCTGACGTAACGTGCACAGACAGGAACGATCGGCTGCGGTCATCGGGTGCAGCGGCTCCAGTGCAATTGGCACGCCGACATCTTTCGAATGTGGCAGCAACTGGCGAATCCCTTGTTTCACTTGTTCCCGCGCTTCATATAGATCTTTAGTGCCCGTTGGCAGACCGCCAACCACCTGCATATAACAGGCGGCATTCAGTACAGCGGCGTCGTCCAGCGCCCGGCGGTTATCGTCAATCGCCAGTTTGCGCTCCGCCAGCGTCGGTGCGGTGTAGTAGGTGCTACGGCACAAACCGGAAACGTTCATCTTACTGGCGGCAAGCTGACGGGCGATCTGCTGGAGATCTTCGCCCTGCAACTCCCTGCGCCAGGGGGCAATTGCGCCAATACCGCGTGCAGCGCAGGCATCAATAATGGCGGGTAGCGGCGTTTTATAGCCCAGTGTTGCGGTATTGATACTGAATAAATCCGGGCGTTGTAACAGATCTCTCATGATTCAGCCTCAGAAGCGCGGCATACTTAAGCCGCCGTCGATGGCGACCGCCTGACCACAGGTGTAAATCAGTTTACCTTCCGCCATCGCGCGGACGGTGGAAGCAATATCAGCCGGATAACCCCAACGTCCCCACGGCACCAGACCTTTGGCAATCAGTTCGTCGTAATAAGCCGTTGCCGGAATAGTCATATCAGTTTTGATGAGACCTGGGCGCACTTCATAAACGCCAATTTGTTCATTACAAAGGCGAGCAGCAAATAGACGAGCAGCGGCAGAAACGGCGGTTTTGGCAATGGTGTATTCGCCGCGATTCATCGCCAGCATGATGGCGTTGATGGAACTGACGAAAATAATCGAGCGGTGCGGCAGTTCCGCTTCCGGTTTCGGCTGTGCCAGTAAGCGCTTACTGAATGCCTGAGCAAGGAAGAACGGCGCGCGGGTGTTAATGGCAATGTTTTGATCGAAGCTGTCTGGTTCGAGGTCGAGGAGGTCACCGCGTTTTTTCACTGAAATCCCGGCGTTATTGAGCAGGCAGTCCAGACGCCCCCACTGGTTTTGCGCCGCGTCGAGCATCTCTTCATGCAAGGAGAGATCGCCGACATCGGCAGGGAAGCAAATGACTTCCACGCCTTCTGCCAAACATTCTTGTTGTGTGATATGCAGTTTTTCTACGCTGTCGGCATCGGGACGATCGTTAATCAGCAGGTTAAACCCGCCACGAGCAAGCTCCAGCGCACAGCCCTTTCCAATACCACGAGCGGCTCCGGTAATCACGGCAACTGGACGAGTGGATTTCATACAATAACCCTCTTTTGAATATTGTTTTCTTTAGTGATGATTAGCTTGCGACTGGCAGGTAAAAAGATCAACCATCTAGTTGGTTGATCTGCGAGAGTGATCACAGGTAATTTGATAACTCAATGAAATTACGACTTTTATCCTTTTTGCTGTCGCTGAGATCAAATCCGGTTATGATAGCCATCACGAAGAGGAAGTGGGGAAGTGGAATGTATCTTGATACCAGTCACGCACAAAACCTGAAGGAAAAATTGCTGCTATGTGCGGTTAATGAATTTGCCGAATATGGTTATGAAGGGGCCAGAGTAGATAATATTGTTAAGGCAGCAGGGTGTAGTAAACAGACGGTTTATCACCACTTTGGTAATAAAGAAAATTTGTTTATTGAAGTACTGGAATATACCTGGAACGATATTCGCGAAAAAGAGAGAGAGCTTGACATTTCAGGGCTTTCTCCGGTTATTGCGATCGAGAAAATAATTGATTTTACTTGGGATTATTACATCAATAATCCGTGGTTTTTAAAAATTGTCCATAGTGAAAACCAAAGTAAGGGTGTGCATTATAAAAAATCAAAACGCCTCGCTGAAATTAACCATGCACATTTGCAGTCAATGGCTTCGTTATTAGAAGAAGGGCAGCGACAGAAAACCTTTAAGAAAGATATTGATCCCTTACAAATCAATATTAATATCGCCGCACTGGGTGCATATTATTTAATAAACCAGTACACACTGGGGATGGTTTATCACATTAGCATGGTTTCACCTGAGGCTTTGGAAGCCAGACGCAGAGTGATCAAAGAGACCATCCTGAGCTGGCTTTTGGTGAACCCTGCCCGTGGGTAATCAGCGTGCGCGGATGAAATTACCATCAGGTTGGCGGGTGAACAGTACTTGCTGATTATTTCCCGTATCAATGGTTAAGCCGGTAACCACCCCATTCGCATTTTGACGGATTTTAACAATCTGACCATTTTGCAGGTTACTGAGCGGTTTATCCGCGCCCTCGACCTGGGCCATAGCGTACACATCTGTAGGCGGCAAATTATGGTCGCGGAACAGCTGGGCAAGGGTCTTGCCTGGTTCTACGCGATATGTCCGCCACTGTTGATCGATACCACTTTCCGGTTGGAAAGATTGTGTCTCTGCAACAGGTGGCTCTTCAGGTTGACCTTCCTGAATAGGTTCCGGCGCGACCGGGGCGACCTGATCCGGATCGTTTTGCGGCGTCACTAAATGTGCCTGTAGCTGTGCTTCACCTGGGGGGGGTGATTGCATATCTAACTGCGCTTCGCGGGTGACAACAGGCATCTGGCGTGTTTCATCTCCAGGCAGAAGAATACCGATAATCAGCACTATTGCCGCAATAATGATTCCCCGGCGATGCATCGGCGGCAACGGGTCCATGAGGCGAAAGTTATCTGGTGCGTGCCAGATTTTCACCAGAGTTGGTTTTAGTTCAAAGCGCCCAGGCATGGTTTTCCTCCAGCTCCGCGTCGTGTTCCTCAATCATAGCGCAGTAATAAGCTAACGCTATGATGTCCGTGGTATTACCGCTGTTTTTGTATTCATGCGGATTATCCCTATTGTTTCTGTTTCCCTGGGATTTGTCACTCATCCCGCGACAAAGTTTTACCAGAAGAAGCGTGGCTGATATCCTGCCCGCTACTTTATACCCTAAGAAAGGAAATACGATGACCACCCCAACTTTTGACACCATCGAAGCGCAAGCAAGCTACGGCATTGGTTTGCAGGTAGGGCAACAACTGAGTGAATCTGGCCTGGAAGGGCTGCTGCCAGAAGCACTGGTTGCAGGTATTGCCGATGCGCTGGAAGGCAAACATCCGGCTGTTCCGGTTGATGTGGTGCATCGCGCGCTGCGTGAAATCCACGAGCGCGCCGATGCCGTTCGTCGTCAGCGTTTCCAGGCGATGGCTGCTGAAGGTGTGAAATACCTGGAAGAAAACGCCAAAAAAGAAGGTGTGAATAGCACCGAATCTGGCCTGCAATTCCGCGTGATCAACCAGGGTGAAGGCGCAATTCCGGCACGTACCGACCGCGTTCGTGTTCATTACACCGGTAAACTGATCGACGGCACCGTGTTTGACAGCTCCGTTGCTCGTGGTGAACCCGCTGAATTTCCGGTTAATGGCGTGATCCCTGGCTGGATTGAAGCACTGACTCTGATGCCGGTAGGTTCTAAATGGGAACTGACTATCCCGCAGGAACTGGCATATGGCGAGCGCGGCGCAGGCGCATCCATCCCTCCGTTCAGCACCCTGGTGTTTGAAGTCGAACTGCTGGAAATCCTCTAAGCAGCGCATTCTGTTCCCCTCGAACCAGAGGGGAGCAGGCATTCAGCAATAAACCCTTCAGTTTGCCAAACGGCGCTATTTTGTGTTGCAAAGACCCCGTAAGCGTGTATTTTTGTGAGCTGTTTCGCGTTATCACCGTGATATGACACTCACTTTAAACATAAAATTAACATTAGATCTAAATCTTAGTATTCATCCCGCGTATTGTTACCTAATATCGATGAGTCCCGATACAGATTCGTCGTATCATAGACTGACTAAAGGCCGTAGAGCCTGAACAACACAGACAGGTACAGGAAGAAAAAAACATGGTAGATCAGGTAAAAGTCGTTGCCGATGATCAGGCTCCGGCTGAACAGTCGCTACGGCGCAATCTCACAAACCGACATATTCAGCTTATTGCCATTGGCGGTGCCATTGGTACGGGGTTGTTTATGGGGTCTGGCAAAACGATTAGCCTTGCCGGGCCGTCGATCATTTTCGTTTATATGATCATTGGTTTTATGCTCTTTTTCGTGATGCGGGCAATGGGGGAATTGCTGCTTTCGAATCTGGAATACAAATCTTTTAGTGACTTCGCTTCCGATTTACTCGGGCCGTGGGCAGGATATTTCACTGGCTGGACTTACTGGTTCTGCTGGGTTGTAACCGGTATGGCAGACGTGGTGGCGATCACGGCTTATGCTCAGTTCTGGTTCCCCGATCTCTCCGACTGGGTCGCCTCGCTGGCGGTGATAGTGCTGCTGCTGACGCTCAACCTTGCCACCGTGAAAATGTTCGGTGAGATGGAGTTCTGGTTTGCGATGATCAAAATCGTCGCCATCGTGTCGCTGATTGTCGTCGGCCTGGTCATGGTGGCGATGCACTTTCAGTCACCGACCGGTGTGGAAGCGTCATTCGCGCATTTGTGGAATGACGGCGGCTGGTTCCCGAAAGGTTTAAGTGGCTTCTTTGCCGGATTCCAGATAGCGGTTTTCGCTTTCGTGGGGATTGAGCTGGTAGGTACAACAGCTGCGGAAACCAAAGATCCGGAGAAATCACTGCCGCGTGCAATTAACTCTATTCCGATCCGTATCATTATGTTCTACGTCTTCGCGCTGATTGTAATTATGTCCGTGACGCCGTGGAGTTCGGTAGTCCCGGAGAAAAGCCCGTTTGTTGAACTGTTCGTGTTGGTGGGTTTGCCTGCGGCTGCCAGCGTGATCAACTTTGTGGTGCTGACCTCTGCGGCGTCTTCCGCTAACAGCGGCGTCTTCTCTACCAGCCGTATGCTGTTTGGTCTGGCGCAGGAAGGTGTTGCGCCGAAAGCGTTCGCTAAACTTTCTAAGCGCGCAGTACCCGCGAAAGGGCTGACGTTCTCGTGTATCTGTCTGCTCGGCGGCGTGGTGATGTTGTATGTGAATCCTAGTGTGATTGGCGCGTTCACGATGATTACAACCGTTTCCGCGATTCTGTTTATGTTCGTCTGGACAATTATCCTTTGCTCGTACCTGGTGTACCGCAAACAGCGTCCTCATCTGCATGAGAAGTCGATCTACAAGATGCCGCTCGGCAAGCTGATGTGCTGGGTATGTATGGCGTTCTTTGTGTTCGTGGTCGTGTTGCTGACACTGGAAGATGACACTCGCCAGGCGCTGCTGGTTACCCCGCTGTGGTTTATCGCGCTGGGGTTGGGCTGGCTGTTTATTGGTAAGAAGCGGGCTGCTGAACTGCGGAAATAACCGCATTATCATGCTGGATGGCGCAATGCCATCCAGCTTTTAGATCACTCACCCGCCAGCGCGCGTGGGAACAGTACATTGTTTTCCAGGCTGATGTGATCCATCAGGTCATCAATCAGTTCATTAATGCCGTTATACATCGCTTTCCAGGTGGTGCAGGCTTCCGGCGGCGGTGTGACGTTATTGGTAGTGTGTTTGATTACTTCCAGCAGTTCACCCGCTTCATCGTGCTCGCTTTCCATTACGCTGATTGGCCCCATTGCCTGGCTGCCCATGCCTTGTTTGATCATCGGGAAGAGGATCTGCTCTTCTTTCATCATGTGGCTGGAAAGCTCTTCATGCAGCATAGTCAGGTATTTTGTCAGCCCTTTTGGCACGCTCGGTTTGTCGGCGTGAACGCGCTCGACTTTAGTCGCTTGCAGGATCAGCTCCGGCAACTGCTCGCGGTGACGATCGTGGTAGCGCACGATGATATGGTCAATGATTTCTGCCAGCGGGGCGCTACGCCAGTCTTTCTCAATCGGTTGTTCAGCGAGCTTTGCTAGTTCAGCTTCAATGACCTCAACATCCAGTTCTTTACGTGCCGCCGCGCGCGCCAGCGTCTGCTTACCGCCACAGCAGTAATCCATATCATATTTACGAAACAGAGCTGAAGCGCGAGGAATAGAGAGCGCCAGTTCACCTAAAGGTTGGTCGCGATAAGCCATAGCTGATACCTCATTCTTAATAAGATAAGATGTATTTTAAATGCATCTTTAAGGCAAAAGCTATAACCCTTACGTAGCAGAGGCTTATTTAACTCACTGCCAGCGTGTCAACTTTCTGAGACAGATTCAGTTAAAGGTTTTTCTGGTTTTGCTCTGACCGCGATGACCACGCCAATCACTAACAGCGCGATACCGCTCAGCGTCATTAGCGGCGGCATTTGCTGGCGGAGTAAAAAGGTGTACAGCAAACCTGCCAGCGTTTCGAAAACAATCAGCGGCCCGAGAATCACTGTCGGTAATCGCTGGCTGGCGACGTTCCAGCAGAGTGCGCCAACCCATGAGCAAAGCACGGCTATCGCAATCATCAGACTAATAAACACCAGCGGACGGGGGCCAAAGGGTAGGGAGAAGTCCGGCGTTTGCGTATTCAGCCAGTAACAAGCGACGAGATAGCCGATAAGTGAAACCGGCAGTGTGACCAGCGCCTGCGCTGTTGCCCACATCATCGGATGTTTGTCGGGATTTTCCCGCAGCCAGCGGGCGTTGCGCAGGGCATACCACGCCCAGCAGACCACGGAAACTAACGCTAGCACGATGCCAGAGGTATAACGTGCCCAGTCAAAATCGGGGAGTCCGTGGTTTAACTCAGCAATATTCACACTCGCGAGGCCGATGCCAATACAAATCAGTGCCGGGGCGAGTTTTCCCCACGCGAGTTTGCCGTCGCGCTGGCTATAAAGCAGATTGGCAAAGACAGGAATGACCACCGGCAGGGTGCCGATAATCATCGTGGAAACAGGCGCGCCAGTACGTTGAATGGCACTGGCAAGGCAGAAGTAATAAATGAGGTTGCCCATCATAGTGAGCATCAAGGCGGTAAGCCAGTCGCGACGCGCCAACTGACGCAGACGCACGCGTCCCAGCCAGGCAATGGGCAGCGCAATTAACCCTAACGCCAGATAACGCCCCATCGACTGCAACATCGCCGGGTATTCCGGCACGATCAACGGCCCGACAAAAATAAGCCCCCACATCAACCCTGCTAACAGGGCGTACAGCACGCCGCTAATCATTACTGGCATCCATTGATCTGTCAGAAGAAAGTTCAGGAAGCAGACATGATTGCTCCCGGCATCCCGTCATTATCAGAGAGGATGCGGGAGGATGCCACTTTAATTAACTAGTTATTAACATTAAAAAGATGGCTTACGCTTTCGGCTAACGTTGTCGTTGGGTGGCCAATCAGTTTGCTAAGCGTTTTGCTGTCATCAAACAGACCGCCTTTCGATGCGCCAACGTCAGAATCCGCCAGCATATCCGCCAGTCCGTCGGGCAGTCCGACGCTTTTCAGTGCCGCGGCGAAATCGGCTTCGCTCAGATTTTGATAGGTAACGGATTTTCCGCTCTGTTTGGTCAGCTCTGCCGCTAACTGTGTCAACGTCCAGGCACTATCGCCCGCCAGTTCGTAAACCTTGCCTTCGTGACCGACTTCGCTAATCACGCGTGCCGCAGCTGCCGCATAATCTGCCCGCGTTGCTGAGGCGATTTTGCCATCGCCCGCCGCACCGATAAATACGCCGTGTTCCAGTGCTGCCGGGGCGCTGGCGAGGTAGTTTTCGCTGTACCAGCCGTTGCGCAGCAGGGTGTAAACGATGCCAGAATCAGCCAACATTTTCTCCGTCTCAATGTGCTCATCGGCGAGGCCGAGCGGGGAGGTATCTGCATGTAGCAGGCTGGTATAAGCGATAAATTTCACGCCAGCCGTCTTTGCGGCATTAATAACATTACGATGCTGCGGGGCACGTTGACCCACTTCGCTGGAAGATATCAGCAGTAGTTTTTCCACTCCCTGAAGTGCAGATGTCAGTGCGGCTTCATCGCCGTAGTCAGCCTGACGCACGGTAATGCCTTGTGCTGCCAGGGCCTGGGCTTTTGCCGGATTACGAACGATAGCCACTATTTGGCTGGCAGGAACCGTTTTCATCAAGGATTCAATAACATAGTGACCAAGTTGGCCAGTGGCACCAGTAATAGCGATCATGGGAAGTCTCCATCGTTTTGTCTTGTGTTTAAATACGCTAACACCTAAACTTACTTTTAGTAAGTACATACAAAAAGGTAAGTATGAAATGAGTCAGGTTAGCCTGTCGCAACAACTGAAAGAGGGCAATCTCTTTGCGGAACAGTGCCCGTCGCGCGAGGTGTTGAAACACGTCACCAGCCGTTGGGGGGTGTTGATTCTGGTGGCGCTACGCGAAGGTACTCATCGCTTTAGCGACCTGCGGCGCAAAATCGGCGGGGTGAGCGAAAAGATGCTTGCGCAGTCGTTACAGGCGTTAGAACAGGATGGTTTTCTTAACCGTATCGCGTATCCGGTGGTGCCACCGCATGTTGAATACAGCCTCACGCCGCTGGGCGAGCAGGTGAGCGAAAAGGTTGCTGCACTGGCGGACTGGATTGAGTTGAATTTGCCCGAGGTGTTGGCGGTGCGGGATGAACGTGCGGCATAACTGCCGGATGCGCTGAGCTTATCTGGTCTACGGTGCATGGCTTGTAGGGCGGATAAGATGCGCCAGCATCGCATCCGCCAATAAATGCCGGATGCGGTTGATGATTTATAGGCCGAAAAAGAAGTGTTTTACTTACTCAAATCCACCTGATAAATCGCAAACCCGATATCATCGGTCGCGACTTTATTCATCGGATATTGCCCTTTCTCTTTAATAAACGCTGCGGCTTTATCTGACGGGGAAGTTTCGAAACGGATATCCAGTTTCTTATCGCCAGCAATCGGTGCTAAACGCCAGTTGTTATCTGCCGCCGGGTGAATTTCCCCCGCACGTTTCGACTCATCAGCAATCCACGCTGCCAGCACCGAGCGGTTCTCATCCGGTGAAGCAAAAGCGATATGGCTGTCGCCCGTACCGGCAAATTTGCCGCCGTAAGCGCGATAGTTATTGGTGGCAACGAGGAACATGGCGTTCGGATCAATCGGCTTGCCATTAAAGGTCAGGTTCTTAATCCTTTCCGCATTGGCATTAATCATCTGGCACTCGCCGTCATAACGGGCAGGCTGGGTAACATCAATCTGATAATTCACACCATCAATCACATCAAAGTTATAGGTGCGGAAACCATCCCAGTTGATGAGTGATTGCGGTTTCGTGCTGTTAGGATCAATCTGGTTAAACTGTCCGGCGGAGCACTCCAGCCACTCTTTCACCTCTTTACCGCTGGCTTTCACTACAATCAGCGTATTGGGGTAGAGATAAAGATCGGCGGCATTACGGAAGGTCAACTGGCCTTTTTCCACCTCCACATAGCTTGCCGGGTCATTTTTGCGACCACCAACTTTAAACGGTGCGGCAGCTGAAAGCACCGGCAGTTTTGCCAGATCCGGATCGCCCTGAATGTAATGTTCGACATACGCTTTTTGCGCGTTGTTCACTACTTGCACGGTCGGATCGTCCTGCACCAGCGCCAGATAGCTATACATATTGTCGGCAGATTTACCGATTGGCTTGCTGACGAACTGGCGTGTGGCATCGTGATCGGCTTTGAGTGTTTCTACCAGCTTGCTGTCTTCCGCCGCGAGGGATTTTTTATTGGCGATGTCGTAAATCGGCCGAGCTTCCGCTTTCGCCTGCGTCACCTGCCATTTACCGCTGTCATTACTGAGTTGTAAGTCGACCACACCAAGATGATCGCCCCACATGCCTGGCATTACCGCCGGAACACCATTCAGCGTGCCTTTCGCGATATCAGCTCCTTCGATATCAGCAAAATCTTTACTTGGGAAAACGGCGTGAGCATGGCCAAACATAATGGCGTCAACACCCGGAATTTCACTGAGATAATAAACTGAGTTTTCCGCCATCACTTTATACGGATCGGCAGACAGCCCGGAATGCGCCAGAACGACAACGAGATCGGCACCTTTCTCGCGCATTTCAGGCACGTATTTGCGCACGGTTTCGGTAATATCATTCACCGTCACTTTCCCGGATAAATTAGCTTTATCCCAGCCCATGATTTGCGGCGGTACGACGCCAATATAGCCAATCTTCAGCGTCTGTTTTTTTCCGTCTTTATCGACCACTTCGGTGTCTTTAATTAAATACGGTGTAAACATTGGCTGTTTGGTTCTGGCGTCAATGACGTTGGCATTTACATAAGGGAATTTCGCTCCCGCCAGCGCATTTTTCAGGTAATCCAGACCGTAGTTAAACTCATGGTTGCCAAGCGTGCCGACGGTATAGTCCAGCGTATTTAATGCCTTATACACTGGGTGAATATCACCTGCTTTTAATCCTTTCGCCGACATGTAATCTGCCAGCGGACTCCCCTGAATCAAATCGCCGTTATCGACCAGTACGCTGTTTTTCACTTCATTGCGGGCATCGTTAATCAGGCTTGCCGTACGTACCAGTCCGAATTTTTCCGTGGCGGTGTCTTTGTAATAATCGAAATCCATCATGTTGCTATGCAGATCAGTGGTTTCCATGATACGCAGATCGACCGTCGCTGCATTCACACTGGCGGCAATCAGCGTGGCCAGGAGCGTTGCGCTAAACTTAATCATCAGGGACATCCTTTTATCATCGGGAATACGAAAGAAAAGGGAGAATAAACGTCTTACTTATAGAACAGTGAAGAATGCCACAATTTTACGCTTTGAAAATGATGACACTATCACAGTTGGCGCATTCATTAACGATAGGGTATAAGTAAAACAATAAGTTAACACCGCTCACAGAGACGAGGTGGAGAAATGTTAGATCAAGTATGCCAGCTTGCACGGAATGCAGGCGATGCCATTATGCAGGTCTACGACGGGACGAAACCGATGGACGTCGTCAGCAAAGCGGACAATTCTCCGGTAACGGCAGCGGATATTGCCGCACACACCGTTATCATGGACGGTTTACGTACGCTGACACCGGATATTCCGGTCCTTTCTGAAGAAGATCCTCCCGGTTGGGAAGTCCGTCAGCACTGGCAGCGTTACTGGCTGGTAGACCCGCTGGATGGTACTAAAGAGTTTATTAAACGCAATGGCGAATTCACCGTTAACATTGCGCTCATTGACCATGGCAAACCGATTTTAGGTGTGGTGTATGCGCCGGTAATGAACGTAATGTACAGCGCGGCAGAAGGCAAGGCCTGGAAAGAAGAGTGCGGTGTGCGCAAGCAGATTCAGGTCCGCGATGCGCGCCCGCCGCTGGTGGTTATCAGCCGTTCCCATGCAGATGCGGAGCTGAAAGAGTATCTGCAACAGCTTGGCGAACATCAGACCACGTCCATCGGCTCTTCGCTGAAATTCTGCCTGGTGGCGGAAGGACAGGCGCAGCTGTACCCGCGCTTCGGACCAACGAATATTTGGGACACCGCCGCTGGACATGCTGTGGCCGCAGCTGCCGGAGCGCACGTTCACGACTGGCAGGGTAAACCGCTGGATTACACTCCGCGCGAGTCGTTCCTGAATCCTGGGTTCAGAGTGTCTATTTATTAATTAATTTATGCAGCAGGTCCATCACTTGCTGCACCTCTTCCTGAGTAAGCGCCCCGTCTTTGGCCCATTGCACGCGACCGTCTTTATCCAGCACCACTACAGCGGAACTTTTTTCATCCAGCTGCCAGGCACCGCGTGCGACGCCATTGCTATCAACAATAAACTGCGACCAGGGATAAAGCTTTTTATTACTCTCCAGACTGCTGCGCACAAACATGCCGGAACCCGGAATTGCGTCGTCGGTGTTAACAATGGTGGTGGTCTGGTAACGATCGTGCGGTAACTTCGCTGATTTAATCGCTTCAATCAGCGTCGCGTTTTTCTCTTTTGCAGAGGTGCGACCAGCAATATGTTGCAGTACTCGCACTTTTCCCACTAACTGCGCGCTGTTCCAGGTTTTGTAGCTAAACTGATCTTTATCAAGCACCAACTCGCCACGATCGGTGATGCCAATCGGCGGCACTCGCTGACCGGTTTCGAACTGATGTGCGGAAGCCATCATCGGCAACAGCAGGCAGATGAGTGCCAGAATCTTGCGTAGGGTCATGGTGTTTCCTTCTTATGATATGCAGGTGATCCGACCACTTGGGTCTGAGTTTTAATCATATGTGCTATTTATCGAATTTCCCGCAAGTGTGATGCCAGTTTGCGGTCAAGCGCACAAATCATATGAAAAATGAATGCTTATACTGAAGACCGCGCTTCGGTAAAAAGATAATTCTGAATAATTGTAACCTTTAGGTAAAAAAAGTTATACGCGGTGGAAACATTGCCCGGATAGTCTATAGTCACTAGGCATTAAAATTTGCGCCTCATAATAGTTGGGCCGATTGTGGCACCGCACAGGCGTAATACTCAGCAGGAGATAACAATGAAAATTTTCCAACGGTACAACCCACTTCAGGTGGCGAAGTACGTAAAGATCCTGTTCCGTGGACGGTTATACATCAAGGACGTTGGCGCTTTTGAATTTGATAAGGGTAAGATTCTTATCCCAAAAGTGAAGGATAAGCTGCATTTGTCAGTGATGTCCGAAGTTAACCGTCAGGTTATGCGTCTGCAAACAGAGATGGCTTAACCAAAGTGCTATGCAGTAATAAGACGGCTCCTGATTCAGGAGCCGTTGATGTTTCTGGGGGTTACGCGACGCTTTCTTCTTTATCTTTAGCGTCAGGCAGTTTTGGCGAAAGGGCGGTGGCCTTGCTGTCGATCCGGGTCACCAGCAGCTGGTCGATGCGGTAGTTATCGATATCCACCACTTCAAATTTGTAGCCGGCGAATTTCACCGAATCGGTGCGTTTCGGGATCTTACGCAGCATAAACATCATAAAGCCTCCGATGGTTTCGTAGTTGCCCGACTGCGGGAACTCGTCAATATCCAGCACGCGCATGACGTCGTCAATTGGGGTGCCGCCGTCAATCAGCCATGAGTTCTCATCACGGGCGACAATCTGCTCTTCCAGCCCCTGACCGACCAGATCGCCCATCAGCGTGGTCATCACGTCGTTGAGGGTGATGATCCCCACCACCAGCGCGTACTCGTTCATGATCACCGCGAAGTCTTCACCTGCGGTTTTAAAACTTTCCAACGCCTCTGAAAGGGTTAACGTATCCGGCACAATCAGCGTGTTGCGAATTTGTACGCCGCTGTTCAGTGCCAGGCTTTGGTTAGCCAGCACGCGGTTCAGCAGGTCTTTAGAATCGACATAACCGATGATGTGGTCAATATCTTCATTACAGACGAGGAACTTAGAGTGCGGATGTTCCGCCACCTTATTCTTCAGGCTTTGCTCATCTTCGTGGAGATCAAACCAAATCACGTTTTCACGCGGTGTCATTGAAGACGGAACGGTACGGGATTCCAGCTCAAAGACGTTTTCAATCAGCTCGTGTTCCTGTTTACGTAACACGCCCGCCAGCGCACCGGCTTCCACTACCGCGTAGATGTCATCAGAAGTGATGTCATCTTTACGTACCATTGGCAGTTTGAAAATACGGAAGATCATGTTCGCCAGGCCGTTGAAGAACCACACCAGCGGGGTGCAAACGTACAGGCAGAAGCGCATCGGGTTGATGATACGCAAAGCCACCGCTTCTGGCGCAATCATACCGATGCGTTTCGGGGTTAAATCCGCAAACAGGATAAACATGCCAGTCACTAACGAGAAAGAGAGAATAAAGCTCAGTTGCTCAGAGAGTTCTGCCGACATATAGCGGGAGAACAGGCTGTGAAAAGCTGGAGAAAATGCCGCATCACCGACGATACCGCCGAGAATCGCAACTGCGTTCAGACCGATTTGGACCACCGTAAAGAACATGCCGGGATTTTCCTGCATATTCAGAACGCGTTGGGCATTTATATTGCCTTCATCAGCCAGCAGTTTAAGTTTGATTTTGCGTGAGGCGGCAAGTGAGATCTCAGACATCGAGAAGAACGCACTTACAGCGATCAAGCAGAGTATGACTAAAATACTGTTTAACATATCTTATCCGACCTTTCAGGCCAGATCCTCGGAAGGGGAAGTTGATTAATTTGTGTGAAATACACATTGAAAGCCGATTCGAAGAAAGTGAACCGGCATTTTCAGTGGCTAGTATAGCGTAAGGTACTGTAAAGTCGCCAGAGGGTTAAAATTCAGACTGCTGATAAATGCAATACTGCCTGATGCGCTATGCCGATCAGGCCTACGCAGTCCCTGCAATATATTGAATTTGGACGATTTTGTAGGCCTGGTAAGGCATTCACGCCGCATCTGGCATAAATAAAGCGCACTTTATCAACAATCTACATTTGTACCCGTAACGCTATGCTTCCGGTGGCAGACAGACGCCAATTCCGCCAATTCCACAGTAACCATACGGGTTTTTATGCAGATATTGCTGGTGGTCATCTTCGGCATAATAAAACGGTGTGGCGTTAGCGATTTCCGTGGTGATGTGACGATCGTCATCGGCGGCAAGCATCGCCGCCTGAAAACGTTCCAGACTGGCGCGAGCTGCGGCATCCTGTTCTGGGGTCAGCGGATAAATCGCTGAACGATACTGCGTGCCGTGGTCATTGCCCTGACGCATTCCCTGGGCGGGATCGTGATTCTCCCAAAATACCTGTAGCAACTGCTCATAGCTGATGACGGAAGGATCGTAAACAATGCGTACCGCTTCGGCATGACCCGTATCACCGGAGCACACTTCCCGATAAGTCGGATTTGGCGTATAGCCTCCGGTATAGCCTGCGGCGGTGCTGTAAACGCCGGGTAACTGCCAGAACAGACGCTCCACTCCCCAGAAACAACCCATCGCAAAAATGGCAATCTCCATTCCGTCAGGTACATTGGTCATTGAGTGACCGTTGACCGCATGCAGCGTGGCTACGGGCATCGGGGTGTTACGTCCAGGCAGGGCATCGGCGGGGGAAACCAGATGCTTTTTATCAAATAAACTCATGGTGTCGCTCTCCCGAAAATCGGTCATTGGGGTTAAGGTTGTAACAAGAGGCGTATTTGCACACAATAACCACCGTGAATAGGTCTAAAGTAAAACATAAGAAATATTTGGGGTTTAGTCTGCTTTTTAATCCATATTACTGGATTTTTGTTAAGCCGTTTAACGGCGTTCCAGGGGCAGGAAAAAAGGATATTCAGGAGAAAATGTGCGCTATATCCGACAGTTATGCTGTGTAAGCTTACTCTGCTTAAGCGGATCTGCCGTCGCCGCGAACGTCCGTCTACAGGTCGAGGGGTTATCGGGACAGCTGGAAAAGAACGTTCGTGCGCAGCTTTCTACGATTGAAAGTGATGAAGTGACGCCAGACCGTCGCTTTCGCGCACGCGTCGATGATGCCATCCGCGAAGGTCTGAAAGCGCTGGGTTATTACCAGCCGACCATTGAATTTGATCTCCGTCCACCGCCAAAGAAAGGGCGGCAGGTATTGATCGCCAAAGTCACGCCAGGTGTGCCGGTGTTAATTGGCGGCACCGATGTGGTATTGCGCGGCGGCGCGCGGACCGATAAAGACTATTTGAAATTGCTCGATACTCGCCCGGCTATTGGCACGGTGCTGAACCAGGGCGATTATGAAAATTTCAAAAAGTCCTTAACCAGCATTGCGTTGCGTAAAGGTTATTTCGATAGCGAATTTACCAAAGCGCAGCTGGGCATTGCGCTCGGCCTGCATAAAGCCTTCTGGGATATTGATTATAACAGTGGCGAACGTTACCGCTTTGGGCATGTGACCTTTGAAGGATCACAAATCCGCGATGAATACCTGCAAAATCTGGTGCCGTTTAAAGAGGGCGATGAGTACGAATCGAAAGATCTGGCGGAACTGAACCGCCGACTTTCTGCTACCGGCTGGTTTAACTCGGTGGTGGTGGCTCCACAATTTGATAAAGCGCGCGAAACGAAAGTATTACCCTTGACGGGCGTGGTTTCGCCGCGAACTGAAAACACCATCGAAACCGGGGTCGGTTACTCTACGGACGTGGGACCGCGCGTGAAAGCGACGTGGAAAAAGCCGTGGATGAACTCTTATGGTCACAGTCTGACCACCAGTACCAGTATTTCCGCGCCGGAACAGACCCTCGACTTCAGCTATAAAATGCCGCTGCTGAAGAATCCACTGGAACAATATTATTTGGTGCAGGGCGGTTTTAAGCGCACTGACCTGAACGATACCGAATCTGACTCCACTACGCTGGTGGCTTCTCGCTACTGGGATCTCTCCAGCGGCTGGCAGCGTGCCATTAACCTGCGCTGGAGCCTCGACCACTTTACCCAGGGTGAAATTACCAACACCACGATGCTGTTTTATCCTGGGGTGATGATTAGCCGCACGCGTTCTCGTGGTGGCCTGATGCCAACCTGGGGCGACTCGCAACGCTACTCTATCGACTACTCCAACACGGCCTGGGGTTCAGATGTCGATTTCTCCGTTTTCCAGGCGCAGAACGTCTGGATCCGCACACTGTACGATCGCCATCGTTTCGTTACACGCGGCACGCTGGGCTGGATTGAAACCGGTGATTTCGACAAAGTACCGCCGGATCTGCGTTTCTTCGCCGGGGGCGATCGCAGTATTCGCGGCTACAAATACAAATCTATCGCCCCGAAATACGCCAACGGTGACCTGAAAGGGGCCTCGAAGTTGATAACCGGATCGCTGGAATACCAGTACAACGTGACCGGAAAATGGTGGGGCGCGGTGTTTGTCGATAGTGGCGAAGCGGTAAGCGATATTCGCCGCAGCGACTTTAAAACCGGTACCGGGGTCGGCGTGCGCTGGGAATCGCCGGTCGGGCCAATCAAACTCGATTTTGCCGTACCGGTCGCGGATAAAGACGAACACGGGTTACAGTTTTACATCGGTCTGGGGCCAGAATTATGAGTTTATGGAAAAAAATCAGCCTCGGCGTGGTTATCGTTATCTTACTGTTGCTGGGATCGGTGGCGTTTCTGGTGGGCACCACCAGCGGCCTGCATCTTGTATTTAAAGCGGCGGATCGCTGGGTGCCAGGACTGGATATTGGCAAGGTCACCGGCGGCTGGCGCGATCTCACCTTGTCTGACGTTCGTTATGAGCAGCCAGGCGTGGCGGTAAAAGCGGGTAATCTGCATCTGGCGGTCGGTCTTGAGTGCCTGTGGAACAGTAGCGTTTGTATTAATGACCTGGCGCTGAAAGACATTCAGGTCAACATCGACAGTAAAAAAATGCCTCCTTCTGAACAGGTTGAAGAAGAGGAAGATAGCGGTCCGCTGGATCTCTCCACGCCGTATCCCATCACCCTGACACGGGTGGCGCTGGACAACGTCAACATCAAGATTGATGACACCACGGTGTCGGTGATGGACTTCACCTCCGGCCTGAACTGGCAGGAGAAAACCCTGACCCTGAAACCGACGTCGCTGAAAGGCCTGCTGATTGCTCTGCCGAAAGTGGCGGAAGTGGCGCAGGAAGAAGTGGTCGAACCGAAAATTGAAAATCCGCAGCCGGAGGAAAAGCCGCTCGGCGAAACGCTGAAAGATCTCTTTTCTCGCCCGGTATTGCCGGAAATGACCGACTTGCATTTGCCGCTTAACCTGAACATTGAAGAGTTTAAAGGCGAGCAGTTACGCGTGACGGGCGACACGGACATCACCGTGCGCACCATGCTGCTGAAAGTGAGCAGCATTGACGGCAATACTAAACTGGACGCCCTGGATATCGATTCCAACCAGGGGATCGTCAACGCCAGCGGCACGGCGCAGCTGTCAGACAACTGGCCGGTGGATATCACCCTCAACAGCACACTGAACGTGGAGCCGTTGAAAGGTGAAAAAGTGAAGCTAAAAGTGGGCGGCGCGCTGCGCGAACAGCTGGAGATTGGCGTTAATCTTTCCGGTCCGGTGGATATGGATTTACGCGCCCAGACGCGACTGGCGGAAGCCGGATTGCCGCTCAACGTGGAAGTGAACAGCAAACAGCTTTACTGGCCGTTCACTGGTGAGAAGCAGTATCAGGCGGATGATCTGAAACTGAAACTTACCGGCAAAATGACCGATTACACGCTCTCTATGCGTACGGCAGTGAAGGGACAGGAGATCCCGCCAGCCACCATTACCCTTGATGCCAAAGGTAATGAACAGCAGGTCAATCTCGACAAACTCACCGTCGCGGCGCTGGAAGGGAAAACTGAACTCAAGGCGTTGCTCGACTGGCAGCAGGCCATTAGTTGGCGCGGTGAGCTAACGCTTAATGGCATTAACACCGCCAAAGAGTTCCCGGAGTGGCCGTCGAAACTCAATGGCTTGATTAAAACCCGCGGTAGCCTGTACGGCGGCACCTGGCAGATGGAGGTGCCAGAACTGAAGCTGACCGGTAACGTCAAACAGAACAAAGTGAACGTTGACGGCACGCTGAAAGGCAACAGTTATATGCAGTGGATGATCCCTGGGCTTCATCTGGAACTCGGGCCAAACAGTGCCGAAGTGAAAGGCGAGCTGGGGGTAAAAGATCTCAATCTTGATGCCACCATCAACGCGCCGGGGCTGGATAACGCGCTGCCGGGGCTTGGCGGTACAGCGAAAGGGCTGGTGAAAGTACGCGGCACGGTGGAAGCGCCACAACTACTGGCAGATATCACCGCGCGCGGCCTGCGCTGGCAGGAACTTTCCGTGGCGCAGGTTCGCGTGGAAGGCGACATTAAATCCACCGATCAGATCGCCGGGAAACTCGACGTACGCGTTGAGCAAATTTCGCAGCCGGATGTAAATATCAACCTCGTCACCCTGAATGCCAAAGGCAGCGAAAAGCAGCACGAGCTACAGTTGCGGATTCAGGGCGAGCCTGTCTCCGGGCAGCTTAATCTGGCAGGAAGTTTTGATCGCAAAGAAGAACGCTGGAAGGGAACTCTTAGCAATACCCGCTTCCAGACGCCGGTCGGCCCGTGGTCGCTGACCCGCGATATTGCGCTGGATTACCGCAATAAGGAGCAAAAAATCAGCATCGGGCCACACTGCTGGCTTAACCCGAATGCGGAACTGTGCGTGCCGCAAACTATCGATGCGGGGGCCGAAGGGCGTGCGGTGGTGAATCTCAACCGCTTCGACCTCGCCATGCTGAAACCGTTTATGCCAGAAACCACTCAGGCCAGCGGTATCTTCACGGGTAAAGCGGATGTTGCCTGGGACACCACGAAAGAGGGGCTGCCGCAGGGCAGTATCACCCTTTCGGGGCGTAACGTGCAGGTAACGCAAACCGTCAACGATGCGGCGCTGCCGGTGGCGTTTCAGACACTGAATCTGACGGCGGAATTGCGTAACAACCGTGCCGAATTGGGCTGGACCATCCGCCTGACCAATAACGGCCAGTTTGATGGACAGGTGCAGGTGACCGATCCGCAAGGCCGCCGTAATCTTGGTGGCAACGTCAATATCCGTAACTTCAACCTTGCGATGATAAACCCCATCTTTACCCGTGGGGAAAAAGCAGCGGGGATGGTGAGTGCCAACTTGCGTCTGGGTGGTGATGTGCAAAGCCCGCAGTTGTTTGGTCAGCTTCAGGTTACGGGTGTGGATATCGACGGCAACTTTATGCCGTTTGATATGCAACCGAGCCAGCTTGCGGTCAACTTTAACGGTATGCGCTCGACGCTTGCCGGTACAGTACGGACCCAGCAGGGTGAAATCTACCTGAACGGTGATGCCGACTGGAGCCAAATTGAAAACTGGCGGGCGCGGGTAACGGCGAAAGGCAGTAAAGTGCGGATCACCGTGCCGCCGATGGTACGAATGGATGTATCGCCAGATGTTGTATTCGAGGCTACACCAAACCTGTTTACCCTCGATGGTCGCGTGGATGTCCCTTGGGCGCGCATCGTGGTGCACGATCTGCCGGAAAGCGCAGTAGGCGTCTCCAGCGATGTGGTGATGCTTAACGATAACCTGCAACCGGAAGAGCCGAAAACGGCGTCGATTCCGATTAACAGTAACCTGATTGTCCACGTTGGCAATAATGTGCGCATTGACGCCTTTGGCCTGAAAGCGCGACTGACGGGCGATCTTAACGTCGTTCAGGACAAACAAGGGCTGGGCCTGAACGGGCAGATCAACATCCCTGAAGGGCGCTTCCATGCCTATGGTCAGGATCTGATTGTGCGTAAGGGTGAGTTACTGTTCTCTGGTCCGCCGGATCAACCGTATCTTAATATTGAAGCTATTCGTAACCCTGATGCTACAGAAGACGACGTAATCGCCGGAGTTCGCGTCACTGGTCTGGCGGACGAACCGAAAGCGGAGATCTTCTCTGACCCGGCGATGTCGCAACAAGCTGCATTGTCTTATTTGCTACGTGGACAAGGGCTGGAGAGCGATCAGAGCGACAGTGCGGCAATGACCTCGATGCTGATTGGTCTGGGGGTTGCGCAAAGTGGCCAGATTGTGGGTAAAATCGGCGAGACGTTTGGCGTAAGCAATTTAGCGCTCGACACCCAGGGAGTAGGCGACTCCTCCCAGGTAGTGGTCAGCGGCTATGTATTGCCAGGTCTGCAAGTGAAATATGGCGTGGGTATATTTGACTCTATAGCAACACTCACGTTACGTTATCGCCTGATGCCTAAGCTATATCTGGAAGCCGTGTCTGGTGTAGACCAGGCACTGGATTTGCTCTATCAGTTCGAGTTTTAGCAATGCGAATATTTGTCTACGGCAGTTTACGCCACAAACAAGGCAACAGTCACTGGATGACCAATGCCCAGTTACTGGGCGATTTCAGTATCGATAACTACCAGTTGTATAGCCTGGGCCACTATCCAGGCGCAGTTCCGGGGAACGGAACAGTACACGGTGAAGTTTATCGTATTGACAACGCCACGCTGGCCGAACTTGATGCCTTGCGCACCAGGGGCGGTGAATACGCGCGCCAGTTGATTCAGACGCCGTACGGGAGTGCATGGATGTACGTTTATCAACGACCCGTCGATGGATTAAAGCTAATTGAAAGCGGCGACTGGTTAGACAGGGATAAGTAATAATAAAAGCACGCCACCTTCGGGTGGCGTTGTTTTATGCGATGTATCTCGCGATTTTTTTTTGTAACTTTTCCATCTTTTGCTTTTCTCTCCGAGCCGCTTTCCATATCTGCAATCGCATAAAAAACTCTGCTGGCGTTCACAAATGTGCAGGGGTAAAACGTTTCCTGTAGCACCGTGAGTTATACTTTGTATAACTTAAGGAGGTGCAGATGCGTATTACCATAAAAAGATGGGGGAACAGTGCAGGTATGGTCATTCCCAATATCGTAATGAAAGAACTTAACTTACAGCCGGGGCAGAGCGTGGAAGCGCAGGTGAGCAACAACCAACTGATTCTGACACCCATCTCCAGGCGCTACTCGCTTGATGAACTGCTGGCACAGTGTGACATGAACGCCGCGGAACTTAGCGAGCAGGATGTCTGGGGTAAATCCACCCCTGCGGGTGACGAAATATGGTAAAGAAAAGTGAATTTGAACGGGGAGACATTGTGCTGGTTGGCTTTGATCCAGCAAGCGGCCATGAACAGCAAGGTGCTGGTCGACCTGCGCTTGTGCTCTCCGTTCAAGCCTTTAATCAACTGGGAATGACGCTGGTGGCCCCCATTACGCAGGGCGGAAATTTTGCCCGTTATGCCGGATTTAGCGTTCCTTTACATTGCGAAGAAGGCGATGTGCACGGCGTGGTGCTGGTGAATCAGGTGCGGATGATGGATCTACGCGCCCGGCTGGCAAAGCGTATTGGTCTGGCTGCGGATGAGGTGGTGGAAGAGGCGTTATTACGCTTGCAGGCGGTGGTGGAATAAGGTGTGTTTATTTATCGCGGGCATAAAAAAACCCTTACTAACCGAAGCCCGGTGTTCAGGGTTATTGCGCTATAAGAACTTATTTATTCTTTGCGCGCTCGAAGGAGGCAACGATTTCAGCTTTAGCGGCTTCTGCGTTTTCCCAACCTTCAACTTTCACCCACTTGCCTTTTTCGAGGTCTTTGTAGTGCTCGAAGAAGTGAGCGATCTGCGCTTTCAGCAGCTCTGGCAGATCGTTAACGTCTTTAATGTGATCGTATTCTTTGCTCAGCTTGGTGTGCGGAACAGCAATCAGTTTCGCATCTTCACCGGCTTCGTCGGTCATTTTCAGAACGCCAACCGGACGGCAACGGATCACAGAACCCGGCTGCAGCGGGTACGGAGTCGGGACCAGTACGTCAACCGGGTCACCGTCCAGAGACAGAGTGTGGTTGATATAGCCGTAGTTGCACGGATAGAACATCGCGGTGGACATGAAGCGGTCAACGAACAGTGCGCCGCTCTCTTTGTCGATTTCGTATTTGATCGGATCTGCGTTAGCCGGGATCTCAATAACAACGTAGATGTCTTCCGGCAGATCTTTACCCGCAGGGACGTTGAGTAAGCTCATGTCTGTTTCCTTTAAAAATATGTGGCAAACAAGTGCCGAGTATTATAGCCAACTCGCGCCGAATGTCTTCGCTTGTTTTCGTCTTCATTTTCCTTTTTCGCCAGTTTTAAGACGGTATACAGAGCAGGAAAATCCATAACCGTAGCCGCATTTTTCATAGTGAGATGAAAGCGATTACAAACTTGTGATTAACGTTTTATTTACTTTTATGAAGTGTGATGTAACGCAATCCGTTACATAACGAATTGTCTATAGTTTTTCCGCGAACATCTTTTCACCAATAATAATTACCCCGACGAGGACAACCCTATGTGGAAACGCTTACTTGTAGTCTCTGCAGTCTCGGCAGCCATGTCGTCTATGGCGTTGGCCGCTCCATTAACCGTAGGATTTTCGCAGGTCGGATCGGAATCCGGCTGGCGCGCTGCAGAAACCAATGTGGCGAAAAGTGAGGCCGAAAAACGCGGAATTACGCTGAAAATTGCCGATGGTCAGCAAAAGCAGGAAAACCAGATTAAAGCGGTACGTTCCTTCGTCGCGCAAGGGGTGGATGCGATCTTTATCGCTCCGGTGGTCGCGACAGGTTGGGAACCGGTATTAAAAGAGGCGAAAGATGCCGAAATCCCGGTCTTCTTGCTCGACCGTTCCATCGATGTGAAAGACAAATCTCTCTATATGACCACCGTTACTGCCGACAACATCCTCGAAGGTAAGTTGATCGGTGACTGGCTGGTAAAAGAAGTGAATGGCAAACCATGCAACGTGGTGGAGCTGCAGGGCACCGTTGGGGCCAGCGTCGCCATTGACCGCAAGAAAGGCTTTGCCGAAGCCATTAAGAATGCGCCAAATATCAAAATTATCCGCTCGCAGTCAGGTGACTTTACCCGCAGTAAAGGCAAAGAAGTCATGGAAAGCTTTATCAAAGCGGAAAACAACGGCAAAAACATCTGCATGGTTTACGCCCATAACGATGACATGGTGATTGGCGCAATTCAGGCAATTAAAGAAGCGGGCCTGAAACCGGGCAAAGATATCCTCACGGGTTCCATTGACGGTGTACCGGACATCTACAAAGCGATGATTGATGGCGAAGCGAACGCCAGTGTTGAACTGACGCCGAATATGGCGGGACCCGCTTTTGACGCGCTGGAGAAATACAAAAAAGACGGCACCATGCCTGAAAAGCTGACGTTAACCAAATCCACCCTTTACCTGCCTGATACCGCAAAAGAAGAGTTAGAGAAGAAGAAAAATATGGGGTATTGAGGGTTGCTATGCCTGATGCCGATTCGTAGGCCGGATAAGGCGCTCGCGCCGCATCCGGCGGTGGTGCGCTGAAGCCTGATGCGACGCTTACCGCGTCTTATCATGCCTACGAGTTCGGTGCTCTGTGTAGGCCGGATAAGGCGTTCACGCCGCATCCGGCAGTGGTGCAACACCGGACTTAACACCGTGCACAATCTGTCCCCTCGCCCCTTCGGGGAGAGGGTTAGGGTGAGGGGGACAAACGGCGCAGCTCTTAACATCAGGCACGATCTATTCCCAGACTTTTAGAGCGTGGCTAAGGGGGAAACCATGACGACCGACCAACACCAGGAAATCCTCCGCACCGAAGGATTAAGTAAATTTTTCCCCGGCGTCAAAGCGTTAGACAACGTTGATTTCAGCCTGCGCCGTGGCGAAATCATGGCGCTGCTCGGTGAAAACGGGGCGGGAAAATCGACGCTAATCAAAGCATTAACCGGTGTATACCACGCCGATCGCGGCACCATCTGGCTGGAAGGCCAGGCTATCTCACCGAAAAATACCGCCCATGCACAACAACTCGGCATCGGAACCGTTTATCAGGAAGTCAACCTGCTACCCAATATGTCGGTCGCTGATAATCTATTCATAGGTCGCGAACCCAAACGTTTCGGCTTTCTACGCCGCAAAGAGATGGAAAAGCGTGCCACCGAACTGATGACATCTTACGGTTTCTCCCTCGACGTGCGTGAACCGCTTAACCGCTTTTCAGTCGCGATGCAGCAAATCGTCGCCATTTGCCGGGCTATCGATCTCTCTGCCAAAGTGCTGATCCTCGATGAACCCACCGCCAGTCTCGACACTCAGGAAGTAGAATTACTGTTTGGCCTGATGCGTCAGTTGCGCGATCGCGGCGTCAGCCTGATCTTTGTCACTCACTTTCTCGATCAGGTCTATCAGGTCAGCGATCGGATCACCGTCTTACGCAACGGCAGTTTCGTAGGCTGTCGGGAAACGCGCGAGCTACCGCAGATCGAACTGGTAAAAATGATGCTGGGGCGCGAGCTGGATACCCACGCGCTACAGCGTGCCGGGCGAACATTGTTGAGCGACAAACCCGTTGCCGCGTTCAAAAATTACGGCAAAAAAGGAACGATCGCACCGTTTGATCTCGAAGTACGCCCCGGCGAGATCGTCGGCCTGGCAGGCTTGCTGGGATCCGGACGTACCGAAACCGCCGAAGTGATCTTCGGTATCAAACCTGCTGACAGCGGCACGGCGTTGATCAAAGGCAAACCGCAAACCCTGCGATCGCCACATCAGGCTTCAGTACTGGGCATCGGATTCTGCCCGGAAGACAGGAAAACCGATGGCATCATCGCTGCCGCCTCGGTGCGGGAAAATATCATCCTCGCTCTCCAGGCCCAGCGCGGCTGGCTACGACCCATTTCCCGCAAAGAGCAGCAAGAGATTGCCGAACGCTTTATCCGCCAGCTTGGCATTCGCACACCTTCAACTGAACAACCGATTGAATTTCTCTCTGGCGGCAATCAGCAAAAAGTGTTGCTTTCACGTTGGCTACTGACCCGACCGCAATTTCTGATCCTCGACGAGCCAACCCGCGGCATTGATGTTGGTGCCCACGCCGAGATCATCCGCCTGATTGAAACGCTGTGTGCTGACGGTCTGGCGCTGTTGGTGATCTCCTCCGAACTGGAAGAGCTGGTGGGCTATGCCGATCGGGTGATTATCATGCGCGATCGCAAACAGGTGGCGGAGATCCCGCTGGCAGAGCTTTCCGTTCCGGCGATCATGAACGCCATTGCGGCGTAAGGAGAACAGTGTGATGCCTCAATCTCTCCCGGACACTACGCCGCCGAAAAGGCGCTTTCGCTGGCCAACGGGAATGCCGCAGCTGGCGGCGCTATTGCTGGTGCTGCTGGTCGATAGCCTGGTAGCCCCGCATTTCTGGCAGGTGGTGCTTCAGGATGGGCGTTTGTTCGGTAGCCCTATCGACATTCTTAACCGTGCAGCTCCCGTTGCGTTACTGGCGATTGGTATGACGCTGGTGATCGCCACCGGTGGGATTGATCTCTCCGTAGGGGCGGTGATGGCTATCGCCGGAGCCACAACGGCTGCGATGACGGTCGCGGGATTCAGCCTGCCGATTGTTTTGTTAAGCGCCCTGGGCACCGGCATCCTGGCGGGATTGTGGAACGGCATACTGGTAGCGATCCTCAAAATTCAGCCGTTTGTCGCCACCCTGATCCTGATGGTCGCCGGGCGCGGCGTGGCGCAACTGATCACCGCCGGGCAGATCGTCACGTTTAACTCGCCGGATCTCTCATGGTTTGGCAGCGGATCGCTGTTGTTCCTGCCAACGCCGGTCATTATCGCGGTGCTGACGCTTCTCCTGTTCTGGCTGTTGACCCGCAAAACGGCGCTGGGGATGTTTATCGAAGCCGTTGGTATCAACATTCGGGCGGCAAAAAATGCCGGGGTAAACACGCGGATCATCGTCATGCTCACCTACGTGTTGAGCGGGCTGTGTGCGGCGATTGCGGGCATTATCGTGGCGGCGGATATTCGCGGTGCCGATGCCAATAACGCCGGGTTATGGCTGGAGCTGGACGCCATTCTTGCGGTGGTGATTGGCGGCGGATCGCTGATGGGCGGGCGCTTTAACCTGCTGCTCTCAGTCGTGGGGGCGCTGATTATTCAGGGGATGAACACCGGAATTTTACTTTCTGGCTTTCCGCCGGAGATGAACCAGGTCGTAAAAGCGGTGGTGGTGCTTTGTGTGCTGATTGTTCAGTCGCAACGCTTTATCAGTCTGATTAAAGGAGTACGTAGCCATGATAAAACGTAACTTGCCGCTGATGATCACCATCGGTGTCTTTGTGCTGGGCTATCTCTACTGCCTGACCCAGTTTCCCGGTTTTGCTTCCACAAGAGTGATCTGCAATATCCTGACCGATAACGCCTTTCTTGGGATAATCGCCGTTGGCATGACCTTTGTGATCCTCTCTGGCGGTATCGATCTCTCCGTCGGTTCGGTGATCGCCTTTACTGGCGTGTTTCTGGCAAAAGTGATTGGCGATTTCGGCCTCTCGCCGCTGCTGGCGTTTCCGCTAGTGCTGGTGATGGGCTGTGCCTTTGGCGCATTTATGGGGCTTTTGATCGACGCCCTGAAGATCCCGGCATTTATCATTACCCTGGCAGGAATGTTCTTTTTGCGCGGCGTCAGCTATCTCGTTTCAGAAGAGTCGATCCCGATAAACCATCCCATTTATGACACGCTCTCAAGCCTTGCGTGGAAAATCCCTGGCGGCGGTCGCTTAAGTGCGATGGGACTGCTGATGCTGGCGGTGGTGGTTATCGGCATATTCCTCGCGCATCGTACCCGTTTTGGTAATCAGGTATACGCCATTGGCGGCAACGCAACGTCGGCAAACCTGATGGGGATTTCTACCCGCAGCACCACTATTCGCATTTATATGCTCTCCACCGGACTGGCAACGCTGGCGGGGATTGTCTTCTCGATTTATACCCAGGCCGGATATGCGCTGGCGGGCGTAGGTGTGGAACTGGATGCTATCGCCTCAGTGGTAATTGGCGGTACGCTTTTGAGCGGTGGCGTTGGAACGGTATTAGGGACGCTTTTTGGCGTGGCGATTCAGGGGCTAATTCAGACTTATATCAACTTTGACGGTACGCTGAGTTCCTGGTGGACGAAAATCGCCATCGGCATTTTGCTGTTCATTTTTATTGCCTTACAGCGTGGATTAACGGTGCTGTGGGAGAATCGTCAGAGTTCGCCAGTGACAAGAGTCAATATTGCGCAGCGATAAAAACGCCTCTCCGTGTGGAGAGGCGCAGGAGATTACGCGTCCGGGAATTCACGGATAAAGCGTTCGACATCTTCAACCATATGGTCGTTGCCGACAAAGAACGAACGGCGCTGGTGCAGAGTTTCCGGGATGATATCCAGAATACGCTCTTTGCCATCGCTCGCTTTACCGCCCGCTTGTTCCGCCAGGAATGCCATCGGGTTGCACTCATACAGCAAACGCAGTTTGCCGTCCGGGTGGCTGGCGGTGCTTGGGTAGAGATAAATACCGCCTTTCAGCAGGTTACGGTGGAAATCCGCGACCAGTGAACCGATATAACGTGAGGTATACGGGCGGTTGGTGGATTTATCTTCTTCCTGGCAGAATTTAATGTACTTCTTCACCCCGTTCGGAAACTTAATGTAGTTTCCTTCGTTGATGGAGTAGGTTTTGCCTTTCTCCGGGAAGCGCATCCGTTCCTGGCACAGGCAGAAAACGCCCAGCGAAGGATCGTAAGTAAAGGCGTGAACACCGCATCCGGTGGTGTAAACCAGCATGGTAGAGGAGCCGTATACCACGTAACCTGCCGCAACCTGTTTGTTACCAGGCTGGAGGAAATCTTCTTCCGTTACCGGCGTGCCAACAGGCGTAACGCGGCGGTAGATGGAGAAAATGGTACCGACAGAGACGTTAACATCGATGTTGGACGAGCCATCCAGGGGGTCCATCAGCACCACGTATTTTGCGTGTTCACAGCCTTCAAAGACGACAATCTCATCTTCTTCTTCAGAGGCAATGCCCGCAACGATATCGCGTGCTTTCAGTGCGGCTTTCAGTTTTTCATTAGCGAACAAGTCGAGTTTCTGCTGAACCTCGCCCTGCACGTTCTCAGCACCGCTGGCACCCAGGATATCAACCAGTCCTGCTTTGTTGATATCGCGATGGATAATCTTGGCGCCCAGTTTTATTGCCGACAGCAAAGCAGTGAGCTCACCGGTAGCATGAGAAAACTCGTGCTGCTTTTCGACAATAAATTCACCTAACGTTTTCATAAAACTTTCCCTGCAATGTTTATGGAGTAAAGCGACCGCAACAATCTTAACAAATAATCTCAATGTTGCGCTCAGGTGAATCGCGCCAGCAAATTGCGGATTATCCTGAAATGCGTTTCTCACTTGCCCGACATATGCGTAAAATGAGCGGCAGATTAAAAAAGGATAGTGACGTATGCGCATTCATATTTTAGGAATTTGTGGCACATTTATGGGCGGTCTGGCGATGCTGGCGCGCCAGTTAGGCCATGAAGTAACGGGTTCGGACGCCAATGTGTATCCGCCGATGAGCACCTTACTTGAGAAGCAAGGCATTGAGCTGATTCAGGGTTACGATGCCAGCCAGCTCGATCCGCAGCCGGATCTGGTGATTATTGGCAACGCCATGACCCGTGGAAATCCGTGTGTGGAAGCGGTACTGGAAAAAAACATCCCTTATATGTCAGGTCCACAGTGGCTGCACGATTTTGTGCTGCGCGACCGCTGGGTGCTGGCGGTTGCCGGTACACACGGCAAAACTACCACCGCGGGAATGGCGACCTGGATTCTGGAACAGTGCGGTTACAAACCGGGATTTGTGATCGGCGGTGTGCCGGGGAACTTTGAGGTTTCGGCGCGTCTGGGCGAAAGCGACTTCTTTGTTATCGAAGCGGATGAGTATGACTGCGCCTTCTTCGACAAACGCTCTAAATTTGTCCATTACTGCCCGCGTACGCTGATCCTCAACAACCTTGAGTTCGATCACGCCGATATCTTTGACGACCTGAAAGCGATCCAGAAACAGTTCCACCATCTGGTGCGTATCGTTCCGGGGCAGGGCCGTATTATCTGGCCGGAAAATGACATCAACCTGAAACAGACCATGGCGATGGGCTGCTGGAGCGAGCAGGAGCTGGTGGGTGAGCAGGGTCACTGGCAGGCGAAAAAGCTGACCACTGACGCTTCTGAATGGGAAGTCTTGCTGGATGGCGAAAAAGTGGGCGAAGTGAAATGGTCGCTGGTGGGCGAACATAATATGCACAATGGCCTGATGGCGATTGCGGCGGCTCGCCATGTTGGTGTAGCGCCTGCAGATGCCGCTAACGCGCTGGGTTCGTTTATTAACGCTCGTCGCCGTCTGGAGTTGCGTGGTGAAGCGAATGGCGTGACGGTATATGACGATTTTGCCCATCACCCGACGGCAATTCTGGCAACGCTTGCGGCGCTGCGTGGCAAAGTTGGTGGTACGGCGCGCATTATTGCTGTGCTGGAGCCGCGCTCGAATACCATGAAAATGGGGATCTGCAAAGACGATCTGGCACCTTCATTAGGTCGTGCCGATGAAGTCTTCCTGCTGCAACCGGCGCATATTCCGTGGCAGGTGGCAGAAGTGGCAGAAGCCTGCGTTCAGCCTGCACACTGGAGTGGCGATGTGGATACGCTGGCAGATATGGTGGTGAAAACCGCTCAGCCTGGCGACCATATTCTGGTCATGAGCAACGGCGGTTTTGGTGGGATCCATCAGAAACTGCTGGATGGTCTGGCGAAGAAGGCGGAAGCTGCGCAGTAATTCGGCCTCAGCCTGAGATAGCATTGCCGGATAAGGCGTTTACGCCGCATCCGGCATTTGAGCATAGTGCCTGATGCGACGCTTGATGCGTCTTATCAGGCCTACAGGTGCACCGCATCCGGCAAACCATACTCACATCAACAACGAAAATTACCCTTCATTCTCCGCCAGTTCGCGCAGATACTGGAAAATCTGGCGTGCGGATTTCGGCGGCTTATTCCCTTCTTTCTCTTTCTTCGCGTTGCGGATCAGAGTACGCAGCTGCTGACGATCGGCATCGGGCCACAGATTTAATACCTCAGCGATGGCGTCATCACCTTGATCGATCAGACGATCGCGCAGGTTTTCCAGTTTATGGAACAGCACCACCTGCTGGTTGTGACGGTTTTTCAGCTTATCCAGCGCCTGACGGATCGGTTCTACATCGCGCTGGCGCAGCATCTTACCGATGAGCTGCAACTGGCGGCGGCGACCTTCCATCTTAATACGCTGGGCGAGCTCAATAGCCGCGCGCAGATCCGCATCTAACGGGATCTTATCCAGCGCGTTTTTCCCCAGATCAACAATTTCCGCGCCAAGGCGTTTTAGCTCCTCGGCATCACGTTTAATTTCACTTTTACTGACCCAGATAATTTCATCGTCTTCGTCTTCGATGTCATCACCGGGAACGTCGTCGAGCCAGTCTTCGGGCTGCTTAGTCATCTCAGGCTCCTTAAAAAAAGAGGCTAATGTTACCAGTTAAGATGCGCACTGAAAAACGGTTCTCTGTTAGACTTCAGAGAAACTCTCTACATTATGGCACTTGCAATGAAAGTAATCTCTCAAGTTGAAGCGCAGCGCAAGATTCTGGAAGAAGCAGTTTCCACTGCGCTGGAGTTGGCCTCAGGCAAATCGGACGGTGCGGAAGTTGCCGTCAGCAAGACCACCGGCATTAGCGTAAGCACGCGTTATGGTGAAGTGGAGAATGTTGAATTCAATAGCGATGGCGCGCTGGGGATCACTGTTTATCACCAGAACCGCAAAGGTAGCGCATCATCCACCGATTTAAGCCCGCAGGCCATTGCCCGTACTGTACAGGCGGCGCTGGATATTGCCCGTTATACCTCGCCAGATCCCTGTGCCGGCGTGGCAGACAAAGAGCTGCTGGCCTTTGACGCACCAGATCTCGACTTGTTCCACCCTGCGGAAGTTTCCCCGGATGAAGCCATTGAACTGGCGGCCCGCGCAGAACAGGCGGCATTGCAGGCGGACAAACGCATTACCAATACCGAAGGTGGCAGCTTTAACAGCCACTACGGTGTCAAAGTTTTTGGCAACAGCCACGGCATGTTGCAGGGTTACTGCTCAACGCGTCATTCGCTCTCCAGCTGTGTAATTGCCGAAGAAAATGGCGATATGGAGCGTGATTACGCCTACACCATTGGCCGCGCGATGAGCGATCTGCAAACGCCAGAGTGGGTCGGGGCCGACTGTGCTCGCCGTACTTTATCGCGCCTGTCACCGCGTAAACTCTCCACCATGAAAGCGCCAGTCATTTTTGCCAATGAAGTGGCAACCGGGCTTTTTGGCCATCTGGTGGGGGCGATAGCGGGTGGCTCGGTTTACCGTAAATCTACCTTTCTGCTGGATTCGCTGGGTAAACAAATTCTGCCGGACTGGCTGACCATTGAAGAGCATCCGCATCTGCTGAAAGGGCTGGCGTCGACGCCATTCGACAGCGAAGGTGTGCGCACCGAGCGTCGCGATATTATTAAAGATGGCATCCTGACTCAGTGGCTGCTGACCAGCTACTCGGCGCGGAAACTGGGGCTGAAAAGCACCGGACATGCGGGCGGTATTCACAACTGGCGGATTGCCGGACAAGGGCTAAGCTTCGAACAAATGCTCAAAGAGATGGGCACCGGGCTGGTGGTGACGGAGCTGATGGGCCAGGGCGTGAGTGCCATTACCGGTGATTATTCCCGTGGTGCAGCGGGCTTCTGGGTAGAGAATGGCGAAATTCAGTATCCCGTTAGTGAAATCACCATCGCAGGTAATTTAAAAGATATGTGGCGCAATATTGTCACCGTCGGTAACGATATTGAAACACGCAGTAATATACAGTGTGGTTCTGTGCTGTTGCCGGAGATGAAAATCGCCGGGCAGTAAAAAACTGGCGCGACCTGCCGCGCTATAAACTAAAAAATTACACAAAATCATTCGCACTGCATCGAGACGGAAAGTGAATGAGGGCCGGGGAGCGTACTCGCAGTACGTGACCCGGGCGAATGAGCGTAGCCGTCGATGAGGCAGTGTGAAGGATGAAGTGTAAATAAAAAAGGAAGTGAGCAATGCGTAAAAGCCTGTTAGCTATTCTTGCAGTCTCCTCGTTGGTATTCAGTTCTGCGTCGTTTGCCGCTGATCTTGAAGACAATATGGAAACCCTCAACGACAATTTAAAAGTGATCGAAAAAGCGGATAACGCGGCGCAAGTCAAAGACGCGTTAACGAAGATGCGCGCCGCAGCGCTGGATGCGCAAAAAGCAACGCCGCCGAAGCTCGAAGATAAATCACCGGACAGCCCGGAAATGAAAGATTTCCGCCACGGTTTCGACATTCTGGTCGGTCAGATTGACGACGCGCTGAAGCTGGCAAATGAAGGTAAAGTAAAAGAAGCGCAGGCTGCTGCAGAGCAACTGAAAACGACCCGCAACGCCTATCACCAGAAGTATCGTTAATTCCTCATTTCCCTGTTGCCTGCACTCAGGTAACAGGGAACTTATCATCGCAAATGATGCACCACCTGATTGCTGCTGCCGCGCCAGATCAGGGAAGGGTCTTTTAAATCCTGCACAAATTTGCCGTCGACCAGTACGTTAATCAAATCAACAACCTGCATTTGCGCAGCGTTGAGTTCGTCGAGTTTATAGCCTGTCCACACCCAGATGTCTTTACCCGGACACTCGGCGCGGATGCGTTTTACCAGTTTCAGAATATCCGGCACGTTTTGCGGATGCAGCGGATCGCCGCCGGAGAGGGAAATACCCTGGCGTTTGATACGAGTGTCATTCAGATCGTTAATAATCTGGTCTTCCATTGCTTTAGTAAATGTCTGACCGGAATTTACCCGCCATGTGCTTTTGTTATAGCAACCGGGGCATTCATGAACACACCCGGAGACAAACAGGGTGCAGCGAGTGCCGGGGCCGTTGACGATGTCGACAGGATAGTACTGATGATAATTCATTGTTTCGCCTGGCTTATCAGTCCGCGTATAGGATGCATCCGGTAATCAACGCCTGATGCGACGCTGTCGCGTCTTATCAGACCTACAATCGTTGTTGCCATGTAGGCCGGATAAGGCGTTTACGCCGCATCCGGCATTTGCTTAACGTAGAGTGAAGATTAACCTATCTGCCCATTCCCCAAATGTTTAACGCGGCGCTTAACTTCTTCCTGCTTACCGGCGTTAAATGGACGTGCATCCGGGCTACCTAAATATCCGCACACGCGGCGAGTCACCGACACACGGGAGGCGTCATGGTTACCACATTTCGGGCAAGTGAAGCCTTTGCTGGTGCACTCGAACTCACCGGTAAAGCCACACTCGTAGCACTCATCAATCGGTGTATTGGTGCCGTAATACGGTACATGCTGATAGCTGTAATCCCAGACATCTTCCAGCGCCTTCAGGTTGTGCTGAATGTTTGGATACTCGCCGTAGCAAATGAAACCACCGTTCGCCAGCGGCGGGTAAGGCGCTTCAAAGTCGATCTTGTCGTACGGGTTCACCTTCTTCTCCACATCGAGGTGGAAACTGTTGGTGTAGTAACCTTTATCGGTCACGCCCGGCACCACGCCAAACTCAGCAGTATCGAGACGGCAGAAGCGGTCGCACAGGTTTTCACTCGGCGTGCTGTAGAGACTGAAACCATAACCCGTTTCTTCTTTCCACTGATCCACTGCCTGGCGCAGACGTTCAACAATGGCGATACCTTTCGCGCGAAGCTGCTCGTTGTCGTAAACATGCTCGCCGCCGAACAGCGCGTTAATGGTTTCGTGGATGCCGATGTAACCCAGCGAAATAGACGCACGACCGTTTTTGAAGATTTCAGAAACATCATCGTCAGCATTCAGACGTACGCCACAAGCACCTTCCATATAGAGGATCGGGGCCACGCGCGCTTTCACGCCTTCGAGACGAGCGATACGGGTCATCAGCGCCTTACGTGCCAGCACCAGACGTTCATCCAGCAGCTTCCAGAAGGTGGCTTCATCGCCTTTTGCTTCCAGAGCAATACGCGGCAGGTTCAGGCTGATCACGCCGAGGTTGTTACGACCATCGTGGATCTGCTCGCCGTTTTCATTTTCCCACACGCCGAGGAAGCTGCGGCAGCCCATCGGGGTTTTAAACGAACCGGTGACTTTCACTACCTGATCGTAGTTCAGGATATCCGGATACATGCGCTTGCTTGCGCACTCCAGCGCCAGCTGTTTGATGTCGTAGTTCGGATCGCCTTTTTTATGGTTCAGACCATCGCGAATCGCAAACACCAGTTTCGGGAACACCGCAGTTTTACGGTTTTTACCGAGGCCTGCGATACGGTTACGCAGGATCGATTCCTGAATCAGGCGCGATTCCCAGCTGGTGCCCAGACCAAAACCAAAGGTTACAAACGGCGTCTGACCGTTGGCGGTGTGCAGGGTGTTTACTTCGTACTCCAGCGACTGGAAGGCATCGTAGCACTCTTTGATGGTACGAGAGTTTGCGTAGCCTTCGGCGTCCGGGATGTTCCACTCTTCTGCGGTCTTGCGATGTTTGTTGTAGCTGGCGGTAACAAACGGCGCCAGCACTTCATCGATACGGTTAATGGTGGTGCCGCCATAAATATGGCTGGCGACCTGAGCAATAATCTGCGCAGTTACCGCGGTTGCCGTAGAGATCGACTTCGGCGGTTCAATCTCGGCGTTCCCCATCTTAAAGCCCTGGGTCAGCATGCCTTTCAGGTCGATCAACATGCAGTTGAACATCGGGAAGAACGGCGAGTAATCGAGATCGTGATAGTGAATATCGCCACGCTCATGTGCCTGCACCACGTCACGCGGCAGCAGGTGCTGACGTGCATAGTGTTTAGCCACGATCCCGGCCAGCAGGTCGCGCTGGGTTGGAATCACCTTGCTGTCTTTGTTGGCGTTTTCGTTGAGTAACGAGGCGTTGGTCTGCTCGACCAGACCACGGATCTCCTGGTTCAGGCGACCGCGTTTTTCACGTTCAATGTCGCGATCGTGACGGTACTCGATGTAAGCACGAGCCAGTTGTTTGTATGGACCCGACATCAGCTGGTTTTCAACTGCGGTCTGGATCTCGTTGATATCCACCTGGTTGCGGCCCTGCATCTGCTCGCTGACAACCGCGGCAACAGTGGCGCAATAATCGGCATCATCGACTTCCGCTGCTTTAGCTGCACGCAGAATCGCTTCTTTGATGCGCTCTGATTTAAACGGCACTTTGCAGCCGTCTCGTTTCATCACATGCGGTGTCATGATCGCTCCATATTTTTAAGAACAGGTTATCCACAGAAATTGGGAAAGGCGTTTTCCGGTTTTTTCGTTTCGTTTTCCGGTGCTTTCCGCAATCGCCATCCGCTTATCCACAACGCCGCACCTTTTTCGTGGGGAGCTGTAGTAGCAATTATAGTCGATTAATACAACATATTGGGTTGGGACGCATTTTAAAGTCTATATATAGTGCTTTGCATCAAGGATGTTTGAACTTTTTTTGATGTAGCTCAAAGTAAAAAGCAGAGCGTACGGATGACGGGCGCTACAGCGTTATGTAAATTTTTTAATGAATTTGCTGGTTGAAAAATCAACAAAAACAACATGCTGACAGACAAAACCCCGGAATGACAGGCATTCCCGGGGCTTAGCGGATACTTACTTCTGTAACCACCAGACAGCCTCAAAAGGCCGTAAAGTCATGGCACAGGGTTGTGGTGAGGCTTCTTCGTAGTTATGCATCACAAGCTGCCAGTTGCCGCGCATTTGCCCTGGCTGCCAGGGTTGGATCTCACGGCTAAGGTTGGCAATGACCAGCAAGGTTTGCCCCTTCCATTCACGGCGATAGCACCACAATACAGGGCTGTTTGGCAGCAGATCCTGGTAATTGCCCCATGTCAGGATGGCTTCTTGCTTACGCAGTGCGATTAACTTTTGGTAGGTGTAAAACACCGAGGAGTCATCGGCCAGCGCGGCTTCTACGTTGATTTGTTGATAGTTATCGCCCAGGCCAATCCACGGTTCGCCAGCCGTAAACCCGGCATTATCGCCGTTGCTCCATTGCATGGGCGTGCGGCTGTTGTCACGGGATTTACTGGCGAGGATTGCCAATAACTCGTCGGCATCACGACCATCGTTGCGCAGCTCGGCAAACATATTGAGGCTCTCCACGTCGCGATAGTCAGTAATGCGCGTGAAATGCGGGTTGGTCATGCCAATCTCTTCGCCCTGGTAGATATACGGCGTTCCCTGCATGCCATGCAGCACCATCGCCAGCATTTTTGCCGCAGGCACGCGGTATTCACCTTCATCACCAAAGCGAGAAATAATGCGCGGCTGATCGTGGTTACACCAGAACAAGGCATTCCATGCCACGTTGTGCATTCCTTGTTGCCAGTGGCGGAACAATGTTTTCAACGCCACAAAGTCAGGTTTAGCCAGCGTCCATTTTTCACCACCGGGATAATCGACCTTCAGGTGATGAAAATTAAAGGTCATCGACAATTCACTGCCTGTCAGTGCCGCGTATCGCTGGCAATGCTCAAGGCTGGTGGAGGACATTTCACCTACGGTCATTAACCCGCGTGGCGTAAACACATCGCGGTTCATCTCGTGCAAAAACTCGTGTGCTCGTGGCCCGTCGGTGTAAAAGCGACGCCCGTCGCCATCCAGGTCTTCAGGGAAACGCGGGTCTTTGGAGATCAGATTCACCACATCCAGGCGCAACCCGTCGACCCCACGATCGGCCCAGAATTCACAGACTTTTTTCAGCTCTGCGCGTACCGCTGGATTCTCCCAGTTGAGATCCGCCTGTTCTGGTGCAAAGAGATGCAAATAGTACTGTTCGCTTTCCGCATGCCAGCGCCACGCACTACCGCCAAATTTTGAACGCCAGTTGTTCGGTGGCGTTTCTGGTTCGCCATCGCGCCAGATATAAAACTGGCGGTAAGGGCTTTCTTTGTTCAGCGCCTCGCGAAACCAGGCATGTTGGGTAGAGGTATGGTTAAACACCATATCGAGAATGATACGAATCCCGCGCGATTTTGCCTGCGTCACCAGTTCGTCAAAATCGTCCAGCGTGCCGTAGGTGGGATCAATCGCCGTATAGTTCGCTACGTCGTAACCGTTATCGACCTGGGGAGAGATATAAAAGGGGGTTAGCCAGATGGCATCAACGCCCAGTTTATGCAGATAGTCCAGGCGTTGGATAACGCCACGTAAATCGCCGGTGCCGCTACCCGTGGTGTCCTGAAAACTCTTTGGATAAATCTGGTAGATAACGCCGTTTTGCCACCAGTGGGGAAGATTAGTCATTACGTTATTCCTGCAAATGCGAGGGGGCGCAATTGCGCCCCGAAGAAAATTAAACAATATCCAGCGTGCCCAGGCGGTATTTCCGCTGATAGATAAACGAGGTGAGTACAATCGGGATGATGATGGCGATAACCATTGCCAGCGCAAATACCTGCCAGTAGCTCGGTTGAATCGAGAGAATTCCCGGCAGGCCGCCTACGCCGATACCATTCGCCATAACGCCGTTCAGGCCGCATAGTAATCCTGCCAGACCAGAACCAATCATCGCGCACAGCATCGGGAAGCGATATTTCAGGTTGATGCCGTACATTGCAGGCTCAGTGACCCCAAGCCAGGCGGAGATAGCGGCAGGCACGGAGATCTCGCGTTCATTGTGCTTGCGGCTGGAAATGATAATGCCTATCACGGCGGAGCCCTGAGCGATATTCGACAGCGCAATCAGCGGCCACACTGGCGTGCCACCCATGCTTTGAATCATCTGCAAATCAATAGCAAGGGTGGTCTGGTGTACGCCGGTGATCACCAGCGGCGCGTACAGGAAGCCAAACAATGCCGCACCAATCGGAGCAAAGCTGCCGGTCATCAGGTGACGTACCGCAAAGGCAACGCCATCGCCAATCATGCGACCAAACGGACCAATCAGCGCATGGGCGAGGAACACCGCGAGGATCAGCGAACAGACGGGCACCACCACCAGATAGAGGTAATCCGGTACGATGCGTTTAAGGCGAGTTTCAATAACGCCCAGCGCCAGCCCGGCTAACAGTGCCGGGATCACCTGCGCCTGATAGCCCACTTTGGCGATGCTGAACATGCCAAAGTCCCACACTTCCGGCAGCTGCTGCCCGAGCAGATAAGCGTTCATCAGCTGGGGGGAAACCAGTGTCACGCCAAGCACGATACCAAGGATCGGCGTGCCGCCCATTTTTTTCACCGCTGACCAGCAAATCCCGACCGGCAGGTAGAAGAAGATCGCTTCACCGATCAACCACAGAAAATCGTAGATCGTTTGCAGGGAAGGGTACATTTGCGCCAGCGTTTGACCGTTGCTCATGGGCAAATCGCCGATCACATTGCGAAAACCGAGGATCAAACCGCCGCTAATCAACGCGGGCAGCAACGGGAAGAAGATCTCCGCGAAATGAGAGATCAACTGCTCATGCCATTTCATATTCTGCCGGGCGGCTTTTTTTACCTGCTCTTTATCAACCTGCGCCTGTCCGGTTGACGCTATTAGTGCTTGATAGTAATCACCCACATTGGTGCCAATCACCACCTGAAATTGCCCGGCATTGGTGAAACAGCCTTTCACCATGGGGAGTTGCTCAATTTCTTTCGGTCTGGCATTGGCCGGTTGGTTGAGGACAAAGCGCAGGCGAGTAATACAGTGGCTCACTGTCGCAATATTGCCGCGCCCGCCGACCAGTTCAATCAACCGATCGATATCCGTTTGGTTTATTTTGCTCATCATAAAGCCCCATGGCAGATGACATTTTTGGTTGGCTGCAGAATATATTGCGCGGAAAAATTTAAAAACGGGAACGTTCCCGAAACGCAGCGAAGATCACAATTTATCGTTCAGGAAACGATCAGGACAGGGTGGCGGGGATGATGATTTGTTGCGGTTCGCTGCGCCCGGTTACCTGTGCGATCAATTGGCAGGCCGCCTGGCGTCCAGCTTCGGCGTAACCGGGATCTACGGTGACGATCTCCGGATGAAGGAATTTCATTAATGGCGTATTACCGACGCTCGCCAGTTGCAAGGTGTCGATGCGTTGCTCTTGCAGGTATTTACTTGCGCCAAGTGCCAGCGTGTCGGTTGCGCACAGTAAGGCGGTAGTTTCAGGCGTAATCACTTTTGCTACGTTCTCATAGCCTTGCTTCATAGCAAGGCCTGGCAGAGCGGCAACGGGATTCAGTTTATGCGCTTTGCAGAACGCCAGGTAGGCTTCGTGACGTCGCTTCCCGGTCGTCACGTCACTATGCGGCACGCCGAGATAACTGATATTACGATGCCCCTGGTCATACAGCCGTTGCATCAGGATCTTGATTGCCCCTTCGTCGTCATAACAGACCGAAGCAAAACCTTTTGCGTCACGCGCCAGCAGAACCAGCGATGACTGCCAGTGGGCTAACATTTCTTCTGTTATGCCAGTAAAACCGAACAGCACTACGCCGTCGATATTACGCCGTTTCAGCACCCCCAAATGTTCGGCAACTAATTGCGGGGAAAACTGACTTTCCATCATGATTGGGTCGTAACCTTGTTCATAGAACGCTGGCAGCATGGTTTGAACGGCGAGATTTTCTGACAACGAATCCAGGCGGGTAACAATGATGGCGACCACTTTATCGCTTTGCCCACGCATAGCGCGCGCAGAGCGGGAAGGGGAAAATCCATGCTGATTCATCACTGCTTCAACACGCTCGCGGGTGCGCTGGCTCACGCCGTTTTCGTTATTCAGCACCCGGGAAACTGTAGATTTCCCCACGCCGCTTAAGCGTGCGATGTCTTTGATGGTCAGCCGATTTTGCATCCTGTTGTCCTGTAACGTGTTGTTTAATTATTTGAGCCTAACTTTACCCGTGCATTCAGCAATGGGTAAAGTCTGGTTTATCGTTGGTTTAGTTGCCAGCAGGTATTATATCGCCATAGATGCTACGAATATTATTGGATTCTCCTTATTATTTGCGGCGCTTTATTCACTTACCGGAGGTTATATGGAACCTGATCCCACGCCTCTCCCTCGACGGAGATTAAAACTTTTCCGGTAAGCCCGTCTTTTCACGGCGTTACCGGATGCGTAAGGCCGTGACGTTTTAACGTCCCTGCTCAGCTTTATTACCTTCAGGTAAGGCTTCGCCACGCCTGAAGACATTTCTGTACTGTTTCAGACAGTGCGGAGGGACTCCTTATGTTTAAAGAAATCTTTACCCGGCTCATTCGCCATTTACCTTCCCGTCTGGTTCATCGTGATCCATTGCCTGGCGCGCAGCAGACAGTGAATACGGTGGTCCCGCCGTCCTTAAGTGCGCATTGCCTGAAAATGGCGGTGATGCCCGAAGAAGAATTGTGGAAAACGTTCGACACCCATCCGGAAGGGTTAAATCAGGCGGAAGTGGAATCTGCCCGCGAACAACATGGTGAAAATAAATTACCCGCACAACAACCGTCGCCGTGGTGGGTACATTTATGGGTCTGCTATCGCAACCCATTTAATATTTTACTCACCATTCTCGGCGCTATTTCTTACGCCACGGAAGATTTATTTGCCGCGGGCGTTATCGCGCTAATGGTCGCTATTTCTACGTTGCTGAACTTTATTCAGGAAGCACGTTCCACTAAAGCGGCAGATGCCCTGAAAGCGATGGTCAGCAATACCGCGACGGTGCTGCGCGTAATTAACGACAAAGGCGAAAATGGCTGGCTGGAGATCCCGATCGACCAGCTGGTGCCCGGCGATATTATAAAACTGGCGGCGGGGGATATGATCCCGGCAGATTTACGTATCTTGCAGGCGCGGGATCTGTTCGTCGCTCAGGCGTCGTTAACCGGTGAGTCTCTGCCCGTGGAAAAAGCCGCTACCACTCGCCAGCCGGAGCACAGCAATCCGCTGGAGTGTGACACCCTGTGTTTTATGGGCACCACCGTGGTGAGCGGCACGGCACAAGCAATGGTGATTGCTACAGGAGCCAATACCTGGTTTGGTCAACTGGCGGGGCGTGTTAGTGAGCAGGAAAGCGAGCCGAATGCCTTTCAGCAGGGGATCAGCCGCGTCAGTATGCTGCTGATTCGCTTTATGCTGGTGATGGCTCCGGTGGTGTTGCTTATCAACGGTTACACCAAAGGCGACTGGTGGGAAGCGGCACTGTTTGCGCTTTCGGTCGCGGTAGGCTTAACGCCGGAAATGTTGCCGATGATTGTTACCTCGACGCTGGCGCGCGGCGCAGTAAAGCTGTCGAAACAGAAAGTGATCGTCAAACATCTGGATGCTATTCAGAACTTTGGCGCAATGGATATTCTGTGCACTGATAAAACTGGCACTCTGACACAGGACAAAATTGTGCTGGAGAATCATACCGATATCTCCGGTAAAACCAGCGAACGCGTGCTGCATAGCGCGTGGTTGAACAGTCATTATCAGACCGGACTTAAAAACCTGCTCGATACAGCGGTGCTCGAAGGTACGGATGAAGAGTCAGCGCGCTCGCTGGCCAGTCGTTGGCAAAAAATTGATGAGATTCCGTTTGATTTCGAGCGTCGCCGGATGTCGGTGGTAGTGGCAGAAAATACCGAGCACCATCAGCTGGTTTGCAAAGGTGCATTGCAGGAAATCCTCAATGTGTGTTCGCAGGTGCGTCACAATGGCGAGATTGTGCCGCTCGATGACATCATGCTGCGTAAGATTAAGCGGGTTACTGATACGCTTAATCGTCAGGGGCTGCGCGTGGTTGCGGTGGCGACGAAATACCTGCCAGCGCGTGAAGGAGATTACCAGCGGGCGGATGAATCCGACCTGATCCTCGAAGGATATATTGCTTTCCTTGATCCGCCAAAAGAGACAACCGCTCCGGCACTGAAGGCATTAAAAGCGAGTGGAATCACCGTAAAAATCCTTACTGGCGACAGTGAGTTAGTTGCAGCGAAAGTGTGCCATGAAGTGGGGCTGGACGCGGGAGAGGTGGTCATTGGTAGTGATATTGAAACGCTATCTGACGACGAACTGGCAAATCTCGCACAGCGCACCACGCTGTTTGCCCGCCTGACGCCGATGCATAAAGAACGCATTGTGACCTTACTGAAGCGCGAAGGGCATGTGGTTGGCTTTATGGGCGATGGTATTAATGATGCGCCCGCCTTACGCGCTGCGGATATCGGCATTTCTGTGGACGGCGCGGTAGATATTGCCCGTGAAGCGGCTGATATCATCCTGCTGGAAAAAAGCCTGATGGTGCTGGAAGAGGGGGTTATTGAAGGACGTCGCACTTTCGCCAACATGCTGAAATACATCAAAATGACGGCGAGCTCCAACTTCGGTAATGTGTTCAGCGTGCTGGTGGCGAGTGCTTTCTTGCCCTTCCTGCCGATGTTGCCGTTACACTTGCTTATTCAGAACCTGCTGTATGATGTGTCACAGGTGGCGATCCCGTTTGATAACGTCGACGACGAGCAAATTCAAAAGCCGCAGCGTTGGAATCCGGCGGATCTGGGGCGCTTTATGATCTTCTTCGGACCGATCAGCTCGATCTTCGATATTCTGACGTTTTGCCTGATGTGGTGGGTATTCCATGCCAACACGCCGGAAACGCAAACGCTGTTCCAGTCGGGATGGTTTGTGGTGGGCTTACTGTCGCAAACGCTGATTGTGCATATGATCCGCACCCGCCGTGTGCCGTTTATTCAGAGCTGTGCATCGTGGCCGTTAATGATCATGACCGTGATCGTGATGATTGTCGGGATCGCATTGCCGTTTTCACCGCTGGCCAGTTATCTGCAACTGCAGGCGCTGCCGTTAAGCTATTTCCCGTGGCTGGTTGCGATTCTGGCAGGGTATATGACATTAACCCAGTTGGTGAAAGGATTTTATAGCCGTCGTTACGGCTGGCAATAAAGAATCAACTGGGCATGGTGGCCTGGATTCGAATTGCAGACAAAGTGAGTTTTGTTCATGCCGGATGCGGCGTAAATGCCTTATCCGGCCAACAAATTCAATAAATTGCAGGAATCACGTAGGCCTGATAAGCGTAGCGCATCAGGCGATTTTGTGTTTGTCATCAGACTTAATCCGGGCATGATAGCCCGGATTTCCATCAAGATTAGCGACGAACAGCGATCGCTTCGATCTCAATTTTCACGTCTTTCGGCAGACGGGCAACTTCAACGCAAGAACGTGCCGGGAAGGTGGCATTGTGTTCGGTGAAGAAGGCTTCGTAGGTAGCATTAACGGTTGCGAAGTCGTTCAGATCTTTCACAAACACGGTGGTTTTAACGATGTCGCCCACTTTCAGGCCTGCGGCTTCGACGATCGCTTTTACGTTATCCAGCGACTGACGTGCCTGTGCAGCGACGTCTGCCGGTACTTCGCCCGTTTTCGGATTTACCGGGATCTGGCCGGAGGTGATGATCATATTACCCAGATCAACGCCCTGTACGTAAGGACCGATAGCTGCCGGTGCATTTTCCGTCGCGATAGTTTTGCTCATGATTTCTCCTTTATTACAGCGGTAAAAAGTCTGGCTCATTATAGGGAGCCAGACTTTTATTACCAACCGCAATTAATTGGCCAGCACCACATTATGGGAAAACTCTTTTTCACAGTATTTGCATTTGAGCGCGATGTCATTGGCGCGTTTTCGCACGGCAAAGCTGGAAGAAACCGGTTCGGCATGGCTGATACAGTTGCTGTTCGGGCAGACCAGCACATTGTCGATGCGCTCTGGCAGACTGGGGCGCGATTTACCCACCACTTCATAGTTGTCGATACGGTTAACCGTGGCTTGCGGCGCATACAATGCCAGTTGATCTACCTGATCTTCACTCAAAAAGGTATTTTCGATTTTGATCAGATCTTTGCGGCCCATCTCGCCAGAAGGCAAGTTCAGACCGATGGTGATGCGCTGATCCGTTTCGGTCAGCTTGAACAGACTCAACAGCTTAAAACCGATCTGGGCGGGGATATGGTCAATTACCGTGCCGCGTTTAATAGCTTCAACCTGCAATTTATTATCGTGTGTCATCTCTATTTCCCCTTACAGTACCAGATCGCGATTCAGAACCAGTGCCAGTAACGCCTGGCGAGCGAAAATCCCGTTGCCTGCCTGCTGGAAGTACCAGGCGTGTGGCGTTTTATCAACATCCGTCGCAATCTCATCAACACGCGGCAGCGGATGCAGCACTTTCATATTGGCTTTGGCGTTGTGGAGATCGCTGGCGCGAAGAACAAACTGCGCTTTCACGTTGGCGTACTCGGACGGGTCCAGACGCTCTTTTTGCACGCGGGTCATGTACAGGATGTCTACTTCCGCCATCACTTCTTCAATAGAGCTGTGCAGACTCCATGCGATCCCTTTTTCATCGAGCATATCCAGAATGTATTGCGGCATTGCCAGCGCGTCCGGCGCGATGAAGTAAAAACGGTTGCCGTCGAACTTCGCTAACGCTTGAGTCAGGGAGTGAACGGTGCGGCCATATTTCAGGTCACCAACCATTGCGACGTGGAGATTGTCCAGACGCCCCTGGGTTTCCTGAATAGTGAATAAGTCCAGCAAGGTTTGCGTCGGATGTTGGTTGGAGCCATCACCGGCATTCAGTACCGGTACATTGCCGGAAAACTCGGTGGCCAGGCGCGCCGCACCTTCCTGCGGATGACGCATCACTATCGCATCGACGTAAGTGCTGATAACCGAAATGGTATCGGCCAGCGTTTCGCCCTTTTTACCCAGTGATGTATTGGCGCTGTCGGAGAAGCCCACCACGCTGGCACCCAGGCGGTGCATAGATGTTTCGAAAGAGAGGCGGGTACGGGTAGAGGCTTCGAAGAAACAGCTGGCAATGACTTTGTGCTTCAACAGCTCTGGTTGCGGGTTTGCTTTCAGTTTCGCCGCTGTCGCCAGCACCAGATTAAGGTCATCGCGACTAAGGTCGTTTATGGAAATGATATGTTTCTGATATAGCGGATTAGCCATCTTTTATCTCCTGACGCCTGGGCAAAAAAAAGCCCCTCGATTGAGGGGCTGGGAATGGGTGATCAACGGGAAGAAAAACGGCAGGCCAGCGTCTTTTTTCAGACGCGGTAAGACAAAATGTCGAACACACTGAACCATACATCCTCCCGGCAAATTGTCCGGCATTATACTCATCGTCAGAAGCGGTGCAAGCATTTGATGCAATATTTTGTCAGCGCAAACGGTTTATTTGAATTAAAAGTCAAGGTATATGCATTTTTATTTGATGTGATTCTGCAGGGTAACTGTCGTTCGGTATCAATAATTGCAGACATTCCCTGCTTTTTTCTTTTTCACTTTCACGCAATCAGATATGCATTTTATTCCATTCATCCGACTTATAGGGCGGAGTGTGAAAGCGAACGGCTAACACTATTGCTTACTGCTCAGGGATGCGCGCTATCACTTTAATTTCAAAATCAAAGCCTGCCAGCCATGTAACACCCACCGCCGTCCAGTTTGGATAAGGTGGGGCGCTAAATATTTCATTTTTCACCGTCATGATGTCTTCAAATTGGTTTTCTGGATCGGTATGGAAGCTCGTAACATCAATGATATCGTCAAAAGTGCATCCCGCAGCAGCCAGGGTCGCATGCAAATTATCAAATGCCAGTCTGACTTGTTGCTGAAAATCGGGTTCTGGTGTTCCGTCCTCTCGACTTCCTACTTGCCCGGAAACAAACAGCAAATCGCCGGAACGAATAGCCGCAGAATAACGATGTTCAGCATACAGTGAATGTCGGCCTGCAGGGAAAACAGCGGTTCTTTCTACCATTTGGTTATCCTCAAGATTTACGACATGAACAGAAGATTTATATTTACCAGGAGCCGCTTTTAGCGGACGACGTGAGTAAACAAAACCCAGACATCATGGGAAATGGCTGGGCTTAATTGAGCGTAGTCGGTTATGCGCCAAACGCGCCATCAATGGTATGCATCGCGCCGGTAACAAAACTGGCTTCTGGCCCTGCTAACCATGCGACCATACCAGCGACCTCTTCCGGTTGCCCATGTCTTTTGATAGCCATAAAACTATGCAACATATCGCGCATTGGCCCGTTGGCGGGATTAGCGTCGGTATCAATTGGCCCTGGCTGGACGACGTTAATGGTGATCCCACGCGGTCCGAAATCACGGGCCAGCCCGCGCGCCATGCCTTGCAGGGCAGATTTACTGGCGGCATAAGCAGCCATGCCTGCAACAGGCATACGATCGCCATTCACGGAGCCGATGATTAAGATGCGCCCGCCTTCGGGCATCTGCCGGGCGGCTTCAACAGAGGCATGATAAGGAGCATGAATATTGATTTTGAAAAGGCGATCAATATCGTCGGCATTCAATTCCAGGGCATCGCCAAAGACGCCAATACCTGCATTTACCACCAGGATATCCAATGCGCCGCTCTTACGAACGACATCAATGACAGCGTCTCTGTCAGTACTATCTGTGAATACTGCTGTCGCTCCAGTCTCTTGTGCCAGGTGTTCAGCGGCATCTTTCGACCCCGCATAGGTGAATCGTACATTGGCCCCATCGGTGACGAAACGACGTACGATAGCGGCACCGATACCACGACTGCCACCGAGGATGAGAACTGTCTTACCTGTAAAAGCGCCCATAAGGACTCCTTGATTTATTATGTAACATGCATTACAAAACTGTTTTAACTTTCTGTCAACAAGTTTTGTAATGGTCACTAAAAAACAATCTCGCGTTCCAGGTCGTCCCAGACGTTTCGCTCCTGAGCAGGCAGTCTCTGCGGCAAAAGTGCTTTTTCACCAAAAAGGTTTCGATGCTGTCAGTGTTGCTGAAGTTACTGATTATCTTGGTATTAACCCCCCGAGCCTCTACGCGGCTTTTGGCAGTAAAGCTGGGTTATTTAGCCGTGTACTCAATGAATACGTCGGTACGGAAGCTATTCCGCTTGCCGATATTCTTCGTGATGATCGTCCAGTAGGCGAGTGCCTGGTTGAGGTATTAAAAGAAGCGGCGCGCAGATATAGCCAAAACGGCGGCTGCGCTGGCTGTATGGTTCTTGAAGGTATTCATAGTCATGATCCACTAGCGCGTGATATTGCCGTTCAATATTATCACGCCGCAGAAACGACCATTTATGACTATATCGCCAGGCGGCATCCACAAAGCGCACAATGTGTGACTGATTTTATGAGTACCGTGATGTCAGGGCTTTCTGCGAAGGCACGGGAGGGGCACTCAATCGAACAACTCTGTGCAACAGCTGCACTGGCGGGGGAAGCGATAAAAACTCTTCTCAAGGAGTGATGCTGGCCTTGATCCGAAAGGCGGGAACGCGCCTGCCGATAAGTTGTGATAAGACAATAATTCACGCGTTAAGGCTGGCGGAATTGATCATCTTTTCGTATAACGATAGAAATGAAACATTGTTTTAATTAAGGAGTGGAAAAGATGATCATCGGAAATATTCATAATCTTCAGCCGTGGCTACCCCAGGAGTTACGCCAGGCGATTGAGCATATCAAAGCGCACGTTACGGCAGAAACGCCAAAGGGTAAGCACGATATCGAAGGCAATCGTCTGTTTTATCTTATCTCGGAAGATATGACCGAGCCGTACGAAGCTCGCCGTGCGGAGTATCATGCCCGCTATCTCGACATTCAGATTGTGTTAAAAGGTCAGGAAGGCATGACCTTCAGCACGCAACCTGCAGGCACGCCGGATACCGACTGGTTAGCTGATAAAGACATCGCATTTTTGCCGGAAGGCGTTGATGAGAAAACAGTTATCCTTAATGAAGGTGATTTTGTTGTGTTTTATCCGGGGGAAGTGCATAAACCGCTGTGCGCAGTGGGCGCGCCAGCCCAGGTTCGCAAAGCAGTAGTGAAGATGCTGATGGCGTGATGACTTTTCGCCGTAAATAACTCCAGGTTTACGGCGAGTTTGTGAAAAGAGCGTTTTTTGATATTTTTTTGTGAGTAGAATTTGTAATGCTTAGACGTTCTTATTAACTCAAGGAGTCCGTCATGAGCAAAATATCAGGTTGGAATTTTTCTCAAAACATTACATCAGCCGACAATTGTAAACAAAAAAATGAAGACTTAGATACCTGGTATGTGGGAATGAATGATTTTGCCCGAATTGCCGGAGGGCAGAATAGCAGAAGCAATATTCTTTTTCCCAGAGCATTTTTGGAGTTTTTGGCTAAGATATTTACCCTGGGTTATGTGGATTTTAGCAAACGCTCCAACGAAGCGGGTAGAAATATGATGGCTCATATTAAGTCCTCATCTTATATCAAAAATAATGATGGTAGTGAGATAATGCAGTTTGTTATGAATAATCCTGAAGGGGAGCGAGCGGATTTATCTAAGGTGGAAATAGAAATTACACTTGCCTCAGCTTTTAATAATGGGATTCGTGAAGGACATACAGTCATTATATTTACACAACCTGATGGTTCGACTAATCGTTATGAAGGGAAGTCCTTTGAAAGAAAAGATGAGAGTTCATTACACCTGATTACTAACAAGATTCTGGCGTGTTACCAACGCGAAGCTAACAAGGAAATAGCTCGTCTATTAAATATTCCGCAGGAGTTAAATAATTCTCAGGACTTGAATAACTCGCAGGTGAGTTGTAAAGATTCAGTTGATTCTACGATTACGGATTTATTAGAAAAACCATTGAATAATGCATTATTAGCAATAAGGAAAGAACATCTGCTATTAATGCCTTATGTATGTAATGAATCGATTTCATACTTGCTTGGTGAAAAAGGGATACTGAAAGAAATAGATGACCTTAACGCAGTAAATAATTATCTTCTTAATAATAAGAAAGCTACTGACAATGAAATTAATGACATCAAAGTTAACCTGTCTCATATTCTTATTGATTCCTTAGATGATGCAAAAGTTAACCTTACACCGGTCATCGATTCGATTCTGGAGATTTTTTTAAAATTCCCATATATTAATGATGTAAGAATACTGGATTGGTGTTTTAATAAAAGAATGCAATATTTTGGTGATTCTGAAAAGATAAAGTATGCATGCTCCGTGATAAATCATATTGATTTTAGCCGCGATCAATCTAAAGATTTTAGCTGCGATCAATCTAAAATTAAAATAGCTGAGACCTTATTTTTCAATCTCGATAAAGAACACTATAAAAATAGCCGTAAATTACAGGAATTGATTTGGGATAAGTTGGTTGCATATGTCAATGATTTTAACTTAAGCAATCAAGAAAAATCACGCTTAATACTAAGGTTATTTGATGATGTTAAGTTGCTATTTAATGAAGTGCCTGTCAGCATTTTAGTAAATGATATTTTTTTTGAAGGATTTTTTCATGAAGCAACCTGATTTTGCTAAGTGGTATTTCTATCAATTACTTAAAGATTATGAGGGCGAACAGCTGTATCTTAATGAGTTAGGATATGTTTATGGTAATGAAGAAAAAACAAATGAAATTGTAAAAAACAATCCGGGTTATGTCGTTAAGATTTTTGAAGAAAAGATGGTTAATGAATTAAAAATTAGAACAAGAATGATGAAAATCCTCCGGAAGATTTACGTATAGCAATAGAAAAATATGGATGGAATAATTGAACTATTACTGCATAAAATAATGTGATGCCGGGATGTTTTTGTATTTCCCGGCATCTTTATAGCGATATCAATTATTTACTGAGCGTCGCGACCATCACCGCTTTGATGGTATGCATGCGGTTTTCCGCCTGATCAAAAACAATGCTGGCGGCAGATTCGAAGACCTCATCAGTCACTTCCATTCCGCCATGTAGGCCAAACTCTTCCGCCATTTTCTTACCAAGCGTCGTCTGGTCGTCATGAAACGCGGGCAGGCAGTGGAGGAATTTGACCTCCGGGTTACCGGTCAACTGCATCATCTTGCTGTTCACCTGATAATCACGCAGTAATGCAATCCGTTCTGCCCATTTCTCTTTTGCTTCCCCCATCGACACCCATACATCGGTATAGATAAAGTCAGCACCTTCAACTCCTTTGGCTACATCTTCCGTCAGCGTAATATTCCCGCCATTTTGCTGTGCCAGGGCGCGGCATTCCGTAACCAGCGCAGCTTCCGGCCAGCATGCCTGTGGCGCGACCAGACGCAAATCCAGACCGGTAAGCGCCGCAGCTTCGAGCATCGAATTGCCCATGTTGTTACGTGCGTCACCTGCATAGACCAGCGTCATTTCGTTGAATGCTTTACCGGGTAAATGCTCCTGCATGGTGAGGAGATCCGCCAGCAACTGCGTGGGGTGAAACTCATTGGTCAGGCCGTTCCATACCGGCACGCCAGCGTATTCCGCCAGTGTTTCGACAATCTCCTGACCATAGCCGCGATACTGAATACCGTCATACATGCGACCCAGCACGCGGGCAGTGTCTTTAATCGACTCTTTATGACCAATCTGACTGCCGCTTGGGCCGAGATAAGTAACGCGAGCACCCTGGTCATATGCGGCAACTTCGAAAGAGCATCGGGTACGGGTCGAGTCTTTTTCGAAGATGAGCGCGATGTTTTTACCAGTGAGTTTGGCTTCTTCTTTGCCGCTTTTCTTATCGGCTTTCAGTTTCGCGGCTAACTGCAGCAGGCTGTTGAGTTCAGCTGGCGTGAAATCGAGTAATTTCAGGAAATGCTTATGATAAAACCTGGACATAGATCCCTCCTGTGGCTAACGCCTCAATGAATTAAAATTCAATTTATATGGATGATTATTCATTTGCAAGTCTAAAGCATAAATCTTTGTCACAAAGGTGGAGGCAATGTCAGTGGTGTGTGACAATAAGAGTATCGGCAGGACATTAAGAGGAATGAGCCATGGCAAACCCGGAACAACTGGAAGAACAGCGTGAAGAAACACGTTTGATTATTGAAGAATTACTGGAAGATGGCAGCGATCCGGACGCGCTGTACACCATCGAACACCATCTTTCCGCAGACGATCTGGAAACCCTGGAAAAAGCAGCAGTTGAAGCGTTTAAACTCGGTTACGAAGTGACCGATCCAGAAGAGCTGGAAGTTGAAGATGGTGATATCGTGATTTGCTGCGACATCCTCAGCGAGTGCGCGTTGAATGCCGATCTGATCGATGCCCAGGTTGAACAACTGATGACGCTGGCGGAGAAATTTGACGTTGAGTACGACGGTTGGGGCACTTACTTTGAAGATCCCAATGGCGAAGACGGCGACGATGAAGATTTTGTCGATGAAGACGATGACGGTGTTCGCCACTAATTAATTGATTAAAATGCCCGATAGCACACACTAGCGGGCATTTTTTTAGAGTTCGCGTAGCATCCGCACTTCACAATCTACATGGCCCGTGCAGCCAAGTGCATAGTCGATATGTTGAAAACCTAAATGTTCATACAAACCAATCGCTTCTTTCAAAAAAGCGGTCGTTTCCAGATAGCAGCGTTTGAAGCCCATCTCTCGTGCCTGCTCCATCGCCATTAAGGCCAGTTTTTTCGCCAGCCCTTTACCGCGAATAGCCGGAAGAAAATACATCTTCTGCAGTTCGCAAATGTCCGACTCACTCCCGGTTAATGGCGCAATCCCACCGCCGCCGACCACTTCACCATCGTACTCAACCACCCAATATGCATGACCCGGCTGACTATACACTTGATACAACTCGTCCAGGTTCGGATCGGCGACGGTGTAGCCTTTATCAGCGGTAAGACCGTATTCGGCGGATACCTGACGAATGACGCGGGCGATGGCGGGATTATCCTGCTGCGTCAGGCGACGCATTACAGGTGATTGCGGCGCAATGTTATTCATAGTTTAACCCAATAAAAATAAAGTAATTATACATTTGTTTAATACCACTCTCTTCTTACGTGCGCAAGCGACTTATAAAGTAATAAAGTTTTTGCCAGCCTATTACTGATAAGAGTATTGTAACGTGGCAGAACATTTTACTGTCTGTATATATAAATTATATCAATGGATTTTTTAATTCAGGGAATTTTTATGGCTCAAGTTATTAATGAAATGGATGTTCCGTCCCATTCGTTTGTTTTTCATGGTACAGGTGAGAGATATTTTCTTATTTGTGTGGTGAATGTGTTGTTAACGATTATAACGCTAGGTATCTATTTGCCATGGGCATTAATGAAATGTAAGCGTTATCTCTATGCTAATATGGAAGTTAACGGACAACGATTTTCTTATGGAATTACTGGTGGGAATGTTTTTGTTAGTTGTCTTGTTTTTGTTTTTTGCTATTTCGCAATCTTAATGACAGTGTCAGCAGATATGCCGCTTGTTGGCTGTGTTTTGACTTTGTCACTGTTGGTTTTGCTTATATTTATGGCAGCAAAAGGACTGCGTTATCAGGCCTTGATGACCAGTCTCAACGGCGTAAGATTTAGTTTTAATTGCTCTTTGAAAGGGTTCTGGTGGGTAACCTTTTTCTTGCCGATTTTAATGGCCATTGGGATGGGGACTGTTTTCTTTATCTCGACAAAGATGCTACATGCCAATAGTTCAAGTAGTGTTATTATATCTGTGGTTCTGATGGCAATAGTTGGTATTGTTTCCATTGGTATTTTTAATGGTACTTTATATAGCCTGGTAATGAGTTTTCTCTGGAGCAATACCAGTTTCGGTATACATCGTTTCAAGGTGAAATTAGATACTACGTATTGTATAAAATATGCCATTCTCGCATTTTTAGCTTTATTACCTTTTCTCGCTGTTGCTGGTTATATTATCTTCGATCAAATATTAAATGCGTATGATAGTTCTGTGTATGCAAATGATGATATTGAGAATTTACAGCAATTTATGGAAATGCAACGTAAAATGATAATCGCGCAGTTAATCTATTATTTTGGGATTGCTGTTAGCACCAGTTATTTAACGGTGTCGTTGCGAAATCATTTTATGAGCAACCTGTCACTGAATGATGGGCGTATTCGTTTTCGCTCAACTTTAACGTACCACGGTATGCTTTATCGCATGTGTGCGTTGGTGGTGATATCCGGGATTACGGGCGGTCTGGCTTATCCACTGCTGAAAATATGGATGATTGACTGGCAGGCAAAAAATACGTATTTGCTGGGCGATTTGGATGACCTTCCTTTAATCAATAAAGAAGAACAACCAGATAAAGGCTTCTTAGCCAGGATTTCACGGGGAATTATGCCTTCTTTACCATTTCTGTAAGAGATAAAAAAGGCCGGAGCATGCTCCGGCCTTCGTTTTCATTACTGTGTTTTGATTACAGCGCGGCAATAACAGCCTGCTGTTCAATCAGCTTCGCTTTCGCTTCTGCATAGCCTTCCAGCTTCTCACGCTCTTTCGCGATGACCGCTTCCGGTGCGCGGGCGACAAAGCCTTCATTCGCCAGCTTGTTCTCGATACGGCTGATTTCGCCTTCGATCTTCGCCACTTCTTTCGCCAGACGCGCCAGCTCATCTTCTTTGTTGATGAGGCCAGCCATCGGGATCAGCAGCTCTGCGCCGTCGATGATCTTAGTAACGGAAACCGGACCTTTGTCATCGGCAGGCAGCACGGTGATGCTTTCCAGACGCGCCAGGGTTTGCAGGAAGCCACGGTTTTCATTTACGCGACGTTCTGCATCCGCGCTGCAACCACGCAGCAGCAGCTCCAGCGGTTTGCCCGGCGCGATGTTCATTTCTGCACGGATGTTACGTACCGCAACGATCGCCTGCTTCAACCACTCTGTGTCGGCCAGTGCGGCTTCATCAACCTGAGATGCATCGTACTGCGGGAACGGCTGCAGCATGATGGTGTCGGCAGTGATACCGCAAAGTACTTTCACACGCTGCCAGATGGTTTCGGTGATGAACGGAATGATCGGATGCGCGAGGCGCAGCAGACCTTCCAGCACGGTCACCAGCGTATGGCGAGTACCGCGCAGTTCGGCTTCGGTGCCACCGTTCATTACCGGCTTAGTCAGCTCCAGATACCAGTCACAGAACTGGTTCCAGGTGAACTCATACAGAATGCCTGCGGCGATATCGAAGCGGAAGCTGTCCAGCGCTTCGCGGTACGCTTTGATGGTCTGGTTGAACTCCGCCAGAATCCAGCGATCCGCCAGCGACAGCGTCATCTCGCCGCCGTTGAAGCCGCAATCCTGATCTTCGGTGTTCATCAGCACAAAGCGGCTGGCGTTCCACAGCTTGTTACAGAAGTTACGGTAACCTTCCAGGCGTTTCATATCCCAGTTGATATCGCGACCGGTAGAAGCCAGCGCCGCCAGGGTGAAGCGCAGCGCGTCAGTACCGTGCGGTTCAATACCGTTCGGGAACTGCTTCTCGGTGCGCTTACGGATTTTGTCCGCCAGCTGTGGCTGCATCATATTGCCGGTGCGTTTTTCCAGCAGTTCTGGCAGCGAAATACCGTCAACCATATCCAGTGGGTCGATAACGTTACCCTTGGATTTGGACATCTTCTGGCCTTCGTCGTCACGAATCAGACCGGTCATGTAAACAGTGTGGAACGGCACCTGCGGTTTGCCATTTTCATCTTTGATGAAGTGCATGGTCATCATGATCATGCGGGCAATCCAGAAGAAGATGATGTCGAAACCAGATACCATCACGCTGGTTGGGTGGAACTGACGCAGGGCGTCGGTGTTTTCCGGCCAGCCAAGGGTAGAGAAGGTCCACAGCGCAGAAGAGAACCAGGTGTCGAGAACGTCTTCGTCCTGACGCAGGACAACATCAGCACCGAGGTTATTTTCTTTACGCACTTCGTCTTCGTTGCGGCCAACATAAACGTTACCTGCTTCGTCGTACCATGCAGGGATACGGTGACCCCACCACAGCTGACGAGAGATACACCAGTCCTGAATATCGCGCATCCAGGAGAAATACATATTTTCGTACTGCTTCGGTACGAACTGAATGTCGCCATTCTCAACCGCTTCAACTGCCGGTTTCGCCAGGACATCGGCACGCACGTACCACTGGTCGGTCAGCATCGGTTCGATAACTACGCCGCCACGGTCGCCGTAAGGAACGGTCAGGTCGTGCGGTTTAATTTCTTCCAGCAGGCCGAGCGCGTCAACCGCAGCAACGACTGCTTTACGTGCAGCAAAACGCTCCAGTTTCTGGAACTCTGCCGGGATTTCGCTGGAATAAACGTCAGATTCGTTACCTTTGGTATCGAACACCTGGGCGCTTTCACGGATATCTCCGTCAAAGGTCAGGATGTTGATCATCGGCAGCGCGTGACGTTTACCCACTTCATAGTCGTTAAAGTCGTGTGCCGGAGTGATCTTCACGCAGCCGGTGCCTTTTTCCATGTCGGCGTGTTCGTCGCCAACGATCGGAATACGACGGTTAACCAGCGGCAGAATGACATATTTGCCAATCAGATCTTTGTAACGCGGATCTTCCGGGTTAACGGCCACGCCGGTATCGCCCAACAGGGTTTCCGGACGGGTAGTCGCGACCACCAGATAATCTTTACCGTCTGCGGTTTTCGCGCCGTCAGCCAGCGGATAGCGGATGTGCCACATCGAACCTTTCGATTCGCGGTTTTCCACTTCCAGGTCAGAGATAGCGGTGCGCAGTTTCGGATCCCAGTTTACCAGGCGCTTGCCACGGTAAATTAGGTCTTCTTTATACAGACGAACGAAAACTTCTTTCACCGCATTGGACAGGCCTTCGTCCATGGTGAAGCGTTCACGCTCCCAGTCGACGGAGTTGCCGAGACGGCGCATCTGACGGGTAATGGTGCCGCCGGATTCCGCTTTCCATTCCCAGATTTTGTCGATGAAAGCTTCGCGGCCATAGTCGTGACGGGTTTTACCTTCTTCTGCGGCAATCTTGCGCTCAACGACCATCTGGGTAGCGATCCCGGCGTGGTCAGTACCGACCTGCCACAGGGTGTTTTTGCCCTGCATGCGCTGATAGCGGATCATGGTATCCATGATGGTTTGCTGGAAGGCGTGACCCATATGCAAACTGCCGGTGACGTTCGGCGGCGGGATCATGATGCAGAAACTTTCCTGGCTTTCATCGCCATTAGGCTTAAAGTAGCCCTGCTTTTCCCAGTGCTCGTAAAGCGGCTGTTCGATATCTTGTGGGTTATATGTCTTTTCCATTATTTCCAGGTTGCCGTATTCAGGTTGAAACCAGCCACGCGGTAGGCTTTATAGCGTTCGCGCGCCAGTTGTTTCAGAGAATCTTCATAAGGAACGAAGTCTACCACTTCTGTGAAAGCGGTGGCAAAATCTGCAAAGCTTGTTCGCAGACTAATCAATATATCGCGCGGGCTGCTGCTGCGTTTTTGCGGCCAGGCGATCTCCACCGGCGCACCGCCGCGCGGTCCTTCTCCCGCTAAATTATGCGGAACAAAGCTTTCTGCCGGACGCGCCCACAGGGCTTCATCCAGCCGGTAAGCCTGCTTTTCATCTTCACAGGCGATGAGTACGCGCTTACCACTGCGCCAACGTTCTGCGGCAATTTCACACACCAGTTGCTCAACGGCGCTTAAGCCATCGACGGTGGTGTCATTGTCCAGAAGGTAGAACGTCGCGTTTTTCATAAATGGGGCTTCTTGTGGTGGATTTAAATATTGCTGCATTCCTCACCCTAAAAGATGAGCAATGAATTTCTATTGCGCTCGATCGGTTCCCTCTCCCTTAGGGAGAGGGTTAGGGTGAGGGTAAAACGCAAACTTACTCTTCGCCGTTAAACCCGGCGCGGTTTAACAGGAACTGTGCCAGCAACGCTACCGGACGACCGGTTGCGCCTTTCGCTTTACCAGAACGCCAGGCGGTACCGGCGATATCCAGGTGCGCCCAGTTGTACTTACGGGTAAAGCGTGACAGGAAGCAACCTGCGGTAATCGCCCCACCAGGACGACCGCCAATGTTCGCCATATCGGCAAAATTGGACTCCAGTTGTTCCTGATACTCGTCACCCAGCGGTAAGCGCCATGCGCGGTCACCGGATTGTTCAGACGCGGCAATCAGTTCATGGGCCAGCGGATTGTGGTTCGCCATCAGACCAGTAATGTGATGACCCAGCGCGATCACGCAGGCACCGGTCAGCGTCGCCACGTCAATCACCGCTTCCGGCTCAAAACGCTCAACGTAAGTTAACACGTCGCACAGTACCAGGCGGCCTTCAGCGTCGGTGTTGAGCACTTCAACGGTTTGACCAGACATGGTGGTTAACACATCGCCCGGACGATAGGCGCGACCGCCTGGCATGTTTTCACAACCTGCCAGCACGCCGATAACATTAATCGGCAGTTGTAGCTCCGCGACCATACGCATCACGCCGTAAACCGCCGCCGCGCCGCACATATCGTACTTCATCTCATCCATGCCTTCTGAAGGCTTGATCGAGATACCGCCGGAGTCGAAGGTTAAACCTTTACCCACCAGCACGATTGGGCGTGCATCTTCCGACGCGTTGCCTTTGTACTCAATCACCGACATCAGCGATTCGTTTTGCGAACCCTGACCGACCGCCAGATAAGAGTGCATCCCCAGCTCTTTCATCTGCTGTTCGCCGATAACGCGGGTAATGACATTCTTGCTGTAGCTGTCAGCCAGCTGGCGCGCTTGTGAAGCGAGGTAAGCGGCGTTACAGATATTCGGCGGCATATTGCCGAGATCTTTTGCTGCTTTAATCCCGGCGGCAATCGCCAGACCGTGCTGGATCGCGCGCTCACCGCTGGTCAGTTCACGGCGGGTCGGCACGTTGAACACCATCTTACGCAGCGGACGACGCGGTTCGCTCTTGTTCGTTTTCAGCTGATCGAAACTGTAGAGCGTCTCTTTTGCCGTCTCGACAGCCTGACGCACTTTCCAGTAGTTGTTACGGCCTTTAACGTGCAGTTCAGTCAGAAAGCAGACCGCTTCCATTGAGCCAGTATCATTCAGCGTATTAATGGTTTTCTGAATAACCTGCTTGTACTGACGCTCATCCAGCTCACGTTCTTTGCCGCAACCAATAAGGAGAATTCGCTCGGAAAGTACATTCGGAACATGGTGCAGCAACAATGTCTGCCCCGGTTTTCCTTCCAGTTCGCCCCGACGTAGCAGGGCGCTGATGTACCCATCGCTGATTTTATCGAGCTGTTCTGCAATCGGAGAAAGGCGACGTGGTTCGAAGACGCCCACGACGATGCAGGCACTCCGCTGTTTCTCCGGGCTACCGCTTTTTACACTAAACTCCATGCACTACGCTCCTGAATCTTAAAGACAACGGCGGTGGCTACAGATAGAATTGCAAGCTTTCGTAACTCATGTCCGCTGTTGCGATGACTTCGTGTTAATCTTAACGTTATTACGGCATTGGCACGTCAGAACAAAATCTGAGAGGTGAATCCGTTGAGTATAATTATCTTAGCGACGATTTCGACGACTCAAGAGAATAAATGACGTTTAAGCCATGAAACAAGCTAAAATCCTGCAAAAGACGAGTTTTTACGGGCGTATTTAAAGTGATAATCATAAGATATCTGGTGCGGGAGACGCTCAAAAGCCAGCTGGCGATACTCTTCATCTTGCTTTTGATCTTCTTCTGTCAAAAGTTAGTGAGGATCCTCGGCGCAGCGGTTGACGGCGATATTCCGGCGAATCTGGTGCTCTCCCTTCTCGGGTTGGGCGTGCCGGAAATGGCGCAGCTTATCCTGCCATTAAGCCTGTTCCTCGGGCTGCTGATGACGCTGGGCAAACTGTATACCGAAAGTGAAATTACGGTAATGCATGCCTGCGGCCTGAGCAAAGCGGTTCTGGTGAAAGCGGCAATGATCCTTGCGGTATTCACGGCAATCGTCGCGGCGGTTAACGTGATGTGGGCGGGACCGTGGTCATCGCGTCATCAGGATGAAGTGTTAGCAGAAGCGAAAGCGAACCCTGGCATGGCGGCGCTGGCGCAAGGGCAATTCCAGCAAGCGACTAATGGCAGTTCGGTGCTGTTCATCGAAAGCGTTGACGGCAGCGATTTCAAAGATGTGTTCCTCGCGCAAATTCGACCAAAAGGTAATGCACGTCCTTCTGTGGTGGTGGCCGATTCCGGACATTTAACCCAGCTGCGCGACGGCTCCCAGGTCGTCACTCTCAACCAGGGAACGCGCTTCGAAGGCACTGCACTGTTACGTGATTTCCGCATTACGGATTTCCAGGATTATCAGGCGATCATTGGTCACCAGGCGGTGGCGCTCGACCCGAACGATACCGACCAGATGGACATGCGCACATTGTGGAACACTGACACCGATCGTGCTCGCGCAGAACTGAACTGGCGTATCACGTTGGTGTTCACCGTGTTTATGATGGCACTTATGGTCGTACCGCTGAGCGTGGTTAACCCGCGTCAGGGGCGCGTACTATCGATGCTGCCAGCCATGCTGCTGTATCTGTTGTTCTTCCTGATCCAGACCTCCCTGAAATCGAACGGCGGTAAAGGTAAGCTGGACCCGACGCTGTGGATGTGGACCGTTAACCTGATTTATCTGGCTTTGGCGATTGTTCTCAACCTTTGGGACACCGTGCCGGTCCGCCGCCTGCGCGCCAGTTTTTCGCGTAAAGGAGCGGTGTGATGCAACCTTTTGGCGTACTTGACCGCTATATCGGTAAAACTATTTTCACCACCATCATGATGACGCTGTTCATGCTGGTGTCGCTGTCGGGCATTATCAAGTTTGTCGATCAGCTGAAAAAAGCCGGGCAGGGGAGTTACGACGCGTTAGGCGCAGGAATGTATACCTTGCTGAGCGTGCCGAAAGATGTGCAAATCTTCTTCCCGATGGCAGCTCTGCTTGGGGCGTTGCTTGGTCTTGGGATGCTGGCGCAGCGCAGCGAACTGGTGGTGATGCAGGCTTCTGGTTTTACCCGTATGCAGGTGGCGCTGTCGGTGATGAAAACCGCCATTCCGCTGGTCTTGCTGACGATGGCGATTGGCGAATGGGTCGCGCCGCAGGGCGAACAGATGGCGCGTAACTACCGTGCGCAGGCGATGTACGGCGGCTCGTTGCTCTCTACCCAGCAAGGCTTATGGGCGAAAGATGGCAACAACTTCGTCTACATTGAGCGGGTTAAAGGTGACGAAGAGTTAGGTGGCATCAGCATTTATGCCTTTAACGAGAATCGTCGTCTGCAATCCGTACGCTATGCCGCTACTGCGAAGTTTGACCCGGAACATAAAGTCTGGCGTCTGTCGCAGGTTGATGAATCTGATCTGACCAATCCGAAACAGATTACCGGTTCGCAGACGGTGAGCGGCACCTGGAAAACCAACCTCACGCCAGACAAACTGGGCGTGGTGGCGCTGGACCCGGATGCACTCTCAATCAGCGGTTTGCACAACTACGTGAAGTATCTGAAGTCGAGCGGTCAGGACGCTGGACGTTATCAGCTCAACATGTGGAGCAAAATCTTCCAGCCGCTATCCGTGGCGGTGATGATGCTGATGGCGCTGTCGTTCATCTTTGGCCCACTGCGTAGCGTACCGATGGGCGTGCGTGTGGTCACCGGTATCAGCTTCGGTTTTGTCTTCTACGTACTGGACCAGATCTTCGGCCCGTTGACGTTGGTTTATGGCATCCCGCCGATCATCGGCGCACTGTTGCCAAGCGCCAGCTTCTTCTTAATCAGCCTGTGGCTGTTAATGAGAAAATCGTAACCAAGCAAGGGAGCGAAAGCTCCCTTTCACATTGTTGATAAAGTCAAATACGAGTTCGATCGGTCCCCTCGCCCCTTTGGGGAGAGGGTTAGGGTGAGGGGCACAGACCGCACCTGACTTACCTTCTTCTTCCCCCCAGCAAACTCCCCAACATCCCGCGTACAATCTGATTCGTCACCTGGCGGGCGGCGCTTTTCGCCATTGTTTGCACCACACCATCTTTCTTCCCGCCGCGTGGTCCGGTAGTGCCAAACAAAATATCCTTTAATCCACCAAGAATGCCGTCATCCACCGCCACCTCTTTCCCTTTCGCGGGGGGATTATTTTGCTGCTCGGCGCTTGCCTGTACGCCTTTTTGCAACATCTCATAGGCGGATTCCCGGTCCACCTCATCCTCGTACTTGCCATACACCGGAGAGTGATTAATCAAGCCATTACGCTCATCTTCCGTCACCGGTCCCATCCGCGAACAAGGCGCAATCACCATCGCCCGTTCCACCACTGAAGGACTTCCTTTCACATCAAGAAACGAGATTAACGCCTCGCCGGTCCCCAGTTCCTGGATTGCCTTTTCGGTATCAAATGCCGGATTGGCCCGCATGGTTTGCGCCGCAGCTTTTACCGCTTTCTGATCTTTGGGCGTAAAAGCACGCAAAGCGTGTTGAACGCGATTACCGAGCTGCCCGAGCACATTATCCGGAATATCAGACGGGTTTTGCGAAACGAACCAGACGCCTACGCCTTTTGAGCGAATAAGCCGTATCACCTGCTCAATCTTATCCAGCAGTACCTGCGGTGCATCGTTAAACAGCAGATGTGCCTCGTCGAAGAAAAACACCAGTTTTGGTTTCTCCAGATCGCCTGCTTCCGGCAATTGTTCATACAACTCTGAAAGCATCCACAGCAGGCTGGCGGCGTACAGTTTCGGCATCTGATAAAGCTTCTCGGCGCTGAGGATATTGATAACGCCTTTACCGTTGGTATCGGTGCGCATCCAGTCTTTGATATCCAGCATCGGCTCGCCAAAGAAGTGTGCTGCGCCTTGCTGTTCCAGCGACAACAGTCCGCGCTGGATGGCACCAACCGATGCGCTACTGATATTACCGTACTGATTCTGGAAAGATTTGGCGTTATCGCCGATGTACTGGGTAATCGCCCGCAGATCTTTAAAGTCGAGCAGCAACAATCCCTGATCGTCAGCAATACGGAAGATGATATTCAGCACGCCAGATTGCACATCGTTGAGATTCAACAGCCGCGCCAGCAACAGCGGCCCCAGATCCGAAACCGTCGCCCGCACCGGATGGCCTTTCTCGCCAAAGATATCCCACACCACCACCGGATTAGCATGCGGTTGCCAGTCATTGACGCCGATATTTTTAAGCCTTGCGAGTAGTTTTTCCGATGCCGTTCCTGCCTGCGCGATGCCGGTCAGATCGCCTTTCACATCGGCCATAAACACCGGAACACCGATTTCCGATAGAGACTCCGCCAGTTTTTGCAGCGTGACAGTTTTACCCGTCCCCGTTGCGCCAGTAATCAGCCCGTGACGGTTAGCCATTCCCGGCAGTAAAAACAGTTCTGTGTCCGGCGTGCGGGCAATTAACAGGGGTTCGCTCATGAGATATCCTCCAGTTTCCTGCCTGGAGTATAGGCAACGGCTGTGCACTCTTCACCGCTAAATTCAGCAGATTGCGAGACGCCTTCCAAAGAGATTTAAGTGCCGGGCGACAGGCACCCGGCAAAGGGATCAGAAGTCGGCTTTCAGAACCACGCGATAACGCGCTTTACCATCGCGTACATGCTGGATGGCGTCGTTAATTTTCGACATCGGGAACAGTTCGGTGGTCGGCGCAACCTTGCTGCGGGCGGCAAAACGCATCAGCTTACGCAGCTCATAAGGTGTGCCGGTTGCTGAACCAGAGACGCTGCGGTCGCCCGCAATTAACGTAAAGGCCGGAACAGACAGCGGCGTGAGAACCGCACCGACCGTATGGAAATTACCGCCATAGGTCAGCGCCTCAAAATAAGGCTGCCAGTCGAGGCTGACGTTGACGGTGTTGATAATGAGATCAAACTGCCCCGCCAGTGCTTTCAGTGCCTGCGGATCGCGGCTATTCACCACTTTATCGGCACCCATCGCCAGCACTTCCTGCTCTTTCGCCGGATTAGAACTAAAGGCTGTCACCTCGCATCCCATTGCGTGCAGAAGTTTTATAGCGATATGCCCCAGCCCGCCAATACCAATTACCCCAACGCGGCTGGTGGCAGTGATATGGTGCATCAACAGTGGTTTAAAGACCGTGATACCGCCGCACAACAGCGGCCCGGCAGACTCGATATCAATATTTTCTGGCAGCGGAATCACCCATTGCCAGTCCGCACGCAACTTCTCGGCAAAACCGCCGCGATTCATAATTGTTGGCACCGCACCTTGCTCGCAGTTGATCTGATTACCGCTAATACAGGCATCGCAATGCCCGCAGCTGCGTGCCGTCCAGCCAATCCCGACACGCTGACCGACCTGCAAACCTTTATCCTGTGCGGCGCTCCCGAGCGCCACCACGCGACCAATCACCTCATGCCCGGCAACCAGCGGATACTGTGAAAATCCCCATTCGTTGTCGATCATCGACAGATCGGAATGGCAGATCCCGCAGTAATCCACCTGCACTTCAACATCTTGTGGCTTCAGTTCACCGGGATCGTACTCATAAACTTCCAGTTCGCCGCCCGCTTCTTTTGCGGCATAGCATTTTATCATCGACATTTTTTGATCCTTCTCTGGTGTTGTCTGGGAAGTGTAGAGCATGGCAGGGCGGGGTGCCTGGAGTGTGACAAAGGTTACACATCGCTGTATGCAATGCTGAAAATTTCAGCACTTAGCGAGGTGCGAGCAAGCTGGCGCTTGCATGGTGGCGTGCGACAGGTATAATCCACAACGTTTTCCGCATACCTCTTCAGTGCCGAAGTGGCGAAATCGGTAGACGCAGTTGATTCAAAATCAACCGTAGAAATACGTGCCGGTTCGAGTCCGGCCTTCGGCACCAAAAGTATGCAAATAGACCTCAACTGAGGTCTTTTTTTATGCCTGAAATCCGCGCTACACAAGGCTTTTCCAGCTTTTCTCCTCAACTGAAGTCAACCTGAATCAACCCACATCAACAGGCTTGTGAGTATACTTATGAGTATATTTGCCGATTCGATATTGCTTGTATACTCACGAGATACCAATGGAAGGAAGACCATTATGGCCCTAACGGATACTAAAGTTCGCTCTGCGAAATCTGAGGAGAAAGAGTATTCACTTGTTGACGGCGACGGCATGTCCTTACTTGTAAAACCTGGCGGTTCAAAGTATTGGCGATTTCGTTTCCGTTTTGGCGGTAAACAACATTTGATGGCGTTCGGTGTTTACCCGGATGTTTCGCTGGCGGATGCGCGGAAGAAAAGGGAAGAGGCCAGAAAGCTGGTAGCTGCTGGTATCGATCCTCGTGAACATAAGCGTGCTGTGAAAGAAGAGCAAGCGAAAGAGATTATTACTTTCGAGAAGGTTGCCAGAGAGTGGCTCGTAACCAACCAAAAATGGTCGGAAGATCATGCTAATCGTGTAAAAAAGAGCCTGGAGGACAATATCTTCCCGGCAATTGGTGCTCGCAACATTGCTGAACTAGGCACCCGCGATCTGTTAATTCCTATTAAGGCCGTGGAGAAATCCGGACGTCTTGAAGTGGCTTCCCGCCTTCAACAGCGCACCACGGCCATCATGCGTTATGCAGTGCAAAGCGGGTTAATTGATTACAATCCGGCGCAAGAGATGGCGGGGGCGGTTGCTTCCAGTAATCGACAGCATCGTCCGGCGCTGGAGTTAAAGCGATTGCAGCCTGAAATTGAAAATACGATTACCACGTTTATGTTATGCTGTTTTATCCTCATATACAGTTTCAATTTTGGGGGATAGGTTATGGATAAAATACTTGATATCGTGAATGGATGGATCACTGCTGCTGTAGCAAGTGAGGTATTGCAGATAAAACAAATTCTTCTCTTTATTTTTATTGCAGGACCATTGGCTCTTGTTATCTGGAAAATACGAGAAATTATAAATTTTGTTAATGAGGTCAGGAACTCTAAATTAAATGAATTGCAGCATCTACTGGATAGTCACAAACTATCCGATGAGGTCAATATTTGTGTAGAAGATGAAATTACAAGGATAATCGGGTATCGAATGACGGGTATTGCGGATGTTAGCAGACAAAAAATTATTTTGCCGTTATTAATAAAAAATAGAGATTCAATACCGGTTGACTTCTTCAAGAAATTCAAATCTTTTTTGATGATTGAAAATGGAACTCTTATATTTAAGAAAGGATTTTCTTTTTGGGTTGAGAACATCATTTATGGCTGGTTTTCATTGCAATTTTTATTACTTGCTGTTTTGTCTTTGGTTTTATCTATATACAGGCATGAGCAAATTCCTGTTTGGGGGCACTTAGTATTATACTTTGTTGCTGCAATTTTGTTCCTGTTCTTTATTGCTTTTGCGAGGTTGATTCCCCGACCTGAAGAATGTAATTTATTAAATAATCTACTACAGACCCAGTATAATAATTCATCCGAATGATTCATTGATGAGGGGGCGAACATAAATACTTTTTGGAAGCCCTACTCGACAACTATATCGCCATCCCAATCAGAATAGTTCCTGGTATCAAAACATACTCTGGTACATGAAAAATCGACATCGCCTGTAACAGAATCGCCAGGCGCAGCAGAAAGGTGAGGGTAACATTGCCCACAGGCAGCAACGCACGGTGGATTACGGTGGTGAAGCCTCCGTCCAAAACAATTTATTCTGACTATTGGATGAGGAAATCAGCATCGTGATCCCTTGCTACAATTTACTGCTGATAAGCGCCAGATGTTCTATTAACCACATTAGTGCACCAGCAGAGCCTGCCAGCATCTATATGCCGAGGAACAAGCCAGACAGTACGCCCAGAAGCAATGCGAGAGAGTTGAACAATAGCAATCCTGGTTTTAAGTGCTGAAAGGCAATGGATCCCGAGACGGTTTTGTTAATTTATAAAAAATGATATAGTTTCACTATTGGTGCAACTATACTTAATTTATTAAACTAACGTAGCCATTCTGTCATGACCTTTTCTAGTTTCTCCAGTGACTGCGCGCGCTTTTCCTCCGACATCTGTCCAATATTGCGCAGCTTCCATTGAACGGCTGGCAAATTCTGAATGTGGGGCTCTGGCGCTAAATTCCAGTCTGGCTCGCCGCGTTTAAATGACATCAGGAAGTCGAAATCCTGTTGAGTGAAATGCGTTTTCAACGTGCTGAGCATTCTTTCCGGGACCTCTTTTAGCTCTTCCAGTGATACTTCCTCAAAAGTCATACCGCTGAATTCATTTTGAAAGGGTTCAGTAATATCCTTCCAACGTGGGTTAAGCACTTCGGATAATGGGCGGTTATGGCTGAGCAAGTACACGATAAAACCATTGAATATCGAGCGATCAATTCCTTGTGTATCAAGGAGCATTTTGACGTCGTAAAAATCTCTGGGGTGCTGGCGATCTAACGCAGCACATAGCTTGCCACCGTATAAATCGGGCAGTGAGACCACCGGGAGCGCGGCAAAGCCAAATTCTTCCTCCACGGCTCCGACGATATCGCGTTCTTGCGGAGGATATAGTGTCCCCCGGGCAACTGGCGAGACTTCAATTTTAATTTGCGCATCGTCAGTGGTGACAATGATGCGCATCTCATCGGGATTATGGGTTTGCAGCACTGCACGGATCCCGGTTTGCGCTTTCAGTTCTGCGGCGATACGGGTGAGCGCCTCCCGCACGTTGGGCAGCGCGACCTCTCTGCTTTCCAGCGGTATCCAGGCCAGATCGATATCAACGGACAATCGGGGAAAATCATGGATGAATAAGTTGATCGCCGTTCCGCCTTTCAGCGCAAAACAGGACTCGTTAGCGACCCAGGGTAATGCTCGCACCAACAGAGCGACCTGGCGGTAGTAGGGGGAGGTTTTATCCATGGCTTATTCCCTTCTTAGTAAAATTTTCGGGCACAGTTATCTGGTATTGCGTGTTCAGCTTGCCATTAACAACGATTTGTCGGTTGCCCGATCCCAGGTTGATTTTGCTGGTATCTATGCGTTTGAACCATGCATGTTCATAGAAACTGGCAAAAAACAGATACAGGCGCTTGGTTTGTACGGACTGACTGAGTGTAAGCAGCTTCTCCACTTTACGTGGGTTGAGATTGACTAGTCCCTGAAAAAGCTCGGCAGCGTGCTCAAATGAGATTTCCTGAGGGACTGCGCTTAACAGCTCATAGGCAGCCAGTTCTGGCGTGCTGGCGGTAATTCTTTTCCCTTTAACCTCAAGCTCAGTTCGGTATTTTTCATCCAGGTCAGGGAGCTTCAGGGCCGATACCATCAACCACTCAACGGCGGGAAATTCTTTAAACCATTTTGGCAATATCGCTTTGTTTTCAACGCTAAGCCAGCATTGGTTCTGCTTAAGTTGTAGGTAATGGGAACGGCCCTGCCAGGAGAGACTACTCAGTCCGGCCAGATGCACCGGCGCTTCAAGTTGGTTTTGTAGGCACCATAGCGCATCACTCCAGTCTGGTTCTCGTCCTGCGCGCGCATAAACGCCAGCCCGCAGTTTTATTAACCAGCCATTTTGCGCGTATTTAAAAGCCAGAGAAGGTGATATGTTGTTCCGGGTCAGCCACGATTGTAACACCAGGCTTCCCGGAGAGGTGTTTTGCAACAGCCAGTTTAATTTTGATGCCATAGATTCACTCAGAGTGTAACTATAATAAAAAAAGTAAACTATTTAGTGAATAAAAAGTCAATGTATGGTGTCTGTCGTAGCATAACGTTGTCCACGAAGCTTTTACATGGTTAAAACAGCGTTATGGTGCCCCCTTGACTGATTAACTGCGTGCTCAAAATACCACTTCAATGTAAAAACCGTGGCTACAAGCCTGCGCCGTCAGGAGCAGAGCGCAAAAGCCTGCCGGAATTTCAGCCCTGTCAGGTACCGCGCACACGAACTGCCTGTGTCTAGAGCATGATTTTTACGTCAGTGGCCCGAACCAGAAGTGGGCGGAGGACTTCACTTACTTACGCACAGATGAAGGCTGGCTGTATCTGGCAGTGTTAATTGATTTGTGGTCACGTGCTTTATTTGGCTGGCCGAGTTAGTTTTAATTTGGGCATTCGTTGTTATATACGGTTTATATACCATTCCTCCTAAAGTAATAAATCACAAAATGAAGCATCTCGAAGATAAATATCTTATTTGATCTTTGCTTCTCTGTAACACCTGTTTTAACAAAGCAGGTGTTACAAGTTAAGTTATATAGTGTTTTTAGATATAAATTTTAACAGGGTAACCTAAAGCTCTTAACGCCTTATTAGTTCTCCCATTTCTGGGCGGTGTCACTTCAGGACGCGCCCAGCCGACAACTTCGGATATTGAGTTGATTCCGTAATGCTGAAACTTATAGTTATCATCTTTTCCTGCCAGATATATTCTTTCCCACATGAGCTCTTGCTTTCCATCATAAAGTACATAGTTCAGTAATTCTGCAATCGTCATACCGTTTTTATTAGTTTGTTTCATTATCCACTGAGTAAACAAAATCGCCCGTTTTTCTTTATCTAGGGATATACGACTCGTTAATCCAAAGGTATCTACGCTCATTTTTATCACATGGTCCATTGTTGCATGTGTATACGAAAATATTTTATGTAACTCTTCCTCGGATAAGGTATTAATCTTATTCTTTGCTAAGTGCTCACGAATATAGTTAGCATTTATACCAAGATTGATATCTTCATGGGAAGGTGGCTCAGAGAGACTTTTCCACCATGACAGCATATTCATCAGTGCCGCTTGTGGGTTTTTCCTGTTGTTCTGATAATCCTCTTCATAAGGGAATGTCTTATCATTCCTACGAACCTGATTATAATAATACGCATGTAAAAACTGATCTGTCTGCCAGAATGCTGGGGTATCTTCTGATATCCATGCAGGCCTGAAATCGTTTATCTGGCTGGATATATTTCGTATTGTCGAAAGTGTACTCTCCCATTCTTTACGGAAAGCATCTTTGCGTTTATCACTTGATTTAATCTTATCATAGTTACTTACACCAGCCCATTCGGGTATAAGTCGTTTTTTTATGATTGCTTGTTCTTTTTTCTCTTGTTCAAGTTTTAATTTTTGTAACTGCTGTTGTTCTTGAATTATCTCTTTAGTAAGTTCGATACAAGAGTCAAGGTCAGATAAGTTGTCGAAAAACTCTTCAAGTTGTTCTATTAATCCTGTGTTATACAGATCATTTTCATCATAAAATACACCAGCTTCAATATTCGAATACCACGCGCGCCCAGTTAAATTAGCAGAGCCAATATAAGCACCATATCCTTTCCACCAAATTATTTTGCAGTGCAGGCAGTCTGGTACGAGTTTACAAAATATATTGTTTTTAACATTGGCGAGAAGTTTTGATAAGAATGCGGGCGATACCGGAACAGTATGATCATATCGCATCCAAATATCGAGCCTGTGATGGTTTTTTATGCAGTGATCCAAAAGCGAGGTTTTATCATCGCCATAAGCAATGGCAGCGACAACACCATCAATTTCTGTATCAGGAGGTGGTAAAAATGAACTAAAAAATTGTTTATTTAATCCGTTAGCGATAAGTTTCATTGTTATTTAGCCGAGAAATATTCCATTGATAATAAGTTAATTAGAACTGATATTATATCAAATAAGAATAATCCTGGGACAAATATACCGAGGAATGTGATCCATCCCTCGATATATGTTAATTCACTCCCAGCGCCTTATAAACCGCATCAACCGGGTCTGAGTAAAAACTCACCTGAAACTTGGTAAATAACTCTGCCGGAACCGTTGGAATATCCATAGCCGAGGACATCGGCAACAGAACCCGTTTTGCGCCGCTGTCGAAGGCGAGCTGTAAACTGGCGGCAAGATCCTGTACCGGGTTAATTACTCCACCAAGCGTCATACTGCCCAACACCACCATCTGTTCCTGTACTGGTTTTGCCAGCAATATCGAACATAAAGCGATAAGCGCAGCAAGACTGGTTGCGGTGCTTGGGCCAGTATTATGCAGTTCAACGACATGAAGGTGATATTCATGATCGGAGAATTTCGCGGCCGCGCTTACCCGATTCAAATTGCCTTTGAAGTAATCGAAACCGACGCGGATAGCTTCTTTCGCGGAGGTATTTGAACCCAGACCCGATACACTATGCTTACCATTACCGGCAGTCATCTGTGTTTCAAAACGATACAACCCGGTCATGCCGCTTTCTGCCTGAGTGACCAGATGCACAACGCCCGGCTTTGGCATTCCGGCAGGAATAAGTTCGCTGCCGCCCTGTTCCGGTACGCTAACAAAAAACTCTTCCAGCGTTTCGTTATCGATGTAGCTAAAGTTCACATCGAAGAACTCCAGGCCGCCCAGTTTTTTAAGTTGCTCTTTCACGCGGCGACGAACTTCCATCGCATAGGTCAGGCAGACTCGCACATCTTCTTTGCTGTACGCGCCATCGGGATGCATGAGTTTTAACAATCCCGACACGGTACGTCGAACGGCAATGACGTCACGCTGGTTGAGGTTGTTACCCAGCTTAAAGAATTTATCAATCGCATCAGAGAAACTGCGTTTGCGCATTTCGCGCATATATTCAGCGAGATAATCCGTAATCAGCCCGTAACGGTTGGTAAAGAATTCCGGGCGCATTTTGGGGATTTCCCAACCGGGAATATAGGCATGAAAGCGGTCGAAAAATGCGGTATCAATCATCGCAGCCGGAAACGGCGCCAGCAAATGGCTGGTTTTAACTAGCGTCTCTACGCTTTGATTGATGTTGCCGACGAAAACCATCGACGCTTTACCTTCAATCGAATCTCTGCCGCGAGAGAAAGATCCTGACGCCATGTAATCTTTCATGATTTGCACGCCGTCTTTATCTTTGAAAGTGATCCCCGCGACTTCGTCGAACGCTACCACATCCCACATACCAACCAGGCCGATCTGGCGACTGGCCATGTTGTAGAACAGGTTGGCAACGGTCGTTTGCCCGCCAGAAACTAACAGGGAGTTAGGAGAACACTCTTTATACACATGGCTTTTACCGGTGCCGCGCGGCCCCAGTTCGCAAACGTTATAGTTGTTCTCCACGAACGGGATCATACGGGTGATAAGGTGCCATTTGGTGCGTTGCTCAATATTGGCGGGCTCCATACCCACTGAGCGCAGCAGCACATCGATCCACTGATCACGGTTAAAGTGTTTACGCGCATCGAACACTTCTTCCATATCCATATTCGGCATCTGGATAGGCTTAAGCGTCATCAATGAGAAGGGCGAAGTCTTCTGCCCTTCCTCAAAGAAATAGTTGACGGTAATCATGCACCAGATACCGCCCGTCAGTAGCTTCTCGTTGTCTTTAACCATCTGCGATGGCACCAGCGCGTCTTTGATGCCGAGGTTAGAAAGCTGGGCTTCGTAAACGTCTTTTTTCTGGTTTAGCTTCACCGACACTTTATCGATGATTTTGTACGAACCACGCTCGCGGATCAGCGACTTCACTTTCTCTGCTTCATCCGGGCGCACATAGTTATCAGCCAGAATACGCTTAACGTTTTGCAACCCTTGCTCGACCACGTCGTCATCGTCAGAGGCGCAGTACATGCCGAGCAGATACTCAAGCACATACACCGGGACGTTTGCCCCTTCCTTGAGTTGCTTGGTGAGATCTTTACGCACCACACGACCAGCAAAATGCTGGTTCAGCAGGGCGTCCAGATCGTAACCCTCGGAGGCAATTTCCCCTGCGGATACGCCTGAAACAGGTAAATCATGATGGGTTTGCATATCGCCTCACTTAGAAGAAATCATCCTGGAACGCCAGATCGATAATGACCGGGTACTTCTGATACCCCGTTTCCGTTTGTGCGTCTTCCAGTATCAACCAGTACTCATTGCGACGGTTGAAGTTAGCGCCAATCAGCTTCAGGGTAACTTCGCGCACGCGTTTTTCCATGGTGCTGTTATCGCTGTCAAAGCTGATGCGCTCTTTGCCCGACACCACATTATTAGCGTTATCGACAATGTAAATGTTCAGGATACGCGGTTCATAAAGTTCGCCCACTGGATGCGTCTGCAACAGGCTCACTTTATCGATATTGTTCACCAGCTTAATCATGGGATGGTAAGCGACAATATCCACCGGGCGGCGCTGCGGCTGTTTTTCTGCGGCGGTTTTTTGCAGGGCTTTTATCTGCAATACCGGAACGCAAACCTCCTGCAACATGGTGCCGCCATGAACAAAGCGCGCGCCGCCAGAGAAATGGAAGCGCTGGATCCCTTTCGGAATCAGGAACTCGCTGTTGTCGCTCACACCTGCGGTATCTGCCACTTTACCTTTCCAGCAAAAATCATCGGCGGGAAGCTGATGGCCGATAATAAAGCGTTTGTGGTTCTTGATAGTGTTTTCCGGCTTAATTTGCAGAGTGGTTTTATCCTGAACCGAAAGCGCCTGTTGCTGGAACAGGAAACCGTGATCCGCCGTAACAAAAATGCGTGTGCCGTGGAGACGGTTGATTACCTTGGTGACTAAATCTTTCAGTTCAGTCACCGCCGTGCGGCACGCTTCGAAGGTTTTATCTTCCGTGGATGCCGTGTCGCCGGTGGCATCAATCGTGTTATGCCAGATATACACCACTTCGTAATCGCGAATAAGGTCTCGTCCTTCCTGATTTTTTAACTCCAGAAGGTCCTTCGATTTTATCGCCATTCCCTTATAGTTCTTCAGAATGGTATCGCGGTTAGGAATACCCGAGGTCGACAGCCCATCAGCATAAACGATGTCGCCGTTACCGGGTTGATAGCAAAGTTGTTCATGGGGCAGCAATGCCGCCATTCCCAGTTGGGTGTAGCTGGGGAGCACGCCGAGCTGCGAGCGCAGTTCTGCGGTAAAGCGTTTCTCGGTATTGATTTGATTCCCCAGCTCCTCCGCCACTTCATAACGCAGGGCATCGGAAATTATCACGAACACGCGTTTGATTTGCGGATTTTGGAACTGTGGCTTCACCACCTCATTGAAGAAGTTCTGCTGACGCGGCACGCCGGGGATTTGCCACGCCTGCATACGATTTTCCGCTTCCAGCACTTCGTTCCAGTTACGGCTTAATTCTGCCAGATACCAGTTGCTGTAGAGCGCCTCGATATAATCATCCAGGCTCTTGAGGATCATCGCCCCTTTGCTGTGAACCAGCAGGGCATATTCATTAAACAGGCGATAAGCCTGGTCGAAGCGGAACAGTTCTTCGCAGTAGGCTTTCCAGAAGGTGGCGCTGTCCTGGTAGTGGAAACCATCGATGTGGCGATTGCGCAGGTTCAGCAAACGCTCTGCCTGGCGCAGCGCGTCATAGATGGCGTAATACTCAGGTTGTGTCTGGCACCAGTATTTGCTCTGGCGTTCAGAGAGCAGTTTTTTAAAGGCTTCCCGATCGAGCGTGGTGCTCTCTTCCAGCAGTTGCGTTACCAGCGCATGAATAATGGTTTGTTCGATGCTGAGGGTGGTTTCGCATTCGTGCAAATCATACGGCGAGCTGAGCCGGTAATGATCTTCCGGCTGCAGGGCGGCCTGCATTTGCTGAGCGCAGTAGTCATAAGCCTCTTTATAGCGACGATCGGCACGCCAGGTCACCATAAATGCCAGGGCGGATGCTCTGCCGGATGGCGTCAGCAGGACATTTTTTTCCAGCCAGGCGCGCTGCTGTGGGTCGGCCTGGGCAGAGAGATCGGTACAAAACAGTTTCAGGAGCAGGTTTTCCAGCGATGGCTCCTCTGCCTGGTAGCCCATTTCGTGGTTGAGCATTTCCCACAATACCGAGTCCAGACCGTGGCGTTTCAGCATCGCCTGCGTGTTTTCCAGTTCGCTGTCGTCTTCTGTTTGTTGGTTAACGTACTGGGTAATCAGATTGAACAAAATGTCTTCGGTTTTCGCGGTTTTTGCGCCAGCGATCACCGCAATCATTTTCTTATCCAGCGAGGCTTCATCTTCCTGTTCTGTCACCAGGTTTTTCAGCGCCTGCGTGCGTTTAGTGCTGAAGAAGGCCTTGCGTCGCTGAATATGCTCGCGCAGGCCAAGCTGCGGAATGCCCAGCGTGTTCAGGGTGATGGCGGCAAAATCGGCATGGAATTCGCTGCTGTAAAGGCGGATATCCAGCAGCCAGTCTTGTTCATGAGGCGGCGCATCATGAGGAAACCACAGCAGGAACTGCTGTTCTGGTTCATCAATCTCGATGCGTTTTTTCACCGCCAACTGTGACGCGAGGGTCATGTTGATTAGCGTGACGTTTTCAAGCTTGAGCTGTTCCAGTTCCTCAATAAAACGCTTATCGGGATCGTGCCAGAAAACGATGCGATGTTCGGCAAATTTAGCTTTAAGGCCAGCAATAAAGTCCTGATTTTGCAAGTTCACAATCCCATATTGTTACGATGAATAAGAAAGCGCCAAAACGCGAAAAGGAGATTTTGACACGGTGGCGCATTTTATCATGAAGTGAGGTGGAGAAATGCCAGCAGCGGCGCGTTTCCCAGTGGTATTTGCCACCGTGCAGAACCCGGCAGCAGGGGAACGCGTCGTCTGGTTTAGATCACCTCTGGGGCATTGCCGGTGATGGCTTTGACATCTGCCAGCAGATCGCCAAACTTGCCGTAGTTAACCTTAACGCCATCGTCGAGATCAATACTGATTCTCATATCAGCATAGTGACGCAGGCGGTCGTCATAACTGCGCAGTTCGCTGAATTTTTTGATCAGGCTGTCGCGTTCGCGTTTCAGGCGTGTGGCTTCACCGCCAGAAGCTTCATCGAGTTGATCGTTCAGGCGATCGATATTGGCCTGATAACGCGCCAGCAGCGGTACCACATATTCGGTACGCATTCTCGGCAGCGTGGCGTCGTTATAGCGATGCAGATACATCAGACACTCAAAGGCTTTCTCTTTGCCGGAGCTGAATAGCCAGTAGATTGGCCGCTTTTTGTACATCTTCATATGATCTTTCCAGAACTGGGTGGAAAGATAGCGACGAATGGTCTCAAGCGCAGATTCGCCTTTTTTTGGCTTGATCGCGTATAAACAGAGACTTTCGGCGATAAATTCGAGGTTTTCCTGCAGGTGCTTTTCACCCCAGACGGTGCGGACAAACTCTTTGACGCGAGAGGTGACGTCGTCGTCAAACCACTCGTCATCCATCAGCGGCAGGATACCGTCACTGTCAGCCGGGAAGGTTTTGTACGCACCTTCGGCGACGAGATCGGCGAAGCCTTTGTTACCTTCATGGGCGTAGACAAGGCCTTCGCGATCGAGGGAGTAGCGGCCCATCATGCAACCGATGGAGTATGAAATCAATTCGGATAATGTTTCAGACTGAAATCGTAGATGCAGCGTTTTGTCATCTTTAATATTTCCATATCGATATAACGGATTGCAATTTAAAGTTACCTCTGCGATTGGAACTGTATTGTATATAATGTCAGTAAGACCTAACCCACAAGCAAAAATATTATTAATAACTTCTTCATTTTCTTTTGTTTTATCTATTCTTTTTTTATTTTCAATGAGATTATATTTGTAACTCTTTTCTATAGAAGCTTCTCTTGAAATTAATGGGTGTTTTTTAAAATTCCATGATAATTCAAAAGAATCCCAATCAATTTTTGAAATATCCACATTCTCTTTGGATAATGACGCTATTTCTGTTTTATGAAGATCAAGTAATGGCAAACTGGCTATGTTACCTGCTTGAACATGTAGAGTCGGATTTAAAGCATTTACAATGAATGCTGCAGGTGATGAAATAATAAATGCAAGAATGAAAAAAATATCCTCCTCACCCTGTGGAAATAAAGAAGGGCCGCTAGCATCAAAAATGAATCCATCAGGATAATATCTAACGCCCAATTGAGAGTGGCTCGATATATCTGTCCAGCCAATCATCTTTTGAAAATATAATTCCTCGGATCTTACTGAGGCTTTACCTGTTTCCTTTATTGCTTGTCCGTTATTTTCCCAAAAAACTACCCAAGACTGATTTCCATACCATTTTCGATATTCACCACCTTTGTTGTAAGGGCACCATATTTTTTTTGTTAGTTGAGAAAAGTTAATTTCTTGCCAAAACCTAACGAATTTGTCATTGTCAGCGGTTGTCATGCCCCCCCTGACTGGTATTGCGTCCCCGATTGAAGAATTTTCATGAAAAGTATTGCTAACTGTATGAGGTAACCAATAGGCAATGGGCATGCTGGGGATTTTTTTGAAATCATCTTGCGCAGTGTTATCAAAACGATTTATTTTTTCTAAAAGATTTTTCTTTTTCTGTTCTTCATTGCCGTCTGTCAAGCGGAAGAAAACTGGTAAGTAATCTTTAATATGATTATTTTTTATAATCCATGACGTGGTTTGCACAACCTCACCAGAAATTTGACTAAAAGCTCTTGAACCTAGATGAGCCATTGTGATTAACGTCTTGTTATCCAACAGCCATTCGCGGAATGATTCGAAACTGGACAAGAACATCCAGGCCTGCATATTTACTTGAGCATTGAACCCATTTTCTTTAAGCAAGGAAAAAGCACGCTGCATAAACATCGCAAACAAATCAGACTTACTATCCGGGAAATTATTTTTAGCAAACTCTTTCAGCTCACCATTCATTCCTTTACCGCCCATATACGGCGGATTCGCCACCACCGCATCATATCGCTGCGCCAGAATCCACGCCTGCTGAATAAACGGAATAAACGCTTTCGCTGCGGCTTTCTGCTGGAAATCGCCTTCCTGTTCCAGGCGATACAGCGCGTCCAGGAATACCTTCAGTTCCGCCTCTTCTTCCTGCGGCACCTGAATCAGCGATCCCAGCGTTTTTGCATTCACAAAGCGTTTCAACGTGCGCATCAGCAGCTGATATTCTGCGCTGTCGGTTTGGGTTAACGCGTTATTTTCAGCAAACATATCCCCCATACTGCCGGTTTGTACCTGCTGGTGGAAATTCAGTTGCTGCCAGAGTTTGGCGATATCCAGATGCAGGCTTTCTTGCAAAGAGACAATATTCAGACGCACATCACGGGTAAATATTCTGCGGTCATCCTGACGTGCCATCATTAATAATACAAAGCCGGAAAGCTGTGCCGCTCGGTCGTCGATATCAAGGCCAAAAATATTATTTTCCAGAATCAGTTGTGGAATATCACGCCCGCGATAACCACGCTCTTCGTAGATATTTTTCAGCACATTATAGGCTTCAATCAAAATATGACCGGAACCGCAGGCCGGGTCGAGCACTTTAATACTTTCGGGTTCAATGCTGGCTGGGGTAATCGCCGCCAGCTGCGCCTGCACTTCCGGTGTTTGCTCCGCAGGCTCAATGTAGTACTCCATTTTGTCTTTCAGCGGCGAGTCGGGGTAGGTTTGCAACCACTGGCGACCAACGGAGTTCTGTACCAGATACTGCACAATCCAGTTCGGCGTAAACAGCTGGGTGGCGGCAGGAATATCTTCGCTCTTCACCACTTTGCCAATCACAGCATCTTTCTTTTCCGAAATATAGAACTGATACAGCCAGCCGATAACCTCTACCTGCTCCCAGTCTTCTTCCGGAATATCATCAACCAGCCCACGCAGAATGGAGTCGGTACGGGTCAGGTTATCCGGCAGCAGCAGTTCCGCTTCGTCATCTACCGCTTCAAACAGGAACGGCATCGCGTGGTGCAGGGCGTGGCACTGCCCCAGCAGCAGTTCACGGTACAGAGCTTCATCCTGATTACCGGAAAGCTTCATCTCAACCAGTTGCGCCTTACTTTCCGGCAGCAGTGCTTCTGCCACTTCCGGCACATGATCCAGCACCTCAAACGCGGCCGGGGTCTCCGGGTGAGACAACATACGGAAGCCGTGATCAAGATAACCGTGCAGCTCCATATAGCGAATTGCACATAAGCGGTTAAACCAGGTGTAGGCGCAGTGCTCAACCAGCACCTCAAAACCCTGCTCACGGGCGCGTTTTACCAGCCGTTCGCGGCGGGGAAGGGTCGATAACGGATAATCAAACTGACCGTAACGCACGGTCTCGCCAATGGTTTCGGCCTCGGCAATCTGCAAATTGCCTTTTTTATCTGCAGCGATCCCAAGCGTCGTTAGCTTCTGAATCACCGCATCGCGGAAATCGTTACGGGCCTGTGGGGCATATTTTTTAATGTTATTGGTATTCATAGAAAATCCTGCAAAGGGCAGCAGAGTGCTGCCCTGAAATGGGAGTTACTGAAGGCGAATGCGATCGCCTGCTTTAATGGCGGCCAGCAGCGTTGTGCGTAACGTGTCGAGCGCCTTTTCCACCTGTTCGGTCGTTTCCAGAACTTCACCACCGGTGGCATTACGCATCTCACTGGCGACATTCACCAGATGCGTTTTTTTCGGTACCGGTTGGATAACGGGTTTTTCCACCACAACATAAGTCTGTTCTGACTCGGCAGCGCGTTTGGCTTCATTTGCTGCCCGGAGTTGTGCTTCTTGCTTTTTACACAGCTCGTCGATCCACAGGTTAATCTTTTTATCTGCATCCATCTGCAGCGCTTTTGTCTCTTGCTGTTCCGCCAAAATTTCCGGAATCGACTGGCTGACCTCAGCGCGTTTTCTGGCTTTTTGCATCGGCAGCAGAACGCTGTTTTGCAACTCTGACGTGGCGTGCGCTTCCAGCAAGCATTGACGGCTTTCCTCAATGCGGGCGTCAATGCGTTCGAGGGCGTGCTGGCGGTGCTGTTCGACTAACTGATGGTTGACGTTCTGGACCTGTTCAATCAACGGCGTGATGCGATTGAGATGCTTATAAGGTTCCGGCATTTGCCAGATGCTTTCCAGCTCGCCCAGCGCTTTAACCGCTGCGGCGTCTTTTTCCAGCGCGCTGCGGTTAGATTTAAAGCTGCCATTCAGCGCAGCACCCAGTTTTTGCCAGGTGGCGAATTGCTTACGGTAGAAGTCGACCAAATCTTCACGGTCTTCACTGAAATCCAGAAGTTCATCTTTCAGCGATGAGACTTTTTCGATCAGGGCAAAATCTTCTTTTTCATTAAGAATGGCATTAAGCAGGCGCAGACCGGATTCAATCTCATTTTTCCCCGGATTGTTTCCGCCCTCTGCCTTGGCGCGGAATACGTTCAGCTCTTGCTTCCACTCTTCAAATACCTGACGAATATGTTCAACCAGCGCCGGCTCTTCCCGTTCGTTAAACGGCTGCTGAGCGATGTCAGCCATGGTTTGCGCGGCTTTACGCACCTGCGCTTCATCATGACGGCGAACTTTATGCAGACGCAATTCGCTATGGCGGCGGCTGTTATTAAATAACTCCCACGCCTGTTTTCGCTCGACGTTGTTGTTTTGCTGGCTGAAGCTGAATTTACCTTTGCAGGCCAGACGGGCTACCAGCAGTTTCACTTCGTCTTCGGGCCAGCCATAAGGGCGACGCGCGAAATGGTTCAGAATATCGCGTAAATACACCGGTTTATTGTATTCGATATTCATGCTGATCCAGGTTTCTACCTCGCGCATGGCGTCGGGGTTGGACTCTTCGAGGTTACCGAGATCCAGTTCGGTGTCATTCTCAACCGTCAGTAATGCATGAATTTCACGGGAGATGTCACCGTTAAAAGGCCGCAGCATCTTCAGCTTGCCGAAGGTGTTTTCAATCACGTAACGGCAGGCTTCATCGACAATATTCGATGGCGTGGAGGATTTTTTCGGTAAGCGCTCGCCAATCGCCCAAACATCTGCTTCTGCAAGTAGTGATTCCAACTGAACACGGAGTAATTTTTCCCGGTTGCTGTTTTCACGCGCTTTTTCTGAGAGCAGGGTAGCCTGTTCCGGACGTTGCCCGGCGTTATCTTTGAGGAACTTTTCAGTCTGGACGACTAAATCAATATCGCTCCAGGTACGGCCCTCTTCGGGCAGACGAATCAAAATACAGCCGTCGCCTTCTGACGTATAAGGGCGACAGGTCGCATCGCTGTTATAGAACGAATAGGTCGGATCTTTAGGGGTCAGGATCTTCACCACCAGATCGTTAAGCACTGCGCCGTCTAATGGGTGTCCGTTCAGGAAGCGACTGATATCAAAGTCTTGCTTGTTAGCCGGATAACGATATTTACGGCTTTTCAGAATGTCATCAAAGATGATCGATGCCAGTTTTTTGTTGATCGCAGAGAAATCGACATCAACGTTACGGATCTCGTTTTCGATCTCTTTTTCTTCGTTGGTCAGGAACACATATTTATCTTCAACGCGCGCAATGAGCATCAGGCGTTCAAGCGTGTTCAGACTTTTTTCGACCCGGCGGCGCAACTCAACTTTATCGGCATCGATCCTATCGATAGACAATGTGACCAGGTTATCCAGGGTGCTTTTCAGCGTTTCCACATAGCGGATCAGGAACAGCGTTTTCAGTAGGTTGCCATCGAACTCATCAAGAATGCCATTCTGGCAAGCCTGAGTGATGGTGCGGCTAACGGCAGGTTCCAGGAAGCTCTCAATGGCGGCATAGAAGCGCCAGAAAGGCACCAGAGAATCCAGCCCTTGCGCTGAGATTTGCTGCGCCGCAGTCTGGAATGCCTCCAGCTGAGAACGCTCACCCATGGCCAATTGTTTACCCGCTGCACCTTTCGTCCGAATAGATTCAAACACTTTTTGCAGAATCTGATAGTGCCACGGGACAAACGGGTAGTTGTCAACGAACTCTTCTTCCCTGGTAAAAGGACGTAGTGCAGTAGTTGTTGTAGGGTCAAAAGCCAGCTGGTTACGCAGGATATCGCCTTTCTCTTGCCACACTTTTGCCAGCGCCGCTTTTGCTTCGTCAGTCTTTACCAACAAACGTTTCTGGATAACTTCTGATGTGTTAGAGCTGGAAAGTTGCAGGCGTGTAGAGAAGCGCCCCTGGATCTTGGAGAAGTCCTGTCCGTCGCGACTGCTCATACCACCGATTGCCGCGTCGATATCAGCCTGCGAAGTCACGATAACCCATGCGCGGCCACCGCAGGTTACCCCAAGGTTTTCAGTAATAGTCTGCAGCTTCAGCATCATTTGCGTATTTTTGCCAATGAACTGACCGACTTCATCCACCATAAAGAGGATGTTCTTACCGTTGTCATCCAGCCACTCTTTTACCCACTGGCAAAAATTATTGATATCCAGCGGGAAGTTTTTGTCGAGTTGTTCCACCCATTGGCGGGAGGCTTCAAGACTCTGCTGTGTGGCCTGGCTTAACGCTTGTGCCATGTCATCGCTGATAAAGTAGTAAGCGTCGCGCTCGTCTTCCCAGCGTGAGCCATTGATATCGGCAAACGCGGCTTTAAAGGTCTCATACTGACCGCGTTTATCTAGCTCGCGCTCAAGATGGGCAATATGCGGAAAATCAGCGCAGTAGCCAATGCGTTCGTTGAAAACTTTCAGGAAGACTTTAAGAATGGCATCTTCTTTGTCATCTACGTTGGCACGCGAATCAATATTGAACAGAATGACTTCAGTCGGGTAATGCACCGCTTTGTTAATATCGGCAAGGAATAATGCATCTTTGATTTTATCTTCAAAGAAGGAGTAAGCATTACGTTCCGTACCGTTATGTGTAACTTTGCGGTTAGATAAAAGATAAGAAAGAATCTTAATAAAGTGCGATTTACCTGAACCGAAGAAGCCTGAAACCCATACGCCGATCTTGTTTTCCATACGGATCCGTTCCGGGCCAGTGGCAGGAACATAGGATTCGAAGAAATGGCGAAGATGGTTTTCCAGTTCGCGGGTGATGACATATTCATCTAACTCGATGTACGCGCTGGCATCATCGGTTTGCTCTGCTTTGACTACCCCGTTTATATTTCGTTTTAGAGGTTTTTCAAAAATCTGTTCAATATTCATTGTTATGCTCTTCATTGAGGATTCAATGTTGCTGCGGGTCCCGTATCTGGTACCAGTCTGAAAGCGCGATAATAATTTTGTGAACCGGTGTCTGTGAGCGGGGAAAGGTTGTACCCGCTGTAGGTGCCAGGATAAAACATCAGCAGTGGGGTGAACCCCATGACATCTTGCAAGGCACTCATCAGTTCATGACCTCGAACTAATGGCCAGGCGTTGCCCATGCCGGTAAGAATGACAAAATCCTGGGCTGCCAGATCGACTTTTTTCGCTATAAAATCAGCGATCTTTTTCTGATTTAACGGACCAGCAAGCTGCTTTTTCAGCGTCTCAGTACCCACTTTGACTTCCTGCTGGCAGACGCGCTCGAAAAGGCCGCGTTCATTGAGCATATCGATGATGATTTGGAAGACATTCAGACAGGCAAATTTATGGTCCTTTTCCAGATGCCGGAGCAGATACTTCAAATGCTCCCGTACCTGCAGTTCGCACTGCGCGGGATAATCAAAGATCCAAAAACCAATTTCATTTCCGGAGCCGTTATTTTTGAGGAAGCGATCTTCGTTAATGCGACTCTGGATTTGAGACAGGCGATATTCAAGAACGGGATCTATCACCGTTTTCCCTCCAGAATAGATATCAAGTCCTGTTGCCCCAGGCGCTGTAACACTGCCTGAGTTTCCGGTAAAAGGTAAACTGCCTGCAGGTTACGTCTGCGGGGCGTATCCACATAACCCGCTTCAGCAAGCGCCTTCACCAGATTGTTTCCCATTTTTGCAATAGATGAATCTGAGTAGCTGGCGAGTACCGGATGTTGGCGAACCTGGCTATTAACAAATTCGTTCCAGCTATTGCCAGGCAACTTTTCCTTGAACTGCCTGCGCAGATCGTTCACCACTTCAGCCAGAAAATCCTTAACTACTGGCGAATGTAGCGTCAGAGCCACAAACAGAAGTTGCTGGCGTTCCCGCTCGCTACCTTCGGCAATCAATGTCCACGCGCTTTTATCAAGCGTGTTCAGGCGAAGCCTGATTGTTGCCGCGTAACGTTTTGCGGTGTTAGGAGAAGAGGCTTGTAAAATGTTGTGGCCAACAATTTGCTCTTGCCATGTCTGTTCATCGGGATCGGTTAGCAACAGTTCGGCAATGACGCGGCTTTCCCTGCTCATGAGCGGCCCGCCCAGCAAGTCTCCTATCCATGCCTTGTCATTTTTAATCATCGAAAAACCCTCTGAAGACTGGAATGCAGCTCGCAAAAAACAAAAAGTGATTGTAATAGGGGACTGGGCGAGATGCCATGAGAAAAGGCAATTTGTGAGAGGGATGATCGCGTTATGTACAACACATAAACGGTTTTGGCGAGAGTCTTGCTTTAGCCATTTCTATCAGTGAGACTGGAAATGACCCTATATCATTCCCATTGAATGCATCAGCTTAATCGATTACAGCTCAGGAAATAAAATTTTAACTGTGTTAAAGTCCCTGTAAAATTAGTTAAAAAAGGAAGATAAACGTGGCACTGTACAATATCGCAAATAAAGAACTACATGCTTTAGAAAAAACGACCTTTACTTTGGAAGGATTACAGGAACGTTATGATTTACAGGAAGCAATCAAAAAAAACATAGATATTATTGCTCCTGATTGTCTGGTAATTTCCGAAGAGTTTTCTGACTGGGAAGATAGCCGTCGGCGAATTGATTTATTGGCAATCGATAAACAGGCAAATTTAGTGGTTATCGAATTAAAACGTGATGAAACGGGTGCGCATATGGAGTTACAGGCACTACGATATGCGGCGATGATTTCCACAATGAGTTTTGCGAAAGCATGTGAATATTTCCAGACGTATTTGAAAAAACAAAACTGTGATGCCGATGCGAAAGAAAAAATACTTGAATTTGTTGAGCTGGATGAAACTGAACTTGTTGATTTTGGAAAAGATATCAGAATCGTTTTGGCTTCATCGGACTTTAGCAAGGAACTTACTACCACTGCGATTTGGTTAAGAGATAAGGGGGTAGACATTCGATGCGTTCGTCTGACGCCTTATAGATTTAATGATGATGTTCTTATCAATGCAGAGCAAATTATACCGGTTCCTGAGTTGGAAGAATATCAAGTTAAATTTCGTGAAAAACGTGATGAGCAGCTAATTAGCAGTCAGAAAAAAGAGAAGGACTATACGTGGTATATATATAAAGATAAAGAACTTAATAAGCGTAAATTAGCTCTTGAATTATTACGTGATTGGATAAGACAATTTAATCCAGCAAGTTATAATGATTTAATAAATGGATTAAATGAAGACTTTAAAAAACGTACAGTTATGCTTGTCGATCAGATACCAGAGAAGCAAAAGAGTCGCTATCATATCAATGAAGATGCATTGATTACACTTCCTTCTGGTGAAATTGTTGCTATTTCTAATCAATGGGGTATTGTTAATATTGAACTCTTGATTGAGTTTGTACGGCAAAATGGTTTTGTTGTTGAAAAAGCTGAACAATAAATTTTGATATTGCTATAAATGTCTACATTGAAAAATGGGGAGAACATTTGTAGCTTGTAATATCTCAATGCAAGAGATGGCAATATTATGGGGGCACGGTATTATCAACCTCACCCCCTAAAAACCTCTTTCCGATGCCACTCCACAAACCCCTCATAAGGGTAATTTCTACGCACCTGCGGCAACGCAATAGTTTTCCCGTCAAAATCCCAGAATAATCTCTCAACGATCCCTCCGCCGTTTACCGCATCTGATACCAGTACCCGCATATTTTCGTCCAGGCCAATCGATCCTTTATCAAAGGCTTTATGGTGAATTGCGCAAAGCGCCAGGCCATTAGGAATTTCACAAGGACCGCCGTGCTGTTTCCATTTTATATGCGCCGCTTCCAGCGCGACGGTGGTGTCGTCGTGGCGCATATTAAAGCCACATATCGCGCACTGGTAGTTATAAGCGCGTAATACATTTTTGCGAAATAACGGGTCGCGCTGTTTACGGATTTGCTGGAGATCAAAACCCAGCTCGTCAGCAATTTCTTCCTGAATACTCTCGGTGAAGTGCGCTTCGAGTATCTGTTGCGCCAGAGTATTGATGAGTTTTTTATTGCCGGTTACTAGGGCGTAGTGCTGTTCATCGAAACCGCCTGCAACGTGGTATTCAGTCAGTTCCTTCACTGGCGGTTGTCGGCTGCTCCCTGCTGTTGAGCAAAGCTCGGCATTGTGTAATTGCCAGAATCCGTCGCCTTGTAATCGCCAGAACGGCATATCAGGTCGGTACTGTGAACGCTGTGGCCCAAAACGTTCCAGTAAACTGTGCAGAGGTTCGTAGATTTCCGATCCATAATCGAAAAGGCGTGGATGTCCATTCAGGTATCCCGCTAATACGTATAGCAATAACAATGGCTTATGCGGCGCGCGCTGTTCACCTTTGTGCCAGATTTTTATGTTGGCAATTGCCTGCTGTAGCGATTTACTGGAAGCCATTGATATCCCTGGCAGTGAAATAATTGCGATCATGCTCGCAAATTTTCGGCTGTTCAAGCCTGCAAGTGAAGATATATTACTTTGATCTCATTTGTTTTTTTGCTGCCTGTGTACCCTAATTGCCATGCGATGTTGCACCGACGCAAACCACCTTTTACGCCGGAGGAGTTAAAAGCGTTGATGGATGCGAATAAATCAAATTAATGAACGCTCACTTTTCGCGCCAAAACTGCAAAATTGCTTCTACAAACCTGTCAGAAATAACCCCCCGACGGGCTGCCGTGCTGAAATGACTGCTTCGCAGTGCCGTCGTCCAGTTCTCCGGTGACCGGTACGCTGAACCGTAATATCCCGTGCTTAAATCGTCCGGGTCTTCATCAGGCGCGTTCGTCAGTCCTCTTTCACCTTGTTGCTGGAAGTCGACGAAAATAATATTGGCTAAAACATTATTTTGATAATTGCCATAAATAGCTTCATACGAATGCGGGAAATTTTCTTTCCAGTACCAGGTGGTATCGCCGCAAAACCACGGCGCGTCAGTAATATTATTAAGCTGAGAATGGTATTGTTTTAGATCCCTACGAAAGGCTTCAACCATATGATTAAAGTGTTGAGGGTGTGACGCGTAGTCACTGGTCATTAAGTCAAATTCGCCTTGCATCCAGCATACGCCGAGGAATTTGTTCTGCGGATTTTTTGCCAGTGCGGCTCGCGTTCTGCTGACTAAATCCTGGTATAGCGGAGTATCCGATCCCCAACGACAAGCATCATGGCTGGCTCCGTGCCGTTCTGAATATGTCCCTTCGCTGCCCGCGATAAAAGCCGAGCCGCCACGACAACATGGAACGATGAGAACCCCTGCATTATCAGGAATAGAGGGCAGTAATTTCCGTGCAATATGCAGTGCCTGGCCAACGGTGCCGTACTGTGTTTGATGATTCGTTGCCAGAGGATGGTGATAACCCTGCATATCCTGAACATCGTGTGGGCAGTGAGTCAGTGGAATAATGTCGTTAAAGTGACATGACGGGCCTCCGGGATGCGTATGCGCAAATCTTGCTAATTGTTTAATTCTGGGATGAGGCGCATCTTCCCTGTCCGGTAATGGCAGTCCTTCGCCATACGCCATAGCATTAGACTGACCAGCAACGGTAAGAACATAGTAATAATCGGGCGATATTATTGTGTCCATATAATTTTCGCGTAATTTAAATGGTAAATTGATAGCAGGGCCCCTTTACCGGGGCCCTGAAGCGTTAGTTTTGTACTGTGACTTTATTATCCTTCACAGAAATTAAAACTGAATCCGTCACCGCTTTGCCGCCTGCAGTTTCACCGCCAATAATTAATAAACTATTATTCCAGGGCAATGATACTCCGTAGGCCCGACCTTGCGATAATTCACCCGATTTATCCCATTTCCCGTTATGCCAAAGATGAATATCAGTGCTATATGATTTTTTTAGGCCTTCATGCGCATAGTTCTTACCGTTCTGGTAATTTTCTCGTGAACCTTTGAATCCGGCCCCTCCGGCAAATATAAGAGAATCATTGCTTATCCCCGCAAAACCGCCAGCGACGCCATCTGGTGATGAGACGGGAGCAAGCTTATTCCATTTTAAATTATTACCGGTGAAATCAAGTTCAAATACGGCATCCGTTCGCAATCCTGGTTTGGCTTCGCCATTAATAAGCCAGGTTTTATCACCTTTATTCACAAGCGCCGCACCAGCCGTTCCGTACCAGGGAGATTCGCCAGCGTAACTCCATTGCTGTGTTGAGGGATCAAAAGACAACAGAAACTTATTGAAGAAATAATCTTCTGCTTTTTTGTCAAAATAATGGGCATTGATCTTGTCTATAGTTGCTGAATCTTTTCCAGCCTCGTTGAGATCTTCAAAATAGCCATTGAAGATATTCTGGTTAACACCGCCAGTAACATAAGCCTTGCCGTTGTGTACAAAAGTCACATGACCCGCCATGCCCATCGGTGCATGCGACATCAATTTAACCCAACTATTGGTTTTGGGGTTGTATTTGTGTACGTCATTAAATACCTGAGTCAAGCCCTTGCTATTTTTGCCAATGCCGCCAAACACATACAGATTGCCATCAATAAATGCCGAGGTTGCTTGATCTCTTGGTCCACCAGGGAATGCAGCTAACGCTGTCCATTTTTTATCTTTGGCCTGTGTATCCAGCTTGTACCATGCCGTACCTGCGCTACCTAAACCAATGTAGACAGTGTCGTTATCAATTGCTCCGGTACCACTTTTAAATGGCACAGGAGTTTCAGGTAATACAGACGCGTTTGCGGCAAATGAAGCCATCATGATAGCAAGCGCCGTTATTGTTTTATTCATTGTGACTGTCTCCTGTCTACTACAGTTTAAATGACACACCAATGCGATAACTGTTTTCCGATAAATTATCTCTGCCGTTGTAAACACCCTGACGGTCCAGGTAGTCATATTCTATGTATGGCGTAATATCGGGCGTCATATGGTATTGTAGAACAAATGCATTTTCCGTCGCCCATTTCTTATGGTTTGCATAGCGATAATCGTTCTGTTTGCTGTATAGCGTCGTTTGCCATGCGAAGGTGAAATCACTATTAATATGGTAAGTGACATATCCATCCCAACGATGAACGTTATCACGAGACATATCACCGGATAAGTCTTGTTGTCGGTAAGCTTTCCAGTCGTAACGATAGCGAATGCCAAAATTAAGATCTTTTGTCGCGTCCCAGGACAGTTTTACGTAGGGTCCGTAGCGTGTGCCGTTGCTGCTAAAATGCGTTAACATTCCCGGGCGCACCGTCCATTGATCATCAAGTTTAATCGCGTAATTAACTTCAACCTGAACATCATTGAGTGCGGCATTTTCCTTTTTATTATCATGAATGGTATTCCAGGTATTACTTTCCATGCTTGCCCACCATCCATTTTGCCATCCCTCACTAACTTTGAGTCGAGTCTCATAGGCGTGGCTTCCACTACGATATCCACCACGTACGTCCAGTGTCGCAGCCTGAGAAATTAATGGGGACGAAAAGCACAGTAATAATACGCCAGAAAGTATTTTAGCCTTTTTCATAAATTTCACTCATTTGTAGGATACAGAAAGCAATACAAAGCCCGCATAAACAATTAGCATTTATGTTGTGTAATATTTTTTTGCCAGGCTTATAGTGTCTTTGGCAACCGGTAGCTGTATTTTATATTTTTTTGTATAAGGTCTCCTGTGAAAAATCTCTTTTCACATTATTTAAATAAACAGAGATCCAGATTAAATACCTGAGTATAAAATCTCTTCTGATGTTTAATTGATTTGAATGTTCGTAAGCTATATCACTTACTCAATCCATTTTACCCAGAGTCATAAAATAGAATGTCTGTTGATCTCATTTTCATATTCCTTTCAGACTGAAGTGCGTTTTCATCACCCGATGAGAAAGAACTGAAGTGATGTTTGCCATAGATTGCGAGATGCCCTGTCTCATTGACTATCTTGGTGCACCTTTATACCTGTTATACCAGATCAAAAATCACGCAATCCATACAACAAAACCAGATTTGCAATTCGTGTCACAAAATATGTCGATCTTTTTCTAAGAGGAAGATGCCATGTGAAGCCAGACGAACACTTTCGGTGGTCTTCAAAAACTAAAGATCTTTGTTTAACTATTTGTTTTATAAATAATTTATTTAGAGTCTAAACAAGGGAAGCTTTGCAAGCTAACTCAGTGAGCTTGGTGAAAATCAGTGTTTACCCGCCATCAGGCTGAGCATAATTCTCATCATGAAATATGTTTCCTGGTTTGTGGCTTGTAACTGGTCACTTCTGAAGTCGATCTGGAGAGGCTTGTTGATGTTGGTGTTTTCAGGATGATGTTTCACTTAGTTTGTTTGCCGTATCGCCCGGCGAATGGCTGTGATTGAGGAAGGTTTAAGTCGTAGTGACCAAAGCTATATTTACCAACGAATGTAGATGAAAAAATCATCTCCTGCGTTCCCCCATATCTCCAGGATAAAAAGGAATGTAACAATCTCATGGCGTAAGCTGACGAATCAGCAGGAATAATCGCTAGGGGCCTAAGAATTAGCATGATAATAGCCACTAAGAAATTACTGCGCTCCATGAAATAGCCATTTTGTGGCAAATGGAGTTGACTAATAATGTCATATGTGAGACGGCTAGTTGAACGAATATTAAATTTTGCTGAATTTTTTATGTTGATTTTACTTGTTACAGAACATATCACATGATATATAGATAAGATTAGTTGCATTAATGATGAGGGTTATTATTAGATTCGTATCAGATTGATAAATATATAAAGGTACATAGCATGCAAGAGCATGGCGTTTGTATGGCAACGTTATTATAATTAACAGTTGCTACTCCATTTAAGTTCACTCAGAAGAACTGGTCCACTTACGTTAGTTATTAAGCAAACGTTCGCTTTTATAAACATAATCAGGATAAAAATGTTGGATTATTGCTAACCCAGCACAGCTAGTGCGCGTCTGTAATTATAAGGGAAAAACGATGAAGAATAAGGCTGATAACAAAAAAAGGAACTTCCTGACCCATAGTGAAATCGAATCACTCCTTAAAGCAGCAAATACCGGGCCTCATGCAGCACGTAATTATTGTCTGACTTTGCTTTGTTTTATTCATGGTTTCCGGGCGAGTGAAATTTGTCGATTGAGGATTTCGGATATTGATCTTAAGGCAAAGTGTATATATATCCATCGATTAAAAAAAGGCTTTTCAACAACGCACCCGCTATTGAACAAAGAAGTTCAGGCTTTAAAAAACTGGTTGAGTATCCGTACTTCGTACCCGCATGCTGAGAGCGAGTGGGTATTTTTATCTCGTAAGGGAAATCCGCTTTCTCGGCAACAGTTTTACCATATTATCTCGACTTCCGGTGGTAATGCCGGGTTGTCACTGGAGATTCATCCGCACATGTTACGCCATTCGTGTGGTTTTGCTTTGGCGAATATGGGAATAGATACGCGACTTATCCAGGATTATCTTGGGCATCGCAATATTCGTCATACTGTCTGGTATACCGCCAGCAATGCAGGGCGTTTTTACGGCATCTGGGATAGAGCCAGAGGACGACAGCGTCACGCTGTTTTATAGAGATAGTTGAGATACCAGGGATGGTGTTAAAAACTACATTATTCTTACGATATATCAAAAATGATTAACCATTTATTAATTGATGTTATTGTAAGTGTGATTATTAATTTTCATAATAAACATTAAGTTAACCATATCCATACAAAATACAATGGTTTATGTTCTTCAAAATAAATAAACAAAATCATTCATAAATTTACACATCACTTAAATTCTCCTGTTTCCGCACTTTTTTCTTTATTTTTTAAGCAACTGGAAGTTAATCCACTGCAATCTATTGTTATATTGAATCAAATCAATGAAAATAGATGTTGTCACATCAGTGATATTTTATTTTTGTATGATATTTAATGTAATTGACTGATAGCCACATCACTCCGTGTGTGGTTATCTTTTTATCTATTGGGCTAATTTTGACCGATTGAGGTTTCCTATAGGTATTCATTCAAATATATCTCAGTTAGGAGTACTACTATTGTGAGTAAACGTCGTTATCTTACCGGTAAAGAAGTTCAGGCCATGATGCAGGCGGTTTGTTACGGGGCAACGGGAGCCAGAGATTATTGTCTTATTCTGTTGGCATATCGGCATGGGATGCGTATTAGTGAACTGCTTGATCTGCATTATCAGGACCTTGACCTTAATGAAGGTAGAATAAATATTCGCCGACTGAAGAACGGATTTTCTACCGTTCACCCGTTACGTTTTGATGAGCGTGAAGCCGTGGAACGATGGACCCAGGAACGTGCTAACTGGAAAGGCGCTGACCGGACTGACGCTATATTTATTTCTCGCCGCGGGAGTCGGCTTTCTCGCCAGCAGGCCTATCGCATTATTCGCGATGCCGGTATTGAAGCTGGAACCGTAACGCAGACTCATCCTCATATGTTAAGGCATGCTTGCGGTTATGAACTGGCGGAGCGTGGTGCAGATACTCGTTTAATTCAGGATTATCTCGGGCATCGAAATATTCGCCATACTGTGCGTTATACCGCCAGTAATGCTGCTCGTTTTGCCGGACTATGGGAAAGAAATAATCTCATAAACGAAAAATTAAAAAGAGAAGAGGTTTGATTTAACTTATTGATAATAAAGTTAAAAAACAAATAAATACAAGACAATTGGGGCCAAACTGTCCATATCATAAATAAGTTACGTATTTTTTCTCAAGCATAAAAATATTAAAAAACGACAAAAAGCATCTAACTGTTTGATATGTAAATTATTTCTCTTGTAAATTAATTTCACATCACCTCCGCTATATGTAAAGCTAACGTTTCTGTGGCTCGACGCATCTTCCTCATTCTTCTCTCCAAAAACCACCTCATGCAATATAAAAATCTATAAATAAAGATAACAATAGAATATTAAGCCAACAAATAAACTGAAAAAGTTTGTGCGCGATGCTTTCCTCTATGAGTCAAAATGGCCCCAAATGTTTCATCTTTTGGGGGAAAACTGTGCAGTGTTGGCAGTCAAACTCGTTGACAAAACAAAGTGTACAGAACGACTGCCCATGTCGATTTAGAAATAGTTTTTTAAAGGAAAGCAGCATGAAAATTAAAACTCTGGCAATCGTTGTTCTGTCGGCTCTGTCCCTCAGTTCCGCAGCGGCTCTGGCCGATACTACGACGGTAAATGGTGGGACCGTTCACTTTAAAGGGGAAGTTGTTAACGCCGCTTGCGCAGTTGATGCAGGCTCTGTTGATCAAACCGTTCAGTTGGGCCAGGTTCGTACCGCTAGCCTGAAGCAGGCTGGAGCAACCAGCTCTGCCGTTGGTTTTAACATTCAGCTGAATGATTGCGATACCACTGTTGCCACAAAAGCCGCTGTTGCCTTCTTAGGTACGGCAATTGATGCTACGCATACTGATGTACTGGCTCTGCAGAGTTCAGCTGCGGGTAGCGCAACAAACGTTGGTGTGCAGATCCTGGACAGAACGGGTGCTGCGCTGGCGCTGGACGGTGCGACATTTAGTTCAGAAACAACCCTGAATAACGGAACCAACACCATTCCGTTCCAGGCGCGTTATTTTGCAACCGGTGCCGCAACCCCGGGTGCTGCTAATGCGGATGCGACCTTCAAGGTTCAGTATCAATAACCTACCCAGGTTCAGGGACGTCATTACGGGCAGGGATGCCCACCCTTGTGCGATAAAAATAACGATGAAAAGGAAGAGATTATTTCTATTAGCGTCGTTGCTGCCAATGTTTGCTCTGGCCGGAAATAAATGGAATACCACGCTGCCCGGCGGAAATATGCAATTTCAGGGCGTCATTATTGCGGAAACTTGCCGGATTGAAGCCGGTGATAAACAAATGACGGTCAATATGGGGCAAATCAGCAGTAACCGGTTTCATGCGGTAGGGGAAGATAGCGCACCGGTGCCTTTTGTTATTCATTTACGGGAATGTAGCACGGTGGTGAGTGAACGTGTGGGTGTGGCGTTTCACGGTGTCGCGGATGGTAAAAATCCGGATGTGCTTTCCGTGGGAGAGGGGCCAGGGATAGCCACCAATATTGGCGTAGCGTTGTTTGATGATGAAGGAAACCTCGTACCGATTAATCGTCCTCCAGCAAACTGGAAACGGCTTTACTCAGGCTCTACTTCGCTACATTTCATCGCCAAATATCGTGCTACCGGGCGTCGGGTTACTGGCGGCATCGCCAATGCCCAGGCCTGGTTCTCTTTAACCTATCAGTAATTGTTCAGCAGATAATGTGATAACAGGAACAGGACAGTGAGTAATAAAAACGTCAATGTAAGGAAATCGCAGGAAATAACATTCTGCTTGCTGGCAGGTATCCTGATGTTCATGGCAATGATGGTTGCCGGACGCGCTGAAGCGGGAGTGGCCTTAGGTGCGACTCGCGTAATTTATCCGGCAGGGCAAAAACAAGTGCAACTTGCCGTGACAAATAATGATGAAAATAGTACCTATTTAATTCAATCATGGGTGGAAAATGCCGATGGTGTAAAGGATGGTCGTTTTATCGTGACGCCTCCTCTGTTTGCGATGAAGGGAAAAAAAGAGAATACCTTGCGTATTCTTGATGCAACAAATAACCAATTGCCACAGGACCGGGAAAGTTTATTCTGGATGAACGTTAAAGCGATTCCGTCAATGGATAAATCAAAATTGACTGAGAATACGCTACAGCTCGCAATTATCAGCCGCATTAAACTGTACTATCGTCCGGCTAAATTAGCGTTGCCACCCGATCAGGCCGCAGAAAAATTAAGATTTCGTCGTAGCGCGAATTCTCTGACGCTGATTAACCCGACACCCTATTACCTGACGGTAACAGAGTTGAATGCCGGAGCCCGGGTTCTTGAAAATGCCTTGGTGCCTCCAATGGGCGAAAGCACGGTTAAATTGCCTTCTGATGCGGGAAGCAATATTACTTACCGAACAATAAATGATTATGGCGCACTTACCCCCAAAATGACGGGCGTAATGGAATAACGCAGGGGGAATTTTTCGCCTGAATAAAAAAAATTGACTGCCGGGTGATTTTAAACCGGAGGAATAATGTCATATCTGAATTTAAGACTTTACCAGCGAAACACACAATGCTTGCATATTCGTAAGCATCGTTTGGCTGGTTTTTTTGTCCGGCTCTTTGTCGCCTGTGCTTTTGCCGCACAGACACCTTTGTCATCTGCCGAACTCTATTTTAATCCGCGCTTTTTAGCGGATGATCCCCAGGCTGTGGCTGATTTATCGCGTTTTGAAAATGGGCAAGAATTACCGCCAGGGACGTATCGTGTCGATATCTATTTGAATAATGGTTATATGGCAACGCGTGATGTCACATTTAATACGGGCGACAGCGAACAAGGGATTGTTCCCTGTCTGACACGCGCGCAACTTGCCAGTATGGGGCTGAATACGGCTTCTGTCTCCGGTATGAATCTGCTGGCGGATGATGCCTGCGTGCCATTAACCTCAATAATCCATGACGCTACTGCGCATTTAGATGTTGGTCAGCAGCGACTCAACCTGACGATCCCTCAGGCATTTATGAGTAATCGCGCGCGTGGTTATATTCCTCCTGAGTTATGGGATCCCGGTATTAATGCCGGATTGCTCAATTATAATTTCAGCGGAAATAGTGTACAGAATCGGATTGGGGGTAACAGCCATTATGCATATTTAAACCTACAGAGTGGGTTAAATATTGGTGCGTGGCGTTTACGCGACAATACCAGCTGGAGTTATAACAGTAGCGACAGATCATCAGGTAGCAAAAATAAATGGCAGCATATCAATACCTGGCTTGAGCGAGACATAATACCGTTACGTTCCCGGCTGACGCTGGGTGATGGTTATACTCAGGGCGATATTTTCGATGGTATTAACTTTCGCGGCGCACAATTGGCCTCAGATGACAATATGTTACCCGATAGCCAAAGAGGATTTGCCCCGGTGATCCACGGTATTGCTCGTGGTACTGCACAGGTCACTATTAAACAAAATGGGTATGACATTTATAATAGTACGGTGCCACCGGGGCCTTTTACCATCAACGATATCTATGCCGCAGGTAATAGTGGTGACTTGCAGGTAACGATCAAAGAGGCTGACGGCAGCACGCAGATTTTTACCGTACCCTATTCGTCAGTCCCGCTTTTGCAACGTGAAGGGCATACTCGTTATTCCATTACGGCAGGAGAATACCGTAGTGGAAATGCGCAGCAGGAAAAACCCCGCTTTTTCCAGAGTACATTACTCCACGGCCTTCCGGCTGGCTGGACAATATATGGTGGAACGCAACTGGCGGATCGTTATCGTGCTTTTAATTTCGGTATCGGGAAAAACATGGGGGCACTGGGCGCTCTGTCTGTGGATATGACGCAGGCTAATTCCACACTTCCCGATGACAGTCAGCATGACGGACAATCGGTGCGTTTTCTCTATAACAAATCGCTCAATGAGTCAGGCACGAATATTCAGTTAGTGGGTTACCGTTATTCGACCAGCGGATATTTTAATTTCGCTGATACAACATACAGTCGAATGAATGGCTACAACATCGAAACACAGGACGGAGTTATTCAGGTTAAGCCGAAATTCACCGACTATTACAACCTCGCTTATAACAAACGCGGGAAATTACAACTCACCGTTACTCAGCAACTCGGGCGCTCATCAACACTGTATTTGAGTGGTAGCCATCAAACTTATTGGGGAACGAGTAATGTCGATGAGCAATTCCAGGCTGGATTAAATACTGCGTTCGAAGATATCAACTGGACGCTCAGCTATAGCCTGACGAAAAACGCCTGGCAAAAAGGACGTGATCAGATGTTAGCGCTTAACGTCAATATTCCTTTCAGCCACTGGCTGCGTTCTGACAGTAAATCTCAGTGGCGACATGCCAGTGCCAGCTACAGCATGTCACACGATCTCAACGGTCGAATGACCAATCTGGCTGGTGTATACGGTACGTTGCTGGAAGACAACAACCTCAGCTATAGCGTGCAAACCGGCTATGCCGGGGGAGGCGATGGTAATAGCGGAAGCACAGGCTACGCCACGCTGAATTATCGCGGTGGTTACGGCAATGCCAATATCGGTTACAGCCATAGTGATGATATTAAGCAGCTCTATTACGGAGTCAGCGGTGGGGTACTGGCTCATGCCAATGGCGTAACGCTGGGGCAGCCGTTAAACGATACGGTGGTGCTTGTTAAAGCGCCTGGCGCAAAAGATGCAAAAGTCGAAAACCAGACGGGGGTGCGTACCGACTGGCGTGGTTATGCCGTGCTGCCTTATGCCACTGAATATCGGGAAAATAGAGTGGCGCTGGATACCAATACCCTGGCTGATAACGTCGATTTAGATAACGCGGTCGCTAACGTTGTTCCCACTCGTGGGGCGATCGTGCGAGCAGAGTTTAAAGCGCGCGTTGGGATAAAACTGCTCATGACGCTAACCCACAATAATAAGCCGCTGCCGTTTGGGGCGATGGTGACATCAGAGAGTAGCCAGAGTAGCGGCATTGTTGCGGATAATGGTCAGGTTTACCTCAGCGGAATGCCTTTAGCGGGAAAAGTTCAGGTGAAATGGGGAGAAGAGGAAAATGCTCACTGTGTCGCCAATTATCAACTGCCACCAGAGAGTCAGCAGCAGTTATTAACCCAGCTATCAGCTGAATGTCGTTAAGGGGGCGTGATGAGAAACAAACCTTTTTATCTTCTGTGCGCTTTTTTGTGGCTGGCGGTGAGTCACGCTTTGGCTGCGGATAGCACGATTACTATCCGCGGCTATGTCAGGGATAACGGCTGTAGTGTGGCCGCTGAATCAACCAATTTTACTGTTGATCTGATGGAAAACGCGGCGAAGCAATTTAACAACATTGGCGCAACGACTCCTGTCGTTCCATTTCGTATTTTGCTGTCACCCTGTGGTAACGCCGTTTCTGCCGTAAAGGTTGGGTTTACCGGCGTTGCAGATAGCCACAATGCCAACCTGCTTGCACTTGAAAATACGGTATCAGCGGCTTCGGGACTGGGAATACAGCTTCTGAATGAGCAGCAAAATCAGATACCCCTTAATGCTCCATCGTCCGCGATTTCGTGGACGACCCTGACGCCGGGTAAACCAAATACGTTGAATTTTTACGCCCGGCTAATGGCGACACAGGTGCCTGTCACTGCGGGGCATATCAATGCCACGGCTACCTTCACTCTTGAATATCAGTAACTGGAGATGCTCATGAAATGGCGCAAACGTGGGTATTTATTGGCGGCAATATTGGCGCTCGCAAGTGCGACGATACAGGCAGCCGATGTCACCATCACGGTGAACGGTAAGGTCGTCGCCAAACCGTGCACGGTTTCCACCACCAATGCCACGGTTGATCTCGGCGATCTTTATTCTTTCAGTCTGATGTCTGCCGGGGCGGCATCGGCCTGGCATGATGTTGCGCTTGAGTTGACTAATTGTCCGGTGGGAACGTCGAGGGTCACTGCCAGCTTCAGCGGGGCAGCCGACAGTACCGGATATTATAAAAACCAGGGGACCGCGCAAAACATCCAGTTAGAGCTACAGGATGACAGTGGCAACACATTGAATACTGGCGCAACCAAAACAGTTCAGGTGGATGATTCCTCACAATCAGCGCACTTCCCGTTACAGGTCAGAGCATTGACGGTAAATGGCGGAGCCACTCAGGGAACCATTCAGGCAGTGATTAGCATCACCTATACCTACAGCTGAACCCGAAGAGATAATTGTAATGAAACGAGTTATTACCCTGTTTGCTGTACTGCTGATGGGCTGGTCGGTAAATGCCTGGTCATTCGCCTGTAAAACCGCCAATGGTACCGCTATCCCTATTGGCGGTGGCAGCGCTAATGTTTATGTAAACCTTGCGCCTGCCGTGAATGTGGGGCAAAACCTGGTCGTAGATCTTTCGACGCAAATCTTTTGCCATAACGATTATCCGGAAACCATTACAGACTATGTCACACTGCAACGAGGCTCGGCTTATGGCGGCGTGTTATCTAATTTTTCCGGGACCGTAAAATATAGTGGCAGTAGCTATCCATTTCCGACCACCAGCGAAACGCCGCGGGTTGTTTATAATTCGAGAACGGATAAGCCGTGGCCGGTGGCGCTTTATTTGACGCCTGTGAGCAGTGCGGGCGGGGTGGCGATTAAAGCTGGCTCATTAATTGCCGTGCTTATTTTGCGACAGACCAACAACTATAACAGCGATGATTTCCAGTTTGTGTGGAATATTTACGCCAATAATGATGTGGTGGTGCCTACTGGCGGCTGCGATGTTTCTGCTCGTGATGTCACCGTTACTCTGCCGGACTACCCTGGTTCAGTGCCGATTCCTCTTACCGTTTATTGTGCGAAAAGCCAAAACCTGGGGTATTACCTCTCCGGCACAACCGCAGATGCGGGCAACTCGATTTTCACCAATACCGCGTCGTTTTCACCAGCGCAGGGCGTCGGCGTACAGTTGACGCGCAACGGTACGATTATTCCAGCGAATAACACGGTATCGTTAGGAGCAGTAGGGACTTCGGCGGTAAGTCTGGGATTAACGGCAAATTACGCACGTACCGGAGGGCAGGTGACTGCAGGGAATGTGCAATCGATTATTGGCGTGACTTTTGTTTATCAATAAAGAAATCACAGGGCATTGCTAATGCAGGTACGCAATATTACCTGAAGCTAAAAACCTGCACGTTAGCCCTTTGTAGGCCAGATAAGACGCGTTAGCGTCGCATCTGGCATAAACAAAGCGCACTTTGCGGGTCTTTTCCCCTCACCCTAACCCTCTCCCCGGAGGGGCGAGAGGACTGTCTGGGCACATTTTTAGACTTTGTCATCAGTCAGAGCCTGCCATTGGCAGGCTCTGGTGTCCTTTTACGCTACCATGCTAATAATCAGCACAATAATCAGCCCAACCACGGAGTTGACCAGCTCCAGCAGACCCCAGGTTTTCAACGTGTCTTTTACTGACAGGTCAAAGTAACCTTTGAACAACCAGAAAGATGCATCGTTAATGTGGGTGAGGGTGTTGGAACCCGCAGCCGTCGCCAGTACCAGCAGCGCCGGATTCACGCCAACCAGCTGACCAGTTGCTGGATCTAGGATTGCAGCACTTATAATCCCGGCGGCGGTCATCGCCGAAACGACACCCTGACCCGTCGCCAGACGAATTAGCACAGTGATCAGCCATGCCATGATGTAGGGCGAGATATTGCCGTGGGACATCAACATGCCGATGGTGTCGCCAATGCCGGTGTCGATGATGGTCTGCTTCAGCACGCCACCCGCACCGATGATCAGAATCACCATTGCAATACTCTTCACCGCGCTTTCAAAAGCGTTCATCACCCACTGCATGTCATGACCACGTGCGGTGCCAAAGAGTACGAATGCAACCACCATCGCAATAAACATTGCAATCGGCGAGGAACCGATAAAGTTAACCACTTCCCAGGCAGGGGTATCTTTTACCAGCCAGATATTGGCGATGGTGGTAGAGATCATAATGATCGCCGGGATCAGCGGCACCAGAATCGAAACGCCGAAAGAGGGCAGATTATTCATATCTACCGGTTGATCTGCTTTCAGGAATGATGGCGTTGGGCGCTCAAGATTGCCGAGGAACTTCGGCAGGATCAGACCTGCGCAGATTACACTTGGGATCGTCACCAGTACGCCATAGATATAAACCATCCCCATATCCGCGCCATAAGCATTCACCAGCGCCACCGGACCCGGCTGCGGTGGGAACAGTGAATGTGCGGTAGTGGCAGCTGCTACTGCCGGGATCGCCAGTTTCAGGAACGGAATTTTAGCTTCGGCGGCAATAACAATAACCAGCGGCGCTAACATGATAAAGGCCACTTCATAGAACATCGCCAGACCAAAAATCAGGCCGATGATAATCACCGACAGCTGTACATAGCGCAGACCGAGACGCGCCAGCAGCGTATGCGCTATCTGGTGAGCCGCGCCGGAGTCGACCATCAATTTACCGATGACCGCACCGAACACCACGATGATAGCCAGTTCCCCCAGCGTGTTGCCGAAGCCCGCTTTCATAGTGTGCAGCAGCGACATCAAATCCATGCCCGCCAGCATCCCGACGGACAGCGCCGCCACCAACAAAGCCACCATTGAATTGATTTTGAACTTCAAATTCAGTACCAGCATCAGGCCGATACCGAATACTACCCAGAGAATGTTAAGCACATGCATAACGTTTTACCTTACCTGGTTGAACCGTTGTTATTTTGGGCGACATGTTATGTAAATTGGTCAACCATTGTTGCGATGAATGTCACATCCTCTGATCAATAACCATCGATAACCTTTTGCTGCAATTTGCAGCAACAACCAGGAGAGTGAAATTCTTGTGATGTGGTTAACCAATTTCAGAATTCGGGTTGACATGTCTTACCAAAAGGTAGAACTTATACGCCATCTCATCCGATGCAACGCCACGGCTGCGGTCTGGTTGTTCATCCGGATACCTAAACAACTCCAGGGTTCCGCGTCTCTTTGCTGTGGAACCCACTATGTGAAAGAGGAAAAATCATGGAACAGACCTGGCGCTGGTACGGCCCAAACGATCCGGTTTCTTTAGCTGATGTCCGTCAGGCGGGCGCAACTGGCGTGGTTACCGCGCTGCACCATATCCCGAACGGCGAAGTATGGTCCGTAGAAGAGATCCTCAAACGCAAGGCGATCGTTGAAGACGCAGGCCTGGTGTGGTCTGTCGTAGAAAGCGTACCAATTCACGAAGATATCAAAACCCACACTGGCAACTATGAGCAGTGGATCGCTAACTATCAGCAGACTCTGCGCAACCTGGCGCAGTGCGGCATTCGCACCGTGTGCTACAACTTCATGCCGGTGCTCGACTGGACCCGTACTGACCTCGAATACGTGCTGCCAGACGGCTCCAAAGCGCTGCGCTTCGACCAGATCGAATTCGCTGCATTCGAAATGCATATCCTGAAACGTCCAGGCGCGGAAGCGGATTACACCGAAGAAGAAATTGCTCAGGCTGCTGTTCGCTTCGCCACTATGAGCGATGAAGACAAAGCGCGTCTGACCCGTAACATCATCGCTGGTCTGCCGGGCGCGGAAGAAGGGTACACCCTCGACCAGTTCCGTAAGCACCTGGAGCTGTACAAAGATATCGACAAAGCCAAACTGCGCGAAAACTTTGCCGTCTTCCTGAAAGCGATTATTCCGGTTGCCGAAGAAGTTGGCGTGCGTATGGCTGTTCACCCGGACGATCCGCCGCGCCCGATCCTCGGCCTGCCGCGCATTGTTTCCACCATTGAAGATATGCAGTGGATGGTTGATACCGTAAACAGCATGGCAAACGGTTTTACCATGTGCACCGGTTCCTACGGCGTGCGTGCTGACAACGATCTGGTTGATATGATCAAGCAGTTCGGTCCGCGTATTTACTTCACCCATCTGCGCTCCACCATGCGTGAAGATAACCCGAAAACCTTCCACGAAGCGGCGCACCTGCACGGTGACGTTGATATGTACGAAGTGGTGAAAGCGATTGTTGAAGAAGAACACCGTCGTAAAGCGGAAGGCAAAGAAGACCTGATCCCGATGCGTCCGGACCACGGTCATCAGATGCTGGACGACCTGAAGAAGAAAACCAACCCAGGTTACTCCGCAATTGGTCGTCTGAAAGGCCTGGCCGAAGTTCGCGGTGTCGAACTGGCGATCCAGCGCGCTTTCTTTAGCCGTTAATATCCACCGGCATGGCTGCGCGCCGTGCCGGTTCCTTCTTCCTTGCCGTCACTCTTTGAAGACGGATTCTGGAGTTTACGATGACTACTATTGTTGACAGCAATCTGCCGGTTGCCCGCCCATCATGGGATCATTCTCGTCTGGAATCACGCATTGTGCATCTCGGTTGCGGGGCGTTTCACCGCGCGCACCAAGCGCTGTATACCCATCATCTGCTGGAAAGCACCGACAGCGACTGGGGTATCTGCGAAGTTAACCTGATGCCAGGCAACGACCGCGTGCTGATCGAAAACCTGAAAAAACAGCAACTGCTGTACACCGTAGCGGAAAAAGGCGCAGAAAGCACCGAGCTGAAAATTATCGGTTCGATGAAAGAAGCCCTGCATCCGGAAATCGACGGCTGCGAAGGTATTCTCAACGCGATGGCGCGTCCGCAAACGGCGATTGTCTCTCTAACGGTCACGGAAAAAGGCTACTGCGCTGATGCGGCAAGCGGTCAACTGGATCTCAATAACCCGCTGATCAAGCACGATCTGGAAAACCCGACTGCGCCGAAGTCCGCGATTGGTTACATCGTCGAAGCCTTGCGTCTGCGTCGTGAAAAAGGGTTGAAAGCGTTTACGGTGATGTCCTGCGATAACGTGCGTGAAAACGGTCATGTGGCGAAGGTCGCGGTACTGGGGCTGGCTCAGGCGCGTGACCCGCAGCTGGCGGCATGGATTGAAGAAAATGTCACCTTCCCGTGCACCATGGTTGACCGCATCGTTCCGGCGGCGACGCCAGAAACCTTACAGGAAATTGCTGACCAGCTGGGTGTTTACGACCCGTGCGCCATTGCCTGCGAACCGTTCCGTCAGTGGGTGATTGAAGATAACTTCGTTAATGGTCGCCCGGACTGGGATAAAGTGGGCGCACAGTTCGTTGCAGACGTTGTGCCGTTCGAAATGATGAAGCTGCGTATGCTGAACGGCAGCCACTCTTTTCTGGCGTACCTCGGTTACCTCGGCGGCTATGAAACCATTGCCGACACCATGACTAACCCGGCTTATCGCAAAGCGGCCTTTGCCCTGATGATGCAGGAACAAGCGCCAACGCTGTCGATGCCGGAAGGTACAGACCTGAACGCCTATGCGACGCTGCTGATCGAGCGTTTCAGCAACCCGTCTCTGCGTCACCGTACCTGGCAGATTGCGATGGACGGCAGCCAGAAGTTACCGCAGCGTCTGCTGGACCCGGTGCGTCTGCACCTGCAAAACGGCGGCAGCTGGCGTCACCTGGCGCTGGGCGTGGCTGGCTGGATGCGTTACACCCAGGGCGTGGATGAGCAGGGTAATGCCATTGACGTGGTCGACCCGATGCTGGCGGAGTTCCAGAAGATCAACGCGCAGTATCAGGGCGCAGACCGCGTGAAAGCGCTGCTGGGCCTGAGCGGTATTTTTGCCGATGATCTGCCGCAGAATGCCGACTTTGTTGGCGCAGTGACGGCGGCATATCAGCAGCTGTGCGAACGCGGTGCGCGCGAGTGTGTGGCTGCGCTGTAACTAACTGATTACCCTACAGACTTACTGGTCAATCAAACTGATATTTGGTTGACCAGTTTTCGTTTTTTTGCCCACCTGTACGTGCCAACTTCCAGTGCTAATGGTATAGTTTGAGATTAACGGGGGCCGTAAAATTGCCCGTTGTAGGCCGGATAAGGCGTTCACGCCGCATCCGGCAAAAATTTGATTAACCGCACCTAACGGACACAACACCATGAAATCTGCCACCTCTGCGCAAAGACCTTACCAGGAAGTCGGGGCGATGATCCGCGATCTGATCATAAAGACGCCGTACAACCCTGGCGAACGGCTGCCGCCGGAGCGTGAAATTGCAGAAATGCTTGATGTCACGCGGACGGTGGTACGTGAAGCGCTGATCATGCTGGAGATCAAAGGGCTGGTGGAAGTACGCCGGGGTGCCGGTATCTATGTTCTTGATAACTCAGGCAGCCAGAACACAGACAGTCCGGATGCCAACGTCTGCAACGATGCCGGTCCTTTTGAGCTGTTACAGGCGCGGCAGTTATTGGAGAGCAACATCGCCGAGTTTGCCGCTTTGCAGGCTACCCGCGAAGATATCGTCAAAATGCGTCAGGCATTGCAACTGGAAGAGCGTGAACTGGCTTCCAGTGCGCCAGGCAGCAGCGAAAGCGGTGATATGCAGTTCCATCTCGCCATTGCCGAAGCAACGCATAACAGCATGCTGGTGGAGCTGTTCCGTCAGTCCTGGCAGTGGCGGGAAAACAATCCAATGTGGATCCAGTTGCACAGCCATCTGGATGACAGCCTGTATCGCAAAGAGTGGTTGGGCGATCACAAACAGATCCTCGCCGCGTTAATCAAAAAAGATGCCCGAGCGGCGAAGCTGGCAATGTGGCAGCATCTGGAAAACGTTAAGCAACGTCTGCTGGAATTCTCGAACGTTGACGATATTTATTTTGATGGCTATCTGTTTGATTCATGGCCGCTGGATAAAGTCGACGCCTGACTTATTATAATAAGCGCAAGGGTAAACGTTCCTTGCGCTTTCTTAAATTAAGAAGTCGCAATGAGTATTACTTTGTAAATTGCAGGGTATTGTTTAAATATCTGTATAACCTGAATATTAGTACTCATTGTTCCTGGTAGTTATTTACCAATATAATTCCATTCACCATTTTTTAATTCAAACAGTTCTGGAAGAGATGACGGTTGCAGAGTCATACGTTTGAGTGGTGCATTTTCATCACCCGGGATAACTTTATATCCCATTTTTGCATGGATCTCCGCGGTACCGGGATAGGCTTCTATACCAATTATTGGGTCATTTCCCATTCCAATATTAGCATTAAGTAATGCGGCAAGGGCGAATCCGGAAGAATTTGCTACCCCTGAGACAGTTATTATCTGATCAATATAGATATCAATTCTTGGCTGCTCATTGGTCCATCTTTTTGCCTGAGAAACTGGAAGGGTTGAAATATATCCTATCGTGGTTCCGGCGTAACCTGGAACATTGCAACCAGGGCCTAATGTTATTTCATGAACTGTATAGTCCTCAACAGGATCGAAAGGGCTCTTCATAAATAAATTTAGCCGTAAACCTTCTGCTAATTCTGTAGCAGCATGCGCCTTTTTACATATACCACCATATATTTCGTCTAAAGCTGAGGTGATTTTCAAGTTTCGATAGAGCATACGTCCTGTTGTTGTAATACCATCGGATTCTCTGCATGCTTCTGTCACATAATTAAATGGCCAGGACTCTTTACTAATATCAAGTTTTCTAATTTCGACAACGCTTTTTCCATCGTAATTATGGTTATTGCCACGAGCAAGAGGCAGAAGATAGATATTTTCCGTATCCAGGCGAGCTCGTTCATATTTACGTGTTAACTCATTGTCGACTTTTGGGTGATGAAGGAAGTGATTATCTGTAATAATTTGACTCTGAAGGGCATTGCTTAATGGCATAGACATAATAGTTACCTTTTATGAGTATTTCACTGATGTTTAGAAAAATAGATAAATTTTTCTGTAGTAAAAAAGAAGTAAAAAAATGACATGCATGTTTCTGTTGTAGTGATATCAACTCTACATGGTGATATTAAATGGTGGGAAACACTTTAAAGTATCAAAAAACGCTCATTTAAAATTATTTTCATGCAATTAAAAAGCATATCTTATTACTAATTGGAATTTGATGTTGCTATATTGAGGTCTATATTAATAATGCATGTGAATGGTATTTTTGATGTATTTGATATGTTATCAATTTATATTATTTACAAACTAATTGTTCCAAATAATACATGGCTGATTATGCGGAAATAAATAATTTCCCACCGGAATTAAGTAGCGGCGGTGACAAGTATTTTCATCTACGTAACTATTCGGAATATTCAGAATATACTAGCGGTTTTTTTTTGAGTTTGATGATTTTTATCAAATCATGACTTTTTTCCTGAAAAGTCAGTAGATATTCATAGGCAAGTAAGGTTTTATACTTTGCTGACAGGATTCAGGCCTGTCTCAGACTGACATGGATGTAATGAACAAAAGGGAATGGCTATGGAAAATGAGCATCAATACAGTGGTGCCCGGTGTTCAGGGCAAGCCGCATATGTTGCTAAACGTCAGGAGTGCGCAAAATGATGCGCCAATCACTTCAGGCTGTTTTACCTGAAATTTCAGGCAATAAAACGTCATTGCTGCGTAAATCGGTATGCAGCGATCTCCTCACTCTTTTTAATTCTCCTCATTCGGCATTACCGTCATTACTTGTTTCAGGCATGCCCGAGTGGCAAGTGCATAACCAGAGCGACAAACATCTCCAGAGCTGGTATTGCCGTCAGCTGCGTTCTGCACTGTTATTTCATGAGCCACGGATTGCAGCGTTGCAGGTCAATCTGAAAGAAGCGTACAGCCACACGCTGGCGATCAGCCTTGAGATAATGCTGTACCACGACGATGAACCGCTAACGTTTGATCTGGTCTGGGATAATGGCGGTTGGTGTAGTGCGATGCTGGAGAATGTCAGCTAAGCACAATCTCCAGCTCGCGCAGTTCACGCCAGAAGCGTTCGGCAACGGGATTCATGCGAGTATTCATCCGGTATGCGTAGGCCTGGATCGGGATCACCAGTTCGTCCCGATTCAGCACAACGAGCTGCCCGCTGCGAATTTCTTGTTGGATAGCGTATTCCGGCAGCCAGGCAATCCCACAGCCGTCGAGGGCAACCTGCTTTAATAGCTCGCTCATCGAAGAGACAAAAAAGGTGCTGAAACTTAACTCACTGTGGCGCGTCAGGGTGCGATTAATCAATCGCCCCATGTAGGAGTTGCGGCTGTAATTCAGTAACGGAAAGTGTGGCTGCGCGAGGTTAAAAAGTGCTTCTCCGTGTTCGTCACTGGCGCAAACGGGGAACAATTGAGATTCAAATAAGCGAATGTGGTCAAACGGCGCTTCCAGCAAATCTTCGTCGTGAAAGGAAAAAATACAGTCACTTTGCCCTTCACGCAGTTTATCGACCGCTTCATCAACATCAATGGCTTCAATTGCCCAGGTAAAGAGCGGCGGCATCTGGCTGATAATGGACGGTAACAGACCGAGGGAAAGAGAGTGTGCAGCGGCTATCTTGATTTTACGTTGCGCGTAATCGCTGCCGCCACGCAGCTCTGCCAGGTTACTTTCTAACTGTTGCAACAGATGGCGGATCTGCGAATGAAAGATTTTCCCTTGTTCCGAGAGTTGCAGTGGCGTCACCTGGCGGTTAAACAATTCAACGCCAATCGCCTGTTCCAGTGCACGGATGCGGCGGCTGAATGCCGGTTGCGAGACGTTGCGACTGACTGCCGCCTGGGAAAAATTGCGGCATTTTTCCAGGGTCAGAAAATCATAAAGCCATTTGGTTTCAATATTATGCAAAACCGCACCACAGTCATCCATTAGGTTTTACTCTGTCAGCCGCCCTTGCGGGCATTCTACGTCCATTCGGGCGGCTGACAACCGTTTATGCCGTTTCAAACGTTCCTTTCACGCAGGCTTTGCCGTCTTTGACCATCAGTTTGCCGCGAGCGTATACCTGCTCAATGCGCAATTCTGGCGTCATGACCAGCAAGTCTGCGTCATTGCCTGGCAGAATTTCGCCTTTCCCGGTCAGGTTAAGGAAACCGGCTACGCTACTGGTGAGCGGGCGCAGGGCATCGCTGATACTGAAATCATAGTCTTTGACCAGCACCTGCACGGTTTCCAGCAACGTTTCAAAACCGGCAACACCGATATGGGTTAAATTCCCTTCGTCATCGAAGAACGGCTGGCTACCGTTGCCGTCGGAGCTGAGGGTGACGCGTGCCAGCGGAATACCCGCCTGAACGGCGCGGGCAATACCTTCGGCAGGGGCGACCGGTTCGTCAATGCTGCTGGTGATATCGATGGTGCCGCCTTTGCGCGCGAACTCCAGCGCCTGCTCAAACAACGGAACGTTGCGGTTAACGTGGGTCGGCAGCAACTTGCTGATCGGCACATCGCAGTTTTCCAGCAGGTCATAGACAGGCTGTAACGCCTTTTTGCTGTCGCCCATGTGGAACACGGTGACGCCAGGTTTACCGCCGAGCAAACCGCCAACGCGGGATTCCGCCGCCATATTAGCCAGGTGATAAACGTCCGGTGCGGCAGAACGGTGATCAGAGATGGCGCATTTCACGCCAATCACACGATCGATAATCGCCACGTCTTTTTCCACGGAACCTGTAATGGTGCGGGAAGGGACATGATAAGCGCCGGTCAGCATCCAGGCGCTGATGCCTTCTTCATTGAGCGCACGGGTCTTGGCGAGCAGGGATTCCGGGTGGCGAGAGATAGAGTCGGTGCCCAGCAGACCAACCACTGACGTGACGCCCGCTTCCGTCAGGCGACTTAGCGCCACTTCTGGCGTGCGCGTCGTGGGACCTGCTTCGCCGCCACCACCAATCAAATGGACGTGTTGATCAATAAAACCAGGACAGAGGATCTGCCCGCTGAGATCGACAACCGTGCAGTCCGGTACAATGTCAGAAGGGATATTGCTGGCAACGGCTATAATTTTGCCGTTAGCGACGAGGACATCGCAAATTCCCCGATCTTCCGGCGCATACAAATGCGCTCCCTGCAGCAGGGTAAAACCGGCTGCGGTATAATCAATCATGGTAACTCCTTGTTAAACAATAAGCTGCATAACCCAGATCGACAGCAATGCGTTAATCACGCAGACCGTAATGATATGCGGGTAATATTTGGCATTCACTTCGGCTGTCCCCAGGCAGCGACCGACATTTTGCACCGGGTTGCCCATTAAATACATCGCGGGCAGTAAAACGGTGACATCGTGACCGGTTAATGCGCCGGCGGTCGCCAGACTGGCGGCAACACCGACTGCGCCGCCCATACTCATTAATGCGGCTAAAAGGACGGTTGCCGCTTCACCGGGTAATCCCCACAGCGCCATTACGGGTTCACAGATATGCCCCACCCAGTCGAGCAGGCCGGTAATTTTCAGCGCCTGAATGATGACAAACGCCATCACCACGTTTGGCAGTAGGTTGGTCGTGGCGATAGTAAAGCCACGGCGCGCGCCATCGATAAACATATCCATGACGTTTTTGCGGACCTGAGTTGTCATGCTTGCGCTCCTTGCGTTGGGTTGCGACGTTCTTCGAAGTTAAGCCAGACGCGCAAAATGTTGGCTCCGACAAATTTAAACACCAGGATGACGGCTAAAGGTACGATTACGGACGTGCCCAGAAAGGCAAACACCGCGACGCCGGAAGAGAAGTAGTTGGTGATGATGGCGCTACCGCTGGTTTGATATGCGGCGAAAATCACTTTATCGCGTTCGGTAATTTCCCCTTCCTGCGCCAGCTCTTTGGTCATACCGGCGGCGGCATCAGTGTTTTGCAGGTTAGCGATCAGCGCCAGCGAGCAGATCCCTGGAATGCCCAACAACGGTTTTAGCACAGGCGTCATTAACTGCTGCGCGGCGCGTAATCCACCAAGACCATCGGTAATTGAAATAATCCCCAGAGAGAGAATGACTGACGGTGCCAGCTCCAGCGCAAAGAGAAAGCCATCTTTAGCCCCCGCGCCACCCGCCCCGCGAAATGAGGTGGTGGCTCCGTTCGCACCAGGCAGTTGCCCAAACGATCCGTTCAGAACGGAAAAATCAAAAACGCGCCACCAGCTGTCTGTTCCGGAAAAAACACCGGAAAAAAAGATTATGGTGAGAAAAAAAGCCAGATACCCTTTAATGCCCACTTTTTCTGTCGCCAGCTCCCCGGCTACAGCATCCCCTTGTTGTGTCATAACAATCCCCATTGTTTTTTTGTGTTTGTGTGTTGCTTGAGCCAGGAAAATTCCTGGAGCGGAAAAACCTTATCAGCCATGTGGGTATGGGGAAAATGCAAGTATGTTTCTGGCTATGCGTTTTTTGCATAGCGGAAAAATTATGCTGTGTGGAAAAGGCTCTGCGCAGGATTGAGTTGCAGAAAATTCATAAACCCAGTGACAATAACATCAGTAAATAAAAACAGAAAATCCAGGGACGAAAACGAGATGGCAAAGTACAACGAAAAAGAGTTGGCGGATACGAGCAAGTTTTTAAGTTTTGTCCTCCGACACAAACCGGAGGCGATTGGTATCGTACTTGACCGTGAAGGATGGGCGGATATCGATAAGCTTATACTCTGTGCCCAAAAAGCGGGCAAGCGGTTAACCCGTGCATTGCTGGATACCGTGGTCGCTACCAGTGATAAAAAGCGTTTTAGTTATTCCAGTGATGGTAGGTGCATCCGCGCGGTTCAGGGGCATTCGACTTCGCAGGTCGCCATTTCCTTTGCCGAAAAAACACCGCCACAGTTTCTCTACCACGGTACGGCAAGCCGTTTCCTTGACGAGATAAAAAAACAGGGGCTGATTGCAGGGGAGCGTCATTACGTACATCTCTCTGCTGATGAAGCAACGGCACGCAAAGTGGGAGCAAGACACGGATCGCCGGTTATCTTAACCGTCAAAGCACAGGAAATGGCGAAACGAGGCATCCCTTTCTGGCAAGCGGAAAACGGGGGCTGGCTGACATCAACGGTTGCTGTTGAGTTTCTTGAGTGGTAAGGGAAACACTCCTCATGAAGTGACCACTTGCAGCTTAAATAATTGTACTGTGCTGATAAGCGCAGCAATAAACAACGCCGCCGCGCCGCAGAGAGTGGCGCCGGCAAGCGCCGATGTTCCATTGCCGAGCATACTGGTCAGCGCCGGGCCGAGGATTTGTCCAATGCCGTAAATGAGCGTCACAAAGCCTAAAAGATTGAGATTTCCCGGAACGCTCAGTTGGCGGGCGATAGTCATCACCAGAGATGTCGTGCCCATAAAGGTACCGCCAAAACCGATACTACTAATGATAAGCAAGAGAGGAGAGTCGCTGGCGAGAGTAAGCAGCACACTGATAGCCTGCACCAGCAAATTCGCCGTCAGGCAAGGCAAAGCCCCCCAACGTTTTGCTGCCCATAGCCAGCCAAAGCAGCCTGGCACAATTGATAAGCCGACTAACGTCCAGAGATGGGCGGTTAACAATGGTGAGCCTGCATCTTTCGCCATGAGCGGCAGGTAAGTCGCGACGATGATATAACCAAATCCCGCAAGGCCGTACAGAATAGCCAGTAACCACCAGCTCATTATCTGTTGCTCCGTTTTTGCCAATGGCATTGGTGCGATGGCGTGTTTTTTCGAGGGCATTAAAAGCGTAAGTGCAATCAGCATCATGCCAGAAAGCGCCCCGGCGCCTTGCCATAACGTTTGCGAGGAGAAGGCAAAATGCAGGCCTGCCAGAACATATTCGTTGCCCAGTGCAATGCCAATGCCAACGCCAGAAAACAAAGCTGCCAGCACAAAAGGATGGCGCGTGTGCTGCATAATCAGCGTCGAACCAAAAATCAGCATACCGGCGCTGGCGACACCCGCCAGGAAGCGAATCAATAACACCAGAATAAATGGCGGCAACCATGCCATTGCGAGGATCAACAACCCGCTCGCCAGGGCAGAAACCAACAGAAATGGGCGTAGGCGCGACGGCTGGTGAAATGCGCCAAACGAAAATAGCAGACTGCCAGCCAGATACCCCGCATAGTTGCCGCTGGCAATCCACGAGAGCTGGCTAAATGAAAACGCCCCTTCCGCCATCATGACGGGCAACATAGGCGTATAAAGGAAGCGACCTAATCCCATACCTAGGGTCAGAACCAGCATCCCGAAAAGCGCGGTGCTGAAAGAAAAGCGTTCTACGGGATGCGAGGACGAAGGCATGTTTAACCTTGTATGTCATTTTTGTTGTTAACAAGTTAATAACAAAAAGGTGAAATATGCCAGCCTGTTAATGCGATGATTTAGGGGTAAAGCGATAAAAACGATTTGGTTCGCTAACGATATAAATATTACCAGAGGCATCCATCGCAATCCCTTCGGCCTGTTTGATGTTATGCGACAAACCTCGACTACCTTTGGTTAGTGATATTTCACCGATAACCTCGCCAACCAGGGTTACTTCCTGGAGTGCGCGAGATTCATGAGACAGCACCAGAAGCGTATTTTTTTGCTGGTTAAATTCTGCGCCGGACACATCATCTAAAGTAAATTGCCGTTGTAGTGCCTCGTCTTTGCTGATGTGTAATTCATTGCTACTTAACAGCCCGTTAACTTTGTAGACCTCAATCGGATTTTTCTCTTTAAAAAACCAGAAAGTGTGATCCTGGCGAGAATAAGCCAACCCTTCAAAACCGCAATTGGTTGGGGAGTCTTGCAGCGGGATTTTTATTTTTTTGAGGATTTTTACTTCCGAGTTTGGGGTCAGTGAAATCACATAAATGGCGTAATCGCGCTCATCGCTAATGACAAACTGATTATCGCCAATGTATTCGATCGTCTCGAGATCCTTAACAAAATCCAGAGGAATTGTGCGGATAAAATCACCATTGGTGGTCATTTCAACAATGGCGGCAGGTTTGTTGATAGTGCTAAAAAGAGTATTGCTTTGTGCCGACCAGGTCAGCGAAGAGATATTATTCGTTATGCCTGCAATTTCTTTGCCGTCAATGGTGGCGTGGTAATTCTGAAATGATGCTGCATGATTGCTTTTACGGGCGCAAGATTGCACGAAGAAAGTACACACTGCCACAATGGCAAAAAGAATCACAATAACGGAGATGCGTTTACTTAACGAAATACTTTTTGTCACGGTAATCCCTTTAAGGCAAATCAATAAGATATCGAGAAGTATACGTAGCGACCTTAATGAATCCTTAACGCGGAGAAACCCGGTAATGTGCAATGCAGCGCCAGACACCATCCTGCTGGCAATAAATTGACTCAGTCAGCCCAGGGATCACCCATTGTATTTCCTCGCCGGGGGGACAGGTCAGCCAAATGCATAACCCGCAGCCGCCGCGTAAATCACGGGGAATATCGCTGACGCGAAAAGTCATGCCCGCTGCCTGCAACGCTTTGCGGGTTTGTATGACGCCGACTGTGGAGTGAAATAAAAATAAAAACTCTTTCATCGGCGTGTCCTCACTCGTTGACCAATTACCGCCGCGCCAATTGCGCCAGCAAATTGCGCATCAGGATGGGTATTTACCGGCATTCCCAGATGAGATTCCAGCATCCGGGCAAACGTCTGGCAATGACTAACGCCACCAGTAAACAGAATCGGCGCTTCACAGGAGAGACGAGCAATGAAATTGGCACTCCTCCGCGCCATCGCGTTAATCACTCCGGCGAGAATCGCTTCTGGCGCGACGCCCGCTGAGCGCAGGCTGATCACTTCTGATTCGGCAAACACTGTGCACATACTCGTGATGGCGTGCGGCGTGACATTTTCGGTAATGCTGTCGAGTTGCTCGACGCTGGTGCCAAGCGTGCGCGAGATCACCTCCAGGAAACGCCCGGTGCCCGCCGCGCATTTGTCATTCATCAGGAAATCGCACAGGTTACCGTCATCATCAAGCTGAATCACTTTGCTGTCCTGACCACCGATGTCGATTACCGCGCGCGTTGCTGGCGCAAGAAACCGTGCGCCCAGCCCATGACAGGAGATTTCCGTCACTTGTTTATCGGCAAAATCCACCAGTTGCCGTCCATAGCCGGTGAGCGTCAGAAACGGCGTTGTCTCTAACCCTTCGCGCAGAGTTTCCCAGGCTTCAGTAATTGCTGTTGCCGGACGAAAGGGTGTTGGAACGAGGAAACGGCGCGTAATCACGCCGTCTGCCAGTAAGATCCCTTTGGTGGCGGTAGAACCAGAATCAATGCCAATCGAATATGTCACTGCCACTCCTTACAGCATCTCAATAAAGGCCGCGACACGGGTACTGAGCTGCCCGACATCCGAGGTGGAGTAGTCTGTTTCAATAGCGATATAAGGAATGTTGTGCTGCTGGCGCACATGACGTTTAATCGCCAGCGATTCCACCGCGTAGGTATGGCACGCCTGCAAAATCACATCAACTACGCCATCGACCTGATATTCTTCCACCATCTGGCTGAGCATTTTCAGGCGCTGATCGTTCGGCGAAACACAGGAGCAGCCAATCGCCAGATATTTATCCGCCAGCGCGTCGTAGACATCGCCCGTTTCTGCCACGCATTGCTCGGTCGCTTTCGCCCCGGTGCAGTTTTCATAACCGACAACCCAGCCGCCATTCTCTTCAATCGCGCGCACCACTTTTTCTGCTGCGCCGCCAATCGGGCAGCCGGTGATTAAAATGCGTGGACGCGGGTCCAGTCGCTGGCCTTCTTCCCACTGCTGACGAACGCGGGCGGTCATTGCATCCAGTTCATTGATCAACGCCTCTTTATCGAACCGGAAGGTTGCGCCGTAGACCACTTTCAGAATGTCGCTGCCGCTAAGCGCCGGAGGATTTAACTGCCCAAGATGATAAAAATTGGCCAGTGCGCGACGTTCGCGGTTTTTCAGCGCAATGGCATCGCGCAGAGCATCTTCGCTAATCTCGTGCCCAAAACGTTCTTCTACCGTTTTTTGCAAGCGCAGCATCTCGGCTTTCCATAACGCACGCGAGGCATCGTCCTTAACGCTGTTCGGCAACTGCATCACATGAACGGGCTTAAACTCCGCCATGTATTCATACATTTTCTTTTTGCCGTCGCAGGTGGTTTCACCGACCACCAGATCCGAAAAGTAGAAGTAGGGGCATTTATCGGTTTTGCCGAAGCCGTAGCTGCTTTTAATCAGCGGGCAGAGGTTGCGCGGCAGATCTTTCTCCGCTTCTTCAATGGTTTCATCAGAGGTAGAACAGAGCGAAACCACAACCGCACCGGCTGCCATCGGGATCTCTTGCGGCATAAAGGTGCAGTAAGTGCCAACCAGCGGAATGCCGCGCTCCTTGAGATCCATGACGGTGAGAAAGCCTTTCTGGCGAGCTTCAGAGAACTGATCGAAAATGGCGGGTAGATCGGTGATAAGTGACATGATTTTCCTTCCCCGTACCACGGGAGATAATGAAAAGAGGCCACATTATTACCATTCTTTTAGTGTGGTTTATTTGATCTCTCTCGCGGTTAGCCACTTAGTTTTTCATGGATTTCTAAAAATTGCTGAGGGGGAACAAGGCCGGGAGCTGCGACAACAAATATAAAATTAGCCCAATACAACCGCCAACCAGCGTACCGTTGACACGGATAAACTGCAGATCTTTGCCGATATTTAACTCGATTTGCCGCGACATATCCCGAGCATCCCAGCTTTTTACTGTATCGCTGATGTGGCGCGTCAGGAATGCGGAAAACTCAGGCGCGACGCGGTGCGCGGCTTGTTCCAGGTGACCATTTAACGACGCCCGCAAGGCATCATCGGCAATTAACGTTTCGCCAAACCATTGACCCGCCCGCGCGATACGTTCTTTCACACGAGAATCTTCACTGTTGATATCCGCTTTCAGCCACTCCCGTAAATCCCCCCACAATTCACTGAGATAGCGGTTAAAAGCTTCATCTTCTTTCAGATAACTTTTTACGGCATCGGCTCGCGCTGCCATTTCCGGATCGTTTTTCAACTTGTCGATCAGGGCAAAAGTGGCGCGATCAAACGCATGACGGATCTGATGCGCACGATCACGGCTGATATCATCAAGCAAAGAATTCACCGCGTCAGAAACCAACTCCGCGCTATGTTCGCCCAACCATTCGGTGGGGAGAATTTTGGCTTTCAGTGGATGCTCACTCTCCAGCCAGCGAACAATTTGCTGGGCAATAAACTTGCGCGATTTATCGCGCTGGAGAAGGGCGATCAACTGTGCGATCAGCGTATCGAGCAGCACCTGATGACGATCGTTTTTGGTCATACTCTCCAGCATCAACGCACTGGTTCCGGAAAGATCGACCTTATCAATCGCCCGATGGACCGCGCGCTTAAGCAGGCGCTGAATACGCGCATCATCGGTCAGTTCAAGAAAACCGCTCATGATCTGCAACAGATGCTGACCAACGCGGCGGGCGTTCTCCGGCTGACTAAACCAGTTGCCAATCAACAACGCCGGTTCGTGACGTCGAATCAATGCCACCAGCGACTGGGTATCGAGAAATTTTTCCTGCACGAACTGACCGAGATTTTCGCCAATCCGGTCTTTATTACGCGGGATAATCGCCGTATGACGAGAAATGATCGGAATCGGCACGCGGCGAAACAGCGCCACCACCGCAAACCAGTCCGCCAGCGCGCCGACCATCGCCGCTTCAGCAATCGCCTTCACGCCGCTCACCCAAAAATTGGGCGGCAAAAACAGCGTAACGACAAAGGTAGCAGCGGCGATAAGCAGTAAAGAGAGCGCCAACATTTTGGCGCGTCTGAGTTCAATGAGTTTATTCATAACGTTAAGAATAGAGCCTGACGGCAGGATCGCGCAAAAATCACCGCTCCTCCGCCAGCTCGGCAGCCTGATGTTGGCGCACGCGATTGAGCAATCCTGCCAGGGTGAAAACGACGATAACGCCCGCCACGACGGCTAACAGATGAAACGGCAAGCGACCGCCGTTAAACCACAGCCAGCGGCCGATTTCGACCGAGACAGACATCACCATCAGGATCACCATATTCAGCGATGCGGAGACGGTCCCTTTCGGTAAGTTATTGGAAAACAGCGTAAAGCGGAATAAGGTCGGGAAAATCAAACCAATCCCGAAAGCATACAGACTGGTGCCCAGCACCGACCACAGCCAGACGTGCGGTGACAGCAGATTGCCGATAATCAACAGTGCGAGGCCAACCAGTTGAAGGGGTACGGCACGCCAGATAAAGCGCGGTTCGGTCGGATCTTTAACGAAACGCGCCACGATGGCATTCGCGACAATCACCGCGCCGAACACCGGAACCTGTGTCCAGGCGAACTGCGAGGTCGTTAAGCCGCCTGCGTCGATCAGGATCACCGGCGAGACAGCCACCCAACTCATCATTGGGATATAGCTTAAAGAGATGGTTGCTGCGCCAAAGAGGAACAGCCGATTGCAAAAGACATTACGAAAATCGCGCAAGACGCTTTTGGCGCTAAATGGAACCGCGCCGCGCTTCACCGTCTCTGGCATCGCCAGCAGTAAGCCAACAAATGAGATAAAACCCATAACCGCAATGATGGCAAAAAGGACTTTCCAGTGCACAAAGTGCATCAGAGCTGCGCCGGAAAGCGGGCCAATAATCGGCGCAATCAGTACGATGGAGGTGATAATCGCCATCAACTTGATCCCTTTTGTCTGTCCGAACGCCTCCTGCACCGTGACATAACCAACGGTGGCAATAAAACAGATACTTGTGCCCTGAATTGCACGCGCGATAAGAAATTGTGTCATTGACGTGGTGAACATTGTCGCGGCGCAGGCAAGGGTAAAAATTAACGCCCCGGTAATCAGCACCGGCCTGCGGCCAATTCTGTCGGAAAGCGGCCCCAGCAGCCACTGTAACGCCATACCGCCAGCAAGATAGAGACTGACGGCAGCAGGGGCCAGACTGACATCGGCATTAAAATCACGGACCACATTAATGATCCCTGGCTGGATCAGGTCCGTCGACAGATACGCAGCAAAGTCATACAAAATCAACGCCATCGGGAAAAACAGCGTGGCGGCATGGCGGGCAAAAAAACGTGGCATAACAAACAACTCCTTGTCCGGAGAACCCCAATGGGGAAAACGAAATTCAATACCGTCGGTAATGACTAAAGGCAGGCGAGAAGGACAAATGTACTGAATTTCATGTAATCAACCACACTGCCTGTGAACACACAGACAGAGAAATACCTTCTGACTCCAGGTCAGAATGTATAACGATTACAAATAGTCATCAGCACATTACCCCTCTTGAATTGATGGGTTGCATAGAAAATATACACCTTAAGTGTAATTAAAATTTGCGGTTAATCAAAAGAGTGCGGTGGAAAGGGGAATATCTGCCGGGTACAGGAAATGTAAAACGCGAGCCTGTTTCCGGAAAAATTTATCGTTTGCAGAGGAACAAAAATAGCCTGGAAAGCGCCTCGGGGAACGAGAAATTGCCGGGTGAGAATGGTTTTGTTAGTCGCTACAGTCGGGCCATCTTATCTACAGGTGACGGATCGCCATGACAAACTTCACAACCAGCACGCCGCATGACGCATTATTTAAATCCTTTCTCACGCACCCTGACACCGCGCGGGATTTTATGGAGATCCACTTACCCAAAGATTTACGTGAACTGTGCGATCTCGACAGCTTAAAACTGGAATCCGCCAGCTTCGTCGATGAAAAATTGCGGGCGCTACACTCCGATATTCTGTGGTCGGTAAAGACCCGTGAAGGTGATGGTTATATTTACGTAGTGATTGAACATCAGAGCCGCGAGGATATCCATATGGCCTTTCGCCTGATGCGATATTCCATGGCGGTGATGCAGCGCCATATCGAGCATGATAAACGCCGGCCGCTACCGCTGGTCATCCCGATGCTGTTTTATCACGGTAGCCGTAGTCCTTATCCCTGGTCCCTGTGCTGGCTGGACGAATTTGCTGACCCGACCACCGCACGGAAGCTTTATACCGCAGCGTTCCCGCTGGTGGATGTCACTGTCGTGCCAGACGACGAGATTGTGCAGCACCGCAGAGTCGCCCTGTTGGAGTTGATCCAAAAGCATATTCGCCAGCGCGATCTGATGGGGCTTATCGATCAACTGGTAATATTACTGGTTACAGAGTGTGCTAATGACAGCCAGATAACTGCGCTGTTAAATTACATTTTACTGACTGGCGATGAAGCGCGTTTTAAGAAGTTTATCAGCGAACTTACCCGTCGAATGCCACAACACAGGGAGCGAATAATGACGATTGCAGAGCGAATTTATAATGATGGATGGCTGTTGGGAAGGGAGAGGGGGAGGAAAGAAGGGAAAGTAGAAGGGGAACGGAGCCTCCTCCGATTGTTGTTGCAGAATGGGGCCGATCCTGAATGGATACAACGATATACCGGACTTTCGGCAGAGCAAATGCAGGCATTAGATCAGCCCTTGCCTGAAAGCAAGCGCGAACCATGGATCGAGTACTAATCAGAGGCTGATGACAAACGCAAAGCAGCCTGATGCGCTACGCTTATCAGGTCTACATAATCCATTAAATATATTGAACTTTTAATATTTTGTAGACCTGGTAAGGCGTTCACATGGCATCTGGCATGAACGAAGCACACTTTGCCTAAGCCATGCCGGAACGTGGCGATGTCGCTATAAAGATAAAACGAGTCACAGGTTATTCGTGAGAGTAAATCAGGGGGCCTCGGCACTAATTCGAATTTATTCCATTGCCCGATACACGGCATCGCCAATTTGCTTTAGTGCTTCGCGATAGGTTTCGCTGAGCGGCAAAGCGCAGTTGATGCGCAGACAATTACGGTATTTGCCGGAAGCCGAGAAAATCGAGCCTGCCGCCACCTGGATTTTCATGCGGTACAGCTGCCGCGCGACGCAGACCATATCGACCTGTTCAGGCAATTCGATCCACAGTAAAAATCCGCCTTTCGGGCGCGTAATACAGATTTCGCAGGGAAAATATTCCCGTATCCAGCAGGTATAAAGCGCCAGATTGCGCTGATAAGTCTGCCGCATCCGCCGGATATGGCGATGATAGTGGCCTTCCAACACAAACGTTGCCGCCGCCATTTGCGTGGACGGCACATTAAAGCTGCTGATGGCGTATTTCATATGCATCAGTTTATCGTGATAACGCCCCGGTGCGACCCAACCCACGCGCAGGCCTGGAGCAATACTTTTACTGAACGAGCTGCACAACAGCACTCGCCCGTCGATATCCCATGAATGGATGGTCCGCGGGCGCGGATACTCCGTTGCCAGTTCGCCGTAGACATCATCTTCAAAAATCACAATATCATGACGCTGAGCGAGAGAGAGAACGGCCCGTTTGCGTGCGTCCGGCATAATAAATCCCAGCGGATTATTACAGTTTGGCACCAGAATGATGCCTTTAATCGGCCACTGTTCCAGCGCCAGTTCCAGTGCTTCAACGCTGATGCCAGTTTCTGGATCGGTTGGGATTTCAATCACTTTCACGCCCATGCCTCGCAGCATCTGCATCGAACCGTAATAACAGGGAGATTCGACCGCGACAATATCGCCCGGTTTACACACCGCCATTAACGCCAGCGACATCGAGTTATGGCAGCCGCTGGTGATGATGATGTCATCGGCGGTGACCACCGAGCCGCTGTCGAGCATCAGGCGGGCAATCTGCTCCCGCAACACTCGCTGACCGGCTAACAAGTCATAACCGAGCACGGTTTGTAGATTATGCTGCACCACCCGGCTTAGCTCACGCCAGAGTGGTTTCAGGCTGGGCGTTTCGACATCCGGCGTGCTTTTGCTTAACGGAACAATGGAATTGTCGCTATGCGCCTCCAGCATATCCAGCACCTGATCCCACTGGGTAATTTCCACCGGGCGCTGCACCGGACGCGTCATCGGCGGTACAGGCGGCTGGGCTTTACGTTGTGCGACAAAATAACCCGAACGCGGCTGCGGAGTGATGAACTTCATCGTCTCCAGCGTCTGGTACGCCTGCTGCACGGTGCTGATGCTGATGCCGTGCTCCTGACTTAAGCTGCGCACCGACGGCAATTTCTCCCCGTGACGATACAGCCCTTGCTCAATCCGCTCGGCAAGTAGAGTCGCCAGATGTTGATAACGCGTCATGCTGTATTCCTTATTTGGCCCATACAGAAAGAAAAACCGGTACAGATGAGGCTAAAAAACCGGATGCAGATGCTGTTTTAACCTGTCTGTATGTTAAATAAAACTAATATTTGCATCTGTATTGTGAACTGCCAGAAGACGGATGATGAAGCCTCTGAAAGATGAGGAGGCAGCAGATGGAATTTCACGAAAACAAAGCCAAAACGCCGTTTATCAGACTTGTGCAACTCTGGCAGGCGGTGAGGCGTTGGCGGCGGCAAATGCAGGCCCGACGGGTGTTACAGCAGATGAGTGATGAACGGTTGAGGGATATCGGGTTACGCAGGGAGGATGTGGAGTGAACTATGGGCGGCGTGTTGGCAAATGCTGCCTGTCTGCATTCAAAATTGCTACAAAATCCAACCATAAAAGTCGTTTACAACATATTTTTCTGATTTACATACAGATAATGACCTGAGCTGTCTCTCTGGGGGTCATCATCTATGCGTCCGGGGGATCTGTCACAAAAAGGAATAGAACAAAATCATCAGCGGTGAATAAAGCGATTCGTTTTAGATCACATTAATGAAATTTTTGTATCAAAAATTAGTTATCGCGCTCACAGTTCATAATGAAACAATTCTCTGCAAATAGATAACCGAAGCTTCGTTGCTAGTATCAATTCGCTAATTATACACCTGCCAGAGGATACAATGAAAAATAGAAATCGTATGATCGTGAACTGTGTTACTGCTTCCCTGATGTATTATTGGAGCTTACCTGCACTGGCTGAGCAGTCGTCAAGTGAGATAAAGATTGTTCGCGATGAATACGGCATGCCGCATATTTATGCCAATGATACATGGCACCTATTTTATGGCTATGGCTATGTAGTAGCACAAGATCGCCTTTTTCAGATGGAAATGGCACGTCGCAGTACTCAAGGGACTGTCGCGGAAGTGCTTGGCAAAGATTTTGTGAAATTTGATAAAGATATCCGTCGTAACTACTGGCCGGATGCTATCCGGGCGCAAATTGCTGCCCTTTCCCCAGAGGATATGTCCATTCTGCAAGGCTACGCTGATGGAATGAATGCCTGGATTGATAAGGTAAATACCAATCCAGAGACGCTCTTACCAAAACAGTTTAATACATTTGGCTTTACTCCTAAGCGCTGGGAACCGTTTGATGTCGCGATGATATTTGTGGGCACCATGGCAAACCGCTTCTCTGATAGCACTAGCGAAATTGATAATCTGGCACTGCTAACGGCTTTAAAAGATAAATATGGTGTATCACAAGGCATGGCGGTATTTAATCAGTTGAAATGGCTGGTAAACCCATCAGCGCCAACCACTATTGCCGTACAAGAGAGTAGCTACCCACTTAAATTTAATCAGCAAAACTCGCAAACAGCAGCTCTGTTGCCACGCTACGATTTACCTGCACCAATGCTTGACCGACCAGCAAAAGGGGCGGATGGCGCACTGCTGGCGTTAACAGCAGGGAAGAACCGGGAAACTATTGCTGCACAATTTGCACAGGGTGGTGCCAATGGTCTGGCGGGGTATCCAACGACCAGCAATATGTGGGTGATCGGCAAAAGCAAAGCCCAGGATGCGAAAGCAATCATGGTAAATGGTCCGCAGTTTGGCTGGTATGCGCCTGCGTATACTTATGGTATTGGTCTGCACGGTGCTGGTTATGATGTCACTGGCAATACACCATTTGCCTATCCTGGGCTGGTTTTTGGTCATAATGGTGTGATTTCCTGGGGATCAACGGCAGGTTTCGGCGATGATGTCGATATTTTTGCTGAACGGCTGTCGGCAGAGAAACCAGGCTACTACTTGCATAATGGTAAGTGGGTGAAAATGTTAAGCCGTGAGGAAACCATTACGGTGAAAAATGGTCAGGCAGAGACCTTTACTGTCTGGCGTACGGTGCATGGCAACATTCTCCAAACTGACCAGACGACACAAACGGCTTACGCTAAATCCCGCGCATGGGATGGTAAAGAGGTGGCGTCTTTGCTGGCCTGGACTCATCAGATGAAGGCCAAAAATTGGCAGGAGTGGACACAGCAGGCAGCGAAACAAGCACTGACCATCAACTGGTACTATGCTGATGTAAACGGCAATATTGGTTATGTTCATACTGGTGCTTATCCAGATCGTCAATCAGGCCATGATCCGCGATTACCCGTTCCTGGTACGGGAAAATGGGACTGGAAAGGGCTATTGCCTTTTGAAATGAACCCTAAGGTGTATAACCCCCTGTCGGGATATATTGCTAACTGGAACAATTCTCCCCAAAAAGATTATCCCGCTTCGGATCTGTTTGCCTTTTTGTGGGGGGGGGCAGATCGCGTTACGGAGATCGACCGACTGCTTGAGCAAAAGCCACGCTTAACTGCTGATCAGGCATGGGATGTTATTCGCCAAACCAGTCGTCAGGATCTTAACCTGAGGCTTTTTTTACCTACTCTGCAAGCAGCGACATCTGGTTTGACACAGAGCGATCCGCGCCGTCAGTTGGTGGATACATTAACACGTTGGGATGGCATCAATTTGCTTAATGATGATGGTAAAACCTGGCAGCAGCCAGGCTCTGCCATCCTGAACGTTTGGCTGACCAGTATGTTGAAGCGTACCGTAGTGGCTGCCGTACCTATGCCATTTGATAAGTGGTACAGCGCCAGTGGCTACGAAACAACCCAGGACGGCCCAACTGGTTCGCTGAATATAAGTGTTGGAGCAAAAATTTTGTATGAGGCGGTGCAGGGAGACAAATCACCAATCCCACAAGCGGTTGATCTGTTTGCTGGGAAACCACAGCAGGAGGTTGTGTTGGCTGCGCTGGAAGATACCTGGGAGACTCTTTCCAAACGCTATGGCAATAATGTGAGTAACTGGAAAACACCTGCAATGGCCTTAACGTTCCGGGCAAATAATTTCTTTGGTGTACCGCAGGCCGCAGCGGAAGAAACGCGTCATCAGGCGGAGTATCAAAACCGTGGAACAGAAAACGATATGATTGTTTTCTCACCAACGACAAGCGATCGTCCTGTGCTTGCCTGGGATGTGGTCGCACCCGGTCAGAGTGGGTTTATTGCTCCCGATGGAACAGTTGATAAGCACTATGAAGATCAGCTGAAAATGTACGAAAATTTTGGTCGTAAGTCGCTCTGGTTAACGAAGCAGGATGTGGAGGCGCATAAGGAGTCGCAGGAAGTGTTGCACGTTCAGAGATAATTAAGCCCGAATGCCCTCATATTCTGGAGGAATATGAGGGTGATAAAGTCTCAGGTATTGTGATGTTGGAGGGCTGGTTACTTTTTGAGTCCCGCAAACGCCGCCCGAATCTCATCCTCCGGCAACTGAATCCCGATAAACACCATCGTGCTATGCGGTTTTTCATCGCCCCATGGCCTGTCCCAGTCGGCGCTGTAGAGGCGCTGGACGCCCTGGAACAGCAGGCGGTTAGGTTCGCCGTCAATCCACAGCATCCCTTTGTAACGCAGCAGTTTATCCGCCGATTCCAGCAGCAGGTTTTCCATCACCCGGGAAACTTCGCTGATATCTACCGGGTAATCCAGTTCCACCACAATCGACGAAATATCGTTTTGTTTGTCCGCGATAAAATGGAAACGCGGTTTGGTGCTGACGACGTTTTCTTCCAGCATAAAACCGTTGGTGTTGAACAGCAGACCCAGGTCGATGTCGCCGTGGGTGACGGTGTAGACCGGTGCACGGGCGTTGATGCGTGCCAGACGTTCACGCAGTTTTTCTGCTTCGCCTGCGACGTCGGTTTTAGTCAGCAGAATACGGTCGGCGTAGCCCACCTGGGACTGGGCGATGGTGAACTGGTTCATCTGCTCATCGGCATGTACCGCATCCACCAGCGCAATCACGCCGTCCAGCAGGTAGCGCTGGCATAAAATCTCATGGGAGAAAAAGGTTTGAATAATCGGGCCAGGATCGGCCATGCCGGTGCATTCAATGACCAGACGATCGAACTGAATATTGCCCTTGTCGAGATTATCCAGCAGGTCGAGTAGCGCGTCCTCCAGCTCGTTGGAGCGCGAACAGCAGATGCAGCCGTTGGTCAGCGTTTTGATCTGCGTTGCGCGATCACCAATCAATTGATCATCAACGGAGACTTCGCCGAATTCGTTTTCAATCACGGCAATCTTGTAGCCGTGTTGTTCATTAAGAATATGGCGCAGCAGGGTGGTTTTGCCCGCGCCTAAAAAACCGGTGAGTAGGGTAACTGCAATCGGGTTCATGCTCTCTCCATTAACAACAGCGCATACCGCCTTTACCATCGCCGCCGTAGCGTGCGTTCTGGCGTTCGCGGAAGAATTCTTCATAGCTCATGTACGGCTTGTCGGGATGGTTGGTCTTCATATGCTCGACGTAGTTGTCATAGTCTGGAATGCCAATCAACATCTTCGCCGCCTGGCCGAGATATTTTTTTGCCTGTCCTAAGTTACCAAACATAGTTCACTCTGATAAGAACAAAGCCCCGCCGAAGCGGGGCTAAACACGGTTAGTGGTGCGAAGAGATCTTCACGCCGCCTTCCGGGATTGGAACGTACGGAGTTTCTTTGTCAGTACGTTTGTCGCTGTTACGCACCGCAAGCCAGGTTTTGAAACCGTAGAAGATGATGCTGTACACCACAATCAGGAACAGAATACTCAGGCCTGCGTTGGTGTAGTTGTTTACAACGATGTGGTTCATGTTGGCAATCTGCTGCGCCGTCAGGTCAGTACCGTTAGCAATCTTCTCTTTGTACTGGCTTGCCATGTAGAAGAAGCCTTCCATCTGCGGGTTGGTGCTGAACAGTTTCAGGCCCAGCGCCCAGGTGGTGCAGATAAGCAGCCATACAGCCGGAACAACAGTTACCCAGATGTATTGGGTGCGCTTCATCTTAATCAGCACAACGGTGCCCAGTACCAGCGCTACGGCTGCCAGCATCTGGTTGGAAATACCGAACAGCGGCCACAGGCTCTTAACGCCGCCCAGCGGATCGACCACGCCCTGATACAGCAGGTAGCCCCACAGACCCACACAGCCCGCAGTACCGATGATACCGGCAACCAGAGAGTCGGTTTTTTTCAGGAACGGGATGAAGTTACCCAGCAGGTCTTGCAGCATAAAGCGGCCAGAACGAGTACCCGCATCCAGCGCGGTCAGGATGAACAGGGCTTCGAACAGAATACCGAAGTGATACCAGAAGCCCATGTCAGCCATCGGCAGCACTTTGTGGAACACGTGAGCGATACCTACCGCCAGCGTTGGCGCACCACCTGCACGGTTCAGGACAGAAGGCTCACCAATGTCTTTCGCGGTTTGCAGGATCTGCTCTGGCGAAATCACGAAGCCCCAGGAGCTGACGGTCGCTGCCGCGTGTGCGGTAACGTCTTTCAGCTGCGCCATGATGATCGGCGCGTTCTCGCCACCCATTTCATGCAGGTTAGGCATGGTGATGCCAAGGCCAGCAGGCGGGGTGTTCATCGCGAAGTAAAGACCCGGTTCGATGATGGACGCAGCAACCAGCGCCATAATCGCCACGAAGGACTCCATCAGCATTGCGCCGTAGCCAATGAAACGCGCGTCGGTTTCATTAGCCAGCAGTTTCGGCGTCGTACCGGAAGAGATCAGTGCGTGGAAGCCAGATACCGCACCACAGGCGATGGTAATGAACAAGAACGGGAACAGAGCACCTTTCCACAGCGGGCCAGTACCGTCAATGTACTGGGTCATCGCAGGCATTTTCAGTTCCGGGTTCAGCACCACGATACCCAGCGCCAGGCCGACGATAACGCCGATTTTCAGGAAGGTTGCCAGATAGTCGCGCGGTGCGAGGATCAGCCACACCGGCAGCAATGCGGAAACAAACGCATAGCCAATCAGCGCGAAGGTAATGGTGGTGTCTTTAAAGGTCAGTGCCGGACCCCAGTACGGATCGTGAGCAATCACGCCACCGAAGTAGATAGAGGCAACCAGCAGCACGATACCAATGACAGAGACTTCACCCACACGCCCCGGACGGATAAAGCGCATGTAGATACCCATAAACAGCGCAATCGGTACGGTTGAGCAAACGGTGAAGACACCCCACGGACTTTCGGCCAGGGCTTTAACCACAATCAGCGCCAGGACGGCAAGGATGATGATCATGATTAAGAAACAGCCAAACAGCGCGATAGTCCCCGGTACTGGCCCCATCTCTTCTTTGATCATCTCACCGAGAGATGCGCCGTTACGGCGAGAGGAGATAAACAGCACCATAAAGTCCTGTACCGCACCGGCCAGCACTACCCCCGCCAGCAGCCACAGCGTGCCAGGCAGGTAGCCCATCTGTGCGGCGAGAACCGGACCGACCAGCGGACCAGCACCGGCGATAGCGGCGAAGTGGTGACCAAACAACACGTAACGGTTGGTCGGAACGTAGTTCAGACCGTCGTTGTTAATAACCGCAGGCGTCGCGCGCGTGGGGTCGAGTTTCATCACCTTCTGGGCGATGTACAGACTGTAGTAGCGATACGCCACCAGATACACCGACACAGAGGCGACCACGATCCACAGGGCGCTGACGTGCTCCCCCCGACGTAATGCAACTACCGCGAGGCAGAATGCACCGATGATTCCGAGAATCACCCAGGGTATGTGCTTGAATAGTTTTTTCGTATCCATAGTAAAACCTGGCATTTTACTCGTCGTCTTTTGGCTTACAGGTGCGGCAGTTGCGTTCGTTCACCCCTGTCACTTACTGTTGTAAGCTCCCGGGGATTCACTCACTTGCTGCCTTCCTGCAAACCAAAATTCATAGAGTAATTTGTTAATCATAGGCCGAAGCCGTTCTAGGTTTGCGTTGCGTTTGAGGAGGTAAATTGACCGCTATCCTGCAGTGATGTTGCCAGAGTTACGCGCGCGTAAAGTAAGGTAAATAACTGAGTGGTTATTTTAGGGACGTAAGCGGTCAGGAATGGCGGTGAGCGGTTGGGCAAGAATTATTCATCGGGTGGATATGTGATTGAGATCACAATAAAAATGCCCCTTCGACGAATGCGTGAAGGGGCTGGAGCTTAAATCGCAGCTTCCATTTCCAGCATCACCGGATGGAAACGGCGTTTAAAGTAGATAAGTCCGTGACCTTCTGCACTGAGGATGATGTTTTTAATCTCCACCAGATACACCAGATGTGTGCCAATTGCCTGCACATCGCGGATCTCACCTTCAAGACTGGCCAGCGAACCTTTCAGCACCGGCTGCGCCAGCGGACCTTTTTGCCAGCATGAGAGGCTAAAACGCTCTTCCATCGCCATGCCTGTCATGCCCGCGAAGTGGCGTGCCATCAGTTCCTGCTCATGGTTGAGGACGTTGACGCACAACTTACCGTTGCCCTGAAAAACCGGGTTCATCGCACTGTTGGCGTTAATGCACACCATCAGCGATGGTGGTGTATCCGTGACCGAGCAGACGGCCGTTGCCGTAATCCCGCATTGTCCGGCGTCGCCCTCGGTGGTGATAATATTTACCGCTGCCGACAGGCTGGCCATCGCGTCACGAAAGCGCAGGCGCTGTTCATCTAATTGCATCTTAACCTCCTGCTGCGTTATTTCAGCAGCTTATCCAGCATGTTGATATCGTCGTTGTTGTGCAAGTGCGGCACAGTCCAGCCGTTCTGGTCGTATTCCGACAGGCAGCGATCAACCATCGCCATCATCTTGTCCATATTGCCGGAGCTTTGTGCCTGGCGCAGACACTGTAGGCGAATCTCATCCTGGCTACCGGAGTAGTTGATTTCATACAGTTCGTGGCGACCACCAAACTCGCTGCCAATGGCGTCCCACATCAGTTTGAGGATCTTGATGCGCTGGACGTGATCCATACCATTCGAACCGCGCACATACTTCGCCAGATACTGGTCGATCTGCGGATTGTTCAGGTCACGGGCACTGGAAGGGAGATAGATCAGGCCACTGGTAACGTTGCGTTCGATAATGTTTTTGATCTTCGCGTAGGCCATTGGTGCCAGTACGCGATAGGTTTGCAGTGCGGCATGATCCGGTAAATAAGCCCCGTTGACCCACGGCGTCGCTTCAGAACACATCGAGTCACTCAATGCCCAGAAGGTGTTGCGCCACGCCACCACTTCACCGAGATCGGCCTGTACACCACGGAACTCCAGGGTGCCGGTACATTCGAGTGATTTTTTCAGCAGTGCTGTAATGAAGTCGAGTTTCACTGCCAGGCGCACACAGGCTTGCAGCGGATACATACGGGCAAAACCGCCTTCCATTGTCCAGCGACGGCAGCGATCGAAATCGCGGTAGATCAGTACGTTTTCCCATGGGATCAGCACGTTATCCATCACCAGAATCGCATCATTCTCATCAAAGCGGCTGGAGAGCGGGTAGTCGTACGGCGAGCCGGTAGCACCCGCGACCATCTCATAAGAGGCGCGGGAGATTAATTTCACGCCATCGGCATCCATTGGCGCAACGAACATCAGTGCGAAGTCCGGGTTTTCGCCCATCACTTGTGCCGAGCCGAAGCCAATCATGTTGTAGTGAGTCAGCGCCGAGTTGGTGGCAACCACTTTCGCACCGCTGACGATAATCCCGGCGTCAGTCTCTTTTTCCAGCTTGATGTAAACGTCTTTCACTTTATCGGTCGGCAAATGACGATCGATCGGTGGGTTAACAATCGCGTGGTTAAAGTAGAGGCCAGTTTCCTGAATACGGGTATACCAGTTACGGGCGTTCTGCTCGAACTGACCGTAAAAGCCCGGATTCGCGCCCAGTGCGCAACCGAAAGCGGCTTTGTAGTCTGGGGTACGGCCCATCCAGCCATAGCTCAGGCGTGACCACTCAGCGATGGCGTCGCGTTGCTGGCGCAGGTCGTCGGCACTTTTCGCCACGCGGAAGAATTTATGGGTATAGCCGCCGCTACCGGTGTCGGTGTTCCAGCACAGAGAGTCCTGCATCTCCGGTTTGTGTAGCGCGTCGTACAGTTGGGCAACAGACGCTGCCGCATTACGAAATGCCGGATGAGTGGTGACGTCTTTCACTCGCTCGCCATAGATATAGATCTCGCGACCATCCTGCAGGCTTTTCAGATACTCTTCCCCGGTGAACGGACGTTGGGTACTGGCGCGGAAATCTTCTGGTTTCATGTCGACCTCTACAGTATTAATCGGAATACGATTGTTAATTTTGTGTGTTGTTTTTGTTATTCAATTGAAGCTTGCAGGGGCGATTACGGGAAGACACTTTTGGGACAATGGCTGGTACTTTTCAGGTCGGGTACGGTTTTGTGATCGAGGTCGCTTTTAGCGATTTTTAACGTTACTAAATCCCCTTGCTCCAGGCGAAGAAAGGGGAATAGCAGGTGGTGCCTGGTTTCCCGTTAAGGCTAAGGGAATTTCACGTCACAGGTACTTTTTTGGCACGATAAGCACTGGGCGAGCAACCGACTAAGCGATTAAAAAAGCGCGCAAAATAAGCCGGATCCTTAAAACCGAGTTGCCAGGCAATATTGTTCACGGCGTTATCAGAAAACAGCAGCAGCCGCTTGGCTTCTCGTAGCTGCCTGTCGAAAATCAACCGTTTTGGCGGACGGTTGGCAAAGCGGCGGCAGATGTCCGTGAGGCGTGATTCGGTGATATGCAGTTCGTTAGCGTAATCCGGTACTGTCCAGTGCTGATGAAAATGGCTTTCAATAAGCATATGAAAACGCTGGAACAGTTTTAATTCTCCGCGCATTCCGCTGGCGGCATGGTCGTCGAGTTTTGCGTTACGCAGCAGTAGGGTGAACACTGCCTGTGCCAGTAACGTCAGGGTGTGTTCCCGTCCAGGCAGTTGTTCTACCGATTCCCGCTCTATCAGTTGCCAATAGTGTTCCAGCGCCGCCAGTTCGTCGGGTTTATCTGCCAGTGACAGGCAAATCCCCGGCAGGCCGAAGGTTTCCCGAGTGCCCGGATAAAGAACTTCCAGCAGGGGCCAGATCAGATCTTCCCGTACCGTCAATACATGACCGTCAGCATCAGACTCCGTAATAAACGCATGAGGTACTGACGGCGGCGTCAGGACAAACAGGGGCGCTTCCACCGAGTAGCGATGATCGTCAAGCTGTAGCTCAATCTGTCCGCTATTGAGGAAATGCATCTGAAAGTACTGTTCGTGGCGATGTGGCAGCATATGGCGGCCAAAAAAGGCCGCCATGCGGGCGAACGACTGATAATGCACATCGTCCGTGCCCAGGCTTTCATCGTACTCTTTGCTGATATCAATATTGGCAATCTGACGGTCACACATCGTCGTTCCTTACGGGGTCGCTCGCGGACGGGAGGACTGCATTGGAATCGCCCAGATAATCCCCGCACCAATCACCAGCAGCGCGGCAACAAACCACAATCCACTGTTAAAGCTGCCGGTCAAATCTTTCAACCAGCCGATCATAAACGGACTTAACGCTGAACCAATGTTGCCAGTGGCGTTGATCACCGCAATACCGATCGCTCGTGCCCGCAGGCTGATGGACTGATCCGGTGTTGTCCAGAAAATCGCCATTGCGCTGAATGATCCGGTCGAAGCCATAATGATCCCCAGCATCTGGATCATGTTGTGATCAGTTGCCGAAGCCAGTAACCAACCTGCGGCAGCGAACAAATAAGGAAGGGCGGTGTGATGCCTTCGTTCCTGGCGGCGATCTGAGTGACGGCTCCAGTAGACCATCCCGAGAATGGTACAAATCTGCGGTACGGCGGCCAGCAGGCCGATGGTGATATTACTGCTGCCCTGATTAAAACTTTGCAGGATCTGCGGTGTCCAGATGCTGATCGCACTAAGTGTGTTGGTCAGGCAGAAATACGCTAGGGTATACATCATCACCACCGGAGTGAAGATCTCCCGCCACATACTGCGTTGTTGCATGGCGTGGTGGCTGATGGCTCCCTCTGGCTGAACCAGCGTCAGACGATCGTTATCCATCATCTCTTGCAGGCATTTTTTGTCTTCTTTCGTCAGCCACTTAGCTTTGTCCGGTGAGTCATCAAGCCAGAACCACACCATGACGCCGAGTAATACCGACGGGAAGCCTTCCAGCAAAAACAGCCACTGCCAGCCTTTTAATGCCATGACGCCATCCAGCGACAAAATGTAGCCGGAAACGATCGAGCCCAACGCTGTCGTTACCGGCATTGCTACCATAAACAAGGCGTTGGCACGGGCGCGGAAATAGGCCGGAAACCAGAAGGTTAAATACAGCAGAATACCAGGCAGAAAGCCGGCTTCGGTAATGCCAACCAGTATACGCAGTACGTACAAGCTGGTGGGGCCAGTGGCAAACATGGTGGCAGTAGAGGCGATGCCCCAGAGCACCATGATGGTGGCGATCCAGCGCCGCGCACCGACAATACTCAGCATAATGTTGCTGGGAATGCCGAAGATGACATAAGCGGCATAGAACAGGGTGGTAGCGAGGCCAAACATGGTGGCGCTCAGACCGAGGTCGCGTCCCATCGTGAGTCCGGCAAAGCCGATGTTGATGCGATCAAGGAACGAGAAGATAAACAGCACGAACAGAAAGACGATCAGGCGGCGAAATAGCTTCTTAATAACCGCCTGTTGTCCGGCAGTCAGCGCTTTATGCTGATTCGCCGGATCGATACTCTCCGGTATGGCAGGTGAGGTGTCGCTCATTTTTCTTCCTCTAATGGGATTTTTGTAGGGTACGACAAGGTTTATGGCGGATGCGCACAAACGCCTTATCCGGTCCGCGATTTGGTACGGCTTTTTGCCGGATGCGGCGTAAACGCCTTATCCGGCCTACGGTTTGGTGCGAGTGTAGGCCGGATAAGTGCAGCGCATCCGGCATTAATACACGCCGGGCTTCACGGCGGTGGCCTGCGCACCAAACCGTGCTGCCAGCGCTTCAGCGGCGCGGGCGAGCAGGGTGGTGTCAACGCCGACGGCGACAAACAGCGCGCCCAGTTCCAGATAGCGTTTTGCCAGTTGCTCATTGGCGATCAGGATCCCCGGCGCTTTGCCCGATTCACGGATCTGCACGATCGCCTGCTCAATGGCGGCCTGTACTTCCGGGTGCTGCGGATTACCGGCATAACCCATATCGGCGCTCAGATCCGCCGGGCCGATAAACACGCCGTCGACGCCTTCCACGTCCAGAATCTGCGGTAAGTTCTTCATTGCCTCACGCGTTTCGATCTGCACCAGCACGCACATTTGATCGTTGGCTTTTTGCAGGTAATCAGGAATACGATTCCAGCGCGAGGCGCGGGCCAGCGCACTGCCCACACCGCGAATACCGGCGGGGGGATAACGGGTGGCGCGTACCGCTTCACGGGCTTCGTCAGCGTTTTGTACCATCGGCACCAGCAAGGTTTGTGTGCCGACGTCCAGCAGTTGTTTGATTTGCACCGGATCGTTCCACGACGGACGTACTACCGGCTGGCTGGGGTAGGGCGCAATCGCCTGTAGCTGGGTGAGCACGGTTTGCACGTTATTCGGCGCGTGCTCACCGTCGATCAACAACCAGTCGAATCCTGCTCCGGCCAGTAACTCTGCGCTGTAGCTGCTACTCAGCCCCAGCCATAATCCGATCTGCGGGCGGCCTGCTTTCAGCGCCGCTTTAAAACTGTTTTCCATCGTTCTCTCCTTAAACAAAGCGGCAGCTAATGGAGCCCATGTTGCCGTAATCGACGTGGAAGGTGTCGCCCTTACGCGCCGGAACCGGGCGGGTGAACGAACCGCCGAGAATGATTTGCCCGGCTTCCAGTTGTACGTCATACGGTGCGAGTTTGTTCGCCAGCCAGGCCACGCCGTTTGCCGGATGATTTAGCACACCAGCGGCGACGCCGGTTTCTTCAATCACGCCATTGCGATACATCAGGGCGGAGATCCAACGCAGATCCAACTCATCGGGCTTAATGGGACGACCACCGAGGATCACCCCGGCGTTGGCGGCGTTATCAGAAATGGTGTCGAACACTTTGCGCGGGCGCTGGGTTTCCGGATCGATGTTGTGGCAGCGAGCGTCGATCAGCTCCAGCGCCGGGATCACGTAGTCCGTGGCGTTGTAGACGTCGAAAAGCGTGCAGTTTGGTCCACGCAGCGGTTTTGCCAGCACGAAAGCCAGCTCCACTTCAATGCGCGGCACGATAAAGCGATCGGTCGGGATATCGCTGCCATCGTGGAAGAACATGTCATCCAGCAGGGCACCGTAATCCGGCTCGCTGATTTGTGAGCTGGCCTGCATCGCTTTCGAGGTCAGGCCGATTTTGTGGCCTTTCAGCGTGCGACCTTCGGCGATTTTCAGTCGAACCCATTCACGCTGCACCGCGTAAGCGTCTTCGATGGTGATCTCCGGGTAATCCAGCGAGATCGCGCGGATCTGTTCGCGCTGTTTTTCTGCCTGATCCAGACGCTGGGCGATCAGGGTGTGGGTGTGTTTATCGAACATAGCGATATCCTGTGGCATTGCCGGATGCGGCTGCGCCTTATCATCCGGCCTGGAAGCTGGTGCAAATTTATTTAAACAACGCGTGCACGTTGTTTTGTTTAAAATTCAGCGTCGGGTGCAGCTCTGCAATCTCAAATGAAAGCGCCAGGTAACGGCTCTCCATCAGTGAGGCGAAGTGCGTTTTAATCAGATCAAACAGCATTTCGCCCACTTCCTGACGGCTTTCCAGGCTGCGCCCGCTGCCGATTTTTAGCGTCATATGCACAAAGGCGTAATCGTGCTTGCCATCAGCCATTTGCCAGGTATCGATCCAGTGCGCCCGGCTACGTATTCCCCCAAGCGGAAAAATCCCCGTTGCCGCCAGTGCAGTGTTAACACTGGCAAACAGCTCAGGTAAGCGGGCTTCTTCACGAATATTTTCAGTACATTCCACGATAAAGTGCGGCATAAAACGTCCTTACGCGGGAAGCGGGAAAACAGCGTTAACCTGACCGGTGCCAGAGCTTGGGAATAGCTCGGTGATAAACTCCACCTTGCCGTCGTATTTATCCCAGCCGAGCATCCCCAGCAGCATCACCGTGTCGTGCATATTGCCTTCGCCGTAGCAGTAGTCGGCGTACTCCGGCAGCATATTGCAGAACTCTTTGAACTGGCCTTCGCGCCACAGCTTCACCACACGCTCGTCCATCTGGCGGTCGAACTCGCGGGTGTAGCTGTTCATCCCTTCTTCCGCTCGCTGATCGTCAATAAAGCGGTGCGATAACGAACCGCTGGCAAGGACCGCCACGGTGCCGTCGTACTGTTCGATCGCTTTCAGAATCGCCTCGCCCAGCTTGCGGCTGTCGGCAAAATCGTGAACAGTGCAGAAAGCTGAAATGGAAACCACTTTGAAGTGCTTGTCTTCATTCATGTAGCGCATTGGCACCAGCGTGCCGTATTCCAGTTTCAGGCTGGGAATGTTGTGCGCTTTTGCCCGCACGCCGAGCTTTAAGGCTTCATCGGCAATAAGCTGCCCCAACTCCGGGTTGCCCTCGTAGTTGTAGGTCATATCGCGGATAAAATGCGGCAGCTCGTTGCTGGTGTAGACGCCTTCAAAATGGTCTGCACAGTTGATGTGATAAGCACTGTTGACCAGCCAGTGGGTATCGAAAACGATAATGGTATCGACGCCCATTTCCCGGCAACGCTTGCTGATCTCTTTATGCCCGTCGATCGCGCCCTGGCGGCAACCGTGGTTTTTCCCTGGCAGTTCAGAGAGATACATCGACGGTACGTGCGTGATCTTGGCGGCTAACGCTAACTTACCCATATCAGACTCCCCATTTCGGAATTGGATGGTCGCCCATGGAAATGCAGACGTTCTTCATTTCCGCGAACACTTCGAAGCTGTACTCACCGCCTTCACGCCCGGTGCCGGAGGCTTTTACGCCGCCAAATGGCTGGCGCAGGTCACGCACGTTCTGGGTGTTGACGAACACCATGCCAGCTTCAATGCCACGCGCCAGGCGTAACACTTTGCTGACATCCTGTGTCCAGATGTACGACGCGAGGCCGTACTCCACGTCGTTTGCCAGACGTAAGCCTTCGGCTTCGTCTTTAAACGGCAGCAGGCAGGCGACCGGCCCGAAAATCTCTTCCTGGGCGACGCGCATACGGTTATCAACGTCTGCCAGCACGGTTGGGCGCAGGAAGTTGCCGCCTTTCAGGTGCGCAGGCAGGTCGGACGGTTTATCCGGGCCGCCCGCCAGCAGGGTTGCGCCTTCTTCAATGCCGAGACGGATATAGCCGGAGACTTTTTCCCAGTGCTGCTGGCTGATAAGCGCGCCAACCTGGGTATTCGGATCGTTCGGATCGCCCACGCGCAGACGGTTGGCGCGTTCGGCAAAGCGTTTAACGAATTCCGGGTAGATGCTTTGCTGAATAAAGATGCGCGAACCGGCGGTGCAGCGTTCGCCGTTGATCGAGAAGATGGTGAACAGGGCGGCGTCCAGCGCGCGTTCAATATCAGCATCTTCAAAAATCAGCACCGGCGATTTACCGCCCAGTTCCATGGAGTATTTTTTCAGCCCGGCGTTTTTCATGATGTTGCGCCCGGTCGCCGTACCGCCGGTGAACGACACGGCACGCACGTCATGATGACGGACCAGCGCATCGCCTGCGGTTGCGCCGTAGCCCTGTACCACGTTCAGCACGCCCGCCGGAATACCAGCTTCCAGCGCCAGCTCACCCAGGCGGTCAGCGGTCAGCGGGGAGAGTTCCGACATTTTCAGTACCGCGGTATTGCCCAGCGCCAGACACGGCGCGACCTTCCAGGTGGCGGTCATAAACGGCACGTTCCACGGTGACACCAGTGCACAAACGCCTACCGGCTGCACCAGCGTGTAGTTGAGCATCTTGTCGTCGACCGGATAAGTCTTGCCGTTCATCTGCTGGCAGACTTCCGCGAAAAATTCAAAGTTGTGGGAAGCGCGTGGGATCAACACATTTTTGGTCTGATGGATTGGCAGGCCCGTGTCGGCGGTTTCCATCGCGGCGATCTCAGGCACGTTCTGGTCGATCAGATCGCCCAGACGGCGCATCAGGCGCGCACGCTCTTTCATCGGCAGATTGGCCCATTTCGGGAACGCCTCTTTCGCTGCCGCTACCGCCTGATTGATCTCCGCTTCACCGCCAGAGGCCACATCCGCCAGCACTTCACCCGTTGCCGGATTGGTGGTCTGGAAGTAGTCGTTACCTGCGACATTTTTGCCGTTGATCCAATGATTTACTTTTTTCATTTCGCTGTATCCTCACTCACAATTCGGTTCACCAGGCGGCCCACGCCTTCTACTTCCACCACTACTTCATCGCCAGGCACCACGTCAGATAAGCCTTTTGGTGTGCCGGTGGCGATCATGTCGCCCGGATTCAGGGTCATAAATTCGCTTAAGTAGGCGATCAGGAAGGGCACGCTGAAGATCAGATCGGCGGTGGTGCCTTGCTGGCGTAACTCGCCGTTGACGAAGGTGCGAAGGGTCAGATTATGCGGGTCCGGGATCGCCTCTTTCGGCACGATGGTTGAAAGCATCGGCGTCAGTCCGTCGCGGCTTTTTACCCGCAGGTTAGGGCGGTAGTAGTTTTCCAGATAGTCGCGAATGGCGTAGTCGTTACACACGGTGTAGCCCGCGACATAATCCATGGCATCGGCTTCGCTGACGCTACGCGCCTGTTTGCCAATAACTACCACCAGCTCCGCTTCATAGTGCATGTATTCAATATTGTTTGGACGCACGGAGGTCTGGTTATCGCCAGTGAGGGTATTTGGCGCTTTCAGGAACACCAGCGGTTCTTCCGGTGGCTTAAATTCCAGTTCGCTGGCGTGGTCGGCGTAGTTCAGGCCGAGGGCAAACAGCGTGCCGTGCGGGTGTGGCTGCGTTGGGAAGCTCTTGCGCGTGGTCACTTCACGTTCGTCCACTACCGGATTTTCCAGCGGCGGGAAACCTTCTGCGAGAACACGAACGCGATCGCCTGGCTGTATTTCCACGCGCGCCTGTGGCGTGCCGAGCAGAATGGCATCGCCTGGATTCAGTGTGGCAAATTCGCTCAGGGCGCTCAGCAACTGCGCGGCGTTACGTTGTAAATCGGCGGTATTCCAGTGATCGGCAGGACGCCCGTTGATCTCGGTATAGATGGTCAGATTATCGACATTGCTGAGAGCCACGGTTTCGCCAATGGGGCAGAATCCATCACGACATTTTGCTTTGATTGCCGGGCGGTAAAAGCTCTCTTCCGGCAGGCTGACGTCGTTAGCCAGCGCATATCCGGCGATGTACTCTGCCGCATCTTCTTCACGTACTTTCGTCGCCGTTTTTCCCACAATCAGCGCAACAGTCGCACCGCTCAGTACCTTTTCACCCTGTGGAAAGGGAATCGGTTCACCGCAACCAATCACCGTATTGCGCGGTTTAATAAACCAGACCGCAGTTTTAGGCGGGGCTTTGTAGGGGGATTGCTGGAACGCTTCCTGCCATGCATCAAGTTGGCTGCGATGGTTCAACGCTACGGCGAAGATAGTGCCTTTCATTACCACTCCTCGGATTCGATCATTTTAATCATTAATATGTTAATGATTACTTTTATTCCCGATTGCGTAGTTTGGCAAAAGTAAGTGATGTAAATGTGATCTAATTAACAAACTATTTACATTTAAAGATAATAAAATATTAAATATCAGCAAGTTAACAAAACATGCTCAATTTTGATAAAATGAAGAATTGCAGGGGCAGCGCAGTCCCGGTAACGTGATGATTAACTGTTTCTATATTAATGATTTTGAATTTTTCAGGGGAAAGATAATGCACGACTCTCTAACCATTGCGTTGCTCCAGGCGCGAGAAGCGGCGATGAGTTATTTTCGCCCAATCGTTAAACGGCATAATTTGACTGAGCAACAGTGGCGCATCGTGCGTATTCTGGCGGAAAGCCCATCAATGGATTTTCACGATCTGGCGTATCGCGCCTGCATTTTGCGCCCAAGCCTGACCGGGATCCTTACGCGGATGGAACGCGACGGTTTAGTGTTGCGATTAAAGCCGATCAATGATCAGCGGAAGCTCTATATCTCGCTAACCAAAGAGGGGCAGGCGCTGTATAACCGCGCTCAGACACAGATTGAAGAAGCCTATCGGCAGATTGAAGCTCAGTTTACTGCCGAGAAAATGCAACAGTTAACCCATCTGTTAGAGGAATTTATTGCTCTGGGCAATTCCCGACAAGAAGCCATCCCGGGCGATAATGAATAACTTTTTAGTATCTGATAACCAGCGCCTGGTTTTTCCATGGATGGCGGGTTACACCTTTTCATAAAGTTTTTGCTTTCCAGGCCGAAAATCTTGCATCGGTCCACAGGAAAGAGAAACCATGTTAAAACGTATCAAGATCGTGACCAGCTTACTGCTGGTTTTGGCCGTTTTTGGCCTTTTACAACTGACATCAGGCGGTCTGTTCTTTAATGCCTTAAAGAATGACAAAGAAAATTTCACTGTTTTACAAACCATTCGCCAGCAGCAATCCACGCTGAATGGCAGCTGGGTCGCGTTGTTGCAGACGCGTAACACCCTCAACCGCGCGGGTATCCGCTACATGATGGATCAGAATAATATTGGTAGCGGTTCAACCGTTGCTGAGCTGATGCAGAGTGCCAGTATTTCGCTGAAACAGGCGGAAAAAAACTGGGCGGATTACGAAGCGTTGCCGCGTGACCCGCGTCAGAGCACCGCCGCAGCGGCAGAGATCAAACGTAATTACGATATTTATCACAATGCGCTGGCGGAGCTGATCCAACTGTTAGGTGCAGGCAAAATCAACGAGTTCTTTGATCAGCCGACTCAGGGATATCAGGACGGTTTCGAGAAGCAGTATGTGGCTTACATGGAGCAAAACGATCGGCTCTATGATATCGCCGTCAGCGATAACAATGCCTCCTACAGCCAGGCGATGTGGATTCTGGTGGGCGTGATGATCGTCGTACTGGCGGTCATCTTCGCCGTCTGGTTCGGTATTAAAGCCTCGCTGGTAGCGCCAATGAATCGCCTGATTGACAGCATTCGTCATATTGCAGGCGGCGATCTGGTGAAACCGATTGAGGTGGATGGCTCTAATGAGATGGGGCAACTGGCAGAGAGTTTGCGCCATATGCAGGGAGAGCTGATGCGTACCGTCGGTGATGTGCGCAACGGGGCCAATGCCATCTATAGCGGTGCCAGCGAAATCGCCACCGGCAATAACGATCTCTCTTCGCGCACCGAGCAACAGGCCGCTTCGCTGGAAGAGACGGCAGCCAGCATGGAGCAACTGACCGCAACGGTGAAGCAGAACGCCGAAAATGCGCGCCAGGCCAGCCATCTGGCGTTAAGTGCTTCTGAAACGGCGCAACGCGGCGGCAAAGTGGTGGATAACGTGGTGCAGACTATGCGCGATATCTCCACCAGTTCGCAGAAAATCGCCGATATTATCAGCGTAATTGACGGCATTGCCTTCCAGACCAATATTCTGGCTTTGAACGCGGCGGTTGAGGCTGCGCGTGCGGGTGAGCAAGGGCGCGGTTTTGCGGTGGTTGCGGGAGAAGTGCGTAATCTGGCCCAGCGTAGCGCCCAGGCGGCTCGTGAAATTAAAAGCCTGATTGAAGACTCGGTGGGGAAAGTGGATGTTGGCTCTACGCTGGTCGAAAGCGCCGGGGAAACAATGGCGGAGATTGTCAGTGCTGTGACCCGCGTGACGGACATTATGGGCGAAATAGCTTCTGCTTCTGATGAGCAGAGCCGTGGTATCGATCAGGTTGGCTTAGCGGTTGCTGAGATGGACCGGGTAACTCAACAGAACGCCGCGCTGGTGGAAGAATCTGCCGCCGCCGCCGCCGCGCTGGAAGAGCAGGCCAGTCGCCTGACCGAAGCTGTGGCAGTGTTCCGGATTCAGCAACAGCAGCAACAGCAGCGTGAAACATCGGCTGTGGTAAAAACCGTGACGCCAGCTACGCCGCGTAAAATGGCAGTGGCAGATAGCGGGGAGAACTGGGAAACGTTTTAATCGCCATAAAAATGCCCGATAAGCAAAATGTTATCGGGCATAGGGAGATTAATCTTTACGTGGGTCGTTGATCGGCTGACGAACCAGGAAGATGTACGCCAGTGCCCCCGCTGCGGTGACGCAACCGCAGATGATTAGTGCCAGACGGAATGAGTGGGTGGTATCAACAATAAAACCAGTAATGATCGGCGCAAAAGAGGCGCAGATGAAGCTGGCAAAGTTCTGGATACTGCCCACCGACGCAGTCATGCGAGAAGCAACTGCGACGTGGATCAAGCCCCAGCAGGATGTTCCGGCAAAGTGAATACAGAACAGTGCCATGCCAATCAGCAGAACCGCTGTCATGGATGTTGTCGCTTGCGGTACGACCAGCGTAAAGGCGGCAGAACAGAACATCCCGGCAATAATGCAGATCTTACGGCTTTTAATCGGAGCCATTCCCCCTTTGACCAGCCAGTCAGTAACGTAACCGTTGACCAGCATCCCGGCAGCCCCAAACAGGAAAGGGATAGCCGCCATCAACCCTGTGCTTTTTAAATCCAGGTTATAGGCTGTTTGCAGGTAACCAGGAAGCCAGGCCAGATACAGCCACGCAGTGTAGTTGATGCCACTGAATCCGAGCATCATTCCCCACATTGTACGGTTACGGAACAGGCTGCGCCATTCGGCAAAACTGAGCGGATCTCGGCGGGCATTGACGCTACCTGCATTGAGATAAGCTTGTTCAACGGCAGTCAGTTCTACGTGCTCGCGGTTGCGATAGAGCATATACCAGCCGATGGCGAGAAAAATCCCCAGTACACCAATGGTAATAAACATCCCGCGCCAGCCCATCACCAGCATCATCGCCGCCAGAATCGGTGGGCTTACGGCAACGCCAATGGTAGAAGCTGCGTTGAAGAAGCCCATCGGGCGTCCGCGCTCTTTGATGTTGAACCAGTCGTTAATGACTTTTACACCGCATGGGTTCATCGGCGCTTCACCAATCCCCATACCGATACGCACCAACACGAACTGCGTAAAGTTGTGCACCATGCCAGACATTGCCTGGAACAGTGACCAGAAGAACATCCCCAGTCCCAGCATCAGGCGTGGGCCTTTACGATCCAATAGTGGGCCGCAAGGAAGTTGCGCAATCCCGTAAGCGAGTGAAAACACGGAGAGCAAAGCGCCGATTTCGGTGGCACTTAATCCCAATTCTTCACGAATCGTTAAATTTGCTACCGACAGCGAACTGCGGTCGAGATAATTGATTACCGCCGCAAAAAATAATAACAACATGGCGGTGGTTTGAATGCGTTTAATTCGGGTACTGCGTTGAACTAATCCATCTGGTGGCACGGGAATATCTGCCGACGAAGATGGAGTAAATGAAGAACGCGGATCGAGGGTGATATTTTCTTTTTCCACGCCGGACTCCTGTATTTATAATTTTAATTGTTTACGTAATTGTGAATTACGCAAGGTTGACATTAACGGCAGGTTAAAGTTTTAGGACTTTACTACCGCTCACAAAAAAATTTTTAGTCGACTGATTGTGAGCATAGGTAAGCGGGAATTTCCCGGTATTTATCTTTTGATAAAACCGTGCACCCGCTAATAGTTTGCTGTTTTTAATCCGTACTTAATGAGCATAACGCGTGTTCTCATTAATGGATCGAATCATTGATTGTTTAGCTGAATTCAAATGGTTACGGAGCGCAAGGGTGGCATCAAGGTCACTGCGGCAAATCAGAGCGCTGAGAATGGTCATATGCTCATCGACGGCAATGATATTGCGCTGTTTAAGATCGCTTTCGTCCCATTGATAGTGAAAATGAAAGATGACTGAGATGATCTCAAGCGATTGATCAAAAAAGATATTGTCGGCAGCTGAAAGCAGTAAGGAGTGAAAATCTCTGTCAAGTTGCGAGAACATGCGAAAGCTATTGCCGATGTTGTCACGCAGTAGCCGATGACGTTCGAGCATGGTTTTCGCCTGCAGCCAGCGGGGATCATGATCAGGCAGGTTGAGAAAGTGCTGAAGTGAATGTGTTTCGAGCATTTCGCGTAGCTCAAACAGCTGCTCGGCGTAGGATTGATCGAATTGCTTCATGCTCCACTGGCCGCGTTTTTCGCTTTGAATAAGATTATAACGGCCGAATTTTAAAAGATATTCTCTTACAACCACCGGGCTGACACCCGCGGCCCGAGCCAGTTGCAGTTCAGAAAAAGTTTCCCCAGGGCGTAACTGACGCTGGTTTATCATCGTGAAAAAAGCCTGCTCAAACACTTTGTTTTGTTCACTCATTGAAGCGGTAGTACAGGCGAAACCGTCATCATGGTCAGGTTTACGCGCAATAACATAGTCGTTTCCAACCTGCGTTAAGACGCCGCATTCGCGTAAGTGGCTGAGAATATGACGCACTGTTGTGCGGCTGATGTTGTACATTTCCGCCAGCGCACTTTGCGATGGAAGTGGGGAAGGGATATGACCCCGCGCCATATCATCAATGACCTGGTTAATCACATTGTGGCGTAAATTTTGTGAACGACTCATATTTTCCTCCTTGTGAGTCCATTAAAACCCGATTTAAAACATTTTTATGCGTGTGTTTTCACAAAACAGATTTTCCGTTCCGCTGCCATTTTTCATTTTCATTGATATCTAAGGCAACAAAAAATGGAGAGCCGAATCATGTCTACGATGAATGTTTTAATTTGCCAGCAGCCGAAAGAATTAGTCTGGAAACAACGCGAGATACCTATTCCGGGTGACAATGAAGCATTAATAAAAATTAAGTCTGTCGGGATTTGCGGTACCGATATTCATGCCTGGGGTGGAAATCAACCATTTTTTAGTTATCCACGTGTTTTAGGCCATGAAATATGTGGGGAGATTGTTGGGCTGGGTAAAAATATTGCTGATCTTAAAAATGGTCAGCAAGTTGCTGTGATCCCTTATGTTGCCTGTCAGCAATGCCCGGCGTGTAAAAGCGGGCGTACCAATTGCTGTGAAAAAATTTCAGTCATTGGCGTGCATCAGGATGGCGGTTTTAGTGAGTATTTGAGCGTGCCGGTGGCGAACATTTTGCCCGCAGACGGTATTGACCCGCAGGCGGCAGCATTGATTGAACCTTTCGCTATTAGCGCTCATGCGGTGCGTCGCGCAGCCATTGCTCCCGGCGAGCAGGTGCTGGTGGTCGGGGCGGGGCCAATCGGTCTGGGCGCGGCGGCAATCGCTAAAGCCGATGGCGCACAGGTGGTGGTGGCGGATACCAGTCCAGCGCGCCGTGAACATGTGGCAACGCGTCTGGAATTACCTGTACTGGACCCGTCAGCCGAAGATTTTGACGCGCAGCTACGGGCGCAGTTTGGTGGTTCGCTGGCGCAGAAAGTGATCGACGCGACAGGTAATCAACATGCGATGAATAACACCGTGAATCTGATTCGTCACGGCGGCACGGTGGTATTTGTCGGCCTGTTTAAAGGTGAGTTGCAGTTTTCCGATCCGGAATTCCATAAAAAAGAAACGACGATGATGGGCAGCCGCAACGCCACGCCGGAAGATTTCGCTAAAGTCGGTCGACTGATGGCAGAAGGGAAAATCACTGCCGACATGATGTTAACCCATCGCTATCCGTTCGCCACGCTGGCAGAAACCTACGAGCGCGATGTGATTAACAATCGTGAGTTGATTAAGGGTGTAATTACTTTCTGATAAGGCGAGATTATTAAAGTTGCCATGCAGCGTCCGGGGAAGTGTTGGGCGCTGTTTTTTTCTGTTTCTCAATGATGTTTTGTAGGCCGGAGAAGGTGTGTAGGTCGCACCTTATGCGACCTACACATCAGTCAGGAATTACCCTTCACGTTCCACAACTTTAATTTCCACCATGCCGATCCCGAGCTTACGCGGCGAGTGTCCGAGGATATTCCCTTCGTTGGTTGAGACAGGTTCCGGCGGCACAATTACCAGTGTGTCGGCATCGGTTGGGTTATCGAAATGCAGTGTGGTGGTGGTTACTTCATTGCCCAGCACAAGAGTTTGTTCTTCATTGCCTACGCGTACCGGAATAGGACGGCTGGCGTTATTGCCGTATGCTTTGGCGGTAATCACCAGGTCAAATTTCTTCGGCAGCGGATGCTTGTACTCGATTTTTACTTCATCGCCCAGCTGAGCGTTGGACCAGCGGCCCCACGACTCCGGACGGGAAATCCCGCTAAACTGTTTCACCTCTTCTGGCGCACCGGCGACGTTGAAGATGAAACTGTCGGCTTTGTAGCGAATATCGTTATCAACAATTTTCAGCGTATCGACATTGCTTTTGTAACGCGCCATGTCGATGACCGTATCTTTAAATGCCGTTTTGCCCTTCCACATTGTTTTATCAACATGCTGGACAATTTGCTGACCGCCAAGCTGCCCCTGCGAGACACACCAGTCGGTGGAGAGTGCCAGTTCCGGAGCCCAAAGTTGTGCCATCTTGTAGCAACGGTCAACCCAGACGAAATTGTCGCGTGGAGCGAAATCGGCCAGCTGGAAACGCAGCGGTGCTGAGTATTCACTTTCCGGCAGCGGTTCTACGCGCTTGTCTGAAACCCGCAACAGCAGCGGCAAACGGAAATGGCTACCCGAGAAGGCAATCATGTTTTTCTGCTGGTCGATAGTGAACTCTTTCATCTCTTTAGGGAATTTCCACAGGCGGATGATATCCGGCTTCCACGCCAATGTTTTCTCTTTGATATTGAGGAAGATTTCCGACATCGACTGCCCGGATAAACTGCTACGACCAAGTCCGAGATAGTTATCGCCACCGAGAATGTCCAGCACCGTCGCGCCGTTATCCATCGTGTTACGCTTCACTGCCAGCGTCTCTTGCTGCGGCTTGTCGCCACGAATGACAAAAAACAGGTTATTGCGATCCTGCTTATTAAGGTATTTCCACGCCGTGTTGTTCATCGCTAAATGGTCAGAAGAGACGACGATGACGGTATCTTTAAACCACGGTGACGCTTTGATTTTGTTGATAAACGCCGCGATATTCTCCTGGCTGCAACTTACCGCGCTGAATGACTGGTTCGGCTTACCGTCAAAATCATATTTTTTGCGGTTACAGGTACGCGAGATAAAACCATCCGGGTGATGGGTATCGACTGTCAGGGTAAACAGTGAGAATCGCTGACCTGAGCGGGAAAGCTCTTCAAACTTTTTCCACGCTTCATCGAGAACGGTATCGTCGTAGAATCCCCAGTCGTTGCGATAGTGCGGGTCGGCCACCACGCTTTTCAGCTCTTCTGAGCCGTATAAGTGGTCGAAGCCATGCGACTTCAGGAACACATCTTTACCGGCAAAACGCAGATTCGCGCCCTGCACGAAATAGTTCTGATAACCCGAGTTTTTCAGGATATCGCCCAGACAGATGTTCTGCGGGAAGAAGCTGGAGACAGAGGCGGAGGCGTTGCCTTCAAAGGGGGCAAACAGCGGTATGCCGCACTGAGAAGCCACCATGCCCGCAATCGTGTAATCCGTTCCTGGCAGCTGCTGCGTGTGGCTGAAATCCAGGCCTTCATTTTTCAACGCGCCCAGTTCAGGCGTGAGATCCGGGAAAGCTTCGTTATCAAAATAGGTCCGCTCGAGACTTTCGCCGTAGATATAAACCAGGTTGAGTTTCGGGTCAGGGATAGTTTTCGACGGCTCTTTATAATAAGCCGCAAAGTCCGGGTCGCCATCGCGTGACTGGGATTTCACCAGTTCCGTTATCTGACGAAATGCTGGGCTGGCGTCCACCGAACCCAGCGCCAGTAAGAGCGCCAGCAGGCTGTAACCAAAATGGTGCGGATGATGGCGACGACGGCGCAGGATCCAGCCCAGCGCACCGAACACCGCTGTCAGCCCCAGCACAATGCCGATACCCGGCAGGATGTATTTGCTGACGCCAGCACCGGTCAGGCTGTTGGTTAAGGTATAGAGAACCGCGTCGTTAATACCATCGCCAGTAAAATAGTCGCTGGCAAACAGGGTGATATTTAAAACGACAAATAGCCCCAGCACCGTTAATGTGGCTGCAAACCACCAGGTGTTACGTCCCGCTTTCCATGCGTAAATCAGCACAGAGGCGAGAAAAAGGGCGAAAGAGAGTAGTTCTGACAACGGGCGATCCTCACTAAACCGGGCCGTTTAGCCAACGTTTAAGCTTTTTGAGAAGCACAATGTAATGGCGTCGCCATATTGCTGCAATTCTAGTGTCAAAAAAATGCGATGTTGTTAGGAATTAGTTTATAAACAGACTTTTTTGATCGCGGTCGCTTCCCGTGTAACAGGGGGAAAACCGTCCAGGAGCAGGGAAAAGGGCAGGAGAGAGCCGCGTCAGCCGGGTAACAGCTAAAACGCGGCGTTTCGCGGTTCAGGAAATGAAGTTCAGCCCCTGCTTTAACACCAGATCGCAGGCTTTGGTTTTCACCTTTTCTGCCAGCGGAGTCGTTCCGATGTTATCCAGATTGAGTTGCTGACCATCTTTGGTTTTCAGCAAACCCTGAATGCCATCCAGATAGTTGGTGTCTTCTTTTTGCTCTTCACTGTTCAGGCCCAGCTTTTCCAGCACCTGGTTCTTGATGTTTTCGGCATCGGTTACCGACGCCAGCTTTTGCTTCGCGCAGTATTGCAGAATGCCTGCGGCGTTGTTCATGTTATCTGCGCTTAAGGCCTGGTTCCCGCTGCTAAGCAAGTTAGTTAATGACGCGAGCGACCAACCGCCTTCCTGTGTCGTGCTGTTTTGGTTGCCAAGTTCGCTGGCGGCGCTGGAGAGCGCATCTTTCCAGGACGCAGCATGCACCCCGGTGGAAATTAATGCGCTGGCGGCAATGGCACAGCACAGAAGATGTTTAACAGTTTTCATCATCATTACTCAAGGTGGAATTGTGTCGCAGTATACCGCCAGAAACGGGGATTAATACTCTTTACCTGTTACCCGGCTACGGTAGCTATCCCAGTTGAAGATCACCCACAAACTGTTACCCAGGCGCATACGGTCCATCACGCGTTCGCCCAGCAACTTGGTCATCTCTTCCATATTACTGTTGGTCAGCATCCCGGTTGGGCGTTTGGAAGAAGAGCGGCGATCGACGATCTGGTTGATGATCACTTTTTCGTATTTCGATTCGGTCTGCACGCCGATCTCATCGATCACCAGCAGATCAACGTTGCTCAGATCGTTAAGCAGTTGTTCTTCACTGGTACCGCTATTCCTGAAGGTATCTTTCATCGCCGACATAATATCGGCCACGGTGATGATCAATACGGATTTACCGCGTAGCAGCAGCTCGTTGCAGATTGCCGCCGCCAGATGGTTTTTGCCGGTTCCTGGCTTACCAGAAAAGATGAAGCTGGCGATGTTGCCGTCAAACTCTTCGACGTACTGGCGCGCTTTGCTTAACGCATTCATCTGCCCTTCACACTCAACGCGATAGTTCTCAAAGGAGCAGTTCTGATGCAGTGGCCGAATACCGGAGCGGTTAAAGGTGCGCTGCATTTTCATCGCCCGATTTTCACGTTCGAGAGCGGCGGAGCGGATCGCTCCTTGTTCTTTCTGCCAGGCCAGTAGCTCTTCACCCGTTTTGAATGCAGGTTTGATATGGGCAGGCATCATTTTTTGCAGGCGTTGCATCAGGTCGCCAACGTTTTTCATCGTTACCCTCTGAATCCTGGTGGAATTTGGCTGTCAGGTTCGCTGACCGTATTCACATCTCGTTTCGGCAGTCCGCCGTTGCTGGCACGACCGATTTGCAGGCTGCGCGCCAGTTTTTGTTGCCACTGCACATGGTGAAAGACTTTACCTTCCGCCTGCCAGTAGGCAATGAATGAGGCCAGTTCTTCGGTGGTCACCGGCTCTCTTAGCGCCACGCCCCATAGCGCCGCCAGGCGGATAAAGTCGGCATCGGGTTGCCAGTCCGGATACATGGCGAATTTCCCCATGGGGACAGCAACGGGAGCGGCTTGCGGTTCCTGATAGAGTTGATCGTCCAGAGCGACATCGCTTCCCGGACGCGCCAGCTTTTCTTCCAGCGCCAGCAGTTCAGCCAGGCGTGCAGGCGTGACGGCATAAAACGCCGGGGCATTGTTAGCAAATACGGCAACCACACCGCCTTCAGCTTTTGCCAGAACGGTTTGGTGATCGTGTACCAGGGCGTCAATACCAACGACGTCCGGGGTCAAAACTCTGGAAGACATACTGTTTCTCAAATATGGAACGATGAACGAGAAGGGAGATAACTTTTATAGTAACACACGGAGGAGAGGAGGCTGTCTCTCATCCGTGTGCTTAAGCGAGGCAATTTTATACGCGAGGGCGCTTGCGGTACAACCATAATCCAGGAATGGAAAGACCGATGGATAACGCACCAACAATCGATGAAGCTGTAAGAAAGTTGGTTAACAGGGTAATCATCAACGGTTCGCTGTAACCTAACTGGCTGATTTTTACCGCCGAAATCATTGCGGTATAAGCCGATATGCCCGGGAACATAGGGATAACGGCCGCCACGGTAAACACTTTCGGATGCGCCAGATACCAGCGCGACCATTGAATACCAATGGTGCCGACCAGCATAGAAGCCATAAAAGTTGACCACTCAATATTCAGCCCGCTGGTCATTAAGATCATTCGTGAACCATGACCAATCGCGCCAAGCAGCGCACACCAGCGTAACGCCCGAACGGGAACGTTGAACACCATCGCAAAGCCGACCGCAGGAATGGCGGCGAGGATCATATCCTGCGCCAACGCTAACAGAAATTCGATCACACCCATCCGCGTAGCCCCCAAATCGTCAGTGCCATCACTACGCCGACGCAGGTAGCCAGTGTCAGCAGACTGGCGATCGCCCAGCGTGCCAGTCCGGTATTGATGTGGCCTTTAAACATATCGGCGACGGCATTAATCAACGGAAATCCCGGCACCAGCAGCAGAACGCTGGCGGCCATCGCGATAGTGGGTGTATTGCTGAAAGTGGGAAGTTGCAAAAGCAATCCGGAAATGGTGGTGGCGGCGAAAGCGGTAAGGCAAAAGTTGATTTGTGGATGAAGATGACGTTGTGCCAGCAGCTGGCGGATATACATCGCGGCCGTACTGGCAAAGAAGGTGATGACGGCACCATCCCAGCCACCTTTATTGAGTTTACAGAAACAGGCACAAGAAAGGCCAACCATTAAGGCTACCAGCCATCTTGGGTAACGTAATGGCTGAATTTGGCTAAATCGTTTCTCTACGCCTTTGTAATCCAGCAGATGGTGCTCCGCCAGAATCACAATGTGCTGGACTTCAGTCACCACATGCATATTAATGCCGCGATCGTGATTTTTACGTGTCGATGTCAGGCATTGCCCATCTTTAATGGTTGTCAGCACTATGGCGTTCGAAGAGATAGAACTTTCGACGCTGTCCATCCCCAACGCCCGACCCAGTCGTGAGGAAAGCTCATCAACCAACGCGCTTTCCGCACCATGTTGCAAAAGAAATAATCCACACTGGATACAAAGCCGTGTTACGGCTCGCTGTTGCTCAGTTTGCATAACTCGCCCTTTGTCATAGACGTGCTGCGTATTGTTCAGATAATGAGAATCCATTTGTATCATGAAGCACGGTTGTTTTGCGGTAGGTTAAGATCAAAATTGCGCTGATTAATCCTGGTTATCGGGACAAGCTCGGTGATAAAAAGCGAATTATCTCTCGCCGCAAACAAACTATCACATGAATATTATCACTATAATGAATTTATTGTTTGGCCTTTACGAATCAGGATAATAGATAACCGGGCACGTTTTTTAATGTTAACAAGTTAAAACCATCAGATTTCATTGAATAAATATTGGTTGTGTGATTTTTCATTCTGCGGGAAGGGATATCATTTAATTATAAATTAAATGAATGTGATTTCTGTTTTTCATTAAGTATTCCTAACAACTTAATGTAGATATTTTAAATGTCTCCAGGCTATTTCACCAGGTTATCATTTGATGCTAACCTTCTGACACATGCAGTGGAGTTGTTGTGCAGCAGGAGTATGCTGATATGAAAGTGAATGCTAAGGATAATTTATTCGCTTAATCTATTAATTTGCTGGAAACATTTAAGGAATGAATATCCTGAATAAACCATCATGATTTTTAGACAGTGGATGTGGAGGAAATATGTTGCCAGGATGCTGCAAAAATGGAATTGTTATCAGTAAAATACCTGTTATGCAAGCAGGGTTAAAAGAGGTCATGAGGACTCACTTCCCTGAATATGAAATAATATCCAGCGCCTCTGCGGAGGACCTTACCTTATTACAATTACGTCGTTCCGGATTAGTCATTGCTGATTTAGCCGGTGAAAGTGAAGATCCTCGTTCTGTTTGTGAACATTATTATTCTTTAATCTCACAATATCGGGAAATTCACTGGGTTTTCATGGTGTCACGCTCCTGGTATTCCCAGGCAGTAGAATTGCTCATGTGCCCTACGGCGACGTTATTGTCTGATGTTGAACCCATTGAGAATCTGGTCAAGACCGTACGTTCCGGCAATACGCACGCAGAGCGTATCAGCGCCATGCTGACCTCTCCGGCAATGAATGAAACTCATGATTTTAGCTATCGCTCCGTCATTCTCACTCTTTCAGAGCGCAAGGTACTGCGGCTATTAGGTAAAGGATGGGGCATCAACCAGATAGCTTCGTTGCTTAAGAAAAGTAATAAAACTATCAGCGCCCAAAAAAACAGTGCGATGCGTCGACTGGCAATTCACAGCAACGCTGAAATGTATGCATGGATAAATAGCGCGCAGGGTGCAAGAGAACTTAACTTGCCTTCTGTTTATGGAGATGCCGCAGAATGGAACACAGCCGAATTAAGAAGAGAAATGTCGCACTCATAGAAAAATGCGTCATGAGCAGTATCGGTATTGAGAGTTTATTCAGAAAGTTTGCGGGTAACCCTTATAAGCTCCATACCTATACCAGTCAGGAGTCATTTCAGGATGCCATGTCGCGGATCTCATTTGCGGCGGTCATTTTTTCTTTTTCTGCCATGAGAAGTGAGCGCAGAGAGGGATTATCTTGCCTGACTGAACTGGCGATTAAGTTTCCGCGTACCCGGCGTTTAGTTATTGCGGATGATGATATTGAAGCTCGGCTGATTGGTTCATTGTCGCCATCACCGCTGGACGGTGTATTAAGTAAAGCGTCAACGCTGGAGATTTTTCATCAGGAACTCTTTTTGTCATTAAATGGTGTACGTCAGGCGACCGACCGACTGAACAATCAGTGGTACATTAACCAAAGCCGGACGCTAAGCCCGACGGAGAGAGAAATATTGCGCTTTATGTCGCGTGGCTACTCAATGACACAAATTGCCGAGCAGCTTAAACGCAATATCAAAACGATCCGTGCACATAAATTTAATGTGATGTCGAAACTGGGCGTCAGTTCTGATGCAGGGTTGTTGGAGGCCGCAGATATTCTGTTATGTATGCGGCATTGCGAAGCAAGTAATGTGTTGCATCCCTATTAATCCGCATGATGCCGGGTTTACTTCCCCGGCAGTGCTTTCATTTCAGCGTACAATCGCCACATTGCTGCACATCCGGTAAGCGATAACGCTGGCAGCAGGTCCGGCGCACCAGCAGGCCGTCGCGTAGCACCACGGTACGCCAGAGTGGATTATCTTCACCGGTAGTAAGCGTTTTCTCAAAAAAGAGGGCATGGCGCAGCGATTCAACCGTCGCCTCGCCGAGCAGTTGCTTCATCTCAGTAAGATACCAGTTGATCAAATAACCGGTATTACTCCAGATAAGTTTGCCGTTGATCTCTCCGGTCGCTTCTAGTGCCTGCACAACCGGAACCAGCGCCTGGCTGATTAACCTTTCCATTCGCTGCTGCGGCGAATGTGGTGTTGCGTTTTTATCTTCACACACATCGACCCAGAAACAGGCGGCACGGCCGGTTTCGTGAAACTCAGCATGGAAATGTTCCGGCGACACATCTAATGCCTTTTCCTGCGTCAGTAGCGCCAGCATTAATGGTGGCACCATCAGGCCGATATACCATTGTGCCCATAGTGAGATCAGCGGTTTGTTCTCGCGGATCATCGTTGGTTGGTTGCGATAGATATGATCGGAATAGACCGCGAGTAGAGAACTTAGCGCATTCGGTGATGACCATTGCGCCAGCGTCATGGCGTTAAGCGGAGCGGGTTCATCCAGGCGGATAAACTCCAGCAAATGTTCACGATGTTCGGCGATCGTCGCACGTACGGCTTGTGCAAGCCCAGCATCCTGTGGCTGGAGATGCGTTCGCCAGATAACATCTTCATAGAGCGGTGCGGAACGATAGGCCATAATCGGGATAGTAATCTAAATGATAATGATTGCTAATCCTAGCGATAGGTTTATCCGATAGCAAGGGATTTCTCTGGCTTGCAAATGATAAAAATTATCATATGATATTGGTTATCATTATCAATGAAAGAGATGAAACCATGTTGCAACGTACGCTGGGCAGTGGCTGGGGAGTGTTGCTGCCAGGATTGCTGATTGCAGGGCTGATGTATGCGGATTTATCGCCTGATCAATGGCGGATTGTCATTCTGATGGGATTAGTATTGACGCCGGTGATGCTGTATCACAAACAGTTACGGCATTACGTTTTGCTACCATCGTGCCTGGCGCTTATTGCTGGCATCATGCTGATGATAATGAATTTGAATCAGGGATGAAAAATCAAGGAAGAAACAAGAAAGGAAGTAAAGATAATTGGTGCGAGGGGGGGGACTTGAACCCCCACGTCCGTAAGGACACTAACACCTGAAGCTAGCGCGTCTACCAATTCCGCCACCTTCGCACAGTCATCTTACTTTTTTTGATATCGCCTCGTTTGGTGCGAGGGGGGGGACTTGAACCCCCACGTCCGTAAGAACACTAACACCTGAAGCTAGCGCGTCTACCAATTCCGCCACCTTCGCCCAGTGCGAGTAATATCAACGTGGTTTTTGGTGCGAGGGGGGGGACTTGAACCCCCACGTCCGTAAGGACACTAACACCTGAAGCTAGCGCGTCTACCAATTCCGCCACCTTCGCATACCATCAATTCTTAAAAAGAATTGCTACCACGGAGGCGCATTCTAGTGGTTTTCAGCTTTTCGTCAATAGTTAATTATCGCCGGAGGTGTAATTGCTGGAAAAATGTCCATCAGGAAACTAGCGTGCAGGTTTGGTAGGCATGCGGGGGCAGATGCCAGATGCGACGCTGGCGCGTCTTATCTGGCCTACGAAGGGCTAACGTGCAGGTTTTGTAGGTCGGATAAGGCGTTCACGCCGCATCCGACACGGTATTCGGCGAGATAATTAACCTTTCTTCGCCTGGCGGGTCATAATGGCGCGATACACCTTGAAACGCCCGGTTTGCGCAATCACTTCATGGAAGCCAAATGTCTCATCCAGCACGTCCGGGTAAGGCAGGAAGGCGTTCGCTACAATTCGCAGCTCGCCGCCGCTATTAAGATGACGCACCGCGCCGCGAATCAGCGTTTGCGCCGCATCCAGGCTGGTTTGCATCCCATCGTGGAACGGCGGGTTGGAGATGATCATATCAAAACGACCTTTCACCTCGGAAAAGACGTTGCTGGCAAAGACTTCACCTTCAACACAGTTGGCCGCAAGTGTTGCGCGGCTGGCTTCTACCGCTGGCGCAGAGACATCGCACAAGGTGAGACGAATTTTCGGCGAATGGCGCGCAAAGGCAACTGAAAGCACCCCCGCGCCACAGCCGACATCCAGCACTTTACCTTTCGTGTGCGGAGTTAACGTCGAGAGCAGCAACTGGCTACCGACATCCAGACCGTCGCGGCTAAACACGCCAGGCAGCGTTTTGACCGTCAGGCCATCGACGCTGTATTCGCCCCAGAATTTATCGGCATCAAATACCGGCTGTTTTTCCAGACGACCAAAATAGAGGCCACAGCGACGAGCGCTGTCGACTTTATTCAACGGCGCATAATCTGCCAGCATCTGCTCGGCGCTGCGCACGCCGCTGCGGTTCTCGCCAACGACAAAAATATCCGTCCCCACCGGCAGCAGAGAAAGTAAATTCATCAACTGGAACTGGGCTTCCGGTTTGTTCTTCGGCCAGTAGTAAATCAGCGTATCGCAATCTGCGACGTCATCCGCCGTGGCGACCAGACTGAAACGGGCGTTATCCCCCATCTGGCGGCTTAATACCTGCCAGTGGTGGAATTGCTGGGTATGAGCACGGCTGGCCGCGGTATCTAAACGCGCGGGCAGGTCATCCTGTAAGTCTCCGGCAAACAGAATACGGCTTTGTTCGAAATCATCACTGTGACGCAGCAAGACTTCACTTGCCGGGGTAAATGCAGACATGGAATGCTCCTCAATTGATACTGGCGGCGATTATAGCCATATGTTGGCGCGGTATCGACGAATTTGCTATATTTGCGCCCCTGACAACAGGAGCGATTCGCTATGACATCCCGACGAGACTGGCAGTTACAGCAACTGGGCATTACCCAGTGGTCGCTGCGTCGCCCTGGCGCGTTGCAGGGGGAGATTGCCATTGCGATCCCGGCACACGTCCGTCTGGTGATGGTGGCAAACGATCTTCCCGCCCTGACTGATCCTTTAGTGAGCGATGTTCTGCGCGCATTAACCGTCAGCCCCGACCAGGTGCTGCAACTGACGCCAGAAAAAATCGCGATGCTGCCGCAAGGCAGTCGCTGCAACAGCTGGCGGTTGGGTACTGACGAACCGCTATCACTGGAAGGCGCTCAGGTGGCATCACCGGCGCTCACCGATTTACGGGCAAACCCAACGGCACGCGCCGCGTTATGGCAACAAATTTGCACATATGAACACGATTTCTTCCCTCGAAACGACTGATTTACCGGCGGCTTACCACATTGAACAACGCGCCCACGCCTTTCCGTGGAGTGAAAAAACCTTTGCCAGCAACCAGGGCGAGCGTTATCTCAACTTTCAGTTAACGCAAAACGGCAAAATGGCGGCGTTTGCGATTACGCAAGTGGTGCTGGATGAAGCTACATTGTTCAATATTGCGGTCGATCCTGACTATCAGCGTCAGGGATTGGGAAGGGCGCTGCTGGAACATCTGATCGACGAACTGGAAAAACGCGGCGTGGCGACACTATGGCTGGAAGTCCGTGCTTCAAACGCTGCCGCCATTGCCCTGTACGAAAGTTTAGGCTTTAACGAGGCGACGATTCGCCGCAATTACTACCCCACCACGGACGGTCGCGAAGACGCCATCATCATGGCGTTGCCAATCAGTATGTAAGACAAGGTGGAATAATGAAGTGGGACTGGATTTTCTTTGATGCCGATGAAACGCTGTTTACCTTTGACTCATTCACCGGCCTGCAGCGGATGTTTCTTGATTACAGCGTCACCTTTACCGCTGAAGATTTTCAGGACTATCAGGCCGTTAACAAGCCACTGTGGGTGGATTATCAAAACGGCGCGATCACTTCATTACAGCTTCAGCACGGGCGTTTTGAGAGCTGGGCCGAACGGCTGAAAGTTGAAGCAGGCTTGCTTAACGATGCCTTTATTAATGCGATGGCGGAAATCTGCACGCCGCTGCCGGGCGCGGTTTCTCTGCTTAACGCCATTCGTGGCAACGCCAAAATCGGCATCATCACCAACGGCTTTAGCGCCTTGCAGCAAGTGCGTCTGGAACGCACGGGCCTGCGTGATTACTTCGATTTGCTGGTGATTTCCGAAGAAGTTGGCGTTGCCAAACCGAATAAGAAAATTTTCGATTATGCGCTGGAACAGGCGGGCAATCCTGACCGTTCACGCGTGCTGATGGTTGGCGACACTGCCGAGTCCGATATTCTCGGTGGCATCAACGCCGGGCTTGCGACCTGCTGGCTGAATGCGCACCATCGCGAGCAACCAGAAGGCATCGCGCCCACCTGGACCGTTTCTTCGTTGCACGAACTGGAGCAGCTCCTGTGTAAACACTGATTGCCTCCCCCCCGTTGATGGGTAAAATAGCCGCAATTTTTCGTTTTCAACAAGCGCGGCGCGATGCCGCTTACTCAAGAAGAAAGAATTATGACGTTGTCTCCTTATTTGCAAGAGGTGGCGAAGCGCCGCACTTTTGCCATTATTTCTCACCCCAATAATTAAACCCAAATTAAAGCTCTTCTACTCTTTCAAAGTCCTTTCGGCTAATTGAGGTTAATCCATATAACTCGTTTAAATACATGCTATTATGTTTCCTCTTTAATTGAAATTTCTTTCATGTAACTTTAAATCGCTCAGGTTGCTTTCATCAAAAATCTGTACATATGCTTGTACATAATGTACAAAGCAGCAGAGATATTTTGCGATTTGTACAAGGTGAGTAATGGCGCTGTCTGATGCGTGGTTGCGTTCAGTCGTTGGAAAGGAACGCGATAAGGTTTTGGTTAAATCAGATCGTGATGGTCTGTCTGTCAGAGTATCACCGAAAGGTCGCGTAGTGTTCCAATATCGTTATCAATGGGCAGGGAAAGGCGAGCGACTTGATATCGGAACTTACCCGGCAACTGGATTAAAAGAGGCCAGAGAAGAAGTTATCCGTCTTCGTGGTGAACTTGAGTCAAACCGCAATCCACGATTGGTCAGGCAGGCAGAAAAACGCAAAGCTACTGAAGCCATGACGGTAGAGTCTGTGATCCGTGCCTGGTATGAAGCATATTGTGTAAAAAATAAAAAAGGTTCTGAGCAGATACTCCGCTCATTTGAACTGCATCTGTTCTCTAAAATCGGGAGTATCCCTCATGATGCAGCTACATTGCATGATTGGTTAGAGGTCCTGGAGCCTCTTAGCACTAAGACTCCGGCAATAGCAGACCGATTGCTAATTAACGCAAAGCAGGCCCATGTCTGGGCGTATAAGAGAAAGTTTATTGAAACTCGCCCGCTGTCGGACATCACGGGTAAAGATATGGATATCCGTAAAGGTCAGAAGAAACGGTTTCTGACACACGATGAAATTAAAATTCTTTATGCTGCGATCGATGGTTCTCGAATGGTTCCCAAATACCGGGCCTTCATTAAACTATTGCTGCATTTCGGCTGTCGTAGTTCAGAGCTGATTACTGCCAGGGTGGATGATTTTGATTTCATTAATAAGGTATGGACTGTACCGCCAGAACGACATAAGACAGGTGATATAACAGGCGAACCGCTAAAGCGCCCCATTATTGAACCGGTTGAAGAGCTTATAAAATACGTTATCTCTATGAACAACGGTTCCGATATGCTTTTTACCAAGGAAGGAAGCAAGGAGCCAGTTGGTCGGACATCATTGCAGTCGCTGCCTTACAATTTAATGCAGTACGCATGGCGGCGTTTGGGGTATCAATTTCCTCATTGGTCTCTTCATGATTTGAGACGAACAGCACGAACAAACTTTTCTGATCTTACTGCGCCTCATATTGCTGAAATAATGCTCGGTCATAAACTGCCAGGGGTATGGCAAGTTTATGATAAGAGTGATTATCTAGAAGAACAGCGTAAAGCCTATCAGGCATGGTGGGATAGGGTTGATTCGATTCTTACTTACACTAATTTAGGTTCCAACAGACAGCCTATTGAATAATGAATGGACATACAGAGTAAGAAAATAGTAATGATTCTTGGATTATAATTAACTGGTTGCTGATATTTCGATTTGCTGATTTATGAAGAGGCAGTCATTATACTTATAAAAATACCACTCCTTATCCTTACAGAAATAAGGAGTGGAAACAGTTATGGCTGAGACTCTGGTTTAGCAATCTCGTTTATAAATTTCTTAGCTACAACAGTCTCATACTTTCTATAATCATCAAGATATTGAACATCTATATGATTTTTGTAGCGAGCATTAAATTTATTTGCAGTCCCTGTTTTATCATCTTTACGTTCATCCGTTGGTCTGAAAAATTTATGGTAGCGGCGGGGTGATACCCCCTCAAAATCACAAAATATTACTTTGGATGATTCTTCGTTCTTTGTTATTGCATCATTATGCAGATCAAGAGCAAGGCTTTTATCAAATGGCTCTATATATACTACTTTTTTTATTCCAGCTGCGACAATATGCCTTGCACAGTTGTGGCAGGGATAGGTTGTCGTAAAAAGAATTTTATCTTTAGTATCGCCGTTTTGTTTTCTAGCCATTGATGTAATGACGTCCATTTCAGCATGAATTGATCTGGAGTACTCCATTACACTTGATATTTTGCTGTCTTTGTAAATGCCTTCTGCAATATTATCTAATTTGTTTAGAAGTCGTGTTATATTAATATCGGCAACAGTTTGTCCTGCGGAAATACCTAATACAGTTCTTACTTCGGTTGATAATATGCTTTTTATACGGTCTTTAATTTTTAGCTTGTTTGCATCATTATAACACTTACCACTTTTGTGAACGCATCGATGATCGTTATCAAAATCATCACTGCTATACAACCCGCCACCAGCTTTAGGTACGTCGTTCTTACCCACGGCAAGCAAATTCCCTTCATCATCAAACAGTGCAGCCCCTACTTGACGTGATAAACAAGCTGATTGTAATGATGTTGAAAAGGCAGCATACATACCTTTCTCGTTAAAAGTTGGTGTTAAACCATTTTTGCCATGAATAAGACCGAAAAACCGATCAATCTTCTTCTTTAATTCGCTTTTTTGGCTGAAGTTATTTTTAATAAAAAAATCTGAATCAAGAATGGTTTCCCCGGTTCTTTGTCCATACGGATCAGAGGATTTATTATCAATATTGATAATTAAATGAAGGTCGTCCTTTGTCGATTCGTCAGCAATGAGATTCGGAATTCGGTAATCTAAATCGCGCAAAACTCCTAATAAATAGAAATTATGCTGATATATAACTCTGAATAACTCTATTTCTTCCGGCCTTTTGAATTGATCAATGATGAAGACAGTACCTTTATATTCATCATTATTATAATCAATATTATTTTTCTCTGCTGCGATTGCTGCAATAGCAGCTTCTGCAAGCAACTCATTTTTTTTGTAATGTTTACGAAGCTTATTGGCAATATCCTGGAGTTTTAAATGTCTATTAACTTGTGTGCTTTCGGATACCTCCAGTGCTGCTGGCTCAAAATATAATGGGCTTTCCATAAGCGCACTTATGCGGATGTGTACAACATTATACCCCCATTCTTTGGATATCTCTTCGATAATTTTGTTTATCGTTCTCATGCCACATCCAACATATCCACACAATCCAAGATAAATATCTTTTGATTGTCGTGAATTCACAATCTCAAGTGATGATGCTGATGTTGAGCCTTTTTTTTCATTCAGCTTTTGTGGAGTTTTTTTTGCTGCTTCAGCCATTGCTAATTACCTAGTCGAAAACTATATCAGTATTTATTATTTCAAAAAATGCATCAAGAATTTCTTTATTTTTCTTTTTACTTTCAAATGAAATGACATTATCTTGATTAAATGTTGTTAATTCAATGCAGATAGAATCAACCTGATCATTGGCGGCGATGCTAGATTCTATTTCATTAAATGCTATTACATTCATTTATCTTATCCAAACATAATAAAAAACCATATGGCCTTTAGTGTACAACAAAACCATACTCTTTCCCCTCTTTTTAGAGGGGGAAGTGTGGTCCACATCATGTTTTTCCCCACCCATGAAAATGTTCACCTATGCCGGTGAGGCATTTTATGTACATCAACTCTTTGAGTTGAATCATTATTTTAGTATTTTTTCTATCATTGTGTAAATGTCTTCGTTTCAATACATCATGCTTGGGGAGCGGTCCCAGCTTCCTGATAATTAATGCTTGTGGATAGCAACGTCCGTGCCTGTATCGCTCAGACAGACGCTGACCGTGCCATAGACGTGTCTGTTCACATACGTCATTCAATAACTCCTGCAAACCTGTAAATCTTGCGTGACGCCCATTTATTTGGGCATGATTTAATATCAGGATCTGGAAAATCAGGTCTGTATTTCTGGCCAGTTCTCCGGTTTACGCTGTTCCAGCGAAGAACTGTCGATACTGAAACGCCACAGAAGTCGGCGACTTGTTTAGTTGTCATTAAGTTGTTCATTACTTCACCTCCTGCGGCGGTTCCGGTAGCGGCATCCAGTGGGTTACTTTCGATGCCGGTTCTTCCCCATTGTCAGTAACTGCCCACCATTTGTTTCTCGAACAATCGTAATACCCTTCGAAGGTATCGCACTCAGTCCAGCCGTAAGACTTACCCCAACACCAAACATATTGTTTATCGTTCGGCATTCGCTCACTACAGCTTATCCAACCATCCGGAGTTACCGGAGAGTTGCCAGACAGCTTGTTCAACTTGTAAGTCTGGCTTACAGGTTTGACACCGTGAAGCATGGTGGCGCGGCAGGCGTTCCAGCCTTCATCAAAACCGACTATGCCATTATTTAAAGACGGACGAGCATCTGGCACCACCGGCACTGGCTTGGCTATATATAGCGGCTGAACATACCAGCCCTTTGATAACCAACTGTCAGCAATGTTTTTACTCCTGGTTATTGCTGGAATACCTAAGCCATTGTCTGAATGTAGCCATGCCACCGGCTCCTCTTCCAGCGATGCCAGAGCAATTTCATAAGCACGGCGCTCAATATCGTCTCGAACCTCCAGGCTGCTGATACGCTCTTTGATTTCTTTAATCAGTTCTTTATCGGTAAATGTGGTCATTGTGCTCCAGCCTCCGGTGCTTTTGGCATTACTGCCCAGTGAGTGATATTGACGCTTTCAATGTCCCCGACCTGAAATGTCCACTGCCATTCTCCGGTTTCTTTTTGTCCCCAGGTGTACCAGAGAGAACGCCAGCCAATCAGCCAGCCTTCTCCGTTAGCATCAAATAACAGAACACTTTCATTTGCTGGTGGCAGTTCAGCTGACACTGGTATTATTTTGCTTTCCAGTGCTGCACATTTAGCTTCAAGCGCGTCGAATTTACGTACCAGGTACTCAGCATTTGTTTCGTTCACTTTCAGATCTCGCGGTACACATTTCCCGCGAAGAAACCCTTCCATTTCGAAAACATTCATGCGCATTTGCGTAACTCCGATAACTCGTTAAAACGTTCCATAAACATCCCGTAGGCATGGCCTGGTGACAGTGGAATAACTTTGAACATCTCTGTCGCCGGGATACCTTCCAGTACAGGCCAGAAAGAGCCATCATCAAGCCCGAGATCGCGGCGTTCGGTTGCCAGCATAATGAGATCGGCATATTTCACTGGCGTGCTCATAACAGGAGGTAACCCGTATTTCTCACGGATTACGGCGTCTATTTTTTCTTCCATCCGTTTATAGTCAGGAAGAAGGCGTTTCAGTGGTGCGGGGATGTCCTGGCAATATGCTTCTGTTGCATCATGCATTAACGCTTCAAAAGCAAATTCCTGCGGTACCAGCTGGCTGCAAAGCACCGCATGTTGGGCGACGCTGTAGAAGTGTGAAAGATGTCCTGCAAAGCGACAGATATTTGAAAGGGAAACCGCGATATCGTTAATAACGATGTCGTCTTTATTTATCCTGTCATAATAAAAATGCTTCCCGGAAAAAGTTTTAATAAATGACATTTTGTTCTCCACGTATATGCGCTGCACCGCGCTGAATTCTGGTAAAAGGAAGCCATCACCATCCGGCGATTATTGAGTAAATTATGTTTCCATAAATGCCCCCGCAGGGGCATTTGCAGTAATGAAATCAGGCGGTGAAAGTACCAATAAAGGTTTCTACTTTGCTGTCTTTAAATTTCTCAACAAGCAGATCACGAAATTCGTTAGCCATTTCTTCCTGCACCGCTTCCAGCTGAATAATGCGCAGAACCAGTACAGGACGATCGCCAGTGATAATGCTGAGGCGTAATTTAAACGGACGTTCTTTAAGGCCTTCAAACGGAACGCATTTAAATTCAAATGCCACTGGCATAATGTCTTTGGTCTTCGCTTCGACAGATTCCATCAGGGAGCGTTTGCCGCTGAAGTCATTATCTTCAAAATCAGCGGTCTGGTTTGCTTCAATCGTGATTTTACGGACTGCCGCAGCCGCTTTTGTTGCCTGAATAGCGTCACCATTAGCATCAAAGCCCACAAGGTAGTCGGCCCAGTCTTCAATCCATTCTGCCAGTGACTTCTGGGAGTTACGCTCGCCGTTAACAGACAACAGGGCAGAGAACGGTGCTGTCTTTTTCAGTTTGAGAGTGGCGGTGTTATCTGCGTGACCTGGTTCATCAATAGTACCCAGGTTAAGCACACTGACGGCACGCATATTATCAGCATCGATAAAGCAGCGGGTGCCTTCATCTGCAAGATCTTTAGAATAACGGGTAAAGTCATCGATGCTGGCAGTGGAAAGCGCACCACGGAAACGGAAGCGATTTAAATTAAATTTTTCCAGATCATGAATGCGGAAATTCTCAGGCAATGCCACAGCATCGGCACCAATCTTACTGATAATTTCATTAACACCCTGAGCAGAAATAAGGGCATGGATTTGATTAATTGCGGTTGCGTCTAAGTTCTGAGACATAATAAGTCCTCACTATATAAAGATATTCAGTGATGAGATAAATAATCGGTTAATTAAGAACGATATTAACGACCTGCTGCGCGGAGTTTTCCGTCAGGTTCACCGGCAAGAGTCAGTAATTGTCCCTGGTCTTCCTGCAGAATAGTCAGGCGACCACCGCGATTGACATACATCGGCGTTTCGGTGGTGTCTTCTTCGGAAATTTTCCCGCGGTTAGTCGGGCGAACATATGAGAGTTTGTGTTTGATTTTCACACGGTTCTCATCAAACGGTTCGATTTCCAGGTTGAGCGAGACCTTACCTTTGGTTTTCGTGTTCATCACACCGGAAGCGACTTCACTGAGAACAGCGCCGATTTTGGTTTCAAATACGCCGCCGTCCAGCTCCCCGATAAATGCCTGCACATCAGTACTGCGTTCGCTAGCCATTTTGCTGCTCCTCATCATATCGACCCTGTAAGGTCGGTTGGTTTCTCCACAAAACAGAGAAGAACACCTGCGGTGGCAGCCGCCCGGATGGATTGGGTTATGAGCCCGTCGTCCGGTGATGCTCTTCTCTGTTTTGTAAAAAGAGCGGTACCAGCCGGAAGCAAGTGTACAAACTGGTACCGCCAAAGCAGTGGCTGTTGTGGTGGGGTTGTCACTCAGGCGTATGGTCAACCTGACAATCCGGTGTCCTCAACGGGGAAAGAGTAACCCCGCCATACTTACCGCCGCGCCATTTCGCGGATTACCACAACGCTGAGAGCACTTAGCCAGTTACGGCACCACACTTTGTCGCGGTTCCATAAATGCCCTCATCGTTGCACCCTGGTCTCTTCCCAGGCGTCAAACCGAATCGCCACGCTGGTTAGGCGTCTTATCAGCATCATCATTGACTTGCACATTCCGGCTACCTGGTTTGTTTGCCCGAGCAAGGAGTGGATTGTCCCCTTTAACGTCACCAGACCGCTAACGACGCATGTGCCATACGCCGTGTTACAACCAAATTTTGTTTTAATCTTGCCTGTGTTATGTTTCTTTTAGATACATTATGTATCTCATGGGTACATTGTCAAGCATAAAAAAACCTGCCGAAGCAGGTTCATAAATATTGATTAGGCCTTTATTGTGTATCTTCTTGGTTTTCCAGAGAAAATCACTGTACCAATTATAGAGCAATTACCGTTAATCTTAATGTAAGGCTCAGGCCAGTTTGGGTTTAATGCTTTGAGATAACGCTGTGTTCCATCTTCTATCAACCGCTTGAAGGTGGTTTCGCCTGAATCGTGCATCAATGCAATAACGTCGTCACCGTGGCAGGCAGGGACTTCAGGATCTACAAAAATCATGTCTCCCGGGCGGTACTCATCAATCATTGAATCACCAATCACCCGCAAGATATAAGTCATTTCGCCACAGGGTACAGGGCAGGGATAAGTTTCTGCTGTGCTCAAATCAACCTCAGAATAGCCAACTTCTTTCCATGCTCCGGCCTGTACCCATGATATGACGGGGACTAACGTTATTTGTTTGTTAGTAATTGAAACATCAGGTTTTTTTGTGATGTTTGTTGTCTGGTGTTCTTGATCAAGCCATCCGACAGGCAGGTCGAAACATTTTTCGATGTGCCGTGCCATGCTGTCACCGATATTTTTAGTAGCACCATCTCCCATAAACCTGCTGGTCTGGGTTGGCTCGCGATCAATCATGGTGGCAAAGGAAGAATTCCCGCCAACACCATCTCTCAGTTTTCTGGCGTTAGACCGCCGGATGTCATGGATTGTTTTCATAACGAAATTAAAACCCTTGTACCGTTAAGGTACAAGTATCTTGAAGGTTCATTTCAATCATGTAATATGTACACCGGAGGTACATATTGTATGAAAGCGTATTGGGACTCTTTAACCAAAGAACAGCAGGGCGAGTTGGCCGGAAAAGTTGGCTCAACACCAGGCTACTTACGGCTGGTTTTCAATGGTTATAAAAAAGCCAGTTTTGTGCTGGCTAAAAAACTTGAGCAATGCACGTCAGGTGCAATTACGAAATCTGACTTAAGACCGGATATCTATCCGAAAGATTAACAGAACACCTTCAATTTTTAACCACAGAACGATGAGGCTAACCGTGGGTAAGCATCACTGGAAAGTAGAAAAACAGCCTGAGTGGTACGTGAAAGCTGTCAGAAAAACTATCGCGGCGTTGCCGGGTGGTTACGCTGAAGCGGCTGACTGGCTCGATGTAACAGAAAACGCTTTATTCAACCGCCTTCGTGCAGATGGCGATCAGATTTTCCCGCTGGGATGGGCAATGATTTTACAGCGCGCGGCTGGCACTCACTACATTGCGGATGCTGTCGCACAGTCTGCTGGTGGGGTGTTTGTATCGCTTCCTGAAATTGAGGAAGTAGAGAACGCCGATATAAACCAGCGCCTGCTGGAAGTCATCGAACAGATCGGGAGTTACTCAAAGCAGATTCGTTCGGCAATCGAAGATGGGGTAGTGGAGCCACACGAGCAGACAGCAATTAATGATGAGTTGTATCTGTCAATTTCGAAGCTCCAGGAGCATGCAGCACTGGTCTACAAAATCTTTTGCGCTCCAGAAAAGAGTGACGCCCGCGAGTGTGCAGCTCCGGGCGTCGTGGCGTTTTGTGTCTGTGGAGAAACTAACGCATGAACAGTTTAACGGCAAATAACCGTTTGTCGCAACAGCTGGTGGTCAGTGTCGCTGAACACCTGTTGTTACGGCATGAATGCAGATTACCAAATCACCTGGCTGTAAGTAACCACAGAGAACTTTACCTGACTGTGGGGGGCGAGTTGTGCAGGAACTTAACCGCTGGTTTCGTGACGGAAGAGGGCTTTATGTCCATGTTATTCGTTGGGAGCCAGAAACACAGCGCGTTATCTATCTTCGCAAAGACTACCCGCATGAGTGCTTTAGTCCTTTGTGGAAATTCAGGCGTGATTTTGTTGAGTGTGAAGGACCACCAGCACATTGATTCTGCCATTCCGGGACGTTACACTGTTCAGGCACCTTATAAAGCGGGTGCCGGGATTGGCGTCCTGGAATTGCATACGGCGACAATTGGCGCGTTAGCGTCTTTTTTGTTGCTACAACTCAGCTATACCCAAATTATGGTGGGCTGGGTGGGGGCACCGAAAGGTGCGCCGGTTTCCGTATGCGCCGGTTACGCCAACCCTGCTCAGTTCACCACCAGCGAAATTGGCGTTTCCGGTGGTGGAAGTTATCCATTGCATACGGAGGCTGCCATCATGGCTACTGTCCCAGCCCTCACTCGTCTGAATGATGAAGACTTACATAAACTCAGTTATGTAACAACTGCACTACGTGCTCTGCGCAAGGTAACTCTTTCGGATCCGCAGGCGCATCAGGTTCTGGTAGAAACCCTTCTTAACTTGCAGGCTGAACGTATTCGTCTGGCGGATAAGGCTAATTTTCATATTCACCGTCTCCTGAATATCAGCGGAGGGCATCGTCATGCTTAATCCGTTGATCCTCAACATTTACCGTTTATTTCAGCGTAAAAAAACATCAATTCCTACAGTTGGGCAGTGGTACACCACGCCTGCAGGGCATGTTCTACGTGTTAGCCTGGTTGACCGTGAATGTCAGAAGGTGATTTGTGAACCGCTGGGCCGTAATTACCGCGTCAGTATGCCGCTTATAACCTTTCGCTCCGGAAAAAACATGAAGCATCTCGGAGGTGCAGCATGAGTATGGAGCTGATGGTTAAAGCGATGAAAATTCGAGTGGGTAATCCATTGCGAAAACTGGTTCTGATCAAGCTGGCTGATAATGCCAGCGATCAGGGTGAGTGCTGGCCCAGCTATCAGCATATCGCTGATCAGTGCGAGATTAGCAAACGTTCTGTGATGAATCATATTGCGGCCCTCTGTGAGTCTGGGCTGGTAAAAAAAGTCACCCGGAAAGGTGAAAAAGGTAACTCAAGTAATATCTATCTCCTTCATCTGGATGGTGCAGGAGATTCACTAGGGGGTAGTGCAAATAATTCACTATCTGGTGCAGCAAATTCACTAGGTAGTGCAGGAGTTGCACTAGGGGGTAGTGCAGGAGATTCACCCAGAACCAGTCACTCTTTTGAACCAGTCAAAGAACCAGTCAATGAACCAATAGCTGTTGGTGCATCAGTTGATGAGTCCGTGCGAGTTCGTTCAAACCGACCGGAATACTCTCCGGAGTTTGAGCAGGCATGGCTGGCATATCCCAAACGTGCTGGTGGCAATTCAAAATCTGCAGCCTTCAAAGCCTGGCAAGCCCGTTTGAATGAGGGAGTAAACCCCGAAACCATGCTGGAAGGTGTGAAACGCTATGCGGGCTGGGTATCTGCGATGGGTAACAGCGGCACACAATTTGTGAAACAGGCTGTCACGTTCTTTGGTCCGGATCGTCATTTCGAAGAATCCTGGGAAGTTCCTGCGGTATCTGCAGCCAGACGCGAGGACCCGTACTTCAAAGCCAGTTACGACAATGTGGACTACAGCCAGATCCCGACAGGATTCAGGGGGTGATCATGAGTCTTTTGAATGAAGTTCAGAAATTCATTGAAGCCCATCCGGGCTGTACTTCCGGAGACATTGCGGATGCTTTTGCAGGTTACTCACGGCAGCGCGTTCTGCAGTCAGCAAGCAAGTTACGTCAGAGTGGGCGTGTGGCTCACCGTTGTGAAGGAGATACACGCAGACATTTCCCGCGCCTGACTGAGAGAGCGCAGGAACCGGAACCACAACCAGTTCGTGAAACCAGACCTGTGCGCAATTTCTATGTCGGCACTAACGATCCCCGTGTGATTTTGTGCCTGACCCGCCAGGCGGAAGAACTGGAGTCCAGGGGCTTATACCGTCGTGCTGCAACCGTGTGGATGGCGGCATTCCGTGAAAGCCACTCTCAGCCAGAACGAAACAATTTTCTGGCGCGTCGTGAGCGGTGCTTACGGAAAAGCAGCAAGCGCGCTGCATCGGGTGAAGAGTGGTATCTGTCAGGGAATTACGTGGGGGCTTAATGAGTAATAAATATTGCCAGGCGCTGGTGGAGCTGCGGAACAAACCAGCCCATGAACTGAAGGAAGTGGGCGATCAGTGGCGCACGCCGGACAACATTTTCTGGGGAATTAACACCCTGTTTGGCCCGTTTGTTCTGGATCTGTTCACTGACGGTGATAACGCCAAATGTGCCGCGTATTACACGGCGGAAGACAACGCGCTGGCGCATGACTGGTCAGAACGTCTTGCGGAGCTTAAAGGGGCTGCCTTTGGTAATCCCCCATACAGCCGCGCCAGTCAGCATGAAGGGCAATACATCACCGGCATGCGTTACATCATGAAGCATGCCAGTGCCATGCGTGATAAGGGCGGACGCTATGTTTTCCTGATCAAAGCTGCCACCAGCGAAGTGTGGTGGCCGGAAGATGCAGATCATATTGCTTTTATTCGCGGGCGTATTGGTTTTGAACTGCCTGTCTGGTTTATCCCGAAAGACGAGAAGCAGGTACCGACAGGAGCTTTTTTCGCTGGTGCTATTGCTGTTTTTGACAAGACCTGGAAGGGACCGGCAATCAGCTACATCGGGCGCGATGAACTTGAGGCATGTGGTGAGGCGTTTCTGGCGCAGGTTCGCCAGCAGGCGGAAAAACTGGTCAGGGAGATGGCGGCATGACGACGTTAACTCAATGCCAGCAGCAGGTGCTGGATATGCTGATTTCTTATCAGAAAGAACGTGGCTTCCCGCCAACCAATCAGGAGGTGGCAACCATGCTGGGATACCGTTCGGTGAATGCAGCGGTGGAGCATCTTCGCGCACTGGAGAAAAAAGGCGTCATCACGATAAAGCGTGGCGTGGCCCGGGGGATAACGCTTCATACCGCGGTGAAGGACGACGACAGCGAGGCTGTCGGGATTATCCGCGCACTGCTTGCCGGTGAGGAAAACGCAAGGCTGCGTGCAACCCACTGGTTACATGAGAGGGACCTGAAAGTATGAAGCTGATCCTGCCTTTTCCGCCCAGCGTGAACACGTACTGGCGACACCCCAACAAAGGGGCGTTTGCTGGTAAGAGCCTGATAAGCGCGGCGGGGCGAAAATTCCAGAGCGCGGCGTGCGCAGCAATAGTTGAGCAGTTACGTCGTCTGCCGAAACCAACGTCGGCACCTGCTTCAGTGGAGATCGTGTTGTTTCCTCCGGATAACCGGATCCGCGATCTGGACAACTATAACAAGGCGCTGTTTGACGCCCTGACCCACGCGGGTGTGTGGGAAGACGACAGTCAGGTGAAAAGAATGCTGGTGGAGTGGGGACCGGTTATCCCGGAAGGGAAGGTCGAGATCACTATCAGTAAGTACGAGAAAACGGCGGGTGCAGCCGCCTGATAAAGAGGAGAAACGAAGTATGAATAATCTGATGGTCATTGATGGTATTGAAGTTCGTCGTGATGCTTATGGGCGTTACAGCCTGAACGATTTGCATCGCGCAGCAGTAGCATCTGGTGCAAATGCCAGAACCAAGGAGCCGGGAAAGTTTCTTTCCAGCCAACAGACTGTTGAGCTTGTTCATGAATTGACCAACACCCAGAATTTGGGTGTTGACCCGGTGAGTGTGATTCATGGGGGAAATGAACGGGGAACGTATGTCTGCAAGGAACTGGTGTATGCCTATGCAATGTGGATCAGCCCGTCATTCCATCTGAAGGTGATCCGTACTTTCGATATGGTAACCAGCGCATCGGAAAAATTATCCGGGCAGGCTGCTGACAAGATGCAGGCTGGCGTGATTCTGCTGGACTTTATGCGCCGGGAGTTAAACCTGTCTAACTCTTCAGTGCTTGGTGCCTGTCAGAAACTCCAGGAGGCTGTTGGCTTACCGAATCTGGCACCGCGCTATGCCATTGATGCTCCTGCTGACGCGCCTGATGGCTCAAGCCGTCCCACGCTGTCACTGAGTGCACTGCTGAAGCAGTATGGTATCCGCCTGACAGCTAATCAGGCATATCACCAGATGGTGAAGCTGGGGATCGTCGAGCAGCGCGAACGATACAGCCGTACCGCGATTAACAACATCAAAAAATTCTGGTCGCTGACAGCGAAAGGCTGCATGTTCGGCAAGAACATCACCAGTCCCGCAAATCCGCGCGAGACGCAGCCGCATTTCTTCGAATCCCGGTTCCCTGAGCTGTTAAAGCTGCTCGATACCGTTCATTGAGGTGACCGTGAGAGCACTACTGACCCCTGAAATTGCCCCGCGTATGGGGATCGTATTGTTCAGACCAGGTTCAGAGCTGATGCCCCTGTTTATGCAGGGGCGTGTCCTGCTGGAGCCTGAGCCGGAACGTTATTCATCTTTCGCCAGTGGTGCCGTTCCGGCGGCATCACAACCGCTGGCGGATGATCCTGCCGTTAGGGCCGTGTTCCGCAATGAGGCAGTGATCCGTCGTGCTGGTGGCGTGGAATGTCTTGAAAGCTGGTTACTTCGTGAAAAAGGCTGCCAGTGGCCTCATTCCGACTGGCACAGCGAGAACATGACCACAATGCGACACGCGCCGGGCGCGATCCGTCTGTGCTGGCACTGCGATAACCAGCTGCGCGATCAGTTCACGGAACGGCTGGAATCAATGGCAACGGATAACTGTGCCCGCTGGGTGTTGTCTGTTGTGCGTCGGGATCTCGGTTTTGATGACAGTCACGTTGTGACAATGCCGGAACTGTGCTGGTGGCTGGTTCGTAATGATCTGGCGGATGCCTTACCGGAAAGCGCAGCCCGTAAGGCACTGAGATTACCGAAGCCTGTTGTGCCGTCTGTCACCCGGGAAAGTGACCTTGTGCCTTCGGTTCCAGCCACCAGCATCATGCAGGATAAAGCGAAAAAGGTGCTGGCGCTGAAAGTGGAGCCGGAGTCGCCGGAGTCTTTTATGTTACGCCCCAAACGTCGCCGCTGGGTTAATGAAAAGTACACGCGCTGGGTTAAGACACAGCCGTGTGCATGTTGTGGAAAGCCCGCTGATGATCCTCACCACCTGATAGGTCACGGTCAGGGGGGAATGGGTACAAAAGCGCATGACCTCTTTGTGTTGCCTTTGTGCAGAAAGCATCACGACGAACTGCATGCGGATACCGTGGCATTTGAAGAGAAGTATGGCTCTCAGTTGGAGCTGATATTTCGTTTTATCGATCGTGCGCTGGCAACTGGCGTACTGGGCTGATGTTGTGGAGAAAGTTGATGCGTGACATGTATGAAGTTTTGGACCGCTGGGGAGCATGGGCTGCAGCAGATAACAGTAGTGTGGACTGGCAGCCGATAGCAGCAGGCTTCAAGGGGCTTTTACCTCATGGTAAAAAAACACGTCTCCAGTGTGATGATGATGAAGGGATCATGATAGACGGTTGTGTCGCACGGTTACGTAAATATAAACAAGAAGAATATGAGCTAATAATTGCCCACTTTGTTATTGGTATTTCATTACGCGCCATTGCGAAGAAGCGTAAGTGTTCTGATGGGACAATTAGAAAAGATATGCAAACAGCATTAGGTTTTGTTAGTGGTGTGCTATCAATGCTATGATTATAAGAGGCCTTAGGGCCTCTTTACTAAATTACTTGGATGATGAAAGAAACAATCAATGTTGCTAAACCACCAATAGCAGATACTTTAAATTCCGAACCACGAAATACCATCTTCCCATTGACCTTTATATTATTTGCAATGAATGGTGATATTCCAACGGCCGCACTCATGAAATATAAAGAAGAAATCATTTTCTTTTGAAACTCATTCAAGTCTGGCATTAACAGTGTAATTGATAAAAAAATACAAAAACTTAAAAATCCAATAATAGCAGTGACAATTAATTTCCAATTCATTGGGGTACCTATAGTAAATCCATCGATTGGCAATTTTCGAGACTCAAATTCCGCAATAATAGCGGTGTAAATATCTTTTGATGAGTACTTTTTAATGATTCTTTGGATGTTTGATAGACCATCTTTGCTATACAATACAATATTGTCTGGATCAATTTTTAGGTGTTTAATGTTTGCCACCATCATGTCGTAGTATTCTAAATAAGTTTCCAGAACTGCTCGACAGTCTCCAGCTAACGAAATGGCGAATGTCTTATTGTCATCCAGTTTACATAAATCTACTTTTTGAACTAACTTAACAGCGGTATTAAAATATTTTGAAGCATGCTGCTGAACTTCATGTAGGTCAGCAAGGTTTGATATACCGCCATTACGCACGTATGGCTGAATACCACGTAAAAATCTTTCCTTTGCAGAAGTCAGCTCCGACGTTACTTCGTCGGGGCTGATCTGAAACACATCATTATTCATTTTTGTTTTGGTGCCAGCATTCTTAATGCAGTGTTAAGATCAGAGTTGTCCACACTTTCAGTGATTAAGAATTGGGTATTGGGAACATGACGGCTGATAATGCCTTGGAGCATGCTACGACTTATAACTTTACCACTTTGAAGCGCGGAGTTAATGTCATTTTGTATCAAAGTGATTTCACGCTCGGTACAGGGGAAACCCCACCGAGTAACATTTGCATATTCACCAATTTTTTTCTTAAATTCTAGGTAGTTACTCATTGCAGTTCTCCTTGTTTGTAACCACGTTAATCATATCAAAAAGCAAAATAATAAAAAACTAACGCGTACGCAAAAAGTATTGTATCGTGTTAAGAGTGGTTACTTCGCCACGCAGCTTAAACCCGCCGATGAGCGGGTTTTGTCGTCTCTGGCCCGGCTGTTAGTTGGGCTTGGCCTATCCCGCAGTTATCCATTTGCTCGGCTTCTTTGACGTTTCCGCTTCTGATTTGCGGTTCCTGATATTCCCTCAATTTGCACCTGCTGTATCAGCAAGGTGAGAGATAACTATAAATGCCTCATAACCCAAATACCTGGCTGGAGTTGCTCCAGAGCTGGTGGCGTGGAGACACCCCGCTGGGCGCAGTGATTATGTCGATCGTTATGGCTGGTTTGCGCATCGCCTATTTTGGCGGTGGTGGTGGCTGGAAGCGAAAAACGCTCGAGATTTTGCTATGTGGCGCTCTGACGCTGACCTTTGCATCCGCTCTTGAGTATGTCGGATGGCCTAAATCGCTTTCTGTTGCCATTGGTGGTGGCGTGGGGCTGATCGGTGTCGATGCTATTCGTGGGGCTGCAATGCGAGTAATCGGTAACAAATTTGGTAGCTCGAAGGAGTAATTTATGCAGGCACTAAATTCCCAGCGTAAAGCTTTCCTGGATATGGTGGCATGGTCAGAAGGAACGGATAACGGGCGACAGCCGACACGTAACCACGGTTATGATGTTATTGTTGGTGGCGAACTGTTCACTGATTACTCCGATCACCCTCGCAAACTTGTCACGCTAAACCCCAAACTCAAATCAACAGCTGCCGGACGTTACCAGCTTCTTTCACGCTGGTGGGATGCTTACCGTAAACAGCTTGGCCTGAAAGATTTTTCTCCAGAAAGCCAGGACGCTGTAGCTCTGCAGCAGATTAAAGAGCGTGGTGCTTTACCGATGATTGACCGCGGCAGTATTCGTCAGGCAATCGACCGTTGCAGCAATATCTGGGCGTCGTTACCTGGTGCAGGTTACGGTCAGTATGAACATAAAATCGGTGACCTGATTGCCCGATTTAAAAAAGCTGGTGGGGTAGTAAATGAAGCTGAGATATAAGCTGGTTATTGTTGCCTTCGTTGTTAGCGTCATTGGTTCCTTCATCTGGTCTGCTGGGCATTACTACAGCAAATATCAGCACGAAAAGGAGCGTGCTGATGAGGCTGTACGAAATGCTGAATCAGCAACTGCCATTACCCGTAACGTTCTTCAATCACTGCAAATCATCAATACAGTTATAGAGGCTAACCAGCATGCAAAACAGCAGATCGCACTGGAGTCACAGAGAACCCAGGAAGATATCAAAGTGGCTGTTGCGGATGATGATTGTGCTTCACGTCATGTGCCTGCTGCCGCTGCTGACCGGTTGCGGAAGTACGCGAACAGTTTACGTACCGATTCCGGCGGTACCGTTGCCAGCAAGCCTGACTACTGAAACTCCCCAGCCAGTCATTCCCGAGCCGCTGACCTATGGGGCCAGTCTGGATCTGAATGTGAGCCTGCTTTCGGCGTTGGGACAATGCAATATTGACAAAGCGGGGATTCGAAGTATCGATATGCGCCGTAACGCTTTGCTGGCAGCAGGCAAATAGTCCGGACAAAGAACAGGAATATATTTATGCCCCCTCGAACTCCAAAATCCTGCCGCGTTCGCGGCTGCCGTAATACCACGACAGACCCGTCAGGCTACTGCGAAAGCCACAAAAGCGAAGGCTGGAAGCAATACAAGTCAGGACAATCCCGTCATCAGCGCGGTTATGGTTCTAAGTGGGACGCTATCCGCGCGCGTGTGCTGCAACGTGACAAAGGCCTGTGTCAGTTATGTCTGCGTGCTGGTGTGGCGCGTGAAGCGAAAACCGTTGACCACATCATCCCTAAAGCACATGGCGGCACTGATGCCGACAGTAATCTGCAGAGTCTGTGCTGGCCGTGTCATAAGGCGAAGACGGCCCGTGAACGGCTTAAGTGATAATAACTCTCAACTGTCTGAGGGGAGGGGCGGGTCAAATCTCTGTGACCTGACGTCTTCCGGACTGCCCGCCCCATCGTTTTTTTATACCCGCGAAAAATGAAATTTAACCAGGAGTGCCGCATATGGCTGGAACGGCGGGGCGTTCCGGGCGTCGCCCCAAGCCAACGGCGCGCAAGGCGCTGGCCGGAAACCCCGGCAAGCGAGCCCTGAACAAAGATGAACCTGTTTTTACGCCCATCAAAGGTGTTGAGCCACCAGAGTGGTTCGCTGAAGAAGATCTCCCTCTCGCCACGATCATGTGGCAACTGACAACCAAAGAACTCTGCGGTCAGGGCCTGTTGTGCGTGACTGACCTCGCGGTGCTTGAGCGCTGGTGCGTGGCCTATGAGTTCTGGCGACGTGCCGTGAAAAATATTGCCATACAGGGCAACACCATCACCGGTGCAATGGGCGGCAGGGTCAAAAATCCGGAGCTGACCGCCAAAAAAGAACAGGAGTCCGAGATGAGCAGCACGGGGGCAATGCTCGGACTCGACCCCAGCAGCCGCCAGCGTCTGATTGGCCTGGCGGGGCAGAAGAAAGCCACTAACCCGTTTCTGAAAATCATCGAGTCATGAGCCGGAAATCTTACCCCAACGTAAATGCTGCCAATCAGTATGCCCGGGATGTCGTGCGCGGAAAGATTGTTGCCTGCCAGTTTGTGATTCAGGCCTGCCAGCGCCATCTTGATGACCTGATGGCGGAAAAAAGTAAGTCGTTTCGTTACCGCTTCGACAAGGACCTGGCTGAACGGGCTGCGAAATTTATTCAGCTGTTGCCGCACACCAAGGGTGAGTGGGCATTCAAACGGATGCCCATCACGCTGGAGCCGTGGCAGCTATTTGTGATCTGCTGTGCGTTTGGCTGGGTCAATAAAGGCACCCGGTTGCGCCGCTTCCGGGAGGTGTATACCGAAATCCCCCGTAAGAACGGCAAATCAGCAATCTCTGCCGGTGTTGCCCTGTATTGTTTTGCCTGTGATAACGAGTTTGGCGCGGAAGTGTATTCCGGTGCCACGACAGAGAAACAGGCGTGGGAAGTCTTTCGCCCGGCGCGACTGATGTGTAAACGCACACCCATGCTGACGGAAGCGTTCGGGATTGAGGTTAACGCCTCAAACATGAACCGTCCGGAGGATGGCGCGCGGTTTGAACCGCTGATCGGCAACCCCGGTGATGGTTCATCACCCCACTGTGCCGTGGTTGATGAATATCACGAGCATGCCACCGATGCGCTTTATACCACAATGCTTACCGGGATGGGGGCGCGACGTCAGCCACTGATGTGGGCCATCACCACCGCCGGGTACAACATTGAGGGGCCGTGCTACGACAAGCGGCGGGAAGTCATCGAGATGCTCAACGGCTCGGTGCCTAACGATGAACTGTTCGGGATCATCTATACCGTTGATGAAGGTGACGACTGGACCGACCCGCAGGTGCTGGAAAAAGCCAATCCAAATATTGGCGTGTCGGTTTATCGCGAATTTTTGTTAAGTCAGCAGCAGCGTGCGAAAAATAACGCCCGTCTGGCAAACGTCTTTAAAACAAAACACCTCAATATCTGGGTGTCGGCGCGTTCGGCGTATTTCAACCTGGTGAGCTGGCAGAGCTGCGAGGATAAATCACTGACCCTTGAGCAGTTCGAGGGGCAGCCGTGCATTCTGGCCTTTGACCTGGCGCGTAAGCTGGATATGAACAGCATGGCGCGACTTTATACCCGCGAGATTGACGGTAAAACGCATTACTACAGTGTGGCCCCGCGCTTCTGGGTACCGTATGACACGGTGTACAGCGTCGAGAAAAATGAAGATAGACGGACAGCCGAACGCTTTCAGAAATGGGTGGAAATGGGCGTCCTGACCGTTACCGATGGTGCAGAGGTGGATTATCGCTACATCCTCGAAGAGGCCAAAGCGGCGAACAAAATCAGCCCGGTCAGCGAGTCACCCATCGACCCCTTCGGGGCGACCGGGCTGTCACATGACCTTGCTGATGAAGATCTGAATCCCGTCACTATCGTCCAGAACTTCGCCAATATGTCCGATCCGATGAAAGAGCTGGAAGCAGCGATTGAATCGGGACGCTTTCATCATGACGGCAATCCCATCATGACCTGGTGTATCGGCAATGTGGTCGGCAAAAACATGCCAGGTAACGATGATTTAGTGAAGCCCGTCAAGGAGCAGGCGGAAAACAAAATCGATGGTGCGGTTGCACTGATTATGACGATCGGTCGGGCAATGCTCAAAGAACCTGACGATTTCCTCTCATCTCTTGATCCGGACGATGATCTCTTAATTCTATGAAATCACTAATTGCTGATGTTATCGGGCTGGCTGGTTTTGGCCTGCTTACGTGCGGGGTTTACCTGCAGTTTGGTATGGCTCCGGCTCTGATTTTGTCCGGTGCTTTACTGCTGGTGGGCGCACTGGCTATGGCCAGAAGGGGGACGCGTGCTGCTTGATGCTCTGTTCAGAAGTAAATCACTGGAGAATCCTTCCACCCCGATAACCGGGGATGCCGTTGATACTGATGGGCTGTTCCGGGCAGACGTTTATGTCAGTCCTGAGACTGCGATGAAACTGGCTGCGGTGTATTCCTGTATCTATGTCCTGTCTTCCAGCCTTGCCCAGATGCCGTTGCATGTTATGCGCAGGCACAAGGGGAAGGTTGAACCCGCACGCGATCATCCTGCGTTTTATCTGATTCATGATGAGCCCAATACCTGGCAAACCAGCTACAAATGGCGCGAACTGAAGCAACGTCACATCCTTGGCTGGGGGAATGGGTATACCTGGGTGAAACGTAATCGTCGCGGTGAAGTCATATCCCTGGATTGCTGTATGCCGTGGGAAACGACGCTGATGAATACTGGTGGCCGATATACCTACGGTTTGTACAACGAATATGGGGTGTTTGCGATCAGTCCGGACGATATGATCCACATCCGTGCGCTGGGTAATAATCAGAAGATGGGGCTGAGTCCGATTATGCAACATGCCGAAACAATAGGCATGGGGATGAGCGGTCAGAAGTACACAGAAAGCTTCTTCAGCGGTAATGCCCGTCCGGCGGGGATAGTATCCGTTAAAAGCGGACTCAATAAGGAAAGCTGGGGCTGGCTTAAAGATCAGTGGCAGAAGGCATCGCAGGCGTTACGCCGCCAGGAAAACAAAACCATGCTGCTGCCAGCCGATCTGGATTACAAGGCACTGACTGTGTCGCCAGTTGACGCTCAGATCATTGACATGATGAAGCTGAACCGTTCAATGATCGCCGGTATTTTCAATATTCCTGCGCACATGATTAATGACCTCGAAAAAGCCACCTTCTCCAATATTTCTGCGCAGGCGATTCAGTTTGTCCGCTACACGATGATGCCGTGGGTGACGAACTGGGAGCAGGAGCTTAACCGTCGCTTGTTTACCCGCGCTGAGTTAGCCGCCGGGTATTACGTCAGGTTCAATCTGACGGGGCTTTTACGCGGAACTCCGCAGGAGCGCGCGCAATTCTATCACTTCGCTATTACCGATGGATGGATGAGCCGTAATGAGGCCCGCGCATTCGAGGATATGAATCCGGTTGAAGGGCTGGACGAGATGCTGGTAAGCGTGAATGCTGCTAACCCGGCAGGAGATTTTAAGCCCCCAAAAAACGATGAGGGAAAAACCAATGAATGACCGTGAAATCCGTTGTTACAGCGGTGAGGTGCGTGCTGAGCGGCATGACGATAACCCGGCGCACATTATCGGTTATGGATCGGTGTTTGACTGTCGTTCTGAGCTGATATTCGGTTCATTCCGCGAAATCATCCGGCCCGGCGCTTTTGACGATGTGCTTGGTGATGATGTACGCGCACTGTTTAACCACGATCCTAATTTTATTCTTGGGCGTAGTGCAGCAGGCACGCTGAATCTTTCAGTTGATGAGCGCGGATTGCGCTATGACATCCAGGCTCCGGAGACACAGACCATTCGTGATCTGGTGCTGGCCCCGATGCAACGTGGAGATATTAACCAGTCATCTTTCGCTTTCCGTGTCGCCCGTGACGGTGAGGAGTGGTATCAGGATGAGGACGGGGTTGTTATTCGCGAGATAACCCGCTTTTCCCGTCTGCTGGATGTCAGTCCTGTGACATATCCTGCCTATCAGGAGGCTGACTCGGCTGTTCGCTCCATGAAAGCATGGAAGGAGGCGCGCAACAGTGGCGCGCTACAGAAAGCCATTAATCAACGTATGGCGCGTGAACGCGTCCTGACCCTTCTTAACGCGTAAAGGAAACATCATGAAACTGCATGAACTGAAACAGAAACGTAATACTATCGCAACTGACATGCGCGCCCTGAATGAAAAAATTGGTGATAACGCATGGACGGAAGAGCAGCGCACTGAGTGGAACAAAGCAAAATCCGAACTGGAAGCGCTTGATGAACGAATTGCACGCGAAGAAGAACTGCGTCGTCAGGATCAGGCGTACATTGAAAGCAATGAGGAAGAGCAGCGTCAGAATCTTGATCCGGAAAACAATCCGCAACAGGATGAGAAACGAGCTCAGGTTTTTGATAAGTGGATGCGTCACGGTGCCAGTGAGCTGACATCAGAAGAACGAAAGGCGTTGCGTGAACTTCGTGCCCAGGGTGTAGCTCAGGATGAAAAGGGCGGATATACCGTACCAGAAACATTCCTGGCGAAAGTTGTTGAGAAGATGAAATCCTACGGTGGCATCGCCAGTGTGGCGCAGATTCTGACCACTTCTGACGGTCGCACTATGGAGTGGGCAACAGCTGATGGTACTTCCGAAGTTGGTGTTCTGCTGGGCGAAAATGAAGAAGCCGGTGAAGAAGACACCGATTTCGGTATGGGAAGTCTTGGGGCGCTCAAAATGACATCGAAAATCATTCGTGTGTCTAATGAGTTGCTGCAGGACAGCGCGATCGATATGGAAGCTTATCTTGCCCGTCGCATTGCTGAACGTATTGGTCGTGGTGAAGCCCGTTATCTGATTCAGGGGACGGGTGCTGGTACGCCTAAACAACCCAAAGGGCTGGTCGCATCTGTGACCGGCACAACACAGACTGCCGCGGCAAATACGGTGAAGTGGCAGGAAATTCTGGCTCTGAAACACAGCATTGATCCTGCATATCGTCGCGGGCCGAAATTCCGCCTGGCGTTTAACGATAATACGCTGAAACTGATCAGTGAGATGGAAGACGGTCAGGGACGCCCTTTATGGTTGCCGGATATTGTTGGTGTGGCACCTGCTTCAGTGTTGAATGTACCGTATGTCATTGATCAGGAAATTGATGATATCGGGGCGGGTAAAAAATTCATGTTCTGTGGTGACTTTGATCGCTTCATTATCCGTCGTGTGCGATACATGATTCTTAAACGTCTGGTTGAGCGTTACGCGGAATATGATCAGACCGGTTTTCTGGCCTTCCATCGTTTTGACTGTATCCTGGAAGACACCTCTGCCATTAAAGCGCTGGTGGGGAAAGGTAGCGTTGGTGGTTGATTAGTCTTTTTACGTAATACAGCACGCCGCGTAATGCGGTTTTTTTGTGCCCGCGTTCTGGCGGGCACAGGAGGTTTTATGCTGTTAAAAATGGAAGAGATTAAGCTTCAGCTCCGTCTGGATGATGATTTCTCTGATGAAGATGAGTTGCTTGAACTGCTTGGTAAGGCCGCTCAGAGTCGTACGGAAAACTTCCTTAACCGTAAGTTGTATGCAACCGCAGATGACAGGCCTGCGGATGATCCTGATGGGCTTGTGATATCTGATGATGTGAAGCTGGCGCTTCTGCTACTTGTCAGCCATTTCTACGAAAACCGCTCAACGGTTACAGACGTTGAGAAAATGGAGTTGCCAATGAGTTTTAACTGGTTGGTTGTTCCTTATCGCCTTATACCACTATGAAAATTCGTCAGGCGCAGACCAGCGCAACCTACATTCTGCCGGATCCCGGCGAACTTAATAAACGCGTCCTGATCCGCCAGCGGGTGGATATGCCCGCGGATAACTTTGGCGTGGAGCCTCAATACCCGGTTGCGTTCCGGGCATGGGCGAAGGTTATCCAGACCAGTGCCACCACCTGGCAGGAAACCGCGCAGATCGGAGACGCCATCACCCATTACATCACCATTCGCTACCGCCGGAGGATCACTGCTGATTATGAGGTGGTCTGTGATGACAGTGTGTACCGGGTGAAACGTCAGCGTGATCTGAACGGGGCGCGGCGCTTTCTGCTGCTGGAGTGTACGGAACTGGGTGCCGAAGAACAAATGGGAGGACGCAGTGGAGCAGACAGCATTTTTACACGTTGATTTCAAACAACCGGAGGAGATGGAGTTTAATCGTGCCAGGCTCCGAAGGGCATTTGTTCAAATCGGGCGTGTCTATATGCGTGATGCCCGGCGGCTGGTGATGCGACGTGGTCGGTCTGCTCCAGGTGAAAACCCCGGCTATCAGACCGGACGACTTGCGCGCTCTATAGGTTATTACGTCCCCCGTAAAAGCTCCCGTCGTTCTGGCCTGATGGTCAGGATCTCCCCTAACCAGAAAAACGGGCAGGGTAACCGGCGTTTTCCTGAAGGTTCTGCGTATTATCCGGCGTTTCTGTATTACGGTGTGCGTCATGCCGCATACGGGATGAGCAAAAAGGATAAGCGCCAGAAAAAGCAGCATTCATCCCGCTGGCGGCTGGCACCACGTAATAACTTTATGGCTGATGTCATCGACCAGCGTCGTTACTGGACACAAAAGTTACTGTCCCGTGAGTTACAGCGGTCATTACGTCCTGTAAGAAGGAAAAAAACATGAAACTGACGCCTGTTATTGCTGCGCTGCGTGCCCGCTGCCCGTATTTTGAAAACCGGGTGGCAGGCGCGGCCCAGTTCAAAAATCTGCCGGAGGTCGGAAAGCTGAAACTCCCGGCGGCATATGTTGTACCGGGGGATGATTCTCCGGGAGAAAACAAAAGCCAGACCGACTACTGGCAGGAACTGAAAGAGGGCTTCTCCGTGGTTGTCATACTGAGTAACTGGCGTGATGAGCGCGGTCAGTTTGCCTCGTATGATGTGGTGGACGATGTCCGGCAGATGCTCTTTAAGGCCCTGCTGGGCTGGAACCCGGAAGCGTGCGGTAACCCGATTACCTATGACGGCGGCACGCTGCTGGATCTGAATCGTCATGAGCTGATTTATCAGTTCGATTTTTCGGTCATCAGCGAGCTGACCGAAGACGATACCCGCCAGCAGGATGAGCTGAACAGTCTGGATGAACTGCGAACGCTGGCGATTGATGTTGATTATCTCGATCCCGGTAACGGGCCTGACGGCGATATCGAACATCACACCGAAATAACCCTTCCTTCCTGAGAATCTTCATGTTTGTGAAACCTGTTAAAGGGCGGTCAGTGCCTGACCCTGCCCGCGGTGACCTTTTGCCCACCGAAGGGCGAAATGTTGACGAGAACAACTACTGGCTGCGCCGTGAAGCAGCGGGAGATATCCGGCGCGTGAATAAAAAGGTGAACACCGATGACGATGAGCTTTAACACCATTCCGTCGAATACGCTGGTTCCGCTGTTTTATGCGGAAATGGATAACCAGGCGGCGAATACTGCACAGGACAGCGGAGCATCGCTGCTGATTGGTCATGCCAATAACGGTGCAGAAATTGTTGCCAACAGTCTGGTACTGATGCCGTCGGCAGACTATGCACGCCAGATTTGTGGTGCGGGAAGTCAGCTGGCGCGTATGGTCGAGGCTTATCGCCAGACCGACCCCTTTGGCGAGCTGTATGTGATTGCCGTTCCGGAAGCCACAGGCGCGGCGGCAACGGTTACGCTGACGGTGACCGGAGCAGCAACCGAAACCGGCACGGTGAATGTTTATGTGGGACGTACCCGCGTGCAGGCACCGGTGACCAACGGCGATAACGTCACGACGATTGCCAGCAGTATCAAAGATGCCATCAATGCCGTTCCGGCCCTGCCGTTTACGGCCTCATCTTCGGCAGGCGTGGTCACACTGACCGCGCGTCATAAGGGGCTTTGCGGGAATGAAATTCCTGTCAGCCTCAATTACTACGGCTTTGGTGGGGGCGAAGTGCTGCCAGCGGGCGTACAGATTGCCGTGGCGACGGGTACCGCCGGAACGGGCGCTCCTGTTCTCACCGGCGCGGTGGCTGCAATGGCGGATGAGCCGTTTGATTATATCGGCCTGCCGTTCAACGACACGGCCTCCGTTAACACGCTGGTGACCGAGATGAACGATACCAGCGGTCGCTGGAGCTATGCGCGTCAGCTGTATGGTCATGTGTATACGGCAAAGATCGGCACGCTGTCAGAACTGGTGACCGCAGGTGACCAGTTTAACCAGCAGCACATTACCCTGGCGGGATACGAAAAAGACACCCAGACGCCTGCCGACGAGCTGGCGGCAAGCCGTACCGCCCGCGCAGCGGTGTTTATTCGCAACGATCCGGCACGTCCCACGCAGACCGGTGAGCTGGTGGGTATGCTGCCTGCGCCGAAGGGGAAACGGTTCACGATGACCGAACAACAGACCCTGCTGTCTCATGGCGTGGCAACGGCGTATGTCGAAAGTGGGGGGCTGCGCATTCAGCGTGATGTCACCACGTACAGGAAAAACGCTTACGGTGTTGCGGATAACAGCTACCTCGACAGCGAGACGCTGCATACCAGCGCGTATGTGCTGCGCAAACTGAAATCCGTCATTACCAGTAAGTACGGGCGTCACAAGCTTGCCAGCGACGGTACCCGCTTTGGTCCCGGTCAGGCGATTGTCACCCCGGCGGTGATCAAAGGGGAACTGCTGGCAACCTACCGTCAGCTCGAGCGTGCGGGGATCGTGGAAAACTACGAACTGTTCAAGCAGTACCTGGTTGTGGAGCGTGATGCCAGCGATCCGAACCGCCTGAACACGCTGTTCCCGCCTGACTATGTTAACCAGTTGCGTGTCTTTGCCGTGGTTAACCAGTTCCGTCTTCAGTATTCAGAGGAGTCTGCATAATGGCCCGTATCGGGGGAACCTGTTATTTCAAAATTGACGGTCAGCAGCTATCGCTGACCGGCGGCATTGAGGTGCCCATGAACAGGACGGTCAATGATGACATCATCGGCCTGGACGGTTCAGTGGACCGCAAGGAAACTCACCGTGCGCCTTATGTCAAAGGGACTTTCAAGGTGCCGAAGAATTTTCCGGTGAACAAAATCACCTCGTCTGATGAGATGACCATCACTGCCGAGCTGGCGAACGGTCAGGTCTATGTACTGTCGTCTGCCTGGCTGCACGGCGAAGCGAACCATAATGCCGAAGAAGGTACGGTTGATCTTGAGTTCCACGGTGAAGAAGGGGATTACCAGTGATTGAGCTTGTACTTAAAAAACCGATCATCGCCCACAAAGAAACACTGCATGTGCTGGAAATACGTGAGCCTACGTATGACGAGATTGAGGCGCTGGGGTTCCCTTTCTCTGTTTCGCCTGATGGTGGTATGAAAATGGACAGTCAGGTAGCGCTGAAATATATCCCGCTTCTGGCCGGGATCCCGCGCTCGTCTGCAGCGCAGATGACGAAGCTGGATATTTTCAAGGCAGGCATGATTGTAATGCGTTTTTTTACCGGCTTGGAGACGGAAGAGACCTCCGGAAGCGATTCTACAATGTCGCGTGGTTCTGGAAATTAAACCCCCTTGAACTTCGCCGGACGGCTATTTCCCACTTTGCTGATCTGGAGGCAGAGGCCGTCCGTATAAATGAGGAGATGAAGCATGGCTGATAATTTTCAGCTGAAAGCCATCATCACCGCTGTTGACAGGCTGTCCGGCCCGCTTAAAGGTATGCAGCGTCAGCTTAAGGGGTTTCAGAAAGAAGTCTCCAGCCTTGCTCTGGGCGCTGCCGGGGCGGGTACTGCAATAATGGGGGCACTGGCACTCCCTGTAAAATCAGCCATCACCCTTGAATCGAAGATGGCTGATGTCCGCAAAGTGGTGGACGGTCTGGATACGCCGGATGCGTTTAAGGCCATGACGGAGCAGGTACGCGCTTTGTCTACTGAGCTTCCCATGTCTGCAGACGGGATCGCGGAAATTGTGGCGGCTGGCGGTCAGGCCGGGATTGCACGTGATGAACTGATGCAGTTTGCCACTGATGCGGTGAAGATGGGCGTGGCCTTTGATACCACGGCTGAAGAGTCCGGGCAGATGATGGCCCAGTGGCGTACTGCGTTTAATATGACGCAGGATGAAGTGGCCGGGCTGGCTGACAAAATCAACTACCTTGGTAATACCGGCCCGGCGAATGCGAAGAAAATCTCCGATATTGTTACGCGTATTGGTCCTTTAGGTGGTGTTGCAGGTGTGGCTTCCGGCGAAATCGCGGCAATGGGGGCAACCATTGCCGGGATGGGCGTGGAGTCAGAAATTGCCGCCACAGGGATCAAGAACTTCATGCTTTCCCTGACCGCGGGAAATTCCGCGACAAAATCGCAGAAACAGGCATTACGTTTTCTGCGGATCAATCCGAAGAAATTAGCTGCTGATATGCAGAAAGATGCCCGGGGAACCATGCTGTCTGTACTGGATGCGATGGCTAAAGTGCCTAAAGAAAAACAGGCAGCTGTGCTGAATGCCCTGTTCGGGAAAGAGTCTCTGGGCGCGATAGCACCTCTGCTGACTAACCTTGATTTGTTGCGTACCAACTTCAGGCGGGTTGCGGATTCCCAGCAGTATGGCAGTTCGATGCAGAAGGAATATGCTTCGAGGGCAGCGACGACGGAAAACCAGCTTTTACTTCTGCAAAATCAACTTGATGCCATTTCTTCCACTCTGGGGGAAACGTTTCTTCCTGAGGTTAATGATGGTCTTGAAGCGGTAAAACCGCTCCTTGAGGAAGTGAGAACGTTTGTCCGTGAAAACCCGGAGCTCGTTAAGACCATTGCTAAAATCGGTCTGGCTTTACTGACAGTGGGGGCCGCTGCAGGCTCTTTGTCCAGAATCATGAAAGTTCTCGGCGGTGTGATGAATATGACGCCTGCTAAGGGGCTGATTGCTCTTCTGGTTGGTGGCGCTTACCTCATTATTGATAATTGGGAAACCGTAGGTCCTGTCATAAAAAAAGTCTGGCACGTGGTGGATGAAACGGCGCAGGCGATGGGGGGATGGGAAACTGTTCTGAAAGCGATTGCCCTGTTTATGGCAACCAAATGGGTTGCTGACGTTACCAAATCCATTACCGCAGTGACCAGAGAGATGCGTACGCTGGGGAAGGTATCGGCAGAAACGGGATTGATGGGGAAAGGCCGCGGCTTTATCGGGAAGGCCGGGGTATATGGTTTTCTGGGAACCCTGATGTATGAGCCGGTTAAAGATACTCTGGAAAGTGTTGTTCCTGAAGATACGGTTAACTGGCTGGATAATAAAGGGCTGTTTCTGGCTTCAGACTGGACGCCTTTTTTTGATCGTAAAGAGTACGAGCAGTATCAGGCCAGCCTGAGTCAGTACAAACCCAATGTTCCGCTGTTGAATCCATCTTCTTCCATGACACAGCACAGCGAGCTGAAAGTCACGTTCGAGAATGCTCCGCCAGGTATGAAGATAATTGATGTACCGGGCAAAGCCGATCCCCTGATGAAAATCACGCACGATGTGGGGTATTCTCCATTCAGACGATAATATAACTACTTTAATCAAGTAGGGTTATTGAGTGGTAAAGTTTGTGCTGAATGTAGGAGAGAATATGAAGAAAATGTTTATATTGTTGTTGGCTGTAGGACTGCCATTAAACTCCTTTGCGAAGCCAGTAACGGAAAAGCAGCTTGCTACATACTTTATAGATAACGTTAAAACTTCAGCGGATAAGAATATAGATCTAGATGTAGAGGGAATAAATAGACTGTCTGTAATATGCCCAGCAAAGTCGGCAAGTGGAACTCTTTTAATAAAAAAAGCATCCTACGAGTTTAATAAAAGCATTGGTGCTTTTGATTTTGAAAATAACTCACAATCTGCACCATTGACTTTTATTGTACCAATTAGTGAGGATGAAAATAACTTTGACTCGGAAATTATTGGTTTCTCTTTTGCATTTAAAATGCCAAGAGGGCAATTCTTTGTTGATGTTACGAAAACAGGGAAGGTAAAGGCTGGCGTAAATATTAGTGGTGAAAGCGGAATTACTTATTCATCATGTAGAATAGATACTCATAATGTTGATTATGATCGTTAATTTTATTACCTAATAAAAAACCGCGTTTACACGCGGTTTTTATTTGAGGTGACGCCATGGATTTTTCTCATATTTCTTCGTACCTATCCTCTGATTCTCGAAGTGGCTGGCGTGAAAAGCTACTTGAAGCATCATTTCGAGGTGTGCCGTTTAAGGTTGAAGAAGAAAGTGCGGGAACCGGTCGCCGTGTGGAAACACATGAATACCCGAACCGCGACAAGCCCTATACCGAAGATCTGGGAAAAGTCACTTTCCGCCCGTCCATCACAGCTTATGTGGTGGGAGATGACTGCTTTGACCAGCGCGATCGCCTGATTGAAGCGCTGAATAAACCCGGTCCCGGCACGCTTGTCCACCCGACATATGGTGAGCTGAAAGTCTGTGTTGACGGGGAAGTTCGGGTCAGCACATCGAAAAGTGAAGGGCGTATTGTCCGCTTTGACCTGAAGTTTGTCGAAGCAGGAGAACTCTCTTACCCCACATCAGGTGCGGCGACGGCGCAGACGCTGATGTCATCCTGTTCTGCACTGGATGACTGCATCAGTGACAGCTTCAGCGGTTTCAGTATCGATGGTGTGGCGGATTTCGTGCAGAACGACGTTATCGGTAATGCCAGCATAATGCTGGGGTATGTTTCTGATGCGATGAAAGTGGTGGATTCTGCCGTATCGGATGCCGCCAGGCTGTTGCAGGGGGATATCTCGGTACTTCTGCCGCCGCCATCGTCAGGCAAAAATTTCGTTGAGCAGGTGCAGAAAATGTGGCGTACCGGGAAACGCCTTTATGGTAACGCCAGCGACCTGGTCACCATGATCAAAACGCTTTCCGGTGTCAGCCTCGGCAGCGATCTGCAACCGCGCGGCGTCTGGAAAACGGACAGTAAAACCACCGCCACGGCGACGCAGCAGCGTAACGTGGTTGCCAGCACCCTTCGTACGACCGCAATCAGCGAAGCGGCGTATGCCGTCACCCGATTGCCTGCGCCAACAACTTCCGCGGTGATGCAGAATTCCGCAGTGGGGCAGGCAACAACACCCGCGCAGAGCACTGGCTGGCCTTCCGTCACGCATCCGGCACTGAACAATGCACCGGCGGTGAAAAACACGGTTGACCTGCCGACGTGGGAAGAACTGACTGACATTCGCGACACACTGAATACGGCAATTGATAAGGAGTTGTCCCGTACAACCAGTGATGCGCTGTTTCTGGCGCTGCGCCGGGTGAAAGCAGATCTGAATGCGGATATCAACACGCGCCTTGAACAGTCTGCACGGATCATTCAGTGCACACCGGATGAGGTTTTACCCGCGCTGGTGCTGGCGGCGACCTGGTTTGATAACGCGGCGCGTGACGCGGACATTATCCGGCGTAATGCCATTACGCATCCCGGCTTTGTGCCGGTGATCCCTCTGAAGGTGCCAGTGCAATGAACGACAATGTCACGCTACGGGTAAATGGCCGGGAGTGGAATGGCTGGACATCGGTGCGCATCGGTGCCGGTATTGAACGGCTGGCGCGGGATTTCAGTGTGGAGATCACCCGCCAGTGGCCGGGAGATGAGGGTATCACCACGCTTCAGCCGCGCATTAAAAACGGTTCAAAAGCGGAAGTGCTGATTGGTGATGAGCTGGTGATCACCGGCTGGGTGGAGGCGACGCCCGTTCGTTACGATGCCCGTTCGGTCAGCACCGGTATTGCCGGGCGTAGTCTGACCGCTGACCTGATTGACTGTGCAGCCGAACCGACACAGTTTAACGGACGCTCGCTGGTGCAGATTGCGCAGGCGCTTGCTGCGCCTTTCGGCATTGAGGTGGTGAACAGCGGTGCGCCATCGGGTGTTATTCCTGATGTTCAGCCTGATCACGGTGAAACGGTGATTGAGGTAATCAACAAAATACTCGGTCAGCAGCAGGCACTGGCTTACGACGACCCGCACGGCAGGCTGGTGATTGGCGGTATTGGCTCAACGCGGGCACATACTGCGCTGGTACTCGGGGAAAACATCCTTTCCTGCGATACGGAGAAGAGTATCCGGGAGCGGTTTTCTGTTTACCAGGTGGCGGGGCAGCGTGCCGGAAACGACGATGATTTCGGTGAGGCCACCACCACCGCGCTGCGGGCCCGCACAGAGGACGCATTTATTGCCCGTTACCGTCCGATGTATATCAGGCAGACAGGGCAGGCTACGGGGGCAGGCTGTATTGCCCGTGCGGACTTTGAAGCCCGACAACGGGCGGCGCGGACGGATGAAACCACCTATGTGGTGCAGGGCTGGCGACAGGGTAACGGTACGCTGTGGCAGCCCAACCAGCGGGTGATTGTCTTCGATCCGGTCTGTGGTTTCGACAATACCGAACTGCTTGTCTCGGAAGTCACGTTTACTCAGGACCAGAACGGCACCCTGACGGAAATCCGTGTCGGCCCGCCTGATGCTTATCTGCCTGAACCCGAAGCTCCCGGCGCGCGGAAAAAGAAAAAAGCCAGAGTACAGGAGGACCCGTTCTGATGAGGACGATTGAAGCCATGCAGCGACAACTTCTCGGCCTGATTGGGCGGGCAGTGGTGAAAAGCATCAGTGCCGCCACGAAATGCCAGACCGTGGATGTGTCCCTGATTGCCGGTGAACCCAAAGCCGGGGTTGAACATCTTGAACCCTATGGTTTTACCGCAAGGGCAAACAGCGGTGCGGAAGCGGTGGTGTTGTTTCCGGATGGCGACCGTTCTCATGCGGTGGTTGTTACGGTGTCGGACCGGCGCTACCGCCTGAAAGGGCTGCAGACGGGTGAGGTGGCTGTCTATGACGATCAGGGGCAGTCTGTGACGCTGACCCGGGAGGGGATCGTGGTGGACGGTGCAGGTAAAACGATCACGTTTCGCAATGCGCCCAGAGCACGTTTTGAAATGGACCTGGAAGTGACCGGACAGGTGAAAGACCTGTGCGACTCCGGCGGCACCACCATGTCAGCGATGCGGCTTGCCTATAACGGGCATCGTCACAGAGAGAACGGGCAGGGCAGTAACACCGACAAACCTGATAAAGCGATGGAGGCATGATGGAACTGTGGCTGACGGTGAACGGTAAACGCACCTGCGCCAGCGCACCGCTGGATCCGCTGACCCGCGCCGTGGTGATTTCCCTGTTTACCTGGCGGCGGGCGGAGCCTGATGACAACGCCGACGTCCCGATGGGATGGTGGGGGGATACCTGGCCTGCGGTACAGAATGACCGTTACGGCTCCCGACTGTGGCTGCTTCAGCGCAGCAAACTGACCAATCAGCTGGTGCAGACGGTAAGGGGGTATATCCGCGAATGCCTGCAATGGATGATTGATGACGGCGTGGTGTCCCGTATTGATCTGGATATCCGCCGTACCGGGATTAATGAACTGGGTAACAGTATCACTCTCTGGCGTCGTGACGGACCGGTAATGATTTCTTTTGATGATCTGTGGAGTGCGATAACGCATGGCGGACAGTGAATTTCAGCGCCCGACGCTGGCAGAAAATATCAGTATGCTCCGTAACGATTTATTCGCCAGGCTGGACGTCAGCGACACGCTCCGGCGCATGGATGAAGACGTGCGGGCAAAGGTGTATGCGGCGGCGCTGCATACGGTCTACGGTTACATCGATTATCTGGCAATGAACATGCTGCCTGACCTGTGCGATGAGTCCTGGCTGGCGCGACATGCTGCGATGAAACGGTGTCCGCGCAAGGGGGCCACGACTGCCAGCGGGTATATGCGCTGGGAAGGCGTCAGCGATGGCCTGAAGGTGACCGCCGGGAGTGTTATTCAGCGCGATGACCTGGTTCAGTACACGGCAACTGCCGATGCAACCAGCGCCGGTGGTGTCCTGCGCGTGCCGATCGCCTGCTCAAGTGCAGGCGCGGTCGGTAACGCTGACGACGGTACGTCATTAATCCTGGTCACGCCGGTTAATGGTCTGCCGTCTTCCGGCGTGGCAGACACTCTGACTGGTGGATTTGATACTGAAGATCTGGAAACGTGGCGCGCCCGCGTCATTGAGCGGTATTACTGGACGCCTCAGGGCGGGGCTGACGGGGACTATGTTGTCTGGGCTAAAGAAGTGCCCGGCATTACCCGCGCATGGGCATACCGTCACTGGATGGGAACGGGGACTGTCGGTGTGATGATTGCCAGCAGTGACCTGATTAATCCCATTCCGGAAGAATCAACGGAAACGGCGGCAAGACAACATATCGGGCCACTGGCCCCGGTGGCAGGCTCTGATTTGTATGTGTTCAGGCCGGTGGCGCATACGGTGGATTTTCATATCCGTGTGACGCCGGATACACCGGAAATACGGGCTGCCATCACCGCGGAGTTGCGTTCGTTCCTGCTGCGTGATGGTTATCCGCAGGGAGAACTGAAGGTATCGCGTATCAGTGAGGCGATTTCCGGTGCGAACGGGGAATACAGCCATCAGTTGTTTGCACCGGCAGACAATATCTCCATTGCAAAAAATGAACTGGCGGTATTGGGGACGATTTCATGGACGTGACAAACGATGATTACATCCGTCTGTTGTCGGCACTGCTGCCGCCCGGTCCGGCGTGGTCAGCCAGCGATCCGGCGATTGCCGGTGCGGCACAGTCATTAACCCGCGTTCATCAGCGTGCGGATGCCCTGATGCGGGAGCTGGATCCGCGCACCACCACCGAACTGATAAATCGCTGGGAGCGTCTGTGCGGCCTGCCGGATGAATGTATTCCCGCAGGAACACAGACCCTTCGCCAGCGTCAGCAACGACTGGATGCGAAGGTTAACCTGGCGGGCGGCATCAATGAGGATTTTTACCTTGCACAGCTTGCTGCCCTGGGCAGACCAGACGCCACCATCACGCGATACGACAAAAGCACGTTCACCTGCTCATCGGCCTGTACTGACGCGGTGAATGCGCCGGAATGGCGGTATTACTGGCAGGTCAATATGCCAGCCACCACCAACACCACCTGGATGACATGTGGCGATCCCTGTGATTCCGCACTGCGTATCTGGGGCGACACCGTTGTCGAGTGTGTGCTTAACAAACTCTGCCCGTCGCATACCTACGTAATTTTTAAATATCCGGAGTAATCCATGCATCGTATAGACACGAAAACCGCGCAGAAGGATAAGTTCGGCGCGGGTAAGAACGGTTTTACCCGTGGTAACCCCCAGACCGGCACGCCTGCCACCGATCTGGATGATGACTACTTTGACATGTTGCAGGAGGAGCTTTGCAGCGTGGTGGAGGCATCCGGTGCCAGCCTGGAGAAGGGGCGGCATGACCAGCTGCTTACAGCGCTTCGTGCGCTGCTGTTAAGCCGCAAGAATCCGTTTGGTGATATCAAATCGGATGGCACAGTATCAACGGCTCTCGAAAACCTTGGTTTTGGAGAAGGTGCTAACTGGGTTATGTTACCTGGAGGAATGATAATTCA